>Ga0306910_1000003_pt1 | contig 392819 bp, 377 predicted proteins | sample AntRauMFilla2698_FD_190438 | JGI IMG/M metagenome (GOLD analysis project Ga0306910, IMG submission 190438) | Saline lake microbial communities from Rauer Islands, Antarctica - Metagenome Filla 2 #698 (v2) (version 2) | ecosystem: Environmental > Aquatic > Non-marine Saline and Alkaline >... | reverse complement strand
CTCGACCGCATCCATGATCACAAGATCAACAGGCTCGACGAATTGTTGCCGTGGAATTGGGCACCGTTGGCCGCTGCTGAAAACAGTCAAGCCGCGTAAGCTGCGGTATCAATGGCGCGGTTACGGAAGAAACCGACCTGCGCGCTGAGTTTGATGCACAAAGCGCTGCCCTGGAAACTGCAGCCGGTGGACACATCACGCGCCTAGACATTTCACAGGGACGCACGGACACGCCCACCGATGCCGATCGAGTGGTAGATCTACTCGGGCTCTTCGAGATCAGCGACGTCGTCATCGCCGGTCGGCGTATTCAGTTCGGGCCTGTCACAGGCGGGGCCATTGATCAGGTGGGCGAAGCAAAAGTACTGGTGCTGGATTTGCCTGCTTAGCAACTGCAGTCAGGTGCCAACCAGGGCAGCGCAGGCATGCAAACATCATCAGGGGCTACTGCGCCGCGTCAAAGGCCGTAAGGATTTCATCCATCAGCAGCCTATCGATATCGATCCTGCGCATGTTTTCGAAATCGGTTCTCACGATATATTCCCATGTCTGGCCACTGTCGAAAGTCTGACCGCGATGCGCAAGATAGAGATCGCGTGCCTGCGCCGTGTTTCCATTCACCATATAGGCGTTGGCGAGATATGACTTGATCCAAAGGTTTGATGGAAAGCTCTTCAAAGCGCGCTCGGCGTTTTGCACCGCAGAGCCGAATTCACCATTTGCAATCTGACTCTCGGACCAGCGCGCGAGTGTGAGGGCGAGATATTGACGACCATCTGTGGCGAAGAACGCGAACGTCTCATCATAGGGGTAGGTTGCGAGCAAAAGATCGGACTTACGCACGATCTCTTCAAACATCGCAGTCGCTTGCTCATAATGGTTATAACGGTAGAGCAGCATGCCCATCTTATCGATGGCCGTGATGAAGTCCCTCTGCCATGCGACATAGTCGGGATTACGCTCTGCGAGGCCTTCGATGGTCGCGACGGAGTCCAGCCTTGTGGCGTAGGCGGAATCGGGATCGTCGAGCTTTTCTTGGGCGGTTGCGATCAGCTCCAGTGAGCAAAATGCGTCATACTTGAGCAGGTCATTGTCCGGATCGTTCACGGCGATCTTACGAACAAGATCCAGAGCAGCGCGCGCGTTCAAAATCGCGTCAGCGTAACGCTCCAGTGCAGTTTCATTCTCCGCCAACTGGTTGAGAACAAGGTGCAGGTCGCGCCCGAACGCCATCGGGTTCGGTTGACCTTCATGCAAGGTCCGGAACCGCGCCACAGCCTCCTCGAGCCAAGGTTGCGCCGCCGCCTGATCCTGGGCGTCGATATACAGACGACCCTCGTTGGATGCCGCTACCGCAAGATAGCGGTTGATAAAGGTATCCGCGGGATAGTCCGTGAGCGCCTGATCCGCGCCTGCGCGAATTTGCGCGTTCAGTGCCCGCGCGCCTTTTCTGTCGCCAGTCCGGCGCAACGCCCCTACCAGCGTTTCCTGCGTGCTGAGGATCGTGTCATAATGCGGCTCGACGCCCAGTTCGGACAAACGACCCGCAAAAACCAGTGATTCCTGCAGCGCGTCGATCGCCGCTTCGTGCTGTTCCAACTGCATGTTGCTATGGCCGAGTTGGCCCAACGTGTAGATTACATCGCCGAGGTACTTTACATTCTCGGGCTCGTTCTCGATCAACTCCCGCTGATACCCCAGCGCCTCCTGCACCCTGTCAGCTGCTGTTTTGTAATCGCCCCGCTCGGTCGCAACAGTCGCAAGACGGTCTAGCAAAACAGCGTAGCTGTTGATTGCAGCCACATCACGCGCATCTATCGCCATATCTTCACGGGCGACCTCGTAGGCCTCCAAATAGAGCGCCTCTGCCGCAGGGGCGTCAGCCTCGCGGCGGCGATAGTCCCCAAGATCGACAAATGCAGTCATATACGCATTCGCTACGCGCGCATTTTCCGGCGCTTCGACAAAGTTCGCCTTTGCGACAGCGAGCGCTTCTTCGTAAAGCGCCCTTGCCGCATCGTTCTGGCCGAGGTTGAGCTTCGCCTCCGCAGAGAGGGTGAGCAGGTGCGGCAGATCAACGAAAGTGTCGAAATCAGCATCAAAATCATCTTTCAGGGCGCGCAAAACCTCTAGCGCCTTGGTCAGATTTCCATCCGCTTGCTGATATCGGCCCAATCTCATTTGCGGCACCGCGAGAAACATGTGCGCTTCGGACACCCGCTCGCGATAGGTGATGTGCGTGCGGCTTTTCTCATCGGCTGCGAGATAGAGATCGAGTGACTTTTGCAACGATGTCACGGCCTGTTCGTATTCCGCGCGATCCGTCTGCAAGGCACCGATGTACATCCACACCAGCGGCAGATAACTCTTGTCGCCGATGCTGGCCTGTGATGGCGCAGCACTCCGCTCGGCATTGGCAAGCGCTTCCTCATAGATTCGCATCGCGGCGTCATTATCGTTCTTGCGCTCCAGAACCTTGCCGACGAGGATCTGGCTTGAAATCCGGCTGCGCAGTAGCGCTGGATCGTCCGGAAAGTTCTCGCCCAGCGATTCTTGAAGGCTCAGTGTTTTTTCCAGTATCGAGCGGGACAGTTGCTGCGGCACGCGGCTGATCTGCAACTCGGCGGCGAGATCAAAGGTCATCGTATCTGCGGCCTTGACTGCCTCGCGAAGGGCCGCCTCCGCCATTTGCTGGCCTTTAATCGCCGCAGTCCTTTGGCTCCACGCAAAGAGCGCGAGCACCGCCACGAGGCTTGTTGTCACCAGCAGGCCGGAAACGATGCCGCGCTGGCGCCGGGTGGCAAGTTTGCGGCTGTCGAAGATGAACGTCTGTTGCCCGCTGGTGGGTGCAGGCGCGCCGCGAGGCTGAAGCGAAAGCCACTCTTCCGCCGCCGCCAGCTCTTTCCCACGCAAAGGCTCTGCACCGCTGCTTTTGCTGCTCTCCCAACGCTGCGCAAGTTCGCCGAGCCGCGTATGCTCGCGCAGCCATCCAATGTCGACGTTCAGCGCAGTGGTCAGCTCTGTGATTACTGCTATTGGATCGCGATCCGGCGTTGCAAAAAGAAAATTCAGCTTGCCCAGGCCATGTGGAAAGGGCGGTATCACCTGTTGGATCATCAGGGGGATGATCCGCTTGTTCATCTGCTCTGCACGCTCCAACTCCCATTCGCACACATCGGACGCGATGGAAGCCCGGCTGACCAAGAAAACGACCGCATCCGACTGCAAGATCAGCTTTTCAAGACGGGGGCGCCATTCCTCGCTCGGTAGGATATCGTTTTGGTCCAGAAATACTTCGAAATCACCCGCGTTCGAGAGCGCATCCGCTATCTCGCCAACCCGCGCGCCGTCCGCGCGGGAATAGGAGAGAAAGACGCGTGTAACGTTCCTGGATGATATTCGTGACCACTTTGCCATGCGATACGATTGCAGAAGATCCGGCCGCAAGTCTAGACTTTGGTCAAAACTCTGGGTTCGGGTAATTCGCTCAACTCGAGTGGTTCAAATTGAAAGTTGGTGCATGATGGGCCTTTGATACATCAGTACGATCGCCTCAGGCGCTGGCGGGCGATTGGCCGGAGCACTATGAGGTTGTTTGGTGTGGTAGTTGTTCGTCCATCTTTCGATAATGATTCTGGCGTCCGGTAAATAGTAGAAGATTTCACCGATCAATAGATCATCACGCATCCACTCGTTCAAGCTTTCGCAATAACCATTCTCCCATGCACTGCTCGGCAGGCCATCGCATAGTGATGTCTCGAGAGGGTTGACCCAAGCTCTATGTATGACGTCTTTTCTTCGACCGTTTTGATTCAGTCCCTGACGGCCTCAGCGATGAACTCTGGGCAATTGTCCGACCTGATAAAAGCTGGAACACCGAGCAGAATGAACAGGTCACCTCGCGTGATATTGCTGCGCAATGCACTGACAGGCAATGGTCAGCGTGTCGATGACTTCGATCGAATTCAGCTTCCGTTTCACCCGGATCGCCAAGCATTCTTGGCTGGGTTCATCCAAAATGTTAAGCGACATAAAGGCCTTGCCCTCGTCTGTGTCGTGTTGCACGTATTCATACAAGCAGACATGGTCTGCGATACTCGGGACGTAGCCGGAGACACGACCCATAATTGAGCCAGAGCAGCCCCCTCTTTATTTATTTCGTTGGCACTTTCAGCACGTCACATCACCATAAGCGCTCAACCCGCTTATCGTTGTTCCGCCAGCCTGCGGCCCTAAGCGAGGCCGCAACTCTGTAATAGCCATATCGGCCATACTGTAGCGTCAATTCGGTCATATCCGCGATCAAGCGTTCTGTGTCAGAACGCCCACGTGACAATAGACCTTGTGTGGGTCGGTGTTGGCCCGCGACAAACCTGTCGGTCAGAGATCTCCATCTGGCTAAGGGTCAGGTCGATGAAGGTCCGGCAGCGCGACAGGCTCACACGTTTCCCGTGCAGCCTCCGACAGGATAAGCTGTTCCAGCGTCAAATCAGATACCGCGCGACGCAGGCGTTCGCTCTCCTTCTGGGGTCGCTTCAGTTCCTTGAGATGTTCTGAACGCATGCCAACATACTTCTTCTAGCGATAATAGCTTTGCTCAGTCATAGTACTAACCCTAATCGCATCAATCCGGGGCATGCCTTACCCCATCAAACATTCTACTTTCCAACACTTCACGACAATGTCTTCGGGCTTGGGTATCTTAATTGCTATCTCTGATCCTCTGCTTTCCGGGCGATAGGGGAGGTCAACTTTAGAGGGGGGAGGCTCACGTTGGAATGCACCCTCTGAAGGGGTCCACCCATTGGGATATGGTTATCCCTATTTCAAGACGACTTAGGGATGGCTCGAAAACGAGAAAAGCCTGAAGATATCGTGCCAAAACTGCGACGCGTTTAGGTGCTGCAAGGGCAAGGAAGGTCGACGGCGGAAGCTGTGCGGCAGATCGGTGCAGCGGTTTAGAGCCATTATCGATGTCGTAAAGAACATGGCGGTATGACCGGCAATCAGTTCGAGCGCCTGAAAGAGTTGGAGGCCGAAAAAATCGGTCAAGACGCGCGCGCATCGGTTCCCTCATTCACCAGCACGGTTTTTCAGTCGTCGAAAACAGCTCCCGTCGGGCTGCATTGCCTCCCCACACCCGTCTGGGCGAATCGTTGCACCGTCGGGAGAGCCATTTCGGGAGGTTTTCCGGCACTCCGCCATGCACCCCACCAGCCGCAGGGCGGCACGATCTTCGCCAGATCAAGGATCCGCCACAGATCCCGCCGCTCCGCGCCACAATCCGGTCTCAAAGCCGTACGACCTTGGTATGATACGGCTCCTTCTTCGGGTTGGAGATGACGTCATGCAACCTTGGGCGGATATCGAAAAGTAAATTCATCCATCAGCTTAGGGTCATCGCCGGGTCATTTGCACCCACCTCATCTTGGGATCACTTCCGGTCTCACCCTAACCTGAAAGAGAACACGACATGACACTGACACGCACAGCAATCAAAGCCTTCGCCAAAACCTTCTCCAAGGACGAAGACGGCGCCACAGCCATCGAATACGGCCTGTTCGCAGCCCTCGTCGGCGCGGTCATCGTCGGGACCGTCGCCACCTTGGGCGGCCAGACCAACGCGGGCTTCTCTAAGATGAGTGACGCCCTGACAGAGTCTGGCATCGACGCTCCTGCTCCTGAGGCCAACTGAGCAATCAGCCAAACAATGGTGCGCGCCTCCATGGCGCGCGCCGCCAATCTCCCTATCCGATCAGAAAGTCCGCCCCATGCCATTCGACGCCACATCCTCCCGCGCAATCGTCCACATCGCCGCCTACGTCTGCACAGACCGCGGCGCCGCTGTCGCACGGTCGGTTCTCGAGACGAGCGTCGGCCAGGCGGACGATTTGCACGGTGGTGGCCTGAGCGGGGCAGCGCGGGTCTGCACCGAAGCATCGGCCGCCAAAATCATTCTTGCCGAACTCGGCAATATCTCCACCGTGATGGCCTGTGAATGTGTCGCCGAGATCTGCAAGAGCGGCGCGGATATTATCGTGATCGGAGACCACACCGACATCACGACATACAGGGCCCTGATCAAGGCAGGCGCGCTGGAGTATTTCTCCTTTCCCGTTACCGCCGAAGAAATCCTCTCGGTCGAGCGCACCGCACCGGCTCACTCACCGCAAGCGGACACCGCCCCAGAGGCGGCGCAGCGCAGTACCTCGATCGCAGTCGTAGGCAGCAATGGCGGTGTCGGAGCCAGCCTGCTCGCCCAGAACCTCGCATTCTATGCCGCAGCAAAAAAAGGCGAAAATCAGCGCACCGCACTCATCGACGCGGATCTTCTCTTCGGGTCGCAGGCAATTGATCTGGACCGTGAAGAGACGATCGGCATGTTCGAGGCGCTCCTGTCACCAGACCGGATCGACGCCACCTTCATCGCTGCAACCATGGATCACCTGAGCGAACGTCTGTCGATGTATTCGCGCCAGATCCGTATCGGACAGGACCTGCAAAGCTATGGTGCAGGGCTGCCTCAACTCTACCAGCCGCTGCGCGCCGAGTTTGAAACCATTATCACGGATCTACCGCGCGCCCAGCTGCTCCAGACACCGGAAATCGCGGCACAGTTCGACGCTGTCGTTCTGGTGATCCCGACCGGGTTTTCGGGGGTTAACACGGCCCGGCGCCTGATTGAAGGCATTGCCGCCCATGCGCCCGATGCTCGCATCGTGCCAATCCTGTCCGATCTGCGCCCCGATGCAAAACTGTCGCGCAAGGATGTCGCCACGACAATCGGCCATGCCATCACCGCGACCCTGCCCCGCAGCGATGTGCCTCTGATGCGCGCCCATCGCGCCGCCCGCCCGCTGATCGAGATGCAGCCGAGGGGCGCCTACGCAAAAGCGATGCGCACCATCTGGGGCGCAGCTCGCTCCGGCGCAGCAAAACCGAAAGCAGCCTCGCTGTTGAAAAGGATGCTTCCATGACCTTCCATTCGTCTGATCTATCAACGCAGGAGGCCCTGAGCCAAGTGCTCGATATCGCAAGGCAGATCGATGCAGACGGCCTGTCGGCAGCCGAGCGCGCGAATGTCGCAATCTCCTATTTGATGGAGACGTTCGACATGGGCTGGCCCCTCTCGGTGCAACGCGAGATTCTGGCCGCCGCCACCGCACAGTTGCAACCGGCTGCGTTCTCGACAGAACAGCCCGCGGCAAAAATCGTCGAGGCAGCGCCTGTACCCGCAGTCAAGGCACAGCCGAAGCAGCAGATCACCCCCGCCAAAACCGCGCCCGCAGCCCCGCTGCGCGAGCCCGCCAGCGATCTCATGACCACGTCCAACGAAGTCGTCAAGGCGCTCTCCGAAACCCTCGACTTCTCCAAGCTGGTGACACAGTCCCGCGAAGAGCAGGAGCAGTTGATCCGCGAGGCTATCCGCTCGGTGTCCGAGGAGCGCAAGCTGCGCCTCAATGGGCGCGAGGTCTCTGAACTGGTGACCTCAGTGCTCGCCGATATGCTCGGGCTCGGCCCTCTCGAGGCGCTGCTGGCCGATGAAACCGTCACCGATATAATGGTGAACGGGCCGCATCAGGTCTATGTCGAGCGCTCGGGCAAGCTGATCCTGACCAATATCCGTTTTCGCGACAATGCCCACGTCTTTGCCGTCGCAAGCCGAATCGTCGCCGCTGTCGGACGCCGAATCGACGAGAGCCAGCCGATGGTCGATGCCCGCCTCAAGGATGGCAGCCGCGTCAATGTGGCCGTGCCCCCGCTCGCCATCGACGGGCCTACGATAACGATCCGTAAATTCCCGTCAAAGCCGGTGAAGCTAGAGGCGCTGGTGAAGGGCGGCAGCCTCACGACACAAATGGCCGATTTCCTCGCGCTGGCCGCCACACTGCGCCTAAATGTCCTGATCTCGGGCGGAACAGGCTCTGGCAAGACCACGCTGATGAACGCCATGTCGCAATTTATTCCCGAGGGCGAGCGCCTCGTCACCATCGAGGATGCGGCCGAGCTGCGCTTCCAGCAGCCGCATGTCGTGCGGTTCGAGACGCGCCCACCGAATGTGGAGGGCACCGGCGAAATCACGATGCGGACGCTGGTACGAAATGCCCTGCGCATGCGGCCCGACCGGATCATCATCGGTGAGATCCGGGGCGACGAAGTCTTGGACCTGCTGCAAGCGATGAACACCGGCCACGACGGTTCGATGTCGACCCTGCACGCGAACACCCCGCGCGAGGCACTCACCCGTGTCGAAAGCATGGCGGCCCTCGCGGGCTTCGCACCGGGCACGGGAGTCGTGCGTCGCCAGCTCGTCGATGCGGTGCATCTGATCGTGCAAGTCTCACGCATGCGCGACGGCAAGCGCCGGATCACCTCGATCTCCGAGATTGCGGGCCTCGCTGGCGACGCCATTACCCTACAAGAACTCTTCACCTTCGAGGCGGACCCCTCGAGTACCCGCACACAGGTCAAAGGTGCGTTCCGCTACTCCGGGTATCGTCCCAAATTTGCCCGCCGCGCCGCCGAATACGGTCTGGGCGCCGAGCTTGACGCGCTGCTGGAAGGATAACCGATGATTTTTCAGCTTCTTACCTTCGCAGCAGGTTTGGTCCTGTTTACGCTTCTAATCCTTTGGATGATGCTCAAGGCGGACCGCCAGCGCCGCCAACATCGCGCGCGCCTGCACCGCCTGAGGCCCGATCCCGACCTCGGCAGCGTTTCCAGACCGGAGCAAAATTCGGCGCGCAAAGCGGACCAGCACAGTCCTTTTGCGCAGATCGAAGCGCAGATGGCGCAAACCAACCTCCGCTTGAGCCTGACGGAGCTTCTGGTTCAGATATCGCTCGCCACACTGGTCATCTACGCGTTGTCGGTGTTGGCGCTGGGCTGGCATCCCCTGCTCGCACTGCCTGTTGCGATCGTCACACCCCTGCTGGGCGCCGTCATAATTATACGGATCGCACAGGGCCGCTACCGCGCCGCCTTTACCGCCCAGCTCCCAGAAGCCCTCGATGTTTTTGCGCGTGGTCTGCGGGCAGGCCGCCCGGTCGCGGATTCGATAGGTATCGTCGTCGAGACGTCGAACGGCCCAGTGCACCGCGAGTTCAGCCGCTGCCATGATGAAATCTGCATGGGTGAGACGCTTGCCAGCAGCCTGTCGCGCCTCCAGGCCCGAGTCGCCACGCCCGAAGTGAGCTTTTTCTCCGTCGCCACCTCCCTTCAGGCCGAGACCGGCGGCAACATGATCGAGACAATGGAAAATCTGGCAAACCAGCTGCGCGAACGCCGCAAGCTGCGCAAAAAGGCCCTTGCCCTGTCGTCCGAGGCGCGCGCGAGCGCCTTGATTCTGGCTTCGCTGCCCTTCGCGGTTGCCTTGGCCATCGCGGTCCTGAACGGCGGATATCTCGAGCCGCTCTACAACGATCCAAGAGGCCGGATCATGTCGGGCGCAGCAATCAGCAGCATCGGTCTGGGCGTTTTTATAATGAAGCAGATGGGCAAGCTCGATGTTTGATATCATGTTCACTTCCGTCTTCTGGATGGCGCTGATAGGTCTCGTACTGTCCCTGTCAGGGGTCGCGGCCCTGCTGCAAACCGAGCGCGCGCGCATGCGACTGGCCAGGCGCCTGCTCCGCGCAACAGGAAACGGCCCTGCCTTCGATCCCCGCACCGCGCCCCGCGAAAGTGGAAGCCTGAAACACAATCTCGCCCGTTTGCGCCGTGTCGTCGTCCGCATGGGCGAACGTATGTCCGTGGTTCTGGGCGGTGAGGCCAGCGAAACGGCCGCCGATCTTTCATCCGCCGGATTTCGCGGCCGCGATGCCCTGCTGATCTACGCGTTTCTCAAAACGCTCGTGCCGCTCGTCGCCGTCAGCGCTGGCCTCATCTGGGTCTTCGCCACCAAAGAGCCGGGCATCCATATGCTCAAACCCGCAGCCATCGTCATTGCTGTCGCGCTCACCCTGTCCAAAGCTGTCGATTTTTTCGTGGACCAGCGGCGCAAGGAACGCCTCGCGCTGATCCGACGTGGCTTTCCCGACATGCTCGAGCTGCTGGTAATCTCGTCCGAGGCCGGGCTCGGCCCACAGCCCGCACTCCACCGCGTGGCCGCAGAACTGAGGACAAACAGCCCAGAGCTCGCCGGTGAGATCCTGCAAATGGTGTCGGAGATGCAAATGACCAACGACCGCCGCCGCGCCTACGAAAAACTCAGCATCAGGGTACCACTGCCCGAAATCGGCGTGTTCACCCAGACGCTCGACCAGTCCGACAGCTACGGCACCCCCTTCTCCCGCGCCATGCGGACCCTTATCGACGAGCAGCGGTCAAACCGCCTCATGGCAGTCGAGGAAAAGGCTGCGCGCCTGCCGGTCCTGATGACGCTGCCGCTGATCTTCTGCATCATGCCGGCGGTTTTCGTGGTGCTGGTCGGCCCCGCCGCGCTGAGCGTGATCGACAATATCCTGAACGGAGGCTGATGCACATGAACTCCTTCCTCTCGCGATTTCAGAAAGACCAGTCCGGTGCGGTCGCGGTCGAATTCGTCCTGATCGCCCCGATTCTGCTGACCCTGCTGTTCGGTATCGTCACGGTCGGCTATTTCATGGGGGTCAGCCATTCGGTGAGCCAGCTTGCCTCCGGTGCGGCGCGCTCAAGCGTCGCGGGCCTCGACCAGACCGAGCGTGCATCGCTTGCCAATGCCTATTTGGCCGAAGCGGGCACGCGCTATCCCCTGCTCATCCAGGATGCCGTGACCCCGACTCTTGTTTTCGATGATCAGAACACGTCAGGAATCACCGTGTCAGTCAGCTATGCCGTGGACGGATCCTTGCTCGATCTGGCGAACGGCTTTCTAGGCCTCGGAATCACGACGATCGACGGGAGCGCTTATCTTGCCTATTAACCCCCTAAAATCCTTCGGTCCGGAGGAAGATGGCGCTGTCGCCGTTATCGTGGCGCTTTTGCTGGTCGTCCTGCTGGGCTTTGCCGCCCTCGGCGTCGATGTGGCATCTCTCTACCGCGAGCGCGCGGCGCTGCAATCGCTCAGCGATCTGACCGCGATGAGCGCCACCGCCCAAACCGATACTGCCAGAGCGCGCGCACTCACGACCATCGCGCGCAATGGTGAAGCGCCCGAGGCGCTTCAGACGCTTCAAACGGGCCGTTTTCTGCGCAATCCCGCCATCGCGTCCGGCGAGCGGTTCACCGAACTGCCGGAGGGTAGCGCGGGCATCAATGCCGTGCGCCTCGTTCTTTCCGAGGACGCCCCCCTGCATTTCGCCAAGATCTTCAGCGAGAAGACCCATGTGAACCTCACCCGGACCGCCACCGCAAGCCGAACGGGCGCGGCGAGCTTCTCGCTCGACAGCAATCTGGCAAACATCGACAATGCCACCCTGAACGGGGTTATCGCCCAGCGGTTCGGGGTAAATGCCACAATCGACCTAGGCGATCTGTCTGTGCTCAGCGAGGTCTCGGTCGATCTGGCCGCCGTACTGGCAGCGCTGGATGTCGACACAGGGCGTAACCCCGCAGAAGTGCTTGATGCCGTGACATCCGGCGCCGATCTTGTCGCGGCACTGCAATCTGTCCTGCCGCCCTCTCTCGCGGGCGCGCTAATTGGTCTTCGCACGGCGGCTGGCAACACGTCCGTGCCGGTATCCTCGCTCATCGGCGGGATCGACACGGATCTTGGCCTTACCGCGACGGATTTTCTGTCGGGCGTCAATATCTCCGCACTCGATGTCATTAAATCCCTTGTCGCGTCCCAAACCGGCGCACAGAAGCTAACACTCAACGCGGGCGTTGCGGTCTCCGGCGTCCTCTCTACGACAACCAACCTAACAGCGGGCGAACCTGCTGCGCAATCACGTCTCATCGCATTGGGCGAGGAAGGGGTTCAGCTGCACCGTGCAGCGGTGCGTCTCGAGAGCCTGGCACAGATTGAGCCCTCGCTGCTGGGCAGCTTTGCGACAGGACTGGAGATCGCGTCCGTCACGCTGCCGCTCTATGCCGAACTCGCGGGTTCGACCGCCACACTTGAAGAGATCGGATGCAGCCTGCCTTCCCCTCTGGCGACCGCTGCACGTTTCCGCGCGGCACCAACTCCCCTCAACCCCGCCAATGGGACATCTGTCGCAGCACTCTATCTCGGTCGGCTTCCCGCGACAGCCGGGCTTATTGATCCTGCCAGTCTAGAGTTTGCCGATGTACTGGACATCAACATTTCAATCAAGCCGTTGCTGCTCCCCAGCATTAACATATCCGGCCTCACGATTCAGGCCCGCTCGCATGTGGCCGTTGGACGGTCGCAGACAGAGACGATCACATTCACACAGGCGGATATCACAAACGAAGATACCGTACGCTCTTTCGGCTCCGGTGAACTGGTGTCCCCAGCGATCATGGATCTGCTCTCTCCTGCCAACACAGAGCTGCGCGTCAAGCCCGGTCAGGAAGGCTTGGTCGCCGGTGCGGCAGCGCCGCTCATGGCCACACTTCTCCAGCTGCTGCCGGGCAGATTACTCTCTGGGTTGGCGGCCCCGCTTGACGGCATGCTGGACGCAACACTGGCCGGTGCGGGGCTGGAGTTAGGCGCGGGAGAGCTGACGCTGACCGGTCATCACTGCGAGACCGTGCGTCTGGTACGCTAGATGCGCGAGCGATTGGTGATGGAGGGGTGTTGGTGTGGATTGGCCAGGCGAATCTGGTCTAGCGTGGCCAATCCGGCACAGGAAGCCTCTTCAGGCGACTTGGCTTTGAGCAGGAATATCCGCTGGTTTCTTGCGGCCCGAAAGCGGCAGCACCGTGCGTGTGGAGATCTGCGCAGAAGCGTCCTCGGGTTCCTGCACCATCGAGCAAACTTCGTCGGTGACGAAAGCGATCAGCTGGTAGCGCGAGGCCAAACCAGACTTGCTGTAGATCCGGCCCAATTGCGTTTTAACGGTTGCAAGGGCACAGCCCCGCATGTCCGCAATCTCACCGTTCGAAAATCCTTTAGCCACAAAAATAGCGACATCAGCCTCCGCCTGCGACAAGCCCCAGTGCGGTGCGTTGCGCAGAATCACAGTTTCCTTCGCCACTGGCTCGGAGGCGCCGGGCGCAAGCTTCTCTTTGCGCAAATTCTCCAGATGCGCGCGCAGCTGCGTGAAGCTGACGTAGGCAACCGCGGCCGTGAGAGCGAAGAACAAGGCGAACAATCCGGAAATCAGCGCAGGGTTTGATGATGCTTCCGGCAGCGCGAAATTGACAACGACGAAGGTTTTTAAGCCAGCAATCGCGACAACGACTAAAATCCCCGAAACCCAAATACGCGACATGGAGTACTCCTTTACTGTTTAAAGACAATGCCGACCATCGCGGAGTATTGTGGCGAAACTTGGCCATAAACTCATTTTTATCGAATTGACGCCACGTCTACTCCGTTTGAACACCCCCAATCTTCCCGCGCCAGACGTTCCAAGAGCCATTCCCATCCCGCAGCAACCTGGCCCACCCTTGCGCGCTGGCACTCATCTGCAATGCCTCTATATTGGCGCCAGCCCCGACCAATGGATCATCCGATGCCCGCTGACGCCTACGACCAGACCAAGACAGCACTGCTCGCGATGGGCAGACAGCGGGTCTGGTCCCTGATGGCAACGCTGTTCGGCGATCTCGCACAGGCGGAGGGCAGCGCGATCGACGGGCCGGTACTCTCTAGCATCATGGCCGAGATGGACGTCCGGCCCGAGGCGGTGCGCGTGGCCCTTTACCGGCTGCGCAACGACGGCTGGATCACCTCCGAAAAGCACGGGCGCACGGGCCGTCATGCCCTGACTCCGACAAGCCGCACCGAGACGCGCCGCGCCTCAAAACGTATATATGCCAGCCCCGTTGCGCAACTCGACAGCTGGCAGCTTGTGCTGAGCGAAGACACGGAGGGCTCCGCCGCGATGATACGGAGCGGATTCGTGCCGCTGCTGCCCCGCGTCTATCTGGGGGGTGCCACGGCGCTGGCCCCCGCGGAGTGCCTTGCCCTGAAGGGTGCCACGGTGCCCGATTGGCTCCACAGCCAGATTGCCCCCCTGATGCTCGAAGCGGAATACAACGCGCTGCTCCCGCCTTTGCAAAACGCCCACGACAGATTGGAGGCAGGCCAGCTGAACCCGTTGCAAACAGCCGTTCTACGCTGTCTGCTGGTGCACAACTGGCGGCGCATCTTGTTGCGCCATCCCGCGCTGCCGCGCGCACTGCTGCCGGACGGCTGGCCGGGCCACCGCTGCCATGTTCTGGTGGATGCGCTTCTGGCGCGCTTTCCCCGCCCTATAATCGAAGATATCGTGACGATCTGACCTCCGCACGCTTCTCCCAGCTTTTTTACCCCCTATATAGAGTAAGACATGACAAACACCGTATACCAAAATGACCTGCCGGATGGCCTCGACCTCGGACCGATGGTTGCCATCGATTGCGAAACGATGGGCCTGCACCCGCACCGCGACCGGCTGTGCGTGGTGCAGCTGTCGGGCGGTGACGGGCATGCACATCTGGTCCAGATCGCCCGCGGCCAAACGGAAGCACCCAATCTGTGCCGCCTGCTTGAAGATCCCGATGTGCTGAAGCTGTTCCATTTCGGCCGTTTCGACATCGCCGCCATGCTCAACGCTTTCGGCGCGGTCACTGCGCCAGTCTATTGCACCAAGATCGCGAGCCGCCTGATCCGGACCTTCACAGACCGCCATGGTCTCGCGAAACTGCTACAGGAACTGTTGAACGTCGACATCTCCAAACAGCAGCAATCGAGCGACTGGGGCGCGCCCGAACTCACAAAAGCGCAGATCGATTATGCGGCCTCCGATGTCCTCTATCTCCACCAGCTGCGTGAGGTGCTCAACGGGATGCTGGTGCGCGAAGGGCGGATGGAGCTGGCGCAATCATGCTTCGACTTCCTGCCCGTGCGCGCGCAGCTAGATCTGGCAGGTTGGCCGGAAACGGACATCTTTGCCCACGCATGAGGAATATGGCGCCATGATGCGGCCGGACCGCTATTCGCGCACCGTGGCGCTGCTTAAAGTGGCGTTCCCGCTTGCCGCACTGGCGCTGCTGTCAACCCTGTTCCTGCTGTCGCGCGCGATGGACACCGAAACCGTTATCCCCTTTGCGGACAAGGAAATCCAGGACCGCTTGCGTGACCAGCAGATCACCGGACCGTTCTTTTCCGGCACCACGGCGGACGGCGACCAGATGTCGTTCGCAGCCGAAAAGCTCATCACCGAGCGCGATCGCGTGGGCACAAACCGGGCCGAGGGTGTGCTGGCCAAAATGCAAACCGCGCAGGGCGCTACATTCCAGATCCAAGCCGATGTCGTCGAAATCGATATTGCGGGGGATACGGCGCTGATGACCGGTGATGTCTCGATGAACACCTCCACAGGCTACCTCATAAACACCGCGCAGTTGAACGCGCTCATCTCATCGCTAGATGTCACCGCCCCGCAAAAAATAGAGGCAACAGGCCCGTTGGGCACCCTCACGGCCGGGCAGATGCGGGTCTTTTCACCAAAAGATGCCGCTGGTACGCAAATGGTTTTCAGTAGTGGTGTGAAGCTGATATATAAGCCGTAACAAAGTAAGAAAGATACGTGATGATGGGCCTTCGTTTGCTGCTGACAGCGCTTTTTGCAGCGCTCCTTTCGACTGGCGCGATGGCGCAGGGGGCCAGCGTCGCCTTTGGCACCATCGCCCAGGATACCAGCTTGCCTGTCGAAGTGACCTCGGACGATCTGTCGGTGGACCAGCAGACAGGCACTGCGATCTTTACCGGAAATGTGGTGATCGGTCAGGGCGATATGCGCCTGTCAGCGAGCCGCGTGATGGTGGTCTACCGCGCCTCCGCCGAGGGCATCGCCAAGATGGAGGCGACAGGTGGCGTAACGCTGGTTTCGGGCAATGATGCCGCCGAGGCGGAGCGCGCCGATTACAGCATAGACGAAGGCACCATCGTGATGAGTGGCAGCGTACTGCTTGCGCAAGGCGCCAGCGCACTCACCGCCGATACCATGACGATCCGCCTGCGCGACGGCACGGCGCAAATGTCTGGAAACGTCCGGACACGCCTTCAAACGGGCACCGACAACTAGTGCCAGATCTTACCGTCTCAGAAGGAAGTCCGGGCCTGCGCATCGCCCATTTGCGCAAATCCTACCGCAAGAAGATCGTAATCCGCGATTTCTCGATGGAGTTGATGCGCGGTGAAGTCGTGGCCCTTCTCGGCCCCAACGGCTCCGGCAAGACAACCACATTCTACGCCATCGCGGGCCTCGTAACACCTGAAGGTGGCACGGTCACGATCGATGGTAAGGACGTCACCACCCTGCCGATGTACCGCCGCGCACAGCTTGGGATTGGATATCTGCCGCAGGAAATGAGCATTTTCCGCGGCCTGTCTGTGCAGGAAAACATCATGGCCGTTCTCGACATCGTCGAAAAGGACCGCCGCACCAAATTGCTGCGTCTCGACGAATTACTCAGCGAATTCTCCATCGAGCATCTGCGCCGGGCCCCTGCAATGGCCCTGTCTGGCGGGGAGCGCAGACGGGTCGAAATCGCCCGCTGCCTGGCTGCCAATCCCAAATATCTCCTCCTCGACGAGCCGTTTGCGGGCGTCGATCCCATCTCCGTTGGCGATATCCGTCATCTGGTCTCCGACCTCAAGAAACGCGGCATCGGCGTCCTGATCACCGATCATAACGTGCGCGAAACCCTCGAGATCGTAGATCGCGCCTATATCCTGCACGAAGGGCGCGTCCTGATGTCCGGCACGCCCGATGAAGTCGTCAACGACGGAGATGTACGCCGCGTGTATCTTGGTGATAATTTTAAGATATCTTGAGCAAGTTACCGCGCCGCTACGGCCCGCATCCGTCATAAATGATTGACTTTCAACAGGCTCTGCACGTCTAATCAGGTATGGCGACATTGCTGTGCACGTATGAACCGGCCGCGCCACCTTCGGGTGGGATGGCCGATTCCAATCTGGTGCCAGCAGCCATTCTAAAGCATCCGACTGCTCCGGCCGTCGCCCTTGATCGGGCAAGCCTGCGGGTCCGGATAACACACCTGAAGGAGACACCATGCGGTACCAAATCAGCGGAAAACAAATCGACATCGGCGACGCCCTGCAAACCCACGTAAAAACCGAACTCGACGTTGCGGTGCAGAAATACGCTGAACGACCGACTGACGCGCTGGTGATTTTTTCGAAAGCCGCACATGAATATATCTGTGAAGCGACTGTGCATCTCTCCACCGGACTCACGGCCTCCGCAAAAGCCCACGCGACGGAAATCTACGCAGCGTTTGACGCGTGCAGCGAAAAAATGGAAAAGCAACTGCGGCGGTACAAGCGCAGGTTGAAAGATCACCACCGTGAGCGTGCGACCCCTGTTGAACTTTTGGGCGCTTCGACGTATATCCTCGCATCAGAACAGGACACAGGCGCGGACGAGCCGGACACACTCCAGCCGATGATCATCGCCGAGATGCAGACGCAGATTGCAACTTTGTCTGTCGGTGAAGCGGTCATGCAGATGGAGCTTTCGGGCGCTCCGGTACTAGTGTTCAAAAAAGAGGGTAAGGTCGGGGTCAATGTCGTGTATCGCCGCGATGACGGAAACATCGGCTGGATTGACCCTGCATAGAGAAGCAGTTATGCGCGCGCCAAGACGCACGCTTAGTGAAGGGCAGACAGAGACATGAACTTCGAAAAGCTTCTTACGCCCCAGGCGGTGAAAGTGCTCTCGTCGACCACCAGTAAAAAACGGCTCTTGTCAGAGCTCGGTGAGCTGGCCGCAAGTGCCTACGGCCTTGATGCCGCAGAAGTCCTCGAATCTCTGCTTGCCCGCGAAGCACTGGGGCCCACAGGTGTGGGCCGCGGTGTGGCCTTGCCCCACGCCCGCCTCGATGGCGTGACTAAGGTGACGGGACTTTTCGTGCTGCTTGAAAAGCCGGTCGATTTTGGATCGGTCGACCGTCAGCCGGTCGATATCACCTTTGCGCTATTCGCCCCCGAGGATGCAGGTGTGGAGCACCTCAAGGCGCTGGCGCTCGTCTCGCGTACGCTGCGCGACACCGCGATCTGCGCCAAGCTGCGCTCGAACCCCAGCGCAAGCACGCTCTACACGATCCTGACAGAGTTCGAAGGCATCAAAGCAGCGTAAGCCCGGGCTACCGCCAGCGGTCAAATCCAAACATCATGTAGTCACGCTGATACACATCCGCGCCCAATGCTTCGATCTCATCGTCGTAGATATCCTCAAGCACGTGAGGCCCGTGAAAGCCCGCAGGCTCCAGCGTTGCTGCCGAATTGCATCCGACGCCTGCGGCGAGCAGCGGCAAATCCTGCGCAAGCGTCTCCTCGCGTAGAATCATATCGGGATAGGTGAACTCCCCAAATCCCTGCACCACTTCGGCCTGTGTCGCCCATGCCGCATCAACACGGATCGCAGTCTGCCCCGCCAGGTTTCCCTTGAGAAAAGTCAAAAACGCCATGAACGCTGTCCGATGCACGTCCAGATTGATGCCATCTTCCTGCCCCTCTTCGGGCAGCGGAAGCTTGTAGCGCCGGACCAGTGTCCGTCGCAATTGCAGATAGCTACCCTTGCCGCTGTTCAAAATCCGGTGGCAAAATACCTCATGCGCGCGCAGGATCGGATGGCGTAACACCGCAAAACTGCGGTGGCCCTTGTTCTGGCGCTTCCACTGCCGCAGATCCTTCTGGGTCATCTTCATCCCCAGCGCGTTCTGCTTTTCGCCGTCGAGGGCGGCCAGCCACCGGCGCACCTCCTGCTGCGGCGCGCCGGCTATGGGCATGAACAACAAGGGCGCCTTGATCCCGACCACGTAGCCCGGCACATTCGGCCCGCGCCGTGGCTCGAAATTCGGCGTGCGGGTCAAATCGAAGCGGTCCAGCCGCGACAGCGCCCGCTCCATCACATCATAATTGCCAACCTTCTCCGCCAGCGGGCTTGGGTTTTGCTTTTTGAGGTTTTTGTCGAGCACCTCCAGCATCTCTGGCACACCGAGATACGCGGCGATTCCGTTCATCACTCCGACGCTCTGCAAATCCTCGTATGCAACGTAAAACGCGGTTTGCCCGCTGATCTGCAAGCGGTTCATCAGCTTGATCTGAAAGCCCTGCAGCGCCTCCAGATGCGCCTCGAATTCGGCCGCATCAAAGATGGCCTTGACAGTTTTATGCGCTTTCATATCCGTCAGCTTCCACTGCCCGGTTTCCTGCGCGATCTTCCAGCTTACATAGCTCTCGACAGGGTTGCGCGTGAGAATAATCTTGGCACAGTCGGGATCGTCCAGGACCAGATCGAGCACGCGTGGATCGTGATCGTGAAAGTAGCGAAAGCCCCCCATCGCCGTCGGATCGTGCCGGATTGCCCGCAGCAAGGCGGCAGGCTCACTGTCTCGCGCTGCCTGATCCACGCCCAATATCTCGGTCGTGTTCGGATATCCGATGAAATGCGGGTTGAACGCCTCCCCATGGCATTTGATTCCGGCAAAGGCGTTGAGGTTCGCCTCCAGGAAATTAGATCCCGTGCGCATCTCCGCAAACACCACAAAACTGTGGAACGTCTTGGCCATCTATTTCACCAGGTACGGTTTGCGCGGCACATGCGCGCTCGATACCGGCCCTCGCTCGACAGGGAAATCCCCCATGAGATAAGGGTGCATCCCCTGGTTCTTGAGGTTTTGCAGGAATTGTCCGAAGCCGTGCAGATCGACCATCTTGGGCGCCTCCGACAACCGCCGGATCCGTGCCTGTCCGATTTCGTCGAGGATCCCCTGCAAGGGCTCCATCGGCGCCTCGATAAACTCAGCCATTGACCAGATCCGTACCCGCGCCTTGGTATAGGGTGAACGCAGCACGTCCATATGCTCGCTCTCGACCTTTTGCAGTGTAGCGGCGATGCGGCGGATGTCCGCGAAATCCATGTTGGACCGGAACAACGGCACTGACCACGCCCCTGTGATCACCGAAATCTGGGCATTGGGGTCTTTGGCCACGCGCCAGTTGATATCCTGATTATCGATCGGCCCGAATTGGAAGCATTGCCGCTCCCCGCGCGTGTTCCAGATCAGATTGGTCAAAAACGCCTCGGGGTTATAATCGCGCTGCACGGCATTGTCGCTCAGAGCACCGTTCAGCGTCGCCTGTCCTTCGGCAAAATGCGCACGGTCCGGCGCGAACAGATGACCATGCACCCGTGCGCCCGTCGCATTGTTCAACCAGCTCTCGAAATTCTCGAACAGCTCGGAAAACCCCTGAAACACTGAATATTCCGCCGCCGTCACGCCGTTCTCCCAATCCTCGTTGGGAAACCGCGACTGCATATAGAGCCCCGAGCGTCCGCGCGTCCGCCGCTCCACCGCCTTGGCGAAAATACGGTCGATCTTCCCCGGATTAGGCTCTGTCTTTTTCATCGCACCATCGGCATCCGTCAGAAACGCCTCGTACAGGCGATCGGCGTAGGGCCAGATCTTGCGCGCCACAAAGCAATCGGACCGCCGCAGCAGTTGCAGATGGTCGTTATAGAAAATATGCGGCTTACCCTGAAAATCGAACTTCGACAGCGTGAGTGAACGGCTCTCAACGCTGGTCGAATAGAGCCGCGAGAGCGTCTGGAAATAGCTCTCATCAGGAATCCACACATGTCGGAAATAGCGATCATAAGCGGCCCGCTCGGGGTCTTGCAGGATCGCCGACAGGGTCTGCCGCGTCAGGCACCACCACTGCGAACCCATATGCGGGACCACGCCCGCAGGCATTCGCCGCTTGAGGCCCAGCGCGCGCTGGAACTTCACCGCCCGGTCAAACAGGTATCTGTTGCGCTTCCATGAAAACGGGAAGCGCATCGTAAACCGCTCCTCGTCAAGCCCGCCCACGGTCCAAGGCACATCCGCCGTCGTCGCGCTTTCGATGAAGTCGGTGCGCGGACGGTTCGCCAGATAATCGATCAATTCATGCACCGGGCGCAGTGGCAGGCAGGATCCAGAGGCCAGATAGACATGACGCACATCGGGAAAGCTGGCCAGCATCAGCTCCGAAGCGGCCTGAGATGCCGCAACGATGCCCCAGGTTCCCCACTCGCAGCGATACCGCTTGCTGAACAGCACGTTCGGCACATCGGCAAGCGCCGCCACAAAGCTGTCATACGTCTTGGCAGACACTTTGCGGTCCACATGGATCACGATAGGCACATTTGCCGCCGCCCAGTGGCGCGCAACCTGCTCCGCGCGGCCGAGCGCCGTGTGCACCAGCATGGCAACGCCCAATGTGGCCGTCATGCCCAGTTCCCTTTCGACATCAGGCCCAATATCTCAAGCTGCCGCCAGTTGATGTATTTCTCCGACCATTTACACCATAGTTGCGGGTTGTCCCTAACGCGCTCTGCATAGGCCTTGTATTCGACCGAGCCCGCATAATGCTCCCCGCGTTCCAACTCCTCCGCCGCCTTGGCGCCGAACGTGTCGATGAATTTCGCATGCAACAGCACACCGCTCGCCTTCTCGCCGCCCCACTCGTCATAGACCTGATTAAGGCCGCGCGGCAGCAGCATATGGGTCGAGCTGACATAGACGTACTTGCGGTCCCATTTGACCAGCGGCACCTTGTTGAGCGCCGGCGCCTTCTCGGGCTCCTGCGCAAAAAACACCCTCGCGCGCGGCCCGCCCTGGATCCACAGATTGGTGAACCCCCGGTTGCGCGACATCGTATAGTTCCCACTGTCGAACCACGAGGCGATCTCGATCGGGTCCTGCCCCGCGCGGTAGGGCTGCTCGTCCAACCGCCCTTTGGGATACATATCCAGCAGCATTGCCGAGAATGATTTGATCGAGGAAGCATCGAGCCAGTCCGTCAGCGCCCGCAGGGGCCGCGTATCGCAGAATGGATAGACCAGGAATTCGTCTGGATCGAGCGTCAGCACCCAATGTCCGTGGGCATATTTACGCTGGAGCCAGTTCAGCCAGTCCACCCCGAAGCGCGACCGCCGGTAGCTCGCCCGCGTGTGCCACAGGGATACGTCAGGCTGGCTGCGCAGAAACTCCATCGCGCCGTCTTCGCTGTCATTGTCCACGAAAAAGAAATGATTAACACCCTGCTTACGGTAGTAATCAAGGAAGTAGGGCAGCCGGATCTTCTCGTTTCGCTGGGTGCAGAAAAGCAAAATATCTTCGGGCCGAATTTGATCGGTCCGGTCTACGACGCATTTCAATTCGCGCCGCTTTCTAAATGCCCTGATCCGCCAACGCTTCCGCTGGAGCCTCAGGCGATATGATCGGATCGCACCCAAACACTGCCCTCATTCTCATGGTCCGTCAGCCTTCCTGCACGCCTATCAGGTCAAAGTTAACGCAATCTTGAAGTGCGCTTCCCATGTCGGCGCCGAAAATCCGACTACCCGATGCGTGTCCCGAGCCCGTATGGACCACTCCTTGACGCTGTCTTCCCATAATTCTTGTGCTGAATCATCTAGGTATAGTGCATTATTTGCAAGGATTTCCCGAAATGTCGCCTTATTGCTGCACATGACCGGGGTGCCGAGTGCCAGCGCTTCGAGTGCAGGCAGGCCAAAACCTTCTGCATGGCTCGGAAAAAGCAGCCCCTGCGCGCCTTGTATCAGAGCGGCCAGCGCGCCGTCCGTCAGCCCACGCACCTCCCGCACACGCGCCTTTGGCGACAGCGCATCCAGACGCGCGAACACTACTTCGTTGTTCCAGCCACGGCTGCCACAGATCAACAGAACGGGCGCATCCGGCCCCATCCGCGCCCAGATGTCCAGCAGCAGCGCGTGGTTCTTTCGCGGCTCTATCGTGCCGACAGTAACGAAGTAAGGACCCTCCGGCGGCAGGCCGCAAGGCAGCTGCGCCGCATCCGGCGCCACAGGTACTGTCCCCAGATGTGCAACAATCCCGCGCGGAACTTCGCCCCAAGCCGCCATTGCACGCTCTGTGCGGGCCTGCGTATCCGCCGAATTGTAGAGGATCAGATCAGCAAAGCGGCGCACCCGCTGCATCTTCCGTGCAAAAGCCTCCGCAGTGCCCACGCGCTGGTACTGCGGATACTCCAGCGGAATGATATCATGCACAAAGACGGAAATACGCGAGCGGGGCAGCCCACGAACCGCCGCAAAGACCCGCTCCGACAGGTTGCTGTGCCCGATGTTGAGATAGGCTGTGCCTGCAGGCAGGTTGCCTCGCAGCATCCGCGCCAGCCCCTGCGGAAGACAGCGCGCCATAGCCAGCTTGCGCGCATCCGTCAGCGCCGCGCGGGCCCGCGGATGCCAGCCCCGCTGCAAGCGCGCGAGCAGATCCGGAGGCGTATGCGGTGCGGCGCCCGTCAGCCGCGCGTGAAACGCGATCAGCCCAACGCGGTCAAGCAGCACGTAGCCCAGGGGCGTCCGCGCCAAGCCCCAGACCGGCACCGTATCCGCCACCAGCGCACCGATGTAAGCCAGCTCGACCCGGTCGACCCCGGTCCACACCCGCCCCGCACGCCGCAGCACGCGTGTTATGTCCAGCAGCCGCGAGGACGGCGGGCTATTCAGCACACCGTCCAGTTCGGGTTCATTTCCACCCATTGGCCCAGTCAAGCAGCGCGGACCTGATCAAAGACCCGGCACAATGCTTTTCAGATAGTCTGCAAGATCATCCCGCAATTCGGGGCGCGCGAGGCCATACGCCACGGTTGCCTGCAAAAACCCTGATTTAGAGCCACAATCAAAGCGCTGGCCCTGAAACCGGTAGCCATAGACCTTACGGTTCTGCTCAAGATCTTCCGCAATCGCGTCGGTCAGCTGGATCTCGCCGCCCGCGCCCCGCTTCATCTGGTCGAGGTTTTTCAAAACGCTAGGAGCAAGGATGTACCGGCCGATCACGGCAAGGTTGGACGGCGCCTCGCCCGCAGATGGCTTCTCAACCATGCTGCGTACTTCCAACAGATTACCGTCGGTATTCTCCACATCGAGGATCCCGTAGGAGGAGGTCCGTTCGGGCGCCACTTCCATCGCGGCGACCATATTGCCGCCAGTCTCTTCATATGCTTCGACCATCTGCTGCAAGCACGGTTTGTCCGCAGAGATTACGTCATCCGGCAGAATGACGGCAAAGGGCTGATCACCGATCAGGCGGCGCGCACACCAGACCGCATGCCCAAGGCCCAGCGCCTTGTGCTGGCGGATATAGGCGATCGCACCGCTGTCCATATTGGTATCTTCGAGCATCTTGAGGATGTCGGTTTTGCCTTTCCGTCGCAGCTCTTCTTCGAGGTTTGGCGCGAGGTCGAAATAGTCCTCCAGCGCCCCCTTGCCCCGCGAGGTAACAAAGATGAATTCGGTAATCCCAGCTGCCCGTGCTTCGTCAATGGCGTATTGGATCAGCGGTCTATCGACCAGCGTCATGATCTCTTTGGGGACCGATTTGGTCGCTGGCAGAAATCGCGTTCCCATCCCGGCAACCGGGAAAATCGCTGTGGTAACCTTGTTCTTCATCGTCACACAAATGCCTCATCTTTGAATATTCTTCATCTCTACAAACCCCTTTGGCGCGTTGCAGCACAATAATCCAGCGGGATCGTCATTTTTTGCTCTAATGCCCCTATGAAGCGTAAAAACGGCGCAAATATGACAATTTAGCTCTAATAAAGGGGGAAATCCGCTCAACCATGCCCGTCATGCGGGCTCTATTCCGCGCACGTCGGCAATCCGCGCCCGCTCTCGGGCGCTCCGGCGCGCCAGCGTCGTTAGCCGATACAGCGGCTCGCTGCGATCAGAGCGCCCAAAGAGGCCACCGCGCTGAACCCAAACGCCGCGCGCATCAAACCACACGCGGTGAAACAATCCAGTCAGCGACAGCACCAGAACCGTCTCGATACTCCCCTGCGCTGCGCGCTCCGCCGCCGCATTGATCGCGGCAGTCCCCCGCAGCCCCCGCACGGCGGTAAAATGCGCCGCACGACGAACAGCATTCACCGCGCGAAACGGCAGCAGCGGATGCCGCGCCAGTGTCGTCCCGCCAAAATGGCGCGTCTGACCCTCGGCATATCCATCTTTCAGCCGCTTCATAAGGCGCCGCACGTCGCGCGGCTCTAGCCGCCCCGCGATCATATGCTCGATCAGGCGCTGCCGCTCGGTCACGGTCAGTCCGCGCCACTGCATGGAGCGCGCGTCCTGCGGGATGTGCTTGCGCTGGAAAACAGCCCAACTCGCCCCAATCTCGTAGAGATCGCGCGGCACGCGGTCATCACGGCGTGTAGCACTGGCCGCAAATCCATGATGCACCTGCGCCAACGGCACCAGCGCGGTGGCATGACCCGCCCGGGCAACCCGCATGTTCACATCCGTCTCGTCCAGATAAAACCGGAAAGCAGGGTCAAACCCACCAAGCTGGACCAAGACATCGCGCCGAAACGCCATGTTAGTGCCTTCTGTCTTGATGGCACGGCCCTTCGGCGGCACAAGAACAGTCGCCTGAACCGGATCGACCTCGACCGCTTCAGGCATTCCGAACGCATCCAGCGTCCGCGCCTTGTACTGAAAGCTGATCCCATTGCGCCCGCGCACGTAGCCGCCCATGGCCGCCACGTCGCTGCGCACGGCAGGGGCCGTCAAGTGGCGCAGCCATTGCGGCTCCGGTACCGCATCATCATCGATAAATGCGACGATCTCCCCCGCTGCATGCAAAAGCCCCAGATTGCGCGCTGCCGATATATTCGCCTCATCGAAGGCAATGCACTTGATGTCGCGGAGGACCTGCGGCTCCTCGGTCACCGCAATCCCCGCAGGGCAGGCCACCACGACCACTTCGAACGCACCGTATTGCAGCTGCGCCACCCCCGCCAGACACCGGCGCAGCGCATCTGGCCGCTCCCGGCTCACGATGATGACACTGACGCTTGGATCGCTCATCTGGGGCCTGCGCTCATCATGGCATGCCTGTCATGCGTCCTTCAGATCCACACCGGGCGCATAGGCGATGAAGAACGGATTGGCGTAGCCCGCCTTGCCGTAGATCAGCGGACCGTGGTCGTCGAACCGCACCACATCGCCGCCTGCCCCCTTGAGCACCGCGTGGCCTGCGGCCGTATCCCATTCCATCGTCCGGCCTACACGGGGATAGATATCGGCCTCCCCTGTCGCGATGAGACAAAACTTGAGCGAACTGCCCGCGCTCTTCATATCCTTCACGGCATATTTGCCGATGTAATCGTCGGTGGCCTGATCCCGGTGCGATTTGCTCGCCACCACCATTAGCGCGGAATTATCCGGCTTAGAGACTGATATAGGCGTCATCGGTCCCACAGACTGCTTGTCGAAGGCGCCCGTTTCCTCAACCGATTGCCCCGCGGCACCGGTGAAAAACATCCGCCCCTTCGCGGGCGCATAGACCACACCGCGCGTCGGCACTCCACCTTCCACCAACGCGATATTGACTGTAAAATCACCGCGCCGGTGAATGAACTCCTTGGTGCCGTCCAAAGGATCCACGATCAAAAACGTATCACCCGTGGCGCTGTGCGTGTCCGCCTGCTCTTCGGTAATCAGCAGAACATCGGGAAACGCCGCGCGCAGGCCCTCTGAGATGATCCGGTCCGCCGCCTCATCCGCCGCCGTCACCGGGCTGTCGTCGGACTTCGATTTCACATCGAAATCGTCGCGACCGTAGATCTCCATGATCTTATCACCTGCTTCAAGCGCCAGTTGCCGCATCACACGCGTCAATTTTTCGTAATCCATGCCCAACTCTCGCCATCCTTCGTTGATATAACTTTGGGATACCTTATGATGCCCTTGTAACGGATCAGCAAGAAATCCGTGCAATGGTAGTCATATCCGCGAGGCAGTCATTTAATGTTCCAACCTATTCACGCGCGCCGATCGTCTCTGACCGTCTTTCTGACGATCCTTGAGTTGATTTATCACTCTATCGTGCGCTCCGTCCGCAAAACCCACAACAACGCGTTTCTCGCCATCGCGACGAACCTGTTGCAGGTCGTGATCTTCATCGGCGCGTTCTACGTGATGTTTTCGCTGCTAGGCCTGCGCAGTGCAGCGCTGCGCGGTGATTTCCTGCTCTACATCATGTCGGGCATCTTCCTCTACATGACGCATACGAAAGCACTCGGCGCCGTGGTTGGCTCCGAAGGACCCGCCAGCGCGATGATGCAGCACGCCCCGATGAACACGATCGTGGCCATTTGCTCCGCCGCCCTCGGCGCGCTCTACATCCAGGTGTTGTCGCTCGCGATGATCCTGTTCGTCTATCATGTCGCCTTCACCCCAGTCGTGATCGAGCAGCCTGGCGGCGCCTTCGCCATGCTCATGCTGGCGTGGTTCTCGGGTGCTGCGCTCGGCCTCGTGGTGCTGGCGGTCAAGCCGTGGTTCCCCACCGCTGTCGGCATTTTCACGACGATTTACCAGCGTGCGAACATGATCGCCTCCGGCAAGATGTTCGTGGCCAATACGCTGCCCGGCTTCATGCTCGCCATGTTCGATTGGAACCCGCTGTTCCACACCATCGACCAGGCGCGCGGCTATGCATTCCTCAATTACAATCCACGCTACAGCGAGCCAATGTATGCCTTCTGGGTCGGGCTGGTGCTTCTGATGATCGGCCTCATGGGCGAATTCTACACCCGCCGCCACGCCTCGGTCTCGTGGAGCGCGCGCCGGTGAGAGCGCTCGTCGCTCTGCTGATTTGCCTCGCTGGCCCCGCTCTGGCCGCCGATTTTCCTGCCCTGCACGCCGTGAGCGACGTGGCCGCCGATGACATGCTCAACATCCGCAGCAGACCCGATGCAAACGCACCCGTGATCGGTGCACTCGCTCCGGATGCGCAAGATGTCGAAGTTGTGCGGCTATCGCAGGACGGCCGCTGGGGCCTCGTGAACCTCGCCGAGCAAAGCGGCTGGGCCGCCGTCGCCTATCTTACTGCGCAAGACAGCCCGCCTGACGCGGAACGCCCGCTGAACTGTTCCGGAACGGAGCCGTTCTGGTCTCTACAAACGGGCGGCACGATGCTTTTGACCCAATTGGATACGCCGACAGCGGAGTATTTCATCACAACCCGCACGACAGCCTCCGGCCGGTCTGACCGATATGCTCTCGGCGGTGGTGGCATGGAGGGACTCGCCACAGCTCTGATCACGCGCCAGATCTGCTCGGATGGCATGTCGGACCGCGAATTCGGCTTCGAGATCGATCTGCTGATCGACACCGGAGAGGCGCAAACCTATCTTACAGGCTGTTGCGCCCTCACGCCCTAAAAGAGCGGGCTGCCGCACGACGCAACCCAACTCTCGAAACAGTCAGTCCACCACCCGCAGTGTGAGATTCAGTCTTCCCCCCTTGGGCAAAAGCGTAGACGAGCCTGATCTGATCCGGTCCACTCCATGATAGGCTAGCCGCGCCGCGCCCCCCATCACCACCACATCGCCCGAGCGCAGCCAGATGCTCTCCGTCTTGCCGCCCCGCGTCACGTTACCCATCCGGAACAGGCCCTCATCGCCCAGCGACACCGATACCACCGGCCAATCCATGCTCTTTTCGTCACGGTCCTGATGCAGGCCCATCTTCGCCTCCGCATCGTAGTAGTTGATCAGACAGCACTCCGGCGTCCGCTCCAGCTCGGTGACACTTCGCCAGATTTCCAGAACCTCCGCCGGGATTGCGGGCCAGGGCTGCCCCGACGGATGATCGGACACATAGCGATAACCCTTTTTGTCCGAGTACCAGCCATAGCGCCCCGCCGCCGTCATCCGCACGCTCATGGGCTTGCCGTAGGGTGTTTCGGGACGAAAAAACGGCGCCTGCGCCACGACAGCGCGCACAGCCGCAAGCACCGCCCGCTGGTCAGCGATATCCAGAAAGCCCGCATGGATATCAAAGCCTTTCACCGTCAGTTTCACGGCCATCCTCTCAATTAATAATCAATTCTCAGGAATAATCCCTGAATCTTCACATCTTGGTGTTCGCACCGGTTGCAGCACCCGCACCCCCCCCCTATATACCCACCGAGCTGCTGGAAACGCCCTGTTTGCAGCATCAACCCAATCGGAGCAATGGTGCCACAACGGGCCGCAGCTTCGAGTAATCGCCTTGAGCTAAATGAGGGATCGAAAACATGGCCAAAGTAATTGGTATTGACCTTGGAACTACAAACTCCTGTATCGCCATCATGGATGGTAGCAAACCCCGCGTGATCGAGAACTCGGAAGGCGCGCGCACCACGCCCTCCATCGTCGCATTCACGGATGACGAGCGCCTCGTAGGCCAGTCGGCGAAACGCCAGGCCGTCACCAACCCCGAAAACACCGTCTTCGGCGTAAAGCGCCTGATCGGTCGTCGCAATGACGATCCGGATCTCGCCAAGGACAAGAAGAACCTGCCCTTCACCGTAATCGACGGCGGCAACGGCGACGCATGGGTACAGGCGAAGGGTGAGAAGTACTCCCCCAGCCAGATCTCCGCGTTCATCCTCGGCAAGATGAAGGAAACCGCCGAATCATACCTCGGTGAGGAAGTCACCCAGGCGGTCATCACCGTCCCCGCCTATTTCAATGACGCGCAGCGTCAGGCGACCAAGGACGCAGGCAAGATCGCGGGCCTCGAAGTCCTCCGCATCATCAACGAGCCGACAGCCGCCGCGCTCGCCTACGGTCTCGACAAAGAGAACACCCAAACCATCGCGGTCTATGACCTTGGCGGCGGTACGTTCGACGTGACCATCCTCGAGATCGACGACGGCCTCTTCGAAGTGAAATCCACCAACGGCGATACATTCCTCGGCGGTGAAGACTTCGATATGCGCATCGTCAACTACCTCGCGGATGAGTTCAAAAAAGAGCACTCCGTCGACCTGACCAAAGACAAGATGGCCCTCCAGCGTCTGAAAGAAGCCGCCGAAAAAGCCAAGATCGAGCTGTCCAACTCTTCACAAACTGAGATCAACCAGCCGTTCATCTCCATGGGCTCCAACGGTCAGCCGCTGCACATGGTCATGAAGCTGACCCGCGCCAAACTGGAAAGCCTCGTGGGTGATCTCATCAAAGCGTCGATGAAGCCCTGCGCCGCAGCGCTCAAGGATGCTGGCCTCACCGCCAAGGACATCGACGAAGTCGTGCTGGTCGGCGGTATGACCCGCATGCCCCGCGTGATCGAGGAAGTGACCAAGTTCTTCGGCAAGGAGCCCCATAAGGGTGTGAACCCTGACGAAGTAGTTGCCCTTGGTGCTGCCATTCAGGCCGGTGTTCTGCAAGGTGACGTCAAGGACGTCGTTCTGCTCGACGTGACCCCACTTTCCTTGGGGATCGAAACCTTGGGCGGTGTGTTCACCCGCCTGATCGACCGCAATACGACTATTCCGACCAAAAAGAGCCAGATCTTCTCGACTGCCGAGGACAACCAGAACGCCGTGACCATCCGCTGCTTCCAGGGGGAGCGTGAAATGGCCGCAGACAACAAAATTCTGGGAGCCTTCAATCTCGAATCGATCCCGCCTGCCCCCCGTGGCATGCCCCAGATCGAAGTGACCTTCGACATCGACGCAAACGGCATCGTCTCCGTAGGCGCAATGGACAAGGGTACCGGCAAGGAACAGAAAATCACCATCCAAGCCTCCGGTGGTCTGTCCGATGCGGATATCGAGAAAATGGTAAAGGATGCCGAGGACAATGCGGAATCGGACAAAGAGCGCCGCGCATTGATCGAAGCCAAAAACCAGGCCGAGAGCCTCATCCACTCTACCGAGAAATCGGTGGAAGAGCATTCGGACAAGGTTGATCCGACAACTGTCGAAGCGATTGAGCTGGCTATTGCAGCGCTCAAGGACGAACTGGAAACAGATAATGCCGACAAGATCAAATCCGGCATCCAGAACGTGACAGAGGCCGCCATGAAGCTTGGCGAGGCGATCTACAAGAACGCCAATGACGCGAACGAGGATGACATGGCCGCTGCCGCCGACGAAGGCCCCCGCGGCAAGGATGATGACATCGTCGACGCCGATTTCGAGGACCTCGACAACGACAAACGCGCGTAAATCCGCGCGGCGGAACCAATGACAGGGCCGGTCCGATCAGATGGGCCGGCCCTTTACGTTCCTGACAAGGATACAACTCATGGCAAAACGTGATTATTACGAAATCCTAGGCGTCGCCAAAGGTGCGTCCGCCGACGAGATCAAGAAGGGCTATCGCACGAAAGCGAAAGAGCTCCACCCGGATCGAAATTCCGACAATCCCGATGCAGAAGCCCAGTTCAAGGAAGCGAACGAGGCCTACGAGATACTGAAAAATGCCGATAAAAAAGCAGCTTACGATCGCTACGGCCACGCCGCTTTCGAGGGTGGAATGGGCGGCGGAGGCGGCGCTGGGCGTCCCGGTGGCGGCTTTGGCGGCGGCGGACAGGGTGATTTCTCCTCCGCCTTCTCCGATGTGTTCGACGATTTGTTCGGTGATTTCATGGGCGGGCGCGGCGGCCAGCAGGGCGGCGGTAGGCGGGCGGTACGCGGCTCCGATCTGCGCTACAATCTGCGCGTCTCGCTCGAGGATGCTTTCGCAGGTCTGCAAAAATCCATAAACGTCCCCACCTCCGTCAGCTGTGGTTCGTGCAGCGGCTCGGGTGCGGAAGGCGGCGCAGAACCAAGCAGCTGTCCCACCTGCTCCGGCATGGGCAAAGTGCGCGCGCAGCAGGGATTCTTTACCGTCGAGCGGACCTGCCCCACGTGCTCGGGCCTTGGCCAGATCATCAAGAACCCCTGCAAAACCTGTCGGGGCGCCGGGCGCGTCGAGAAAGACCGCTCGCTCTCGGTCAATATCCCCCCGGGTGTCGAGACAGGTACACGCATCCGCCTAGCTGGCGAAGGCGAGGCGGGAATGCGCGGCGGTCCCGCAGGCGATCTCTACATCTTCCTCGAAGTGCAGGAGCATGAACTTTTCGAGCGTGATGGTCCAAATCTCTTCTGCCGCGTTCCCGTGTCGATGAGCAGCGCCGCCTTGGGCGGAAGCATCGAGGTTCCCACAATCGATGGTGGCCGCGGCCGCGTCTCCGTTCCCGCAGGCAGCCAATCAGGTCGTCAGATGCGCCTGCGTGGCAAGGGGATGCCTCATCTACGCGGCGGCACCACCGGCGACATGATCATCGAGCTCGCGGTCGAGACACCTGTCAATCTCACCAGCCGCCAGAAAGAACTGCTGCGCGAATTCGACGAGCTCTCGGAAGAGAACAATCCCGAAAGCAGCAGCTTTTTCTCCTCCGTCAAATCCTTCTGGGATTCGATGAAAGGCTAAGGTCAAAATCAATTGGCGGCGCACTTGAACAGGGTGCGCCGCCGAGCTTCATTTGGCCCCTCAACTCAATACATTCTCAATAATGCATTGAGACACCAGCATATCCTGCGGACGCTCAAATGCTGCGGCCCTGTTGTACAGGGTCTGTCCGTCTAGCACCCCTCAATTTTCTCGCTTCTCCTCAGTTATTAACCTTTCCATAACCATCTTTGGCACATCCTGCGGCATGTCCCAGTTCAATGAACAGCCCCTGCCCTTCCTGATGGATGAAGCCCTTACCACCGCGCCGGTGACGGGTAAGCAACCATCCTACATCGCCGATCACCGCCAGCGTTTGCGCGCGCGCTTCATGGCCGGTGGGGCAACGGCTATGCCAGATTATGAACTTTTGGAGCTGGTTCTCTTTCGCGCCATTCCTCGCCGCGATGTAAAGCCGCTGGCGCGGGCGCTGATGGACCGCTTCGGCGATTTCAATCGAGTCCTGACAGCCTCAGAGGCACGCCTGCGCGATATCAATGGCGTCGGCGATGCGGTCATTACCGAGCTCAAGATCGTTGAGGCGGCGGCCCACCGCATGGCACGCTCGAAAGTGATGCAAACCCAGGTTCTTTCAGGCTGGGATGCCCTGCTAGACTATTGCCACACCACCATGGCCCACCGTGAAACGGAGCAATTTCGGGTGCTCTATCTTGACCGAAAGAACGTCCTGATCGGAGATGAGGAACAGGCAAAAGGCACCGTGGATCATGTCCCAGTCTATCCCCGCGAGGTGGCAAAACGCGCGCTCGAGCTAAACGCATCCGCGCTTATTCTAGTGCACAACCACCCCTCGGGAGACCCCACGCCCTCCCAATCGGATATCGACATGACCGCCCGCGTGAACGCTGCCTGTGACGCTCTAGGCCTCACGCTGCACGATCATCTGATCATCGGAAAATCACGAGAGCTCAGCTTCCGCGCGGAAGGCTATCTCTAGCGCACCCAGACTTCGACCCGGCGATTGGCCCGCCGCCCCCAACTACTGTCGTCGCAGGCCATCGGCATCGCTTCGCCAAAGGCATCCACAGCAAGCTCCAGGCGCGCCAGATTGGCGGTCACAGCCGCTTCGCTCACCGCACGGCGAACGGCATCGGCACGGCGCAAGGCGATATCACGGTTCGCCTCCGCAGCACCGTTTCCGTCACTGAACCCCACAAACAAAAGCCGCCGTGCATCATATTGGCCGACCTCCAGCGCACGGGCCAGTTGTTGCACGTTCGAGCGGCTCTGCGCATCCAACCTGACCGAGCCCGCCTCGAATCGGAACGAGGTGCTGAGCCGGGCCATAGGCGTCAGAGTCGCGGTCATCCGTTGCAATTCTCCCAGCATGATCTCGCTGCCGGCGTTCGTAATCGCGTTGATAAACCGATTCCCCTGTTCCTCGACCGTGATCTCCTCCGGCGTCTGATCCACAAACCCGGACCGCCGGATCACGATCTGCGCCGCAGGACCACGGGTAAAGGCCAGAAACTCGCGCGCGATCTGAGGCAAGCGGCGTGCAGGAAAATAGAGAAACATCGGCGCGGTCAGAGGGTAATCCTCCGTCTTGATGGTGCGGCGGGAGGCCTGCATCGAAAATCCGCAGCTCCCCGTCAGCATCAGCGCTTGCGTATCCCCCCGATCCGCATAGCTCGTCAGCCCGAGAGCAAACGTATCCGCCGCGACCGCCTCCGCCAGTTTTGCCGGAGAGGCGTGGCGGATCGCGGCGTCTGTCATTGCAGAGAAATTTGCAGGCCGCAGGAGCTGGTCCACGATCGCCTGCCCCAGCCCAGACGCCTCATCGGGCAGATGCAAATCAATCGGCACATCGGGTCCGCCCAGGACTTCCCAGTTAGTGATCTCCCCCGCCAAAACCATCGCAAGATCGGCTGGCGAAATGCCCCTCACGGGATTGCTGCCCGCGACCACAGGCACAATGGCATCGAGCGCCAGAACACGACTGCGGTTGACCTCCGTCATATCACCCATACCGGCCTCACGGGCGCGGCGGCGCTCTTCGGGGCGGATTTCGCGCAGGGACATGACAACATCCGCCTCATCCGCAAGAAGATCCGCAAAGCCTTCGTCGGTATTGGTCAAACGAAAGTAAAACTGTGCAGCCAGTTTTCCATCGTCGGCGCGGCGCAGCAAATAGGTGAAGGTGGTTGCGTCAGCTCCCTCTTCACGCTCGGCGGTATAGTCGTTCTTCAGGGCAAAAGCCTCGATAAGGGCTGGCATTACCAAAGATCCGAGCGTTGGCGCGCCCGAGATCGACAGCTCGGCGACAAAGTCCTGTAAATTCGGGCATCCGGGCCCGTCACACAACACACCCGACCCATCGACGGTGAGTTCGCCGTAGTCAGTCTGCACCCGGTAGAACTCTCCGTCAAATCCAAGCAGCGTCCCACTCAACTCTACCTTGCTGTCGCGGGAGGTGAGCGTGATGTCCTGCGCGGCAGCGCGCAGTGTGGTTCCGAACAGGAAAAGTGCGGCGAGAACCGCCGCACATATCACTTTGATCATGAGACCTCTGAGTTGCGTTAGTTGCTCGCAACTTTCAGGTCTTCGAAGAGATTATTCAACACAAGAAAGTTTCCAGCCGCGTCACAGTCCGGAACAGACAGAGTCAAATCGCGGGATGTGATATCTTTGCCGCTGATGGTCTGCAAAGTCTGCGCTTCGATCTCGAGGCCGCAATTGTTGCTCGCCACTTCGGTCTCGACGCTCAGGGCGACGTCGCCACTGACCTGCGCAGTCCGCGCGGGGAACGTATAGACTTCCGCCAACAAGCCATCCGGCACGGAGCTGTCACCAAGCCGGGAGATGTATCCTCCCTCACCGGTCACTGCGTAAGACATATCCCGCGTGGCACCCGACCAGACGTGACCGGTGCCGCCGTAATCAGCACCAAACTCAAGCGCGTGAAGCCCAAAGCCGGTATCACCCTTCCACTGGAGCGCTACGCGGTCGAAATCGACTATCTCGTCCACAGTCGTCTGCGCCACGGCGCCTTCACCGTCTGAAAAGGCCACTACGAACACGGCCTCCTTGGTGAGTGCCGGCACCGTGATATTAAACGAACCGGACGCGTCGGTAATCTGATTGAAGAGCATCCCTGCGTGATGGACCGTGACCCGCTCACCGGGGAGGCAACTGGCCGAAAGGGTCAGATTGACCATGGCAGCGGCAATCGGGCGGGCATTTGCGGTGATCTGGCATTCAGGCGCCGGCACAATCTGCGCCTGCGTCTGCGGTACGGGCGGCTGCATAACATCCATGGACGCAGCAGTCTGGATTACGGGCTGTTCATCACTTTGCGCAATATTCTCATTTGCCAATACATCATCGGTTACGGGCGCAATGTCGCCCTGCCCGGCGGCGAGGACCACAGTTTCTTCTGGCACAGCTGCAGAAGTATCCTGCACGAGATCGGCCGCTGTAAGAATTATCTCCTCGACATCCAGTACGGCAGCGTCAGCGTTTGTCAGGGTGGCGCCGCGATAGTCTGGGGAGGGTGTGGGGACAGAGGCGGTGCTCTGCATAAAAAACCCGATGCCGACAGCACAGGCAAGTGTGCCAGCGGTCGTGATTATTGCCTTCCGGTTTCGCATGTTTTCACCCTTTTGCTATGGAATAGCTCAAGGGTAGAGATCTCGCACAAACGGGGCCGCAATGGGGCAATCGCGCGCTCAAAATGTGATAATTATTGGTTAACGCCGCGCATATCCCGGGCAAAACCTGAGGAAAGGCGTAGCGGATTAGCTACGCCTTCTGGTTTCATCAGACGACTTGCCCGTGGCAGTGCTTGAACTTCTTTCCCGATCCGCAGGGGCACGAATCATTACGTCCCGGATTGCCCCATGTCGTCGGATCGTTCTCGTCGAAGCCCTCAATTGCACCTTCCACTGGCGCAGCAACGGTGGTGGCCTCTCCGGCTGCCTCCGTCGCTGCCTTCTGCTGTGCGACCATCTGCTGCATCATGCGCTGCTGCTCCGCCTCGCTTGCAGGCTCGATCCGTGAGAGGCGCTGTGTCACGTCTAAGCGCAGGCTGTCGAGCATACCCTCGAACAACTGGAAGGATTCGTTTTTGTATTCGTTAAGAGGATCACGCTGCGCGTAGCCGCGAAATCCTACGACAGAGCGCAGATGCTCCAGCGTCAGCAGATGATCACGCCATTTAGCGTCGATCGTTTGCAGCAGGAAATGCTTTTCAATGTTGCGCATGTTTTCCGGGCCAAACCGCTCCGCCTTGCCGGCCATATGCTTGTCCGTCGCCTCTACCAGACGTTCACGCACGATCTCGTCGTCCACGCCGTCCTCTTCGCACCACGCGATCACTGGCACGTCGACGCCCAATTGCTCGATTACCGCCGCGTAGAAAGCTTGAGTATCCCATTGGTCCGCGTAGGTGTTTGGAGGCATGTACTCATCCACCAGATCGTCGATCATCTGGTGCCGCATGTCCTCTGTGATCTCGTGCAGGTCCTGACTTTCCATGATATCGCGGCGCTGGCCAAAGATCACCTTACGCTGCTCGTTCATCACATCATCGAACTTCAGCAGCTGCTTTCGCATGTCAAAGTTGCGGCCCTCGACCTTGGCTTGCGCACGCTCCAGAGATTTATTGACCCACGGGTGAATGATCGCCTCGCCCTCTTTGAGACCCAGCGTGGTGAGTACTTTTTCCAGCTTCTCGGAGCCGAAAATGCGCATCAGATCATCCTCCAGCGACAGGAAGAAGGACGAACGCCCAGGGTCTCCCTGACGGCCCGAGCGGCCGCGCAGTTGGTTATCGATGCGGCGGCTCTCATGCCGCTCGCTCGCCAAAACGAACAGGCCGCCCGCCTCCAGTACTTTTTTCTTCTCGTCGGCTGTCTCCGCTTCGATCCTTGCGCGTGTTTCGGCAGGATCGGCCTCGGGGTTTTCGGCCAATGCCTCAAGGAATTTCAGCTCGACGTTGCCGCCCAGCTGGATGTCGGTGCCGCGGCCCGCCATGTTGGTCGCGATGGTCACCGCATTGAATTTACCCGCATCGCCGACGATCTGCGCTTCCTGCTCGTGCTGGCGCGCATTCAATACATTATGCTTGATACCTTCGGCTTCGAGCATCTTGCTGAGCATCTCCGATTTCTCGATTGATGTCGTACCCACAAGACAAGGCTGGCCTGCGGCATGGGCTTTCTTGACCCGCTCTATCATCGCCGCATATTTCTCGGCAGCGGTGCGGTAGACGGCGTCATCCTCGTCGATCCGCGCAATCGGCACGTTTGTTGGCACTTCGACAACGCCAAGGCCGTAGATCTCCATGAATTCGTCCGCCTCGGTCAGAGCTGTCCCGGTCATGCCTGCCAGCTTGTCATAGAGGCGAAAGTAGTTCTGGAAGGTCACGGACGCGAGCGTGATGTTCTCTGGCTTGATATCGACGCTTTCCTTCGCCTCGATGGCCTGATGCAAACCATCGCCCAAACGGCGGCCCGACATCATCCGGCCCGTGAATTCGTCGATTAGGACAACCTCACCTTCACGCACGATATAATCCTTGTCCTTCTCGAACAATTTGTGCGCGCGAAGGCCTTGATTGACGTGGTGCACGATCGAGGTGCTCTCGGGATCGTAGAGGGTAAACCCTTCTTCAAGCAGGCCCCGGGCACGCAATTGCTCCTCAAGGAACTCGATACCGTCATCGGTGAAGGTCACGTTGCGGGTTTTCTCGTCGAGCTCGTAATGCTCCGGCAGAAGCGAGGGGATCACGTTATCGATGGTCTGGTACATCTCGGAACGATCATCGGACGGGCCCGAGATGATGAGCGGCGTACGCGCTTCGTCGATCAGGATACTGTCGACTTCGTCCACGATGGCGAAGTTATGATGCTTCTGGAAAATCTCGCTCAGCTCGGCCTTCATGTTGTCGCGCAGGTAATCGAACCCTAGCTCGTTGTTCGTGGCGTAGGTGATGTCGCAGTCGTAAGCGGCGCGCTTGAGATCATCGGGCATGTTGGGGATGATGTAGCCGGTGGTCAGACCCAGGGAGGCAAAAACCTTACCCATCCATTCCGCATCCCGCTTCACAAGATATTCGTTCACAGTAACGATGTGCACGCCCTTGTGCGTCAGCGCGTTGAGATAGGCAGCGAATGTCGCGGTCAGGGTCTTGCCCTCGCCGGTTTTCTGCTCCGCCACGTTGCCTTGGTGCAGGAAGATCGCCCCCATCAGCTGGGTATCGAAGGCCCGCAGCCCCAGAGTGCGACGCGCGCCCTCGCGACAATTTGCGAAAGCTTCGGGTAGCAGATCGTCAAGGCTCTCGCCTTTCATCGCACGGGTTGCCAACTCTTCCGTCTTGCTCTGGATTTGCTCGTCGCTCAATGCCTTGAATTCAGGCTCCAGCGCGTTGACCTTCTCCACAAGCGGTCGGGCGGCCTTGATCTTGCGCTCGTTTGGCGAACCAAAAACCTTTTTGGTGATTTTTCCAAGTCCCAGCATGCGATCTCCAGCCGAAGTTTAATTCATTCGCGCGATCTGCTTGCCCCGCAAACACCCAGTCCATAAATAGAAGGGGAGAGTGGTGGCTCAAGCGCCGCGCCCATCAGCGATGTAAGGGCCGCCATGTAGCGTGTCAATGTAACCGGCCCCTTACTGCCGGAATGATAGGACGATCCATGCAAAAACGACTCACTTTTCTTGCGCCTTTGGCGTTTCTTGCCACTTTCAGCCTGCCTGCCGCCGCGCAGGAAACGGTCACAGCCGATCCTTCCGTGGTTGTCGCCACCGTGGGGGATACCGAAATCACTGTCGGTCACATGATTGTGGCCTGGGCGAGCCTGCCTGAGCAATACCAGGGTCTGCCCGATGATGTTCTGTTCACGGGCATCCTCGATCAGCTGGTGCAACAAACGGCTCTGCAACAGCAATTTGAAGGCGATCTGCCCCCACGCGTCGATCTTCAGCTTGAGAACGAGCGCCGCTCGCTGACCGCGGGCGAAGCGATCAACCGCATCATGCAGGAGCCACTGGACGAGGCCGAGGTAGAGGCCGCCTACGAGCAGGATTACGGGAATGCCGAACAAGCGCCAGAGTTCAATGCCTCACACATTCTGGTAGAGACCGAGGAAGCCGCGCTTGAAGTCGTCGCCGAGATTGAGGGTGGCGCGGATTTCGCCGCTGTCGCGCAGGAAAAATCAACCGGTCCATCGGGCCCCAACGGTGGCCGGCTGGGATGGTTTGGAACAGGAGCGATGGTGCCCGAATTCGAGACCGCAGTTGTCGCACTCGAGCCCGGCGCCATTTCGGCCCCGGTCCAAACCCAGTTCGGCTGGCACGTCATCAAGCTGAATGAGACCCGGATTCAGGAAGCGCCCGCCCTCGAGGACGTGCGCGAGGAGATCGAGATGCAGATCCGCCAGATCCGTGCCCAGGCCCAGATCGAAGAAGTGACAGCCATTGCGCAGGTGGATCGCAGCGGTGCCGAGGGTGTCTCTCCCTCCGTCATCAAGCAAACAGACGTGCTGGAGTAAGCACCGTCATGGCAAAAATCACCGCGACATCGCCACTGGCTCCGGCCACATTTCCCGCCCTTCCCGTGATCGAGGGCGTGACATTCGCCACCGCAGCGGCGGGGATCAAGTATCAAGGCCGTACAGATGTGATGCTGGCAACGCTGGTCCCGGGCTCCGTCGTGGCAGGAGCGTTTACCCGCTCCGCCACAAGGTCTGCTCCGGTGCTCGACTGTCAGGCAAAGCTGGGGCAGTCCAGCGATGCCGGTGCGGCGATTCTTGTCAATTCAGGCAACTCCAATGCCTTTACGGGCAAGGGCGGTGTCGCGTCGGTGGAGGCGATCACCGCTGCTGTGGCGCAGGCTTGCGGTATTCCGCAGGCACGGGTGTTCACATCCTCCACGGGTGTCATTGGGGAGCCGCTTCCCCATGACCGCATCACAGCCGTGCTCGAAACCCTCGCAGAAAGCACCGCACCCGAGGGTATCGAGGCCGCTGCGAAGGCGATAATGACCACCGACACCTTCCCGAAGGGGGCCAGCGCCTCTGTCGATGTGGGTGGAAAAACTGTCTCTATCGCAGGCATCGCGAAGGGCTCGGGCATGATTGCGCCAGATATGGCGACAATGCTCGTCTATATCTTCACCGATGCAAAGATTGGTCAGGAGGCGCTGCAATCCCTCGTCTCTGCCAGCAACGAAAAGACATTTAATTGCATTACGGTCGACAGCGATACATCGACCTCCGACAGCCTGATCATTGCGGCAACCGGAGCCAGCGGTGTCGATGTTGACGGCGATGCAGGCTTTGCGGGCGCGCTCCACGGCGTAATGATGGATCTTGCCCATCAAGTCGTCAAAGACGGTGAAGGGGCCACGAAGTTCGTAGAGATTGTCATAACCGGGGCCCAGAGTGATGCCGATGCAAAGGTGCACGGCATGTCCATCGCCAATTCTCCGTTGATCAAAACGGCCATTGCGGGTGAGGATCCCAACTGGGGCCGCGTCGTGATGGCGGTCGGGAAATCAGGTGCTGCGGCGGACCGGGATCGGCTCAGCATCCGCTTCGGCGATGTGGACGTGGCGAAGGATGGCTGGCGCAGTGCCGACTACTCCGAAGAGGCGGCGGCGGCGCACATGAAGGGCCAGCACATCGTGATCGGCGTCGATATCGGTATCGGATCCGGCACGGCAACGGTCTGGACCTGCGATTTGACCCATGGCTACATCACCATCAACGCCGACTACCGTTCGTGAAAATGGTCCTCGTATCGGCTGTCGCCTTGATAGATGTCGACGGACGCGTGCTTTTGGCACAGCGCCCGCCAGGTAAATCCATGGCAGGGCTATGGGAGTTTCCGGGCGGCAAGATCGAGGACGGTGAAACACCCGAAGCCGCGCTGATTCGGGAGCTTCACGAGGAGTTGGGTATCGAGACATGGTCCTCCTGCCTCGCACCGCTCACTTTCGCCAGCCATGCCTATGAGACATTCCATCTGATGATGCCGCTGTTTGCCTGCCGTAAATGGGAGGGGATGCCGCGCGCGCGGGAAGGCCAGGTGCTGAAATGGGTAAAGCCGACGGATATGGCAGATTATCCAATGCCGGCGGCTGACATCCCGCTGATCGCAACACTGCGCGATTGGTTGTAAAGGGCTGCCTAAGAAAAGATCGCAAGCTGCCTAATATTCCCTCACATTGTTTCCAGATTTATATGGAATAGCGAAGAAAATTAGCTATTGTAAAACTTATGTGAATTCTGGGGAGGAATAACATGCTGAAGACCATTACCATCGGGAGCTGCATCTCTGTTCAAGGTACGTTCGTTCGGTCAATGCCGGACGGTCGGATTTCAGTGCAGGTCGACAATACCGTATTTTCGGGCGTGCCTGTCACAAAAAAGTAAGCCTGCCGACGCGGATAGAAAAAAGGGACGGTGCGTAATGCACCGTCCCTTTTTCTATGTGTATCCTATGCTGGTTTAGGCCAGCGTACGGGTCACTTCCTCGCGTGTGAAAATTTCGATTACATCGCCGGGGCGAATATCATCGTAATTCTCGAAGGCCATGCCACATTCCTGACCGGACTGAACCTCTGGCACTTCATCCTTGAAGCGCTTGAGGGTCTTGAGCGTCCCTTCGTGCACCACGACGTTGTCGCGAAGCAGACGCACACCAGCGGAGCGGCGTGCCACCCCTTCTGTCACCAGACAACCAGCGACTTTGCCCACACCCGTGACCTTGAACACTTCCTTGATACTGGCGTAGCCAATGAAGTTTTCCTTGATCTCGTTGCTGAGCAGGCCAGAAGCCGCCGCTTTCACATCGTCGACCAGATCGTAGATGACCGAGTAATAGCGGATCTCGACACCTTTCTGGTTAGCGGTGTTACGTGCGGAGGCATTTGCACGGACATTGAAGCCCATGATCGGCGCGCCTGATGCTTCCGCGAGACCCACATCCGTCTCCGTGATCGCGCCCACGCCTGAGTGGAGCACACGCACGCGCACTTCGTCATTACCGATTTTCGCCATCGCCTGAACGATCGCCTCGGCAGAACCCTGCACATCCGCTTTCACAAGAATAGGCAGCTCAGACACACTTTCATCGGCCTTGGCATTCGCCATCAGCTGTTCCAGCGTTGTCGCGGCACCAGCGGCGGCGCGTTTGTCCTTGGCGGCATTGGCGCGGTATTCCGCGATCTCGCGCGCCTGCGCTTCCGTTTCCGTGACGTTGAGCACATCGCCCGCTTCAGGGGTACCGTTGAGGCCAAGAACCTCTACAGGAACCGACGGACCAGCTTCCTTCACGCGGTTGCCCTGATCGTCGATCAGCGCACGCACTTTGCCCCACTGCTCGCCAACGACGAAGATATCGCCCGTGCGCAGCGTGCCGTTCTGGATTAGCACAGTCGCGACGGGGCCACGGCCAACGTCCAGCTGCGCTTCGATCACGGCACCCACGGCAGCGCGGTTCGGGTTGGCTTTCAGCTCAAGGATCTCGGCCTGAAGCGCGATTGCTTCGAGTAGCGAATCGAGGCCCTGACCGGTTACGGCAGAGACTTCTACATCCTGCACATCACCTGACATCTTCTCGACGATGACTTCATGCTGCAACAGCGCAGCACGCACGCGGTCTGGATCGGCGGAAGGTTTGTCGATTTTGTTGATCGCCACGATCATCGGCACTTTCGCCGCTTTCGCGTGGGCGATCGCCTCGATCGTCTGGGGCATCACGGCATCGTCTGCCGCAACCACCAGAACTACGATGTCGGTTACCTGCGCACCGCGTGAACGCATTGAGGTGAACGCAGCGTGGCCGGGCGTATCGAGGAACGACAATACCTGACCGCTATCGGTCGTGACCTGATAGGCACCGATATGCTGGGTAATACCGCCAGCTTCGCCCGCAACGACTTTCGCATGACGGATCGCATCAAGAAGCGATGTCTTTCCGTGGTCGACGTGGCCCATGATTGTAATTACGGGAGGACGACCAACCAGTTCGGATTCGGCATCGATCTCCAGCTTGATCACATCCTCGACGTCGGCATCGGAGACGCGTACGACCTTGTGGCCGAACTCCTCGATGATCAGCTCTGCGGTGTCTGCATCGATCGTTTCGTTCTGCGTGACCATCAGGCCGCTGTTCATCAAGGCCTTGACCACAGCGCCGGTCTTTTCGGCCATACGCGCGGCCAGCTCGGAAACCATGATCGCCGGTGGCAGTTGCACATCGCGCACGATTTTTTCGCGCTCGACATTGCCACCCATTGCCTTCGCGCGGGCGCGGTCCTGCTTGCGCTTCATCTGCGCCATGGAGCGCTGACGCCCGCCTTCGCCGCCGCGCAACGCCTGATTTACGGTCAGCTTGCCAGAGCGACGGCTGTCGTCTTCCTGGCGGTTCTTCTTGTTGGTCTCCTCGCGGTCGCGCTCCGTCTTGCGGACTGTGGCAGCGGGGAGCGCCTTATTGGGCGCAGCGCGGGGCTGCCCTGGCTCAGGCGCAGGTGCTGCAGCCGCTTGCGCATCTGCTTCTGCTTCACGCTTGGCGCGCTCTTCTTCCTCGGCTTTCGCCTTGAGGCTTTCCTCGCGCTCGCGGTCTTCGGCCTCTTTAGCGTCAATTTCTGCGCGGCGGCGCTCGCGGTCTTCGGCGCGGGCGATCTCTTCTGCTTCACGCGCGGCGGCCTCTTCGACCTCGCGGGATTTCGCAGCCTGAACGGCCTTCAGCCGCCGATCCATTTCTGAATCGGTAATACCTGCAGGGCGCTTGGACGGATCCCCGACAGGGCCCGCACCGGGGCCGCTCGGCTTTTGCCCACCGGGCTTTGGAACCACAACGCGCTTACGCTTGGTTTCTACTACGACGTTCTTCGTCCGCCCGTGGCTAAAGCTCTGCTTTACATTCCCGGGACGTGAGCCACCGAGGCCCAGTGTTTTTCTGCCGTCATTATCGCTCATCTAGCTCGTCTATCCTTTCGGCTGGCCGTTGCCAGCCTCGTTTTTGCGCACGCCGTTCAGTCTGTGAGCTTCCTCTACAACACGCAGAGTGAGTCCACCAGAGGCGAGCGCCCCATGTATCACAGTTTGACGTCCGAATGCCAAACCCAATTCATCCGCTGTCAAACACCCGATATAGTGCCCGTAATGCGGCGTACTCAGTTTCGATTTGCCCCGCCCCGATCCATCCACAGCCTGGATCAGCACGAGAGCCTCTTCCGTTTGCAGCCAGCTTTTGACTTTCTCGTAACCAGCGACAGCTTTTCCTGCCTTACGCTGCATCGAGATCAGGTCCACCACGCGGCGGGCCAACTGTTTTTCCACATCATCCACCAGCGAGTCCGGTGTCTTAAGGGGCTGTTTCGCGCTCCGCGAAAACAAACCCTTCTTGGCCGCAAGTTCCAGAGCGGCACGATCCGCCGAAACCCACATCCCGCGACCGGGCAGCTTGCCCATCACATCGGCCACAACTTGATTCTCCGGTCCAACGACAAAACGTATCAACCGGTACTTTGGTTGCACCTCACCTGTGGCGAGGCATTTGCGCTCTGCGCCGCTTTCGCGGTCCTTGGATGCGCCACCGCGTCCCATATCGGCTCTCCCGAGGCCTGCGATCAGGCCTCGGCCTCCTCTTCTGCGTCGGCATCCTGCTCGAGATCCGCAGGATCGACCCAGCCCAGCATAACACGGGCCGTCATGATCATGGATTGAGCTTCCTCAAGGGTCATCTCGAAGGGCTCCAGTGTGCCGTCATCCTTCACACGCTCGCCGTTAACGGTGGTCCAGCCACCCGCCAGCTCCCAATCTGCACAGGTTGCGAAATCTTCCAGCGTTTTCACATCGTCCTTCGCCAGCGCTTCGATCATCTGGGGCGTCAGGCCCTCGAAATTGATCAGGCTGTCCTCCGCGCCCAGCGCACGGGCAGCATCAAGTGCGGCCTTGTTCTGCGCTTCCAGCACATCGCGGGCACGGGCCTGCAATTCACCCGCAGTTGCCTCGTCTACGCCGTCGATGACCAGCAGCTCGTCCAGCTCGACGTAGGCGACCTCTTCAAGGTTGGTGAAGCCTTCGGAAACCAGCAGCTGGGCAAAGAATTCATCCAGATCGAGGTTGTCCATGAACAGTTTGGTGCGCAGCTCGAATTCGGCCTGACGACGCTCGCTCTCTTGCGCTTCGGTCATGATGTCGATGTCGAGCCCGGTCAGCTGGCTCGCCAGACGCACGTTCTGGCCACGGCGGCCAATCGCAAGGCTGAGCTGTTCTTCCGGCACGACGACTTCGATCTTGCCCGCCTCCTCATCCAGAACGACCTTGGACACTTCAGCAGGCTGGAGCGCATTGACGAGGAACGTGGGCATATCCTCGTTCCATGGAATGATGTCGATCTTCTCACCTTGAAGCTCGTTCACCACCGCCTGCACACGGCTGCCGCGCATACCGACGCAGGCGCCGACAGGATCAATGGAGTTGTCATAGGAAATCACCGCGATCTTGGCGCGGCTGCCGGGGTCACGGGCCACGGCCTTGATCTCGATGATGCCGTCATAAATCTCCGGCACTTCCATCTTGAAGAGCTCGGCCATGAACTCGGGCGCGGTACGGCTGAGGAAAATCTGCGGCCCGCGCTGCTCGCGCCGCACTTCCTTGATGTAGACACGGATACGGTCATTCGGGCGATACGATTCGCGGCCGATCTTCTCGTTGCGACGCAGGATCGCTTCGCCCGCGCCCACATCGACGATGACGTTTCCATACTCCTCGCGCTTGACCAGACCATTGATGATCGTGCCCGCGCGGTCTTTGAACTCTTCGTACTGGCGGTCCCGCTCAGCTTCGCGGACCTTTTGCAAAATAACCTGCTTGGCTGATTGCGCGGCGATCCGGCCCATCTCGACGGGAGGAACTTCCTCGGAGAATTCCTGACCCACTTCGGGGTCGGCCATATATTCTTTGGCCTGAGCCACAGTGAACTCGGCTTGGTAGTTCTCCAGCTCTTCATCCGCAACAACCGTGCGCACACGCGTAAACGTCGCACGACCCGTCTTGCGGTCGATGCTCACACGAATGTCCATTTCGGCGCCGTACCGCGACTTGGCCGCGCGGGCGAGGGATTCTTCCATCGCTTCGATCACCAGGCCGGGATCGATCATCTTCTCACGGGCAACAGCTTCGGCGGTTTGCAACAGCTCAAGCTGGTTTGCGGATGTAATGGCCATTAGTCTTCTCCCTCGTCAGACAGATGCGTCTGGACTTCATCAAATTGTTTCTCATCGATTACGCCCGTCGCTTTGCGCTGGCGCAGCATTTCCTTGATCAGCTCGTCGGTAAGCACGAGCTTGGCATCTGTCAGCCATTCGAATTTAAGGCCCACGGTGCCTTCCTCGATGTTGATCAGCACTTCGTCACCCTCGACGCCTGCAAGCTCACCCTTGAAGCGGCGGCGCCCGTCGATAAGATCATCGGTTTCAATCTTGGCCTCGTACCCTTCGAAATTCGCGAAGTCCTTGAGGCGCGTGAGCGGCCGGTCGATGCCGGGACTGGACACTTCGAGCGCGTACTCGTCCACAATCGGATCTTCCACATCCAGCACCGCACCAATCGCCGTGCTGATCTGGGCACAATCGTCCACGTCGATGCCACCATCGGGACGATCCGCCATGACTTGCAGTGTCGCATTCTTACCGCTCATCAAGCGCACACGCACCAGTTCAAACCCCATGTCCTCGATGACAGGGGTGATGATCTCGGCGAGACGCCGGTCCATGGCTGCTTTTGCGATCAGATCGTTGTTCATAAGTACATTGCCTGTGGCATTAAGTTCGGGCACAAAAAAACGGGCGCGCGGCCCGTGTATCAGGTTCATTGGATGTTCGGTTTGGACCCGAACACCACGCTGTTAGACGATCATATACGCGCGGGGGCCGGGAACATCAAGCCCCCCACCACCGCTGTGGCGCGCGCAGATCGTCAAACACTCCGCGCCCCAACGCCAAGGGCATCGCAACACTGCGTGACACGGCCTGACCGTCCCATACAGCAATATCACCCAGCCCCATAAGCGCGCTTGCATCTGCCACATCTGCACCGTCCACGAGATACTCCGCCACCGCCTGCGCGCGCACGGACGCGGACGGGATCGAAACCAGCTCGACCCGGTCAAACCACCCCGCCTGACCGTCCTTCCAATGCCTGCGCACGCGCTCCGCCAGCAGCTGCTGGCCAGGCGCGAAATGCGTGATGTGGTAGAGGCCAGTGCCGATCCCCGCTTCGGGCGCATGCGCCGGACGGATAATGTGCGCCGGGGTGGCAAGTCTGAAGGGCAAGGCAGAATCCGGAGTATGTAGGGTGATCCGGATCCGGTCGGGTGTGACGGTGTCTATATCGCCCAGTGCCGCGAGGCTCTGCGCTACATCACGGGCAGTAAAGGGCATTCCATCATGAAAAGACACGCCTTTGCGTAGATCAAACGTCCAGACACGGGCATCACTGCTGCTGGTCCAATCCGTCGCCAGCTCCCCGCGCAGAGTTCCATCGGCGGCCACTTCCATCAGGGTTTCGTAGATCAGCCCCACTTTCGCAACCTGCATGAATAATCCGTCGCCTTTGGTCCAATCATCACTGCGCGATGCCCCTGACAGCGCAAGTCTTAGCTTTCCGCCGCGCTTTGGCAAAGCCCCCGCACTCAATCCAGTTGCGGCAAGCAAGGCCGCCGCAGCACCGCTGGCAAATAATGCGCGTCGGTCAAGGCGCTGGCGGCTCATGTCGCGGCGATCCTGTCCATGGCGCGCACCAGCTCGGCGCTGATCCCCGGCTCGCTCAGGGCATGGCCCGCGTTGCGCACCATCTTCAACTCAGCACGGGGCCACACTTTTGCGATGCTGTAGGCGCTGGCGGGCGGGCAGATCATATCATACCGCCCCTGTACGATCACACCAGGAATATGGGCGATGCGGTCCATCTGCGCCAGAATCTGGCCATCGTATTCCAGAAAGCCGTTGTTGGTGAAATAGTGATTCTCGAGCCGCGCAAAAGCGCGCGCGTATTCACCCGGCCCCTCAATCATCTGACCGGACGAGGAGATAGACGCGAGCGCATTTTCCCAGCCTGACCAAGCCCGGGCAAAGCGCGTCTGCAACGACATATCGTCGGAAAACAGGCGGCGATGATAGGCCTTGATGTAGTCGTCCCGCTCGTCCTTGGGGACCAGTGCGGTGAATTTATCCCACACTTCGGGCCAGAATTTTCCGGCACCACCGCCGTAGAACCAATCAAGCTCGACCTGCGTCATCAGGAACACACCGCGCAGCACGATATTTCGAACTGCCGCCGGATGCGTCTGAGCGTAGATAAGCGAGAGCGTCGCGCCCCAACTGCCGCCAAACACAACCCACTGCGCAATCCCCAGTGTTTCGCGAATCAGCTCGATGTCAGCGACCAGGTGCCATGTGGTGTTGTCCGTCACGCTCGCGTGCGGTGTGGAGCGACCGCAGCCGCGTTGGTCAAACAGAACAACACGGTACTTGTCCGGGTCAAAATAGCGCCGCATCGAGGGGCTACATCCGCCGCCCGGTCCGCCATGCAGTACTACGACGGGAATTCCCTCGGGATTACCGCACTGCTCGACATAGATGACATGCCCATCGCCGACGGCCAGCATGCGCCGGTCGAAGGGGTCAATGGGCGGATGCAGATACTGCACTGCGCGCTTTTGGTCAGGGGTCTTATCCATTACGAGCCTATATAGTACGAGAACAGACATTGGATACAGGAGCGCCGAAATGCAAGCGGATCAAAGCACGGTCGACGCAGGCGAGATCGCAAAATTCGAAGCCATGGCCGCCGACTGGTGGGATGCGGATGGCAAGTTCAAACCCCTGCACATGCTCAATCCCTGTCGCCTCGATTATATCACGGCCCAGATCGCCGGAGAGTTCGACCGTGATCTGTCGGCGCAAGGCCCGTTCAAAGGTTTGCGCATCCTCGATATCGGGTGTGGTGGCGGACTTCTGGCGGAGCCGATGGCCCGATTAGGCGCGACCGTCGTGGGCGCAGATGCCGCAGCGGGCAATATTCCCGTAGCGCAGATCCATGCGGAGCAGTCTGGGCTACAGATAGACTACCGCCACACCACGGCGGAAGCCCTGGCGGCTGCCGGAGAGCGATTCGATGTGGTGCTGAACATGGAAGTGGTCGAGCATGTCGCCTCCCCAATCAGTTATCTCACAGCCTGCCGCCAGCTTTTGAAGCCGGGCGGTCTGCACATCTGCTCGACCCTGAACCGCAATGCGAAATCCTACGTCGTTGCCATCATCGGAGCGGAGCATGTGATGCGATGGCTGCCGAAGGGCACGCATGAATGGTCAAAGTTCATCACACCTGACGAGCTTTACAAATTACTCGAAGAGGCCGGGCTTGAGCCTGTGGACCGCAAGGGGTTCGTCTTCAATCCGGTCCTGTGGAACTGGAGCCTGTCGGCAAAAGACCTGAGCGTGAATTACGTGACCGCCAGCCTCAAGCCAAACAGCTAATCCATCTGCTTTCGCAGTTCGCGCAGGATCGGAAGAGCCGCGCGGGCCTTGTCCGCCCCGAGATCTTCCACGACTTTGGTGATCATCGGCGCGATACGGCTGAGGGCGGCCTCCCGCGCCTGGCGGCCGGCGGGGCTGATCGCGACCATTTTACGCCGCGCGTCGTCCCAATCGGGACGCACATGGATATATCCGGCCCATGCGAGCTTGTTCAGCGTATTGGTCATGGCACCGCGCGTCACGTGAAACGTCTCGGCCAGTTGCGCAGGCGAGCGCTCCACATCTCGCCAGGCCAGATGATTGAGGACCGAGAAATGCGAGATTTCCATCCCCTTTGGGAGCACTTTGCTCAAACGGCTGCGCAACATCTGGTCGGTACCCAGAATTTCGCTGAAGAGCATGATGGCAAGGGTGTTGGGATCGTCGCTCATGTCGGTCCGGCGTAAAGGTGTGTGTTGGCCAAGCTGGGGATACGAGCGCGCGCGGAATCAACCTGCGCCATATCCAGATCGAAGAGATAGACCCCCTTTTCGGTCCCTGCGTCCAGAATGACCTCACCCCAGGGGCTGACAACCAGTGAATGACCGTAAGTGTCGCGCGTCTTGTTGTGCGCACTGGCGTGGGTGCCGGTTTGGGCTGGCGCGATCACGAAACACCCGGTTTCAATTGCGCGGGCGCGCAGCAGTGTATGCCAATGCGCAGCACCGGTAACGGGTGAAAACGCGGACGGTACGGTGAGGATCTGCGCACCGGCCTGTGCCAAAGCCTGATAGAGCGCGGGAAAGCGGACATCGTAGCAGATGGTCATCCCGATCGCGGCAAAAGGGACGTGCGCCACAACGGCCTGCGCGCCGGGGCGGTAGGCCGAAGATTCGCGGTAGGTTTCGGTCGCGCTCACGGCCACGTCGAACATATGGATTTTGTCGTAGCGCGCGGTGATCTCGCCCTGCGGATCAATCAGGAACGAACGGTTCGCAAACCGCCCGTCTGCATCACCCGCTTTAAGCCCCAAAGAACCGATGAGCAGCCACACGCTCAGAACCTTTGCCTCGCGGCGCAAAGCTCTGAGCGTCGGATCATCCTGTTCGTGGAACAGCACTGAGCGCTGGTGATCGCGATTGGTCGAGATGCAATTGCTGACTTCAGGCGTGCAGATAAATTCCGCCCCCTGCCCGGCTGCATCCACCAGCATCGCGCGCGTCTCGGCCAGATTGGCAGCCGGATCATCGCTCACGTTCAGCTGGAGGATCGCCCCCTTCATGCGGCCAGCAACGCGTCGAGTTTACCCGCCTTCTCAAGCGCAAACAGATCATCGCAACCGCCCACATGGGTGTCGCCCACAAAAATCTGCGGGACCGTACGACCACCGCCTGCGCGCTTGATCATCTCGGGCTTGCGATCAGGGTGGGCCAGTACGTCGACTTCCGAGAAGCTGACGCCCTTCTGGCTCAGGAGGCGTTTGGCGGCGTGGCAAAAGCCGCAGAGCGGGGACGTGTAGATTTCGACAGATTTCATCGCGGGATCCTTTTCAACAAGTGTTGAGTAAGGATTTAAGCGTCTTTGCCCGCTCTTGCTAGGGTTAGGATGCGCACAGGTCCCGACTCGGCCGCCATGCAGGCGCGGGTGCAGGCGATGAGCGTGGCACCCGTGGTCAGAACATCGTCAATGAGCAGTACCGGTCTGCGCTCCAGCAGCGCGCCGCGTTTAGGGTGCGGAGTAATCGCATCTTCTAGTGACTTTGACCTTTCGTCACGGCTCATCCCGCCCAGCGATGGTGTCCGTTTGCTGCGCACCAGCGCGTCGGGGCACCATTCAAGTTTAAGCTGATCCGCCACCTCCTTTGCCAAAAGCGCCGACTGGTTATACCGCCGCTTGAGCAAGCGCGACCAATGCAGCGGGACCGGCACCACGATCGCATCACGCGCCACAAGCCCGCGCATCATGTTGGCCATCCACATACCGGCGGGGCGGGCCATCTCCTGGCGGTCCCCATGTTTGAGCGCGAGCACCAGCTTGCGCCCGGTGTCTGTGTACATCAGCGCCGCACGTCCCTGAACCCAGGGTTTCGGCGCCTGCAAGCAGGCATCGCAGTGATGCACGTCGCCTTCCCCGCCGGGCGTCAGGGGAATGCCGCACGAATCGCAGATCATCCCGCCCAGAAATTGCGTATCGCGCCAGCAGGCGCCGCACAGGCCAAAATCACTCTCCACCATGTCGCCGCAGGTGATGCAGCGGGGTGGATAGATCAGCGAGAGCATTGTTTGAAGTTGTACCAGCACCGCCCTATGTACCCCTCATGACAGCATCAATGACCGACATCCGCGCCTTGCAAACCCACCGCGCCCGCGCCACGCAGGACGGTCTGTTTCTCCACAGCGCCGCAGCGGAGGAGCTTCAGGATCGTCTGGCTATGGTTAACAAGTCGTTTACGTCGCAAGCGATCGTAACCGGCTTTCCGGATTTCTGGGGAAATCTGCACAGCAATGCAGCGATTGTTTCCGATACGGAAACCCTAGACCTCCAGCCGCAGGCCCACGATATGATCGCCCATGTGATGAGCCTGCATTGGGCCAACGATCCTGTGGGCCAGCTCATCCAATGCCGCCGCGCGCTGCGCGCAGACGGGCTTTTCATCGCGATCAGTTTCGGTGGTGACACCCTTCAGGAGTTGCGGCGCGCGCTGGGCGAGGCGGAGATTGCAGAGACGGGCGGTCTCTCTCCGCGCATCGCCCCCCTGCCGGAGCTGCGCGATCTGGGCGGGCTGTTGCAGCGGGCGGGGTTTGCCCTACCAGTGGCCGATACTGTGACGCTGACCGTCGAATATCGTGACATCTGGCATCTGATGAATGATCTGCGCGCGATGGGAGAAACGAACGCCCTCACCGCGCGCCTACGCAAACCAACCCGCCGCAAAGTATTCGAGCGGGCGCAAAATCTGTATGCCGCGCATTTTGCCGCACCCTCCGGCGGCTTGCGGGCCAGTTTCGAATTGCAGGTCCTAACCGGATGGGCCCCAGACGCCTCTCAACAGCAGCCCCTGCGCCCGGGATCTGCACAGCAAAGGCTCAGCGATGCGCTCGGGACGCCGGAAAAGCCCCTCCGCGATTGACCCCAGACAAAATCTGACTATGTGAAGGCCTAGTTCAGGCAGGATAGTTCCATGAAAGATATGCAGCCAACCCAGACGGCGACATGCCCAATCCACGCGGACGCGGACCACCCTCCGGTTCCTCGCGCCAAAATCGGCGTGCTTGTCGGAAATCTGGGAACGCCTGACAATTACGATTATTGGTCGATGCGCCGATATCTGGGCGAATTCCTGTCGGACCGTCGGGTGATCGACTATTCCCCATGGCTTTGGCAGCCTTTGTTGCAGCTTGTGATCCTGACAAAGCGTCCCTTCACGTCCGGGGCTGCCTATAAGTCCATCTGGAACGAGGAAGCGGGGGAGAGCCCGCTGCTAACGATCACGAAGTCACAGACCGTCAAGATCGCCGCCGAAATGAAAAAGACCTATGGCGATGATGTCATGGTCGATTTCTGCATGCGTTACGGCAACCCCTCCACACAGAGCAAGGTGGAGGCCTTGGTAAAAGCGGGCTGTCAGAAGATTCTCTTTTTCCCGCTCTATCCCCATTACGCTGGCGCCACCTCGGCAACGGCCTGCGACAAGTTTTTTGAAGCTTTGGGCAAAGAGAAATGGCAGCCTGCCAGCCGCACCGTACAGCCCTATTTTGACCGCCCCGATTACATTGAAGCACTGGCGAAAAGCATTGAGACCGCCTACGCGAAACTCGAGAAGCGGCCCGATATTCTGATCTGTTCTTACCACGGCGTGCCAAAGCGGTATCTGATGGAGGGTGATCCCTATCACTGCCAGTGCCAAAAAACGACACGCTTGCTCAAAGAGCGGCTCGGATGGAACGATACCGAGATCAAAACAACCTTTCAGTCAAAGTTCGGCCCAGAAGAGTGGCTCCAGCCCTATACGGTCGAGGAAGTGGCCCGCTTGGCCGAGAATGGCACAAAGAATATCGCGGTATGCGCGCCTGCCTTTTCTGCTGATTGCATTGAGACGCTGGAGGAAATCAATGAAGAGATTTTCGAGAGCTTCGAGGAAGCGGGCGGAGAGCATTTCACGTATATTCCGTGCCTGAACGACGATGATGCGCACATTACGGCGCTGTCCAACGTAATTCGCGAAAACCTGCAAGGGTGGATTTGATAACGTTCCTGCAAGCCCCCTAGGTCCAGCAGCTTGAACAAGGAAAACCAGTCGGTTTTCGATGTTTTCAAGGTCGTCTGTCCGGGTCGTGCGCGACGAGGTTGAATTCGGACCTTAGAGTACACTGCGTACGCTGCACAGGAATATCGCGATCACCAATATCGGGTCAGACGTAATTAAATCAGTCACAGAATGGAAAAAAGGCGGTGCACTGCACCGCCTTTTTCAATTCAGCCATAGGCCGAAATTTAGTCAGTAGCAACAGCAGCAGCAACCAGAACCAAAAGCAGGATTGGAACCAGAATACCAGCGGAAGAGCTGGACGCTTCTTCAACAATTACTGGTGCTTCGATGATCGGGTCTGCCAGCGAGCCAGCATAAGCGGTGGAAGCAGCAGCAGTCAAAGCGGCGGCGAGAACGAGTTTTTTCATAGTAAATAACCTCCAGAAGATGGCACGTCACGTTTCTCAGCGTTAACGGCCTAATACTTAACCTCGTGAACCATCCTAAACAGTATCTCATAGAGGAAGGGAACATTCATTCAGCAAATGTTCATGAGTATGCCCGCGATGTCGTCAAATTAGCAACACTTGAGTTCCCACATTCGACATCACGAAAAGCTCTTCGATATGCTCGTTGTAGAGGCCGATACAGCCATTGGAAGATTGACGCCCGATTTTGCGTGTATCGTGCGTCCCGTGGATCCGGTAATACTGCCAGCTCAGGTGCATCGAGCGCGTTCCAAGCGGGTTATCGGGCCCCGGTCCGATGAAGGGGGGCCACTCCGGATTCCGCTCCAGCATGGATGGTGTCGGACGCCAGGACGGGTTCGGATCTTTCAAAATGACCTCAGTCCGACCACGGCGCGTCAAATCCTGCGTTAGCGGAACGCTGGACGGATACAGCTTGTAGACACTTTGGTCCTCCGACCAGAAATGCACAGCACGGCTGTCGATATCGACAAGGATCGCGCCATTCTTGGTGTTGTCGAAATAGGGCTCCCAGCTCAACGTCCGAAAGCTGGAGATGTTACGGCGTACGACCTCGCCCACATCACGCTCCGTCTGGGTCGTGGCAGCACTGTTTACGTCATAGCCGGTTGTCTGCGCGATCGCAGGCGCGGCGAGCATTGCAGCGCCCCCGGCAAGAAAGCCGCGTCGGGTCTTCATTTTGAAAGTAGCATTGGACATTTTCTGTCTCCGGCGAGAAAAACTCATTAGTTGACACATATTGCTTCACAGCAACGTTTTCAATTCAAAGACCTGTGAGATCGGCGGATCATCGCGATGTGTGTTTGTACTGTTGCACCCCAGCAGGTATGTCGGGGTGAATTGCTTTGGCTTGGAGTAGCATAATGACCCGTCTTTTCACACTTTTGCTTGTTGCAGGTATGGCATTAGCCGCTTGTCAGCCAGCTGCTCCGACGATTGGCGCTGACGGGCAACCTATTCCGCGCGCGTACCGCATCGGAACACGCGAAGCCGCACAGCTTCCCTTCCGTATGCTGGATTCTGTGAATGCGCTGCGCGGTGCCTCCTCGCTGCCTTTGCTCGAGCTTGATGCACAGCTGACCGCAGCCGCAGCAACCCATTCGCGGGACATGCAGGTTCAAAACCGCCCTTGGCACTTCGGATCCGACGGATCATCTCCCGTCGATCGCGTCCGCCGTGTCGGTTATAGTGGCGTATTGGTGGGTGAGGTCATCTCCGAGACCTATGAGACCGAGCTCGAAACGCTTGGTGCATGGATGGCCAAACCGGACACCCGGCGGGTGATCATGTCACCCGATGCGCGCAAAATGGGATTTTCCTGGTTTCAGGAAGACAACGGCAAAATCTGGTGGACCCTGGTGCTGGGCAGCTGACCCAAAAAGGGTCGCTGCGTTATGTTTCGATAAACTTCAGGGATTGATCGCTATCGGCACGCCATCGTTCACCATCGAATAGATCTTCTCGATGTGATCATTGTCCACGGCGATACATCCCCATGTCCAATCTTCCTTGTCCTTGCGCATCGGATGGCGCTGGCCGTGGATGAAGATATCACCACCCGGTGATTTCCCCATATCCATGGCGGTGCGCCTGTCCACTTCGTTGGGATAAGAGATACCAAGCGACAAATGAAACCGGCTGTTCGGATTGCGGCGGTCGATCCGGTAAATCCCTTCGGGCGTTTTGCCATCGCCCTCGAACTGTTTGTGCCCTTCCGGAGCAAAGCCGAGCCAAACGTCATATTCCTCGAGGGCGCGCTGCCCGTGGACCAAATACATCTTACGGTCCGCCTTGTTCACGACGATGCCGGTGACGGCGGGACCTCTGTACTGCTTGAATTTGGAATCGCGGGCACAAGCCCCGAGTGACGCCACCGCAGCAACGCCCAAAATTAGATTTCTACGTTTCATATACCTGCCAACTCATCCGATTCCGGACCTTTATTGTGTATACCATACCAAAAAGCCGATGAATCACAAAGCCGTCAATAGAAATTTGATCGCGTTTCCGGCAGCCTGTTGCGGCAAGTCACACCCGGCTTAATTGCGCCGCAAGCTCGACGTGGGAGGACCACCGGAACTGGTCCACGGGCTGCACCCAATCGAGCGTGAAACCCCCGGCCCTCAGCTGAGACACATCACGAGCGAAGGTGACCGGATTGCAGGAGACATAGGCGATCCGCTTTATTCCGCTGCGGATAATCTCGGCGGTCTGCGCCTCGGCCCCGTTACGCGGCGGATCCATGACTACGGCGTCGTATTTGTTGAATTCATCAGGCAATAGCGGGCGGCGGTAGAGATCGCGCGCCGCATGGGTCACCGTCTTGAGGCCTTTCGCCATGCGCCATCCCTTGTCCATCGCGGCCATCATCGGGGCATCCCCCTCGACCGCGAATACCTCTGCGTTCTGCGCTAGCGGAAGCGTGAAGGTACCACAGCCCGCGAACAGATCGATCACGCGCTTGGCCCCCTGCACTGCTTCCTGAACGGCGGCCAGCAGTTGTGCCTCTCCGTGCGCCGTGGCCTGCAAAAACGCTCCCGGTGGCGGGCAAACATCGGCATTACCAAAACGCTGGACCGGGGGCGCCCGCTGGGCGATGACCTCGTCATCCCACGTGAGCCGCGCGAACCCGCGGCTGTCACAAAGTGCGGCAAGTGTGATGCGCAGCGGCCCGTCGATCGGCTTGCCGCCGGTCACCGACACGTCAAGCCCGACGCGCGATGTGGTTACCGTGACGGCGAGCGTGGCCTTGCGGCTACCGCCAAGCTCCGCCAGCGCTTCCGCGATATCCCGCGCAGCAAGCAACTCCGGCTCGACAAGCTGGCAACCAGGAACCTCGATCACCGTATCAGATGCGCACCCGTAAAAACCCGACATGGTCCCTTTTTTCGTCCGGCGCGCGGCAAATGTCGCGCGGCGGCGCGACAGCGCAGGCGACGTGACAATGGGCCTGATCACAGTCTGAATACCCTGCGCCGCCAAAGCCTGCGCCACGATATCCGTCTTGAATGCCGCGACGACGGCGTCAGAGGCATGCTGCAACTGGCACCCGCCACAGGATTTGTAATGCCTACACGGCGGGGCAACACGATCATCCGACGGCGTCATGATTTTCACATCGCCCAGAGTCGTCCCCTCCAGCGTGCCGGTCACGACCTCTCCGGGAAGTGTCATGGGGGCGAACACCGGGCCTTCGGCAATGCCGTCCCCGTAAATGCCGAGGCGCTTGATGGTATATTCTATCATGCTCTCGCCATAGCGCTGCGCGCGCTCTGCCGCCAGCCCCTATTCCGCAGCCTTGAGATCCAAAAACCCGCCCGACTGCCGCTCCCAGTAGCCCGCATAGAGGCCACCCTGCGCCAGCAGCTCGTCATGGCTGCCCGCCTCAGCAATCCGCCCCTGATCGAGCACCACGATGCGGTCCATCTCCCGCAGGGTCGACAGCCGATGTGCAATCGCCATCACCGTCTTGCCTTCCATGACCCGCTCCAGCGCGGATTGGATCGCCGCTTCCACTTCGCTGTCGAGCGCGCTCGTCGCCTCGTCCAGCACAAGAATGGGCGCGTCCTTCACGATCGCACGCGCAAGGGCGATGCGCTGGCGCTGGCCGCCAGACAGCTTCACGCCACGCTCCCCCAGATGGGCATCATATCCGGTACGGCCCTTGTGATCCTCGAGTTCGAGGATGAATTCGTGCGCCTCTGCCTTACGCGCCGCCGCGACCATCTCCGCTTCGGTCGCATCGGGACGGCCGTACATTATGTTGTCACGCGCCGAGCGGTTGAACATCGCCGTCTCCTGCGTGACCATGGCAATCGCACGGCGCAGGCTTTCCTGCGTCACATCACGAATGTCCTGCCCATCGATCAGGATCCGTCCCTGTTCCGCCTCATAGAGCCTGAGCATAAGCGCCACCAGTGTGGATTTCCCCGCGCCAGACGCACCGACCACGCCCAGCTTCTCGCCCGCCCCAATCGTGAGATCAATTGGGCCGATCCCGCCACTGTCACGCCCGTAAGCAAAGCCGAGCCCTTCAATCCGGACTTCGCCATGAGCGGCTTCCAGCGGCTTGGCGTCCACGTTATCTTCAAGTCGCGTGCGCGGCGTCAGTGTACGCATCCCATCTTCCACCTCACCGATATTGGCGTAAATCGCCATCATCGTGAAACTGACCCAGCCCGTCATCTGCGCGATCCTGATAGAAATCGCACCGGCGGCCGCAATATCCCCCGCGCTCGCAGCACCGCGTTGCCACAGCAGCAACGTCGCGCCGATCAGCAGAACCGGCAGGATCCCTGCAAGGCTCATCAGCGCAAAACGGAAACCGGCTGAGAGATAGCCCAACTCCAAAGAGCGCTGCCGGAAGCTCTCCATCGCATCCAGCGCGGCGCGGTCCTCGTGATCGTCATGCGCGAAAAGCTTGACCGTCTTGATATTGGTAATCGTATCGACCACCTGCCCCGACACCATGGATCGCGCGCCCGCCCGCGCCGCGGACCGTTTGCGCACACGTGGCAGGAACCATTTGATCAGCGCGAAATAAAGCCCGAGCCAAACAGCTAGACCGACTGCCACCCAAACGTTGATCGCCGTGAGAAGCAGGACTGATCCAACCAGGGACGCCAGTGCGAAGGCGACAACATTGATCGTTTCGGAGGCGACGTCAGTCACCGCCCGGGCCGCCTGCATCTGCTTCTGGGCGATCCGGCCCGCGAAATCATCGTCAAAAAAAGTGACATTCTGGCCAAGCGACCACCGATGCAGACGCGACAGGACCAGCGGGTTCACATTGGGCTGTACAATGATCGAGTTGGACGCCGCCGACAGACCGAAGAACACAGGCCGAAGAATCAGGAAAAACCCAACCGACAGCGCGATCACGGCAATGTTGCCCCCATCAAAAAACAGCTCAGGACCGCTCGCCAGCGCCGTGTCGATCACAAGGCCGAGGATGAGCGCAGTTCCGGCCTCCAGCGCACCGGCAGTTGCAGAAAGCGCCGCCGCAAGCCACAGCGCAGGCCACGCCCCCGACAGGCACCATAGCATGAAGGCGCCCAAAACCTGCGGTGGTGGCCCCTCAGCGGGGCGGAACGGATTGATCCAATTACCGAAATTCACGCGTCATCATCTTCCGTTTTTAGAAACCCACCGGATTGACGGGCCCAGAATTGTGCATATAGCCCGCCCGAGGCCAAAAGCGCGTCATGATCGCCGTCCTCGACGATACGCCCTTCATCCAGCACCAAAATTCGGTCCATCCGCGCGATGGTCGAGAGGCGGTGCGCGATGGCGATCACGGTCTTCCCTTCCATCATCTCATAAAGTGTCTTCTGGATCGCGGCCTCCACCTCGCTGTCGAGCGCGCTTGTCGCCTCGTCGAGCAATAGGATCGGCGCATCTTTGAGAATAACCCGCGCGAGGGTCACGCGCTGCCGCTGCCCACCCGAGAGCTTGACCCCCCGTTCGCCGACACGGCTTGCATACCCTCTGTTGCCCTCCGGATCCTGCAACCCTTCGATAAATTCATGCGCTTCGGCCTGCACAGCGGCGGCGATCGCCTCCTGCTCCGTTGCATCGGGCCGTCCGTAGCGGATGTTTTCAAGCACGGAGCGGTGCAGGAGCGCGCTGTCTTGTTGCACCATCCCGATCCGTCGGCGCAGACTGTCCTGCGTGACTGATGCAATATCCTGCCCATCAATCTCGATCCGTCCGGAATCTGCGTCGTAAAAGCGCAAAAGCAACTTGAGCAGGGTCGATTTCCCGGCACCGGACCGCCCGATCAGACCAACCTTCTGACCCGGTTCAATCACCAGATCAAGGGCATCCAGCCCTCCGGCCCCCCGCCCGTAATGATGACTGAGGCCCTTCATCTCGATCCGTCCCGCCGTCAAAGCAAGCGGCGCAGCTCGTGGCGTATCGACGAGTTGGATGGGCTGGGCAATCGTCTCCATCCCCTCGGCGACGACCCCCAACTGACGGAAGAACGACGACAGCGCCCACATGATCCACGCGGTCATGGAATTGAGCCGCAGTGTCAGCGTGGTGGCGGCGGCGACAGCGCCCACACTCGCCTCACCGTTGATCCACAGCGACAGCGCCCAACCCACAACGCCGACGATCAACAGCCCGTTGAGCATCACAAGCGCCATATCCATTGTCGTGAAAATCCGCTGTTCCATCTGGAAGGTGCGCCGCGCCTCCTCAATCGCCTCCTTGGCGTATAATTCCTCACGGTCATGATGAGCGAACATCTTGACCGAATGGATATTGGTGTAAGCATCGACCACACGACCAGTGACGGCGGACCGTGCATCGGACGCTTGTTTGGAGGCAGGACCGATCCGCAAAATCGCCCACCGCGTCAAAACCAGATAGAGTGCAAACCAGATCACCAGAGGAATGAGCAAGCGCGGGTCAGCCGCAGTGAGCAGGATTGCAGCGCCAATGAGATACGCAAGTGAAAAGGAAATCGCGTCGAAGGCCTGAAAGACGACCTCCCCCGCGGCGGGCGGCGTTTGCATGATCCGGTTCGCGATGCGGCCGGCAAAGTCATTCTCGAACCAGCCCACTGATTGCCGCAGCACTTGCCGGTGCGCCCGCCAGCGGATCAGCGTCCCGAAGTTCGGCAAGATAGCATTATTGATCAAGGCGGAATCAATCGCCTGCAATACGGGCCGCAGGAAAATGATGAACAGCGCCACGAGGATCAGTTCAGTTCCGTGCTGCGCCCACATCTGTTCAGGGCCCTGCTCCAGCACATCGACAACGCGACCCATGTAATAGATCAGGCCGACCTCGATCGCCGCGACGAGGATCGACATCAACGCCGTGAGAGCAAAGACCTTTTTGAAGGGCGCGCTGTAGCTTTTGAAAAAAGGCCACAGATCGCGCGGCGGGCGGTCTTGCTGCGCGTAGTCCACGTAAGGGTCCACGAGATGTTCAAAAAATGTGAATATGCGGTTGAGCATCTGATGCGTCCTGTTGTTCTGCGCGGCTTCAGGGCGCTTGCATGGCAAGAAGGTCCGCCTTGCCCAGCGCGAAACCTGATGCAATCCACGCGGCTTTCAACTGCGCGAGGCGCTCGCCCAGCGCGGGGCCTGTATACGCGGGCATGAGATCGTTGGCGCTGATCGGGAATATTTGTGCTGCGGCGCGATCAATTTTCACGGTAGTTGCGGGGTCTGGCAATGATTCCGCAATGGCACAACGGATGAGATATGCTTGCAGGGCAAGGTCGGCACCGTAATCAAAAGCAGTCTCTAACAAGTCCACATCGTCGAATGCCGCTCTTCGAATGGTCTCGAACCGCCTCTGCTCTGCCCTGCCGAGGCGCAAACGCTCGGGCACGTCAGCACCGCCAAGCGGCACAAGCCGCCCGATCCAATCCGGGGGAGCCCCGATGGCCTCAGCGCCATGAATCATCAGGAGCAAAAAACGCGTATCAGACCCCGGTAGAATCGTACCTAACACCCCTGTTTGGGCCATTGCTGCGAGCGCCATTGACGGATCCGGCGCGCTGAGCAGTTTACGAAGTTCAGAGCCCACGCGTTCTGAAGAAAGCGTCCCTAACCCGGATAAATTAGAGCCTATTGCAGCCAGAGCGTCCGCATCCATGCCTTCAGTTGAATCGCCGTACCACGCTTGAAAGCGGAAATAACGCAGCGCGCGCAAATAATCCTCGCGGATCCGCTGGTCTGCATCCTCGATAAAACGAACACGGCGCGCGCGCAGATCGTTGAGGCCGCCCAGCGGGTCGATGATGTTTCCGTCAGCATCCGCATAAAGCGCGTTCATCGTAAAATCTCGCCGACGGGCATCATCGACGATATCGGTCGAAAACGCGACGACCGCTCGGCGGCCATCCGTCTCGACATCGCGGCGGAATGTCGTCACCTCATAGGATGTACCATCCGACACCACCGTGATGGTCCCGTGCTCGATCCCGGTGGGCACCGCCTTCAGCCCCGCCGCGACGACCAACTTGATCACTTCGGACGGCACCGCCGAAGTCGCCAAGTCCACATCACTGACTGGTGCGCCCAAAAGTGCGTTTCGCACACAGCCCCCGACAAAGAATATCTGATGCCCTCCGGCTACAACAGCATCCCATACTGCACGCGCGTCAGGCGCGACGAGCCAAGGTGCATCCTCCGACATTATTTTTGAAGTGTCTGTGTCCATGCCCGCAGCATACGCGCAGTTGCGCCCCAGATGTAATAGGGGCCGTATGGCACGATGAAATAGTGGCGCATCTGTCCACGCCAAAGGCGAGATTGGACGAGATAATTCTCGGGATTAAGAACATGGTCAAGCGGAACCGCGAACACCTCGTCTACCTCCCCCGGCTCGGCCACGATGGTAAACGGCTTGTTCACAAAACCAATCACGGGGGTCACCTGAAAGCTGGTGACAGTTTCATGGGGCGGCAGCGTACCCAGAACCTCGACACAATCGGGCGGCAGGCCGATTTCTTCATGCGCCTCGCGTAGAGCGGCAGCGATTACGTCGATATCGCCTTCATCCTGCTTACCACCAGGAAAGGCGATCTGGCCCGGATGATGCTTTAGCGCTGCGGCGCGCTTTGTGAGCAGGAGACCCAGGCCGCGCTCCGTCTCGATAATCGGGGCCAGAACGCCTGCGGGACGTAACACACGGCCAGCAGGCAGAACAGCGTCGGGATTCAGATCAAAATCGGAAGACCCGACACCGGTTTGCGCCAACGACACCCGAAAGTGATCGAGCGTATCACGCATCCTTCACCGCATCGAACCCGACAGTCTGCGGATCGATATCGTAATGCGCACCACAAAACTGGCAATCGGCGGTTACGCGTCCTTCGTCCGTGGTCATGGTGGAAATGTCCTTGGCCGAATAGATCGACAGGCTCTGGCGCACACGATCCTCCGAACAGGTGCAGCCGAAATGGACGCGCTGTTTATCAAACACGCGGGGGCGCTCCTCATGGAACAGGCGCAACAGCACGTCCGAGGGTTCCAACGTCGGGCCGATCAATTCCAGGTCATCGACCGTGTCGAGCAGGATGTTGACGCGGTTCCAGTTTTCCTTCTCGTCCTCATCAAGCAGATCGGCGGGCTGTAGAATATCGCCCGACCCCGCGGCCTGCGCAGAAAATGGCGAGGCTTTCGGCATATGCTGGAGCATCACGCCGCCCGCGCGCCAGTGCTCGGGCTCGCCAGGCGTCGTCGATTTTCCGAAGCTGAGCTCGAACCGTGTCGGCAGCTGCTCGGACTGGGCAAAATAGCCCTCGGCAGACTTCGAAAGGCTCTCGGTAGAAAGCGGCGAAATCCCCTGATAGGGCGTGGTGCCCTTCCCCTGATCGATCATCACGGCAAAATAGCCCTCACCGATCTGGTCGATCGGGGCGCCATCGGTGAGCCGGTCCGCGTCATAGCTTGCATAAGCGCGGATGCGCGCCGGCATCCCTTCAGCTTCGGGACCGTAATAATCGGTCGCGATCATTCGCACGGGGCCCTTGGACTGCACCTGCAACTGCAACTTCCAGCGCAACTTCATCGTCTGGCCAATCAGCGCTGTCAGCAGCGCCATTTCGGCGACCAGTGCTTCGACGACGGGCGGGTAATCATGCTGCTCCAGAATACCGGCCAAAGCGGTATCGAGCCGCGCAATGCGTCCGCGCATGTCGGAATTATCAAGCTGGAATGGTAGAACCGTATCGTCCCACCCGCTGCTGTTTGCATCTGTCATTTTCATCTGTCCTTACCGCGAAGCGCTTGTCATACAACGCCCTATGTAGGACGGACAAGCCATGACCAAAAGGGGGTGCACCATGATCAAGCGTATCGGAGAGGTGCCGCAGCGTGACCGGACCTATACACTGCGCACCGGTGTCTACGCAATTTTGCCCATCGGACGGCGATTTTTGCTCACGGCCGACATGCAGACGCCACCCGATATCCAGCTACCGGGCGGCGGGATCGACCCGGGCGAAAGCCCGCTTCAGGCGCTCTACCGCGAGGTCCGCGAGGAGGTCGGGTGGTCCATCTCCCAGCCCTTGCGCCTCGGTGCGTTCCGGCGGTTTGTTTATATGCCGGAGTATGATCTGTGGGCAGAAAAGCTCTGCCACGTCTACGTGGCACATCCCGCGCGCCAGCTTCACCCACCGCTAGAGCCCAATCACGCAACGCTGATCCTAGACGCGGATGATGCGATTGCAGCCTTGGGAAACGACGGGGACCGAATGTTCTTGGCAGCCTACGTGGCATCAACGCCCTGATATTCAAACAAGATCGCAGAGACATCATCGGGGAAATCCTCGCTTCCGTTGAACTCCGTCAGGCGCCAGATCAGCGCTTCGAGAAACGCAGGCCCACGGGTCGCGCTGAGATCCTGCATGAGTGCTATCAGCCCGTCCTCGTCCAGCATTGAATCGTCCGGGCCGGGGCATTCGGTCACCCCGTCCGAAAGGATGAGAATTCTGTCGCCCGGCTTTAATGTCAGGTCAAATTGTTCAAAGCTCACGTCGGACATCAGTCCAACTGGGAACCCACCCGTGCCGATCATCTCAATCCGGCCATCCGCCCGCTGAACGGCAGGATGCGGATGCCCCGCCTGCGAGAGCACCATCTGCCCCGTCTCAAGCTCGACAAAAGCAAGCAGAAGCGTGAAATAATGCTCTGTCTCCATTTCATCCAGTACAAGATTATTAAGATCGGCGACCACTTCATACGGTGGGCGCGGCACGAACTTCCCCTCCACATCCTTGCACAGAGCCACATTCTGGTCTGGCGCCGCACTCGACAGATAGCCCGCCAACCGCGCGGTCATCAACGCTGAGCTGATGCCATGGCCGGACACATCAAGCGCGTACAGCCCGACATGGCGCGCCCCAGCCTCGAAAAACCCCACCAGATCGCCGCCCACATGCCCCGATGAGCGCAGCAAAAGAGACAGATTCCCGACGGGAAGTGCACGAAACCGCTCCCTCACCAAAGACTGCTGCAGCTTCTTCGCCTCCTTAAGATCGCTATCGATATGGTCGTAGAGCTGCTGTAGCTCGCCCAGTGTCTCGCTCAGCGCCCGGTTCGCCTCCGCCATCTTACGCTGCATCTCGATCAGGCGCCCGCCCGCGCTGATCCGCGCACGCAGCTCGTTATTGTCAACGGGCTTGCTCAAAAAATCATCCGCGCCACTGTCCAATCCGCGCGCCACCTCGGCTTTGTCACTTTTGGACGTGAGTAGTATGAAATAGCTGTAGTCATCGCCCTGCATGGCGCGAAACTTTCGGCACAGCTCAAGACCCGACATTCCCGGCATCATCCAGTCACTGAGAACCAAATCAGGGCGACAGACCGCTGCCATCCGCAACGCAGCCTCCCCGCAATCGGCCTCCGCCACGTCAAAGCCCCATCGTTTGAGCGCGACCGTCAGCAATTTTCGCTGGAGCTTGCTGTCGTCGACTACAAGCACATTGCGAATCGCCCCAAGAAGAGGCGCAACAGAAGGCTGCGTGGGGCGAACGGAGACAGGCGGCATACAACTTTCACAGACAAATGAGCCGCCTGTGTACCCGCCCGACATTAATAGGGTGTGAAGCGCCACGCGCTTACCCCGCCTTAACGAATGGCCCCTAAGCTTACGGCAAATGAAGGGCGCGACATGATTGACTGGTCACGAATCAAAAGCCTGCGGGACGAGGTGGGTGCGGAAGACTTCGACGAGATCGTCGACGTCTTCATCGAAGAGGTGACAGACATGACCGACCGCCTGCGTACCGTGCCGCAACCGGGTGCGCTGAGTGAGAACCTTCACGCGCTGAAGGGCAGCGCGCTCAATCTAGGGTTCACCACATTTGCGGAGCTGTGCCAGAGCGGCGAAAGCCTCGCTGCCCAAGGCCACGCAGATCAGATAAATCTGGCGCAGGTCCTCGAATGCTATGAAGCGAGCAGGACCGCGTTTCTGAGCGGCCTTGCCGAAGGTGCCGCTGTCTAGACCAGTTTGTAAAATCCAGCGACGCTGATGCTACCCGTCTCGGACAATGCCTTCGCACGTAGCATCTGCATTCCCTTGATCCAGCGCGCAGGATCTGCCCCACGCAGCGCACTGTATTTCGCCACATCGGGATGCGGCAGGATCACGAACGTATTATCCGCAACGCCCTGCCAGACCGATTTCGCCACATCACCCGCAGTCAGAAGATTGCCCTGCGCATCGCCGTCGCTCAGTCCCAGCAACGGGGTCGCAACGTATTGAGGACACACCACCGAAACACCGATCCCCTCGTGACCATGGCTGATCAGTAAGGATTCAGCAAAACTGACAGCGGCATGTTTGGTCGCTGAATAGGCAGTATCGCCAATCTGGTTGAGCAACCCGGCGGCAGAGGCGACATTGACAAAATGGCCAGATCCGCGCGCGATCATCGCAGGCAGCAATGCGCGCGCTGCCCAGACATGGGCCATCACATGCACATTCCAGTTCAGCAGCCAATCTGAATCGGGGGCGGAAGCGGCATGGGAGGGATCACCACACCCCAGCCCCGCATTAGAGACGAAAATATCAACCGGACCGTGAGCTATTTCCGCAGCTTCGATCGCCGCGATGATGTCGCGCTCACGGGTTACATCGCAAGCGACGGCGATACCGCCGATCTGCTCCGCAATGGCCTGTGCCGCCTCACGGTTGAGATCAGCGATGCAGACTTTTGCACCAGCCTTTGCCGCTTGCCGAGCAAGCGCCGCACCGATGCCGCTCGCGCCGCCTGTAATAACGATCGATTTGCCCGAAATATCCATAGGCTCCTCTCAAAGTACGAACTGTGCGAGCGTCTCATCATTGGTGATATCTGTATAGGTGAACCCTGCGTCATCAAGCTGCGCAAGGAAGCGCGGAAAGCTGTCGGGGGTCAGCGTTTCGATCCCGATGAGTACGGAGCCAAAATTGCGCGCCGATTTCTTAAGATACTCAAACCGGCAGATATCATCCTCGGGACCCAGAATATTGAGAAACTCCTTGAGCGCTCCTGGGCGCTGCGGCAGGCGGAGGATGAAGTACTTTTTGAGGCCGGAATACCGCTGCGCGCGCTCCTTGACCTCAGGCAGCCGCTCGAAATCAAAATTGCCGCCCGACGCGATACAAACAACCGTTTTACCCCTGATCTGTTCGGCCACCTCGCCCAGCGCCTCGATGCTCAGCGCACCCGCGGGCTCCAGCACGATCCCCTCGACATTCAACATCTCGATGATGCTCACGCAGATACGGTCCTCCGACAGGTGCACCACGTCACTTCGCCGTGCATCTTTCAGTTTTTCGAAGGTACGCTGACCGATTTTGGCAACCGCTGCCCCGTCCACAAAGCTGTTGATCGGTGATACATCGACAGGATGACCTTCCTCAAGCGCTCGACCAAGGCTCGGAGCGCCCACAGGCTCTACAAAGGTATAATCGCAGCGGCTTCCGAAAAACGCGCGGGTCCCGGCGGACAGTCCACCACCGCCGACCGGGAGAATGATATGATCGGGCACACCACCCAGCTGGTCCTCAATCTCTACCGCGACGGAGGCCTGCCCTTCGATCACATCGTCATCGTCGAACGGCGACAGGAATCTCGCACCCTCCTGCGTGCAGAACTCCTGTGCAGCCGCCAAAGTCTTGTCAAAGTAATCGCCCACAAGGCGCACTTCGATGTTGGGCCCGCCGAATATCCGGGTTTTCTGTATTTTCTGCTGCGGTGTGGTGACCGGCATGAAGATCACGCCGCGCACGCCAAAATGGCTGCACATGAAGGCAACGCCCTGCGCGTGATTGCCTGCCGACGCACAGACAAAGACACCGTGCTCCGGGATCAGCTTGCGCATTGCATTGAAGGCGCCACGCAGCTTGTAGGAGCGGACGGGGCTCAGATCTTCGCGCTTGAGATAGATCTCGGCGCCGAAGCGCTCCGACAGGTGCTCGTTCTTCATCAGGGGCGTTGCGGGAAAGACGCCACGCATGGCCCGCGTGGCGGCTATCGCACCTTTTTGAAAATCATCGCTCATCTCGTCGCACCCCTGTTCCGCTTGGTTCTCGATAGGTCTCTACAGCAAGAGCGTCAATAAACCCATCTCCCTTGCTGTGCGGCCTAAAAACCGCTACGCCACCGCCGATAACTCGAACAAGGAAGAGATCATGTCTGCGCCCAAGAAAGTTGTGCTCGCCTACTCCGGTGGCCTCGATACTTCGATCATCCTCAAATGGCTGCAAACCGAATATGGCTGCGAGGTCGTGACCTTCACCGCCGATCTGGGCCAAGGCGAAGAGCTGGAGCCCGCCCGCGCCAAAGCGGAGATGATGGGCGCTAGCCAGATTTTCATCGAAGATGTGCGCGAAGAGTTCGTACGCGATTTCGTCTTCCCGATGTTCCGTGCCAATGCGGTCTACGAGGGGCTCTACCTTCTGGGCACGTCCATTGCGCGGCCCCTGATTTCAAAGCGTCTGGTAGAAATCGCGCATGAAGTGGGCGCCGATGCCGTGGCCCACGGTGCTACCGGTAAGGGCAACGATCAGGTCCGCTTCGAACTCGCCGCCTATGCGCTCGACCCGAACATCAAAGTGATCGCGCCCTGGCGCGAGTGGGATCTGTCGAGCCGAACAAAGCTGCTGGAATTTGCTGAACAGCACCAGATCCCCGTCGCGAAAGACAAGCGCGGCGAAGCGCCTTTCTCGGTGGATGCGAACCTGTTGCATACTTCTTCCGAGGGCAAAGTCCTCGAAGATCCCGCCATTGACGCACCCGATTATGTCTACCAGCGCACCGTCGCGCCCGAGGATGCGCCGGATGAGCCAGAATATGTCGAAGTGGGCTTCAAGGGCGGCGATGCGGTTTCCGTGAACGGCGAGGCGCTGTCGCCGGCCGAGCTGCTGACCAAGCTAAATGAGCTGGGCGGCAAGCATGGCTGTGGCCGTCTCGATCTGGTCGAGGGGCGGTTTGTCGGCATGAAATCACGCGGGATTTACGAGACGCCAGGCGGCACGCTGCTGCTGGAGGCCCACCGCGCGATCGAATCCATCACACTGGACCGCGGTGCGATGCACCTCAAAGACCAGCTGATGCCGCAATATGCCGAGCTGATCTACAACGGCTTTTGGTTCTCGCCAGAGCGCACGATGTTGCAGGCGGCGATCGACGCAAGCCAGACCTATGTGACCGGGACCGTGCGCCTCAAGCTCTACAAAGGGCATGTGCGCACCGTGGGCCGCTGGTCCGACTACAGTCTCTATTCCGAAGCGCATGTCACGTTTGAAGATGATGCCGGCGCCTACGACCAGAAAGACGCCGCAGGTTTCATCCAGCTCAACGCCCTCCGTCTCAAGCTGCTGGCGGCGCGCGACAAGCGGGTCAAATAAAAAAGGCCCGGCCGGAGCGATCCGGTCGGGCCTTGGTACTCGTTAACCTACACTGGTTAGTTGGCTGTGATTACCTGCATGACCAACTTGTCATCGATACGGATCGGGCCGTCTTCCTTGGCACCGAGTGTATATTCAAAAACACCTGTCGACATGCCGCCCTCTTCAGCGTGCACCATCAACATCAGCATATCGCCGCTGGCCACGTCTTCTTGTAGAATGGCAGCAACGTCGGTGTTCTCACCTGCGCGCAGTGGCGCGTAGCCGACCACGGGGCCCGGCTTCATTTCTGCGTCGGTGCGGTGCACGACCAGCCAGCCATTTACGCCTGCGACAACGCTCTCGGCACTGACGATACCGTTGGATACGTCCTGATCGGCGGCCATAACCATCGGCGCGGGACCGTGGCCTGCGGCCATTGCGATACCGGCGGACATAATCAGCGCTACGGCTGTTGTGGTAAGATGTTTCATATGAGCTCTCCTTGTGAAGTTACGTGGGAGACACGCACAGATTCATCCGAGAGTTTCACGACTGCAGAATATTTTTGAAAATTAAAATGGCCCAGACATTTTCATGCCTGGGCCAGTTACTCATTACCTAAGCCGGAAACCGGTCACGCGGCTGTGATTGCATAGATACTCTTTATGAACGCTGAATAACTATCTCAGGAATTACAGACAATCAGGGGGAAAGGCAGCGCTCCCGCATCCGAAGATAATGCGGCAATGCAGCCTCCAGCAAAGGGGCCAGCGCCCCTGACACTTCCGGCAGCGGACCTTCTGCCCCTGCGATGCCGGTACTTTGATGCACCGCGCCGTACCAATGACTGGCCCAGATCCCATCCTCGGGCCGCGGACCGGCAGGCCAGTGCAGCATCGCGGGATCGAAAGGGAGGTCGATTGCGGCGCAAAGCGCGCGCAGCATCACCTCGGGGCGGGCGCGGATATCCGTGCTGTCGATGACGATTCCGCCGAAGCGCTCGTAAATCTCGGTTTGCCGGGTGAACCCGATATCCTCCAGCGTGGGAGCATTACGTTTGGCGGCATAGCTTGCGATGACGCGGGCCGGGTGGCGGATCAGATGGATGTTCACGCAATCATCCGCCCAATCCAGCGGAAAGCCATCCAGCATATGATGCGGCATGTGCTTCATATAGAGATGCGGCATGCCCTCGCGGCGGCATACCTGCCCCACCTGAACCGGATCGTTTTCATGCGCGGCCAAAATCTCAGCGCGGAGCGGGTGGTCGGCCCCGGATACTGCCAGATAGGGCGCATAAAACGGCTCGTCCATGACGCTGAAATCATCGCGCGCGCCAAACGCATACATCATCGCGGTACTCAAATTGCGCGGCCCAGACCACATTGCGAGCTTCATCGCCATATCTCCCAAAGTTCAGAGGCCAAAACGATCCTGGATCTCTTTGAGATCGGGGATCACATCCGCCGTTCCACGCCGCTCCACCATCATCGCACCGGCCTTGAGCGCCAGATCCACCGCCACGTCCATCGGCATTCCCCGATCAAGCCCCGCCACCAGATATCCGGTGAAAGTATCTCCGGCGCCGGTAGTATCAACAGCTTCGGCTGGATAGGCTTCAAAATGCTTTTCGCCTTTGTCAGAGATCCATTTGCATCCCTTTTCCCCGAGCGTGACGATCATATCCTGAACGCCCAGCATGCCCAGCGCAGGTCCGGCACCCGCGTCAAGCTGTGCTGCCTCGACCTCATTGAGGATCAGCAGGTCAATCCGCCCCGCGAGCCGCGTAAGCGCACCAGCGTCGAATGGAGCCGCAGCATATGCCACACGCAGACCAAGCGATCGAGCCGTGGCTGCGGCGTATTCCTGCCCGTTCGTCTCGTTCTGCATCAGCAGAAAGTCCTTCGGAGATGCCTCTGTCAACGCCGCGCCGATAATCGCCTCGGTCAGCTGTGAGTTGGCCCCCTGAAACAGAACGATGCTGTTCTCGCCCCTGCGATCAATCAGAATATTTGCATGGCCCGTCGGACCCTTGACCTGCGCGATATGCGGGGTATCGACTCCGTATTCCATAAGCCGCTCCCGCGTCCAGCGGCCATCCGCGCCAATCGCTCCGATGTGTGAAACGCGGGCTGCCGCACGGGCTGCCGCGACCGACATATTCGCCCCCTTGCCGCCAAGGCCAAAGCCGTAGCTGTGCGCCGCCAGTGTTTCTCCTGCCGCAGGCAGATGGCTCACTTCGTAGAAATTATCGATATTAATCGAGCCAAGGTTCCAGATCATCCGCCCACCTTGGAGGCCGCAAGAATCGCCATGTTGAGGATGTCATTGGTGGTCGAGGTGGCGGAGGCGATCTGGATCGACTGATCCAGCCCCGTAAGGATCGGGCCGATCACCGTGGCGCCCGCCATCTCCTGCATGAGCTTGACCGAGATACTGGCGGAATGGCGCGCAGGCACCACGAGGATATTTGCGGGCCCTGTCAGCCGTGAGAAAGGGTACTTCTTCTGGCTCTCCACATTGAGCGCCACATCGACGGTCATCTCGCCCTCGTATTCGAAATCAACGCCGCGCGCGTCCAGAACATCCGGCGCAAGGTGCATCTTCTCCGCGCGCTCCGAAACAGGATAGCCGAAGGTCGAGAAGCTGACGAAGGCCACGCGCGGTTCCAGCCCGAGATGCCGCGCCACGCGCGCGCCACTCTCGGCAATATTGGCCAAATCCTCGGCACCCGGCCATTCATGCACCAGCGTATCGCCAATCAAAACCACCCGCCCCTTGTGGAGGATGGCGGTGATGCCTGCGGCACCGGCCTGTGCAGTCGCCTCGAAAACATGATTGATCCGGTCGAGCACGTGGGCAGATTTCCGGGTCGCCCCGGTTACAAGTCCGTCGCCATGCCCGTGCGCCAGCATCAGCGCCGCGAATACATGGCGGTCCGTCGCGGCGAGGCGGTGAATGTCCTTGCTGTCAAAGCCGCGCCGCTGCAAGCGCTTGTAGAGGAATGATTTATAGGCATCCAAATGCTTGGTGTTGGCGGCATTGACCACCTCCAGCTCCGAAATGGCGTCCTCCATCCCCGCAGCAATCAGCTTTGCTTTCACATCGTCGGCGCGGCCCACGACCAGCGCCTCGCCCAAGCCCTGCCGCTGGTACATGACGGCGGCGCGCAGCACTTTGGGATCGTCCCCTTCAGCGAAAATCATCCGTGCCTGATTGCTCCGCGCGCGGGCGTTGATCCCGCGCATGATGTTGGCGGTCGGATCGAGGCGGGATTTCAGGCCAGCCTCATAGGCATCCATATCGATGATCGGCCGCCGCGCGGCGCCCGTATCCATCCCTGCTTTCGCGACGGCTGGCGGGATCGTATGGATAAGGCGCGGATCGAACGGTGTCGGAATGATATAATCCCGTCCGAAACTGAGATTCTTGCCATAGGCCAGCGCCACTTCGTCCGGCACATCCTCACGCGCGAGATTGGCAAGAGCGTGGGCGCAGGCGATTTTCATCTCGTCGTTGATCGCGCGGGCATTAATGTCGAGCGCACCGCGAAAAAGATAAGGAAAACCCAATACATTGTTAACCTGATTGGGGTAATCGCTACGCCCTGTCGCCACGATCGCATCGGTGCGCACGGCATGCGCCTCTTCAGGCGTGATCTCGGGATCGGGGTTCGCCATCGCGAAAATAACGGGATCTGCGGCCATGCTCGCCACCATCTCCGGCGTGACCGCGCCTTTGACCGACACACCGAGAAACACGTCCGCGTCCTTCATCGCATCCGCAAGGCTGCGCGCGTCGGTAGCGGCGGCATGACCCGATTTCCACTGGTTCATCCCTTCGGTACGGCCCTGATAGATCACACCCTTGGTGTCGCACATGATGCAATTGTTGTGCCGCGCCCCCATCGCCTTGAGGAGCTCAAGGCAGGCAATCCCCGCAGCACCGGCCCCATTGAGAACGATTTTCACATCCTCAATCTTCTTACCGGAGATCTTGAGCGCATTCAGCAGACCCGCCGCACAGATGACTGCCGTGCCGTGCTGGTCATCGTGAAAGACGGGGATATCCATCTCTTCCTTCAACCGCTGCTCGATGATGAAACATTCGGGCGCTTTGATATCCTCAAGGTTGATGCCGCCGAACGTCGGGCCCATCAGCTTGACCGCGTTGATGAAGGCTTCCGTGTCCTCTGTATCCAGCTCGATATCGATGGAATTTACATCGGCAAAGCGTTTGAACAGCACCGCCTTGCCCTCCATCACCGGCTTGGACGCCAGCGCACCCAGATTGCCGAGCCCGAGCACGGCCGTACCGTTGGAGATCACAGCGACCAGATTGCCCTTGTTGGTATAGTCATAGGCCAGTTGCGGATCGGCGGCGATCGCCTCACACGGGACTGCAACCCCCGGAGAATACGCCAGCGACAGATCACGCTGTGTGGCCATGGGAACCGTCGCGGTGATTTCGAACTTACCCGGTGTCGGCTCAAGGTGGAAGGCAAGCGCCTCTTCGGAAGTTACTTTTGTATTGCTCACGCTGTGTCCACTCCGGCTGTTTGTCTGACCCGTCATAACGGCCCATAGCACTACGCACAATCATGCGACGAAGCGGACCCAATCGTGATTTTTCACAAATGCCGCATACCGGTCGGGGAAATCGGCGGCCAATTGGGACAGCGCCCAGCGGATCACATCCGGCTTCTTGATCCGGTTTGCGCACCAGATCATCCGCACCAACGTCTGCCACCGCGAAGGGTCCGCAGCAATTGCAGCCTCGAGCGCGAGCAGTTCCGATTTGGGCTCATCCAATACCTTATGACAATCGGCCAACAGCAGACACAGATCCAGATCGCCGTGCACGAAGCTTTCGTGCCGCGCCAGCAACGTGATCGCCTCGGTGGCCGCACCCGCGCGCAAAACCCGTGCGCCAAGCCTGCACAGGCTCGCAGCATCGGGCATGGACGGGATCCGCCCCAAAAGCGTCACGATAAAGGCCATGATCTGGGCTGCGCCCTGCTCTGATACCGATGTAGGCACGATGCCATCTGTGCTGAACTGCGGCTCTAACAATGGATTATCCGCGCTGAAATCGGCAAAGAAGCTCAGATATCGGCACCGCGATGCGTTTGCGAGGGGCCAGAAATCTGCCCATCTGAATTGCGCAGTTTGAAGTGTCCCAAGCTCGATCACATAAGTCTCGGGCGCAGCAAACAGCATATTTGTGAAGCCCGCTCCATGCTGCGAGATCATCATTTCCGCGCCCGCCATCAGGGCGATCTGCTCCAACGGCGTATGGTCCTCGAACACCACATACTGAAACCCAAAGCGCAAAAGATGCTCGAGCAGCAGATTTTCACCCGCAAGCGGGCGCGCGCGGCTCTCAGCATCGCCCCGCCCGACGAAGAACCGTTTTGGAAGGTGGCTGAAATCCTTACCTTCGATGGCTTTCAGCGCCCGCGCGCGCAGTGCGAGAAGCGCGGAACTTACCCCATTCATTGCCAGCACAGGCTGAAAGTCGAGGCTGCCTGGCGCGCTGCCAGCCGGTGCCAGACGCGCGAGACCTTCGAGATCCGCCTCTGGGAGTTGCCCCATCGCGCCGGTGAAATCAAAGGGCGTCAGGACAAGGTCATAATCCTTTGGCGCGCGCTCGAAAAACACTCGCCCTGCATATTCAGGGAACAAAGCCTCGACAAAGCTGTCCGCGAAGCCGCGCTGCTTTGCTTCGGCGTTCGGAAAATGGAAATATATCTTTCCCTGAAATCCGACACTATCCAGCACGCAGAGCTGGCTCAGAGATTCAGTGATGAAATGATAGTAGTTAAACGTATTTCGACAGGCGACCGCAAAATCTAGATCAGGCTCTATAAAGGTCGACTCAACGGCAATTTTGCTGCCAGCGTTCAGATCACGGCAGCGCGCGAGATAGGCCCCGAGCGCTGTATCAGCCGCAGTTTCGCCACCTTCATTCTCAGCCCTGAAAGCATTGAACAGCCGCGTGGCTGACGCCCCGGACAGGATAAGCTTTTCGTTTACCATAACGTGGGATTTACGAAAACTGGCCTGCTCAAGCACCGCAGGAACGCTGCTGATCTCTACAGGCTGACGAAAGCGTTTATAGCGATTGATGCCCGCGATCACAGCTTGGGTCTTGGCTTTGATCTCGCTGTGGGAGCTCACGGAAAAGCCGTCAATAATCGCCCCCTCTATCTCGCGCCAAAAAAACTTGGGGGCCCCAAGAAATTTGAGCCCCTCATCCTGCCAAGGATTGAGGAACAGCTCTTCGGGATCGGCAGTGAGGTCAATCTTGTTGCGCACCGTTTCTGGCATCTCTCGCGATTGTGGGTTTTGCGTCTTTTAACACACTCGTTGCATCCGTCCACAAAGATGGCCCCCTTCCCTCGGACCCTGCGGTTTTGTACAGACGGTACAGGCTAGGGGGATGCACATGAGCACCGGCACGATCACACCGATGATGGCGCAGTATCTGGAGATCAAATCAGGCTATCCGGATGCCCTGCTGTTCTATCGCATGGGCGATTTCTACGAGCTGTTTTTCGATGATGCCGTGGCCGCGGCCGCAGCGCTCGATATTGCGCTGACCAAACGGGGCAAACATGACGGCGCGGATATCCCCATGTGCGGCGTTCCCGTCCATGCCGCCGAGGGGTACTTGCTGACGCTGATCCGCAAAGGCTTTCGCGTCGCGGTGGGGGAGCAGCTGGAAACACCCGCAGAGGCCAGGAAGCGCGGACATAAATCGATCGTGAAGCGTGATGTCGTCCGGCTTGTGACACCCGGCACGCTCACCGAGGAATCTTTGCTGGAGGCCCGGCGCCACAATTACCTCGCCGCATTCGCGGAGGTCCGTGATGCTCACGCGATGGCTTGGGTGGATATCTCCACCGGAGCTTTCCATGTGATGACCCTGCCACTGGTCCGGCTGGGGCCAGAGCTTGCCCGCCTTTCGCCGTCAGAGCTTTTGATCGCTGAGGGCAAGGAGGCGGAACATCGCTCATTAGAGACTGATTTCAACCTGTCACTCACGACACTGGCCCGCGCCAGCTTTGACAGCACCGGTGCCGAGGCCCGCATTTGCACGCTTTTCGGTGTCACATCGCTCGATGCTTTCGGCAGCTTCACGCGGGCCGAAATTTCGGCGATGGGCGCCCTGATCGAATATCTGGACATGACGCAAAAGGGTAATCTGCCGTTGTTGCGAAAGCCGGTGAAGGAAGCGGAGGCGCTGACGATCCAGATCGACGCAGCGACGCGGCGCAATCTGGAGTTGACACATGCGCTCACAGGCGGCCGCGCGGGATCACTCCTGTCAGTGATGGACAAGACCGTAACAGCCGTAGGTGCGCGTCTGCTGGAGCGACGTATTTCGAGCCCGTCACGGGTGTTAGAGACAATCCAGGCGCGGCTTGACGCGGTGGATTTCATGCTTGGCGCGAGCGGGCGGCTGCACGATGTTCGCAGTATTCTGCGCAACGTGCCCGATCTTGAGCGGGCGCTCTCGCGCATTTCCCTCGATCGCGGCGGCCCACGGGACCTAGCGGCCATCCGTAACGGGCTGATCGAGGCAGACCGACTGAACGCTATGCTTGATCCCGGCACGCTACCGCCACTCTTGAGGCAAGCACACGAGAGATTGGCCAACCACGACGATTTGATCGACCTTCTCAACGATGCGCTAATCGCCGAGCCACCGCTGCTCAACCGCGATGGCGGCTTCATCGCCCAAGGCTACCACGAAGAACTCGACGAGGTCCGTCAACTGCGGGATGAGGGGCGGAGCGTCGTTGCTAGAATGCAGGCGCAATTTGTCTCTGACACGGGGATTTCGGCACTTAAGATCAAACACAACAATGTGTTGGGTTACTTCATAGAGACGACCGCCACACATGCCGAGAAGATGCTTTCACCGCCCTTATCGGATACGTTTATTCACCGCCAGACGACGGCTAATCAGGTCCGATTTACGACCGTCGAACTGTCAGAGCTTGAGACGAGGATTTTGAATGCGGGAAATCATGCGATTGAGCTTGAAAAACGGCTCTACGAGGCCCTGAGAGCCGCAGTCCTCAAGAGATCCGGCGAGATTGGTGAAACATCGGCTGCACTCGCAGAGCTTGATCTGGCCGCTGCCCTTGCAGATCTCGCGCAAGCGGAGAACTGGGTAAAGCCTGTCGTCGATACCTCCCGTGCATTCGACATTCAGGGCGGGCGGCATCCCGTGGTCGAGCGCGCGCTGGCGCAGCAATCGGGCACGCCGTTCGTGGCGAACGATTGCAATCTCAGCGCCGATACCGATGCCGCGATTTGGCTTTTGACCGGCCCGAACATGGCCGGGAAGTCCACCTATCTGCGGCAGAACGCGCTCATGGCGTTGATCGCCCAAATGGGTAGCTACGTCCCTGCCCGTGCCGCGCATATCGGGATCGTGAGCCAGCTGTTCAGCCGCGTCGGCGCCTCAGACGATCTGGCGCGGGGCCGCTCGACCTTCATGGTCGAAATGGTTGAGACAGCCGCTATCCTCAATCAGGCGGATGACCGCGCGCTTGTAATCCTCGACGAGATCGGGCGCGGCACAGCGACATACGATGGCCTCTCCATCGCCTGGGCTACGCTGGAGCATTTGCACGATGTAAACCGCTCCCGCGCGCTCTTTGCCACGCATTACCACGAGATGACGGCGCTGGCCGGAAAGCTCGACGGTGTGGATAACGCGACAGTTACGGTCAAGGAATGGGAGGGCGAGGTCATATTCCTGCACGAGGTCAAAAAAGGCGCGGCAGATCGCTCTTACGGGGTGCAGGTTGCACAACTTGCGGGCCTGCCTGCTGCTGTGATCGCCCGCGCGCGCGTGGTTCTCGAAGCGCTGGAGAAAGGTGAGCGCGAAGGCGGGGCGACACAGAAAACACTGATCGACGATCTGCCTCTGTTTGCAATGACCCCGAAACAGCCTCCTCCTCCGGCGAAAACCTCGGAGATGGAGACGATCATGGGGGCAATCATGCCAGATGAGCTGTCTCCCCGCGACGCACTCGACCTGATCTATAAACTGAAAGAGGCGGCCAAATCCTGACCGCCTCCATTATGCGCTGTTGCGTATAGCTTAACCCGGTGTAGACGACACACCGACCTGTGCGGGCCGAAGCAAACGATCGTGCAGCATGAAACCTTCGGCTGCGACCTGAATGATCTCGCCCGCTTTGGTGTCCGGCACCGGCGCCTCGAACATCGCCTGATGCAGCTTGGGATTAAACCGGTCGCCAACCTGCGGCGCGATCGGCGTGATACCGTGGTTTTTGAAAACCGAAATCAGCTCCCGCATCGTCAGCTCGATCCCCTCCAACACGGGCCCGGAAATCGTGCGCTGTTCCTCGGTCGCGGCCTCGAGAGCGCGCTTCATGTTATCATGCACCGAGAGCATATCACGGGCCAGCTTGGAACCGCCGTAGTTCTCGGCTTCGCGGCGGTCCTTCTCGGATCGCTTGCGGGCATTCTCTGCGTCCGCGAGGGCGCGCATAAAGCGGTCTTTATACTGGTCTCGCTCCTGAATTATCTCTTCGAGAGCCAGTTCGTCCTCGTCAATCTCTTCCATCTCGCTGGCGTAGGCCTCTGCCTCTGCCGCTTCGGGATCGTCCAAAAAGTCGTTCGGGTCTGCCATGTTCCACCTCTAACTCCGGTCGGAAATCAGCTTCCCGACCAGTTGCGCCGTGTAATTCACAATCGGCACGATACGTCCATAGTTCAGGCGCGTCGGGCCTATCACGCCCACAGCACCGATGATCTTACGATCAGAGTTCATATATGGGGAAACCACCAAAGAGGAACCCGAAAGTGAGAAAAGTTTGTTCTCGGAGCCGATAAAAATGCGCACACCGTCGCCGTCCTCGGCCAATTCGAGGAAATCCGCAATGTCGCGCTTGCGCTCGAGGTCATCGAACAGACTGCGCACTTTCTCCAGATCCTGCGCCTCGCCGCTGCCGGTGAGAAGATTCGCGCGGCCGCGCACAATCAGCCGCTCGGGATGCCCTTCCCCACTTTCCCAGATTACCAGTCCGCTGGTCACCAATTCCGCCGCAAGCGTGTCGATCTCTTGACGGCGCTTTTTCATTTCCGTCTTGATGGTGCGTTGCAACTCGCTGAGGGTTTTGCCCTCGACCAGCGAATTGAGAAAATTTGCAGCCTCGCGCATGGAACTCGGCGTTTGGCCGGGTGGTGGCGCGAACAGTCGGTTTTCGACATGACCATCGGAAAACACCAAAACCGCCAAGGCGCGATCATGCGATAGCGATACGAATTCAATATGCTTGATCGGCGCCTCATGCTTTGGCGCAAGCACCAGCGATGCGCCCTGCGTCACACCGGACAGCGCGGTGCCGAGGCGGTCGAGCATTTCGGTTACATCATCTTCGTTGCGCCCCATGGTCGCATCGATTTGTGCGCGGTCACCATCGTCCGGATTTCCGACCTCGAGCAGTCCATCGACGAACATCCGCAGGCCAAGCTGGGTCGGCACCCGGCCCGCACTCGCATGCGGACTATCCAGCAGGCCCAGATATTCCAGATCCTGCATCACGTTGCGGATCGTCGCCGCACTTACCTTCTCGGAGAAATCTCGTGTCAGCGTTCGCGAGCCGACCGGATCACCATTCGCAAGATAACCTTCGACCACGCGGCGAAACACCTCGCGCGACCGCTCGTTCATTTCCTGCAGAAGGCCCGATGTGTCTGTCATACTGTCACAATAGGGGTGCGGGGGTTGCATCTGCAAGGGACGGGGAGGTATCGAGATGCCTAAATCAACTAAAAGGAATATCCCATGCGCCCTTCCGGCCGTAAACTCGACCAAATGCGCGACGTCTCCGTTGAAATCGGCTTTACCAAGCACGCAGAAGGCTCCGCGCTGATCCAGATGGGCGATACCCATGTGCTGTGTACCGCCTCCATCGAGCCGCGCGTGCCACCGTTCATCAAAGGCTCCGGGCTTGGCTGGGTCACCGCCGAATACGGCATGCTGCCCCGCGCGACGAATACGCGGATGCGGCGCGAGGCGACATCCGGCAAGCAAGGCGGGCGTACCGTGGAAATTCAGCGGCTGATAGGGCGCAGCTTGCGCGCGGGCGTCGACCGTGTCGCACTTGGTGAGCGTCAGATCACAATCGATTGCGATGTGCTTCAGGCTGATGGCGGCACGCGTTGCGCCTCGATCACCGGCGGCTGGATCGCGCTCCGCCTTGCCGTAAACAAGCTGATGAAAGCGGGTGATGTGATTTCCGATCCGATGCTCGATCCAGTCGCCGCGATCAGCTGTGGCATTTACGCGGGTCAGCCTGTGCTGGACCTGGATTACCCCGAGGATTCTGAAGCCGGTGTCGACGGTAATTTTATCATGACCGAGAGCGGTCAGATGATTGAGACGCAGATGAGCGCCGAAGGCTCCACCTACTCGCGCGCGCAAATGAACGAGCTTCTCGATCTCGCGGAAAAGGGTATCGCCGAACTGACCGCGATCCAGCGGACCGCCTGCGCATGAGCCGCAGGTTCGAGGGCGACCGGATCCTGATTGCCACGCACAACGCGGGCAAGCTGGACGAAATGCGGGAGCTTTTTGGTCCCTTGGGGATCACGGTGGTCGGAGCTGCTGAAATGGGTCTCGGGGAACCTGATGAAACCGAGGACACATTCATCGGCAATGCCCGGATCAAGGCGCACGCGGCGGTGAAGGCGACCGGCCTGCCCGCCCTGGCCGATGACAGCGGAATTCAAGTTGCCGCGCTCGATAATGCGCCCGGCGTCTATACCGCTGATTGGGCCGAGACCCCGAATGGCCGTGATTTCATCATGGCGATGGAGAAAACCCATGACCTTCTCGAGAAGGCCAACGCACCGCACCCGCGCGCCGCGCGGTTTTGCGCAACACTGGTCCTCGCCTGGCCCGACGGGCACGATGAGGTGGTCGAGGGATTTGTGGACGGCACCTTCGTCTGGCCGATGCGCGGCAAGGCCGGTCATGGCTATGATCCCATCTTCCAGCCTCTGGGCGAAACCCGTACCTTCGCTGAAATGACCCACGGGGAGAAGAATGCCATAAGTCACCGCGCTGACGCCTTCACCAAGCTATTGGCGAAATGCTTTGACTGAAGACTGGCAGAATGGCGGCTTCGGCATCTATATCCATTGGCCGTTCTGCGAGGCGAAATGCCCCTATTGTGATTTCAACAGCCACGTTTCGCGCAGCATTGATCAGGCAGCTTGGAAACGCGCGTATGTGTCGGAGCTGAAGCGTTATGCCAGCGAGACGGCGGGCCGGACGGTCACGTCCGTATTCTTCGGGGGCGGCACACCGAGCTTGATGAACCCCAATACAGTTGCGGCGGTCATCGAAGAGATCAAGCGGCTCTGGCCAACCGCAAACGATCTGGAAATTACGCTGGAGGCAAATCCCGGTTCGGTCGAGGCAGGGCGGTTCCAAGCGTACCGCGATGGCGGCATCTCGCGAATTTCTATGGGCATCCAGGCGCTCAACGATCCGGACCTCAAGCGGCTTGGCCGCATTCATACGGTCTCCGAAGCGCTCGCCGCGTTCGACATCGCACGCAATACCTTCGAGCGTGTGAGCTTCGATCTCATCTATGCCCGGCAGGATCAAACGCTGGCGGATTGGGGAGCGGAGCTGAAACAGGCTCTAAACCTATCGATTGATCATCTTTCTCTCTACCAGCTGACGGTCGAGGATGGGACTGCGTTCGGGGATCGTTATGCGCTTGGGAAATTGCGCGGCCTGCCCGACGAGGACTTAGGCGCAGACATGTTCGACCTCACGCAAAGCGTCTGTGCCGCAGCGGGAATGCCCGCTTATGAGGTATCCAACCATGCCCGCGACTCGGCGCAGTCACGCCATAACTTGATCTACTGGCGGTATGGCGATTATCTCGGGATCGGTCCCGGCGCGCACGGCCGCCTCACGACAAACGGCCATCGTGCTGCGACGGTCTGCTATAGTAATCCCAAACGCTGGCTTGATGCTGTTGAGCTTGATGCAGCCGAGCAATCCCGGGAAGCGCTCAGCCCCCAAGACGAGACAACGGAATTTCTCCTCATGGGGCTAAGACTAAGGGACGGGATTGACACCGCGCGATACGCAGAACTTGCGCAAAAACAGCTGGATAGCAGCGCAGTGGAACATCTCAGCGATATCGGCATGATCGAAGTCTCAAAAGGCAGGTTAGTCGTTACAGATCAAGGGCTTAGGGTTTTGAACTCGGTGATCGGAGCGCTTCTGCCAGATTAGACACCACCAAGGATGCGGCACAACTCGTCAAGCTGATCCAGAGAGGTATATTGCACGGTCAATTGCCCGGACTCCTGTCCCGACTTGTGAGACAGCGATACTTTCATCCCAAGGCTTGCCGAAAGATCGCCCTCCAGGGCTTTGGTATCTGCGTCTTTCTCCGTCTCGGTGTCCGAACCGGTCGGCTTTCCCTTTGCGCCACCAGACAGCTCATTCTTGACCAATGCTTCGGTCGCCCGGACAGAAAGCCCACCCTTGATGATCTGCTGAGCCAGCTTCAGTGGGTCCTGCGCGGGGATCAGAGCACGCGCGTGACCGGCGCTAAGTTGACCTTCGCGCAGCAATTCCAGAACAGGCGCCGGAAGATTCAGCAAACGCAGCAGGTTTGCGATATGGCTCCGGCTCTTGCCCAACGCCTCCGCCATCTTTTCTTGGGTATGTCCAAATTTATCCATCAGCTGCTTATATCCCGCAGCTTCCTCGGCAGGATTCAGATCGGCCCGCTGGATATTTTCGATAATCGCTACTTCGAGGACTTCGATATCCGTAAAAGCACGCACGATCACGGGTAGCGCGTGAAGCTGTGCCTGTTGTGCCGCACGCCAACGCCGCTCACCCGCAACAATTTCATAGTTTCCATCGCCCCGCACCCGCACGATCAAAGGCTGAAGAACCCCCTTCTCCCGGATCGACGCCGCAAGATCATCCAGATCACCTTGATTGAACTGCTTACGCGGCTGGTCGGGGTTTGGCGAAATCCGCTCTATGGGTACAAGCTGATCAGCGGCAGCGGGCCCCTTCGCCGCGGCGCTTTCCGTCTCGTTCACATCCGCCATAAGCGCAGACAGTCCACGGCCGAGGCCCCGCTTGCGATCATTGTTATTCGACATGCTGAACCTCTTTCGATTTGGCTTCATTATTCTTCATTAATTCGTCTGCAAGGTCGCGGTAAGCCTTGGCCCCTTTCGAGAGCGTATCATAGGCGAGAACCGGCATCGCGAAACTAGGCGCTTCGCTCACGCGCACGTTCCGCGGCACCATCGTTTTGAACACAAGATCCCCAAGATTGTCCCGCGCATCCTGCTCAACTTGTTGGGACAGATTATTGCGGCGATCGTACATCGTTAGAACAACCCCCTCTATCCTCAGATCCTTATTGCCCGACTGCCGCACTTCCCGAATGGTCAGCATGAGTTGGGACAGCCCCTCAAGCGCGAAGAACTCGCTCTGGAGTGGAACAAGAACTGAATGAGCGCCGATCATAGCATTGACCGTCAGAAGATTAAGCGAAGGCGGGCAATCAATCAGAATATAGTCAAAGCCAAACGAGTCCATCTGTGTTTGGCGCAGAGCATCATGGAGCAAAAAGCTCCGCTTTTCGTTCGAAAGCAGTTCAAGATCAGCCGAACTCAGATCAACTGTCGCCGGTACGATGAAGAGGTTCTCCGTTGGCGTCGCCAGAATGACCTTGTTGAGGTCAATGTCCTCCAGCAACAGCTCGTATGTCGTAAATTCCCGATCATCCAGATTAATGCCGAGCCCGGTCGAAGCATTACCCTGTGGATCAAGATCGATCACCAGAACCTTCTGCCCCTTTTCAGCAAGCGCGGCTGCGAGATTAATCGTCGTCGTCGTTTTGCCCACACCACCCTTCTGGTTGGCAATCGCGATGATTTTGGGGCCGATGGGACGGGATAAATCAGACACGCGTAAGCTCCTTGATCTTCAGAATTGTAGCTTCCGAATTTGTATCACTCTTAATCACCTCAAGGCTGTAAGACCACTGGCTCTGAGCACCCTCATGCTCTTTTTCCCAGCGGGCGCCCTTTGGAAAAAGAGCAACGCCGCCTGACACAAGATGGCGCTCAGCGTGAGCAAGGAGAGACTTCAATTCATCCATCGCCCGTGCCGATAGAACATCAGCCCTAACAGGTGCCATTTCTTCAACGCGTTCCGCATACACCACTACATTTAAAGCAAGCTCCCGCGCAGCCGTTCTTAAAAACGCACACTTTCTCTGATCACTGTCAACAAGAATGAATTTCCGGTCCGGCACTTCATCTTTTGCAAGTATAGCTGCGACGACCCCGGGGAAACCGCCCCCACTCCCGATATCCAGCCAGGTCCCAAACTTTGGGGCATTTGTGTAGACCTGTATCGAGTCGATGATATGCCGGTCCCAAATCTGCGAGGCATCCCGGCTAGATACAAGATTAATCTTCCTTGTCCACTTGACAACAAGCGCTTCAAAATCCCGAAGCCGCTCCATTGTTTCACGTGAAACACTTTCCAAACCTGCATCGCCCATCATGCGATTTTCTTCGTTTTATTCTTCCGCAAGATTGCCAGCAATAATGTTAGGGCCGCAGGAGTCATCCCGTCGATACGGGCAGCTTGAGCGAGGTTTTCGGGCCTAGAAGAGCCCAGCTTTGACTTGAGCTCATTTGAAAGCCCATCTATTGCAGAATACTCGAAGTCAGCTGGAATGGACTCCCCCTCATCCTTCCGCAACAGGGCGATATCGTTTTCCTGCCGTTTAATGTAGTTGGAATATAGGGCGTCCTTTGAGATCTGATCCGAAATATCCGGCGCAATCGCCACAAGAGCTGCATCAAGCTTCTGGATTTGCGAAAACTCCACATCCGGGAACGCAAGAAGCTGAAAACCCGTTCTGCGCTGACCGTCCCTGTTCAACGCAATGCCCGCACTGGCCGCCTCTGTTGGTGAGAATGTTTTTGCATCCAAAAGGGCACGACAGGCTTCCAGATCTTCCATCTTCTGCCGAAAAGCTCCAGCCCGCTTTTCTGAAACGCAACCAAGCTCGATCCCTTGAGACGTTAACCGCTGATCAGCGTTATCAGCGCGCAGCGAAAGGCGAAATTCCGCGCGCGACGTAAACATCCGGTAGGGCTCGCTCACACCGCGTGTCGTCAGGTCGTCAATCATGACGCCGATATAGCTGTTTGTCCGGCTAAAGAGAACCGGGTCACGCTCCTGCACAGCCAACGCTGCATTCAAACCGGCCACCAGACCTTGCGCGGCCGCCTCCTCATAACCTGTTGTCCCGTTGATCTGGCCAGCCAGATACAACCCAGGAACTGATTTCAGCTCCAAGGTTTGTTTTAAAGCACGCGGGTCAACGTAATCATATTCAATTGCATATCCCGGCTGCATAATCTCGACAGTTTCCAGTCCAACAATCGAACGAACATAATCCTCTTGGACATTCACCGGAAGCGAGGTCGAAATACCGTTTGGATAGATCGTCGGAACGTCCAGGCCCTCCGGCTCTAGGAAAATCTGATGTGACGTTTTATCTGCAAACCGGACAACCTTATCCTCGATCGAGGGGCAGTAACGAGGGCCAACTCCATCGATGTGACCGCCGTACATCGCTGAAAGCTCCAGATTCTCGCGAATGATATCATGAGTCTTCTCGTTTGTATGTGTGATCCCACAAGATATCTGTCTCGCCCCAGCCTTCTTGGACATAAAGGAAAACAGAGTAGGAACTTCATCGGCCGGCTGCATTTCCAGCCCGTCCCAGTTAATTGTGCGTCCATCCAATCTTGGCGGCGTTCCTGTTTTCAACCGTCCAAGGTTGAGGCCAAATTCGTCAATTCTCTCTGCTAGGCGCTGAGACGGATTGTCGCCCATGCGTCCACCTGCCTTTTGCACATCGCCAATATGAATCACGCCGCGCAAGAAGGTACCGGTCGTCAGGATGACAGCACCTGCTCTCAGGTGAACACCTTTAGCCGTCACAATTCCTGCAATCCTTTGGCCCTCCATGATGAAATCAACAGCCTCACCTTCGAGAATCGTGATGTTCGGCTGCTCCTCCATCTCCCGGAGCATCGTTGTACGGTAGATCGTCCGATCTGCTTGAGCTCTTGGCCCCTGTACCGCTGGGCCCTTGCGTCGGTTGAGAAGCCGGAATTGTATCCCCGCAGCGTCTGCGACCCGACCCATCACCCCATCGAGTGCATCGATTTCCCTCACGAGGTGCCCCTTTCCGAGGCCACCAATGGCGGGATTACAGGACATTACGCCGATCGTCTCACGCGACATTGTGAGCAGCGCAGTTTTTGCACCCATCCGGCCGGCGGCATGTGCGGCATCGGCACCAGCATGGCCACCACCAATTACAATGACATCAAAATGTTTCACGTGAAACAATCCTCATTTTCCGAGACAAAAACTAGAGAATATTTCATCTAGCAGATTCTCTGCATCGATGCGACCGACAAGTGCCTCCAGCGCTCTTATTCCTATCCGAAGCTCCGCCGCTGCAATATCATATCGATCTGGACCGCCATCAAGCAATTCCTGAGCAACTGACAATCCGTCTTTAGCAAGCGACATGGCCACGGCATGCCGCGCATGGGTCGCCAGACCAGCGCCTGAAGCAAGTTCGCCAAGAACACTCTCCAGCTTCGAAAGAAGCTCCTCCACACCTGCTCCCGTTTTCCCCGAAACCGCTGAGTGAAAGTCGCCGGAAATGTCAGATTTAGCCTTGAGAACGATATCGTTAGGCTTCGGCTGCATCGGCGGGCTGTCGCCGCGCTCGAGCAGAAATATCCGCAAATCCGCTTGCGCAGCGCGTCGCAGAGCCAACTCAATTCCAAGGGTCTCAACCTCATCCGTGCTTTCTCTGATCCCGGCAGTATCGAGGAAAGTGACCGGGAGTCCTCCAAGATCCATCCGGACCTCGATGACATCCCGAGTCGTTCCTGCAATGCTTGAGGTAATCGCTGCGTCACGCCCGGCCAGCCTGTTCAATAACGTCGATTTGCCCACATTGGGCTTACCCACGATGGCAACTTCAAATCCACTTCTAATGCGCTCGGCTGCCTTCGTTCCTTCAATCTCTTGCCCAAGGTCTTGGGAAACCCTGTCCAAAAGCGCGCGGACCTCGTCAGAAACATCAACTGGAACATCTTCATCGGCAAAGTCTATTGTCGCCTCCAACAAAGCGGCAGACCGAATTAGGTCGCGGCGCCATTCTTCAACCTTCGACCCTAGAGCCCCCGACAACACGCGAAGCGCCTGCTTTCTCTGTGCCTCTGTCTCCGCTTCAATCAGATCCGCCAATCCCTCGACTTGCACCAGATCGAGGCGGCCATTCTCCAGAGCGCGTCGTGTGAATTCGCCTGGCTCTGCGAGGCGAGCACCAAGGAACTGCCCCAGCTCCGATAGAACACGCCGCATGATTGCAATGCTCCCGTGGAGATGAAGCTCGACGACATCCTCACCCGTAAAGCTCTCTGGTCCATCAAAGCGGATGACCAGCGCTTGATCGATAAAGCCGCCGCCACTGTCTTTCACCATCCGAAGGGACGTGGCGCGAGGCTGGGGCAGTTGTCCAACCATTTTCGCGCAAATCTCATGCGCCAACGGGCCGGAAACCCGCACAACGGACACCCCTGCGCGGCCCATCGCAGTTGCTTGGGCAAAAATAGTATCCATAGACCTAAGCCTTTGAATTGATGTGACGTTTTAGGTGTTCATCGAGTCAAAGAAGTCAGAGTTAGTCTTGGTCTGCTTCAATTTTGAAATCAGGAATTCAATCGCATCCGTGGTCCCCATGGGATTGAGGATACGGCGGAGCACGAACGTCTTCTGAAGATCAACCTTATCGACCAACAATTCTTCTTTCCGCGTACCGGATTTCAAAATGTCGATCGCAGGGAACACGCGCTTGTCCGCAATCTTGCGATCAAGAACAATCTCGGAGTTACCGGTGCCTTTGAATTCTTCAAAGATAACTTCGTCCATGCGGCTGCCCGTATCGATCAGCGCTGTCGCGATGATCGTGAGGGAGCCACCTTCCTCGATGTTACGCGCAGCACCGAAGAAACGCTTGGGGCGCTGCAGGGCGTTGGCATCCACACCACCCGTCAGGACCTTGCCGGAAGACGGTACGACGGTGTTGAACGCACGGCCAAGGCGGGTCACGGAATCAAGCAGGATCACAACATCGCGTTTATGCTCGACCAGACGCTTGGCCTTTTCAATCACCATCTCGGACACGGCAACGTGGCGCGTTGCGGGCTCGTCGAAGGTTGAAGAGACGACCTCGCCCTTCACAGAGCGCTGCATGTCAGTCACTTCCTCGGGCCGCTCGTCGATGAGCAAAACGATAAGATAGCACTCGGGATGATTCTTCTCGATGGAATTTGCAATGTTTTGGAGAAGAACCGTTTTACCCGTGCGAGGCGGCGCCACGATCAACGATCGCTGGCCTTTCCCGATCGGCGCAACCAAGTCAATGATCCGCGCGGAGCGGTCCTTGACGGTCGGATCGTCCACTTCCATCGTCAGACGCTCATCAGGATAAAGCGGTGTCAGGTTTTCAAAGGCGACCTTGTGGCGGGCCTTCTCCGGGTCCTCGAAATTGATCAGCGTCACCTCGGTGAGCGCAAAGTAACGCTCGGTATCGTCAGGCGCCTTGATATGCCCCTCAATGGTATCCCCAGTGCGAAGGGAATGCTGGCGGATCATCTCCGGCGAGACATAAATATCATCCGGCCCAGGCAGATAATTCGCCTCTGGAGACCGCAAGAAACCAAAGCCGTCCTGCAGCACTTCTAGAACGCCATCACCGGAGATTTCCCAGCCTTCATCCGCGCGTTCGCGCAGGATCTGGAACATCATCTCGCCCTTGCGCATGGTAGAAGCGTTTTCAATCTCCAGCTCTTCGGCCATCGACAGCAGTGCCTTTGGAGACTGTTTTTTCAGATCGGCGAGGTTAAGGGTCTCAAGTGTCATGCAAATATCCTTGACCCCGCGCAGGAGCGCTCTCGGGTCGATCACGTAAATATAAAACGGGTGGCATCATCCCCGGACGGGGTGATGCGCTTGCATAGGACGCACGGGGGGCCCTGTCAATCAAGGCTGTGGTTCAGGGTAGAGTTCAGAACTTCACCGTAACGGAAAAAACGATCAGGATCATCAGAAGCGTCGGTACTTCGTTCATCATGCGGTACTGTTTTCCGGTCATGGAATTCTGCCCCACCTGAAAGCCACGCATCCGGCGCATCAGCCAGACATGAAAAACGGTCATCGCAATCACACCCGCTGCTTTCAGCCAAGGCCAGACATCCCCCCAGAACACGATCCCCGGTGTCGCGACCAAAATCAGACCGAAGAGCCATGTCGCCATCATCGCTGGCTGCATGATCACCTTTGCCAGCTTGTATTCCATCATGGCAAACAATTCGTGCGTCTCGCCATTAAGTCCGATCCTTTCGGTATGGTGGACCATCAGGCGTGGGAGATAGAACAGCGCCGCCATCCATGAAATCACTGCCATGATGTGAAGCCCCTTGATCCAAGGGTAGGTCATGCTCAGGATATCGCTCAATGTATTCTCTCCATGCTTGGCCCTCTCTTTATAATAATAAAGATAGAAAGAAAGATTGTTGTTTTACGTAGGCACCGGAAATCCTGTGGATCAAATTGTTATCCCCAGACTGAAAACACCTCGATAGCCAGTTGAAAACTTGTGTTAATAAAACTGTAACATGACTATTAATTATTAATTATCAATACTTTATAATATTTTAATGCCTGTGATAACGGTGGATAACTCTGTGGAATTATCCCTCGTAGATAAAGTTACCAAAGCGTAATTTTATTCTTTTCCACGGTGGGGGAATCTCTTGCAAACCGGTTGGAAGATGCGGCTTATCCTGCCCTTGAACCCCGGAAGTTAATTGTCGACAAGTTACCCTTAGAAGGTTCTTAAGATCATGCATGAGTTATCCCCATGACTGTCCCCATTATTCTCGCGTCCGGTTCTGTCATCCGATCACAGATGCTGACACAGGCGGCTGTGCCTCATGAGGTCCAGATCGCGCGTGTGGATGAAGCTATGATCAAGGCATCGCTCCTCTCCGAGGGCGCCCCGCCCCGTGATATCGCCGATGCTTTGGCTGAAATGAAAGCATCGAAGGTGAGTGATAAAAATCCCGGTGCGCTGGTGATTGGCTGTGATCAGGTGCTTGAGTATGGAGGCGTTTTGCTGAGCAAACCCGAAGCACCTGAAGATGCGCTGATCCAACTCAAATCGATGCGCGGTGACCGTCATACGCTTTTGTCAGCTGCGGTGATCTATCAGGATGGCAAGCCGTTGTGGCGCAACATCGGTGTGGTCCGCTTGCGGATGCGCGATGCCAGTGATGCCTATCTTCAGGAATATGTGAGCCGAAACTGGGACAGCATCCGTCACACTGTTGGGGCCTACAAGCTGGAAGAAGAAGGTGTACGGCTGTTCTCGCGTATCGAGGGAGATTACTTTAATGTTCTCGGTATGCCGCTGCTGGAAATTCTGAATTATCTCACATTACGGGGTGACATCGCAAAATGAGCCAACTGCCCCGTATCCCGCTAGCCGGCGTCATCGGTTCACCGATCGCGCATTCCAAATCTCCACAATTGCACCGTCATTGGCTCAAGACCTACGGGATCCTCGGACACTACATCCCGATGGATATCAGCACGGACAATCTGGAGACTGTTCTGCGGACGCTGCCGACGATGGGATTCGTCGGAGTGAACATCACGATTCCGCATAAGGAAAAGGTGATGGAAATTGCCGATCTGGTAACAGACCGTGCGATCCTCATCGGGGCAGCGAATACGCTGATCTTCCGAAAGGATGGTAAGATCCATGCTGATAATACAGATGGATACGGATTTCTGGAGAATCTGAAGGCCGGCGCTCCTCGGTGGGATCCCTCCTCTGGCCCTGCCGCTATCCTAGGTGCAGGCGGTGCTGCGCGCGCCGTCATCTCATCGCTTCTCGAAGCGGGCGTGCCCGAAATTTTGCTGTCCAATCGCACGCGCGTCCGTGCAGAAGTGCTGCAAAAAGCCTTTGGAAGCCGGGTTCAGGTTTTTGATTGGGTGCAGGCCGGCAATATGATTGATGATGCCGCACTTCTGGTAAACACCACGTCGCTCGGAATGATCGGAAAGCCGGAGTTGCGCGTGCCACTGGATGGCTTGCGCGCGTCTACCGTCGTGACGGATCTGGTTTATGCACCCCTAAAAACGCGGATGCTCGCCACGGCGGAGAATGCAGGGTGTGTCACAGTCGACGGTCTTGGCATGTTGCTTCATCAAGCAGTGCCCGCGTTCGAGCGGTGGTTTGGCCGCCGCCCCGAGGTTGACCGCGCTACCCGCGCGGCGGCGTTGCGCTGATGTTTCTGCTGGGTCTTACCGGCTCCATCGGGATGGGCAAATCCACGACGGCACAGATGTTTGCGGATCTGGGCTGCGCTTTGTGGGATGCCGATGCAGCGGTGCACCGGCTTTATGGCTTGGGCGGCGCTGCGGTCGCACCCTTTGCGGTGGCCTTTCCGGACGCGGTGATCGATGGCACAGTTTCCCGCACTGTCCTCAAGGAGATCATCGGCCGTGATCCCGGCGCGCTCAAGAGGATCGAGGCGATCGTCCACCCCCTTGTCGGACAGGACCGTGCAGATTTTCTCGCACGCACACAGGCAGACATCGTCGTTCTCGATATCCCGCTCCTGTTTGAGACGGGTGGGGAAGCCCGCGTAGACGCGACTGCTTGCGTTTTCGTCGACGATGCATCCCAGGAGGCCCGCGTGATGGCCCGTGGCACCATGACCCGTGATCAGTTTCTGGCTATCAAGGCTAAACAACTCCCCGCATCCGAGAAATGCGCCCTCGCAACCTATGTGATCGAGACCGACACCCTTGAACACGCACAGGCACAAGTGCAAAATATCGTTGAAAGCATCCGGAGCCAATTGCATGCGTGAGATCGTCCTCGATACCGAAACCACAGGATTTGACCCCAAGACAGGCGACAGGATCGTTGAAATAGGCGCCGTGGAACTTATGCGCCATGTGGCGACCGGCAACACCTATCATCAATACATCAATCCCGAACGCGGCATGCCGCAGGAGGCGTTCGAAGTGCATGGGCTGGGCGATGACTTCCTGCGCGACAAGCCGAAGTTCGCCGAAGTGGGTCAGGCCTTTGTGGATTTCATTGGGGACAGTAAACTCATCATCCACAATGCCGCCTTTGATATCAAATTTCTGAATTTCGAGCTGGGGCGCATGGGATTGCCGCAGATCCCGTGGGAACAGGCGATTGATACGCTCGCGATCGCGCGCAAAAAATTTCCCGGCTCGCCCTCATCGCTCGATGCGCTGTGTCGCCGGTTCGGGATCAACAACGATGCACGCACCTTGCACGGCGCCCTGCTCGACAGTGAAATTCTGGCGGAAGTTTATCTGGAGCTGATCGGGGGCAAGCAGCCCGATTTTGGTCTGTCCACCCGTGCCGAGCCGAAAGCCGGTGACGTCTCCAGCGAGTGGACGCCGCGCCCACGTGCCACGCCCCTACCGCCACGGCTTACGGAAAAAGAAAACGCCGCCCATGCCGCGTTCGTGAGCACATTGGGCGGCGATGCTGTCTGGCTGAAAAGCTGACGGTTTACGCGTCCGCGACGGGCTTGGTTTCCGCTTGGCGGCGCGCAATCTCGTTGCGGTAGAGCGATACGAAATCAATGTTTTCGAGGTTCAGCGGCGGAAAGCCGCCATCGCGCGTTACGTCGCTGACGATGCGGCGCAGGAACGGGAAGATCATGCGCGGGCATTCGATCAGCAAAAACGGGTGCAGTTGGTCCTCGGGCACTTCCTGAATGTCAAAAATACCGACATAATCGATCTCTAGCACGAAAAGCGTCGCATCGCCTTCTTTCGCCTTTGAGGTCACGTTCAGTTTGATCGCTGTCTCGTACTGGTTCTCGACGGAGCGCTTCTTGGCGTCGAGGTTCACCTGAACCTGCACATCGGGCTGCACATCGCTCGGCGCGCCTTTTTGCGCCATGATATTCTCGAACGACATATCACGGATAAATTGCCCCAATACGCGCAGCTGCGGGGATTTTGGTGGTGTTGCTTCGGCCTCGGCCATGTTCGGTTCTCCTTTTTGGAGGTTGGGAATTAACTCGGCATGGCTTATCAGGTCAGGTGAAAGCGCTCAACGCCTTAGTTCTTGGTCCAGCCAGAGGTGCCTTTGGGGGCATCGTCGTCGGGCAATTCGATAAATTCACCGTCGATTATATCGCCTCGACCGCCTTGTCCGCGCTGGGGATGCGGATTTCCGCCGCCCGGCGTGCCAAAGCTTTGAACCTTGATCCGTGCTTGGATCGCCTTGAACACAGATGTGCGCACACCAGGGATCAGCAGGCAAAATCCGATGAAATCGGTAAAAAACCCCGGCGTAAGCAGCAATGCACCCGAAAACAGGATCATTGCGCCATTCACCAAAGGCTCGGTCGGATCGCGCAACTCACCGAATGAACGTTGTAATTCGCCGAGCGCCATGCGCCCTTGACTGCGCACGAGATACGTCCCGGCGATCGCCGTGGCCAGCACGATAAGCAGCGTCGGCCAAAGCCCGATGAAGCCACCGACCTGAATAAACAAAGTAATCTCGATCAGCGGCACGGCGATGAATGCGATTAAAAGCCACATGATATTGCTTCCTTTCATTTGGGGTTACAGTGGACTTGCACCCCCTCCCCCCCTACATAAGGTTCTCAAGCATGTCTTTCCACGTCTAGCCCCTCAAGAGGTCCATATGAATTCGCCGCTAATCCAGCTTCTGGTGCTTGCCGCAATCGCGGTTTTTCTCATCCTGCGGCTTAAAAATGTATTGGGCACCCGCGAAGGCTTCGAGAAGCCTCCTGTGCCGACACCCGCAGCAAAGCGCAGCGGCCCCGCGTTCGAGGTGATCGAAGGCGGGCCTGATCTGGATATTACTGATCATTTTGCGGATGGTACCTCGCAGGCGCGGGCCCTGGCTGAAATGAAGCGCATCGAGCCTTCGTTCAACGTTACCGATTTTCTGGCAGGTGCGCGCGGCGCATACGAGATGATCGTGATGGGATACGAGCGCGGCGAGCTGGACGATATCAAATCGTTCCTCTCGGAGGAAATTTACGAGAGTTTTGTCGATGGCGTCGCCGCCCGGGAAGACCAGGGCCTGACCATCGAGGCGCATTTTATCGGTGTGCGCGAAATGAGCCTTGAAAACGTGACCATCGATCCGGATACGAAAGAGGCGGAAATGACGCTGAAGTTTGTGGCCGAGCTGACCCAAGCTGTTCGAAACAGCGAGGGTGAGGTCATTGAGGGCAGCGTTACGGATGCCAAAAAGCAAAAAGATACGTGGGTATTTTCTCGCCACATGGGTTCGGATGATCCAAATTGGTTCTTGGTTTCTACAGACGGGTAACATGCGCTTTTCGCATCTGTGCCGCCTTCGGGGCCCTGCTGCTGGCAGGGCCTGTGGCGTCTGAAGTGAAATACGATGTCCTGTCGTTTGAACAGCTAGACGGCTGGGCGCAGGATGATCACGCTGCAGCCTTGGCCACGTTTCTCAACACCTGCAATGATATGAAAGATCCCGATTGGGAAGCTGTCTGTGCCTATGCGCAATCTGGCCCCGATCCGCGCGCGTTTTTCGAACTGCTCTTCCGCCCCGTTCTGATGGACGACGGACAGAAAGCGCTGTTCACCGGATATTTCGAGCCGGAGCTTGATGGTTCTCTCACGCCTACCCCGCGGTTTCGCTATCCGGTCTACCGGATGCCGCCCGAGGCGCGGCAAAACCGTCCATGGCTCACCCGACGGGAGATCCTCGAGACAGGCGTGATGGATGGGCGGAACCTCGTGATCGCCTACGTTGATGATCCGGTCGAGCTTTTCTTTCTCCAGATTCAGGGATCAGGTCGCATCCGTCTGGCGCAGGGTGGCGTGCTTCGCGTTGGCTATCGCGGCTCCAACGGACACAATTATCGCTCCATCGGGCAGGAGTTGGTGCGCCAGGGCGTGTACGAGCCGCATCAGGTCAGTGCGCAGGTGATCAAGAACTGGGTGCGGCGCAATCCCGGTGATGGCGAGCAGCTGCTGTTTCACAATCCCTCCTATGTCTTCTTCCGTGAGGTAAATGAGGTGCCGGGCGATAAGGGGCCGCTAGGGGCGATGAACCGTTCGATTACGGAAATGCGCACGGTCGCGGTCGATCCGTCATTTGTCAGGCTTGGCTCCCCAGTCTGGATCGAGAAAGATGGTGCGGCCCCGCTGCGGCGCCTGATGATCGCGCAAGACACCGGATCGGCGATCAAGGGTGCGCAGCGGGCGGATGTGTTTTTCGGCACAGGAGATGAAGCGGGCCTGAAGGCGGGTACATTGCGCGACCCCGGCCGCCTGATCGTGCTGATGCCGATCCAGCGGGCCTATGCGCTGCTGCCGGAAAGCGCGATATGAAGCGCCGCCGCCTGACAGCCGAAGATCGTGAGTTATGGGACCGTGTGCGCGCAAGCGCCGAGCCGATGCAGCGCAGCGATCTTGAAGTTGAGCGGTTCGATCCTGATGTGGGCTTGCCTGCCTCTCCCGCGCGAAGCCTGCGCAAGGCGCAATCGGTCATCCTCGGTAAGCCTGTCGGACCGTCGCGTGGCCCTTCACACAATCTCGCGCCAGCCATCCATGATCATATCCGGCAGGCGCCCGTCCAGATGGATCAGAAATCCTTTGGTAAGCTCAAGCGGGGAAAGCTGCGGCCAGAGGGCAAGATCGATCTTCACGGCATGACGCTGGAGCGGGCGCATCCTGTTTTGACAGGCTTTGTTCTGAACGCCCATGCGCAGGGAAAACGCCTGATCCTTGTAGTTACCGGCAAGGGAAAGCAGCGCGACGAAGGCGGTCCAATCCCGGTGCGGCACGGTGTCTTGCGCCATCAGGTGCCACAATGGCTGGCGATGCAGCCATTGAAATCAGTCGTCCTTCAGATCGCGCAGGCGCACGTCAGCCACGGCGGCGGCGGTGCCTACTACGTCTACCTCCGCCGCCACAGGTAGGTCGCGCTGATAGCGCAGGATGCCCAGACCTGCCATGAGCGCACCGATAAAGTAAAAAGCGGCAATCGGGATCATCTGGTCCGGAAAATCAACTCCATAATCAATCAGCGCCCCCGTGACGCCCGGCCCAATAGCGGAGCCGAACACCATCAATGCAGCGGCCGCAGCCTTGATCGCGCCAAGATTGCGTGTGCCGTAGAATACCGCCCAGAAAGCCGAAGTTGCTGTACCCTGCGCGCCCTGCCCCACCCCGAAAATCACGAGGCCAACGCCTGCCGTAAAAATGGTATCCGCGTAAGCAAGCACAAGGAACGAGATACCGAACGGCACCATCTGAAACGGCAGAACCCACTTCACTCCGAAGCGATCCACCGCCCAGCCGGTGATGAAAGTGAACGCGATGCTCGACACCGTATAGATCGGCATGAGGGCAACGAAGGATACCAGCGTCCAGCCCTTCACTTCCGTCAGATGCACCTGCTGAAAAAATAGCGCTGTACCCCAGGTTGCAGGGCCCATGACCAGTGGAATGAGAATATAGAACAGCGGATGACGCAGCATTTGCGGACGTGTCCAGTGGACGCCGCCCATCCCGAGACTCTGGCTATCGCGGGCCATGGATTGTGGCGTCCGCTCCTGACGGAGCAGCATCTGCATCACCGGAATGAGAAGGATGATCGAGACAGCGGCCACCAGCCACAGATTGCGCCAGTCCGTTGTGATCAGCAGCCCGACAAACACCACAGGCAGCACCGCCTGCCCAATCGCAAAGCCCATCGACGAGATCGAAAGCGCACGCCCTCGCGCGGCGATAAACCAACGCGACATAGCCACAGCGCCCAGTTGCGACAGCATCCCTTGCCCCATGAGCCGCAGCGCGTAGATCACGAAAACCAGCAGAAACCCGTTTGGCACCATCGACATGGCCACACAGGCGAGCGCCAGCATCAGCATCACCGCCAGTGAGAGCTGTCGTACGCGAAAACGGTCTGGGAGCGTGCCTGCCCAGATCATCGTGACCGCCGAAAGCGTGGTGCCGATGGTATAAATTCCGCCCCACTGCCCATCGCTGAGGCTGAACGAGCCTTTTATCTCGCCTGCGAAAAGCGAGATAAAATAGGTCTGCCCGAATGACGAGGTAAACGTGAGCAAAAAGCCCGCGAGCAAGAACAGACGGTTTTCGATGAGGAAACGGAGATAGACCATGCGCCCTTGATCGCGCGGGCGCATGGGAATGGAAAGAGTCTAAAGTACGTAGCGGCTCAGATCGGTAGATTTTACCAGCTCGCCCAGATTGTGATCAACAAAGGCTGCGTCGACGACCACCTTCTCGCCACCACGATCCGGCGCGGTAAAGCTCAGCTCCTCGAACACACGCTCCATCACCGTATAAAGCCTGCGTGCGCCAATGTTCTCGACCGATTGGTTCACATCCGCCGCGATCTTGGCCAGCGCCTTGATCCCGTCCTCGGTAAAGCTCACCTCGACCTGCTCGGTTCCCATGAGCGCAGTATATTGCAGCGTGAGCGCGTTGTCCGTCTCCGTCAGGATGCGCACGAAGTCCGCCTCCGTCAGCGCGCGCAGCTCGACGCGGATGGGAAGGCGGCCCTGAAGCTCCGGCAGCAGATCCGAGGGCTTGGCGATATGGAAGGCACCGGATGCGATAAAGAGCACGTGATCGGTACGCACGGGGCCGTGTTTCGTACTGACAGTGGTGCCCTCAATCAGGGGCAGCAGATCGCGCTGAACGCCTTCACGCGAAACATCGCCGCCACGCGCGTCAGAGCGCGTACAAACCTTGTCGATCTCGTCGAGAAACACGATCCCGTTTTGCTCCACCGCTTCGATCGCGGCGCGGGTCACTGTCTCGTCATCCAGCAGCTTGTCTGCCTCTTCACCGATTAGCACGTCGTAGCTTTCAGAGACTTTAAGACGCTTCTTTGTCGTGCGCCCACCCATCGCTTTGCCGAAAATATCACCTAGGTTCATCATGCCGCCGCCGCCCTGCGGCTGGCCGGGGATTTCCATCGCCGAGAACGGATTGGAGTTATCGGCGACCTCAAGCTCGATCACTGTATCGTCGAGCTGTCCATCGTGCAGCTTTTTGCGGAACAAATCGCGGGTGCCCGCGCGGGCGTCCGGCCCTGCAATGGCGTCGATCACGCGCTCCTCAGCTGCATGTTGCGCCTTCGTCTTGACGTCCTCTCGCATATGCTCACGCGTCATGACGATTGCAGCGTCCAGCAGATCGCGGATGATCTGCTCCACATCGCGTCCAACATATCCGACTTCGGTGAATTTCGTCGCCTCGACCTTGAGGAAGGGCGCGCGGGCGAGCTTCGCCAGACGGCGGCTGATCTCGGTTTTACCCACGCCGGTGGGCCCGATCATCAAGATATTCTTGGGATAGACCTCCGCCCGGATATCATCTGGTAGGTTTCGACAACGCCACCGGTTGCGCAGTGCAACCGCTACCGCACGCTTTGCGTCTTTTTGGCCGATGATATAGCGGTCCAGCTCGGAAACGATTTCGCGGGGTGTCAGATCAGTCATTGGTGCTCCTTGCTACGTCTATGGAGGTGGGAACGGCCTAGACCAATGACAAGAGGCGGACAAGGTCGTGCCCCATCCGCCTCGAAAAATTACTTCAAAAAGTCGATCAGTGCGGCGTTGAATTCTGCGGCGTGGCTGACGTTGCAGCCGTGGGGTGCGCCGTCGATCTCGACCAATTCGCTGTCCGCAATCATCTCATGCGTTCTGTGGCCTGACCCCTCGATTGGCACGACGCCGTCTTTGGTGCCATGCAATACCAGCGTCGGCACCGATACCTTTTTCAGATCGTCCCGAAAATCAGTCGTCGCCCAAGCTCTCATGCAGCCCAGCGCTGCCTCCGGTGAGGACTGTTTGCACAGGAGCAACGCCTTTTGCCTTTCTCCTTCCGAGACTTTTATCTTGTCCCCGGCGGAGAAAAAGTCGTTGGTGAAGCCTTCGAAAAATGCGTCACGGTCCTCCACGAGGTTCTTCTCGAATTCGTCCGCTGCGTCCTGCGATAAGGGGCCGTCGGGGTTGTCCTTCGTTTTCAGCAGGTAGGGCGGCACGGCTGAGGCGAAAACGACGGAGGCCAGTCTGTCCGCGCCGTGATTGGCGACAAAGCGCGCAACCTCTCCGCCGCCCATAGAAAAGCCTACGAGTGTTGCATTCTTAAGATCGTGCTCCGTCATCAGATCGTTCAGATCTGCGGCGAGCGTGTCATAGTCGAAGCCCTCGCTCGGCCTCTCGGATGCACCAAAGCCCCGGCGGTCGTAGCTTATCACGTGAAAGCCTGCATCCTTCAGGGGTTCGATCTGATGCTCCCAAGCCGCACCAGAGAGCGGCCAACCGTGGATGAGGACGACGGGGCGGCCTGTCCCACCATGATCTTGAACGTTGAGTTTCATAAACTGCTCCTCGGTGTTTGTTCTGTCTTACGAACAAACGATAGTGGGAGGATCAACGTTCCGAAGTAATCTTCTCCACGGTCAGATTGCCGTTGGTGTAAACGCAGATGTCGGAGGCGATTTTCATCGCGTCGCGCGCCACTGCCTCGGCGTTCCGGTCGCTGTCGATTAGCCCGCGCGCAGCAGCGAGTGCAAAGTTCCCCCCAGAGCCGATGGCGGCAATATCGTGTTCCGGCTCCAGCACGTCACCGGCGCCTGTGATGATTAGAAGCTCCGTGCCATCGGTCACAATCAGCATCGCTTCGAGCTTTTGTAGATACTTGTCGGTGCGCCAGTCTTTGGCGAGATCGACGCTGGCGCGTTGCAACTGCCCGGGAGTGGCCTCCAGCTTGGCTTCGAGCCGCTCCAGCAGCGTAAACGCATCGGCGGTCGAGCCCGCAAAGCCTGCCACCACGTCATAGCCGCCGGGCGACAGGCGGCGCACCTTGCGCGCGGTCCCTTTGATGACGGTCTGGCCGAGGCTCACCTGGCCATCCCCCGCGATCACAACCTCGCCGCCTTTTTTTACACCGATGATGGTCGTACCATGCCATCCGGGAAATTCGTCTCGTGCCATAATGCCTCCGTATGCTGCCCCTTATATGGCGTGGCGGCAGCGATGGGACAAGGGCGCCCCTTGTTCCGGCCCTGTCTGGGGCATAGCGTTGGAAGCATGAGCGAGCGCGAGACAGTCACTTTTTATCTGGAGCCGGATCTGTGCGAAAGCGCGCGGGCGGGCAAGCATAACTTCATCGGAAAGGTGGCGGGCGTGCTGGAGCGTTCGGGGCTTGAGGTGCGATATGCGCCGTTCGGTGCGCGCGCCATGCCGGAGCGGCAGGGATGGTCGATGAACCATATCAAGACCCCGCCGGATGTCCGCGGTCTGTGTTTTCGCAGGGTTTATCACTATCCCTTCTGGCAAGTCGAGCGGAGCGCCGAGCGGTGGACGTGGGACGTGGCGCAGGCCAGTTTTGCGCCCGATCCGGCAGAGGCGTGCGCGGCAGCGCGGTTCTATAAATTCTGGCAGAATCGCCTTTTCGGAGATGCGCCCCGGACGACGTCGAGAGAGGGGTTCGTCTACGTCCCGCTGCAAGGCAAGATCACGACCCACAGGCCATTTCAGCTGTGCAGCCCGCTTGAGATGGTCGAGCATTGTCTGGATCAGACCGACGGTCAGGTCATCGCCACGCTCCATCCGAACGAGCGGTATACCAGAGCGGAAATCGCCGCGCTCGATAAATTGGAAAAGAGCCACAAGCGATTGATTGTGCAGACGGGTGGCATGACCGATCTTCTGGCGCGCTGCGCGTATATCGTGACCCAGAATTCGAGTGTGGCGTTCAACGGGTATTTCTTCGGAAAGCCTTGCTTGTTGTTTCGCAAGGCAGATTTTCATCATATTGCGGAGCAGGCGGATCTCGCCAATCTGGCGGCGGGATTTGACGCGGTGAAGGTGCTTACACCTGACTACGCCAACTACGTCCACTGGTTCTGGCAGAAAAACAGCATCAATGCAGGCAGGCCCGAGGCCGAGGATGTGATTGCTGCAAGGCTCGCGCGGTTTGGCTGGCCAGTGTCGCCACCAACATCTTTCTAGAAACGAAAAAGGCGCGCTCCGTGGCGCGCCTTTCCCCAAAAGTCTTCCGGCTTAGATCGACTCTTCGATCCAGCTTTGCAGGGCCGCCTTGGGGCGCGCGCCCGCCATATTCGAGACGACCTCGCCATTCTTGAAGATGAACAGGGCGGGAATACCGCGAACGCCCATCTGTGCCGGGGAGTTGGGGTTCTCGTCTACGTTTACTTTGACGATCTTGACCTTGCCTTCCATCTCGGCGGACAGCTCCTCAAGGGACGGCCCGATCTGCTTGCAGGGGCCGCACCATTCTGCCCAGAAATCCACAACTACTGGGATATCGGAATTTTTGACTTCGGCGTCGAAGGTAGCGTCGGTAACTGAAACGGTGGCCATAAAAGCTCTCCATGAATTCGGGTATGACAATTACCTAAGAAGGCGCAGGGCCTGCGTCAAGGTGACCCGTGCGGTGCAGTGCTGCAGACACGGCATCGTGTGGCAGTGGCATCAGCGTGCACGTCCGGGTCCACAGGATTGCCGTCTCGATCAGGTGCTCGGGATAAATAGCCTTGAGTGCATGGGCATAGGCGCCCATCTGGCGCAGCAGGCCTTCGGGGCAATCATCTGCAGTCTCGGGCACGGTTCTGTTGGTTTTGAAGTCTACGGCGAGGATGCGGCCGTCCTCAATGATCAGTCGGTCGATGACGCCATACATGCGACTGGCCCCAAGATCAGCGGTGACCGCTACCTCGGCCAATGCAGCTTTGTCAAAGATAGGGGTGAGGGCAGGGGCCACGAGCACGGCGGCAACTTCCTCCCGCGCAGCGCGCGCGAAATCTGGATCTGTTTTCCGCGTCAGCTGTTCTGCTGCTTGCTCGCGTCGGTCGGCGTCGAGCGGTGCGACGTGTTCGAGCAAATAATGCACGAGCGACCCATAGCTTTTGGCGGCTTCCTCATCCATGCCCGCCGCCCCGGCAAGCGCTTTTGCGCCCTCCATTGTGGAGGGAGTCAAAACGAGCCTGCGTTGCGGCTCCGGTGGTGGAGAGCTGGTGAATATAGGCTCTAAAAAAATCGATTCTGTCATTTTTGACGGCACATTTACTACCGGCAGGTCGTCCCAACCTGCTTCTTCGTGCCGTATACCACCCGCAGATCCGTCACGGTATGGCACAGCATTGAGATGGCCCAGTGCCGCTTCTGCCATCTGATACCAGCTGTTCCCTTCTTTGGGCAAATCGCCCGCCGCAGCGATGATCAGCCACTTTTCAGCGCGTGTCATGGCAACGTAGAGCAGGCGCAACCCTTCCTGAACTTGCGCCTCTTTCAGCGTTTCTATCTCAGCCGCGATGGCCTGCGTCATCTCCAATGCGTTGGGTTTCCAGATCGGCACACCGTCCAGCGCGATGATTTCACTCTTTATGGTAACGTCCTTCCGGCCTGTGTCTGGCAAAATAACGATGGGCGCTTCCAGCCCTTTCGCTCCATGGACCGTCATCACACGGATCTGGTCTGATGCGCTGTCGATCTGGCGCTTTATTTCCAGATCATCGGCCTGCATCCACTCAAGAAACCCGGTCAGGCTCGGTACTTCGGTGCGCTCGTAGGCAAGCGCCTGTCCTAGAAGCGCGTCGACACCATCCTCAGCTTCGGTCCCCATCCGAGCGAGCAGTTTGCGCCGCCCGTCATGATGCGTCAGGATTCGCTCTATCAGATCATAGGGGCGCAAAAAATCGACCTGGCCGCGTAGATCGCGCAAGACAGCGAGAGTTTCGGGATAGGTATCCGTATGTTTGCGCAGACTTTCCCACAGATCTTGTGGAAGGGGTCGGTGGTGCGCCAACGTGAATACGGCCTGCTCGCTCCAGCCGAACAGAGGCGAGCGCAGCGCGGTCGCCAGTGAGAGCGCATCATCGGGCGTTGCAAGGAACGACAGCAGCGCCCCGATGTCGCGCACGGCCAGTTCCGCGCCCACTTTGAGCCGGTCGGCACCAGCGATGGGCAGTTTCGCCGCTTTGCAAGCCCGGATGATTTCGGAGAATAGGCCCGTCTTGCGCCCACGTACCAGAATGAGGAAGTCACCCGCGGTGATCCGGCGGCGGTGCAGACTGTGATCCTTAGCCTCGTCGGGGATGTAATGCTCTCCGTTCACCAGATGACTTATCTGTGCTGCGATCTGGTCGGCTAGCACAACAGTATGATGTTGCGCGCTTTTCCGGTCGATCGGGTCTGTCCAGTCAGGCTCGTCCTCCTCGTCGCGTGCGGTTTCCACAACAGGCCACAGATCGACACGGCCGGGCAGCGCGTCCTTGAAGGCTAGATGGTGCATTGCATCGCCCATGCGCGGGGTGGGAAGCGTGTTGAAGGTCTGGTCCACGGCGCGCAGCACGGCGGGGGACGACCGGAAGGAATAGTCGAGGCTCTGGTTCTGGAACTTCAGGTTCGCGGCCTCGAGACTTTCCTGAAAGCTGTCGCGCTTGAGGTCGAACTCGCGCGGATCGGCGCCCTGGAAAGAATAGATTGATTGCTTCTTGTCGCCGACCACAAACAGCGTCCGTTCCACCGCATCTTCGCGTGCGCCAGCGCCGGAGGCAAATTCATCCGCCAGCTTTTCGATTACGTCCCACTGGCGCGGTGAGGTATCCTGTGCCTCATCCACCAGAATATGATCGATGCCGCCATCGATGCGGTAAAGTACCCATGCCGCGACCTTGGGATCATTGAGCAGCGCGCGGGCCCGCAGGATCAGATCGTCGAAATCAAGCCAACCGCGTTGCTGTTTCTCCGCCTCGTAACGCGTAATAAATGCAGCGGCAAAGCGGTGCAGCGCGCCGGTGCGCGCCACGTTGCGTGCGCGCATCTGGAGATCATGGGCGTCATAGGTGCGCTGGGCCAGATCCTCCAGTGAGGAGAGCATTGTCCCCATCTCTGTTTGCGCACCCTTGGTTACCAGATTTTTGCGTATCTGGTGCTCTTTCGTCAGCATGAGGGCTTTGAGCTTGTCCAGATCGTAAGGTGACGGGTCGCTGAAATTAATCGCGCGCAAACCGGCCGCCAGAACGGGCATGGTTTTGTTGTTTTGTGCGGCGATGATATCGATGGCGTCCGGCATCCAGCGCACGACGGCCTGATCTATCACATCGCGGGGCAGGGCGCCGATATCGAAATCCTGTGGCAGATCAAATAGTGCATTCAGATCATCGGGCAGATCCTCGAACTGTTCCCGCTTGCCGGTGATGGACTGGGTGAGCGAGGCGAAATTGTCACCGGTGTAATGCGCGGCCAGATCAGCGACCAGATGCGCCTGCGGCCCTTCCGCCATCGCATCGAGCACGTCGGCGCGCAGCAGTTCTGCCGCACGGTCCTCGATTTCCTTGAACTGCGGGCTTACCCGAGCTTCAAGCGGAAAGCGCCTTAACAGAGACGCACAAAATGAGTGGATAGTCTGGATTTTCAGCCCGCCCGGTGTCTCGATGGCCTGCGCAAAGAGCGTGCGCGCCTCGCGCAGCTTCTCGGCGGGGATCTCCTTGAGAACCCCCAGATCACGCAGCCCTTTGCGCAAATCATCGTCCTCCATCATCGCCCATTCGCCCAATCGTTTGAACAGGCGGTTCTGCATCTCGGAGGCGGCGGCCTTTGTATACGTCAGGCACAAAATATGCTGGGGTCGCACCTCATCCAGCAGCAAGCGCGCAACGCGGTCAGTCAGCACGCGGGTTTTGCCGGAGCCTGCATTGGCACTCAGCCAGGTCGAGGTATCCGGGGCCGCCGCGGTGATCTGTGCGCGGGTGGCTTCGTTCCAGTCGGGCAGCGTGCTCATGTCAGATCCTCGGGCGCAGCATCATCGGAGGCATCCCATTCGCCGTAGCGGGCCAGATGGTCATATTCGCCTGAAAAGATCGCTTTTTCCATCATCCGCCGAGAGGTGAAGCCCTGTTCCGGATCGAGATAGGCTTCGAGCAATTTTGTCAGGTTTTCCAGAACGTCGTGCGCCGACTCCTGCTCCAGAGGGGCGTCCACTTCGCCGGGTGGATTGCCCAGCCCGATGAACGTGGCGCGCGAAACTGGCGCTGGACCAATCGCTTTGAAAGCGCCCTGCTCGACCATTGCCGCCTCGATCAGCAGCTGTTTGTCAAAATGCTTTTGCTGCTTTTCCGTTGGAGGGGTTCCGGTTTTGTAATCATAGATCTGGATCTCTCCGCTCGCATTTCGGTCAATCCGGTCCGCGATCCCGCGCAGCGTAAAGCCAAGCGATGGGATCTCCAGCTGACCCCGCGCGTCACCCTCAAAGGCCACAGGCAATGCCGTGGCAAGCCGGTCGCGCTCCTTCTCGATAAACCAGTCCGCGATGCGCGCTATCCGAGCGAGCCAGATGGTGCGTGCGGCGGGCCATGGCACCAGCTCGGTCAGCGTTTCATCCGCAACCGCCATCAAATGTGACCTGTTCAGGCGTGTCGGATCATTCATTACGGATTTGACGAAATGCTCCAGGACGCTGTGGACAACGATCCCGCGCAAGGGCGCATCGGGCGATTGCACTAGAGGGCGCAGCGCGCGCAGGCGCAGACTGTGCCGGGCATAGATTGCATAGGGATCACGAATGAGCGTTTTGATCTCCGTGACTGATAGGATGCGGGGCCGGGCGGCGGCGGGGGGGCGTGGCGAGGGGCGCTTGGCGGAAGGTACACGGTCCACCGCCTCCAGCGCGCGCGCCTGTCCCAGCCAGTAAGACCCCCGTTCAATCATAGCGTCCCATGCTGCCTTGCCGCCCTGTTTCGGGAGGCCGTACATCAGGTTGCCCAAACGGTTGATCCAGCGCGATGGAACGGTCTCTGCGTCCTCAGACCGGATCGCGCGCGTGATCCAGACCTCGGGCGCGCAGACTGCCTGCTGGTAATCATGCGCTGCCAGTCCCACACGCCGTTCCGGCAGCAGCAGGCCTGCGTCATGGCGCATCTTGCGGTTCAGCCATGGATCGGGGGGCGGTGCTTCCGGCCAGGTCCCGTCGTTGAGGCCGCCGAGGATCACCAGGTCGGCGCCTTGCACCCGCGCCTCCAGGGTGCCCCAGATCATGATGCCGGTTCGGGGTGCATCGCGGTCGCGTACTTCACCGGCGGCCAGCAATGCCCCGGCCAGATCGGCATAATCTGCTGCTGTGAAACTGGCCGCAAAACCCGCCTCGTCCTCGAGCGTTTGCATCACACGGCGTGCCTCAACGCCCGCTTTTTTCTGCCAGAGCTGATGGCCGCGATTTTCTGCGGGGCCGACTGCAATCGTCTCCGCCAGCTGCAAGTGCCGCTCGACCCAATAGCGCAGGGGTCGGGTTTCATGGTCCAGATGCCCCATGAATGCAGCGGCTGCCCAGACAGACCATTGCTGCATCCGCGCATCCTCTTGCGCAGCTTTTTCGCAGAGCTTGATGAAACTTTCCGCCTCCGGATAGGGCATGCCATACCGCCGGATCGCCAATTCGCACCGCTGCGTGTTGAGGTTGTGGTGGTTGCGGTCCTCCGCGCTGTTGGTCAGCGGATGTTTGAGCAGGGTCAGAAGTGCTTCGGCATCCAGACGCCGCGACATCAGCGCAGCTACGTGCCGCAGGAACCGTCCGGGCGGGGAGAGATGCAGCGGGGTGCCTGCGCTGTCATCGGGGAGGATACCCCATCGGCTGAGGGCGGCAGTCACGCGCCGGCCCAGCATTCTGTCGGGGGTGATGAGCGCTGCAGTTTGTCCGTCCTGCGCCGCGCGCCGCAAGCGAAGCGCAATTGCCAGTGCTTCGGCGCGGGGGGTCTCGGCAAGCACAAGTGTCATGTCGCGGGTCGCGGTTTCCAGATCAGACAGCTGCGGCCCCTCGATCCTCCAGGCATCGGTAACTGGCGCCGGGCGTAATGAGAGCGAGATCAGTCTGTTCCGGTCAGGGGCGGGACACTGTGATGCAGCGTGCCACCTTTCGACGGCATTTGGCGTACTGCCCAGCCCTTTCATCAGGCTGTAAAAGCGGAATTGTGGATGATCTTCCGAAATCAGCGGATCATCGAGTGCGGCCCAAACCTCGGGCGGCAAATCAAAATCGAAACCGGGCAATACCAGCGCCCCCTGAGGCAGCTTGGCAACCGCCTGCATCAGGATCTGGGTCGTCCCGCGCGATCCGGTCGATCCGGCAATGATCACCGGATTGTGCGGCGGGTTCTCCGCCCAAAGGGTGGCGATGGCGCTCACGCGCGCACGCTGGCGTGCTTCGGTGTCCGGCGTTTGTTCGGTCAGGTCCAGATACGTCTGCACGATCCCCAAAAATACCTTTGCGCGCTCCCAGTGCCCCGATTGATCCGTCACATCGAGCCGCGAAATGGCATCAGGCGCGACCCCCTCGCCCTGCATTTCATCGATCAGTGCAGCAAGGCTATCGGCCAGATCATAGAGCGACGCGCGCGAGGCAAGATCCGGTGATTTTTCGAGCAGAGCAGAAATCAATCCGATCAGTTCAAGCCTCCGGCGCAAAGGCGGAACGCCGTCGGGAAGGATAACGCTTGGAACCAGCCCCTCCAGATCGGTCAACAGCCGGATCCGGGGCAGCAGCATTGCGGGCCCCTCCTCAAATATCCCGCGCAGTCGCCGGGCCATCCGCTCGGTGTTTACGATCAGATCGACCTTGGCTAAGGCCTCTGGCGGACACGCCCGAAACCGATAAAGCAGGCCTTCGGCGAGCGCTTTCGGAAAGTCAGCGCCAGCGGGCAGGCCGAAGACGCGGGGGGCTTTTTGTGGTTCAAACATCTGTTTTCAAGAGCCCTTCTGCCGTCACAATGCCGCCGGGATGCCCCACGTCGCACCAGTGCCCGGGATATTCGAGCCCGTAAATTCTCTGGTGTCGGAGCATCTCGTCCCAGATCCGATTGAGCGAGAAAACCTGCTCATCAACGCCCGCGAGAAGATCGGTCTTTATGATCTGGACGCCGCCATAGACAACACCCGCACCGCGGCTCAGACGGCCATCGCGTGCCAGTGTAAAGTCACCGGATCCTGCATGCTCCAGCGCCCTTTCCGGCGATATGCCCATCAAGAGGGCATCCATTTTAGCAGGATCCCAAGCCTCGATCAGAATGCTTAGCGGGTTGGGCCCCCGCCAGATGGCATCGGTGTTCATCGTAATCACCGGCCCGTCACCCAGCAACGGCAGCGCATTGCGCAGGCCCCCGCCGGTTTCCAGAATATCGGGCTCTTCGATCAGCGTGGCTACGCCGAGTGGGTCAAGATACGCGCGCAGAATCTCGGCGCGGTAATGCAAGTTTGCCACGATGATCGGAGGGGAGATGCCGTGTGCGAGGGCGAGCGCGTGATCAATCAGCGGCCTTCCCGCGACCTCGACCATCGGCTTGGGGCGATCGGAGGTCAGATGTTTCATCCGCGTCCCGAAGCCGGCTGCAAACAGCATCACGGCAAAACTCATGCCGCACCTTTCGATTTGAGCTTGGCGAGGATTTCAGGGGTTGGCGCGGGAAGGGTGGAGCGGATGTGTGCGACGGCGGGCTCAAGGGCAGGATGCGCGAGATTGCGCTCCACAAACTCCCAGACGCGCGGGATCAGGTCGATATAGCGCGGCTTTCCAAGTTCGAGGCAGAGTTTGGCGAAGGCGCCGACGATGCGCAGATTACGCTGCACACCCAAAATCGCGTATGCGGCGCGAAATGAATCCTCGTCCTGCGGGTTCTGGGCCAGATAGCGGTCGATCATGGCGTTTTCGATCACACGGGGAACGTCGCGCCGCGCGTCTTGTAGGACCGACACGAGATCGTAGGCCGCATGGCCCGACATGGCATCCTGAAAATCCAGAAGACCCACCCTCGCAGCGCCTTGTCTCTCAGGCAGCCACAACAGATTTTCTGCGTGATAATCACGCTGGATCAGCACCTGTGGGGCATCTTCCAGCGGAGCAAGAAGATCTGCCATGATCCGCTCGAACACGGCCTGCTCCTGCGTATCGCGGGCGCCGGTCAGGCCGAAAAGATACCACTCGTAGGCGCGTGCGGCAAAGCTGGTCATTCTGGCGGTGCTGTACGGCTCAAGCGCCGGCAAGGGTGCCGCATGCAGAACGGTGAGCACGTCGACAGCTGCGGCATAGAGCGGCGCTTCCAGCGATGCGTCCCGCGCGATCACCTTCTTGAACAGATCCTCGCCAAGATCTTCGATGAGCAAAAGTCCGTTCTCGGTGTCGCGTGCCAGTATCGCCGGCGCGCTCAAACCAGTAGTGCGCAAATGTTCCGCGATGGCGATGAAGGGCCTTACATCCTCGTCGCTTTCAGCGGGTGCGTCCATCAGGATCACGGTGGCTCCATCAGATTTGACCAGCCGCTCATATTTGCGGTTGGAGGCGTCACCCGCCACAGTTACGCGGGCGGCGTCTGCCCAGCCGCAGCGCTGGATGAATTCGGTCAGAAGAAAAGCGCGGTCGGTCATGTGGTCCAGTCTGTCATTTTTGTATCCCAGCGTGGCCCCGACCATGTCGCTGTCAGGATGCGGTGAAGATCAGCATCGGTCGCGGTGAGGGTGATGTCCAGCGCATCATGGGGTCTCAGATCTCCCAGTCGGTCCGGCCATTCGATAAGGCAGATCGCCTGATCCATCGCATCGACGAGGCCCAGCTCATCCGTCTCCGATGGATCGCCGAGGCGGTACAGATCCGCATGCCAGATTTCCGTGCCGGATGCTGCCTCGTAAGTTTGAACGAGAGTAAATGTTGGAGAGGGGACATCTTCCGGAGATGCCAGCAACGATTGGACCAGCGCTCGCGCAAAATGCGTCTTTCCGGCACCCACGTCACCGGTCAGCAAAATAGTATCGCCTGAGCCGAGTTTCGCCCCCAGTCGCCGGGCAAAGGCGGCGGTCTGATCGGGAGAAGCAAGAGGCACGGTGATTTTCATGACGGTAAACTAGCTGCCGGAGGCGCCGCATGAAAGAGCTGTCAGTCGGATGTTTTCCGCGCGCGCGGTTGAGATTTCGCCGATACCGAGGTTTGCCGGGAGAAGCGGACAACCGTTGCACCGGATGCGATGGGCAAAATCTTGCACTGCATTGGTTTTTGGCCCTTCAGGCACACTGGCATGGACCACTCCTCCCGGTCCCCCAGCCGCATCACCGAGTCACGCAGATCCTGCCACATCGGGTTAGGTGCTGATTTTTCGCGCCAAAGCTGGATTGCGTCACTGATCGTGACATCGGCAAAGCTGCTGTCGCCCCGAAAGCCCCAGAGCAGATCATAGGCCTTGTTCGAAAACGTCAGCACGCCGGATTGCGAAAAGACAGCAAGAGCATCCTCGAAAGTGTCGACAAGGCTTTGACCCAGTTCGAGTTCGGCACGGAAATTGCGGGTGAGCGAGATTTCCGCGCTGATGTCCTCAAGTAGAAATGCAATTGCACCATCGGGATGCGGCCTTCCGGTCACGCGGTAGGTTTGCCCGGTCTCGAGGGACCATGTCTCCTCGAAACGCCCGGATTCCGCAGCGCTGATCAAATCGGCCATCCGGTGACGCCATGTCTTGTAGTTCTTTGGCTCCGGCATGCGCCTGTTCTCGCGCAGGGCATCGAAGAAGGAATCAATCGTGGGCCGTGGGCTGAGGAACGATACAGACAGCCCCGTGAGATCAATCAGCGCCGGATTGAAGAGCGCGAGCTGTCTGTTCCGGTTGAAAATTGCGAGACCGATAGAAAGATGTGCGAAGGTTTTTGCCAGCGTCTGGACAAAATCGCGCTGGGCGTCCTCAGCCTTGATCACTGCTGAGAGGGACGTGGCGTGATAAATCGCACCGTCCGAGAGCGGGTGGCATGCTACACTGAACCATTCAGGAGACTCCGAAAAGGCGTACTCGACTTTCACGCGGTTGGTCTGCGTGCCTTTCGCGCCGTCGACAGATTTAGGAGAGGGATCCGGCAACGTAAAAATCGAAACACCGGTTTTTGCTGCGTCTTCAGGAAGGCGACGGCGCAAAGCTGAGTAAGCCGCATTGCTCCAGATCACCGCGCCGGTCAGATCCGTTTTCCACACGGGATACGGCAGGTGCTCATTAATCTGTCTCAGAAGTTGAAGCTCGGCGGTATCACGAGAGGTCAGGGATATGTCCCCGACTTCGTGAAAATATACTGAAGTCGAATTTGTGCGCGGTATGATTTGCGCGCTGCCTTTAAGCCCTTTGAGCCATATCTCGCCGCTGCCGTTTAGCGGGCGTTGAGGCGGAAAGCCGGGATAGTCAGGCGCCAGAATATCATGGATATCTCCCCAGTCATGTGCGCCGATCGCGATCGGAAACCGGGCCATCGCTGCTTCCGTTGCATGGTCCAAGATACCGCCGCGGAACACGATCGCAGGAACATCGCCCTCCGGCTCGCTTTTGGCGGCAAAGCTGCCAACAGGACGCAACACCCACCAACTGCCCAGCGCAACAGTCGGAATGACGACTGCAAGAATTAGAATCAGATCAATCAACACGGTACTCCGCACGCTTTTCGGGCAGGGTCATCATGCGATCTTTAACCTTTAAAAAGTATTAATTTTTAGATCCTTTCAGACTTCGGCAAAGCGCGTGTTGCTGCCGCGCGCCACAGCATTCTCGCCGGTGCGGGCATCGATTTTATTGCGCGGCCAGCGGACTTCGACGACTGCTCCGATATCCTGACTGCGGTAGCCCGCCTCGTCCGCGCCATTGGCAAAGCTGAGCGTGGCACCCGACCTCTCCAGCAGCGTCTTGGCGATAAACAGGCCAAGGCCCATCCCTTCATATTCCGGCCGGGTCTTGTCCTTTTTCCGGCGAGTCCGGCGGCCCATGAACGGATCCCCCAAGCGGCCAAGAAGCTGCGGCGGAAAGCCGTTTCCGTCGTCGAGGATGCGCACGATAATGATGTCATCGGTCCAGCGGGTCTCGATCCAGACCGTGCTTTGCGCGAAATCGACCGCGTTCTGGACAAGATTCCGCAGACCGTGGATAATCTCCGGCATCCGCAGGATTGCGGGTTGCGGCCCTTTCGGCGTATCGGCGCTGTTGAAATTGATCATCACGTCCTTGCCCCGCCCCATGTGCGGCTCGGCTGCGGATTCGACCACGGTTATCAGTGGCGCCTGTCGCATGTGCAGATCATCCTTTCCCGCACGCCCCATATCCCGCAGAATATCGCGGCAGCGGTCGGCCTGCTGTACGATCAGCTCAGCATCCTCGCGCAGCTCTGGCTGGTTGCGCAACTCATCAACCAGTTCTGCACTGGCCAGTTTGATCGTGGCAAGTGGTGTGCCCAGTTCATGCGCCGCGGCGGCGACCACGCCGCCTAAGTCTGTGAGCTTTTGCTCCCGCGCGAGCGCCATCTGCGTGGCCGCAAGAGCATCCGACATCAGATGGATCTCCGACGTGACGCGGCGCGAATAGGCGGAGGTAAACACAACCGCGATCACCAGGGCGATCCATTGGCCAAAGACGAATAGCTGCGGTATCTGGAGGATAGCCCCCTCCATCGTGCGCAGTGGCAGATGAAAGAACGCAAGCACACTGACGCTCACGATCGCCATCGCACACAGCGTGAGAGTAGAGCGCAGGCTGAGTGCCGTGGCGGAGATGGTGACAGGACCGAGCAGCAGCAGGGTGAAGGGATTATTAAGACCGCCCGTCAGGAACAGCAGCACACTCAGTTGCACTAGATCAAAGCTGACCAGGGCCATGTTCTGCCGCTCCGACAAGCGCTTGTTTTCGGGAAAGACGAATCCGGCGACCAGATTGCCGATCACTGAAATGCCGATGACGAAATAACACAGCCCAAGTTCGAGCTGGATTCCGAACAGCTGCGGCGTCACCGTCACGGCGGCGAATTGCCCCGCGATCGCGACCCAGCGCAGCAGTATCATGGTGCGCAGGCGGATCCAGTTGGCGCGCTTGCGCTCACCTATGGGGCGGATTGTGGTCTGCGTCATCTGGGCGCTTCTCTCGAATGTGACTTGCATTGCATAGAAGCTAGCGTAGGTCTGTGCCAATTCATCATCAAGAGCGCGCAATGACGCTGCGCGCGCAGGAGGCCCCATGATCCGTATCGCCGCTATCGTTGCCGTTTTCGTCGCAGCTGCCGGGCTACTGGCGATGGTTTTTTTCAGCGGTCGCGGCGACGAAGGGCAGTTTGCGTCTTGTGGCGCTTCGTCCGTGGCGGGAGATCTGGGTGGACCCTTCACTCTGGTGAACGGCGCGGGCGAGACGGTGACCAGCGCAGAGGTTATCACTGAACCCACGCTGATCTATTTTGGCTACACATATTGCCCCGATGTCTGCCCGTTGGATGTGGACCGCAACGCCGCCGCCGTTGAGATCCTCGAAGAGCGCGGTCAATCTGTGACGCCCGTGTTTATCACCGTCGACCCGGCCCGCGACACACCGGAGGTCGTGCGGGATTTTGCCGATGCGATGCACCCGCGCATGATCGGTCTCACGGGAAGCGACGAACAGGTGGCAGAAGCGAGCAAAGCTTATCGCACCTATTACAAAGCCCATCCGCCGGTCGACGGGGAATATCTGGTGGACCATTCCACCTTCAGCTACCTCGTGACGCCAGAGCAGGGGTTTCTGGAGTTCTTCCGTCGCGAGCTGTCGCCCGAAGAGATGGCGGATAAGATTGGGTGTTATGTCGATCGTATTTGACCACGGCCATTCCCGCTCCATATTTGAGTAACTGGATATGACCGGATTTGGATAAGGCGCCCTAAGATGCAAGAAGAGCTTTTGCCCGACCTTGGGCCCGATAAGACCCTGTTGCTGCTCGACGACGATGAGCCGTTTCTGCGCCGTCTGGCCAAAGCGATGGAGAAGCGCGGGTTTGAGGTCGAGATAGCGGGATCTGTCGCGGCAGGTTCGGCCATCGCGACAGCGCGTCCACCGGCCTATGCAGTCTGCGACCTGCGGCTCGAGGATGGCAACGGCCTTGACGTAGTTGAGATCCTGCGCGAACGCCGCCCGGATGCCCGCGTCGTGGTCCTGACCGGATACGGTGCAATTGCCACGGCAGTCGCTGCCGTAAAGATCGGTGCGACGGATTATCTGTCAAAACCCGCTGACGCTACCGACATTACGAATGCCCTGCTGGCGCGTGGCGATAATTTGCCGCCGCCGCCCGAAAACCCGATGAGTGCGGATCGCGTGCGCTGGGAGCATATCCAGCGGGTCTACGAGCTTTGTGATCGGAACGTATCCGAGACGGCGCGGCGCCTGAACATGCACCGGCGGACCTTGCAGCGGATATTGGCCAAGCGCAGCCCACGCTAAACGCCGGTTAGGGGGAGCGCATCAGACGTCGTAGCGCTTGCTGATCTTGTCGACCATCTGGCCGCTTTCCAGCTCGACACCTTCGTCGATCGTCCATGTTCGAAAGCCCCTGCTCTGGTAGTAGGTCAGCCCTCCCTCGTTGTCCGCTCGGATCGTCGCGTTGATCCACTTGTAGCCCAGCGCTTTGGCCGCCCGCACTGTCGCGGTGAACAGGGCTGATCCGATGCCCAGCCCTGTCCGCCCGATCTGGACGAAGCTCGCAATATCGCAGGCTTCGGGCGGCAGCTTTGTGTGGGGCGAAACCCACTGAAACCCGACCACTTTTTCCATATCATCCAGCGCCACATGCCACGCGGAAGCATCTGCGTTAACCGCCATCCACTCCGTCAGATCCTGCCCCGTCACCGGGCGTGTCAGGGCGGTTGTGTTGCCTTTGTCGATGATTTCGTTCAGCAATCTCGCCATGGAGCCCGCATCGAGCGGCATGGCGGGGCGGACGTTTATCATGGCATTTGCTCCAATAGCTTCGCATGGCGGGCGGTGAATTCAGCGCGGACCTCAACGGGGGGGCGCAGCGTGATCTCCAGCCCGTCCTTGAGCGCCGGATCGGGTTTGCCGAAGAAGCGGTCTGCCTCTGCCACGTCAAACCCGGCGATCTGCACCGCCTCCATCCAGGCACTCACCCGGTCGGCTTTCTTGATCTGCTTTTTGATGGCAGGGGGCACCTTCGCGGGCAACCCAAAGCGGATATGCACTGCGGCCTCCAGCCGTTCGTCCAGTGCGCCGTACCCGGGACCTACAGCGGCCTTCACCGGCGAAATCATATCACCGATCACGTATTCGGGGGCATCGTGGAGCAACGCCGCCAGCCGCCATCTCGCCGGTGCATGGGGTGCGATCCGACCGAAAATCGTTTCCACCAGCAAGGAATGCTCCGCCACGGAATAGGCGAAATCGCCATAAGTCTGCCCGTTCCAGCGCGCGACAAAAGCAAGACCATGTGCGATATCCTCTATCTCGATATCTACTGGGGTCGGATCAAGCAGATCGAGCCTGCGGCCAGAAAGCATTCGCTGCCACGCACGGGGTTGCTGCGCCATATCTGCCTCCGCGTTACGCCAAAGCGCGTTTGGTTCCGAAAATATACTTTGGAACATAGTGATAGCGGGACCGTTCTTCCCTCGACAAGGAGAAAACGATGAAAACCGCTTTGATCACATTTGCTACGGTAGCCGCGCTGGCAACATCTGCTGCCGCCCAAGAAGTCTGCATGAGCGCGTCCGAGCTGCAATCGTCGTTGATTGACTGGTACGGGGAGCGCCCCGCCGCAAACACTTCTGACGACAATACGCGCCTTTGGGTGTCCGACGCGACCGGCTCTTGGACTTTGGTTCGCACGCTGGCGGATGGTAACGCATGCGTAGAGGCACAGGGGCAGAACTGGAATGCGGACATAGACACTCAGGAAATGCTCGCCGCCATTCAGGCCCGCACCGAAGGCTGAGGCAATTCGCCCGTTCGCACACATGTGGTGCTGATTGCGAAAAGTACTTTGCGGTGATATGCGCGCTCCAACAGGTTTTTAAGGAGCGCCACAATGGCCAACGACTATATTGTGAAAGACATTAACCTTGCTGCCTATGGCCGCAAGGAACTCGACATTGCAGAAACTGAAATGCCCGGGCTGATGGCGCTTCGCACGGAATACGGTGCCGAGAAGCCGCTCAAAGGAGCGCGCATCGTCGGCTCCCTGCATATGACGATCCAGACTGCTGTTCTTATCGAAACACTTGTCGAGCTAGGCGCTGATGTGCGCTGGGCCTCGTGCAATATTTTCTCGACCCAAGACCACGCCGCCGCGGCAATTGCTGCGGGCGGTACACCCGTATTCGCGATCAAAGGCCAATCGCTCGAAGAGCACTGGGACTATCTCGACAAGTCGTTCATGTTCCCCGAAGGCCCGAACCTCATCCTCGATGATGGTGGTGACGCGACGCTTTACGTGCTTCTGGGCGCGCGTGCGGAAGCTGGCGAGGAAGTCATTCCCGTCCCGACCTCCGATGAAGAGGTCGTGATCAAGGCGCAGATCAAGAAGCGCATGGAAGCCAGCCCGGGTTGGTTCACCAAAATGCGCGATCAGATCGTCGGTGTGTCCGAAGAGACGACGACCGGCGTTCACCGCCTCTACGATCTGTTCAAGCAGGGCCAGCTGCCCTTCCCTGCGATCAACGTGAACGATTCCGTGACGAAGTCGAAATTCGACAACAAGTACGGCTGCAAAGAGAGCCTCGTCGACGGTATCCGCCGCGCGACCGACACGATGATGGCGGGTAAGGTCGCTGTTGTGATGGGCTACGGTGATGTGGGCAAAGGCTCCGCCGCGTCCCTGCAAGGCGCCGGTGCGCGCGTGAAAGTCACAGAGGTTGATCCGATCTGCGCGCTGCAGGCCGCGATGGACGGTTTCGAGGTCGTTTTGCTGGAGGATGTCGTTTCGACCGCCGATATCTTCATCACCACGACCGGCAACAAGGACGTGATCCGCATTGAGCACATGCGCGAGATGAAGGATATGGCCATCGTCGGAAACATTGGCCATTTCGACAACGAAATTCAGGTGGCCGCCCTGAAAAACCACAAATGGACCAATATCAAGGAGCAGGTGGACATGATCGAGATGCCCAACGGGCATCGCCTGATTTTGCTGTCCGAGGGTCGTCTGCTCAACCTTGGCAACGCCACAGGCCACCCGTCGTTCGTCATGTCCGCATCCTTCACCAATCAGGTGCTGGCGCAGATGGAGCTTTGGATGCGCGGCGATCAGTATAAGAATGAGGTCTATATTCTGCCCAAGCACCTCGATGAGAAAGTTGCCCGCCTGCATCTCGACCGGATCGGCGTGAAGTTGAGCAAGCTCGACCCCGAGCAGGCGGCCTATATCGGCGTGTCGCCAGACGGTCCGTTCAAGCCGGATCACTACCGCTACTAACAGCGCGATGAGCGACGAATATCCTTACAAGCGCCGCCCGGTTCTCCACTGGGTGGCGCTTTTGAGTTTTATAATAGGCGGCAGCTCTTTTGGCACATGGCAGGCCATGGTGCATCCCGATACCCCGCTGTCGCCCGAATGGAATCCGCTGCAGCCGCTGGTGATCACTCAGCCGGTTACAGCGCTCACGCCGTGGAAATTACGCCGCGCGCTGGGCGATGATAAGACGTGCCTTGCCGCGCTGGATACGGGCGCCACTGCAAGCAGGCAGCCCGATCTCGTGGAGGGTGCAGAATGCAGCATCGCGCCCCGGGTCACGCTCAGGGCTGCGGCAGGCGCCCAAATCGCCCCCATCCATACGCGTTGCCAAACAGCCTTGCGCCTCGCCATGTGGACCGAGCACGGCCTTCAACCCGCCGCACGGGAGATCTTTGGCCAAGATATCGCGCAGATTGAGCATTTTTCGAGCTATGCGTGCCGCGCGATCCGCACCACATCTGCAAGCACCGACCGGATGAGCACCCACGCAACTGCCGACGCGATCGATATCAGCGGGTTCGAGCTGGCGGATGGCACCCGGATTAGCCTGTTGCGCGATTGGGAGGGGTCGGATCAGAAGTCTGCATTCCTCCGGCGCGCCAACACCACAGCATGCAAATGGTTTCGCGTTACCTTGGGCCCCGAATATAACAGCCTGCACGCAGACCATTTCCACCTCCAGCATACCGGCTTTGGATTGTGCCGCTAGGCAAGGTGAAATGGCGCGCAAGAAATCCTTTTGCTCACTAATAATTTCAGACTAGGCTCTCGCCGGAGACTGGCAGCAGAGCCCAGTCAGAATAAACAGGGAGTAGACGACATGGGAAAGCGCGACGAGTGGATCGCTAAATACGCGGAAGATTTGAAAGGTAAATGTGGCATGGAGCCTGATATGGCGCTGCTGACCAAGGTCACGATCGGCTGTGGCCCTTCCATCTATAATTCTGACGCACAGACTGTAGCGGGCAGCCAGGAAGCCGAGCTGGAAACGGTCAAGAATAACTTCCTCATCAAAAAGCTGGGCCTGCCAGACGGCCCCAACCTGATGGAAGCGATCCATTCCGTGATCGAGACCTATGGCAAATCCGAGCGCAACAAGTACCGCGCGGTTGTCTATTACATGCTGACCAAACATTTCGGCAAAGAAGCGGTTTACGGCTGAACACGTAGAAAGACGAGCAACGGAAACGCGCGCTTGGTTAAGCGGGCGTTTCTTTTTTTAGTTGAATTTAGAGTACTGTTTTCTTGCGAAAAAACAGCAAGACAGCTATCCATGTCTTACGGTCAGTACGGCCAGAACATATTTCGAATACGTGTGCCGGGGTTTAGGGAGCGCACGGGGTGAGAAGGGTTCTGGTAGGGGTGCCAGAACCCTTTTTCGTTTCAGTTCGCCGTTTTTCCCAACTCACAAACGATCTTCCACTCTTGCGCCGTTACAGGCTGCACGGATAGGCGGGACATGCGTACAAGTGCCATGTCGGTCAGTCGTGAGTCCGATTTTACCATGTCCAATGTCACCGGCGCAACAAACGGACGCTGGGCGCGAATGTCGACGCACTCCCAGCGGTAATCATCCGTGGTGCTGTCCGGATGGGCGGCAGCGCAGACTTCTACAATGCCGACGATCGCTTTCTCTTTCTGGGAATGGTAAAAAAAGCCCAGATCGCCGACCGCCATATCGCGCATGAAGTTACGCGCCTGATAATTGCGCACGCCGTCCCATTCCTCGCCTGCATCGCCCTTGGCCACCTGATCATCCCAGCCCCAGACGGACGGTTCAGACTTGAACAGCCAATAGTTCATTAGCCGATCACCTTTTTCCACTCGGTCAGCGTTACGCTTTCGAACAGACCGGCCTTTGCGTAGGGGTCATTTTCGGCCCAGGTCTCCGCAGTTGCCATGTCCGGCACATCGAGCACGATCATGGAGCCGCACATGCCGCCCGCCGTATCAATCAGCGGCCCGGCCAGATGCACGTGGTCCGTGCTTTTGAGGTAGTCCACATGCGCAGGGCGGTTTTCCATCCGAACGTTCAGCGATTCAGGTTTGTCATGGGCCATCAGGCAAACAAGCATATTATTCTTCCTTTAAAGGTCGGGTCAGGAGGCTGTGCACAGCCGCCTTCACATCTAGCGTTTTATCGAGCAGTCCGGCAACGGCCATCGTGATCGGCATATCCAGCCCCGCGTCACGCGCGACCTGCGCCACTGCTAGGGCGGTGGCAGCTCCCTCAACCGTCGTGCTCGCATCAAATACTTCGCCTCGCCCGAGGCTGAGGCCAAGCCGGTAATTCCGTGACCCTTCCGATGTGCAGGTCAGTGTGAGATCCCCGAACCCCGACAACCCCGCAAGCGTGTCGGGGTCAGCACCGCGATGCGCCGCCATCCGCTGCATTTCGGCGTAGCCACGGGTCATGAGCGCGGCACGCGCGCTTTCCCCCATACCCGCACCCATCGCTGTGCCGCAGGCAATCGCGACCACGTTTTTCAGCGCGCCGCCCAGCTCCGCACCCACAGTATCAGTGGTGCGGTAGAGACGCAGCGTCGGCGTGGTCAGCTCTTTTTGCAGCCGCCGGGCATCGTCTTCGTCTGCCGTGGCCAGCGTGAGCGCGGTGGGCAGCCCGCGGGCTATGTCTGCGGCAAAGCTGGGGCCGGTAAGGATAGCCGACCGCGCACCGGGGACTTCCTGCTCGATGATCTGGACAGGCCCCGCGCCGGTGCTGAGCTCGATTCCCTTGCAACAGGCAACCAGCGATTTGCCGTCCAGCATCGTCGCGTGATCGCGCACGAAACCGCGCAGCTTTTGCATCGGAAGAGCGAGCAAGATCGTGTCGGCGCGCAGCGCTTGCGTCAGGTCATCGGTGACCTGCAACGCATCCGGAAACGGGCAACCGGGCAGGCGCAGTGTGTTTTCCCGCGACCTTGGCATATCGCGCACATCCCGCGCCCAAAGGGTCACGGCGTCCTGCCCCGCCAGCGAAATCGCCAGCGCCGTCCCGAAAGCGCCCCCGCCCAAAACACTGATGTTCATGCCTTCGCTCCCTTTTTGCCGCTGCCCAACATGGCGGGCGCGCTGTGGTCAAGCGGCCAGCGCGGGCGCGCGGACAGGCCCATGTCATCCGGTGCGCGCCTGTCCTTCTGCTCCAATGCCGCATAGGCAATCATGGCGGCATTATCTGTGCACAGCGCCAGTGGCGGTGCGATGAACCCCGCCTCAAATTCAGCGGCAACACCGGCGAGCGCGTCCCGTATCGCCATATTTGCCGCCACGCCGCCCGCAACGCAGATGCTGGGGCTTTGCGTGAGCGGTACATAGTCCGTCAGCGCGCGGCGGGCCTTTTCCGCCAGGACATCCACAATCGCGGCCTGAAATCCTGCAGCCAGATCGGCCTGATCACTTGCCGCCAATGCGCTGTTCATCAGCAGGCTATCGCGCTGGCGCAGCACGGCGGTCTTGAGGCCGGAAAACGACATATCGCAGCCCGTGCGGTCCAGCAGCGGGCGGGGCAATCTGAACCGTTTTGCATCCCCCTCACGCGCCCGGGCCTCGATCGCGGGGCCGCCGGGCTGGGGCAGTCCGATCAGTCGGGCGACCTTGTCGAAGGCCTCTCCCGGCGCGTCATCGATGGTGCCACCAAGGCGCCGAAACTCATCCGGTCCGGACACGATCAGGAACTGGCAATGCCCGCCCGACACCAGCAGCATCAGATAGGGATACGCCACCTGGTCCGTGAGGCGCGGCGTGAGCGCATGGCCCGCCAGATGATTCACCCCGTAAAGCGGCAGTCCGCGCGCAAGCGCGATCCCCTTGGCACACATCACGCCCGAGACCACACCACCGATCAGCCCGGGCCCCGCTGTCACGGCCACCGCGTCAATATCGTCCAGCCCAAGCTTTGCTTGTTCCAGCGCTTGTACCACGCAAATATCGAGCTTTTCGGCATGCGCGCGTGCCGCAATTTCCGGCACGACACCGCCAAAATCAGCATGTAGCGCGGTCTGGCCCATCACGACGGATGACAGAACATCCGCCGCGCCTGGGTGACCGCGCACGATTGCGGCAGCCGTATCGTCACAGCTGCTTTCAATGCCAAGGATCGTCAGCGTTGTCATGTGCGGGTCGTTTCCGTTGCGGCGGGGCTCTTGTGGAGCTAACACTTAGCCGTCCGGCAAACAATCCTGAGAGCGTCACGCGGCCAATGGCTCTGCCTACCCTCCTGCTTACCCGCCCCCGCGAGAGCGCCGAGGCTTTCGCAGCGACGCTCGATCCTGCCGCGCGCGCGGCAGTGCATATTTTGATTGCGCCATTGATGGATATTGCGGGGACGGACGTTGCTGTCGCGCTCGAAGCGGGAGAGGGCGCGATTTTCACCTCCGCCAATGGTGTCCGGTTTGCACCGGATGGCGGCGGGCGAAGGGCGTTCTGTGTCGGATCGCAAACGACAACGCGTGCACAGGCGCGGGGCTGGCAGGCCGTTCAGGCGGGTGACACCGCAGAGCAACTGGTCAAGACCCTGCGCGCCCAGCCGCCGGGCTTGCCGCTTTGGCATCTCGGAGGCGAGCATACCATCGGAGATATTGCCGAAAAGCTGAGCGCAGACGGTATCCCGACCTACCATCTGACACTTTACCACCAAAGGCTTTTGTCTTTGCCCAGCGCGGCGCTGCTGGCGCTCGGTGCGCCGTGTATTTTGCCCGTATTCTCGCAACGCACGGCGCAAAGCCTTGTGGATCAGGCCGGAAACCAACTTTCCCATGCGCATGTCATCGCGTTGAGCGAATCTGTAGCGGTGCCGTTCGACGGAAAAACCACCGCAAAATGCCTTATATTGCCCGCACCTCAGGCCATATATATGCGCAAAGCCGTTGAAAACCTGTGCTTGACACTCAGCTTGCCTTGAGGGGCCTGCGGATGCCAGCTAAGCTGTCAAAGCTGTCCCTGTGTTGAAGGGAAGAATCGAAAAGGTAAGTGTCGTGGCAACATCTAAGAAAACCGGGCCGTCCAAAAGCAAATCAGCGAAAACCAACGCGGACGATCCAAAGATTGAAGATGCTGTCATCTTAGAAGGCGAAGGTGACAAAGACGCACCATCAGAGACAAAGCCAGACAATACCAAGCCATCCGAGGCCACCGATAAAGAAGATGCGAAGCCGGTTGCCAGCGCAAACATCGTGGCGAAAGCCGCTGATGAGCCCACCAAGCCAGAGCCAACAACGCAAGATCTCGACACGGAAGACCCCGCTGAGCAAAAGCCCGACGCGGATGTCGCAGAAACGGCAGAGAAACCAGCCGAAGCTGTCGAGCCAGAGAAAGCGCGGCCGGACGCCAACGCCGCGTCGGGGCGGACTGCGATGCTTCATGGCGCCGAGCCGCAAAAGACAAATAGTTTCATTCCTCTCGTGTTGGGCGGTGTTGTCGCCGGTGCGCTGGGTTTTCTACTCGCGCAATTCCAAGGTTCTGGAAACGACGGCGCGGATGTTGCAGCACAACTGCGTGGCGATCTGAACAGCCAGCAGGAGCGTATTGCAGCGCTCGAGCTAGAAGACCCTGCTGCCACGGCTGCGCCCGAAGTTGATCTCACTCCGATTGAAGAGCAGCTTGCCGCGTTGGACAGACGGATCGCGGCGCTGGAGGAGCGCCCGGTCGCCGCCTTGCCGGACGGGGTGGATGCCGAAGCCTATGCCGCTGACCTGGAGGCGTTGAAAGCAGCGGCTGACGCTCAGCGCAGCGAGATTGAAACGCTTATCGAAAACGCCAGAACCGTCGAGGAAGCCACAGCGGATGCTGCACGCGCTGCCAACGGTCAGGCAGCGATTGCAAAAATTGTATCGGCGATTGATGCAGGCCAGCCTTTTCCCGACGCAGTAGGCACCCTTCAGGACCTGGATTTGGGGGAGGTAGACCCGGCCTTGACCAGCGCTGCGGGGGAAGGTGTCGTGACTTTGAGCACGCTTCAAGCTGAATTCCCAGACCTTGCCCGCAGCGCCTTGAATGCGGCGCGGGCCAGTGGTGCGGGTGAAGGCCAGCAAGGGATCGGGGGGTTCCTGACCCGCTCGCTCGGGGTGCGCTCTGTCGCGCCACGTGAGGGCAGCGACCCAGATGCTGTCCTGTCACGGGCCGAGGCCGCGCTGAAGTCAGGCGATCTTGATGCGACATTGACTGAACTCGATACCCTGCCCGAAGAAGCGCAGGCTGTGTTGGCAGACTGGCGTGCGGCGGCTGATGCCCGCGTGTCCGCCCGCGCCGCGGCCGATGCTTTGGCACAACGCCTGACGGCAGACTAAGGAAAATAATATGCTCTGGTCCCTCATAAAAATCATCTTTTTCTTCTGCGTCGTAGGCGCCATGACATGGGGGGCGGGCTATCTGCTTCAGGCCGAGGGCGGCTTGCAGATCCGCGCCATGGGATACGAGTTGAACCCCGGCCCGTTGGAATCGATCCTGCTGTTGGTTCTGCTGGTGTTTCTCGTCTGGGTCTTGCTCAAGGTACTGGCGCTTCTGGCCGCCACTTGGAAATTCCTGAACGGAGACGAGACCGCCCTGTCGCGCTATTTTGATCGTAGCCGTGAGCGCAAGGGATTTGAGGCGCTGTCGGAAGGCCTGATGGCGCTGGCAAGTGGCGAGGGCCGTATCGCGATGGCCAAGGCCGCGAAAGCCGATAAATACCTCAATAAACCCGAGCTGACCAATCTGCTTACTGCGCAGGCAGCCGAGATGGCAGGCGACACACGCAAGGCCGAGGAGACCTACCGCAAACTTGTCGAGAACGAGCAGACGCGATTTGTGGGTGTACGCGGGATCCTGAAACAGAAACTGGCTGCAGGCGATACGGAAACGGCGCTGCACCTGGCGGAGAAAGCCTTTGCCCTTAAGCCCAAGCACGAGGAAACTGGCGATATCCTGCTGCGCCTTCAGGCGGAAAAGCAGGACTGGACCGGCGCGCGCAAAACCCTGAGTGCTAAGCTGCGCAACGGGCAATTGCCGCGGGACGTTCACAAGCGCCGCGATGCCGTGCTAGCGCTGTCGGAAGCGAAAGACATCCTCGACGACGACAGCTCGATCGAGGCGCGTGAAAGTGCGATTGAGGCAAACCGGCTTTCCCCCGATCTGATCCCGGCTGCCGTTATGGCCGCGCATGGATATATCGCGCAGGGCAAACCGCGCTATGCCACCCGACTGCTGAAAAAAGCATGGGACGCGCGCCCGCATCCTGACCTTGCCGCAGCCTTCGCCGCCATTGCACCGGATGAAACTCCTGCCGCGCGGATCAAACGCTTTGCCGCTCTTACAAAAGTGCAAACCGAGCATCCCGAGACCAAGATGCTGCTCGCAGAACTGCATATCGCCAACGAGGATTTCCCTGCCGCGCGTCGTGCGCTGGGCACGCTGGTCGAAACAGACCCCGATGCACGCTCCGTCACGCTGATGGCGGTGATCGAGCGGGGCGAGGGGGCTTCGGATACTGTGGTCAAAGGATGGCTCGCACGTGCGATTGCAGTGCCGCGCGGCCCGCAATGGATCTGCGATAATTGCCAGCATATCCACAACGAATGGAAACCGATCTGCGAGAATTGCTCGAGCTTCGATACGCTGGAATGGAAGCGCCCGCCGCTCTCCGAAGTGGCGATGCCCGCAGGTGTTCAGATGCTGCCTCTCATCGTCGGGGCGCTGGAGGACAATACCGGCGCGACAGAAGTGCCGCCTGTTGCCGATGAAGCCGTGATTGAGGATGCAGAGATCGTGGAAGAGGCAGAACTCACAAAAGACGGCGCGAAACAGTAGCTCCGGAAAGACATCACGCGCCCGGTTGGGGCGCGTGATGTTATAGAGTGGTTGTGCCAGGCTGCTTGCAGATCCGGCAGCTTCCCCAGAGTATCAGAAATCAAGATTTTCCACATTCAGGGCATTCTGCTGGATAAACTCGCGCCGCGGCTCGACCACATCCCCCATTAGCTTTGTGAACAGATCGTCCGCCTCTGCCATATCTTCGACCCGGACCTGCAACAGCGTACGCGCATCCGGATCGAGCGTGGTTTCCCACAGCTGATCGGGGTTCATCTCACCCAAACCTTTGTAGCGTTGCAGCGACAGACCTTTTTCGCCCTCCGCCAATACTGCACTCAGCAAGTCCATCGGCCCGTTGATCAGCTGGCTGCGATCCTTGCGCACAAGTGTGGCGGGTAGATTGTAGACATCCTGCAAATGTTCGGTGAACGTCCCCGATTTGCGGGCTTCGCCGCCGCGTAGCATCTTGCCATCCAGCGTGCGCACTTCTTCGACGCCGCGCAGGATCCGCGCGAGCTTGATGCCATGATCCTGCGTGATCCGCCCTTGCCAGCCACGCTCGTATTCAAGCGCAATAAGGTCGAGCCGCTTTGCCACCTTATCGGCCACACCTTGCAGGTCCTTGTCGACCGCGCCGGGTACGAAAGCACCTGCAATCGCAGCCTGCTCAAGGATATGGCGCGGATAATGCGTCGGAAAGGCTTCCAGAACGCGGCGCATCTGACGGGCAAACTCGACGACGCGGATCAAATCCTGCCCGCTGATCTCCTCGCCGTTGCCCTGCCGCAGCATGGCACCGTCGATGCCTTGCTGGATCAGGTATTCTTCCATCGCGGCCTGGTCCTTGAGGTAGACCTCGGACTTTCCGCGCGACACTTTATAGAGCGGCGGCTGTGCGATATAGAGATGTCCGTTTTCGATCAGCTGCGGCATCTGGCGGTAGAAGAACGTGAGCAGGAGCGTACGGATATGCGCGCCGTCCACGTCCGCGTCGGTCATGATGACGATCTTGTGGTAGCGCAATTTGGCGATGTTGAACTCGTCGCGCCCGATCCCGGTGCCGAGCGCCATCACCAGATTGCCGATCTCCTGAGAGCCTAACATCCGGTCAAACCGTGCCCGCTCAACGTTGAGGATTTTACCTTTGAGCGGCAGAATGGCTTGGGTCTGGCGGTCGCGCCCCGTCTGGGCGGAGCCGCCGGCTGAATCGCCCTCCACGAGGAAAACTTCGGTCTTGGAGGGATCTTTCTCCGAGCAATCCTTGAGCTTGCCTGCGAGGAAGTTCACATCCATCGCCGTCTTGCGCCGTGTCAGATCGCGGGCTTTGCGTGCAGCCTCTCGGGCGTGTGCTGCCTCGATGATTTTGCCGACTACGATCTTGGCAATCTGCGGGTTTTCCTCGAACCATTCGGCCAGCTTTTCGTTGACCAGACCTTCGACAGCCGGGCGCACCTCGGAGGAAACGAGCTTGTCCTTGGTCTGGCTGCTGAATTTCGGATCAGGCACTTTGACGCTGAGCACGCAGGTCAGTCCTTCGCGGGCGTCATCGCCGGTGAAGGTAACTTTTTCCTTCCTCGCGATGCCGCTGGATTGGGCGTAGTTGTTGATCGTCCGCGTCAGCGCGCCCCGGAAGCCCGCCATATGCGTGCCACCATCGCGCTGTGGGATGTTGTTCGTGAACGGCAGGACGTTCTCGTGATAGCTATCGTTCCACCACATCGCCACTTCGACACCGATATCGTCCCGCTCGCCAGTGATGAAAATAGGCTCTGGCAGGATCGACGATTTGTGGCGGTCGAGGTATTTAACGAACTCCTTCACCCCACCATCATAGTAGAGCACCGTTTCAAGCGGCTCTGTCGGCCGTTCGTCACGCAGGATGATCTTGACGCCGGAGTTCAGAAACGCGAGCTCGCGCAGGCGCTTTTCCAGCGTTTCGAACGAGTATTCGAGGTTGGAAAAGGTGGACAACGAGGCGAGAAACCGAACTTCAGTGCCGGTGCGATCCGTCTTACCCAGCGTCTCCAGATGTTTGGTTGTGTAGCCGCCCTCGAAACGCGCGATATGCTCATGCCCGTCGCGCCAGACGCGCAGCTCTAACCAATCGCTCAGCGCATTGACGACCGAGACGCCGACGCCGTGCAGACCGCCGGAGACCTTGTAGGAGTTACTGTCGAACTTGCCGCCCGCATGTAGCTGGGTCATGATCACTTCGGCAGCGGACACGCCCTCGCCGTCGTGCATTCCCACAGGAACGCCGCGCCCGTTATCGGAGACGGAAACGGAGCTGTCATCGTGGATGGTCACGGCGACATGGTCCGCATGACCGGCCAGCGCTTCATCGATGCCGTTGTCGACGACCTCATACACCATGTGGTGCAGCCCCGACCCATCATCGGTATCCCCGATATACATCCCCGGACGCTTGCGAACAGCCTCCAAGCCCTTGAGAACTTTAATGGAATTTGCACCGTATTCTTCGGGAGCTTGCTCTGTCTCGGACATTGATCTGATCCTGTTATTCAATCGGCTAAATATACGGTTTTCCGCCATGATTGTCACGCGATTGACACAAGATTTTGTGGTTTGCGGCGCGTAACCCTAGGACGCCGGGCTGATCGTCGAAACACCGCCTGTTTCGGTCACCTCAATCACTTGCGCCCGGTCGCCTATGGCCTCGAAAAGCCCGTCTTCCGTGCCTGTCATCCAGGCTTGTGCGCCCAGCGCAACGATCTCGTCATAAAGGGCGGCGCGTCGTCCCGCATCCAGATGGGCGGCCACCTCATCAAGGAGCAAGAGTGGTGCTGCGCCAAAATCAGCGGCGAGTGCGCGCGCGTTGGCCAGAATGAGCGAGACCAGCAATGCCTTCTGCTCACCGGTCGAGCAATCGCGCGCTGCTACCCCTTTTGCAGCGTAGACCCCCGTCAGATCCGCGCGGTGCGGCCCGATCAGAGTGCGCCCTGCCGCAAGATCGCGCATGCGGTTATCCGCAAGTGCCGCGCGCATCGCTTCCACATCCTGTGGCATCTCACACTCCAGCGTCAGTGTTGCCGTTGGAAAGGCTGTCTCGGCTGCGTCCTGCGCCTGTGACAGCGCCTCAAGCGCGTGCAGGCGGTTGTGATGGATTGCGACGCCCGTTTCAGCCATTCGCGCCTCGAGTGCGCTGTACCAGGATGGCTCCCGCACCATATCCTTGAGCAGGCGATTGCGTTCGCGCATCGCTTTTTCATAAGCCAGCGATATTTCGGCGTGATCGGGGAGGAAGCTCAGTGTCATGCGGTCGAGAAAGCGCCGCCTTCCGTCCGCCCCCTCGATCCAGAGGCGGTCCATCGACGGGATTAGCCACAAGACCCGCGCAATACGGCCAAGGGCGGTCTGGGGTGCCGGTTTTCCATCGATCCTGACTTGCCGCGCGGCGCCTTTTTCGGAGAGGATCTCGATTTCGCTCACTCCCAGCGGGCCATGCAGCAGTGCGGTGATCTTCCAACCGAGCGCTTCCGGTCTCCGGGTCATATCCTCCGCACTGGCCCGGCGAAGGCCGCGCCCTGGCGAAAGCAGCGAAAGCGCCTCCAGAATATTAGTTTTGCCCGCCCCGTTATCACCGTGCAACGCGACAGGCCGCGCACCGACGTCTATCACCGCGCGTTTGTGCGAGCGAAAATGCGAAAGCGTCAGGTTAGAGAGGTAGAGGCCCGCCATCAGAAAGGGCCAAAGGTGTCAGCGCAACCGGACCGTAGCGCGGGAAAGTTCCGGCCTGATTTAGACACGCATCGGCATGACGACATAGACCGCAGAGGTATCGTTCCCCTCACGCATCAGCGTCGGATCGCCTGACGAATTGAACATGAAAACGGCATTCTCGCGGTCCACCTGGCTTGCGATCTCCAACAGGTATTTTGCGTTGAACCCGATCTCCAGCCGCTCGTCGCTATAGGCTACCGCCAGCTCTTCTTCGGCGGCACCACTGTCAGGTGCGTTCACAGACAGGATCAGGCGGTCCTCTTCGAGTTGCAGCTTGACCGCACGCGACCGCTCGGAGCTTACAGTTGCCACACGGTCGACCGCGCGGGCAAAATCGGCAGCGTCGACTTCGAGCTTGCGGGTGTTGCCCTGCGGAATGACGCGGGTGTAATCAGGGAAAGTGCCATCGATAACTTTTGACGTCAGCGTGATGAGGGGCGTGGCAAAGCGTACCTTTGTCTCAGAGACCGACACCGCGATCATCATATCGTCATCTTCTAGCAGCTTACGCATCTCGCCGACGGTTTTACGCGGCACGATCACGCCGGGCATATCGGCAGCCTCGGGAGGCATGTCGGCGTCGATGCGGGCCAGACGGTGTCCGTCGGTCGCAACACAACGCAGCTTCTTGCCGCCATCTCCCTCGGCGATGTGCATGTAAACGCCATTAAGGTAATAGCGGGTCTCTTCTGTCGAGATTGCGAATTTGGACTTGTCGAACAAGCGGCGCAGCACGGATGCCTTGGCGCTGAAATTGCAAGCATACTCGGACGAAGCCATCACCGGAAAATCTTCCTTGGGCAATGTCGCAAGCGAGAAGTTTGAGCGGCCTGCCTCGACGGTGAGGCGGCCTGCCGCGTTATCTGCTGTGAGCGAGACCAGCGCGCCATCGGGCAGCTTGCGCACGATCTCGTGCAACGTCGTTGCCGCAACGGTTGTTGCCCCCGCGCGCTCCACCTGTGCCGGGGCCTTGTCCACCACTTCGATGTCCAGATCGGTTGCACGGAATGATACATCGCTGCCTTCCGCCTCGATCAGCACGTTGGCGAGGATCGGAATGGTATTGCGCCGCTCGACCACGGACTGTGCCTGCGAAACGGCTTTGAGCAACGCGGCGCGTTCGATGCTGAATTTCATATGCTCGGGTCTCCACTGGACGGGGTCGGAGAAATTAACGTACCCTCTTCGCGCCCAACCACAAGAGAGAACGGGCCTAAATGCGAAAGGCAGCCCCCTCAAGGGCTGCCCTGTGACATGACTGCATCGCTGCCGGATCTATGCTTCGAGCGCGCGACGCAAAAGCTCGAGATCCTCGGCGATCTGGCCGTCCGATACCTTGAGCTCTTCGATCCGTTTAACCCCGTGCATGACTGTGGTGTGATCGCGTCCGCCGAAGCGGCGCCCGATCTCGGGGAGCGAGCGGCTGGTCATATGCTTGCTGAGGTACATCGCCACCTGACGCGGGCGGGCAAAGCTGCGCAGGCGCTTGGGGCCGATCATGTCGGACAGGCGAATGTTGTAGTGGTCGGATACTTTGCGCTGGATCTCTTCGACGGTGATTTTGCGCTCGGAGGCCCGTAGCACATCTGCCAGACAATCCTGCGTCAGCTCCAGATCAATGGTGCGCCCCACGAGAGAGGCAAATGCGAAGAGCCGGGTCAGCGCGCCTTCGAGTACCCGCACGTTGGTCGAGATCCGGTGGGCGAGGAATTCGAGGATACCGTCCTCCATCGCAAGCTCCGGATAGGAGGCGCGATGGGTGTCTACCTTGGTTTGCAGGATGCCGAGGCGCAATTCGTAGTCGGTCGGGTGCAGATCCACGACCAGACCGCATTGCAGACGCGATTTCACGCGGTCCTCCAGATCCTTGATGTCCTGCGGCGCGCGGTCGGCGGAAATTATGATCTGCTTGTTCTGGTCAACCAGCGCGTTGAACGTATGGAAGAACTCTTCCTGTGTGCTGTCCTTACCGGCGATGAACTGGACATCATCGACCATCAGCACATCAACGGTGCGGAAGATCTCCTTGAAATCCATCATCTTGCGATCACGCAGCGCTTGTACGAAACGGTACATGAACTGCTCCGCCGAGAGATAAAGCACGTTCAGCTCTGGCTTGCGCGCCCGCAATTCCTGGGCGATGGCATGCATTAGGTGGGTTTTTCCGAGGCCGACACCGCCGTAGAGGAATAGCGGATTGAATGTCACCGGCCCGCCTTCGGCAACGCGGCGTGCGGCGGCATGGGCCAACTCGTTAGGCTTGCCGACCACGAATGTATCGAAGGAAAACCGCCGCTCCAGTGGCGCGGTATAGGCAGATGCGCCGCTCGCCGGGCCGGGCGTCTCGCGCCGTGGCGCCGCTACAGCATCCGTCTGGCGGGTGGCCGATTTCGGTTGGGTGTTTGCCACCTCGAACTTCAGGCGGGATACCGTTTCATCGAACACCCGCATCTCGTGCACGATCAGATCGGCAAAATTCTGCGATACGTAATTTCCGAAGAAATTGGTTGGCACATTCAAGGTCGCGATTCCGCCACTCGTTTGTCCCAACATCAGAGGGTCAATCCAGGTGGTGAAGTTGTTCTGCCCCACGGTTTTCAACAACCGTTGTTTTACGCTGCCCCATTCGTCCCGTGTCATGCTTTTCCTACCATCATCACCTATGCCGCCCCCTGCGACAACCACTTGAACAACCCCAAAGACATAGCAAGACCGTTCCGGTCCCAACAGAAACCGGCCTTGTCCTTCGGACTGTAACTTTTAACGCACATCCCGGGGTACATTCTGCACCGCAAAGGATGGACGAAACCGCAAAAATATCAGTGACAGGCAAAACCGCTGGCAGCAGCATTTGCAGTTAATCTCAACGGCCAAATCGACCCCCGGAAAATACCCGAAAACTCGAAACCATCTCTAGCAAAATGGTGCCGGGCGTTCGGGACTGTCCCCCCGCGATGTGACTCGCTCAACCTAACTACCAAGTCGGAATGGAACGGTTCAACAGAACTTATTTGTTGACTCTGTCTTTCCTCAAAAAGAATCTCACGGCCCCGTGAAAGAGGGCCTGAAAGCAACACAGGCGCCACCGAAGTGACGCCTGTGAAAAAAAGTACGAAAGGGACGCAGATTAAGCGATCGCTTTGACCCGGGCCGCCAGACGCGACATTTTCCGGGAAGCAGTGTTTTTGTGGTAAACGCCTTTCGTCACGCCGCGCATCAGTTCCGGCTGTGCCGCTTTGAGGGCGGCGACTGCATCATCCTTCACGCCGGATTCGATGGCTTCTTCGACCTTCCGGATAAATGTCCGGATGCGCGAACGGCGTGCTTTGTTGATCGCAAAACGCTTCTCGTTCTGACGAGCGCGTTTCTTTGCTTGTGGTGTATTGGCCATGAGGATCGTCCTATCTTTTTATCTCGTATTAAAACGTACAACCGCCCCATGTGGGGAGGGCACCGATAGGTGATTCTAGCCAGAGCGGGCTGCACGCGCATGTATTGCGGCGGCTATAGCGGCATTTAGGGAGGTTTGTAAAGGAGATGCGCTCAACTGGGGCAGATACGCAAGAAACTGGTTCTGGCCAAGCGCCTCAGCGCCTCGATGAGAATCTCTTTGGGTCGGGCGACAGTAGCCTCTATTGTCGAGCAACCCTCAAGTATCTCAACGAAAGGCGCAGGAATGATCAAATACATCTATCCCGACGGAACCCATTGCTACAGGGCGTTGCACACCGTTCAAGCTATTTACACAAATGACGAGGGTGCGCTCGTGTCCCGTGCGCTCAAAGCCGACCAGACGGGCTATTATACTTTTGAGATCAGGGGCTTCGAGCTTCTGCAAGCAGGCATCGTCTACGACTAGCGCACGCGCGGTGTTATTTATCGCGAAACTGTGCCTCGCGCTTTTCAAGAAACGCGCCCATGCCCTCTTCCTGATCTTCGGTTGCGAACAGTGCATGGAACATCCGGCGTTCAAAAAGTAGGCCCTCGCGCAGCGGCACTTCATAGGCGCGGTTCACAGCCTCTTTCACGACCATGGCGGAGATCATCGATTTCTCCGCAATCTTCTGGGCAGCGCCGAGCGCCTCGTCCATTAGCTTTTTCACCGGAACCACGCGCGATGCGAGGCCAGAGCGCTCCGCCTCTTCCGCATCCATGAAGCGGCCCGTGAGGTTCATGTCCATCGCTTTGGATTTGCCTACGATCCGGGTCAGCCGCTGGGTGCCGCCGATGCCCGCGACCACGCCAAGATTGATCTCCGGCTGGCCAAATTTCGCGGTTTCTGAGCAGATGATGAAATCGCACATCATCGCAAGCTCGCAGCCCCCGCCCAGTGCATAGCCAGACACGGCAGCAATGATCGGTTTGCGGACTCGCATGATCTGATCCGTCTCGGGGGTAAACAGATCGCCTGAAAACGCCTCGACAAAAGTTTTGTCTTTCATCATCGCGATATCGGCACCGGCAGCGAAGGCCTTCTCCGAGCCGGTGATCACGATGCAGCGAACCTTTTCGTTTTCCTGGCAGCCCTTGAGGCAGTCCGCCAGTTCGCTCATCAGTTGATCATTGAGCGCGTTGAGCGCATCCGGACGGTTCAAGGTGACGAGGGCCACATGGTTGTCGATGTCCAGAATGATCGTTTCATAAGCCATGTGTGCGGCCTTTCAGCTATTGCTTTGACGTGCCTGCATATCATGGCCGCAGGTTGGTTCAAGCTATCTTTGACAGTTCGGGCAGTAGAACGAGGACCGTCCCGATTGCACCACACGTGCGATCGTGGCGGTACAGCCTTCGCTCCGGCAGGGCTGTCCCTCGCGGCCATACACATCGAAGGAGTGTTGGAAATATCCAAGCTCACCATCGGCTTGGCGGAAATCACGCAGGCTCGATCCGCCCGCCTCTATTGCCTCCTCCAGCACGGTCCGGATGATCGGCACCATCGCCGCAACACGCGGTGCGGCAATGCGCCCCGCCTTGCGCTTCGGGCTGATCCCTGCCCGGAAAAGCGTCTCACAAACGTAAATATTGCCCAGTCCCGCGACGATCCGCTGGTCCAGAAGAGCGGATTTAGCCGGCGTATTGCGCCCTTTGAAGGCGGCCACCAGAATCGCCTCGTGGAAATCGTTGCCCAAGGGCTCCGGCCCCAGCGCTGCCAGCAACTTGTGCGCGGAAGCGTCGTCGGTCACCATCAGATCCATTGCGCCAAACCTCCGCGGATCGTTGAACGTCACCCGCGCGCCGTTCTCCATGTGAAATACCACATGGTCGTGCTTTTGGGCTGCCGGATGCTGGTGTACGAACTGGCCCAGCGGATCACCCGAAATCAGCATCCGCCCCGACATCCCCAGATGGATGAGCAGCGTCTCCCCCGAGCTTAGATCGGCGAGGATGTATTTCGACCGCCGCCGCAGCCGTTCCACCCGCGCACCGGTCAGCCGCTCCGCCATCCGTTCCGGGAAGGGCCAGCGCAGGTCCGGCCGGTTGACCTGCGCATGCGCAATCACCGCGCCCTCCATGGCAGGGATCAGCCCCCGGCGGACCGTCTCGACTTCGGGCAACTCTGGCATGACGGCTCCTGCGGCAAAAGGCGGTTTGTATCTGCTCTTCTGAGGCTATATCCCACCTAAGACAAGATCAGGACCAGACCCATGACCGACAAAACCACCCACTTCGGCGCCCAGACCATCCCCGAGGACGAGAAGGCCGGAAAGGTCCGCAGTCTGTTCACGGACGTGGCGAACAAATACGACGTGATGAACGACGTGATGAGCATGGGCATCCACCGCATCTGGAAAGAAGCGATGATGGACTGGCTTGCGCCGCGCGCCGGCCAAAAGCTGCTCGATGTGGCTGGCGGTACGGGCGATGTGTCGTTCAAATTCCTCAAGCGCGCAGGGTCCGGCCATGCCACCGTTTGTGACCTTACCGAGGGGATGCTGATCGAAGGCCGCAAACGCGCCGAGGCCGAAGCGATGCAGGACAGCCTCGATTGGGTCGTCGGGGACGCGATGGATCTGCCGTTCGAGAACAATACATTCGATGTGTATACCATTTCCTTCGGCATCCGGAACGTGACCCGCCCGCAAGAAGCGCTGAACGAGGCCTACCGCGTGCTCAAACCCGGCGGTCGACTGATGGTTCTGGAGTTCTCTCAACTGCCCAACCCGGCGATGCAGAAAGCCTATGATCTCTACAGCTTCAACGTGATTCCCCGCATGGGGAAACTCATCGCGAACGACCGCGACAGCTACCAGTATCTTGTAGAATCGATCCGAAATTTCCCTGATCAGGAGACGTTTTTGGGCATGGTGCGCAGCGCAGGCTTTGAGCAGGCGAAATACCGCAACCTGACCATGGGCATCGCGGCGCTTCATTCCGGCTGGAAAATCTAGGGCATGCGCGGACCGCACAATATATGGCGGCTGGTCCGCACCGGCGCCACGCTGGAACGCACAGGCGCGATGAACTTCGTGCTTGACGCTTTCGAGGCGCCAAAGGCGGTCCGCGTCGTCGCCCGCGCGCTTGCAATCCCGTTCAAGCCGTTAGGGTATAAAGGCGATCCCGCGCTCCAGCCCGCCACCCGTGCGCTCACGGCGCTGGGCCCTGCCTACATCAAATTTGGCCAGATCCTCTCGACCCGCCCGGATGTGGTCGGCAACGAGATGGCGCTGCAACTGCGTGTGCTTCAGGACCAGCTGCCGCCCTTTCCCGTTTCGGTCGCGAAGGCCGAGGTCGAGAAGGAGCTTGGCCAGCCGATCGACACCCTCTTTTCGGAATTCAGTGAGCCGGTCGCCGCAGCCTCCATCGCGCAAGTGCACAAAGCAAGGCTGTGTAGCACGGGTGAGCAAGTCGCGGTCAAGGTGCTGCGCCCCGGTGTGGAAAAAGCGTTTCGCAAGGATGTTGATGCCTTCTACCTTGCTGCGCGTATGGTCGAGTTGTTCTCACCCGGTTCGCGGCGCCTGCGCCCGATGGATGTGATCGAGCATTTCGATGGCGTTGTGCGCGGGGAGCTTGATCTGAGGCTCGAATCCTCCTCCGCCTCCGAATACGCCGCCAACACCAAGGACGACAAGGGCTTCCAGCTGCCCGCGATCAAGTGGGATTACTCCGCCCGCCGCGTCATGACGCTGGGCTGGGCCGAAGGCGTACCCATGGGAGACAACGACGCCATCGATGCCGCAGGCCATGACCGGATCGAGCTTTCGGAGCGTATCCTCGCGCTGTTCCTCCAGCACGCTCTGCGTGACGGATTTTTCCACGGCGACATGCATCAGGGCAACCTCAAGGTCGCAGCGAACGGCGATATCATCGCTTTTGATTTCGGGATCATGGGCCATATCGACGAATACACCCGCCGCGTCTATGCGGAGATCCTCTACGGCTTTATCCGCAAGGATTACAAACGCGTGGCCGAGGTGCATTTCGAGGCGGGCTATATCCCCGCCGACAAGGACGTGGATGAATTCGCCCGCGCCCTGCGTGCCGTAGGCGAGCCGATCTTCGGGATGGATGCGGACCGTATCTCCATGGGTCGCCTTTTGGCGTATCTGTTCGAGGTGACGGAGCGTTTTGGCATGGAGACCCGGACCGAGCTTATCCTGCTGCAACGCACGATGATCGTGGTCGAGGGCGTCGCACGTTCGCTCAATCCGCAGATGAACATCTGGCAGGTCGCGGCGCCGATCGTAACGGATTACATCACCAAGTCCATTGGACCCAAAGCGATCATCAGCGATCTGACAAAAACCGCACGCGTGCTATCGCGCTTTGGTCCCCGTCTGCCCGCGCTGGTCGAGGCGGCGTTGATCCGGCAGGCGGATGCCCTGCCACCGCCGCGCAAACCGTTCAAACGCTACATCGCGCTTGCGGCGGTCCTCGGCGCGGCGGGAGCATCGCTGCTCATAGCACTTTTGGGTGCTTTGCTCTGATCAGAGCCGCTCGATGGCCAGCGCGATGCCTTGGCCGCCTCCGATGCACATCGTAATCAAGGCGCGTTTGCCTCCCGTACGTTGCAACTCATAGAGCGCCTTTACGGTGATGATCGCGCCCGTAGCCCCTACAGGATGGCCCAGCGCAATGGCGCCCCCGTTCGGGTTTACGCGTGCGGGGTCAAAGCCCAGCGCTTTGCTCACCGCCAGCGCCTGCGAGGCAAAGGCCTCATTGCTCTCGATCACGTCGAAATCAGCCGCGCTGAGCCCTGTCTTTTCAAATAGTTTCGTGACAGCCGGGATCGGTCCGATCCCCATGACCTCTGGCCGCACGCCCGCGTGGGCATAGCCGATGATGCGTGCCAGCGGGCGCAGACCGCTGGACGCGGCGGAAGAAGCGCGCGCAAGCACGAGCGCCGCCGCCCCGTCATTGATCCCCGAGGCATTGCCCGCCGTCACCGTGCCATCCTTTTGAAACACCGGGCGCAGCCCCGCCATTTTCTTGGCTGTGGTGGCCTTTGGGTGCTCGTCAACCTCGAAGGCCACCGTATCGCGCCCACGCTTGATCTCCACCGGAACGATCTGTTCCGCGAAATATCCCGCCTTGATCGCCGCCGCTGCGCGCTGCTGCGACAGCATGGCAAATGCATCCTGCTCGGCGCGGCTGACCTCATGCTCGCCTGCGACATTCTCCGCAGTGATCCCCATATGTCCCGTGCCGAACGGGCAATTGAGCGTGCCGAGCAGCATATCGAGGGATGCCACGTCGCCCATCTTCTGTCCCCAGCGCGCAGCAGGTAGAATATAGGGCGCACGGCTCATGTTCTCGGCGCCTCCCGCCAGCGCAAACTCCGCATCGCCCAGCATCAGGGACTGCGTTGCCGAAACGATCGCCTGCACGCCGGAGTCACAAAGGCGGTTCACGTTCATCGCAGGCACGGCATCGGGCACGCCCGCTTCCATCGCCGCCACGCGGCTGAGATACATATCGCGCGGCTCCGTGTTGATCACATTGCCAAACACCACATGCCCGATCTGTCCGCCATCGACCCCTGCGCGCGCCAGCGCCGCGCGTGCCACTGTAGCGCCCAGCGATGTCGCGGGCGTTCCGGCAAGCGATCCGCCAAATGTGCCGATTGCCGTGCGTGCTGCTCCCAAAATGACGATATCTTCAGACATGTATTCTCTCCAGATTGTTGCGAGCGACACTAAAAGAAGCCCAAGCGCTTGTCAGTTGGGACGTTCCGTCAATCCGCAACCAGCGGAATCCGCCCCCGCTTCGTGAGGGCCGTGCAATCGCGCCCGTCAAAGCGCACTGCACTGAGTGGCTTGCCGTATCCTGCGCCGCTATCGATATTGACCCGGTTGCCGTAATGTGTGGCGGCCTCCACCGGCGTATGGCCATGCACGATCAGCTTGCCGTGGTCGCGCCTGTCCACATGGAATTCCTTGCGGATCCATAAAAGATCGTGCTCGGCTTGGCTGGCGAGGGGTAGACCGGGCCGTATCCCGGCATGGGCGAAAAACAGGTGCTCCGTCTCATGACACAGCGCCAGCCCCTCCAGAAAATCGATATGGGCTTGCGGTACCGCGACTTTGGCAAGGGCGTGTACCTCGGTTTGCCTGTCGGTTTCGGCCATCTCGACACCGTAGGACGCCAGTGTAGTATCGCCGCCCAGCCGCGCGTGCAGCCAGTAGAGATAGATTGGCAGATGCGCGTCATGCACTGGATAGTCCCGCATGAACCAGCTGAACATCCGGTCGTGATTGCCCTTGAGGCAGTGCCACGGCTTGCCAGCCGCAACGCCGTTGATCAAATGATCAAGCACCGCAGCGGACGCAGGCCCGCGGTCCGTATAGTCGCCGATGAACACGATCTCCGCGTCCGCGCCGCCGTCCGCCTCGATCAGGGCAAGAACGCGCTTAAGTTCAGCGTGCTGGCCGTGAATATCGCCAATGGCATAAATCGGTCGGGTCATACATGCTCCAATGCAAAAGGCGCGACCCGTGAGGAGCCGCGCCTGGTAGGTTTGCCTCTCGTGGCGTCAAGCCACGTCGAATTCCAGCAGCTTGATCTGGTTGAACAGTCCTGTGTCATGCAGTTTTTTGACCACCGACGCTGGCACTGGCTCATCCACATACAAGAGCGCGATCGCCTCACCCTTCACGGCGGCACGGCCCAGGGTGAAGTTCGCGATGTTCACGCCGTTTTCGCCCATGGTCTGGCCCAGCGCACCGATGATGCCCGGCACGTCCTCGTTGGTGGTATAGACCATGTGGCGGCCCACTTCGGCGTCGATCTGGATGCCCTTGATCTGGATAAAGCGCGGCTTGCCGTCCGAAAACACGGTGCCCGCAATCGAGCGCTCGCGCTTGTCCGTTACCACTGTAACCTTGATATAACCGTCGAAAGCGCCCGATTTATCCTGATTGGTGGTAGAGATCTGGATACCTTTTTCCTTCGCCACCACCGGAGCCGAGACCATGTTTACGTCCGGATTTGCCCGCTTCATAATGCCAGCCACCACGCCGCAGTTGAGCGCATCGAGGTTCATCTCCGACACGACACCGTCGTAGAGAATATTGATCGCCTTGATCGGCTCGTCGGTCAGCTGTCCGATGAATGCTCCCAGATGCCCCGACAGCTTGAGCCATGGGCCCATCACCTGCGCCTCCTCGGCGGTAACGGATGGCATGTTGAGCGCGTTGCTCACCGCGCCTGTCAGAAGGTAATCTGACATTTGCTCGGCCACTTGCAGCGCCACATTCTCCTGCGCTTCCGATGTGGCCGCTCCCAGATGCGGGGTGCAGACGACATTGGGCAGGTTGAACAGTGGGTTCTCGGTCGCAGGCTCCACTTTGAAAACGTCGAAGGCTGCCCCGGCGACATGGCCGGATTTCAGCAAATCGGCCAGCGCTTCCTCATCCACCAGACCGCCACGCGCACAGTTGATAATCCGCACCCCCTTTTTGGTCTTCTCGAGGTTTTCGCGGCTCAGGATGTTCGCCGTCTGCTCGGTATAGGGCACGTGAAGCGTGATGAAATCTGCGCGCTTGAGCAGCTCTTCGAGGTCGACTTTCTCGACCCCCATCTTCGCCGCCTTCTCCTCACCGAGGAAGGGATCATAGGCCACGACCTTCATCTTCAGCCCGCGTGCGCGGTCGCACACGATGCCGCCGATGTTGCCTGCGCCAATCACACCGAGGGTCTTGCCTGTCAGCTCGACGCCCATGAAAGCGGATTTTTCCCACTTGCCCGCGTGGGTCGAGGCGGAGGCTTCGGGGATCTGCCGCGCCACGGCAAACATCATCGCGATGGCATGCTCGGCGGTGGTGATCATGTTGCCGAACGGCGTGTTCATCACGATCACACCCTGTTTGGAGGCGGCATCCTTGTCGATGTTGTCGGTCCCGATACCCGCGCGGCCGATCACTTTGAGATTGGGCGCTGCCGCGAGAATCTTTTCAGTCACCTTGGTCGCGGACCGGATCGCGAGACCATCGTAATTGCCGATGATCTCCAGAAGCTTGTCTTTATCCTTGCCCAGATTGGGCTGGAAATCCACGTCGATGCCGCGGTCCTTGAAGATTTGAACGGCGGCGTCGCTGAGGCTGTCGGAAATGAGTACTTTGGGGGCCATGATATTGGTCCTTTTGAGAATGGGGGGAGAGGCGCGGGGCAGGACCCCGCGCGTATTATGCGTCGAGTTCTGCGTTGAAGGCGTAATCGAGCCAGGGCAGAAGCGCTTCGATATCCGATGTCTCTACAGTGGCACCGCACCAGATGCGAAGGCCCGCAGGCGCGTCGCGGTAGGCACCGATATCGAGCGCTACATTCTCATCCGAGAGCCGCTTTGCCACTGCTTTGGCAAAGGCTGCGCCATCGGTGATGCGCGCATCCGTGAACTTGAGGCACACGGAAGTATTCGAGCGTGTCTCGGGGTCGACAGCAAGGAACTCAATCCAGTCATGTGTCTCTACAAAGCCGGTAATCGCCGCCGCATTGGCATCTGCCCGTGCGATCAGCCCCTTCAGGCCACCTACGGATTTTGCCCAGTCGAGCGCAAACAGGTAGTCTTCGACACACAGCATCGAGGGTGTGTTGATCGTTTCGCCCTTGAAAATGCCCTCGATTAGTTTGCCGCCCTTGGTCAGGCGGAAGATCTTCGGCAGGGGCCATGCGGGGGTATAGCTTTCCAGCCGTTCAACCGCGCGCGGGGACAGGATCAACATGCCGTGCGCCGCTTCGCCGCCGAGCACTTTCTGCCAGCTGAAGGTGGTCACATCCAGACGGTCCCAGGGCAGGTCCATCGCGAAGGCCGCCGAGGTTGCATCGCAGAGTGTCAGCCCCTTGCGGTCCGCCGGAATATCGAAAGAGGCGGGCACGCGCACACCCGATGTGGTGCCGTTATAGGTAAAGCATACATCGTTGTCGAAATTCACACTCGCCAGATCGACGATCTCGCCGTAGGGCGCAGTTTTTTCGGTCGCGTCGATCTTGAGCTGTTTCAGCGCATCGGTGACCCAGCCGGAGCCGAAGCTTTCCCAGGCAAGCATCTCGACATGCCGCTCGCCCAACAGGGTCCACATGGCCATCTCGTAGGCGCCGGTGTCGGAGGCAGGTACGATCGCGATCTTATAATCAGCAGGCACGCCGAGAACTTCGCGCGTGGTCTCGATCGCTTCCAGCAGCTTTGCTTTGCCGGGTGCGGCGCGGTGGCTGCGGCCCAGAGGCGCGCCAGACAACTTTGCCAATTCGAATGTAGGGGGTTTGGCGCAGGGGCCGGAAGAAAAACGCGGGTTCGCGGGCCGCGTGTTTGGTGCAGTAATAGCCATTTATGCTATCCTCTCAGATAATCGCCCATCGTTGGGGATGGGTGTCCCACAGAAGCCTTTACGGCCCATTGCGGTCTGGCACAAGCGGGGATTCAGAGCTAAACCGCCGTTTAACGGTCGTTTTACGACACCCCCTGACGCTGATCGGAAACTTCGCCATGTACACTGCCGTACTCCTCTGCGCGCCAACCGCCCGTAGCCTCGATCCTGCCCTCGTCGAATCGCTGCGCAATGCCTGGGGCGGCGGTGATGCGATTTGGCTCAGCCCCGATGAGGCTGCGGAATTTTCGCTCGCCGCAATTCCCGATAATCTGGAGCAGGTCTGGCAGAGCTGTCAGGCGCTGGGCGTCGATCTGGTGGTTGTCCCGACACGGGGGCGGCGCAAAAGGATGCTGCTTGCCGATATGGACAGCACGATGATCGAGCAGGAATGTATCGACGAGTTGGCCGATGAGGCGGGCGTGGGTGCGCGGGTCAAGGATATCACCGCCCGCGCAATGAACGGTGAGCTGGATTTCGACGGCGCGCTTCGCGAGCGCGTGGGTCTGCTCAAAGGGCTGCCCGAAAGTGTTATCGCCAAGGTGCTGGCGGAGCGGGTTACGCTGATGCCCGGCGGTAAGGTACTGCTGGCCACGATGAAAGCGCAGGGCGCCTATGCTGCGCTGGTTTCGGGGGGCTTCACAGCGTTCACCGCGCAGGTTGCGGGGATGCTTGGGTTTGACGAGAACCGTGCGAACACGCTGCTGGTCTCGGGTGGTGTTCTCACCGGCGAGGTGGGCCAGCCGATCTTGGGCAAGCAAGCAAAGGTAGATGCGCTGGAGCAGATAACCGCGCGGCTTGGGCTGGTCGATGCAGATGTGATCGCCGTGGGCGACGGCGCGAATGATTTAGGTATGCTTACCCGCGCCGGGATGGGCGTGGCGCTGCACGCCAAGCCCGCCGTCGCGGCGCAGTGCGGCGTGCGGATCAATTTCAGTGATCTGACCGCACTTCTTTACGTGCAGGGATACGCCAAAACTGACTTCGTGACCTCAAATCTAGGCTAACAAACCTGCGGCGGGCTTCAAAATACCTGTAACGAGGCCATCCCAGTTCCGGATCGGTGCGTTGATCCGCTTGAGCGTCGCGGGGTGGTTCGCGTCCAACACACCCAGTCGCACCAACAGCGCTGCAATCGCTGCCTCCGCAGCGCGGGTCGTCCCGCACGCCGCCTTGAGCGCGATCCCGATTTTGCGCTCGGGGATAATCGCGATGAAGAACCCCTCCGCCCCCGTTTTCAACGCAACCTTTCCATCACAGGCGCGCATCAGTTCGGTGCAGGCGCGCTTTTCGCCCGCGACCAGCTCTGGGTGCAAACGCATCGCTTCATGCAGGCGCGCCTCGGCGCTGCCTTCGGGGGAGGCGGCAAAATGGGCCATCGCGCGGGCAAGCCCGTGCAGCGTGGCGGCGTGGTTGGGGGCCGAGCAGCCGTCGATCCCGAAGCCGGGGCTGGTTTGGGCGGTGACCTCTTCGAAAGCCTCAAGGCAGGCCCGCTGTACCGGATGATCGATCGCCACGTAATCAGGCCCGCCCCTCAGGTGCCGCGACAGCGTCAGAAAGCCCGCATGCTTGCCCGAGCAGTTGTTATGGATCCGGCAGGGGCTTTCGTACGCGCGAATCTGCGCCTCGCGCACATCCTGATCGCGTGATTGCTCGGGGCCGCAGCGGAAGTCATCATCGCCCAGCCCCAGCTCCTTGATCCACGCGCCTACACCGTCGAGGTGGATTTGCGCCCCCTGATGCGAGGCGCAGGACAGGGCCAATTGCCGCGTGCCGAGGCCGAAGGCATCTGCCGCACCGGAGCGCACCAGCGGCAGAGCCTGGATCATCTTGGACGAACTGCGCGCCAGCACGACCGCCTCAGGATCGCCCCAGGCCTCCATGATTTCGCCCTTTTCATCGCAAATGACCGCATGGCCGCTGTGCACGCTTTCAAGAAACGCACCACGCCAGATTTCGGCAAAGGGAGCGGGAGAGATCATAGTTGGTTCCTTTTCGGCGGTTTTATGCGCGAAAACCTGCCAATGCGGGGTTTCGGGTCTCGCGTATTTCGCGTTATGATGTTTGGTGTCGATCAGAGGGCAAACCATCGCACTAGAATGACCCGTTTAGAAGTGGTTGCGGCATGGTTTTGTATTTATATTGGGGCAACGAGGCGGCTGGAGAGTTGGACAGATGGTATTTTTGAAAACGGGTGTAGCGGCTGCATTGGTGGCGAGCATGTTGGCAAGCGGCGCATGGGCACAAAGCGAAAGCAGCAACCGCGTTGCCGCCAACACTGACTGGAGTGTCTTCGTAGAAGATAACCCGACCGAGTGCTGGGGCGTCTCCACTCCCAAGGAAACCGTAAACTCGCGTGACGGTCGTGTGGTGGCTGTGAACCGCGGCCAGACACTGCTGATGGTATTCTACCGCCCCAGCGCAGGCGCGACGGGTCAGGTCGCCTTTACGGGCGGTTATCCCTTCGCCAGTGGATCGACCGTGACGATGGACATTGGTGGTACCGCCTTTGAGCTTTTCACTGAAGGCGAGTGGGCTTGGCCCGCAACGACCTCTGACGATGCACAGATCATAACGGCGATGAAGCGCGGCGCGGACGCCAAGTTGACGGGCCGTTCCGGTCGCGGCACCCAGACCGAGGATACTTTCTCGCTGCTCGGTTTCACCGCCGCTGTCGAGGATGCCGAGACCCGCTGTAGCGGCTGATACCGACACCGGATTTTTTGCGGCCCTGCCCTCACCGGCGGGGCTGTTTTCATTTTCGGGCACAAGCGCCTATATACTGCGGAAACCTTGATAGGAATCGCCCCCATGTCTGCACCGATCACCCAAGACGTCCACACCATGCCGCGCAAACTGCCCGACGGGCCTGCGAATCTCGTGGGAATGACGCGCGAGGGGATGCGCGACGCGCTGATCGCCATCGGCACGCCCGAAAAGCAGGCGAAGATGCGTGTGGGCCAGATCTGGCAGTGGATCTATAATTGGGGTGTGCGTGATTTCGACGCCATGACGAACCTGAGCAAGGATTTCCGCGCGCAACTTGCGCAGCATTTCGTCGTCGAGGTCCCGGAGGTCGTGACCAAGCAGGTCAGCGAGGATGGCACCCGCAAATACCTCGTTCGCATCGCGGGCGGCCACGAGGTCGAGGTGGTCTATATCCCCGAGACGGATCGCGGCACGCTCTGCGTCAGCTCTCAGGTTGGCTGCACGCTCACCTGTTCGTTCTGCCACACCGGCACGCAAAAGCTGGTGCGCAACCTCACGGCTGGCGAGATCATCGGACAAGTCATGATCGCCCGCGACGATCTGGACGAATGGCCCAAATCGGGCACCCGCACCGATGCGCCGCGCCTGCTCAGCAATATCGTCCTGATGGGCATGGGCGAGCCGCTCTATAATTTCGAGAATGTGCGCGATGCGATGAAGATCGCGATGGACCCCGAAGGTATCCAGCTCTCGCGCCGCCGCATCACGCTCAGCACCTCTGGTGTCGTGCCGGAGATTGCGCGCACAGCGCAGGAGATCGGTTGCATGCTGGCCGTCTCCTTCCACGCGACCACTGATGAGGTTCGCGACCAGCTGGTGCCGATCAACAAGAAATGGAACATCGAAACCTTGCTGGATGCGCTGCGTGAATATCCGAAGGTGAGCAACTCCGAGCGGATCACGTTTGAGTACGTCATGCTCCATGGCATCAACGACAGCGACGAGGATGCACACCGGCTGATGAAACTGATCGAGGGGATCCCTGCCAAGATCAATCTGATCCCCTTCAACGAATGGCCCGGCGCACCTTACAAGCGCTCTTCCAACAACCGCATCCGCGCGTTCTCCGACATCGTTCACGCGGCAGGCTATGCCTCGCCCGTGCGCAAACCGCGCGGCGAGGACATCATGGCGGCCTGCGGTCAGCTCAAATCGGAAACGGAGCGCGCGCGGAAATCGAAACGCCGCATCGAAGCAGAAACTTAGAATATTCAACGCTAACGTGTACTTACGGCAAAAATACCTCCGTTGCGCCACAATCGCATCCGAATCCTGACACGGTGACCGAACAGATTGTTTCCTGAGAAGACTTAATCAGGAAACATAAAATGTCACTAATTATCAAAACAGATGCCTTCGTCAGAGACGAGATCATGCAGATGGTTGCGCGCGAACGCGCGGTGGCCCTGTCCGCCCGCGAGTGGAAGCACCGCCTTGCAGGGTATGGCTATTCCATCCGCGATACGGACGATGGCAAGTATGTGCTGGAAAAACTGCCCAACCGTGTCGCGCTGTGTGAGCTCCCTGCCGAGCTGTTCAACTGATCAGCGGCCCGGAACACTCTCCCGCACCGAGGGCGCACCCCAGTTCTCGATCAGGTTTACAGCCTCATCTGCCGTCTCGACAAAGCGGAACAGGTCCAGATCCTCGGCTGAGATCGTGCCGGCATCGGCCAGTGCATCCCAATTGATGATGCCCTGCCAGAACTCGCGACCGAACAGCAAGAACGGCACCCGCTCCATCCGGCCCGTCTGGATCAGCGTCAGCGCCTCGAATGTCTCGTCCATGGTGCCGAACCCGCCGGGAAACACGCAGATTGCTTTTGCGCGCATCAGGAAATGCATTTTCCGGACCGCGAAATAGTGGAAGTTGAAGCACAGATCCGGCGTCACATATTCATTGGGCGCCTGCTCGAACGGCAGCACGATGTTGAGACCGATGGATACGCCGCCCGCATCGACCGCACCGCGATTGCCCGCCTCCATCACGCCAGGGCCGCCGCCCGTCACGATCACACCCTCGCGCCCGCCGCTTTCGTTTGACTTAAGTGTCATCAGCCGTGCGAATTCCCGCGCCTCGTCATAAAACCGCGAGAGATCAGCAAGTGTTTTGGTCCGTGCGCCGTCTTTCTTTGCGGGCTCCGGGATCCGCGCGCCGCCAAACAAAACGATTGTCGATTGCACACCGTATTCGTTCAGCATCAGTTCCGGCTTGAGCAGTTCGAGCTGAAGCCGCACGGGCCGCATATCTTCGCGGCACATGAAATCGAAATCATTGAATGCAAGCTTATAGGCGGGGGCCTGCGTTTGTGGTGTTACGGGAACTTCGTCGGCCTTGGACCGGTCCTCGCCTGCATCGCGTAGGGGATGCTGGGTTTTTCTGCTCATGGTATCCTCGGGTCTTTTCTCTATTTTTGCCACCATGCACGGGATTTGCGCGGTTGACTATGCCCTTCACACGCCCGTGCGCGGCCCGTTAGGATTGCACGGCGCGCCGCGCCCGCGTATAGCGCCACCTAACCTTTTCTTCATACCGGAGTTACGACATGTCCAATGCACAGCTTGAAACAGCCATCGAAGCCGCGTGGGACGCCCGCGATACCATCACATCATCGACAACTGGCGAGACGCGCGATGCGATCGAGTCAACGCTCGCAGCCCTCGACAGCGGCAAGTTGCGTGTGGCGGAAAAGCGCGAGAACGGCGATTGGCACGTAAACCAGTGGGCCAAGAAAGCGGTCCTTCTGGGCTTCCGTATCAAGGACATGGAGCATCAGGAAGGCGGCCCCCAGGGTGCAGGCTGGTGGGATAAGGTCGACAGCAAGTTCAAGGGCTGGGGCGACGCACAGTGGAAAGAGGCGGGCTTTCGCGCCGTGCCGAACTGCGTCGTGCGCAAATCTGCCTATATCGCGCCGGGCGTGGTGCTGATGCCGTCTTTCGTCAATATCGGCGCCTATGTAGACAGCGGCACGATGGTCGATACATGGGCGACCGTTGGTTCCTGCGCGCAGATCGGTAAAAACGTGCACCTGTCAGGTGGCGTGGGCATTGGCGGCGTGTTGGAGCCAATGCAGGCAGGCCCGACGATCATCGAAGACAACTGCTTTATCGGTGCGCGCTCCGAAGTGGTTGAGGGCTGCATCGTCCGCGAAGGATCGGTGCTGGGCATGGGCGTGTTCATTGGCCAATCCACCAAGATCCTCGACCGCGAGACCGGTGAGGTCATGTATGGCGAGGTGCCTTCCGGCTCCGTTGTCGTGGCGGGCACGATGCCGTCGAAAAACGGTGTTCATCTTTATTGCGCCGTCATCGTCAAGCGCGTGGACGAACGGACCCGCTCCAAGACGTCCATCAACGAGTTGCTGCGCGACTGATGCGGCTGTTTTTGCTCACACTTCTGGCGTCGCTGGCGGCATCTGTGGTGTGGGCAGGCCCCTATGACGGACGATACCGCCCCGACCACCCGTCCGGTGAATCTTGGGATTGCCGCAGCATCGGTAAGGATGGCGGCGCGATACTGCTCACGTCCAATATCTTCTTTGCCGTGGGCAGCCGTTGCAATCTGCGTGATCCGGTCCGTGTGTCGGGCCTCGACGCGACGCTCTACAATGCGATCTGCCGTGCGGATGGCACTCCGTGGGAGCGGCGGATCATGATCATGAAAACAGATACCGGAATCGCCGTGATACAAAGCGGTGCGCGCATCAGCATGCTGCGCAAATGCGAATAGCGCGCGCAGCCTTTCCAAACCGGGGCGATACGTCTAGCACTCGGACGTAGATCCCAAGCGAGGCCGCCCCGATGACCGACGAGAAGAAACCCAAAAAGCTTTCCCGCCAGCAGGTTTATACTCTCTTGGTGGAGATTGGCCGCAAGGCGGGGGACGGATTGCCCGAAAAGGCGACCGGCGCTGCACTCATCTGCTACGCGTCCGGCATCGACGAGGCGGAGGCCGTGCGTGAAACAGTGGCGATCCTCAAGCAGGCCGATACCGCCCCTCTGGACGTGACCGGGTATGGCACATTGGCCGAGCGGGAGGCCGATGGCGACGAGATCGACGAGGAAGAGCGCGCCCTGATGATGCGCGCCCTCGATGAGAATTCGGTCATCATCGCCCAGATGACTCCCTATTTCGACTGATCCTGCTCAGGCGGCCCGGCGTTTGGCCAAATGGATCGCCTCGTACCATTTAAGAACTTTATGCGAGGGAGCCCTGTGCTCCGGCAGGTCGTTGCGGTCCACACCGAACATCACACTTGAGGCAAGCTGGTGCGTATCGCGCCTGATCCGCCCGATATACATGCTTTCCAGCGGCGCACCGCCCGCCATGATCGTCTCGTGGCCGGGCAGGATCAGCTGGGTGTAGCGGATCAGATGGCCGCAAGGCTCGGTACGTGCGGCAAAACCGTTTACCAGATGGCGCGCCGGGGTCAGCACCTTCTCGCAGGAGAACAGATACTCGACCTCCGGACCGTCGATCACCACATGCTGCTCGGGCGCTATGACTATGTCATCCTGAAGCCCGAAGTAGGGCGCGCGCATCCGAATGGGCGCAAAGCTTCCGCGCGCGGGCACGCTGCGGGAGACGGTTTGCAGCACAGGCACAACATCGCCCTCTGCCGTAAAGACCGTATCCCCGCGTTTGAGCGTACCCGCATTGCGGTAGCCCCAAGGTGTCGCGATGGGCGTCTCGGGCGAGAGCGTGGGGCTGACGCCGATCGGCTCGATCTGGTCGGAAAGCGCCGCGAAGATCATATCGGGCGCGTAGTCATGGCTGCCGCGGCCCAGCATCAGATCGCGCGCATCTTCCAGCGTCACGGGCAGGGGGTTTTCTACCGCCACACTGGTCACAGCGGCTTCGCCCGTCTGTTCCAGCGTGAGGCGGCCCCAGTTGTATTTGGTGTCCCAGGCATAGGTCAGCCGCAGCACCTCGGCACGGCCCGTGTTCTTGTGAGCGATTGCAGCATGGGCGATCTGCGTGCCCTGTACGTGCACCATGGCTACACCGCCACCGGGGATCGCCTGAAAGACAAGGCTGCGATGGCTGGGATGGGGATTGGTGAAGCCGAACAGAACCTGCGGTTTGCTGTCCTCGGCCACCTGTGTCTCGAATACGATGCTGCCGCGGGTCAGCACCTGACCGGGTACATCGGCGAGGATCGCGGCCGTGCGCTTTTCATGGCCAAGGCCGCGCAGGGACAGGCGACGGTCGGAGTGGTCGGTCAGGGCAAGCCACGTCATTTAAGCCACCTTTGCGGCGCGCAAAAGCTCCGCCTCATAGCGTTTCAGGGTTCGGCGCGCTGCCATCGGATAGCCGGCACCTGATTCAGGATCTAATTCGGGGAAAATGCTGTAGATCTCGGCCACGATCCCGGCCTCAAAGCTGCTGGCGGTTTGCGGTCCGGGCAGGAAGCTTTCGGTTTCGAGACCTTCGGAAAATACCACCTGATGGCGGTCAAAAAGCAAATGGACATAGGTCACCTCGCCTCCTTCGCGGCGCAGGATGGAATGATCGTTGATCAGATCGCGTGCGGCGACCAGAACTTCCGCCTCGCCGAACAACAGCTCTGCCAGAACATCCTTGATCAGCACACGGTGCAGCGGCGAGACCAGAATATCGCCGTGCTGGCCCAGTGTATTGGCGTGGATATGGATTGGCGCGAAGTGACCCCTGGCCTCGACCACGCGCGAACCGATCCAGCGCAGCGGCTGCGGGCCTTCGTCCTTGGTCATCACCAGATCGCCGGGCAGCAGGGTTTCGGCGCGGCGGTCCCCGTCGGGCGTGGCTATCAGCGTTCCGGCAACGAAGCATGGCACCGACGTCGCGTTGACAAATCCCACATCGCTGTCGGTGCCGTTGCTAATCGTATAGGTGAAGTTGAAGTCTTCAGTGTCACCATCCCCGACCACGTTGAACGTGCCGTCGGCGTTCAGCGTGACAAGCTGGCCGCTGGGTAAGGTGATGGTGGTGCCGACGCTGACGGGCTGGCCATTGATGTGCGTGATCGTGAGGGTGCCACCGCCGTTGTTTACATCGTTTCCCAGCACGTTCAGCGTGGTCGTCCCATCGGGATAGACGTTCACATCGTCGGAAATTGCGACAAGCCGCGTTTGGACGGAATTCCCGGCGATCAGGACGTTCGAATCGTACTGTGTGTCGCCGACATCAGCCAGCGCGATGCGGATCGAATTCACGGCGTTTGGATTGACGTTTATCGTCAGCGTCAGCGTGATGGTAAAGCCGTCCATCTCGGTGTTGTAGTCATCATTGGTATTGTTGACGTACATGTTGATGTTGTTGGTCGTCGAGATGTTGAACGGATCGGTTTGCCCATCACCCACGTCATGCTCGACCTGTGTACCGTTGATCCAGACGCCGAAGAAATCCTGATAGATCGAATTCGCGAATTCCGGATACTCTTCCGAACTGAAGACGAATTGCATCGTCAGCACGGTCGAATCGGGGATGAAATCCACGTCGAGCGTCGCGGCATCGTAGGTACGGCCACCGGCGGCATTGTTGTACTGGCTGAAGTTGTCGGTGCCGGAGGTGTTGGTCGACGTATTGGTGCGCTGGTTGGAGTCACCCCTTCGGTTGGTGAAGTCCTCCGCATCGCCGGTCGACAGGATCACACCGCTGTTTCCGGGGGTCACACCCGGTGATGTGGTGTCGCCGCCAGTATAGATGCCGGCACTGTCGTTGTCGCCGTAATATGTCGCTCCGGTCACGGTCACCCCGTTCCCGAAGATCTCGTTTGCCATATCAAGGGCGCTTGTGCCCTCGCGCACCGTTTCAATATCGAGTTCCGACGCTGCTACCATATCACTGCCTCAACCTGTAAATGAGACAGCACGGTACGCAGAAGGTCAGGGGGCTACCCCTGTTCCAAATGTCTGTTTTTCCAGACGTTTTCATCCCTGTTTTCAGGTGATGAAACTGCTCTTGCCCTGCCTCGGGTCATTGTTATCAAACCAAGTTAACACAATTTTGACATTAATGAAGCGTGATTTCGATGGCTGACAGGGGGCTGGCACTTTTGCACCACAGAAGGGATAAAGGGCCAAACAGCTTTTGGAGCCCTGCTCATGTCCTCTTTCACACCCGTCGATCCCGTCGATTTGACCGCCGCCCTCGTGCGCTGCCCCTCCGTGACACCCGAAGATGCGGGCGCGCTCGACATTCTGCACGACCTCCTGAGCGATGCGGGGTTCAGCTGCGCCTGGGCTGATCGGGGCGGCATCCGCAATCTGTTCGCACGGTGGGGCACGCCGGGCAATACCCGCAGCTTTGGCTTCAACGGCCACACGGATGTGGTTCCCGTCGGCAATGAGGCGGCCTGGACGATGCCCCCTTTCGGCGCCGAGATCAAAGATGGTGTCATGTACGGGCGCGGTACCACGGATATGAAATCTGGTGTGGCCGCGTTTGCCGCTGCGGCCGTCGATTTTGTCCGGCAGACGCCCCCCGATGGATCCGTCGTGATTGCGATTACCGGTGATGAAGAGGGTGAATCCACCGACGGCACGCTGGCTCTGCTGGAGTACATGGAGAAAAACGGCGAGCGCATGGATGTCTGCTTGGTCGGGGAGCCGACCTGTCCGGAAAAGATGGGCGAGATGATCAAGATCGGGCGGCGCGGCTCGATGAACGTGCGGTTCCGTGTGATCGGCAAGCAGGGCCATTCCGCCTATCCGCACCGCGCAAACAATCCGGTGCATGCGATGGTGCGCCTGATGGACCGTCTTGCCAGCCACCCGCTCGATACCGGCACTGATCATTTTGACACGTCCACCCTCGCCGTGGTCACGGTCGACACCGGCAATCGCGCCACCAATGTTATCCCGGCAGAATGTGCCGCCACCATCAACATCCGCTTCAACGACACCCATTCCGGCGCCAGCCTGACCGAGTGGATCGAGCGCGAGGCTGTGGCGATCCGTGCCGACTTTGGTGTGCAGATTGAGACAAAGGTCAAGATCTCCGGCGAAAGCTTCATCACGCCTCCCGGCGATCTCTCTACGATGGTTTCCCGCGCGGTGGAGGCTGTCACGGGTGTCACGCCGGAGCTGTCTACCACTGGCGGGACATCCGATGCGCGCTTCGTCAAATCACATTGCCCCGTGGTCGAATTCGGGCTTGTCGGCCAATCCATGCATCAGGTCGATGAGCACGTTAGCGTGGCGCATATCCACGAGCTGAAATCGATCTATTCGCGCATCTTGCAGGACTATTTCGCGTGATCGAGATCGCTCCGACTGAGGACCGCGCGACCTGCTACGCCCTGCGCCATGCGGTTTTTGTGGCGGAGCAGGGCTATAGCGCCGAAGGAGAGGTCGATGCACTCGACGCCCATAGCCTGCATCTGCTCGCTCGCGAGGACGGCGCGCCCCTCGCCACCGCGCGTGTTTATCTTGACGGGGATACGGCGAAGATAGGACGCGTCTGCGTGATCGCCGCGCGGCGGGGGACGGGCCTCGGGGCGGATCTTATCGAGGCGGCGGTCGCCCTCGCTGCTGCCTATGGTGTGCGCCGTGCGGTACTGGGTGCACAGCTCCACGCCACCGGATTCTACAAAAAGCGCGGTTTCGTCCCCTACGGCGTGCCCTATGACGATGAAGGCGAGCCGCACCAGATGATGGAACGCGCTTTGTGAAGCGCACGCTCGTCGTGATGCTGAAGGAGCCGCGCGCGGGTCGGGTCAAAACGCGCCTTGGCCGCGATATCGGTATGGTCCCCGCCGCATGGTGGTTTCGCCATCAGGTGCATCGTTTGCTGCGGCGCCTCACAGATCCCCGCTGGGAGATGTTGCTGGCTGTAGCACCCGATCGTGCGGGCCTGCTGTCTCGGGTCTGGCCTGCGCATCTGGCGCGCATCCCTCAGGGGCACGGCGATCTGGGCGCGCGCATGGCGCGTGCGCTGCGTCATCCCCCGCGCGGCCCTGTCTGCGTCATCGGAGGTGATATTCCGGGCATAACACGGCCGCAGATTGCCGAGGCCTTTGCGGCGCTGGGCAGTCATGATGCCGTGCTCGGCCCTGCGCCCGATGGTGGCTACTGGCTCATCGGGCTGCGGCGCGCGCGGGTCCTCCCGCCTTCCCTATTTGAAAGCGTGCGCTGGTCGTCCGAGCATGCACTGAGCGACACAATATCAACCCTACCCGATCACCGCATCGCCCTGATCACCATGCTCCGCGATGTCGATACGGCCGCAGATTTAAAATAATGTGACGCGACCCCATGCGCGTGCTACCTCCATCCCCATGAGCAATATCCCCACCAAAAAAGAGATCCTCGACTGGATCGAACAGAACCCCACCCTGACCGCCAAGCGTGATATCGCGAAGGCTTTCGGCATCAAGGGCGCCGCGCGCATCGATCTCAAGCGGATCCTGAAGGAGCTGGAGGCTGAGGGGCATCTGGAGAAGCGCAAGAAGTCCTACAACGATCCCGAGCGCCTGCCGCCCGTGAGCGTGCTGCTCGTGACCGGACCTGATAGCGACGGGGATCTTTTCGCCAAGCCGATGGAATGGGGCGGTGAGGGCGTCGAGCCCGTTGTTCTTCTGATCCCGCGCGCCTCCGATCCGGCGCTGGGCGCGGGGGACCGTATCCTGGCGCGGCTCACGCTGGTGAAGGGAGAGGCGCATCACTACGAGGGTCGGCTGATCCGCCGGATAGGCTCTAACCCGAAGAAAATCGTGGGTATCTTCCGCAAACACGCCGAGGGCGGGCGGATCCAGCCCATCGACAAGGGCGCTGACCGCGAATGGGCCGTACCCGCGGATTATACCGGCGGTGCGCGCGATGGTGAATTGGTTGAGGCGGAGCTTGCCGGTCCCAAAAGCCGCATGGGCCTGCCCCGCGCGCGTATTCTGGAGCGCCTGGGCGATCCCTCCGCGCCCAAGGCCGTTTCGCTCATCGCCATCCACCAGCACGCGATCCCCGATGATTTCCCTGATGATGTAGTGGCTGAGGCGGACGAAGCAGAGCCAAAAGGCCTCAAAGGTCGCGAGGATCTGCGGCATCTGCCGCTCGTGACAATTGATCCTTCGGACGCGCGCGATCACGATGATGCCTGCTTTGCCGAAGCCGATCCTGATCCCAAGAACGCCGGTGGCCATATCCTATGGGTCGCCATCGCCGATGTCGCGGCCTACGTAACGCCCAATTCCGCGCTCGACCGTGAGGCGCGCAAGCGGGGTAACTCGACCTATTTCCCTGATCGTGTCGTGCCGATGCTGCCCGATGTGCTCTCGGGCGATCTTTGCTCGCTGCACGAAGGGGTCGACAGGGCCTGCATCGCCGTGCGCATGGTGCTGGATGCGGACGGTAACAAGCTGCACCATGATTTCCACCGCGCCCTCATGCGTTCCCCCGCCAGCCTGCACTACGAAGAAGTACAGGACGCCATGGATGGGCAAGCCAACGAGCGCACAGAGCCTTTGCTAGAGACTGTTATCAAGCCGCTCTACGCGGCCTATGCCGCCCTCGCTGCTGCGCGCGAGCGACGCCAGCCGCTGGATCTCGATCTGCCCGAGCGACGGATCGAGCTGGATGACGATGGCACGGTCAGGTCGGTCAATTTCCGCATGCGCCTTGATGCCCACCGCCTCATTGAAGAGTGCATGGTGCTGGCCAATGTCGCCGCCGCCGAAACGCTCATCGCCAAGAAAACGCCGCTGCTGTTTCGCACCCACGAAGAGCCTACACCGGAGAAACTTGACGCCTTGCGCGAAATCGCTGCGGCGTCCGGATATACGCTGGCCAAGGGGCAGGTGCTGCAAACCGCGCATCTCAACCGGCTGCTCGATCAGGCCGCAGGCACCGACGATGCGGAGCTTATCAACATCTCGACCCTTCGCTCCATGACCCAGGCCTATTACGGCGCGGATCAGATCGGTCATTTCGGCCTCGCGCTGCGCTCCTACGCCCATTTCACCTCGCCCATCCGCCGCTATGCCGATCTCGTCGTGCACCGGGCGCTGATCATGGCCCATGGCTGGGGCAAGGACGGTCTCTCGCAGCATGACATCGCGGATTTGGAGGCGACGGGTGCCCATATTTCCGACACCGAGCGCCGCTCGATGATCGCCGAACGTGACACCACGGACCGCTATCTCGCCGCCTATCTCTCCGAGCGCGTGGGAACCGAGATGACAGGCCGTATCAGTGGCGTTGCCCGGTTCGGCGCATTCGTGAAGCTTGACGAGACCGGCGCTGACGGCCTCATTCCCATGCGCAACATCGGGCGGGAGTATTTTCACCACGATGCGGATGCTGGCACGCTCATGGGCTCCGATACAGGCATGACCATCGGCTTGGGACAACGTGTGACCGTGCGCCTCTCGGAGGTGACCCCGGTGACGGGCGGCATCGCGCTGGAACTGCTGGAGATCGACGGTGATGCCATGCCCCAAGGCCGTCAAAGCCCTGCAGGCCGCACACCCCGCCGCAAGGGCGCGAAGGCTAAAGGAAAAAAAGCTGCGACGAAACGCAAGGTGACCCGCAGCCGCCGCTAAACCCTCTGGCCAATCACCGCCCAGCGCTGGGTGGACACTTTTCGCGCGCGTGCAGTATCGATATATTGAAAACAATTAAACCGATGGGGGCTATCGATGCGCAGCGTTTCTCTTCTTGTTCTGGTGCTATTGGGCTCTCCGGCACTGGCCGAAAGCACGCCCTTGCGCAACGATGCGGGGCTGCAAGAGTGGATCAAGGCGTTTCGCCCCACAGCGCTTGAGGCGGGCATCACCGAACAGACATTCGATCGGGCGATGGGAGATGTGAGCTTCGTGCCGAAAGTGGTCGATCGTGATCGCAACCAATCCGAGTTCACGAAGACCATCTGGGACTATCTGGGCACTGCGGTCTCCGATGCGCGGATCACCAACGGGAAGGCAGCACTTGAAGCCCAACGCCCCGCCCTCGAGGAGATCGAGGCACGCTACGGTGTGCGTGCAGAGATAATCACCGCGATCTGGGGGCTGGAGAGCGCCTATGGCACGTTCCGTGGCACCGATCCCGTGCTCTCGTCGATGGCGTCGCTCGCCTACGATGCGCGGCGGGCCGCGTTTTTCGAGCAGCAGGTGATCGCAGCGCTCAGCATCCTGCAAAGCGGTGATACCGATCCCGGAAATCTCAACGGCAGCTGGGCAGGGGCGATGGGCCATACACAGTTTATGCCAAGCTCCTTTATCGATCATGCGGTCGATTGGACCGGCGATGGGCGGCGCGATATCTGGGGGGACGATCCACGCGATGCGCTAGCCTCCGCCGCGGCCTATCTCAAGACCAACGGCTGGGTGACAGGCCAGCCTTGGGGTGTCGAAGTGCGCCTGCCCGATGGGTTTGATTATCTGCTGGCAGACCGCGCAGTGACCAAATCACCGGCCGAATGGGCCAGTATCGGTGTGTTAGACATTGCTGGCCAGCCCGTGCCGGATCACGGCGTTGCGTCAATTTTGCTGCCTGCGGGCGCCGAGGGCGCTGCTTTCATGATTTTTGCGAATTTCAAAGTGATCGAGAGCTACAACACCGCCGATGCCTATGTGATAGCGGTGGGCCACTTGGCGGACCGTATCGCGGGCGCAGGACCATTCGTGGGCGATTGGCCGCTTGAGGACCGTGCTCTGAGCTACGCCGAGCGGATCGAGCTTCAGGAGGAGTTGACCGCTCAGGGTTTCGATACGCAAAAGATCGATGCGAGGATCGGACCGCTTACGATCAACGCTGTGCGCGGCTGGCAGGTGGCACAGGGGGAGGCGCCCGATGGGTACGCCTCCCTGCGTTTGCTGGAGCGATTGCGTTCAGCCCGGTGACATGCCGCGCAGTCGCTCGGAGCGGCGGCGCAAAAGCTCTACCACGGTCAGAAGGCAGATCGAGATCCCCACGAGGATCGTGGCGACGGCGAGGATTGTTGGGCTGATCTGTTCACGTAGGCCAATGAACATCTGCCACGGCAGCGTCTTCTGGCCCGCCGAGCCGACAAACAGGACTACAACCACTTCGTCGAAGGACGTGATGAAGGCAAACAGACCACCTGAAATCACGCCTGGCAGGATCAGTGGCATCTGCACGCGGAAGAATGTGGTAACAGGATTGGCGCCCATGTTTGCCGCCGCGCGGGTGAGCGAGCGGTCAAAGCCTACCAGTGTCGCCGTGACGGTGATGATGACGAACGGAATGCCGAGGGCGGCATGCGCCAAGACCACACCGATGTAAGTGCCCTGAAGGCCCACGCGGCTGTAGAAGAAATACATGCCCGCGGCGGAGATGATCAGCGGAACGATCATCGGCGAGATCAGGATCGCCATAATGGCCCTGCGGAACGGTACGTGGGGCTGGCTGAGGCCGATGGCCGCCAAGGTTCCGAACGTCACGGACAGCAATGTGGCCACAGGCGCGATCTGGAGCGAGTTCTTCATCGCGTCCTGCCAAGCATCATTGGTAAAGAAATCACGGTAGTGCTTGAGTGAGTAGCCCGCCGGATCAAAACGTAGCATTTCCGGCGTGAAGGTGAAGAAGTTCTCCGCGTTGAAGCTCAGCGGCATCACGACCAGGATCGGTGTGATCAGGAACACGAAAATGGCGCCACAGATTGTGCGGAAGGAGAAATGCCATAGCACCTGCATTGGTGTGAGATAGGGTGGGATCTTCGCGCGGTAGCGCCCCTCGTAGAGCCAGAAGATCAGAAAGCCGAAGAACCAGCCGAAGAATGTCCCGATAACCAGTCCTGGCAACCCGGCGACCAAATAGCCGCCAACGGCCAGCAGAATCGTGATCCCCCAGCGCCCCAGCCGCTCGTCCTTGACGATCTTGGTCAGCACGAAAGCCAGCGCGGCCATCAGAATCGCACCGCCGATGACACCGGCGAGCAGACTGCCTTGGCCCGTACCGATGAATACGCCGAAGAAGGCACCGAAGGCCGCAACGACCGGCACGTAAAAGCCGGGCTCGGTGCGCGAGATGGGTGTAAGTGCTACCATGGGTCCGCTCCTTATCCGAGTTTCACGTTATCGATGCCGACGATCTTGTCGTAGGCGTAGTAGAGGATCAGCACAGCCGCCAGAAGGATGGCGCCAAGTGCGGCTCCGAGGCCCCAGTTGAGCGAACTGGAGATGTGATAGGCGATCCGGTTGGAGATAAACGTCCCCGATGTACCGCCCACGATTTCCGGCGTGATATAATAGCCGATGGCGAGAATGAACACGAGGATCGAGCCCGCTCCGATGCCCGGAATGGATTGCGGGAAATAGACACGCCAGAAGGCGGTCCAGTTGGTCGCACCAAGCGATTTTGCCGCACGCAGATACGTGGGTTGGATCGTTTGCATCACGGAATATAGCGGCAGGATCATGAACGGCAGCAGGATATGCGTCATCGCGATGATCGTGCCTGTCTGGTTGTTGATCAGTGCCAGCCTGTCGTCGGTCGCGACTAGGCCGAGCCAGACTAGCGTATCATTGATCACGCCCTGCTGTTGCAGCATTACCTTCCACGCGGAGGTCCGTACCAGCAATGATGTCCAGAAGGGCAGCAGCACAAGGATCAGCAAAAGATTTGCCTGGCGCGTCGGCAGATTGGCCAGGATCCATGCCACCGGATATCCCAGCAAGATGCAAGAGACCGTGATCGCGACCGACATGACCATCGTCCGCCAGAACAGGATGCCGTAGATCTGCTGGTTCTCGGGGCGCATTTCCGGCCCATCGACTGATTTCTGCATGTCGACGGCATTCAGGAAGTAGCCGGAAGTGAATTTCGGGCTGTAGACCTTGATGGTTTGCCAGACATCCAACGAGACCCAGTCCTCGTCGATGTCCGCGAATGCTGCCTTGTAGTTTACGGTCTCGAAGCCCGGCGCTGCAGCTGCGACAGCGTTGAGCTGCGTGGCTGCGGGGCCAGTATATCCGGAAAGGCCGTTGCTCCCCACAAGATCCTCATAAAGGGCGGAATACATGATCGCCCACGGATCGTGGGAATAAAGGTTATCCTCGTCCACATTCTGGATGTAATCGGCGTAGCGCAGGTAGGCATTGGTTGTCGCGGGGAGAATGTCGTCCATCCCATCGCGCAGCTCGAACCGGGGCTGCCTGCCGTCGGTCCTGCTCCATCCGTCCATCTCGGCGAGCCAGTCATCGCTGGCCATGAAGCTGTTCCAGTTCTCGCCGGTTTCCCAGAACTCGTCGAAATCCTCGAACTGGTCCTGATAAACCTCGCCCATATCCTCGACGTTGCGGCCCGATTTTCGGAACAGGGACGAAACCCCCGTCAGCTCGTAGTTCAGGCGCGAGCCCAGCCGTGTGTGCAGTTTTGCTTCCTGCGCGAAGAACATATCGTCGTAAAGCGCTTCAAACACCGGCTCGTCCGGAAGCTCGGTGCCCTGCTCGTCCCAGTCCGCCAGAAGTTCGGTCGTGCGGGGCAGGGTATCGGAGACAATATCATTCTCTACGGAGCGAAACAGCATATCTGCGATCGGTGCGATAAATGTGATCATAACGAAGATCAGCAGGGGCGCGATTAGCGCCAGCGCGCGAAGCTTTTGCAGCCTCAGCGCCTTGTTGAGCGATTTCTTCAGCGGCGTGCCATCGGCGGCAAGCATCGGCCCGGTGTGGGCGGCGTCCGATATGCGCGCGGCGGCGGCGGAAGAAGATTCAGTCTGGGCTGTCGGTGCGTCGCTCATGATATCCCCATCGGCTTGGTCGGAAATGGTAAATTAACTAACGAATAAAATGCGGTCGATTAAAGTGGGGAGAGGGCCGCGATGGGCCCTCTCCTTAAGCGCTAAAGGCTTATTGTACCAACCACGCCTGGAACTTGGCGTCGATGTCGTCACGGTAATCAGCCCAGAACGTGTAGTTGAAGTTGAACACGTTTGTCGCGTTCGCTGGATCTGTCGGCATATGTGGCGCCATGTCGATACCCAGCTCGGCGTGCTGGCCGACCAGTGGTGCGGAAGACGCACGCGCAGGACCGTAGGAAATATACGCCGCCTGATCCGCCAGACGCTGCGTGTCTGTCGCGAACTTGACGTAGTCCAGTGCACGGGCTTCACGCTCGGGTGTCAGACCTGTTGGAATGATGAAAACGTCCAGATCAAACATCTGACCGTCCCACAGCATTGCAACCGGCTGATCCTGCTCTTCGATGACCGAGAACAGACGACCGTTATATGTCGAACCCATCACGATCTCGCCATCGGCGAGCAACTGTGGCGTGTCGGCACCAGCGTTCCACCAGACAACGTCGTCCTTGATGGTGGCGAGTTTGTCGAGTGCCTGCTGCTGGCCTTCGGCTGTTTCCAGCACGTCATAGATGTCGTCCTTGGCGACGCCGTCACACAGCAGAGCCCATTCCATGTTGCCGATCGGGCGCTTTTCCAGCGAACGCTTGCCGGGGTAGGCTTCGGTATCGAACACGTCGCAGACGGACGTCGGCGGTGTATCACCGACCAGATCGGTGCGGTAGCCGAATGTCGTGGAGAAAACGATCAGCGGAATCGCGCAGTCGTTGATGATATTGTCGCCAAAGTCGTCGGTGGCGGATGTGCCATCGGGCGCTGCGGCCAGCATCTCGTCAAAATCGATCTCCATGGCCAGGCCTTCGTCGCACAGACGAATGGAATCAGCCGCAGTCACGTCGACGACGTCCCAGGTTACGTTGCCCGCTTCGTTCATCGCGCGCAGCTTTGCTACGGCCTCGGCAGAGGATTCGTCGTTGATGATGTTGACGCCGGTCATCTCTGCGTAGGGCTCGTTATAGGCTTTTTGCTGGCTGTTGGAGTATGCGCCACCCCAGCTTACAATCGTGATATCGCCAGCCATGTGGGCTTCGGAATGTGCCATGCCTGCTGCAACTGTAAGTGCAGTGGATGCCAAAAGTGTCTTTGTGAGGTTCATTTAGTCTCTCCCAGTATTGTCCCGTTGGGGTATTCCAAGGTGGCGACAACGGGTTTGGTCGTCACCTCTTATGGATCACGGTGCATCTCTGCACCGCGATATGACACGCGAGTCGGACGTCAGGCGTCCAGCGCGCGGCAATCTTCGGGCAACCAGCCGATTTCGATCTGGGTGCCGGGGACCAGACGCTGCTGGTCAGGGGCGTTGCGGGTTTTGACGACGAAATCGTCCTTACCGGCGACGCGAAGGCGTGTGCGGAAGATGTCACCCATATAGATGAATTCCAACACTTCGGCCTTGAGGGTGAACGCGCCTTCGCGCATCCGCTCCTTGTTGAACTCGACCCGCTCGGGGCGGATCGACACGCGGGTACGCTCGCCCGCTTTTGTCACGTTGATCGGCTTGGCCTCGATCAGCTCGCCACTGTCGAGCTGGATCATGGCAAGGCCGCCCTTGATTTCCTTCACCACGCCTTCGAGCGTGTTGTTCTCGCCGATGAATTGAGCGACGAAACTGTTCTCGGGCTCCTCATAGAGCTTGTCCGGCGGGGCCAGCTGCTGGATCCGGCCGTCGTCGAAAACCGCAACGCGGTCTGACATGGTCAGCGCTTCTGTCTGGTCGTGCGTCACGTAGACCACTGTAATTCCCAGATCATGTGCAAGCTTTGTGATCTCGAATTGCAGCGTCTCGCGCAGCTGCTTGTCGAGCGCGCCCAAAGGCTCGTCCATCAAAACCAGCTCCGGCTCGAAAACCAGCGCGCGCGCCAGTGCGATCCGCTGCTGCTGGCCGCCCGAAAGCTGTGCCGGGCGCCGTCCGCCGAAATCGCCCATCTGGACCATATCGAGTGCGCGCTTGATCTTCTCTTCGCGCACCGACTTGCCCATTTTCCGGACTTCAAGCGGGAACGAGAGGTTCTCGGCCACGGTCATATGCGGGAACAACGCGTAGTTCTGGAACACCATGCCGATGCCGCGTTTGTGCGGCGGGATGTTGTTGATCGACACGCCGTCGAGGCGGATATCGCCGTAGGTGGCGGTCTCGAATCCCGCCAGCATCATGAGGCAGGTCGTCTTGCCGGAACCCGAGGGTCCAAGCATCGTCAAAAACTCGCCCTTCGGCATGCTGAGGTTCAAATCCTTGACGACAAGGTTCTCGCCATCATAGCTTTTCTGAACGCGATCGAACGCGACGAAGGCATCGCTGCTTTTGGTATCGGCCAAATCTATGGCTCCCTGTAAGCTTGTTATGTTCAACACTAGCGGTAACTAAGCGCATGCCACTCGTGTTTTGCAACTGGATAACAGCAGAATGGGCCAAAAGGCGGGGATTCAAGGCAGATTATCTATAATTTCACCAAATTCAGGCAAATTGCCTTTGAGATAGCCAATCCGGACGTGATTCCACGCGTCCGGATCGCTGTTTTATGAGCCGGCTTTCAGCATATCGCCGTCTTTGAGCGCCTTGTAGGTGTCATCCAGCGCCAGTTTTGCGCGAGTATGGAACACCTCGATCTCCTCTGGGGTAATCACCAGCGGTGGTGAAATGATCATCCGGTCGCCCACGTGGCGCATCACCAGATTGTTGGCAAAACAACGCTCGCGGCACATGAAACCCGCGGTGCCCGTGTCCATCGCGAATTTCGCGCGGCTCTCTTTATGCGGGGTCAGCGGCAGCGAGGCCATCATCCCGCTCACGTTCAGGCCGCCCACCAGCGGATGCTCGGCAAGCTTGTCTAGAACGGCGCGGAACGCGGGTGCGGCGACATTGTTCACGTGGTCAAGAATATTGTCGTCCTGCATGATGCGCAGATTTTCCAGCGCCACAGCCGCACAGACGGGATGGCCGGAATAGGTGTAGCCGTGATTGAACTCGATGGCATTGATCACCTCCGCGATCTCGTCACACACGATCGAGCCGCCGATGGGCACGTAGCCGGAGCTGAGCCCCTTCGCGATGGTCATGATGTGCGGCTTGATCCCCATCGTGGTGGAGCCGAACCAGTTGCCCGTGCGCCCGAAGCCGCAGATCACTTCGTCGGCGATGATCAGCACATTGTACTTGTCACAGATCCGCTGGATCTCGGGCCAATAGGTGCTGGGTGGCACGATCACACCGCCGGCACCCTGCACCGGCTCCGCGATGAACGCGGCGACATGCTCTGCGCCCAGCTCTAGAATCTTCGCTTCCAGCTCCTGCGCGCGCGCAAGGCCGAACTCTTCGGGCGTGTGGCTGCCCCCTTCCGCATACCAGTCGGGCTGCCCGATGTGATGTATGCCTGGGATAGGCATACCACCCTGCGCATGCATATAGGTCATCCCTCCCATGGAGCCGGAGCCCATGGACGAGCCGTGATAGCCGTTCAGCCGACTGATGACGTGCGATTTCTCTGGATGGCCCTTCTCGGCCCAATAGACACGCACCATGCGCAGATTGGTGTCATTCGCCTCTGAGCCGGAACCCGCAAAGAAAACGTGGTTCAACCCCTCGGGCGCCAGCTTTGCCAGCTCCGCGGCCAGCGAGATCGCTGGCGTGTGCGTGGTGTTGAAAAAGGTATTGTAGAACGGCAGCTCCTTCATCTGGCGCGTTGCCGCGTTCACGAGCTCGTCACGGCCGTAGCCGAGGTTCACACACCACAGGCCCGCCATCGCATCAAGAATTTCGTTGCCCTCGCTGTCGCGCAGGTAAATTCCCTTGCCCGACGTGATCACCCGCACGCCGCGCTCTTTCAGCTCGTCGTTCGTGGTGAACGGATGCATATGGTGGGCGGCGTCCAGCGCCTGCAATTCTGCGGTTGGCAGATGGTTCGAAACAGTTGTCATAAAAGGCCCCTATAGGCTAAAGATTGGCTGACCTTAAAATATGATCAAATTCCTGCGCGGTCAATCAGACAGCCGCACCATTCCCCCATCTGGGCGATCAATTTTTGCGCAGAAATCGCGCGGAACGGGTCCCGGTGATATGAATCGCCTTGGCAAGGCGCGCAAAATTTGGTCACCCTTACTGCAATGCCGGAGAAAACCGGCTGTCACTTGTGGGAGCTTCATAATGTTTAGAACACTTTTTGCCAGTACGGCGGCTGCAGCGCTGATGACGGGCGCCGCGTTGGCCAACGAAGTTCGGGTCTACAACTGGTCCGACTACATCGACGAGTCGCTGCTGGCCAAATTCGAGGAAGAAACCGGCATAGACCTCATCTATGACGTGTTCGACAGCAACGAAGTGCTGGAGACTAAAATGCTCGCGGGCGGTTCGGGGTATGACGTGGTTGTACCCTCCGGCACGTTCCTCCAGCGCCAGATCACCGCAGGCGCGTTCCAGAAGCTCGATACGTCCAAACTGCCCAACATCGAGAACATGTGGGACGTCGTGGAGAGCCGGACAGAGCAGTATGACCCCGACAACGCCTACTCGATCAACTACATGTGGGGCACCACGGGGATTGGCGCGAATGTGGGCAAAGTGCGCGAAATTCTCGGTGAGGATGCACCGATCGACTCGCTGGAACTGGTGCTCAACCCCGACAACATGTCCAAGCTGGCCGATTGCGGCGTGCACTTCCTCGATGCCCCCGCAGAGATGATGCCGATGGCGCTGAAATACATCGGCGAGGATCCTGACAGCAAAGACCCCGAAGTGCTCGCAAAGGGCGAAGAGGTCATGATGCAGATCCGCCCCTACATCCAGAAGTTCCACAGCTCTGAATATATCAACGCGCTTGCCAACGGCGATATCTGCGTCGCGGTCGGCTGGTCAGGTGATATCCTTCAGGCGCGGGACCGTGCGGCCGAAGCCGATAACGGGGTAGAGATCGCCTATCACGCACCCAAAGAAGGTGCGCAGATGTGGTTTGACCAGATGGCTATTCCCGTCGACGCGCCAAACGTCGAGAATGCGCACATCTTCCTGAACTTCATCATGGATGCGCAAAATATGGCGGCGGCGTCAAACTATGTCTATTACGCCAACGGCAACAAGGCATCGCAGGAGTATCTTGTAGAGGACGTGATCGGTGATCCGGCCATCTACCCCGACGAGGCGACGCTGAACAATCTGTTCACCACCACGCCCTACGAGCCAAAAGTGCAGCGCGTCGTGACGCGCAGCTGGACCAAGATCAAATCCGGTACCTAAAACGCGGTGATCGAAAGGACAGGGCCGCACGGCCCTGTCCCATCTGCCTTCATTTAACGGGGTGATCTTGTGGCGAAACCAAAACCGGATACCTGGGACAATCAGTTTGCTCCCTGGGACAACCCGAACGAAAAGCCGCTGATCCGGTTCAAGGACGTGACCAAACGGTTCGGTGATTTCGTCGCTATCGATAGTCTGAGCCAGGACATCTACGAGAAAGAATTCTTTGCGCTGCTCGGCCCGTCCGGCTGCGGTAAAACCACGATGATGCGCATGCTCGCAGGCTTCGAGAACGTTTCGAGTGGCTCCATCGAGCTTGCCGGTCAGGACATTGCAAATGTGCCGCCCAACAAGCGCGCCGTGAATATGATGTTCCAGTCCTACGCGTTGTTTCCGCATCTGAGCGTTTACGAGAATATCGCCTTCGGCTTGCGCCGCGACAAACTCCCCAAAGACAAGCTCGACGCCCGCGTGGCCGAAATGCTCAAGCTGACGCGGCTGGAGAAATTCGGGCGCCGAAAGCCGCACCAGATTTCGGGTGGCCAGCGCCAGCGTGTGGCGCTCGCCCGCAGCCTCGCCAAAGGGCCCAAGCTGCTGCTTCTCGACGAGCCTCTGGGCGCGCTCGACAAGAAGCTGCGGCAGGAGACCCAGTTCGAGCTGATGGACATTCAGGAAACCACCGGCACCACCTTCGTGATCGTCACCCACGATCAGGAAGAAGCGATGACCGTCGCCAGCCGCGTGGCTGTGATGGACGAAGGGCGCATTATTCAGGTCGCCACTCCCGGTGGCATCTATGAGGCGCCCAATTCCGTCTACGTTGCCGATTTCATCGGCGATGTAAACATCATCAAAGGCACCGCAAAACCGGCGGGCCCTGATCAGTATTTCGTCGACTGGGGCGTCAATCAGGCACCTATTCTGGCCACGTCCGACCGGCCGTTCACGGACGGGCAGGAATGCCATCTCGCCATTCGCCCCGAGAAAATCTCCATCACCAAGGCAAAGCCCGATGAGGCGGAGAACGCGGTGCAGGGCAAGGTCCTCGACATTGCCTATCTTGGAAACCTCAGCACATACCATGTCGAGCTTCCGGGCGGACAGATCATCAAGGCACAAACCGCCAACACCCGCCGCCTTTCGCGCCGGGACATTACTTGGGAAGATCCCGTCTGGATCCGCTGGAACGCCACGGCCGGCGTGTTGCTGGAGCGCTGACGGTGGTTATCAGTAGGTTATTAAAAACCACGAACGTTTCGCTCGAGAAACATCGGGCATTCTTTCAGGCCCCCCTCTGATGCGCCGCTTTGCCCTCATCGCACTGCCCTATACGTGGCTGCTGGCGCTCTTTCTCGTGCCCTTCCTGATCGTTTTCAAGATTTCCCTCTCGGACATCGCCCTCGCAATCCCGCCCTATACGCCCACGATCAAGGATGGTTTCAGCGCGCTGATCCGCGGCCTCGATTTCGAGAACTTCATCTTTCTGACCACCGATGATCTCTACTACAAAGCCTATATCAGCAGCCTGCAGATCGCTTTGATCTCGACGTCGCTGACGCTGCTTGTCGGCTATCCGATGGCCTATGGGATGGCCCGCGCGCCGGCCGAATGGCGCGCCACGCTAATGATGCTGGTGATCCTGCCGTTCTGGACCTCGTTTTTGATCCGCGTCTATGCGTGGATTGGCATCCTGAGCAACGAAGGGTTCCTCAACCAGTTTTTGCTGTGGACCGGCCTGATCTCTACGCCGCTGACGATCCTAAACACCAATACTGCCGTCTACATCGGTATCGTCTATACCTATCTGCCGTTCATGATCCTGCCGATCTATGCCGCGCTGGACCGGCTGGATGACAGCCTCATTGAGGCCGCAGAAGATCTCGGTTGCTCGCGCCTCTCCGCCTTCTGGCTGGTGACAGTGCCGCTCTCGAAAAATGGGATCATAGCGGGCTGCTTTCTTGTGTTCATCCCCGCGCTGGGTGAATTTGTGATCCCCTCGCTGCTCGGCGGATCTGGCACGCTGATGATCGGTAAAGTGCTCTTTGAAGAATTCTTCAACAATCGCGATTGGCCGGTGGCCAGCGCCGTGGCCGTGATCCTGCTGCTGATCCTGATCGTGCCCATCGTGCTCTTCCAGCGCAATCAGCAAAAGCAGGCGGAGGCGGACACATGAAACGCCTGAGCACCTTCAACGTCACAAGCCTGACCCTCGGCTTTGCGTTCCTCTACCTCCCAATGCTTCTACTCGTGATCTACAGTTTTAATTCTTCACGCCTCGTCACAGTCTGGGCAGGGTTCTCGACCCAGTGGTACGGCGAGTTGCTGCGCGACGAGGCATTTCTGAGCGCTGCATGGATCACCATTAAAGTCGCCGTGATGTCCTCCACGCTCGCCACGATCCTGGGGACCATGGCGGCCTATGTGTTGGTCAACTCCGGTAAATTCTTCGGACGCACCCTATTTTCCGGCATGATCTACGCGCCGCTTGTGATGCCCGAAGTCATAACCGGCCTGTCGCTGCTGCTGCTCTTCATCGGCATCGGGCTTGACCGCGGGATCCTCACTATCGTGCTGGCCCACACCACATTCGCGATGTGTTTCGTCTCGGTCGTGGTCTCCTCGCGCCTCGTCAGTTTCGACCGCTCGCTTGAAGAGGCCGCTCTCGATCTGGGGTGCACCCGCTTCGATGCGTTCCGCCTCGTGACGCTGCCGATCATCGCACCTGCGGTAATTTCTGGCTGGCTTCTGGCGTTCACGCTCAGCCTCGATGATCTCGTAATCGCGTCCTTCGTCTCCGGGCCGTCCTCAACCACACTCCCGATCAAGATCTGGAGTTCTGTGCGGCTGGGCGTCACCCCGGAGATCAACGCGCTTTCGACCCTGATGATCGGGATTGTAACCATCGGTGTGATTACAGCATCGCTCATTTCAAAACGCAGCGCCGTGCGCGCGCAAAAGGATGCACAGGCCGCAGAGCGCTCCGCGTGAAACGCTTGTTCGGCGCCTATGCCTATGGTGAGGGTCCGCGCGAGGGCTGCTGGTGGGATGCCACGGCGGACATTCCCGCATATCCTCCCTGCGCTGACAGTGCGCGCACGGATGTCGCGATCATCGGCGCGGGGTTTACCGGACTGTCCGCCGCCCTGCATCTCGCGCGCGCGGGCGTGTCCGTGACCGTGTTCGAGGCGGAGCGAGTCGGCTGGGGTGCTTCGGGGCGCAACGGTGGGTTTTGTTGCCTGGGTGGCGGCATGCTGGGCGATGCGGCGCTCGATAGCCGCTTTGGCGCGGGTGGGCGAATCGCGTTCAGACGCAGCGAACTGGCTGCGATAGGGCTTGTTGAGCGTATCATCGGCGAAGCAGAACTGGACGTCGATCGCCATTCCGATGGCGAGACGATCCTCGCGCACCGCCCCAAAGACTGCGCCGCATTAATGGCGGAGGCCGCCCGGCTTGCGGAAAACTATGGCGTCAGCCACCAGATGCACAGCACAGCCGACCTCGCGGACCATGGCATGGCGGGTCCGTTCCACGGAGCGCTGACGATCAATGCAGGGTTTGCGCTTAACCCGCGCAAATATCTGCGTGGGCTTGCCGCAGCCGCCACCGCATCAGGCGCGCGGCTGCACGAGGGCAGCGTCGTGACAAGTCTCGAGAAGGGCAAGGACGGCTGGTGCCTGCAAACAAGCGGCCACTTGGTGCAGGCCGATCAGGTGATCGTGGCGAGCAATGGATATTCCTCGGAGGATCTCCCCGACTGGCTGGCAGCGCGGTATCTCCCGAGCCAGTCGAACGTCATCGTGACCCGTCCCTTGATGCCATCCGAGCTTGAAGCCGCAGGATGGACGAGCCGTCAGATGGCGTATGATACGCGCAATCTACTGCATTATTTCCGGCTGATGCCGGACAACAGGTTCCTTTTCGGGATGCGCGGGGGCGTGTTTACCGGCGCACGGGCTGAAGAGCGCGCAAGGGCGCGGATCCGCGCTGATTTCGATGCGATGTTCCCCGCATGGCGTGGAGTTGAAACCACGCACAGCTGGTCAGGGATGGTGTGTCTCGCGCGCGACAGGCTTCCCTTCGTCGGCGCGGTGCCTGCACAGGAAGGCCTTTGGGTTGGCCTGTGCTACCATGGCAACGGCGTTGCCATGGGCAGCTACGGCGGCGCGCTTCTCGCGGAGCTCGTGCAGGGGCGCGTACCCGATATGCCCTATCCCAACGCTCTACGTGCGCCGCTGCGGCGATTTGAGTTGGGCCGTTGGCGCCGGGCAGTGATGCCTTTTGCTTACGGCGCCTTCATGCTGGCAGACCGCTAGCTGCCCGCGCGCAACGCCGTGATCTCATGCGCCGCAACGGCGGTACCGCCCTCGAAAATGACTTGGGCTTCATTGCCGATGTTTTGCACTTCGACGATGCGCGCGTAGGTATCCGCCCGTGATGAGGGCAGGGCAATGCCGTTCACACCGGTTGCTTCAATCTCGAATCGGTAGAGCCCTGGTGTGACAGCCTGGCCGTTTTGCTGGACGCCCGCCCAGAGCACCGGATCGGAGGAGACAGGAAGCGCGCCTCGGTCCACCTCACGCCCCTGCGAATCATAGACGACAAGCTCCATCGCTTGCGCCCCGACTGGCGGCGTGGGCAGGACCGTAATGGGCGTATTGTCAAAGGGGACTGCCGCAGACGTGCGCCCCTCCATCCCGATCCAGCCGGCCATCTGTCCCATATTGCCGCTGCTGAGCTGCGTTGCCAGCGCGGTGAGCAGGTCATTCGACAGCACCTGTTGCTCGACCATCGAGAACTGGGCGAGCTGTGCGGCATATTCCGAACTGTCTAGCGGCTCCAGCGGATCCTGATATTTGGCCTGCGTCGTGAGCATCTTGATGAACGTCTCGAAATCGGACGACAAAACGGCCTTTGCCTGTGGAGAGGAGGCCGTAGCGCCCGAAACGCTTGCTGTGGCGGAGGAAGAGAGGGTTGGGGAAATCATGAGGGCTCCTTACAAGCGAACATCGACGCCGCGCGCCGGCGCCGCATCAAGATGGATTATGGTAGATTCATCGGGCGTGGCAGTCGCCTGCTGGCCGCCGGATGAAGGGTCACCGCCCGGACCAGAACCTGCATGATCGCCAGAGTCGGCCCCTTGCCCGAAGGCAAAGCTGATCGACTCGTAGCCCATGCTTTTGAAGGTCTGGCCAAGCTGGTCGATATGCCGACGCATCAGATCAAGCGTTTCTGGCCGCTCTGCAATGATGCTGACCGTGATGGCACCATCCTCCGCGACGACGGACATCCGGACACGGCCAAGCTCCTGCGGCGAGAGGGCGATCTCGGTGGGCCGGTGGGCCGCCTGCGCCATCACGTCGACCAGTTGCCGAGCGATATGGGGGGTTAGATCAGCCCGAAGGCCCGTTGTGCCGGTCGGCGGTATGGCTGCGCGCGCCGTATCCCAATTGAAAACCTCTGGCGTGTCCGAGGAGGCCAGCAAAGAATGAGCCCCCTCGATTTTGCTTTGGATATCTGTCGTGAAACTGCCTGCGTCGGCCTTTACCAAAGTTAGACCGGACGGACTAGCAGGCTGCGGCGTGGTCGGATTTGAAGGAGGTGCGATGGTTTGATTGGGCTCTCGCTGCGCACCTATGTCACCTGCCGGGCGTTGCAGCTGCGCCTCTGGCGCGGGCTTGGATCTGGCGGCTTTGTGAAGCCGCGCCGCTTCGCCAAGTGCAGCCTCCTTATCCGTCATCATGGGCTTTTCAGTGCTATTTGAGGCCAACGGCAGAAAGGTCTGCCCAACGATTTGCGCAAAAGAGGAGGCCGCACGCGCGGGGGGAGTGTTCTGCAGGGCTGATGCGTCTCCTGTCGAAGCAAGCGCCGCGCTTGACTGTGCGCTCCCCGAGATCCCTTCCGCAGTTGCTCCACCGTCTGGAACAGAGGGCACCGCTTGTAGTGGCGTCGTTCCTGATCCTGAGGGGAGCGTCAGAGCGGCCATGCCGTCTTTTTTCAGGGCGGATTTCTGCTCGTACTCTGGCTTGGCCTCGATGGTCGCTTCAGGAAGCCCTGTGCCTCTGTGCATTTGTCCAAAGATGGCAGCGTAAGTACCGCTCTCGTCCAACGTCTCCGTTCCTTCCGAGGGCATTGTAATTTTGGTATCTGCAATGGAATGTGGTGTTGTAAAAGGTGCCGCACCGCTGTTGTTGGAGGATTGTCGCGTGTCAGATCCAGCGGAAACCGGAGCCTGCGCAGACCTTGGAAATACTGTCTTTTCAGCAGCAAACCGGTCTGACTGAGCCCTCTCGCCTCCGTTTGGTTCAGCTGTGGCAGTGCTGCCGACGGAGACGGCACGCGCGTCTTCACGCGGCCCGTTTTGCTGTTCCGCTCCTGACGCGGTATCTGCTGTGGGCATCTGATCGGGCATTCCTGCAAAGAGCGCGGCAAACTCAGACTGGTCGTTTCTGGGTCGCCGGGAATCCTGTGATGCTGTGCCTTGCTTTTCCAGGGCGGATTGAGCGGGCCCTCCCAAGGCGAGATTAACAGTGGCCTTTGCGGATTGACCGATATGTCCAACGGGAAAATTCATGTGCGCGCCTTTCGGGGTTCTGCCTCGATCTTGGCCACTTAAGCACAGGCTTCCTTACCGGTTGTTTACTGCTTTGGGCTCATGATCGGGAAAATCCACTCAATTTAAGGAGTATTCCCAATGATCCCGATTCCCCCTGCCGCGTCGGCGGTCGGCTCTGTCCTGCCCCCGCGTGAGGCGGCGCTGATGGAGGCGGCGCAAAACCTAGAGGCCGTCTTTCTGGCAGAGATGCTGCAATCTGCGGGCCTCGGTCAGACCAGCGAAAGCTTCGGCGGTGGCGCCGGAGAGCAACAGTTTGGCTCGTTCCTCATACAGGAGCAGGCAAAATACATCGTAAAAGGCGGTGGCATCGGGCTGGCGCAATCATTGTTCGAAGCATTGAAGGAACAAGAAAATGACATCTGAAACCACTGATTTTTCCCGGCTTGATTCCTTGCTGGAGCAGGAGCGCGCGTTTCTTCTGGAAGGCGATCTGGAGGGATTAGGCACGTTGCTGCCGGCAAAGGAGCAGCTGGTCGCGCTTTTGCTGAGCGACGTTGCCGCGAATCGCGACCAGATCACGCCGCTGGAGGGCAAGCTCCAGCGCAATCAGCTGCTGCTGGATGGCGCGCTGGATGGAATCAGGGCAGTTGCCGCACGGCTCGCCGCATTGCGTCAGGTCCGGACGGCACTCGATACCTACGATGCGCGCGGCCGCAAGCTCAGAGTCGAAATGGCGGCAGTGCCGAAAGTAGAGAAGCGCGCCTGAAATCGCTGCATATATATGAGTCATCGGCCCGTGCTTCGTCTTGTGCGGGCCAGTTTATTAAAATGCACGACAGAGGCATTTGGGAGATTAAGACTTTCGAAAGCGTGAGACGAGCATGGTGGCGATGCATCCGAAACTGGGTGGCGCGGCGCTCTCAGGAAGGGGCTGCATACGTCAGAATGGCATTCCTGTCCGATCATGTGCGGACGTTACCCGGGCGTAAAGCGCCTCATCGAAAGGAACATGCTTCAATAGCGACTTTCCATGCACCGCCATGGTGGCCACCGCCTTTGATGACCTTTTTACGTTTAATGATGACTGGCGCGAGATTTGCATTCGCACTCATATCCACCACCTCATTTTCACCCAGAAACAGGAATACCCGCTCAGATCTTATCAAACCGCTAATCGCGCAGGCTGTGGTTAGCAGGAAGTAAAGCTTGCAATCGGTCTGTGGTAGCGGCCAGATCATGCCATGGACGATTTGATCACTGACAGCCGATATTCCTGGACCCGCCTTGCGCTGACGCTTTTGGTGGCGACGGTGATAAATGCCGGGATGTGGGCGATTGTCGTGATCATGCCGGCGGTCGAGACGGAATTTGGCGGCAGCCGTGCGATGGCCTCTCTGCCCTACACGTTGACGATGATCGGCTTCGCGACAGGCAACTACGCATTGGGCCGCGCTGTGGACCGCTTCGGAATCACGCTGTCGCTTATCCTCGCATCGGCGGTGACTGCTGTAGGCTACGGGCTGGCGACGCTGTCGGGTTCGCTACTTATGCTCTCGCTGGCGCAGCTTCTTGTGGGATTCGCGTCCGCTGTCGGCTTTGGGCCGTTGATTGCGGATATCTCACACTGGTTCGTGCGCAGGCGGGGCATCGCCGTCGCGATCGCGGCATCGGGTAATTATCTATCGGGTGCGATCTGGCCCATTCTGCTGGCTGGCGTGCTGCAAGAAAGCGGCTGGCGGGCAGTGTATCTGGTGATGGCGGTTGTGACGCTCGCTGTGGTGATTCCGCTGGCATTCGCCCTGCGCCGTAGCCTGCCGGAGGAAGCGCAAACCGCAGCACAGACCGCCTCCTTGCTGAACGCGAAATCGGCGGGTCTGTCGCCGCGCGCTCTGCAATATCTGCTGGGGTTCGCCGGCATTTGCTGTTGCCTCGCCATGTCCATGCCGCAGGTGCACATCGTAGCGCTGTGTGTGGGGCTTGGATATGGTCCGGCCGTGGGCGCGCAGATGCTGTCGCTGATGTTGCTTGGCGGTGTGGCATCCCGCATCGTCTCTGGGTTGCTGGCCGACAGGCTCGGCGGCGTGCGCACCCTTCTGATCGGGTCGTGTTTGCAAACGCTGGCGCTGTTTCTGTATCTGCCCGCGGGCGGCATGGTCTCGCTCTATCTCGTCAGCCTGGTTTTCGGGCTGAGCCAGGGGGGAATCGTGCCCAGCTATGCGCTCATCGTGCGGGAATACATGCCCGCCAAGGAGGCAGGGGCGCGTGTTGGTTTTGTCATGATGGCGACGATTTTGGGGATGGCACTGGGCGGCTGGCTGTCGGGTGTGATCTACGATTTAAGCGGGTCCTACACGCTCGCCTTCGTAAATGGCATTGTCTGGAACGGGGCGAACATTGCCATCATCCTTTGGCTGATCTCTCGCAGCCGTCCGCGTGCACGTACGGCCGTGCTGGCCTAGTTCACCACTTGCGCCGCTTCATCAGACCGATCTGCTTTTGCCGCTCGCGAAAGCGGTTTTTGTCGTCTTCGGTCGTCTCGTCCACGCAGTGATGGCAGCTCACGCCCGCCTCATATCCGGCCCGATCAGTGTCCGCCGGTAGGATCGGACGGCGGCAGCCGTGACACAGAAGATGGGGGCCGGGCCTCAGCCCATGCTCCACGCTCACGCGATTGTCGAACACGAAACATGAACCCTGCCAGGTACTTTGCGCGGCAGGCACGTCTTCGAGGTACTTCAGGATGCCGCCCTTGAGATGGAATACGTCCTCGACCCCCTGACCGAGTAGATAGTTCGTCGACTTCTCACAACGGATGCCGCCGGTGCAGAACATGGCGATCTTCTTATTGTGAAAGCGGTGCTTGTTGGCTTCCCACCATGCGGGAAATTCGCCGAAGCTGGCGGTTTTTGGGTCGATCGCACCATCAAACGTGCCGATCGCCACCTCGTAATCGTTTCTGGTATCGATCACGGCTACATCGTCGCGGCCGATCAAGTCGTTCCAGTCTGCAGGTGCCACATAATGCCCGACGCTTGCGCGCGGGTCCACGTCGGGCTGGCCCATCGTCACGATCTCGCGTTTGATGCGGACTTTCATCTTCCCGAAGGGCGGCACATCGGAGTGAGCGATCTTGTGCTCGAGGTCGGCACAACCCGGTAGGGCGCGCAAATGCGCCAGCACGATATCGACCGCGGCCTGCGACGGCCCCGCGATCGTCCCGTTCACCCCTTCACGCGCGAGCAGCAGCGTTCCTGTCACGCCCTGCGCCAGACACAGTTCCTGCAACGGCGGCTTGAGCGCGTTGGGATCGTCAAAGCGTGCAAAGTGGTAAAGGGCTGCGATGGTGTACATAGGATCGAAATAGGCTGCGCAGGGGTTGTTGTGCAAGAGGTGCATGGGGTAAAACAGAGTCCATCCAATTCCTGCGCAGAAAGTTATTCCATGCACGCCCTTCTCGTCATCGACGTCCAGAATGATTTTTGCAACGGTGGCGCTCTCGCCGTTGCGGGTGGGGATAATATCGTCGCGGGGATCAACACGCTGATGGGCCGGTTCGACGCGGTCGTGCTGACACAGGATTGGCATCCGGCCGGCCATTCCTCTTTCGCCTCCAGCCATGCGGCCAAAGCTCCCTATGACATGATGGAAATGCCCTACGGTCCACAGGTTCTCTGGCCCGATCATTGTATTCAAGGCACTGTAGGAGCGTCGTTTCACCCCGTGTTAGAGACCGATCGCGCCGATCTGGTGATCCGCAAGGGGTACAATCCTGCCATCGACAGCTACTCTGCGTTTTTCGAGAATGACCATAAAACGCCGACGGGTCTCGAAGGGTACCTGCGCACGCGGGGGATCACCGACCTGACCCTTGTTGGTCTCGCCCTGGACTTTTGCGTGAACTATTCGGCGGTGGATGCGGCCCAGCTTGGATTTGCGGTGACGGTTAACACGGACCTGTGCCGCGCGATTGACCTGAACGGGTCATTGGCGGAGGCGCGCAAAGCCATGACAGGCGCGGGTGTCACCCTCCGCTGAAGGGCGAATCTTCCATCGGAGTCAGGTTCAGGAGCCCGAGCGCATCCAGACCGCCCAGCGTCGCGTCTACTGCGACCGTGGCAAGAATGATGCCCATCACGCGGCTGATGACGCTGGCGCCGGTAGTCCCGATGAGCTGACCAATTTTGCTTGCCAGCAGCAGTAGAACCAGCGTGATCAGCAAAACGAATATCAACAATCCAGCGGTAATCACCTGATCAATGACAGGATTGGTATGATTGTCGGTCAGGATGACGATCGCCAGCATCGCACCGGGCGACGCGATGGAGGGCATCGCCAGCGGAAACACCGCACCTGACAAATGATCGCGTCCGGCTTCCTCGATCTCCTTTTGGGGCTTTGCGTCGCCAAAAATCATGCTGAGCGCGAAAAGGAACAGAATGATCCCGCCCGCCACCTGAAACGAGCCAAGGCGAAGACCAAGCGATTCAAGCAGATACTGCCCGCCGATCAAAAAGGCCATCAGGACCGCAGCCGACACCAGAACCGCGCGGACTGCGAATTTCCGGTGCAGCGATTTCGGCACATGTGCCGTAGCATACATGAAAACAGGCAGGCTGCCGATCGGATCGATGACCACAAAAAGAGTAATGAGTTCCCGAAGAAGAGTTGGCCAGTCAAACATGATACGCTTTCAGTGCTTTGCGGGTTGCCGGTGCTCTACCTGCTTGCTCCCTTGGGGATGTTGCGCCACACATACACTGCCTAACGGAGCAAGCCAAATGGTTGATATCGCCACGCGAGTCTGGAATCATAAATGGAAGATCGATCCCATTGTGCGGTCGCTCATCGATACAGATTTCTACAAGCTCCTGATGTGCCAGTCGATCTTTCGCAACAAGCCCGACACGGAGGTGACGTTCAGCCTCATCAACCGATCAAAGCATATCCCTTTAGCCGATTTGATTGACGAGAGGGAGTTGCGCGAGCAGCTTGATCACATCCGATCGCTTTCGCTCAGCCGGGGCGAATCCACGTGGCTGCGCGGCAATACATTCTATGGCAAGCGCCAGATGTTCCGCTCTGATTTCATGGAATGGTTCGAGAACCTAAAGCTGCCGCCCTATCATCTTGAGCGCAAGGGCGATCAATACGAGCTGACGTTCAAGGGTAAATGGCATGAGGTCATGCTCTGGGAGATTCCGGCGCTTGCCGTGTTGATGGAGCTACGCGGCCGCGCGGTTCTCGACCGGATGGAGCGGTTCGAGCTTCAGGTGCTCTATGCCCGCGCGATGACGCGCGTGTGGGAAAAGGTCGAGGCGCTGCGCGATATACCAGATCTGTCGATTGCCGATTTCGGCACGCGGCGGCGCCACAGCTATCTGTGGCAGGACTGGTGTGTGCAGGCCATGAGCGAAGGGCTGGGCGCTAAATTCACCGGCACCTCCAATTGCAAGATCGCCATGAAGCGGGAGATGGAGGCAATCGGCACCAACGCCCATGAGCTGCCCATGGTCTATGCCGCACTGGCGCAAAGCGATGAAGAGCTGTTTCAAGCTCCCTATAAGGTCTTGGAGGATTGGCACGAGGAGCACGAAGGCAACTTGCGCATCATTCTGCCTGATACTTACGGTAGCCAAGGCTTTCTGGATAACGCGCCCGATTGGCTGGCTGGCTGGACCGGCATCCGCATCGACAGCGGCGATCCCGCCACTGCAGCACAGCAGGCGATCAATTGGTGGATTTCACGTGGCGAGGATCCGCGCAAGAAGCGGGTAATTTTCAGCGACGGCCTCGATGTTGCCAAGATCAAGGAACTCCACCAGCAATTTTCGGGCAAGACGGCGATTTCCTTTGGTTGGGGAACGCTTCTGACCAATGATTTCCGTGGCCTTGTACCCGACGATGCGCTGTCCCCCTTCAGTCTCGTTTGTAAAGCGGTCAGCGCAAATGGCGTGCCGACTGTGAAACTTTCGGACAACCCCAACAAGGCGATGGGACCGGCCGATGAGATCGAGCGCTACAAGCGTGTGTTCAGCCTTGGCAAGCAGGAAGCGCAGGAGGTGGTAGTATGACCACGACGCACGAGGCGGACGAGGACGAACGTAATCAGAATATCCTGATCTACATCAACGGGGCGCTGAAGCCGCGGGCGGAGGCGACCGTCTCGGTCTACGACAGTGGCTTTCTCTTGGGTGACGGGATGTGGGAGGGAATGAGGCTCTATAATGGGGTTTGGGCGTTTTTCGACGAGCATATGGACAGGTTCTTCAATTCCTGCAAAGCGGTCTCGCTCGATGTGGGAATGGACAAGGCGGGCATCGCCGAGGCCCTGCAGCTGACTGCGCAAGCCAACGGGATGACTGACGATGTCCATTGCCGTTTGATGCTGACGCGAGGTGTGAAGGTCAAGCCGTTTCAGCATCCTTCGCTGTCGCGCAGCGGGCCGACGCTTGTGATTATCATGGAGCACTCAAAGCCCGTGGAGAAGCTCGCCTCTCAGGGCATCCGCCTTGCGACGGTCCCGCAAGTGCGCGGCCTGCCGATGGCGCAGGATGCCAAATACAACAGCCATTCCAAGCTCAACTGCGTGATCGCGTGTTTGCAGGCGGAGCAGGCGGGCGCGGACGAGGCGCTGATGCTCGATCCACATGGCTTTGTGAACACCACCAATGCCTGCAATTTTTTCATCGTACGGCGCGGGGAGGTTTGGACCTCGACCGGCGACTATTGCATGAACGGGGTCACGCGGCAGAAGGTGATTGATCTGTGCCGGGCAGACGGGATCCCGGTCTTTGAGCGGAACTACTCCCTCTATGAGGCCTACGGCGCAGACGAGGCCTTCCTGACCGGTACTTTCGGCGCGCAAACACGGGTGTCGGAGATTGACGGCAAGCCCATCGGCGATGGCACTTACGGCGTGACGGATCGGATCAGGCAGCTCTACAAGCAGGCGATTGCCGAAAATATCGCGCGCTAGCTTTTTGCCCTGCGCGCTGATGTACGGCGGGTGGCTAGGTTCGAGCGGATAAATGCTGCGATGAAGATCGCGGTCAGTATCAGGATGATCGTCGGTGCGGGTGCGCTATCGAGGAAAAAGCTCGCATAGACACCCAGAACACCCGAAATCATCGTCACACCTACAGCAATGGGCAACATGCGTGAGAATTGCTGAGTCAGTAAAAACGCGATTGCACCGGGCGCGATGAGCAGGCCAATCGACAGGATGATGCCCACTGCCGAAAGCGTCGCCACGATCGTGAGGGAGATCAGCGCCAGCAACCCGTAGTGCAGCCAGCCTACCCGAAGGCCCACCGCCTGCGCCTGCACCGGATCGAAGGCATGCAGCATCAGATCACGCCGTTTGGCGAGCAACACTGCCGCCACGAAGAGCGAAATCAGGCCCGCTGTCCACAGATCCGCGGCACCCACGCCCAACATATTGCCGAACAGAATATGATCGAGGTGCATCTCCGTGCTGATCTTGGTGTACATCACGATGCCGAAGCCGAACATGCCGGAAAAGACGATACCCATGACAGTATCTTGCTTGATGCGACTGTTCTCCGCGAGAAATCCGGTTGCCAGCGCGCAGAACATGCCCGCACAGAACGCTCCGATGATAAGCGGAATACCGAACACATAGGCCGCCACCACACCGGGCAAAACCGCATGGCTGATTGCATCGCCCATAAGCGACCAGCCTTTAAGGACGAGATAGCACGACAGGAGGCTGGTTGGCACGGCGATCATGAGCATGATGACAAAGGCATTCTGCATGAATGCGAACTGGAAAGGCTGGAGCAGCGTGTCCATCATGGCAGCAGCGCCTCCCGTGCTTTGCGCCGCGCGGCGAGATAACCATGTTTTGGCGCAAACACGAAAGCGGTAAGGAAAATGAGGGTTTGCAGGCTGACAATGATACCGCCTGTCGCGCCGTCGACGAAAAAGCTCAGATAGGCGCCAAGAAACGAAGTAACTGCGCCGATGCTGACGCTCATCACCAAGAGGCGGGGGAAGCGGTCCGTCAGAAGATAAGCCGTGGCGCCCGGTGTGACCACCATTGCGATCACCAGAAAGGCCCCGACCGTTTGCAGTGCCGCCACGCAAGACGCCGAGAGCAGCATGAAGAAAACCACCTTTAGCAGATCGGGCTTCAGCCCGATGGAGCGAGCGTGACTCTCGTCGAAAAACGTGACCATCAGATCCTTCCACTTCGCCAGCAGGATCGCCAGCGTCACGAACCCGATGATCGCAAGCTGCACCGTATCGGAGGGCGTGATGGCGAGGATATTGCCCATCGTAATGGTCTGAACAGAGACTGATGTTGGTGATAGTGACACCATGAAAAGTCCCAGCCCGAAGAAGGACGTGAAGATCAGACCGATGATCGTATCCTCCTTAAGTCCGGAGCGCTGGTTGAGAAACAGCATTGCCCCCGCCGCGAGGCCGCCTGCGGCAAACGCCCCCAAGGCAAAAGGCAGGCCGAGCATATAAGCCCCCGCAACACCGGGTACGATGGAGTGGCTCAGCGCATCGCCGATCAGCGACCATCCCTTAAGCATCAGATAGGCGGACAGAAAGGCACAGACACCGCCGACAAGCGCACTTACCCACATCGCGTTGAACATGTAGCCATAGGAGAACGGCTGCAAAAGCGTCTCTATCATTCGGCTTTCTCACGATCTGTCTCGTCCGCATAGACGACGAAGGGGCGTTCGTCGTCGGTGATGACGCGGATCGAGCGTGCATCGTCGTCATCATGTAGGTCCGAGCCGCCGATTACAAAGTGGCGCAGGACGCCGCCGAACGCGAGCTGCAGATTCTCGTGGGTGAAGGTTTGCTGTGTCGTGCCGTAGGCGATCACAGTCTCTTTCACCAAAATGGTACGGTCACAAAACTCTGGTACAGACCCTAGATTGTGGGTTGAGACCAGCATCACGCGCCCCTCGTCACGCATCTCGCGCAGCAGGTCGATGATCTGATCCTCTGTCTGGACGTCCACACCGGTAAAAGGCTCGTCGAGGAGGATCACCCGCCCCTCTTGGGCAAGCGCACGGGCGAGAAACACACGCTTGCGCTGTCCTCCCGACAATTCGCCGATCTGACGATGCCGGAACTCGGCCATGTTGACCCGCTCGAGCGCCGCTGTCACGGCTTTATGATCAGCCTTCGCCGGATGGCGGAAAAACCCCATGTGCCCATATCGTCCCATCATTACGACGTCCTCGACGAGCACGGGAAAAGACCAATCGACCTCTTCGGATTGCGGCACATAGGCGACGATATTTTGCTTGAGCGCCTGCTTGACTGGCATTCCGAGGACCGAAATCTCGCCTTTGGCTGCTGGCACGAAGCCCATAATCGCCTTGAACAGGGTCGATTTACCCGCCCCGTTGACGCCGACGAGGGCCGTGATGGTCCCTGTGGGGATTTCGAATGTCGCATTGCGCAGCGCGGTATGCCCGTTTCGGTACGTGACTGTTACATCACGAGCGCGGATTCCTTCGCTCATTCAGTCAGGCCCCGCAGGATCGTCTCTGACGTCACCGTCAGTAGATCGAGATAGGTCGGCACTGGCCCATCCGCTTCTGTCAAACTATCGACATAGAGGACACCGCCGTACCGCGCTCCTGTCTCGCGCGCGACCTGCTCGGCAGGAGCCTGCGATACGGTCGATTCGCAGAACACCACCGGAATATCATTCTCGCGGATGGTATCGATCACCTTGCGAACCTGCTGGGGCGTGCCTTGCTGGTCCGCGTTCATCGGCCAGAGATAGAGCTCCTTCATGCCGAAATCACGGATCAGATAGCTGAACGCCCCTTCGCATGTGGCAAGCCACCGCTGCTGCTCGGGCACAGCCATGATCGCATCACGCAGCGGTGCGATCGCCTCGGTAATCTGCGCCTTATAGGCCTCCGCGTTCATGCGGTAGATGTCGGCGTTGGCCGGGTCATGCGTCACGAAGGCATCGCGGATATTGTCGACATATATCAGCGCTGTGCTCAGCCCCATCCACGCATGTGGATTGGGCTTTCCGTCATATTCGCCCTCTGTAATGCTCATCGGCTCGATCCCTTCGGTGAGCGTGGCGGAGGGAATGTCGCGCAGGTTTGAGAGGAACTGCTCGAACCAAAGCTCGAGATTGAGGCCGTTCCATAAGATCAGATCTGCATCCTGCGCGCGAATGATGTCGCGGGGCGTGGGCGAGTACCCATGGATTTCAGCGCCGGGTCGCGTGATGCTTTCCACGATTGCTGCATCGCCCGCCACATTCTGCGCCATGTCGGCGATGACCGTAAAGGTGGTGATGGCCTTGAATTTGTCTTGGGCGATGGCCGCCGTACCGAACAGCACCAATGCGCTGGTTGCTACGAGGGTCTTCAGGTTGCTGGTAAACATCCGGGTCGGCTCCAACTGGTCTCAGGTCTGAAAAATGCATATGAGAACTATTCACAACTGTAAATAAGAATGATAACGATTCTCAAAGATAGCGGTTTATGCGAATGTAGGATGCGGACGATGGCGGGCGAGAGTGAGCGGACAGAAAAAATGATCACCGCACTGCGCAAAGCGGGGATCCGCGTGACGCGTCAGCGGATAGCACTTCTGGGCGTGTTGGCAGATGCCGACGATCATCCCGATGCAGCCGAACTTCATCACCGGGCCAAACGGGTCGAGCCGACAGTATCGCTTGCAACAGTGTACCGCACGCTTTCGGCGCTGGAGGAGGAAGGGGTCGTGCACCGCCATTCCTTCGAGGGCGGTGGCGCGCGCTTCGAGACGACCCATGAAGAGCATCATGATCATATTCTCGATGTGGAAACCGGACAGGTCATCGAATTCCAGTCCGACAAGATCGAGCAGCTTCAAGACGAGATCGCCCGCGAATTGGGTTATGAGGTGGTGCACCACCGTCTCGAGCTTTACTGTCGCAAAAAGCGCTAGGCCCGCTTGAGCTGTCGCTCGCGCCAGACAATCAGCAAACCGCTAATGAGTATCAGAAGCGCGCCCGGAAACAGCTCCCGCCAAGGCGCTTCATCGAAAAACAACCAGCCTAGGGCGAAGGCCAGCGGAATGCCGAAGTAATTGAAGGGCGCCAGATTGCTCTGCTCGGCCATCCGGTAGGCCATGATGAGCAGGAGCACGGCCGACCCGCCAAACCCACCCATGGCCATGAGCCACAAGATGTCTCCGGACTGGCTCAATGGAGTGAACCCGCCCGTGGCGAGAGCGAGCACGACCGCGCCGAGAAGGGCAACGATGCTGGAATAGAGATTGATCAGTGGGGTCGGCACGTCATCGTCCATTATACGGGCCGTCACGCCGACGAGCGCATAACCCACAGCGGCGCCGAGGGGCAGGAGAGCGGCCATCGAAAAACTGTCGGAGCCAGGCCGTACGATCCAGATCACCCCAATAAATCCTAGAACCACCGCGCACCAGCGGATCCAGCCGACCTTTTCGCCCAGCAGCGGCACCGCCAGCGCAACGGCGAACAGTGAATTGGCGTAGGTGATCGTGGAGGCGGTCGCAAAGGTCAGCAGCCCCAGCGACAGGTAGAATGAAAACTGGGCAAACGTGAGGATCACCCCGCGCGACAGGGCGAGCCGCCATTGCCGCAGCTTCCACGGGCGTCCGTTTTCGTGCCAGCCGCGCGAGGCATAGAGCACGAGCAGCGACGGGATCAGCCCGAACATGTTGCGCCATGCCGAAAGCTCAGCAGCACTATAGCGGGGTGACAAATGCTTGATGATCAGGCCCATCCCGTCGAAAAGCGTCAGCGCGCAGAGGAGGAGGAGAATGGCAGTAAAGGTGCGATCGGTTTTCATCGGCGCATGATGTGCCTGAAATGCGCCAATGACCAGCGTACATCCGCACAACGGAGCGCGCCCAATATTCCTCGTTTTTTGAATAAACTCCGGCTCCAAGAAGTCATCCCGGACCCGCGTCTGCTATTCCGGATCGACCTTGCCGCGCATCGCCTTTACCTCGCCGCGCACCTTCTTGGCTTTGAGCCGCCGCTTTTTCGATCCTAATGTGGGTCTAGTCGCGATCCTGCGCTTGGGCGGTGTGAGCGCCTTCTCGATCAGTTCCTTGAGCCGCTCGCGCACCAGTTCGCGGTTGCGCGCCTGACTGCGGGTCTCGTCACATTGCAGCACCAGTGCGCCTTCGGTGGTCCAGCGCCTTCCCGCCAGCCTGCGCAAACGGTTTTTTACAGGAAGTGGAAGAGAAGGGGATGTTGCGGCTTCAAACCGCAATTCAACGGCGGATGACACCTTGTTGACATTCTGCCCGCCGGGACCGGAGGCGCGCATGAAGCTTTCGCTAAGCTCCCAATCCTGAATGATGATCGCGTCAGTAATATGCAGCATGGAAAACAGTATAGCGCGCAAGCCGCGCTGCCCCAAGATGCGAAATGGGCCACCCTGAAACAGAGCGGCCCAATCGAATTGTAAGGAGGCGGGATCGGTTAGACCGATGGTCCACTTCGGATTTCAGTGAGCCAGGGGCTGCCCTAGCAAACGACCTCCAAAGCTGTTCCGACACCTCGCTCCAGTACCTTTCTTGACACTAGATCACCTCCTTTGCATTTTGTTAAACATGTACAATTGTTTGCACAGGTTATCCGGATCGCAAAGCATTTTTTGTAGTGGATACCAGCGCGCCGGAATTTCGCCTATTTATGTGGCACGCAGGCGCGCGGTGATAAGACGGAACGGTACCAGCGCGAGCAATGCCAGCGAGAGCTTTACCGCCCAATCGGCCACTGCCAGCGACACCCAAAGTGGCGCTTCGGGCCCTTTGCCGAGGATTGGCAAGATCTCCGAAGCCCATGATACGTCCGTGCCGGGATGGACGAAGGAAAAAGCCCCCGAAAAGGCGATGGTGAAGAAAATCGCGGTATCCACCGTGCTTCCGACCAGCGTCGAGACGAGGGGTGCTTTCCACCAGCTGCCGCCACGCAGCGCGCTGAAAATGCTCACATCGAGCAGTTGCGCTGTGAGGAAGCCGATGCCCGAAGCGATCGCGATGCGAACAGTGACCAGCGGGCCGAACTCGCCCATGATCTGTGTTCCGATCAGGGAGCAGACGACCCCGACGACGAAGCCCACAAGAACGACTCGGCGTGCAGCCTGTGTGCCGTAGACGCGATTCATGATGTCTGTGACCAGAAAGGCGAGCGGATAAGTGAAAGCTCCCCATGTCAGCCAGTTGCCATAAAGAAACTGGACCAGAACATTTGAGGCCACCACGATGAGGGCCATGGCGATGATGCCGGGAAGATGCGTGCGCGTCATAATTTGATACCGTTTTATGCAAGGGTGCGGCGACTTGGCCCGCGATCATCGCGGACAGCGGGCATCTAGGCAGGTTTTGCCAACGGTGCAACCCTATTCAACAACGGTGAACTCCACGATCTGAGTGCGCTGGATCCGGAAAAAATTGTCATCCGAGATCATGGTGACGTGCAGCTGCCCTTGCGCGTCTTGCCAAACGCTGATGCCCTCGAGGTTGTCAAAACGCGCGGGAAATGAGGTCATCAGCGTGTATTCGCGCGCATTGGCCGGGTCGAGCACGAACATCCGCACGCGGCTACGAAACCCCAGGGGCGTCGCCGCCCGCTCCAGTAGCCAAAGGCGGCCCGAGGGATCCAGATCAGCACCCACGGGCACGAAAGGACCACGCTGAGGAATGCGGGCCGCGATCCGCCAGTCGCCGTTTTGATAAGCATAAAGCGGGAACGGCTTTCCGGCGTCGGGGGCCTTTTCCGGAAGCGCAAAAAGCGTGCCATCGGGCCCTATTGCCAGCGCTTCGACGCCAGCATTGTCGCCCAGCATGTCTTTGAACGGCAGGTCTATCCGCCCGCCTGTCCTGCCCGTGGAAAGATCGACCTGCATGATCCGGTGTCGATGCTCGAACGACAGATACGGCGTACCATCTGCACCAATCGCGAGCCCTTCGGCATCGCCGACCCGTTTATCCAGCCGGACACCTTTTGCATTTTTGAGCCCTGTTCTGCTCTGCACGCCGATCCCGGTCAGCTGCCCTCCAGAACGCTGCAAAACCGCATCGACCAGCTCTCCGCGATCACTGACGATCGTCATCCGGGTGCCTTGATCCCGCACTTCGATCCCGGACCAGCCTCCAAACCACGGTGCGTCAAGCTCCCAGCGCATCGCCCCGCTGAACTTGAGCGTCGTTTCTGCCTGCGCCCCGCTGCACAGGCAAAACAACGCCAGCGCCAGCCGGATCAATTGACTTCGAGCACAGCTTTGCACTGCGCGGGCAGGTCCGCGAGAAGCAGCTCACCGCGCGGTTTCGGCGTGGCTGTCGGCTTCGAGGGCTGTGGTTTTGCCTTTGGCGGGCTGATGATATTCGCCTGCCACTGTCGTGCATCGTCACAGCCGTCACCCGCCGGGGGCGGGGTCTGGTTTACACAGCCGCGCGCACCGTTGGGGCAGGCGAGGCGGACGTGGAAGTGGTAGTGGTGCCCGTACCACGGCCGGATCTTGCGCAGATAGCTGCGGTCGCCGCGCTCATCATCGCACATCTGGACCTTTGCCCCCGGAAACACGAATATCCGCTCGGTGCGCGGATCTTTCGCCGCGGCCTTGATGATTTCGTGGTGCGCCCGCGTCCACGAGCCGTTGACGTAGGCACCGTTGGCACGGCGTGTCGAGATCGACGAGATGTTCTCGCGCTGTACCCGCGTCAGGCTGAGCGACGTTGGCGGCAGCATCCAGATATCTGCATCAAGCCCGATTTGGTGGCTTGCGTGGCCGGTAAGCATCGGGCCTCCACGCGGCTGGCTCATGTCACCGACATAGAGGCCGTTCCAACCCGGTTGCTGGGCGGCAAACTGGCTGAGCTTCTTGACCATATCCACAAGCTCCGGGTGCCCCCAGTTGCGGTTGCGCGACAGGCGCATCGCCTGCCATGTGGGCCCTGTCTCGGGCAGTTGCTGTGCCCCCGCGAGGCATCCCTTAGCATAGCTGCCGAAAGCGGCAGGCGATTGGGCGGTGCCGGAGGACTTGGTTCCGAACAGCTTTTTTGCCTCTACATTGCTCAGCGGGCCAGCCAGTTCGCCGATGGTGGGGAGATCCATCCGCTCTTCTTTGGAGCCGCTGATGTCACGCGCGCCACCACAGCTTGCCATCAGGACGCCAAGCGCCGAAATAATAAGGAGTTTTTTTACATTCATTTGAAGAAGTCCCCTCTAGGTTTAACCCAGAGTAGCAGAACCAGCCCCACGATGAACAGCCCCACAACCGGGCTGACGCCCAATCTCTGGCTACCAGTCAGCTGGCTTGTTAGCGCGATCAGCGCGGGGGCGAGGAATGACGTCGCTTTGCCCGAAAGGGCGTAGAGGCCGAAAGCTTCGGTCATCCGCGCGGGGTTGGCCTGTCGGGTCATCATGTTGCGCGACGACGCCTGGAGCGAGCCGCCTGCAGCGCCGATCACTGCGCCTGCGATGAAGAAGGTGATGTCGGGCGCGCTGGAGCCTTCGGCGACGGTAACGCCCATGATCGAAGTGGGCGTTATCATCACGACCAGCAAGGCCACGCAAGCCAGCGTTACCACGCAAAACACGATCACTGGCATTGGACCCAAGCGGCGGTCGACCTTGCCGGAGATCCAGCAGGCAACAGCGCCTGAAATCGCCGCGATAATCCCGAAAATACCCACCTGTGTGATCGACCAACCCAGCACCCCGAGCGCATAGATGCCCCCGAAGGTGTACATCCCGTTGAGTGCATCGCGGTAGAACATCGAGGAGCTAAGATAGGCCAGCAGGGAAGGGTGGCGCGGCAGGCCCCTGAGCGTGGCGCCCAGATCACGCAGGCTTTTGCCGATCAGTAGCCGTGCGGCGCCCGTTGGTTTTGTGTCGCGGGTGTAGAGAAAGAAGGGGACCATGAAGACCGCAAACCAGATCGCGGTGAGCGGGCCCACGATGCGGGTATCGGCCTTTGTTGCCGGATCAAGGCCGAAGAGGGGGCTGAGGCCCGCCATCGTCGTGCCGTTCGCGCCCGCTTGAAAGAGCGCGAGCATCAGCGCCAGCGCCACGACGCCGCCCACATAGCCGAAGGCCCAGCCCGAGCCGGACAAGCGCCCCAACTCGGCCGGGTCCTTGTCGAGTTCAGGCAGATACGAATTGGTAAAAATTGTCGCAAATTCCATCCCTATGAGGCCGATGCCGAAGAAAAACAGCGCCCAGATAACGGAGAAATCCTGTGGTGCGGTCCACCACAACGCGCCGGAGCCCACAAAATACATCACAGAAAACAGCCAGATCCACGGCAGCTTGCGCCCTGAGTTATCCGCAATGGCCCCTAGCACCGGCGCCAGCACAGCGATCGTTATCCCGGAGATCGCCAGCCCCCAACCCCAGTAGGCCTGCGCTTGTGCGCGTGCAGCCTCGGTTGCCATTCCCCCTGTAATCATGTTCGCCGAAACGGTGCCCGTGAAATATGGCCCGAATATGAAGGTCAGCAGGAGGGTGTTGTAGGGTTGGCTGGCCCAATCGAAAAAATACCAGCCCCAGATGCGCTTGCGCTGCGATATTGCTTTCATTTCAACCTGCTCCCCCCGTTTGTACTAACGTAGAACAGGCCAAACAGTTTGGTGCAAGAAGTGGTTTCGCGCCGGATCAGTCCTGCATAGGAGGCCATGGACGCGTCGCCTCGGCGCTGGTCCAGTTCCGGATCCAATCGGGCATTGCGGGGGAGATAGCCTGCTGGCCGAGCGCGGCGAGTATGCGCGGGGGTTTCACGATCCCGTTCTTGTCCGTCGCTGCGGCGCGGTAGAGGACGTGGCTGGCACATTCACCATCGCGCTTCCACATCGACTGCTCAATATACATGAATTTATCGTCCCAGCACACGGCACGGCTGCGCACCTCGAACCGCTCGAAAGGGCGGATGCGGCGACGAAAGCGCACGTGCGATCCGGCCATCGTCAGGTTCCACCGCTCGCGTCGCAGAACCGCGACCAGACCCGCGCGCTGCGCCATCGCGCTGCGCCCCAGATCATAAAGGGTGAGCGCTCGGCCATTGTTTAGTTCAAGAAAGACGTCAAGATCATGCGGCCAGCAGATGTGATGCGACACATGCATCTCGGTCAAAGTCTTGAAGCGCGGCTGGCGGCTGGCCAGCCAGACATCTTTGAACAGGCGCAAAAACGGGAACATGGGGGCACTCCTTATTGCCCTCCAATTGACCTGAGGCGGGCCTGCGTCAACCAGGTACCTCGCGGCACCCTTGTCCTTTTTGTGCGCGAGGCTTAATTGCTGGTCAGACGTTTTGGAAAAGGACTGCCGCTTGTGACCTCACTCTTCATGATCCTGATGCTTTTGTTGAATATTCTGTGGTTCTTCATCATTGCCCACGTGGTAATGTCCTGGCTGATCAATTTTCAGGTGCTCAACACGCGCCAGCCCTTGGTCGCGCAGATTTGGTATGGCATAAACCGACTGTTAGAGCCTATTTACGCACCCATCCGCCGCGTGCTGCCCAACATGGGCGGGCTTGATCTGGCACCCTTGGTAGTGCTCATCGGTGTGGCGGCCGCGCGGATCGTACTGACAAATAATGCGGCGCTCTTTTACTGAGGAACAGCTCTGATCAAGCCACTGGAAATCGCGGAACGCGGTAGGAGAAGTGCTTGCCCCGCTTCTGTCGATATGTGACTTTGGCGGCGCTGTATTTCCCAACACTAGGTCTCCTTAATGTCAGGCGCTGCCCCGCTGCTAAAAGATGTATTCGGCTTTGACGGGTTTCGTCCGGGACAAGAGGAGATCGTTGAGGCGGTGACCGCGGGCGAGAACGTGCTGGCGATCATGCCCACGGGGGGTGGGAAATCCCTGTGCTTCCAATTACCTGCCCTGATGCGTGATGGCGTCACCGTCGTGATCTCCCCGCTTATTGCCTTGATGCGCGATCAGGTCCGCGCCTTGCAGGAACTGGGTGTGGGTGCAGGTGCGCTGACGTCCGGCAACACCCCCGAAGAAACGGACGCGGTCTGGGAAGGGCTTGAGGCGGGCACGCTCAAGCTTCTGTATATGGCTCCCGAGCGCCTAGCTGCCGGATCAGTGATGGGGATGCTCAAACGGGTCGGTGTGCGAATGATCGCCGTGGACGAGGCGCACTGCGTGAGCCAGTGGGGCCATGATTTCCGACCCGATTACCTGCGCATCGGAGAGTTGAAGCGCGCGCTCGATGTGCCGCTCGCCGCCTTCACAGCCACCGCGGATACCGAAACGCAGGCCGAGATCGTTGAGAAGCTGTTTGGCGGTGTTGCCCCACGGTCCTTCCTACGCGGCTTTGATCGGCCTAATATTCACTTGATGTTCGCCGCCAAGAACTCGCCTCGCAATCAGATCCTGAACTTTGCCGCTGCACGGCGCGGGCAATCGGGGATCGTCTATTGCGGGACGCGCGCCAAGACCGAAGGCATCGCGCGTGCCCTCAACGATGCCGGGCAAACGGCGATCCACTACCACGGCGGGATGGAGGCGGAAGATCGCCGCATCGCTGAGCGGCGATTTCAGCAAGAGGATGGCCTGATCGTCGCGGCCACTGTCGCGTTCGGGATGGGGATCGACAAACCCGATATTCGCTGGGTGGCTCACGCTGACCTGCCCAAAAGCATCGAGAGCTATTACCAGGAGATCGGCCGCGCGGGCCGTGATGGTGCGCCCGCCGAGACGCTGACTCTGTTTGGCCCGGAGGACATTCGCCTGCGCCGCACCCAGATCGACGAAGGGCTTGCCCCACCGGAGCGCCGCACCGCCGACCACGGTCGTCTCAACGCGCTGTTGGGACTTGCGGAGGCGCTGGAATGTCGCCGCAAGACGCTGCTGGGGTACTTTGACGAGGCGGAGGTAACCTGTGGCAACTGTGACCTGTGCGACAGCCCGGTCGATACGTTTGACGGCACGACCGCTGTGCGCAAGGCGCTCTCGGCGATGCTGCGCACCGAGGAGTGGTTTGGCGCGGGGCATCTGATCGATATTCTGCTCGGCATCGAGACGGACAAGATAAAGCAGCGTGGCCACCAATCTCTGCCGACCTATGGCGTAGGAACGGAATACACCAAACCTGAATGGCAGGCCGTTTTCCGGCAGATGATGGGCCGTGATCTGGTGCGCCCCGATCCCGCCCGCCACGGCGCGCTGCGGATGACCGATGCCGCTTTGCCGATCCTGCGCGATGAGCAATCCATCACCCTGCGCCGCGACAGCATCAAGGCCGCCGGATCCACACGCCGCCCCGCCGTGAAAGCGATGGTCAACGATGAGGATGCCCCATTGCTGAGCGCGCTGAAGGCCAAGCGGCGCGGACTTGCTGAGGCGGCAAAAGTGCCCGCCTACATCATCTTTACCGACCGCACGCTGATCGAGATGGCGGAGACGCGGCCCGCAAATCTCGACCAGATGGCAGGGATCAGCGGGATCGGCGCGAAAAAACTTGAAAGTTATGGCGCGGCGTTTCTGGAAGTAATAAACGGCGAGGCCGCGATGATGCACCCGCAGCGCCGGAAGCTTGCCGGGCGTGGTGCGGGCGATCTCTACGACCAGCTCCTCGAAGTGCAGTCTGTCCTGTCGCGCGGTGCGCTGGGCACAGATAAGCCGCTGAGCTGTTCGGCATCGCTGCTGGCCAAGGTAGCGCAGATGCGCGGCGCGAACGAGGATGCGATGGAGCGGCTTCTGGGCGACAAGCGCGCGGAGCGTTTCGGTGCCGCCTTTCTGGACGTCCTGCGCAGCGCGGACTAGATACCATTACAGGGTAAAGAGGAGCGGATATGCTTGTTGTGATTTCACCGGCGAAAAAGCTGGACTGGGCCGAGCGGGACGTGGCGACCACCACACCCGATTTTCTCGACGCAGCGGCGGAGCTTGTTACGGCAGCGTGCAAGCTGAGCGTGAGTGATCTGAAAGCGCTGATGTCGCTGAGCGAAAACCTTGCGACACTGAACCGCGATCGTTTCAAGTCCTATGTCGCGGCGCCACAGGCCGATCTGACACGGCCCGCTGCGCTCGCCTTTGCCGGTGATACCTATCAGGGGCTGGAGGCAGCGAGTCTGGACTCCGAAGAGATGGAGTTTGCGCAGGATCATTTGCGGATCCTGTCTGGGCTCTACGGTGTGCTGCGGCCACTGGATGCGATCCAACCCTACCGACTCGAAATGGGCAGCAAGCTCAAGACGAAACGCGCGAAGAGCCTCTATGAGTTTTGGGGCAGCGGGATTTCCGAAGCGTTGAATGCGCAGGCGCAAGCCACTGGCAGCGATGTGCTAATCAACTGTGCCAGTCAGGAATACTTCGGCGCTGTGAACCTTGAAGCGCTGGAGCCGCGCGTGATCACGCCGCAGTTCATGGAAGAGAAGGACGATGGCAAAGGCCCGAAAATCGTGAGCTTCTACGCTAAAAAAGCGCGCGGTGCGATGGCGCGTTTTGTGATGCAAAACCGGATCAAGGAGACTGACGGCATCCTCGACTTCGATATCGGTGGCTATACTTACATGCCGGAAATGTCCAAGCCGGAAGCGCCTGTGTTCCTGCGCCCCTATCCTGCATCCTGAACCTGCGCTTGTGTGATCTGCTCGGTGCCCAGCGGCTGCGCCAGCAGTATGTGATCCTCGATCATCGCGCGGCGCAGCGGTTTGGTGAGGTAGTGATCAAGCCCCGCCTTCAGGATTGATTTGTCATCGTCTGGCAAAGCGTGGGCGGTCATGGCGACCACGGGAATATGGCCTCCCTGCCGCGCCTCGATCTCGCGGATTTTTTGAGTCGCTTGTTTGCCATCCATGCGCGGCATCGAGATGTCCATGAATATGAGGTCCGGCTTGAAGCTTTGATAAAGCTCGACCGCTTCCTCACCGTTGGCTGCAAATTGCAGAGCGATGTTGAGTGATTTGACCATCTTGCTGAACACGAGCTGATTTGTGCGGTTATCCTCCGCAGCAAGCACGCGCATCTTGCGCAACTTGACCGGGGCAGTCAGCGTCTCGACAAAGGGTGCGATCTTTTCCAGTTCGGTAAACAGGGCGCGGCGCGGCAGCGGTTTTTGCAGCATTGCGCTAAAGCCTTGGGCACGCGGATCATCCTTGAGCCCCATCAGATTAGAGCTCAGCAGAAGCATAGGTATCGTGCTCCCGCGCGCGCGCAGGGCTTCGGCGAGGGCGAGTGCATCGACGTTGGGGAGCTTATGGTCCGTCACGATCATGTCGATCGTGTCGTCCAGTTCACCGAGTGCGGCGGCAGCGGAATTGACCCCGATAGTTTGCAGCTGGAGCTGCGCGAGTTGCCGCTCCAGAATGGCGCGGTTCTCCGCCATGTCATCCACCACCAATACCCTGCGCAGGTGGCGCGCGAGAGATGGATACTCCGTATTGATCGCACCATTCGCCTCCATCTGAATCCTGAAGCCAAAGCACGACCCGACGCCTTCCTCGGATGTGACCCAGATCTCCCCTTTCATCAGCTCGACCAGACGTTTTGTGATGGCAAGGCCAAGGCCGGTGCCATCGAACTGCCGGTTCCGCTCGTTTTCGACCTGATTGAATTCGCCGAAGATGTGGCCGGTCATGTGATCGGGGATGCCGATGCCCGTATCCTCGACTGCGATGTGGATGGAAACCTCGCCCGCTGCGGCATCCGCAATACCTGTCACACGGACCAGAACATGACCTTCGATGGTAAACTTGATCGCATTCCCGATGAGATTGGTCAGAACCTGCCGGATGCGGCCGGCGTCGCCGATCATATCCGTCGGCAGGAACAAATCATAATCCAGCAACAGCCCGAGCCCCTTATCGCGGGCCATCGGTTGAAGCAGCATGATGACTTCCTGGCAGGCACGCTCCAGATCGAAAGGGGATTTGTTCAAAGCAAGGCGTCCCGCCTCGATCTTTGAATAATCCAACACGTCATTGATGATCACCAAGAGAGCCTCGCCGGAGTTCTTGATGGTCTGGACGTAGAGGCGCTGCTCCTCGTCGAGCGGGGTGTCGTCAAGCAAATCGGCCATGCCAACCACACCGTTCATCGGTGTCCGGATCTCGTGGCTCATATTGGCGAGGAACGCAGATTTGGTGCGGTTGGCCGCCTCCGCCTGCTCTCGCGCTGAATGGAGCTCGCGCTCATATTGAACCGTTGCGGTAATATCGAGCCCGAGGGACACCACATCGCCACCGGGGCCGCGCTGGTCGATCATCTTGATGTAGTTGCCATTCCACAGCTGGATCACTTCCGGCTCCGGATTGCGGCCCTGAAACCGCGTCAGCATGCGCTGGCGCCATGCAGTCGGCTCCATCCCGCCCAGATCGACGATCCCCTCATCGGTGAGCGCCTGAAGGATCGTCACGAAATTCACGCCCGGTTTGATCACTTCAAGGCCGTCGAAAACGGCCAGATAAGATTGATTTGCCATGATCAGGCGGTTGTCACCGTCGAAAAAGGCAAAGCCATCCTTGATCGTCTCGATGGAGTGCCATAACCGCCGCTCGACCACCGCGATCTTCTCGTGGGCGGCGTTAAGGTCGGATTTGACCTTGCGGTTCTCGGCCCCCATGCTTTCGACGAGGGCGCGGGTATCCACGATCTCATCGCTCAACTCGCGCGCGTGGCGGCCCAGCTTGCGGTTTGCAGCAAACAGTTCGGCCTTCTTGAGCTCGAGCATACGTTCCGCAGCCAACCTGCCCCGCCGCTCTTCGGTGAGTTTTTGTTGTAGACTCATCGGTCCCTCTTTGGTCGTCCTGCCTGCTTCTTGTGCGCCATTGGCAGTAAATACCCCATTAATGGCCCAAGGTTCCCCGACAAACCGGCTGGACTAATCGTATGTGTGGTGCGACTGCATGACATCATGTCGCTTGCTCTTTCCGTCCTGCCATTGTTGCTGATTATCGCGTCCGGCTATGGGCTTGCGAAATCGCAGATCATTCCCCGCAGTGCTTGGGGCGCGATCGAGACACTGTCGTTTCGCGGGCTTATCCCGGCGACCTTGATCCTTGCCATTTCACGCTCCGATCTCTCGATCGAGCGGTTCGGCAGCTTTGGTCTGGCGCTGGTGGGGACGTTGATGCTCCTGTCGGTTCTGGTGCTCGCGTTGCGGCTCTTGCCGCAGTCTGTGCTGGCCAATTCTTCGTTCACTTCGATGTTTCAGGGCAGTGTCCGGTGGAATGCTTTCGTCGCTCTCGCGGCCGCAGAGCAGTTTCTAACCGGTGGCATCGCACTGATGGCAATCGCGATCGCGGTCCTGATCCCGATGATCAATATCATCTGCATCATCGTGCTTGCCGCGTTTGGGCCGTCGCGGGCCAGCGTGGGAAAAGTGTTGGGCACTCTTTCGCGCAACCCGTTGGTGCAGGCTTGCGTAATAGGGCTCGCGCTCAATTTCAGCGGGGTCTCCCTGCCTGTCCCCGTGGCAGATGCGCTGGAGATGATCGGCCGGGGCGCATTGGGCGTAGGGCTGCTCGCGGTGGGTGCTGGAATCAGCCTGCGCAGGCTCACACGGCTCGATTGGCGGGTGTGCTTTGGCGTGATGATGCGGCCTGTGCTTGCATCCGGCATATTTGCAGTGCTCGGCACCCTTCTCGGGTTGCCCCCGGTGCAGGTGTTCGCCGGTATTCTGGTGTTTGCCGCCCCCGCGGCTTCTAATGGCTATATCGTCGCCAAGCAGATGGGCGGCGATGCTGATCTCTATGCCGATATCATGACATGGCAGGTGGTAATGTCGCTGCTGGCGCTGCCCTTTTGGGCGCAAATCATCCTTTAGCGGCGACCTTCGCGCAGCCACGCTGCCGTGATCAAACCCGCGCTCAGCAAGAGTACCAACCACGCAGGCAGGATCGGTGTCTGGCGCACGTCTCGGGTCTCGTAGGCCTCGCGCGGGGTCAGGCCGATCCAGCCACGCCCTGCCGCCGGACGCCCTGCGCGCACATTGCGGATGCTGGGCAGACCTTCCTCCAGACGGCTCTCTCCGCCACGCATTGCCGCCATAACAGGTTCCAGCACAGACGAATCAGCAATTGTTTCAATAAATTCACGCGGCGCGGCGGGGCCAAGGCCGATCACACTGGTCTGGTCGCCGTTTTCGAGCCGGTACAGCCCGATCTCGGGGCCTGTGAAAATTGTCTCGAACCGTCCCGGTGCTGCGGGTGACAGGGGCATCTCGATAACGGTGCCATCGGGTCCGGTGATCATCAGTGGGGGAACGTCCTCGCTCAGGGTGCGCCGCTCGATCCGCATGGTCTGGCCTTCCGCTGTCGCAGTCAGGGCTTCTTCCTCAAGCTCCGGCTCTCCCATCATCCAGTGGGCCAGACGTCGCAACAATTCCAGCTGTGGCCCCCCGCCTTCATACCCACGGTTCCACAGCCATGCTTGATCGGAGGCCAGAAGCGCCACGCGGCCATCGTCGACACGGTCCAGAATCAGGAGCGGACGATCCTCGATGCCCGTCATGACCACATTGCCGGAGGTCGCGGTAACGTCGATCTGGCGCAGCCAGCGGCCCCAATCGCCGTTCTGTGGTAGGCCCGAAGTGACCGGATGGCGATTGCCGATATCCGTCACCACAGGCAGGTACGGCGCATCGATGACCCGCGCGCTCGGCGTTGCGGGCAGAACATCGCCCAGCGGCGTCCGGAAGAGGCTGTCGGCGCTGGCAAAATCCGGGCCCGCCGATACCAGAACAGCCCCGCCCTTACGCACATAATTGGCGATATTCTCCAGATAGAGCGAAGGCAGGATGCCGCGCCTCTTGTAGCGGTCAAAAATGATCAGATCGAAATCGTCGATTTTCTCCATGAACAACTCGCGGGTGGGGAACGCGATGAGCGACAGCTCCGATACCGGCACGCCGTCCTGCTTTTCCGGGGGGCGCAGGATTGTGAAATGCACCAGATCCACAGAGCTGTCCGACTTCAGCAGGTTGCGCCATGTGCGCCCGCCCGCGTGCGGCTCCCCGCTGACCAGCAGCACGCGCAAACGGTCACGCACACCGTTGATCTGGATCACGGCGGCGTTGTTGCGGTCGGTCAGCTCGCCTTCGGCTGCTGGGAGGGAAAAGCGGATCACGTTGCGCCCACCGTGCGGCAGGGTCACGGGCAGCTCAAGATCCTCGCCAATCGGCACGCGAAACCGCTGGGCCTCTTCTCCGTCGATGGAGATATCAAGCTCGGTCACGCCTTCGCTCGCGGGGGCTGCCCCCAGATCGTCGATGCGTAGGGTCAGCACGACAGGTTCGCCGATGATCGCAAAAGCGGGCGCGCCAAGGACACGCAGGCGGCGATCCCAATCTGTGGCCTCACCGCTGAGCAAAACATGGAAAGGGGCAGGCAGATCGACAGGCAGATCAGCATCATGCACCCGGCCATCGGTAAGCGCTACGACCCCGGCAACCCGTGCGCGGGGCTCTTCGGCCAAGGCCTCAGAGAGCGCGGCCAAAAGCTCGGTGCCGGCATCGCCGGGTCCGTCGGGCACGGTGATCCGGCGCAGTTCGGTGTTGGGGCGTGCGGTGATCTGTGCCGCAAGACGGTCGGCAGCGTCCGAGGTTTGCGCCGCACGGTCGCCCAGGCGCTGGCTGGCGCTTTCATCTTCCAGCATCAGGACGATATCACTCAAAGGTGCGCGGTCTTCCTGCTGGAAAGAGGGGCCTGAAAGCGCCGCGAGGACGACCAACCCCGCAAGACCGCGCAAGGGCCAGCCTCTCAACCCGCGTACCAGTGCCAAGATCACCCCAATGGCGGCGATGACGGCAACCATGACCAACAGGGGCCACGGAACGAGTGGATCAAATACGATACTGGATGTCATTGGCCCAACCTGTCCAAAAGGGCAGGCACATGGACCTGGTCCGATTTATAATTGCCCGCCAAAACATGCATCACCAGATTGATGCCGAAACGGTAGGCGATCTCGCGTTGCCGTTCACCGCTGAAGCCGCGTCCGATGGGCAGCAGCGGGGCACCGCCTGCATTCACCGCCCAAGCGGATGCCCAATCGTTGCCGCCGATTACCACGGGAGTGACGCCATCGTTTAGGTCGCGGAACGGCATTCCCTCGATCTGCTCTGCGTTTGGATCGGCTGCTTCGACCCAGACATCGCGGCTGTTGTGCCGTCCCGGAAAATCCTGAAGCAGATAGAACGTGCGGGTGATTACATGATCCGCCGGAAGCGGCTCTAATGCAGGGATATCCAGGGGGGCTGCCAACTCTTGAAGCTTGCGTCCATTCGGGCTTGAGGCGCCAAAACTGGCGGTGTCTGCATCGCGCGTGTCGAACAGGATCATCCCGCCGGAGCGCAGATAGGTGTTGAGCTTGACGTAGGCTTCCGCCGAAGGCGTTGGCTGGCGCGGGGTTATCGGCCAATAAAGGATCGGGAAGAAGGCGAGTTCATCCGTTTCCAGATTGACCCCCAGAGGCGGGGAGGGCTCGACCGACGTGCGGAAGAACAGCGTATCGCTGAGACCGGTGAGGCCCGCGAGTGCGATCTCGTCGACTTGAGGGTCGCCCGTAATGACGTGGCCTAGCGTGAGTTCCGAGGTCGCCGAGAGCGCGAAGGCTTCTGCGGCTGTTTGCGCATCGGCAGCAGGGGCGCCGAAGAGCATGAGAGCGGCCAGAGCGGTGGCAGGAGCGTTGCTGCGGCTCAAAAGGCGGCCAGATAGTGCCAGCGATACCACGACATCGGCCAACAACAGTAGGATCGCGAGGCTCAGGAGCCAGCCTGCAACGGGTTGTTCGGGTGCTACCGCAAGGCCTCTCACGGGCACGTCGGATGGCCAGCTTGTCGGGGTGAGTGTGGACTCAGCTGTCAGCACATTGCGCGCAAGGGTTCTGTCACCGGAGGTATAAAGGCCGGGTGGCAATAAAGGCCCTGTCGGGTCTTGCACGAGGGCGGGACCGTCGATGCCGGGCAGAGAGCCCGCATCGGACAGGCTGCCAAAACCATCCAGCACGCGGCGCGGGATCCATGTGGTACCCTCGAGCGCCGCGACAGTCGCGCTCGCGGCAGAAGAAGACACCGCCAGCCTCTCCATCATTTCCACGAAAAGACCCGAAAGCGGCAGCGTTGACCATTCCGCCGTGGCAGTCACGTGAAAGAGGACGATCTGGCCTTGCCCCACGTTCTTTCGCGTCACGAGCGGCGTGCCATCGCTGAGTGAGGCGATCACGCGCTCCGCCAGTGTAGGATCCGGCTGCGCCATGACCTGTGCGCTCACCGTTACATCGTCGGGAACCGTCAGCCCGAAGAAAGGAGAAGCGTTTGAGAACGCAGAGAGGCCCTTCGGCTCCCCCCAACTCATCGCACCACCGACACTGCGGCCGCCGGCACGCAGGCGCACGGGCATCAGGGGATCTTCGTCAATCCGCGAGATATCCGAAGCGGCGATGCGCGGACCGGCAAAGCGCACCAGCATCCCGCCGTTCTCGATCCATTCGGTGAGCGGCGCGGCCTCGCCGCCGGACAGTGTCGCAACATCAGCCAGAACGATTACATCGGGATTGGCTGGCAAAATGTCACTGAGGCTGCCGTCGATCAGGTCCGCAGTAGGCGCGAGCGCCTGCTCGATGTAGTGCAGCGGCGACAAAAGCTCCAAGCCCTCGCGGCTTTCGCGCGCTGAGATCAGGGCGACTTCGCGCCGCCGCAGGCCATCATCGCTGAGCGTACTGGCCCCGGCGGAGCGCTGGCCTGCAATGTCAAATCTGGTGATCCGCGCGCGCAATTCCGATGGAAGCACGATGGCAGTCTCTGCCTCTGTCGCTCCCTGTTCGAAAGTCGCCGTGGCAGTGGCCAGAATACGCGCGTTTCCCGCTGGATCGCGGCCCTGCGCCTGTACAACGATCTCCCGTTCTTCCCCGGCTGTGGCACGCAGCATGCGCAGCTGGACGGCGCCATCCTCGTAGGTAGCCGGCAGCATGGCGAGCACGTTCAGCGCCGTCTGGTAGGCTTCGACCGTGCCACGCTCTTGCAGGAGATCCAGAAGATCATCGCGGTTGGCGTAATCCAGCGTGTCGCTGAACCAAAGCGTGTCGAAAGTTCCCAATCCCTCGACGGCCGCTTGTGCCGTCACGAGCATCTCTTCGCTCGGCTGCCAGGGGGCGGGGTTTAGACCTGCCAGCCTGCTTCGCCACGCATCTGCAGATTGGAAAACGGGCGTTTCGGGCCGTGTTAGGGTCAAAAAGCCCACGGTGCGGCCCAAGCGGCTCGCGCGGGTGAGCTGGGCGTCGATTGCCTCTTGCTGCTGGGGCCAGCGGGTCGCTACGGCCCATGAGCCATCCAAGACAAAAAGGATCGGGCCGTTGCCCTCCGCCTGCTCCGCTTCCGGGTTCAGCACCGGCCCGGCGAGGCCAATGATGATTGCGGCAACGGCCAGCATGCGCAACAGGAGCAGCCACCACGGGGTGCGGTCCGAGACGGTCTCGTCGTCCTTGAGGCCCAAAAGAAGCGCCACACCGGGAAAGCGGCGTTTAATCGGTGCGGGTGGTACAGCGCGCAGCAGAAGCCACAAAATCGGCAGCGCTGCCAGTGCCAGCAAAAGCCAAGGCGCGGTGAAGCCTATGCCGCCCAGAACCATCATGCCGCCACCCCCCGTGCATCAAGCGCGCCATACAGCCACAGCAAACCGGCTTGTGCCGGCGTGTTGGTGTGGTGAATGCCGTAGCGCCAACCCGTCAGCGCGCAGAGCGATTGCAGCTCCGCCTTGCGCTCGGCCAGCCGCGCCAGATAGCGGTCCTTTAGATCGTTAGCCTTGAGCGTCTCGTGGCTGATCGTACCACCCATGGATTGGAAAATGGTGCGACCGGTGAAGGGAAATGCCTCTTCTGAAGGGTCGAGCACGTGGCACAACACCCCGCGCACGCCACGGTCTGCCGCTTTGGTGAGGGCGGTTCGCACGCCGTCGATATCACCCATGAAATCGGAGATGAACACGGCACGTGCATGCGGAATCATCGCGCGGTGCTCCGGGGGAGAATAATCTGCCGCGTCATCGCGGCAAAACATCTGCGCCAGCGCAAGGATCTGCGGACGCCCGGAACGGGGTGGCAATTCGGTGCCCGTCAGCCCTACGCGTTCGCCGCCCCGGTTGAGCAGGATCGCCGCCGCAAGCGACAGCACACGCGCACGATCAATCTTTTGCGGGATCGCGTCGTCCGAGGTGAACCGCATGGATGCGCCCTGATCGACCCAGAGCATCACCGATTGCGCGATTTGCCATTCGCGCTCGCGCACAAACTCCGTATCGCCCATGGCGGAGCGCCGATAGTCGATGGCACGGCGGCTGTCGCCCACCTGCGCGGGGCGGTATTGCCAGAAATCATCCCCCGTGCCTGCACGCCTGCGGCCGTGTGCGCCCAGAAGAACGGCACCGGCCAGATGCTCCGCCCGGGCCAAAAGCGCGGGAAAGGCCGCTGCTTCGGTCTCGGACGAGGCGCGCAGGGCGAGGGGATCACTCATGCAACGGCGGCTTTTGGCGTTGCAAGGGCGGCTGCCGTTTCGTCGATTAGCGCGGTGAGGCTGTCGCCCCGCGCCCGCGCCGCGAAGTTGAGCGCCATCCGGTGGACCAGCACGGGCCGCGCCATGTCGATCACGTCCTCGGCGGAGGGCGCAAGCCGGCCCTGCAACAACGCGCGCGCCCGCACGGCGAGCATCAGCGCCTGCGCCGCTCGCGGGCCGGGGCCCCAGGCGACAGTGTCCTTGACGCGCTTGCTTGCGCCATCTTCGTCGGGACGGAATGCGCGGACCAGATCGAGTATCATCTCCACCACACTCTCGCCTACGGGCATCCGGCGCAGCAGTTGCTGCGCGGCCAGAAGTTCGCCTGACGTGAAAACCTCGACCGATTGTGCCTCCGCCTCGCCAGTGGTCGCGATCAGAATATCCCGCTCCGTCGCGCGGTCAGGGTAGCCGATGTCGATCTGTACCAAGAAACGGTCGAGCTGTGCTTCGGGCAGCGGATAGGTGCCCTCCTGCTCGATCGGGTTTTGCGTGGCGAGGACGTGGAATGGCTTGCCCAAGGGCCGACTTTTGCCTGCAACAGTCACTGTTTTTTCCTGCATCGCCTGCAACAGTGCCGATTGCGTGCGCGGGCTGGCGCGGTTTATCTCGTCGGCCATCAAAAGCTGACAAAACACTGGTCCCTCGATGAAGCGGAATTTGCGGGCGCCCGTCTCGTTCGTGTCGAGCACTTCGGACCCGAGAATATCGGCGGGCATCAGATCGGGGGTGAACTGCACGCGTTTGCCGTCCATGCCCATTACGGTACTCAGCGTCTCGACAAGGCGCGTCTTGCCCAGGCCGGGCAGACCCACCAGCAGACCATGCCCGCCGCACAGCAGCGCGGTTAGCGTGAGCTCCACAACACGTTCCTGTCCGATGAAACGTGCAGTGATCGAGTTGCGCGCCTCACCAAGCTTTTCTCCCAAGGTTTCGATCTGCGCGACCATGTCTTCCATGGCTTGTGTATCCGCTTGGGTCATGACTTCTCCGCTCCGCAGGTTATATGTCTAAGATGTAAGTGTATCTCGAATAGAGGGAATGGCAAAAGCAATGAGCGGACAAAAAACTGTGACCCCTTCGGCAGAAAGCCTCGCAGCCTCCATAAAAGCCACAAAAACACGCGGTTTACCGCCGGTAGAAAAGTGGAATCCGCCCTTTTGCGGCGATATAGATATGGAAATTCGTCGCGACGGGACATGGTTTTACGAAGGCACGCCCATCGGGCGGCCCGGTTTGGTCAAATTGTTCGCCTCGATTCTGATCCGGGAGGAGAATGCCTATTTTCTCGTCACTCCGGTCGAGAAAGTTGGAATCCGTGTGCAGGACGCGCCGTTTGTCGCAGTCGATTTCGAGGCTTCCGGGGAGGGTGAACAGCAGCGCCTGACCTTCACCACCAATCTTGGAGATATCACCGTAGCGGGCCCTGATACGCCCCTGCGCTTCGAGCGTGATACTGAGACCGGCGAGCCGTCGCCCTACGTCCTCGTGCGCCGCAATCTCGAAGGGCTTATCGACCGTAAAAGCTTTTACCGGCTGGTAGAACTAGGGGTGCACCACGAGGACTGGTTTGGTGTCTGGTCGGGCGGAACATTCTTTGGCATCATTCCCTCGGCGGAGTTGCCGCCCGAGGAGTGATCATGAAAGCCGCCGCCAACCTGTCCCATTTGTGGCCAGAGCTTCCCTACTTGGATCGGTTCGATGCGGCGGCCACAGCAGGCTTCACGGCAGTGGAGGTGTTGTTCCCCTATGATGTACCCGCAAAGGAGACGCAGCGCGCCTTGACGCTGGGCGGTCTGGAGATGGTACTAATCAACGCGCCGCCCCCGAATTATACGGGCGGTGCGCGAGGCTTCGCCGCCGTCGCCGGAGATGAAGCACGCTTCGCCCATGACATGCGTCGTGCGGGGCGCTACGCGCAGGCACTGCGGGTGCCGATGATCCATGTGATGTCCGGCGTGGCAGCGGGCGACGATGCGAAAGCCGTGATGATCGCCAATCTGAAAAAGGCAGCCGAGGTTGCCCATGCGGGACTGACCCTCACACTAGAGCCGCTTTGTCCCGAATCCTTCCCCGACTACTTCCTCAACGATTATGCTCTTGCGGCTGAGATCATCGTGGCAGTGGATGCGCCCAACGTCCGGCTGCAATTCGACAGCTACCACGCCCAGATGATCCACGGTGATGCGGTTGCGGTGTTCAATACGTACCGTGAGTTGATCGTCCATGCCCAGCTTGGTGATACGCCTGCGCGCGGCGCGCCGGGGACTGGGGATGTGGATTTTGCCGCGCTGTTCGAGGCCATGCGCGCCGCGAAGTACAGTGGATGGATCAGCGGAGAATATACGCCAGGTCCGTCGACCGAAGCGACGTTGGGATGGATGACCCAGCTCTGAGGGCTTCTGGCCTCTCTGAGTAGGCAGCTTCAGCGATTTCGATACATGTCTGCCGTCGCTTTCCACCATTTCTTGACAACGAGCAGGAGCCTCATCACGCTCGAAATCTCATCAGGAGGAGGAAACACGATGACACAGACACAAACGATCAAGGTGCCGCATCTGGGAGGATCGCAGATCGGATACCGCATGGGACAGCCCTATGATGCGTCCAAGCCTACGTTGGTGATGGTAAATTCTTTCAGCACTTCGGCGGATCTCTACACCCCTCAATTCGAGGACGAAACCCTGAGCGGGATGGCAAACCTGCTGGCAATCGAGCTCTTTGGCCACGGCGACACCCGCAGCCCGTCAGAGCAGTTTACCTATTGGGACACGTCCATCGCCAATCTGATGGTGATGGATGCACTGGGGGTCGGCGATGCCTTCGTGCTGGGCACCTCGCAGGGCGGCTGGGTCGCGGCGCGCATGGCCTTGCTGCAACCGGACCGCATCAAAGGGATTATGCCGCTGGGCACTTCGATGGATTACGAGAGCCAGCGGTCGCACGAGATGGGCTGCTGGAACGGCGACGAGGCTTGTACACCGGTGATCGAACAGCTCTCCGATCCGGTCGGTGAAGATTGGACAGTGTCCGGCGATTTCACCGATTTCATCCTGTCAGCGGGCATTGGCGGGCCCGCATCCGAGGAGCAGCGCCAGCATTGGCATAAGGTGCACAGACAGAACTATGCAGGCGATGCCGGGCGCAAGCGGCTGCTGATGTCGGCGATCAACCTGCGCGATCGCGACGGGCTGCACGGGCGCTTGTCGTCCGTCACCTGCCCCGTGATGTGGATGCACGGTACGTCCGATCAGGTTTATTCGGTGGCCAACGCGGAGCATGAAATCAAGCTGTTTACCAATTCCAGAGACGCAAGGGTTCAGATTGTGGAGGGCGGTCAGCACTTCCTGTCGGCGTCCCATCCAGACGTCGTGAACGCTGCTGCGGCAGAATTCATCGGGACTTGGGCCTGACAAAAGCGCGGCGGCAGGGGGGGCTACACCTTCCTGCCGCCACAGAAGCCGATCAATGCGCTTGCGCCCAATTCGCGCCCGTGCCGGCATCGACGCTGAGTTTTACATCCAGTTTCACCACGGGATCGGAGGCGTTTTCCATCACATCGCGTGCGGCATCGATAAGCGCCTCTTCAGCGCCATTCTCCACCTCGAACAGCAATTCGTCGTGGACCTGCAACAGCATCTTGGCGGGCATGCCCTCGATCGCTGCCGGCATCCGGATCATCGCGCGGCGGATCACATCGGCTGCGGTGCCCTGAATGGGCGCGTTGATCGCGGCACGTGCGGCGAAGCCCGCGCGCGGGCCCTTTGAGCCGATCTCTGGCGTGTGGATCTTGCGTCCAAACAGGGTCTGAACGTAGCCATGCTCTTTGGCAAACGCTTTGGTGTCATCCATATAGGTGCGGATGCCGGGGAACCGCTCGAAATAGCGGTCGATGAAGCCCTGCGCCTCGGCGCGCGGGATACGCAGGTTTCGGGCGAGTCCAAAGCCGGAGATGCCGTAGATGACGCCAAAGTTGATCGCCTTGGCCTGACGGCGAATATCCGGCGTCATCTCGTCCAGCGGTACGTTGAACATCTCGCTTGCCGTCATCGCGTGAATGTCGAGACCATCTGCGAAGGCCTGCTTGAGCGCGGGCAGATCGGCGATATGGGCCAACAGGCGCAGCTCGATTTGGGAGTAGTCCAGCGCAACCAGAACCTTGCCCTCCTCCGCGACAAAGGCTTCGCGGATGCGGCGGCCTTCCTCACTGCGGATCGGGATATTCTGCAGGTTTGGATCGGTCGAGGCGAGGCGGCCGGTAGAGGCGCCCGTGATGGAATAGGACGTGTGCACACGCCCCGTTTCCTTGTTGATATGGTCTTGCAGGGCATCTGTGTAGGTCGATTTGAGCTTGCTGAGCTGCCGCCAGTCAAGCACCAGACCGGGCAGTTTGTGCTCGGTCGCCAGATCCTCCAGAACGTCGGCGCCGGTGGCGTAGGCGCCGGTCTTGCCCTTTTTGCCGCCCTCCAGCCCCATCTCGTCGAACAAGATCTCGCCCAGCTGCTTGGGTGAGCCCACGTTGAACGAGCGACCGACGGCCTCATGGATCTCCGCTTCTAGACCCGCCATCTTTTGGGCAAAGGCGTTGGACATGCGGCTGAGCGTATCGCGGTCGACCTTGATGCCGTAGCGCTCCATCTGTGCCAGCACGGGCACCAACGGCCGCTCCATCGTCTCATAGACGCGCGTGGTTTGCGCGCGGTGCAGCATCGGCTTGAACATCTGCCACAGACGCAGGGTGATGTCGGCGTCCTCGGCGGCATAAGGCACGGCATCCTCCAGCGGCACCTTGTCGAAGGTGACCATGGATTTGCCGGACCCCAAAAGCGGCTTGATCGGCAGGGGCGTGTGGCCCAGATAGCGCTCGCTCAGCGTGTCCATCCCGTGACCGTGCAGGCCCGCGTGCATCGCGTAGGACATGAGCATCGTATCATCGAAGGGGGCCAAGGTGATGCCCAGCTGTGCGAAAATCTTAGCATCGTATTTCATGTTCTGCCCGATCTTGAGGATCGTTGGATCCTCCAGCATTGGCGTCAGCATCTGCAAAGCCTCTTCGGTTTTCATCTGCCCTTCGGCCAAGTCGTCGGAGCCGAACAGATCGTCCGAGCGGCTCGCCTTGTGGATGAGCGGGATGTAACAAGCCTCGCCCGCGTCCACGCACAGGCTGATGCCGACCAGATCTGCGGTCATCTCGTCCAGTCCGGTAGTCTCCGTATCCACGGCGACATAGCCGCGCGCGTAGATCCGGTCGATCCACTTTTGCAGCGCCTCCGCATCGCCCACCTGAGTGTAGGTCGCCTTGTCAAAGGGAATCACCTCGATTTCGGGCGCATCCGCGCTTGGCGCAGGCTCGGGTATTGCGGGCGCTTCGACCTTGAGCGCTTCAGCGATGCGCTTGGTCAGCGTCCGGAATTCCATCTCGGTGAGAAATTTCAGGAGCTTTTCGGGGTCGGGCTCGCGGACTTCCAGATCATCGAGCGTGAAATCCAGCGGCGTCTTGTCATCAAGCAGAACCAGCTTGCGCGACAGGCGGATCTGATCCGCATTGTCGATCAGGGTCTGGCGGCGCTTGGGCTGCTTGATCTCGCCCGCGCGCTCGAGTAGCGCATCGAGATCGCCGTACTCGTTGATCAGCAGGGCTGCTGTCTTGATGCCGATGCCGGGCGCACCGGGCACGTTATCGACTGAGTCGCCCGCAAGCGCCTGCACATCCACCACTCGCTCGGGGTAAACCCCGAATTTGGCATGAACGCCATCACGGTCGATCGTGTTGTTCTTCATCGCGTCAAACATCTCGACCCCGCCGCCGACCAATTGCATCAGATCCTTGTCGGAGGAAATGATGGTGCAGCGCCCGCCAGCCGCGCGCGCCTGAACGGCAAGCGTTGCGATGATGTCGTCGGCCTCATAACCTTCCTTCTCTTCGCAAGCGATGTTGAAGGCCACGGTGGCTTCGCGCGTCAGGGGGATCTGCGGACGCAATTCCTCGGGCATCGCCTCACGGTTGGCCTTGTACTGGTCGTACATGTCGTTGCGGAAAGTATGGGAGCCTTTATCGAAGATCACCGCGACATGCGTCACATCCCCGCCTGCGTTTCCTTCGACGTAGCGTTGCAGCATGTTGCAGAACCCCGAAACCGCCCCGATCGGCAGCCCGTCGGATTTGCGCGTGAGCGGCGGGAGTGCATGATAGGCGCGGAATATGAAAGCGGAGCCGTCGATCAGATGAAGGTGGTGCCCTTTGCCAAATGCCATGTGTCGTGCTCCCTGCGCTGCGGTGAGCCCTCTTTTGCCACGGCTAAGGCCCGCTCACCAGTGCGGGATCAGACTTTGCCTTCAAAATCTTCGTGGATGAATTTGCAATCGCAGTAGCCACATTCGACCCAGCCACGGTCTGTGGGGATCTGGAGCCAGACGCGGGGATGCCCCAGCGCGCCTTCTGCGCCGTCACATGACACACGGTACGTGGCGACGATACGGGTTTCGGGTGCGCTCATTGTCATGTCAGGCCCTTCGGGTATCGGCATTTCGGTTTGCGCTGTTATGACCAATGCGCGCCTTGCGGGCAAGGGTGGGCCGCGCGGATCGGCCCGGATTTTGCGCAAGTGGGACCCACAGCCGTAAAATTCCACCTACAATTCCGTGCTTGGGGATTAAATGGTTCACGTCCCGCTGCGGCGTAGGTACAAGGCCCTGAGATTTTGTCCTCAAAAAGAGCCTTATTGCCCATGTCAGTCCCTAAACCAGTTGTGTTGTGCATCCTCGATGGTTGGGGCATCGGCAGCGGAGCCCATGGCGACGCCCCTGCGCTGGCACATACGCCGCAAATGGACCGGCTGATGGCGACCTGCCCGGCAGCGACGCTTACGACATATGGCCCCGATGTGGGCCTGCCGCGCGGGCAGATGGGCAACTCGGAGGTGGGGCATACCAACATCGGCGCAGGCCGGGTCGTGGCGATGGATCTGGGCCAGATCGATTTGGCGATAGAACAGGGCAGTTTTGCTGTGCATCGCCCCTTGCTTGATTTCATCGATGCGCTGAAAGCCACGGGCGGCACCGCGCATCTGATGGGTCTCGTCTCGACGGGCGGTGTTCACGGTCATATCTCGCATATGATTGCCGCGGTCGAAGCCATTACACGGGCCGGTGTGCCTGTTGTGATCCACGCGCTGGGCGATGGGCGCGACGTGGCGCCACAATCGCTGCTCGGCGATCTGGACGCACTGACCAAAGCCTTACCTCCGGCGGCCCGGATCGTGACCCTTACAGGCCGCTATTTCGCGATGGACCGCGACAACCGCTGGGATCGTGTTGCGCAGGCGCATGGGGTTATCGCGCATGGGCGCGGCGCTGCTGTCCCCAGTGCGCAGGATGCGGTGCAGACCTCCTATGATGCCAAGATCACGGATGAATTCATCAAACCGCACGTGATCGGGGAGTATGGCGGCGTGCGGGACGGGGACGGGTTTTTCTGCCTCAATTTCCGCGCCGACCGTGCGCGCGAGATTATGGCAGCGCTGTCTGCGCCCGCGTTCGATAGATTCGATCGGGGCCCACGTCCCGCTTGGGCCGCTGTCATGGGCATGGCGGAGTATTCAACAGATCACAGCATCTATATGACCACGATGTATCCCAAGCCCGAGATCATAAACACGCTTGGCGCCTGGGTCGCGGCCAAAGGTTTGCGGCAGTACCGTCTCGCAGAGACCGAAAAATATCCCCACGTGACCTTTTTTCTGAACGGCGGTGCCGAGGAGCCGGAGGTGGGCGAGGACCGTTTCATGCCGCTGTCGCCGAACGTCGCGACCTATGATCTCCAGCCGGAGATGTCATCGGCGCAGGTGACCGATAAGCTCGTTGCTGCGATCGAGGCGCAATACGACCTGATCGTGGTAAATTATGCCAACCCTGATATGGTCGGGCATACTGGCGATCTTGCGGCTGCCATCACGGCCTGTGAAGCCGTCGATGCAGGGCTTCAGCTTGCTCTGGACGCGCTGGAGCGGGTGGGCGGCGCGATGATCGTGACAGCGGATCACGGCAACTGTGAGATGATGACTGATCCCGAAACAGGCGGACCCCACACCGCACATACGCTCAATCCTGTGCCCGTTGTCGTGACGGGGGCTCCCGCCGGTGCCGCCCTGCGGAAAGGACGGCTGGCGGATCTGGCGCCGACGGTGCTGGCGCTTATGGGGCTCGATCAGCCGCCGGAGATGACCGGCGAAAGCTTGCTCGTATGATCCTGCGCGCGGCCCTTCTGGCGCTGGCTTTTGCGGGCCCTGCCGCGGCGCAAAGTGATGCGTCTGAGCAGGCGCGCGCGGCGGTCGCGATGCTGGAGGCGGCAACGGCGCAGCTTGACGCGGCGGAGGGGGCGCGCGACCGTGTGCAGGCGCTGACAGAGACGATACAGGCTTTTGAGACGGGCCTTGCCGCCATGCGCACGGGCCTGCGGCAGGCAGCCATTCGGGAGGCGCAGCTCAGCGCACGACTGGCTGCACGGGACGGCGAAGTGGGGCAGCTGCTGGCTGCATTGCAAAGCATCGGCACAACGACCCCCAAGGCGCTGCTGCATCCCGATGGACCAACGGGCACGGCAAGGGCGGGGCTGCTGCTCGCGGAGCTGACACCCGCGCTCAACCGACGCGCCGATCAACTTCGCCGCGATCTCGATGACGTGCAGACGCTTCGCACCCTGCAAACTGACGCCGAAGTGCGCCTGCGTGCCAGCCTCACATCCGTGCAGGAAGCGCGCAGTGCCCTCAATCAGGCGATGGCGGAGCGCACCGATCTGCCCAAGCGCTTCACCGAAGATCCCGTCTCGACCGCAATTCTCATCGCTTCAACCGAGACACTGGACGGGTTTGCCTCCGGCCTGTCGCAAATCGTCACGGACGAGGACCCCAGTGTGGAGGCACCGACCGGTATCGACGGCCAGATCGGCACGCTTCCGCTGCCCGTACAAAGTGTTGTGCTGCGCAGCATGAACGAGGCGGATGCTGCGGGCATCGTCCGGCCAGGCCTGCTGCTGGCGACACGCCCGCGCGCCATTGTCACATCGCCAACTGCTGCAACCATCCGCTACCAAGGTCCCCTCATGGATCTGGGCAATGTGATGATCCTTGAACCACGCGCGGATACGTTGTTTGTATTGGCGGGACTCGAAACGGTATACGGCGAGATCGGTCAGGTAATCGCCGCTGGAACGCCGATTGGCCTTATGGGGGGGGCGGACGCATCCGGTGAATTGTCAACTGTTGGTGATGGCACTGGTGCTGCGCGCTCGGAAACGCTCTATATAGAAGTCAGACAGGACAATGTCCCACAAGATCCCGCATCTTGGTTCAGGACCGACAAGGATGGATAGATAAATGAAGAAGTTTTTGATGGCCGCCGCTGGTGGTACGGTTGCTGGGATTATCGCCACGACCCAAATCGCGGCGCCACTGCTGGCGCAGGAAGCGGCGAAAACCGAGAATGTCTATGAGCAGTTGGATCTGTTTGGTGATATTTTCGAGCGCATCCGCGCGCAATATGTCGAAGAGGTCGATGCAGGTGAGCTAATTGAGGCCGCGATTGACGGGATGCTCACGTCGCTCGATCCTCATTCAAGCTATCTGTCGCCCAAGGACGCCGCCAAGATGCGCGAGCAGACGCGGGGCGAATTCGGCGGTCTAGGCATCGAGGTGACGCAGGAAGAGGGTTTCGTCAAAGTCGTGTCGCCAATCGATGGCACACCGGCAGACGAAGCGGGCATCGAAGCGGGTGATTTCATCACGCACGTCGATGGCGAGAGCCTTCTTGGCCTCGTGCTCGATGAAGCTGTCGATTTGATGCGTGGGCCCGTGGGCTCCGAAATCGTGATCACAGTTGTGCGCGAAGGGGAGGTTGAACCCTTCGACGTGACCATCGTGCGAGATACCATTGAGCTGACCGTGGTCCGATCGCGCACCGAAGGCGATACCGTGGTTTTGCGCCTGAGCACTTTCAACGACCAGACGTATCCCAAAATGGCTGAGCAGCTGGCCGAAAAGGTCGAAGCGGCGGGCGGCATGGACAAGATCAACGGCTTTGTTATCGATCTGCGCAACAACCCTGGCGGGCTACTGACACAGGCGATCAAGGTTTCCGATGCCTTCCTCAATGAGGGCGAGATCGTGAGCACCCGTGGCCGCGAAGCTGCAGACGGTGACCGGATCAACGCTCAGGTGGGCGATCTTGCTGAAGGAAAGCCGATTGTCGTGCTGATCAATGGCGGCTCGGCTTCCGCTTCCGAGATCGTAGCAGGGGCCTTGCAGGACCACCGCCGCGCTATCGTGATCGGGACCAAGAGCTTTGGAAAAGGCTCGGTTCAGACAGTCATGCCGTTGCGCTCCGAAGGTGCGATGCGCCTGACCACGGCGCGCTACTACACGCCTTCGGGTCGCTCGATCCAATCGCTTGGCGTATCGCCTGATATCGTGGTGGCTCAGCCACCGCGCCGCGCTGAAGAAGTGGCAGAAGAAGAATTGACTGAGCGCCGCTCCCGCTCCGAGGCGGATCTGCGCGGCAGCCTTAACAACGACAGCCTTACTGAAGACGAGGTCAAACAGATTGAGGCAGACCGCGAGAAGGCTGAAAAAGCGGCGGAACTGCGGATCGAGGATTACCAATTGGCCTATGCCATCGATATCCTCAAAGGTCTGTCCGCGCTGGCGATCAAAGAGTAATCGCTTCAAAGCCCGCATTCGGAAAAGGCCGCTCTGGCATAAGAGCGGCCTTTTTTGTTTAGTTGTGGCGTGCTGGCGAGCCTAGCTTGTCTCGAGGCAGTGGCGGCGGAACGCCCGCTTGAGCATGTCCAGTTCCGCCCTCAGCAGATTGACTTCGACGCGCATATCATCGCCCAAGGCCTCTCCCGCCATCAGGGTGATCGACGCGAGCTGCGTGCCGGTTTCGGCATCGGTGACAAGCAAGGTCTGCATCCCGTCCGAGATAGCCTCACTCGGGATCGGTATCCGTACGGCATGGCCCACGCCGTTCTCAAGTGCTCCCACCGAGACATCCGGTACCGGAGTGCCCTGATGCGTGACCGACAGTTTTGGTGGCGCATCAGTGGCTGCGCCCGTGAGCAGGCCTTCCCAGATTCCCTGTCGCAACTGGGTTTTTGTGAGAACAAGATTGGTCATGGTTTCCTCCGTGGAGCCCGCGTAGCGAATTTTTACGCTGGCTTCGGTTGGGGCTTAAATTTGGGCGCGCGGACGGCGCGAGAAGGTAAGGTCGCGCAGCGTAACCTGGTTCATCTCCGGCCCCTCGAAAATAAGATCAATCCAGGCCCCCTCGACGCGGCGTTCGTTCAGGTTGGAATAGGCGAGATCGAATTCGACCACGGTCTGGTCGGTTGAAAGATCCAATTCGCGCACGATCTGTTCCGTGTTCGGGCCGTTCTTGATGTTGAGCCTCGCAAATATCTCGATTGGCTTTTCAAGCTCAACGATAACATCCATCCGGATCAGATGCGTGCGTTTGAGCCCTTCTACCCCGTCTTCGGGCATATCGATGACCAGTGACAGGAACGAGCCGTCGAACTGGAATACATCCATGCGCAACCCATAAGGCGCGAGATCCTCGGCGCGCTGGTTGCGCAGTTGGCGCAGTGTCAGCTCAGAGAATTCGCAATCGTGAAACAGCGTCACCTCGTTTCCCAGCATCGAGCGGGTTTTGACGGCTGAGAGGCCTGGCGTGGGCAGCGGCCCGCGCCACAGCTCCGGGCGCCATGCCCAATCGGCATTATGGGGCTTGGGAAAACTGGTAGAGCCCTCCAGCGGCAGCGAAAGCCGCTCGTCCGCGACATGGATCAGCTGATCCAGATGCGCCTTGAGCTGGCGCGCGCGCATGCGCTGGCGCCGCAATGACATCAGATCAGCCGACCGTGCCATACGGGCATTGCGCGCCCATCTTGCGATGGTCCGGCTGAAAAACGCTTTATCGAGTAGGTTTTCGCCAAGTTTTGCCATCTTGTATGCCTTGCTGCCCTGTGCATTTTCTTATCGCGCACAATCGGATCGAATTACTGAACGTGCTGCTGCTCACCGTAACTTGCCACGGTTGCCCAAGCGCGCGCAAGCGCGCCGATACGCTAGCCTCCGATCGTTTTCTCGGTTGTGAGCCTGATCATCTCCTCCAGAACGCCCGCGCCTTCTTCGGAGACAGCGCGTCGCCCTTCGGGGCCAAACAGCGCAGCGCCCATCATCAATGGTCCCACAAGTGTGACGGAGCGCCAATGCGTGGGCGATAAATCACTCGACGGCGGAGATCCTGTGGTCTGGAACACGATCGTTGCCGGGCTCTGACGTGTTTGGGTGGGAGAGCTTAGCAGCCCCGCAGCGGCGAGTGTCTGGGCCGTCGGCAGGGTTGCGTCCGAAGCGCTCCGGGCAAAGCTGACCGTCAGAACACCGATCGGTGCACCCGAGCCGCCGGTCGGTGCGCCCAGGATGTCGCACCTTGCCATGATCGCAAAGCTCTGGCTCAGGCTCACAGGGTCGATGCAATAGCCGCCCGGCGGGACCAGCGTGACGGCACCACGCATCATTTTGGCCTGCCGGAGGGGAGCTGGAGGCAGGGCCGCATTTTGAGGGGGTTTGAGACTACCGATCACGCCGCCCGGCGCGCCGGGGCCGTCGCACGCGCTCAACATCAAAGTGATGCCGAGCGCGGTTGAGATCCTAGAGGTCCATGTAGTCATGGCGCTCTTTCTTTGCGCCTGGGTGGGTGACAGCGCCCAGATAGGTCGGCCCCACCAGCTGTGCGTACTTCCAGAGCGCACCGGAGGCATAGAGGGTCTCCCGCGGACCCGTCCACGCCTCTTTGCGGGCTGCCAGTTCCTCATCGGTAAGATCTACGGAAATCGAACCTTTGATCGCATCGAGCGTGATCATATCGCCGTTCTTTAGCAGGCCGATGGGGCCGCCCAGCGCTGCCTCGGGCCCTACATGGCCGACGCAAAACCCTCGCGTCGCGCCGGAGAAACGGCCATCCGTGATCAGTGCGACTTTCTTGCCCATGCCCTGACCGGAAAGTGCCGCCGTGGTCGCAAGCATCTCGCGCATACCTGGACCGCCCGCGGGCCCTTCGTTGCGGATCACGAAAACGTCGCCTTCGGAATAGGTGCGGTTCTGCACCGCCTCGAACGCATCCTGTTCACATTCGAACACGAGCGCGGGTCCGGTGAATACGATATCGTCGTCGGACATACCCGCGATCTTCACGATGGCGCCTTCTGGTGCCAAGTTGCCCTTGAGGCCGACGACACCGCCGGTTTTGCTGATGGGTGCGTCGATGGCGTGGATCACCTTACCATCCGCCTTTCGCGTCACCTTATCGAGTTCCTCACCAACGCTGTAGCCCGTGGCGGTCATGCAGTCCACGTGGATGAGACCCGCCTTGCGCAGTTCATTCATCACGACGGGGACGCCGCCTGCATCGTAGAGATCCTTGGCAACGTAGGCGCCGCCCGGTTTCATATCGACGAAATAAGGAGTGTCGCGGAAGATATCGCAGACGTCCTCGAGGAAAAAGTCGATACCTGCCTCGTGGGCCATTGCGGGCAGATGCAGCCCTGCGTTGGTCGAACCGCCAGTGCAGGCGACGATACGCGCTGCGTTCTCGAATGCCTGCCGCGTACAGATATCACGGGCGCGAATATTCTTCTCGATCAGGTTCATGACGGCGGCACCGGAGGCGTGACCATAGGCGTCGCGGTCCAAATACGGCGCAGGCATGCCCGACGAATTGAACAGCGCAAGTCCGATTGCTTCGGAAACGCATGCCATCGTGTTGGCGGTGAACTGGCCACCGCAGGCTCCGGCGGAGGGGCAGGCGACACGCTCCAGCACGTCGAGGGCTGCCTCGGACATGGTGCCGCTCTGCCAGTTGCCCACGGCCTCGAACATGTCCTGCACTGTGAGGTCGCGGTTGGCGAAACTCTCCGGCACATCAGCACCCGCTGGAGCCTTGCCCGGCAGGATCGACCCGCCGTACATGAATACGGACGGCACGTTGAGGCGGATCATAGCCATCATCATGCCAGGCAGGGATTTGTCGCACCCCGCCAGACCGACGAGCGCATCGTAGCAATGTCCGCGCATCGTCAGTTCGACCGTGTCGGCAATCGCCTCTCGCGAAGCCAGCGAAGAGCGCATGCCCTCGTGCCCCATCGCGATGCCGTCGGTGACGGTAATGGTGGTGAATTCGCGCGGTGTGCCCTGCTCAGATGCGACGCCTGCCTTAACGGCCTGTGCCTGACGGTTGAGCGCGATGTTGCACGGTGCCGCTTCGTTCCAGCAGGTTGCCACGCCGACCAACGGCTGGTGGATCTCCTCTTCCGTCATGCCCATCGCATAGTAGTAGGAGCGGTGCGGCGCGCGCGCCGGACCCTCGGTCACATGGCGGCTGGGCAGTTTGGATTTGTCGAAACGGGGGTTGGTGGTCATCTGCTGGCGCTCCTGGGAAGAATTCTTTGACAACGGCATACTGGCGCAGGCGGGCTGCTGCAAGCTTTTGCCGCACCGAAGTGCCGCCCGGTGGCCAGTGTAAATCGCACATGGCGGTTTAGCTCGGGCGCGGGCGATGATACGGCTGGTCCACCCGTTTGGGTGATCTGCGCTCAAGGATGAACATGATGCGTTTTCTGCCCGATTATTCCGCCCACGCCCTGCACACCGCCGCCGCAGAGCCGCGCTCCGAGTTGTGGCGTCTGATGGTGGGTGTTGTCGCGATGGTCGCGCTCTATATCCTAATGGCGCTTCTCTACCAGCAAGCGCTGTCTGAGCTGACGCGCTACCGCCCGGGTTTCCCCGATGAGCTGATGACCGGGACGACGCCGCTTGCGATGTACGCGCTGTTGTTCAGCTTTGGCCTGATCACTGCGAGCGTGTTCATTATCGTTCGGCTGCTGCACAAGCGTGACGCGCTCAGCGTAATGGGGCCCGTAACTCTTGCCGTGCCGCAGTTTTTTCGGGTGTTTGCCAAGCTATTGCTGTTGGCGGTCGTCATCATGGTCCTGCCCCCTTACGGCGTCGGCGGCGCGCTTGTCCTGAACCTGTCGTTCGGTTTGTGGGCTTTGCTGCTGCCGCTGTCGATGGTCGCCGTGTTCGTCCAGATCAGCGCGGAGGAGATCTTTTTTCGCGGATATCTGCAGCAGCAACTTCGTGCGCGGTTCCGGTCTCCACTGGTCTGGATGGTCCTGCCATCGGTGCTGTTTGCCTTCGGCCACTACCAGCCTGTCGAGGCAGGACAGAACGCGGTGATGATCACTGTTTGGGCAGGCATGTTCGGGCTGCTGATGGCCGATCTGACTGCCCGCTCCGGGAGCATCGGGCCTGCTTTGGCGGTCCATTTCGTCAACAATCTGACGGCGCTGATGCTGACGGCGCTGCCCGACAGTCTGGGCGGGCTGTCGCTGTTTCACACCCCCTTCGGGATGGAGAACGAGGCACAACTGCGCGCGTGGCTGCCGGTCGATTTCGCAATGATGATCGTGAGCTGGCTGGCCGCGCGCGTGGCCCTGCGCCGCTGATTGCAATTCCCGCGCGTCCGCCTTATTTGGTGGGGAAACGTAAAGCGAGCGAGGCGGCGATATGAACTGGATCAACAATTACGTTCGGCCCCGGATCAACTCGATCTTTTCGCGCCGCGAGACCCCCGAGAACCTTTGGACGAAATGTGACGAATGCGGCACGATGCTGTTTCACCGCGAGGTGAGTGACAATCTCAACGTCTGCACCAGCTGCGGCCATCATATGCACATCAGCCCGCGTGACCGCTTTGCGGCGTTGTTTGATTCAGGTGTGTTCAACGAGGTGAAAGTACCTGCGCCCACCGTCGATCCGCTCCAGTTTCGCGATCAGAAGAAATACCCCGACCGCCTGCGTGCCGCACAAAAAGCGACCGAGGAGACCGAGGCGATGCTTGTTGTTTCCGGCGAGATCGGCCGGACACCGATCGTGGCCTGCGCGCAGGATTTCAGCTTCATGGCGGGCTCGATGGGAATGTATGTTGGCAACGCGATCATCGCGGCTGCGGAAGAGGCGGTCAGGCTCAAGCGCCCGTTGATCCTGTTCTCGGCTGCGGGCGGCGCGCGCATGCAGGAGGGTATCTTGAGCCTGATGCAGATGCCGCGCACGACCGTCGCGGTACAAATGCTCAAGGAAGCCGACCTTCCCTATATCGTCGTGCTGACCCATCCCACCACGGGCGGCGTCACGGCCAGCTATGCCATGTTGGGCGATGTGCATATCGCGGAGCCGAATGCGCTGATCTGTTTTGCCGGGCCGCGGGTGATCGAGCAGACGATCCGCGAAAAACTACCCGAGGGTTTCCAGCGGGCGGAATACCTGCTGGAGCATGGCATGCTCGACCGTGTGACGCCCCGCACCCATATGCGCGACGAGTTGATCACGATCACGCGTATGCTGATGGGACTGCCGCCTGCCGTGCGCGGGGATCTGCCGCCGCCCGCCGAGGTGCCTCACGGCTTGTCGGAATCGGAGACACCGGAGCCGGACGCTGCCCCGAAAAAATGATTCCGCTGGCCTAGACCCGCCCGCGACCCGCGTGCGTAGAAAAGAGATCCCTGCATGAAGACGCCGACTTCCGATGTCATCCTCGAGCGGATGATGGCCCTGCACCCCAAGATAATTGACCTGACGCTGGACCGCATGCTCCGGCTGCTGGACGCGTTGGGCAATCCGCAGGAAAAGCTGCCACCGGTCATCCACATCGCGGGCACGAATGGCAAGGGCTCGACCCAGGCCATGATCCGCGCAGGGCTGGAGGCTGCTGGAAAGACCGTACACGCTTATACCTCACCGCATCTGGCCCGCTTTCATGAGCGGATCAGGCTGGCCGGTACTCTGATATCGGAAGAGCATCTAACCCAGGTGCTCGACGAATGTTACGCCGCCAATGGCGGTGAAAACATCACCTACTTCGAGATCACCACCTGCGCGGCGCTTCTGGCTTTTTCCCGCACGCCTGCTGATTACACGCTGCTCGAGGTGGGCCTTGGCGGGCGGCTGGACGCGACCAATGTGATCAGCGCTCCGGTAGCGACCGTCATTACGCCGGTGGATCTGGATCATCAGCAATATCTGGGTGAGACGCTGCGGGAAATCGCAGGCGAAAAGGCGGGCATTATCAAGCGCCGGGTGCCTTGCATCGTTGGGCCACAGCAAGAGGCCGGGCTGGAGGTGATCGAAGCGGTGGCCGCGCGGCAGATGGCGCCGGTCAGCGTCTATGGCCAGCACTGGCACGTGAGCCGCGAGGCCGGGCGGATGATCTATCAAGACGAGCGCGGCCTGCTCGATCTGCCGCTGCCCACATTGCCGGGCATGCATCAGGTTCAGAACGCTGGCGGGGCAATCGCCACGCTGCGCGCCTTGGGCTTTGATGCGGCGGCGTGCGAAGCTGCGGTCACGCAGGCGGAATGGCCCGCGCGGATGCAGCGCCTCAAAAAAGGGCCACTCGTCGAGATCGCGGGGCAGGCGGAGCTCTGGCTCGACGGGGGGCATAACCCCGCAGCGGGTCAAGCCCTCGCCACCGTGCTGGGAGAACTGCCTCAGGTGCCGACATATCTGATCTGCGGCATGCTCAACACCAAGGACATCACCGGCTATCTGCGCCCGCTGGCACCCCATGTCGCAGGCCTACACGCGGTATCGATCCCCGGTGAGGCAGCGACCCTGCCGGCGGCGGCGACAGCAAAGGCCGCGCTTGATGTTGGAATGACCGCGACCGAAGCGGAGGACGTGGCTCAGGCGCTGGCGCAGATTGTCGGCGATGCACCGTATGCAAGAGTGCTCATATGCGGCTCCTTGTATCTTGCAGGCAACATCTTGCGATATAACAGCTAGCCGACACAAAATAGAGACTGCCCAGATTGACCCCAGGCCCTATAATTCATTAGGCGAGGATCATGACGAGGGCGCAGATCAACGGGCCCTGACGCGGAAACTACGAGGGCCTGACATGACGAAAAACAGACACCAGACCCCTGCCAAAGCAGACGCAAAATCGAAGATCTTGCGCCAGCTGATCGCAAGCACAGTTGCTTTGACCATTATGGCTCTCGGTGCTTGGACCCTTCTGGGCCAGCACGCGCCCTATCATCCGGCCATCGATGAAAATCAGGTGAGCCGCGGCGATGCCTCTGGCGCAGCAACGGCTGTCCGCACGGATTAGGTATTGCCCCACGTGTCGCTTTGCATCTCACGCAGGCGGGACGCCGTGCGCTCAAACTCGAACGTGCCTTCTCCTTCGAGGTAGAGCATCTCGGGGGCTGCAGCCGCAGAACAGATCAATCGCACACGCGCCTCGTAGAGCGCATCGATCAATGTCACAAATCGCTTCGCCTCGTTGAAATTTGTCCTCCCAAGTGCGGGAATGTCATCGAGCATCAGAACCTTGACGGCCTCGGCGATCGTAAGATAGTCGGCGGCGCCCAACGGCTGGCCGCACAACCCGTGAAACCGCGCGCGGCCCACGCCATTGCGGAACATGGGGATCACCACTTCGCGCCCTTTGACCCGCAGCGTCAACGGCCCCGCCTCACCACCGGCAAGATCGCTCCAGACTGCATCCATGTCCGCACGGCTCTCCGCGTTGACGGGGGTGAAGTACACCTGACTGCCCGCCAGACGGTCCTGCCGGTAGTCCGTGGGGCTCGCCAATTCATAGACCACCATCCGCTCCTTGATCAGCTCGATGAAGGGGAGGAACAGATCGCGGTTGAGCCCGTGTTTGTAGAGATCGTCCGGCACGCGGTTGGATGTGGTGATCACCACGACACCATCGGCAAACAACGCCTGAAAGAGACGGCCCACGATCATTGCATCGGTGATATCCGTGATCTGCATTTCGTCGAAGGCGAGCAGGCGCACGCTGCTGCTGACCGCCTTCGCGACTGGCGCAATCGCATCATCCACGCCGGTTTTGCGCGCTTCGTGCATGGCGGCGTGGATTTCTTGCATGAAGGCGTGGAAATGGACGCGGCGCGCGGGGATCTCGCCTAGATTGGTCACAAACATATCCATCAGCATGGACTTGCCCCGGCCCACGCCTCCCCACAGATAAAGGCCCCTCGGGGGCTCCGGTGCTTTGCGGAAAAACCCCTTTTTCACTGGCTCCGCGAGGGCGTCGCGGATGCGGTCAAACTCGGGCATCAACGCTTCCTGTGCCGGATCGGGCCGTAGGGTGCCGTCGGAGATCATCTGGTCATATTGGGTGCGCAAGCTGGTCATGAAGGTTTCCTAGCGCCAAGTCATGCGCTTGGAAAGTGTGTGCATACAATCACGCGATTGACGAGGCGCCCCGCCCGGCGCAAGTTCCGTTCATGTCCGCTTGAGATTACCCCAAATGCAGAAATCCAGCCTCTTCACGCCCGTTCTGATCGTCGGCTGTGCGATTATTATGGTGAGCTTTGCCATCCGCGCGTCGTTCGGCGTGTTCCAGATCCCCATCGCAGAGGAGTTCGGCTGGCTGAGGGCCGAATTCTCGCTGGCGATCGCAATCCAGAACCTTGCCTGGGGGATCAGTCAGCCGTTCTTTGGCGCGATGGCGGAGAAGCTCGGGGACCGCAAGGCAATCATCTTGGGCGCGGTGATTTATGCGCTGGGGCTGGTGCTGTCGGCGGGGGCGGATACGCCGCTCGGGCTGCAAACCTATGCGTGGCTCGTGGGTTTCGGGATTGCGGGGACCGGATTTGGCGTAATCCTTGCGGTGGTGGCGCGGGCGGCGTCGGACGACAACCGCTCGATGTCTTTGGCGGTGATCACGGCGGCGGGCAGTGCGGGCCAGATTTTCGGCGCCCCGATAGCCGAATATCTGCTCGGAATGATGAGCTGGCAGATGGTGTTTTGTGTCTTTGCTGCCGCGATCCTTGCGATGATCCTGTCGCTGCCGCTCATGCGCGCGCCGGTTCAGGCCGAGCGGACGGAGATCGAGGAGGCCATGGGCACCATCCTTATACGCGCGTTCAGGGATCCCAGCTACACGCTCATTTTCCTTGGCTTCTTCTCCTGCGGCTATCAGCTTGGCTTTATCACGGCGCATTTTCCGGCCTTTGTAACAGAGATGTGCGGCCCGATTCTTGCGGGGAGCCTCCTGCATACCGTGGGGATCACGACCACCTCCGCGCTGGGCGCCGTCGCGATCTCGCTCATTGGGGCGGCGAATGTGGGTGGCACGCTGCTGGCCGGCTGGGCGGGCAAGCGGTACTCCAAGAAATATCTGCTGGCAGGGATCTATCTGGGCCGCACGATCGTCGCGGCAGTATTTATTCTGATGCCGATCACACCGATGAGTGTGATGATCTTTTCGGTTCTTATGGGCTCGTTGTGGCTCGCGACGGTGCCGCTGACCTCGGGCCTCATCGCGCATCTCTACGGGCTGCGCTACATGGGGACGCTCTATGGCATCATCTTTTTCAGCCACCAGCTGGGCAGTTTTGTCGGCGTCTGGCTGGGCGGCCGGATGTATGATGTTTACGGCACCTATACCACCGTGTGGTGGATCGGTGTCGCCGTGGGCGCTTTCAGCGCGATCGTGCATCTGCCGATCCGGGAGAAACCTGTTCGGCTGGTGCCGGCCTAGGGTTTAATCACGGATCATTACCACAGTCATCGCCTTGGGGTGGCGGCAAAAACGCCGCGATATGGGCAAGCACCTCGGCGGTGTGAGTGTAGGGCAGTCCGTGGCCCGCGTCCTCGACCACTTCGTGCACCGCATCGCGGTTCCACACTGCCATTTGCCCCATCGCACTGGCGGGAATGACGGTATCGTCGGCGCCCCAGATCGCCAGAACGGGCAGGCCTATGCGCCGCAGTGCCGTGTGCTCCCCCTCCATCGGGTGGCTCAAGATGCCCCTGATGCTGGAAAGGACGGCGGGTACGAAGCCGCGAAACTTCAGCTGCCGCTCCTGTCCATCAGTGATCTCCGCGCTGGTGCCGGGCAGGGCGCGCTCAGCGCGGATACCCTTGCGCATCTGCGTGGGATAGGCTGCGAGCATGAGCCAGGTCCCGATGAACTTGCGCTCGCGAAGGGCCTTGAGCATGGGTGTCTGCCGCAGCATCATACCTGCGGGCGCCAGCAGCACCAACTGCCGCACACGCGTTGCAGACACTGCAGCGAAACCTGCGGCGATGGCGCCGCCCATCGAATAGCCAATGAGGTGAAACGGCCCCTTGATTTCGAGATGGGCCAACAGATCTTCAAGCTGCGTGTTGAAAAATCCCTTATCCTGAACGCCCGCAGGCCGGTCGGAAAACCCGCGCCCGTAGAGATCATACACAAGTACCCTAAACCCTAAAGCAACCAGCCCTCTGGTCAGCGGCGCCCAGACAAAGCTGGGTGTGGTCAGCCCATGGATGCAGACCACCAAAGGGCCTTCCGGTGGGCCGCTGACGAGGTAATGTGTCACACCTTGAGATAATTCGGCGAAATGCCCCGGGGCAGAGCCGCGCCGCCCGTCCTGCATTCGCATGCGATAGTGCTCGATCACGAAAGGCGCTGAAACGGCCGTCACGACGACAAGGATAAGGAGGAGCCAGATCACGGGGCGGCCTTGCGCCATTGATCAAGAATATAGCGGCTGGTCATCAGATCCAGATGAGCGCCACCACCATTCTTGCAGATTGTGATTTCATCATCGGAGCGACGTGTAAAGGCTGCCAGATCGTAATAATCTGCGACGATATCGTCGCGGTGGATCGCGCCCGTCTCCAGCGGGATCTTGAGTTCGCCGATGTGGCCCAGCGTCGTGTCGATGCTGTCCACGAAGAGCCGCGCGCGCGCCAACGCATCATCGTCCACTTCGCGCATATCGGGGCGGTAGGCGCCGATGAGGTCGAGGTGCTGACCGGGCTGCAGCCAGGCCCCCTCGATGATCGGCTCGGTCGTCATGGTGGCTGTCCCGATGATGTCGGCGCGCTCGACAGCATCTTGCAGATCATCCGCAATCGACACATCGGGGAGCGAGTCTGCCAGCGCCTGTGCGCTTTGCGGTGTCCTGCTCCAGACGGTGAACGAGGCCTGCGGAAACGCGGCGGAGTAGGCGGCATGCAAGGACCGCGCCACCGTGCCCGCCCCTACGAGCAGGATATGCTCACTGTCGGGCCGGGCCAGCCGCCGCGCGGCCAGCAGGCTGTCACCTGCAGTCTTCCACTTCGTCACCAGATGAAAGTCGATGATCGCTTCCAGCGTGCCGTCGGTGTCGGAGTACAGGCAGACCCCGCCGTTGATGTTGGGCTTACCGCGGTCCGTGTTGCCCGGAAATATCGTCGCGGATTTTACGGCAATCCCCATCCCGTCGATCCATGCCGCGCGGCTCAGCAGGGTATCGGGATCGCGGTAGAGAAACGTATCGTCGATTTCCGCTTTTGGGCGGGTGTGACCTAGCGCGAACGCATCGGTGAGCGCGATCCAGTCGAGCAGTTTTTCACCGGCCTCGAAGGGGATGAACGGGATATTTGTCATTGTGCCTCCTCCGGCGTGAGCAGCCCTGCGGCGACAAGGCGGTCCGCCCAGCGTCCTGGACCCTCGAACAGATGTGTCTGCCAGCCCCGCGCGGCGGCAGCGGCGATATTTTCAGTGCGATCATCGGTAAACAGTAGCGCATCGCCCGACAGACCGGAGCCAGTCTCCAGCATCTCATAGATCTGCGGATCGGGCTTGATCACGCCCAGATGACCAGAAATGAAATCACGGTTAAAGCCGCGCAGAAAGGCATATTTGGTCGCTGCGAGTGCGTAGGTCTCAATGCCAAAATTTGTCAGCGAGAATACCGGCATGCCGCGCGCCTGAAGGGCCTCCATGAGCCGCACGGAATGATCGATTGAAGGGCTCGCCATATCGAGCCAGCGGTCGTGCCATAGATCAATCTCCTGCTGCCATTCGGGATGTGCGCGCGCCGTCCGCGTCAGCACCTCGGTGAAGTTCTCTCCACGGTCGACGCGGTCGTTCATTGCGTGCAGATCAATTGCGCCAAAGAGGGCGGAACGGCGATCTGTTCCGATTTGCGCATCGAAAAACCGCTCTGGCTGCCATTCGATCAGCACGTTTCCGATGTCGAAAACCACAGCCTTGGGTATCATGTTCAACCTCTCAACGGGGTTAAGAAATTATAAGTTCTGCGGCTAGGTGAGCTTGCCTGCCGCCCTGATTTCCCGCTCCAGCGCTTCCAGAAAGCGCGACCTGTCGGCTTTTGTAAACCCCTTGCCGCCGCCTTGCCGGAAGGGATCGGCGGCGCGCAGATCGGTCATCAGATCGCGGGTGGCCAGTACGTTACCGATGTTGGCCTGCGTGAGCGCCTCGCCGTTGTGCTTAATCACACGCGCGCCGGCCTCGACGCATTTCGCGGCCAGCGGAATGTCCCCGGTAACAACGACATCACCGCGCGTACACCGCTCCGCGATCCACATATCGGCAACGTCAGGGCCATCCGGCACGATAACCATTTCGACAAAAGGGTTTTGCGAGGGGCGCAGACCACCGTTCGAGACGACATACATCTTGATCCGGTGCCGCGTGATCACCCGCTCCGCCTCTTCCTTTACGGGGCAGGCATCCGCATCGATGTAGACCGCTGTCATGCGGACCACAGGGCATCGGCGTGGAAGGTCACATGATCTTCCATGAAAGTCGCAATGAAGAAATAGCTATGGTCGTATCCGGGCTGCATCCGGAACGTGCCATTCTGTCGGCGTTTGGCCATTGCCGCACTTAGTGCTTCGGGCTGGAGCAGATCAAGGAACTGGTCATCGGTGCCCTGATCGATCAGCACAGGCCCGTCAAATCCCTGGTCCTGCATCAGCAGGGTCGCATCATGCGCGGCCCAAGTGCTCTCATCCGGTCCGAGATAGGCTAAGAGCTGTTTGCGGCCCCAATCGCTGGCCGTGGGATGCGCGATGGGCGCAAAGGCGGAAACAGAGGCGAAGCGCCCGGGCAGAGACATCGCGAGCGTGAGCGCGCCATGCCCGCCCATCGAATGGCCCATGATCGCCTGCCGCTCCATATCGAGCGCAAAATGCCCGGCCAGCAGTGCGGGCAATTCCTCAGAGATATAGCTCCACATTTGGTAGTGTGGCTGCCAGGGGTCCTGCGTCGCGTTGACGTAAAAGCCTGCACCCTGCCCAAGATCATAGGCCTCATCATCGGCGATGCCGTCGCCGCGCGGTGACGTATCGGGGAAAACCAGTGCGATCCCCTGCTCAGCTGCCCAAGCCTGTGCGCCTGCTTTCACCATCGCGTTCTCGTGGGTGCAGGTTAGGCCTGAAAGGAACCATAGCACCGGGACTGGTCCGTCCCCCGCCTCGGCGGGCAGAAACAGGCCGACTGTCATATCGCAGGCGCAGCTGGCGGACGCGTGTTTGATCACGTGCTGCGTGCCGCCGAAACAGGGGTTGGATGAGAGCGTTTCCATGGAGATCTCCTTTTCGAGGTTTCCCCTTGGCTAGCGAGGGAGGGCGCGGGGGGCAAGCGCTAGGTGGTGGTCAGCCACGCGATCCACAGGCTCACGGTAACGATGCTCAAGGCGGTCGAGACAAGAATCGCGGCAGAGACACGCTGGGGCGAGGCATTGTAGTGCTGGGCGAGGATATAGACGTTGCCCGCCACCGGCAGGGCAGACGCGGAGATGATCACCATGGCCTGATAGGGCTCGACCTTGAACAGCACGAAACAGGCGAAGGCCACGAACAGCGGATGCAGCACCAGCTTGCAAAAGCTGAGCCAGCCCGCGACCGACAGACGCTCCGCCGATTTGGATGCCAGCGAGGCCCCGATGGCGAAGAGCGCGCCGGGTGTCGCGGCGGCACCGAGCAGCGCAAGAAATTCGTTCATCGGTACGGGAATCGGCAGTTTGAGGCCGGACCACAGCAGGCCCAGCGTAATCGCCACGATCATCGGGTTCTTGACCAAGCCACGGCCCACGGTCTTGAGGATTGCGAGGCTCATCCGCCCGTCGCGCGAGCCGGTGATGAGAATCGTGATGAGCGAGGAAAACACGATCAGATCGACCGCGAGTGCCATCATCACAGGGCCGATCGCCTCTGGCCCCAGCAGCAGCGTGAGCATTGGTACGCCGAGAAAGCCCACATTACCGATCACGGCGCATTGCGCTTCGATCGCACTCACCTCGATATTGAGGCCCCGGAAATAGCAGACCAGCGTCGCGATGCCGTAGACGAACAGGGTCCCCCACAGATACGCCGCGACCAGACGCGTATCCCAAACTTCGGCCAGTGACAGGTTGGCGGAGAAATTGAACAGCATCGCGGAAAGGGCGAAGTAGAACACGAATTTCGTCAGATAGGCCGTCGCTTCGGAGGTGAAAAACCGCGTGCGCCCGGCCCAATAGCCCAGCCCGATAAGCGCAAAAAAGGGAAGTGTTTTAAGGAAGATCGCCAACATGGCGCCACAAATAGCTTGGCAGCCTGACGCGCGCTAGTCAAAAACTCCGGCGATGCAGGCGGATAGGCCCTTGGAACTGAAAGGTTCAGTTTATATGCTGAACTCCTGTGCCGCAGGAGCCGCAATGATCCACCCGACCAATAATGCGATCCACCGCGGGCGCAAATATGCGCAGGTACTGGCCGGGGCGCAGCAGGTATTCATGGCGGACGGGTTTGAGGGTGCCAGCGTGGACGAGATCGCGCGCGTGGCGGAGGTGTCCAAGGCGACTCTCTACAAATACTTTCCCGACAAGAAGATGTTGTTCATGGAAGTTGCCAACAGCGAGTGCCAGCGGCAGGCGGCTGAGGCATTGGCAAAGATTGACCGCTCGGCGCCGCCGCGCGACGTGTTGGGACAGACCGGCCGCCATTTCGTCGGGTTTATCTCGAGCAAATTTGGCCAGCAGATCTTCCGAATCTGCGTGACGGAATCTGACCGCTTCCCCGAGCTTGGCCGCCGCTTCTACGACTCTGGTCCGGGGCTGATGCGGGTGGAAATAGCTGCCTATTTCGCACAGGCCTGCGCGCGAGGCGAATTGGTGATCGAAGATCATCTCATGGCCGCCGACCAGTTTGGCGAATTGTGTAAGGCAGGGCTGTGGATGCGCCTGATGTTTGGCGTTATCAAGGAGGTCACGCGGGTGGAGATCGACCGGGTGGTGGATCAGGCGGTAGATACTTTTTTAGCGAGGTACGGCACATGAGATACATGATTTTGGCGGGGCTGCTGCTGGCGGGATGCGGCGCGGCGACGGTGCCTGCACAGCGCAGTGCGGCTGCACCAGCGTCCGATACCTGCAACGCCGCCGCATATCAGGACCTGATCGGCCGCGATGCCGCAGCGGCCTTGGCACTGCCGGAGCCCAAGCGGCTCTACGGCCCGAACGATGTCGTCACGACAGACTTCAATCCCGCGCGGCTCAACGTGCAGCTGGACGGGATCGACAATGTCATTGCCGTCACCTGCGGTTAGGGCTTTGGCCGTTTGTCGATGATGCGGACGGCCTTCCCCTCCGAGCGCGGCACGGCGCCGATATCGCCGACATCGACATATGCGCTGATACCGACAGACTGCTTGATCGCCGATGAAAGCTGCGCTTTGGCATCCGCGCGGCTCGTCTCCAGAACACCTGCATCCGAAACCTCGGTCAGGATGCGCATCTGGTCCATACGACCGGGACGCGACAACTCGATCTGGAAGTGCGGGGCGAGGGCGGGCTGCTGCAAAATCAGCTCTTCGATCTGAGTTGGGAAAACGTTCACCCCGCGCAGGATGATCATATCGTCGCTGCGCCCTGTGACCTTCTCCATCCGCCGCATGCTCCGCGCGGTGCCCGCCAGCAGGCGCGTCAAATCGCGTGTTCGGTAGCGGATGATCGGAAATGCTTCCTTGGTCAGTGAAGTGAAAACCAGCTCGCCCCGCTCTCCCTCCGCCACAACGTCACCTGTCTCGGGGTTGATGATTTCCGGATAGAAGTGATCCTCCCATATGTGCAAGCCATCTTTGCTTTCCACACATTCCATCGACACACCCGGCCCCATGACCTCCGATAGACCGTAGATATCGACGGCGTGCATGTCGAAGGCCTGCTCGATTTCCAGCCGCATGGCGTTGGTCCAAGGTTCGGCTCCGAAGATGCCCACCTGAAGCGAGCAGTCCCGCGGATCCAGTCCTTGTGCATTAAACTCGTCCAGAATGGAAAGCGCATAGGAGGGTGTGACGGTGATGCCCTTGGGCCTGAAATCCTCGATCAGTCGGACCTGTCGCGGGGTCATGCCGCCGGAGATCGGCACCGTACTGAGCCCCAGCGCATCGGCGCCCAAGTGGATGCCTAAGCCCCCGGTGAACAGACCGTAGCCGTAAGCGTTGTGTAGCATATCACCCGGACACATCCCCGCCGCGCGCAAGGAGCGGGCGACGACATTGCCCCAGTTCGCCAGATCACTTTCGGTATAGCCCACTACAGTCGGCTGGCCTGTGGTGCCCGACGAGGCATGAATCCGCTTTACGCGGTCCTGCGGCACGGCAAACATGCCAAAGGGGTAGTTATCCCGCAGATCGGTTTTGACGGTAAAGGGAAATTTCGCCAGATCGCTCAGGCTGTGCAGATCATCGGGATGCACACCTGCTGCATCAAAGCCGGTTTTGTAAAACGCCACGTTATCGTAGGCATGGCGCAGCGACCATTTCAGCCGCTTCAGTTGCAGCGCGCTAATTTCGTCTCGGCTTGCGATTTCGATCGGGTCGAGCGTACTGCGGTCGGGTGTCAGATCTTTCATGCGGTGTCTCCCTCTTCGGGGAACACCTGCCCCCGGATGGTGCGGGACAGGCCGCGCATCGTGGCGATCATGCGCCCGTCACCGCCGGTGACCATCACATCATATACGCCAGACCGACCCGATAGTGCCGTCTGCGTTGCCGTTGCAGTCAGCAATTCGCCCGCCTGCCCGGGTGCCATGTAGGTGATCTGGTTTTGCTGCGCGAGCGTGATGCGATTGTAGCTGTTACAGGCAAAAGCGAAGGCACTGTCGGCGAGAGTGAAGATATAGCCACCGTGGCAGATGCTGTGACCGTTGAGCATCTGGTCGCCCACGCGCATGCTCAGGGTCGCGGCACCTGGTGCTATGTGCACGATTTCCATCCCCAGACTGCGGGTTGCGACATCGTTCGCTAGCATGGTCTCCGCCACTTTCTCCGCTCGTGCTTGTGGTGTCATGACTGCGCTCGAATACGTTTCATAATTTTTAGACCTTATCCGTATTTGTAACATGATCAAGCAATTTGATCCTGGGGGCTTGATTTGCGCCGCGTACAGGGCAACTCTTAAGAGCATGAATATACCCCACATCCCGACGAATAGCCCGCAGGGTACAGGTGACAGCCGTGCGGTGGAGCAGATCGCCTTTCATCGCACCGAACTGTCGGTCATCCTTTCGCTTTATGGGCGTATGGTCGCGGCAGGGGAATGGCGCGATTACGGCATCTCTTGCCTGCGCGAGGTCGCGGTATTTTCGGTGTTCCGCCGCACGGCCGAAATGCCGCTCTATCGGATCGAAAAACGCCCCAAGCTGCGGGCAAAGCAGGGCATGTACGCCGTGGTCGGAGTGGGTGGGCAGGTCCTGAAACGCGGCCATGATCTCAAATCGGTCCTCCGGGTGCTGGAGCGTAAACTGATCCGCGCGGTGGACTAGGCCAGCCTGCGGTGCGCCGTCACCGGGCCATCTGTTTTCGCGATGCGTGCAATGGCGTCCTCGATCGGCTCGAACACGACGGCCATGGCGTGGGCATTCGCGTGAATCAGTGTGTCTTCGTCCCACACCAGCGCCACATGCCCCTTCCAGAACAGCAGATCGTTGCGCTGCGGTGTCGAGCCGTCTTCCAGCAGGGTGCCGAGGCTCTCCTCCTGAATGTCGCTGTCGGCGCCACAGGGGATATCGCAGGCCGTACAGGCCGCCTGCACCAGACCCGAGCAATCAATACCCCACCGGCTGTTGCCGCCCCAAAGATAGGGGGTGCCGGCATAGAGTGAGGCGATGTCCGCCGGATCATCCGCGTAATCGTCAAGCACTGTAATGTGCTGTCTGGGGACGAAGCCATGCGAGGTGCGAATAAACCCATCCTCTTCGTCGAGGGCGGCCAGCAGGCTTCCGTGGCTTAGCGCGCAGCGGTCGATGGATTTCATGTTGGCATTTTGGTAGCCGTGGCTGCCTGGCGCGCTGACCTTGTGGGTCGAGGCCTGCGGTTTGGCCAGTGAGGCGACGCCCACGAAGCCGCAATAACCGTCCGCTGCGGCCTGCACATAGGCCCAGCCCTCCTCGCGCCACAGGATCGTGACATCCGCGCCCAGCAGCAACTGCCGGTCGCGCGCGCCATTGGGTTTGCGCAGCAGGTTCACCACCCCGCGTCCGATCTGCGCGGCCTCGGTGAGGCCTGAAAAGTCGGGGTCGGGGGTCAGTCGGGGGTGGGTCATTTGGTCAAAATCCTGTCGAGTGCGTCTAGCAATGCGCGGGTGCCTTGGCCCACGCCCCCCTTTGCGCGCGCGGGGGCGGCAACGGGTTGCCAGCCGTATATGTCGAAGTGCGCATAGTTGCTACCTGTCACGAATCGCCGCAGGAAAAGAGCCGCCGTGATGCAACCTGCAAATCCACCGGAGGGTGCATTATCCAGATCAGCCACCACCGGTTCGATCATCTGCTCGTAGGGATCATGGAAGGGCAGGCGCCAGACCGGATCGGCCACTTTCGCCGCTGACGCTTCCAGGGCTGCGACAAAGCCTGCGTTGTCGCTGAAGTATGGCGCGAGATCGGGGCCGACCGCCACGCGCGCGGCGCCCGTCAGGGTCGCCATGGAGATGATCTGGTCTGGCGTCTCCTCATCCGCCAGCGCAAGGGCATCGGCCAGCACCAGCCGTCCTTCGGCGTCCGTGTTGTTGATCTCGACAGTCAGCCCCTTGCGCGAGGTCAGGATATCCTGCGGCCGGAATGCATTGCCCGAAATTGAATTCTCAACCGCCGGGATCAGAACTCGCAATTGTATCTGCATGCCCAAAGCCATGATCATATGGGCCAGCCCCAGCACGGCAGCAGCCCCACCCATATCCTTTTTCATCAGGCCCATGGAGGCGGCAGGTTTGATGTTGAGCCCGCCGGTGTCAAAGCATACGCCCTTGCCCACAAGCGTAAGCGTCGGGCCGGTGTCGCCCCAGCGCATGTCGATCAAACGCGGTGCGCGGTCGGCGGCGCGCCCTACGGCATGGATCATCGGCAGATTGGCGGTGAGCAGATCCTCCCCCACAGTCACCTCGATCCGAGCGCCGTGCGCCTCCGCCAAATCGCGGGCCGCCTGTTCCAGATCGGGCGGGCCCATATCTGAAGCGGGGATGTTGATCAAAGTCCGCGTCAGAGCCTCGCCGTTTGCGATGGCTTCGATGCGCGCGGCATCGATCCCTTCAGGGGCAATCAGATGCGCCGTCATCGGTGTGATCTTTTTGTAGCGGTCGAAACGGTAGCCGCTCAGCAGCCAGCCAAGCGCTTCTGCCTCGATCTGATCATCGGGGATGCCGTCCGCGATCCGGTAAGAGCCCGCAGGTAACTTAACGGCTGCCGCGGCTAGCGCGAAGCGCCCGCGTTTGCGTGTGGCCGGACTGCCGTAGCCGATCGCTGCAAGTGCTGGCATTTTGTCCGTTGCGGGCAGGGAGAAGGCCTGACCGATACCACCGTTAAACCCACTTGCCCGCGCCCAATCCGCCGTGGCCGAGGGCAGATCGTCGAGCCACGCCTCCGCGGCGTCTTGCGATACGATATGAAGGTCAACCGCGTCAGGCGCGTCATCGGCAAAACGTAAGGACATCGGGTTCAGGGCCTCTCAAGGAAAATCAGTCCCGAACCTATCCGATCCAGCCCCCGCTGCAAGCGCGCTCAGATGCTCAGATCCTCCATGGACCAGATTGCGGAGAGCGAGCACTCGCCAGTCCGCAGCATCCGCGACAGGGTGGCGGCAATGGCCACGGCATCTGCGGTATCGATGCAGATCGTCACATCCCCAGCGACCTTGGCGAGCCGGTGCATCCCGATCTGATCGGCGATGGCGATCAAGGAGCGGGCATTCTTGCGCAGGTGTACCAGATTATTAGCGCGCCAGAGGGCATCGCATTGCGCCATGCGCACTGCCAGTTCTTCCATCGCTCGGCAGACGACATTCTCCGCCCCGCTTTCGCCAAGTTGTGCATAGAGTGTGCCCAGCCTCACCTGATCCAGCTGAATTTGCTCCGACAAACGGATATTCACGACGTTGTCCATCTCTCACCCCTTTTGATGCCCCCACGGCTGGAGATGCTTATGGGGAACAGGGGTTTTCAAATGGTTGCTGCGCTCGGGTGTTTTCTCTCGAATTCGGTGACAATTCAGGCTAACTGGGACCGAATGATTTTGGAGAACCTCGTTCCATGAAAGAGGCAAAACCCCTTCCGGGCTATTTGGTGCAGCGCTATCACGGCTGGAAAGCAACGACTTTTGCCGAGAACAGCGCGTGGTATCGCAGGCTTGCCAGCGACGGACAGCACCCTCGTGCGATGGTCATATCGTGCTGCGACAGCCGAGTGCATGTGACCTCGATCTTTGGCGCAGACCAGGGTGAGTTCTTTATTCACCGAAATGTTGCCAATCTCGTCCCTGCGTTTAAACCGGACGGCGCGCAGCACGGGACCTCGGCAGCGGTAGAATATGCCGTACAGGTTTTGGGGGTGACGCATCTCATCGTGCTGGGCCACTCGAATTGCGGTGGTGTGCAGGGCTGCTTGAACATGTGCGCCGGAAACGCGCCGGATCTGGAAGCGAAGGACAGCTTTGTCGGGCGCTGGATGGATATTTTGCGACCAAAATATGAGTTGGTCAAAGACATCGAAGATCCCGCCGAACAGCTGCGCCAGCTTGAAAAACATTCGGTCATGACATCACTTGAAAATCTGATGACCTTTCCGTGGCTCGCCGAGAAGGTGCAGTCGGGCGACATTACCTTGCATGGGATGTGGACGGACATCGGCGAAGGTGGGCTCGAGTACTACAGCCCGGCCACGACAAAATTCGAGCCGGTCTAGGAGGGGCTCTCCGAATGGGCCTATGCCGCGCCACGCTGTCGTTGGAATCATCCAACTATGACTGATTTCCTGAGCCTTGCAGGGCAAAACCTGCTGTCTCCGATCATTCTGAGCTTTGCCTTGGGCTTATTCGCCTCTCTCGCGCGATCCGATCTGAACGTGCCTGAGGCCGTGGCGAAGGGCATGTCGATCTATCTGCTTTTCGCCATCGGTTTCAAAGGCGGTGCGAGTGTTGCGTCCTACGGGCTGGACGCCCGCCTTGGCTTGTCGTTGCTTGCGGGCGTGGCGCTGTCGGCGCTGTTGCCGATCATCGCGTTCGGGCTGCTCAAGGTGATGACAGGGATGAGCCGCCTCGATGCGGCCGCGGTGGCGGCGCACTACGGCTCGATCTCGATCGTGACATTCGTCGCGGCGACCTCTGTGCTCGAAGGGCGGGGGATCTCGTCGGAGGGCTATATGGTTGCAGTTGCAGCGGCGATGGAAGCACCAGCGATACTCTCTGCGCTGTGGTTGGTTTCGCGTGGCGGTGGCGATGGTGCCAAAGGAATGGATGGCACGCTGATGCGGGAGATCATGCTCAACGGATCTATCGTACTGCTGGTCGGCGCTTTTGCCATCGGCTGGATCACGGGCGAGCAGGGTCTTCGGGAGATCGAGAGCTTTATCGTCAATCCGTTCAAGGGCGTCCTGTGCCTGTTCTTGCTGGATATGGGTCTTGTTGCGGGGCGGGGCCTGCGCGGCGGGGGAGGTGTGCTAACGCGAGGCGTGTTGGCCTTTGGTGTGCTGATGCCGCTCGTCGGCTCCGTCTTTGGCCTTGGCGCGGCCCTTTTGCTGGGGCTCAGCTCCGGCGGGGTGGCGCTCATGATGGTACTGTCGGCCTCCGCCTCCTACATCGCTGTGCCTGCGGCCATGCGGGTGGCCCTGCCAGAGGCGAACCCTTCGCTTTATCTCACGCTCTCTCTGGGCGTGACATTTCCCTTTAACCTGACCGTCGGAATTCCGCTTTATGTCGGGATCGCCATGGCCGTGACCGGAGGCTGACAGATGCAGACCCATAAAGCCAAGCGGGTGGAGATCACGATCGAAAATGTGATGGAATCGCGCCTTACAGATGCATTGCGAAAGGCCGGGGTTACAGGATACTCGGTGTTACCGGTGCTGGGCGGCTCCGGGCGCTCAGGGGCGTGGGACCGCGCAGGACAGGTAAGCCGGGCGCAGGGTATGGTGCAGGTCGTTTGCATCATCAAACCCGAACGACTCGATGCACTGCTCGATGCTGCCTTTGCCGTGGTCGAGCGGCATATCGGCGTGGTGAGTGTGGTGGACTGCGATGTTTTGAGGGCTGAGCGCTTTTAACCTCAAGTTAACCATCCCTGCGCAAGATTTGGGTATGGAATTGGAATCAGTCACTCTCAAACTCTCCCGCGAGCTACTGTCAGGCGCACAGCGCGTTGCCAGCGCGCGCGATGTGTCGATCGGGCATATGGTGCGCCAACTCCTCAAGCGGGAGGTGGAGCGGCAATTATCCGCAGACCGCAGCGAGGAGACGGATCATCGTCTTGTTGCCGCGGTGCAGGCTTTGCTTGGCCGCGATCTGGCGGACGCGACCTGCTGGGATGATCTGGCGGAACGTCTGCGTCCGCATGGATACGAGCTGCGCCCCGACGGAAATGGCGCCACGCTCTATAAGAAAAGCTGCGGTACGCGCGTGTGCAAAGGATCAGAGCTCGGCTTATCCTACACTGCGCTCGTCAAGAGGTTTGGCAGCGAGATGGCGAAGCGGCCCGCCTGCTCAGCGAACAAAGGCGTGATGCCCGCCGGAAAGATAGACCCAACACGCCAGATCATGCTGACCGGTCACTTCAAATCCGCCCGAAGCTGGCCGGATCTCGTCAATTGTCTGGCTTGGGAGGGAATGGAGCTGCGCCTTTCCGGCCCGGCGCTGGCGATCCATATTGCCGCGACCGGCAGGCATCTGTGCAATTCAGATGCTGTCGGTCCCGACTACGCGGGTCTGGAAGCCCGCTACGGCAAGCCGCTGCCGGTCTGGTCACAGGACGTGCTGCCCGCAACCGATGACGGCAGTGCTGTGCGGATCGAGCGTTCCTAGATTACCGCAGCACGGTGCCATCCGGCCAGCGGATGGTCTGTGCAATGCGGAAATCCTGCGAGGCATTCGCTGCAAGTGAGATATCCCACTGCACCAATCCGCGCCGGTCCTCCACGTCTGTGGCACTGGGCTGTGGCTGTGCCGTCCATTCGATCATCAGATCATCCTGCTCGCTGTAGGGTAGTGCTTCCCTGACTTCGATATTCCAGGATTTCGTGCCCAAATTCTCCACCGTCATCAGCACCTCTTGTGTCTGCGCATTGCTGCGGCTGATCAGCCCGCGATCCCCTTCGCTGCGATCGAGCACGATATGGGTGAGCTGTAATTCCTCGAGTGGTCCGAAGGCTTGTGTGAAGGTGCCGCCCGCAGGCACGGCTTCAAAGCCGCTTTGACCTACCATCGTACCATCGACATAAATCTGCGCCCGCCGCGCTGCCAGCAACGGCTCCATGCTTTGGTTGGTCGCTTCGGCCATCAAAAACGCAGTGCTGTCGCGGGCGGGTACGGCACGGGCAAACACGCGCGCGTCAAATTCCAGCGCATCGAGCTCGATCCGAGCACCCTCCGCATCCCGTGCGACACTCAACGGGGTGGGGAGGGTGTAGGTTACACCGGGACCGTCGAAGTTGGGTTGCGGCGCCTCGGCTTCCATCATCACCGGCGGTGCTCCCGTCGCATCGGCGCTCAGGCTGTTCATGGAACGCTCGACCTTTGCGCGTTCCTGCGGATCCTCGAAGCGGACGAGCGGCGGGTAGAGCTCGGATGGCACAATCTGGCCACTGGGTGAAAGCGTCGAGAGCGTCAGGCTCACGTTCTCCCAGTTCTCGCCGCTGTTCTGGGTAATCAATGCGGCGCGGCGCAGGGTCACGGCATCGGCGTCCGAGCGGGTAAGGACAACATCATAGGTCGGCTGCCATGCGGCGTTCACCGGATAGCTGATCGAGGCTAGGACTTGCCCGGCCTCCGCCGCAGTGATGGAGAGCGCCAACAGCGTCTTCGGCTCTGCGGGCGGCGTGAGCGCAGCAAGGGCTGCACGGGCGTCGGCAAGCTCCTCTTCCAGATCTTTGCGCCCGTCTTCTATATCGCGCATACGGCGCAACCCTGCGATCTGTGCCTGCGTCGCTTCCAGTGTCTGCGCCTCGATCATCTGGCCAAGCGCGGCCAGGGCCTCTGACGTGGAGGGCAGCGTGGCACTGGACGAGAGCCCTTGTAGAAATGTAAGCCGTGCTTCGGCGGCGCGTGCGGCGAGGCCCGCATCCTGTGCGGCATCGGCCAGATTGGTCAGCGCGCGCTCTGCAGCGTCGATCCGTGCCTTGGCTTCACTGACCGCCGCGCTCTCGCCGCCTCGCTGCGGTGGCAGCGCATCGGTGCGCAGACGCGTGCCGCCAAGGGCCGCACCCGCAAGGGTGACGCGCAGACTGTCCGCATCGATCCATTGGGGCAGATCAGGCAAGACAAGCTCGTGCGCGCCTGCGCCGACGTCGATCACTACATCGCGGGTGACCATGGCGAAATCGTTGTAGATCGTCACGGCTGTCGGAGTGGAGCTGATGGTGAAGGTATCGGCGAAAGCAGGCAGCGGCAGGGCCGCAAGAGCGAGGTAAAAGAGGCGCATGAGGGGAGGGTCCTTTTGTTCGGAACTAGCATGCCCTGCAGTACCGCAAAGAAAAAGGGGCACCCGCGCAGTGACGCATTCCGGCTTTTGGGACACAGAAATAGCGCTTGCTGAGGTTTTCCTCGGCAGGCGCTTGTTTTTTATGGGTTATTCATTTTTACGATGCACTGAGTGGTGAGGGACTTTTGTCCCGCAGCAACACTTTTCAAAAAAATGCGATCAGCATTTCTTGTTTAGAGAGAATGGCCAACATTTTTGTTGGCTTAAGGAGGCCATCTTGACACAACGCCGGAAGGGCAAACTAATGGTCAAGAGCATTCCCCAGCTTTCGCTGAAAGCAATATACCCACATCCAACACCAGAAATCAATATAAACACCTGCGGTGATATTGATTGCGGGAACTACGGTGTTGCACCAAACTTTTCTCTTCCGGTGTTCAAAGGAAATGGGGCCGCTCAAAGGAAGCTGCTTGCTTCAGTAAAGATGCCTGCACTCGCGACGGGGCTGGGCGGATACTCACTTACCAGCAATAGCAAAAAGAGCACGGTCTCCCAAACATTCGAGTATCAAAACGACCCAAGGGCCTGGGACGATGGAAGAGGGATCGCTTGCCATCACCAGAAAGGAAACAGTGAATGCGGCATAGAGTTCAATATTATGTCCAACGAACTTTTGCTCGAAGAAATCGACCGACTGCGGACGCATAACGGACTCCTGGAAGGGCCTAAGTGCGGTCATTGCGGCGCGCGCTACCTCGACAAGCCAAATGAGTTCGTCTTCAACGGCGCACACGGCAAACTGGCTCCTGACGGGAACAGGCGCAAAGAGAAAGCAGCCGGATTTCGGATGATCCACAAACCCTGCAAGGGGAAGCCGGGCGCACGGACTTCGACAACACTCGATCACCAAGGTCAAAAGAAGCAGCATGACAATGTGCGACTACTGCGTGCGTTGGTCAATGGCGCGAGCATCAACGATCTTGCACGGCTGTTATCCGATCCAGACACCGGTAAAAAATGCGGTGTCAGTCGGATATACAGCCGCATTTTCTGGCTTGAGAAGACAATGCTTGCCTTTGAACAGGCCAAGTTGCGTGAATGGAAGAAGCAACAAGAGGACTCAGGTCGCTTCATTCACACGCGCATTGCCCACGACGATGTTAACATTTCAATCAACTGGGAAAGCCGCCAGGATCGCCGTCTGACGACCCTGATCTGCTCCGTAAGTGCCGATATCCGCAGTGGTTATGTTTTCAGGATTGATGCCAACTTTGATACCAGAGTCGATCCCGCATCGTTCTTCGAGAAGCATTACATTGATGGAAATGGGCAGCCCAAGAATATTCGGCAGCATTATACCAGGAAGTCTTCTGGAAAGGTGGTGAGCGCCCCGAAACTGCATTTCCAGCGCCCCAGCGGTCGGTTCGATGAGGCGGCATTCTTTGCAAGTGCGGAGGGCAACTGGCGTGTTTTCTCTGACCGCATTGAGCGCGCCTACGAAGACGATATAGCCACGGGAGTCGCATTACCGCCAGAGATTCAGGGAAAGCTTAGCGATGCGCAAGATCGACGCACGCTTCTTGATGAAATCCGCAATGGGTATTTCGGATTTGGCGATGTCGATCGCGACTTTCGGGGAAGTTTTAAGGGCATTCTCGTCAAGCCGACTTACACGAAAGCTGCCCATCTCGCGTGCCTTCGCGAAATGCTGCCAGTTGGTAAAATCACCCTCGTCGGTGAGCGCGAAGCGGCGATGGGTCGCGTCGTGCCACACATCTTTCGCGATATGATTCAGGCCGACTTGTTCGAATGGTTAGTTATTGCGTTCGACAAGGAAGCATCCACGCCGAAGAGCCAAAGTCGCATAAAGAAGTTTGAGGATGGCTTCGAAGCTTTCGCACATCAGGAGATGATTGCGGCAGGTAAGGAAATCCCCAGATACGAGCTTCTACGCCGCTACTGCTCCCATCACCTGGAGCCCGCCGTCAATCGAGATAGACAAGGAAATGCTTTGTCCTTTGCCACTGCCAACTTCCAGTCAGCACAGTTCCCGCAGTTTTGGGCAGCATCGCCGGTTCAGCATTTTGGGGAAACCGAAAAGGCGGTTGGATTCCCCGTCATCAGAAAAAAGTATCGCAAGGCACTTCGGTCGGTCGGGTTCGACCAAGACATCACGGATATCGATCTACGAGATGCTCTCGCACGGCGCGTGCTTCATACAACTATCCAGCCAGTTTCCTCATTTATGAACTCGCTGCGAACACGCATCAGCCCCACCAAGCGAGCCGGCGGCAAATCCGCAAGAAATGGCCCAAGCTATATAAACGGCGCTGTATTCAATCCGGCGGTTCTGGTCGCAATGCTCAACATCTATCGAGTGTATTATAACTGGTTCGAGGCGCGGCAATATGTCGGGCCCGGATCTGCGGGTAAAGCAACCTCAGATGTTGAGATGGGACTCTCCTCGGTGCGTGTTCCAGGCTCGGTCGAGGTCGTTCAGGTCCCAAAGCGTCGATCAACGGCACCGGTAATGCGAACGCCTGCGATGCGCCTTGGTGCCGCTGACGAAAATGACAAGGCGCCCGATCCTCGCCGAGTGCTCTATCGCCCGTGGTTGTTCCACGGCACGCCCCTGTGGCGAAAGTTCGAAACGCGATGAGATCCACTATTCGTCAAGAGGCCCCTGCGAAAAACTTCGCAGGGGCCTCTCTATGTCCCGGATCTCGGAATGCGTCACCCGCGCAGGGTACCCCTTTTTGACGTTCGGTTTGGGCGGAAATCAGCCTTTCTTGAGGCACTCGCGGCCCAAGAGTTCGGCGATCTGCACGGCGTTCAACGCCGCACCCTTGCGCAGGTTATCGGAGACGCACCACAGGTTGATCCCGTTATCGATGGTGCTGTCCTGACGGATGCGGCTGATGAAGGTCGCGAAGTCGCCGACACATTCGATGGGCGTGACGTAGCCGCCGTCCTCGCGTTTGTCGATCACCATGATGCCCGGTGCCTCTCGTAGGATATCGCGGGCCTCGTTCTCGTCCAGATGATCCTCGAATTCGATGTTAATGGATTCGGAATGGCCCACAAAGACAGGCACACGCACGCAGGTGGCCGTGACCTTGATCTTCTTGTCGAGGATCTTCTTCGTCTCGACGACCATCTTCCACTCTTCCTTGGTATCGCCGCTGTCCATGAAAACATCGATCTGCGGGATCACGTTGAAGGCGATCTGCTTCTGGAACTTGTTCGGCGGCACGTCCGTCACGGGATTGTAGATGCTCTTGGTCTGGTCCCAAAGTTCGTCGGCGCCTTCCTTGCCCGCACCGGACACGGATTGATAGGTGCTCACCACAACGCGCTTGATCGTGGCGCGGTCGTGCAATGGCTTGAGCGCCACGACCATCTGCGCGGTGGAGCAGTTGGGATTGGCGATGATATTCTTGTTGGAATACTGGTGGATCGCCTCGGGGTTCACCTCCGGTACGATCAGCGGAATGTCCGCGTCATAGCGGTATAGCGACGAATTATCGATCACGATGCAGCCCGCCTTTGCGGCGTGGGGGGCATACTTCTTGGTCGCTTCCGAGCCCACGGCGAACAGGGCCATGTCCCAGCCGGTGAAGTCAAAGGTGTCGAGGTCCTTCGTCTTGAGGGTTCTATCGCCAAAGCTGACGTCCGTTCCGAGTGACCGGCGGCTGGCAAGCGCCACGATCTCATCCACGGGGAACTGGCGCTCGGCCAGAATACTCAGCATTTCGCGGCCCACATTGCCAGTGGCACCCACGATCACGATGCGATAGCCCATCTCGATTACTCCAGAATATATGATTGATGGTGGGGGGCTGTTATACCGCTTTGGGCGCGGGGGAAAGGGTTTCCGCTTTATCGGGCTTTGTGTCGGTCGAGAACAGATAGATCACCAGACCAAGCGCGAGGATCGCGGAAAAGAAAACGAAGATCAGGAAAAAAGGATAGGCCTCCCATTCCGCTGCGCTGGTGCTGGCGTAGATACGGCCGGTGATGAACTGTGCAGCGCCCACGCCGCCGATGCTGCACAGGTTTAGCAGCGTTACGCCGCGTCCTACCAGATGGCGGGGCAGAAGGCTGCGCCCGTGCGACATGATCGCTGGATAGGTAGAGCCGAAAAAGCCGATGGCGCACATCAGCAAAATGACCGTGAAGGCAGAGGCTTCGATCAGCACGATCAATCCGACTGTGGAGACCAGCACGCCGCAACTTCCCACGAAGATCACCCACTTGCGCGTGCCAAACAGGCTATCGAGCGGGCTGTAGACCATTGGCCCGATGACCATCGCGATACCCATGGCAAGCGTGGCCTGACCGATCAGGCGCGGCTCCGCGCCCAGCACCTCCGTGAGGTATGGCCCGATCCACAGACCGCGCAACGCGCCGACCTCGGCATAGCTCACCAGCATCAGCGGGAAGATGAACCAGAGCGCCCGGATGCGCAGAACCTCGGCAAAGCTGCCCTTTAGGGCGGCAGGCTCCTTGAGCGGATCGCGCACCGTAAACCAGATCCCGGCAGCCGTGGCGGCGGCAATCGCGCTGAGGCCCCCGAGAGCCGCGCGCCAGCCCATCGTTTCCGCGGCCAGTGTCGTGGGGTAGGATGCGACGATATTTCCCAGCGTGCCCACCCCCACCATGAGAGCGGCGAGAAATGCAAAGCGCGGGGGCGGATGATCCAGCGCAAAGATATAGTAGGACGCCATCAGAACCGGCGCGCAGCCAACCCCGATGAGCGCCATTGCGATGGCCACATGCGCCGGGGTCGTCGCAAGCGCAAAGAGTGCTGCGCCGCCTGCACCACCTACCATTAGAAGCGATGCCGCCGTTCGGCGCGGTCCGACTGTGTCCAGCGCCCAGCCAATGGGCAGTTGCATTGCCGCAAACGTCAGAAACCACATGCCCGACGCAAGCGCCAGATCCTCTGGACCTGCGCCTAGATCGCTGGCCAAAAAGGGGCTCAAAACGGCGAGAAAGGCACGGAAGAACTGGCTCAGGATATAGGCAAGAGCCAGAAGGGCGATGCCGATATTCATGGGGAGATCATCCCTTGGTGGTTTGCCATTTTTGCGCGAGCGCCCGAGCGGCCTGCCCCAGCAGCAGAACATCGGCGCCAACGGCGACGAATTGCGCGCCTGCCGCGATGGCGTCGTTCGTCATCTCGTCGCGTGTCGACAGGATACCGGGTGCTTTGCCCGCCGCCTTGATCCGCGCCAGCGCGTCCATGATTGCCGTTTGGACTTCGGGATGATCGGCGTTGCCCATATGTCCCATGTCAGCTGCCAGATCGGCAGGGCCGATGAATACACCGTGCACACCTTCTACTGCCAGAATTTCATCGAGGGCGGCCAGCCCGCGCCGGTTTTCGACCTGCACCAGTAGGCAGATCTGTGCATCTGCCGTTGTGCCGTAATCGGCAATGGTGCTGAACCGCGAGGCCCGTGTCAGCGCGTAGCCCACACCGCGATCGCCGTGCGGCGGATAGGTCACATCGCGCACCAGTTGGCGCGCCTGATCGGCACTCTCCACCATGGGCACCAGCACCGTCTGCGCTCCGGCGTCCAGCACCTGCTTGAGCATGTATGTCTCGCCCACGGGCACCCGCACGACAGCATGCGCCTGCGTCGCGGCCAGCACCTGCAACTGCGACAGGATAGAACGCAGATCGTTCGGCCCGTGCTCCCCGTCCACCACAAGCCAATCGAAACCGGCCTGTCCCATCATCTCGGCGGAGTAGGCATCAGCCAGCGCAATCCAGCAGCCGAACTGCATTTCACCGTTGGCGAGTGCTTGTTTGAAGGAATTAACGGGGACGGGCATGGGTGGCTTCCTTGATCCAATTTGCCGCACAACCCTATCGCTGCTGGCATGCGATTGACCAGAGGCTAGAGTACCTTGATCACGTCCTTGTCTATCGCCAGCATATAGCCCCGCCGCGCGATATTCTTGACCAGCAATTCGCTCACCATCTGGTTGCCAAGCGTGTCGCGCAGGCGTTTGATCCGTGTGGCGCCCGCCGCCTCGTCACAATCACTGGCGTCACGGCCCGAGATCACGCCCTCAATCTGGCTGCCTGTCATGATGTCATCGTCCATCCGGGCCTCTGCGAGGACGGCCAGCGTTTCCATCGCTGCAGGCGTCAGGGAGAAACCGAGGTTGTTTAGATACACCTTGTTCTCTTCGCGGCTGATGAGCAACGAGGAGACCTGAATTCCCGTTCGCTCGATCTGGGCCATGCGGCGGTTGAAGGTAATGAGCAGCATCAGCAGCAGAACGGCGGCCACCAGCATTGCAGCGGCGAAGATCAAAAGGACTCCGATCAGAACGCGGTAATTGGTCAGCGTGTCGGAAAATGCGGTGCCCGACTGGGCGAGGATTTCCAGTAGCTTGATCTCTGCGGCGGAGGTGAGATTGTCATTCTCCATGAAAATCCGCTCGACCCGCGCATTGAACGCGTTTGCATCGGGCAGCGCCCAAAAGAGCACGATGGCCCCGATTGCGAGCAAGCCCGCGACCACACTGATGCCGAGGATGACAAAGCGGCCACCGCTGCGGCGCATATCAGAAGCGGAGGAAGTTTGATCCGGCACTATCTTTCCTTTGCGCAAGTCCCTCGGGGCCGAAAACCGACACCACATTCAACAGGGTCCAGCCCTGCGCGCTGAGGCGCTGGGCGAGTTGGGCCTGCGCGGCAGCCTTGGAGCACTGCCCGCTCACACTGGCCACACCATAGTGGAGCCGCAGGGGGCTGTCCTGTTTGGCTTTGTAATCGGCGTAGCAATCGGCGGCAAAGGCCGGGCCTGCCGAAAATCCGGCAAAGCTGGCCAAGGCCGCGGCGCAAAGGAGGAGGTGTGTGTGTTTCATATACCGACGATGCGTTTTTCTCCACCGATATACAATATCCGGCTACGCTGGTCGGTACCGTTATTTGATAACACGGCGCTGTTATTGCCTGTCGCGATCTGGCGGCTTCAGGGTGGTTCTACGCTGCAGCACGCCCAAAGCGCGCCGCCCTTGCCCCCAGAAGGAATACTCTCATGAAGTTTATCTTGCCTTCCCGATTTATCGGCACTGTCACGGCCGCTGCGATTGCCCTGACGGCCTTCACCTCCGTACCCGCTTTCGCCGATACCGACCGCAACAACCGGAACGTGCGTGCCATCGCGACGATCATCGGCCTCGCTGCTGTCGCAAAAATCATCCACGATAACGCAAAGGACGATAAGGAAGTCACCAGGCCACGGGACGTCGTGCGCCCCAGAGATGTCGTGCGGCCAAGGGGTCATGGGTATGTCGAGCCACAGCCCCTGCCGCGCCGCGTAGATACGCGCCTGTTGCCCGGCCAGTGCCTGCGCAGTTTCCAGACGCGGCGCGGTCAGGTGCGCATGTTTGGCCAGCGCTGCCTCGAGCGCAATTACAGGTATGTGAATCGCCTTCCATACAGCTGTGCGCAGACGATCCGGACTGACCGGGGCAACAGTTCCGGCTATGATGCGCGCTGCTTGCGCCAGAACGGCTACCGCCTCGCGCGCGGCTAATTTCGGAATTCGGCATGGGCGTATCACCCGTCGCGCCGATCCCCGTGTGGCACTACCGCCGCATGGGTCAGGGAAGGGAGGGATGTTCAGGCATCTCTCCCTTTTCTATTTTGCCGGGTTTCTGTTTTGCCGAGGCGGCGCGATCATTTTCGGTTGCGCCTGAAGCCCGCATCCGCTTTTCCGGTGCGCATGAAACCTGATTACTCATTTGAAACGGCTGCGGCAGCGCGCGGCTTTTTGCGCATCGCCGGGGTCGACGAGGTGGGACGCGGCCCGCTGGCCGGACCCGTGACTGCCGCAGCTGTGGTGCTGGATCCCGCACGCATCCCCGAGGGGCTCAACGATAGTAAAAAGCTCTCCGCCAGGGCGCGTGAAGTGCTTTATGGTCAGATCATGGAGGTCGCGGATGTGTCCATCGCCCACGCCAGCGTAGAGGAGATTGAGGAGCACAACATCCTGCGCGCCAGCCACATCGCGATGGTGCGTGCGCTGGAAGGGCTCAAGACACCCGCAGACTACTGCCTGATCGACGGCAACATGATACCGCGCGACCTGTCGCTCCCCGCCGAGACGATTATCAAGGGTGATGCCCGGTCCGTGTCCATTTCGGCGGCCTCAATTATGGCTAAAATATGTCGGGATTATGTCATGTTGTCCTTGGCGCAACAGCACCCCGGATACGGCTGGGAGACGAACATGGGATATGGATCAAAAAGACACATGTCTGCGCTTCAAGAATTGGGCGTAACCCCACACCATAGACGTTTGTTCAAGCCCGTACACAACATCTTGTGGCAAGATTAATTGTTAAAACATTGATTCAATAAACAAATTGACCACGAATCACTCTGCGGCCATCTTAGGCATCAACCAACGAGTGCAAAAAATGCACCGGGGACAGAGGCAGAGTTATGACAGTAAAGACCAAGGAAGCGCAGGCGCTTCCCCTTAACACGATCCTGGGCGGCGACTGCATCGAGGTGATGAACTCATTGCCTGAAGCGAGCGTCGATCTGATCTTCGCGGACCCTCCCTACAATCTCCAATTGCGCGGTGATCTGCACCGGCCCGACAATTCCAAAGTCGATGCCGTTGATGACCACTGGGACCAGTTCGACAGTTTCGCAATTTATGACAAGTTCACGAAGGCATGGCTGAAAGCCGCTCGCCGCCTGCTCAAGCCAAATGGGGCGATCTGGGTGATCGGCAGCTATCACAACATCTTCCGCGTCGGCGCTGCCTTGCAGGATCAAGGCTTCTGGATTCTCAACGATGTGGTCTGGCGCAAATCCAACCCGATGCCGAATTTTCGCGGCAAGAGGTTTACCAACGCCCATGAGACGATGATCTGGGCCGGTAAGAGCGAAACCAGCAAATACACCTTCAACTATGAGGCACTCAAAGCGCTGAATGAAGGGATCCAGATGCGCAGCGATTGGGTTCTGCCCATTTGCAACGGCCATGAGCGGCTCAAAAATGATGACGGCGATAAAGCACACCCGACGCAGAAGCCCGAAAGCCTTCTGCACCGCGTGCTGGTCGGGTCAACCAACCCCGGCGATGTGATCCTCGACCCATTCTTTGGCACTGGCACCACGGGTGCCGTGGCTAAGATGCTGGGCCGGGACTTCATCGGGATCGAGCGTGAGGAGGAATACCGCAAGGTGGCCACCAAGCGCATCGCGAGTGTTCGTAAATTCGACAACGACGCACTTCAAACCACGACCTCCAAACGCGCCGAGCCGCGCGTGCCGTTCGGCCAGCTGGTCGAACGCGGCATGCTCCGCCCTGGCGAGAACCTCTATTCCATGAACAACCGTCACAAAGCCAAAGTGCGCGCCGATGGCACCCTGATCGGCGCTGACGTTAAAGGCTCCATCCATCAGGTCGGTGCCGCCCTCGAGGGCGCGCCCAGCTGTAATGGGTGGACATACTGGTGCTATAAAAAAGAAGGAAAAAGCGTCTCGATCGACGTATTGCGCCAGCAGATCAGAGCGGAAATGCAAGCCTGATCCACCCCTAAGAATTCGAACACCGCCAGTGTCACCGCGCCCTCCACAGGAGGAACCGCGCTGCTGACACTCACCTTGGCCCCGCCTCAACTGGCGGGGCTTTTTTTATAAGATGGCGAATGTGCCAAGATAGAACGCGGCTATGATGATAGAAATCAATGTTACGGCGGATCCGATCAACTGACGCGCTCTCGCTTGCGCAACCCGTTGCGCAGCGCCTGTTCGACGTAGCGCACACCAAAATCGGCTTTGTTCACCACGTAAAGTACACCCGCAGAAGCTGCTTTTTCCCACATGAAAGGTGTGGGCCAGTCGCTCACCATGATCACGGGAATCCTCGCGTGCTTAGGATTGGCCGCCAGCTCCAGTGCAAATTCCGCACCGATCCCATCGGGGAGATTGTTGTCCAGTAAAATCAGGGATATTTCGCCAGCATCGAGCGCGATGCGGGCAGATTTCAGGGTTGGGGCCACTTTGACCTGCATTTTGCCGCCCGCGCGTATGACCACGCGTGTCATCATCTGCTGGTAGAATTGGCTGTCTTCGACAATAAGGCAGGTCGCCCCCTCCGACAGATCTGTTGCGGCGTATTGGTGCATCCGAATCCCCTGAGTACTAAGCTACAGGTCCTGTATCGTGCCAAGGAGTTAAGATGCGTTTAGCGGGGCAGCGGCGTCTCGGCGCGACTGTAGGCCTGCCAGTCCGTGACCTCGGGATAATACTGAGAACGCCAGTGGCGAACGCGCGGGTTCATCACCCGTCGCCACAGCGGCGGCATCATCGCCAGCATGGTCATCATCGGATAACCGAACGGCAGTTGTGGCGCCTCGTCAGGCCCGTATGTTTGGAGAACCGGAAACCGGCGATCTGGTTTGTAATGATGATCCGAGTGCCGTTGGAGATTGATCAGCAGCCAATTGGACGCTTTTTGTGTCGCGTTCCAGCTGTGATGTGGCTGGACATGCTCGTATTTACCGTTTCCCAAATGCTTGCGGGTCAACCCGTAGTGCTCGATGTAATTCACAAGCTCCAGCTGCCAGATGGCCACGCCCGCCTGCACGATGAACAGCCCCACGCCTGACCAGCCGCCAAGGGCGAAGGCCAGCGCAAAAAATACCGCCTGAAGGGCCCAGTAGCGCCAGAACGGATTGCTGAGATCGGTCCACGGGTGCGATTTGCGGGCCAACATAGCTTTTTCCGCACGGAACGCGCTGATCCAGCACTCGCGCAGCACGCGGGGGTAATAGCGGTGAAACCCTTCGTTGTAGCGTGCGGTGACCGGATCGCGCGGTGTCGCGACATAGCGGTGGTGAACCAGCAGATGCTCTGAGCGGAAGTGTGAATAGAGTACCATCGCCAGAAGCAGATCGGCCATCCAGCGCTCCAGCTTGCTTTTCTGGTGCATCAGCTCGTGAGAATAATTGATCCCGACAGTGCCTGTAATCACGCCTACGCCGAAGAAAACGCCGATCCGCTCCAGCGTGCTCAGATGCTCCGCCTGCGGGACGTACCACAGCAGGCTCGCGAGAAGCGCGAGTTGCACGGGTGCCCAGACAACGGTGATCGTCTTGTACCAGTAAAGATCACGATCCTGCACGGATAGATCTGCGTTTTCGGTGTTCAGCCCCAAGGCGGCGTCGAGCGCGGAAAAAAGGTACCACGTCACCACCGGAACCAGCAGCAGCCACCAGCCGCCGTAAAGCGCTGCGACCCACGCCAGCGGGACCAAGCCAAGCGAAAGCCAGAATGGTAACGCACGGCTGAACTTTGCCAGCTCGGAGGGCGGTATCGGCGGGGCGGTATCGGTCATGGTCGCAGCCTTGTTTCTTTGAGGACTATAGCAGAGTACCGCCTTCTGTCCCATGTGGCGTAGCGTCCGAGCGCAGCAGGTCGAAAGCCTTGCGCATCACGGTTGGTAAATCGGAGGGGCGGAAAGCATCGGGTTGCTTGAACGAACCCCTGTGGGGCGTGCAGTCTTGCGCGAGATCGGCTGTCATCACGCGCAGGATCAGGTGAAAATGTGTGAAGGTGTGGCGCACATCGCCCGGGTTTGCGCTCCACTTGCCCTGCGCCGGTGGATCACTTTCGGGATGGGGCAAGCCCGCGTCGACCCAATCTGAGCCGGGCCAGCCCAGCATCCCACCGAGCAGGCCCTTTTCGGGCCGCGTTTCCAGTAGCCATGCGCCGTCTGTGCGCCGACCCAGATAGACTGTGCCATGGCGGACCGGCTTGGCTTTTTTCGGCGTTTTTCGCGGCAGCTCGGCCGCCGTCCCCGCCGCGCGTGCGGAACAGGGTGTCCGCCAGGGACAGATTCCGCAGGCGGGCGATTTGGGGGTGCAGATCGTAGCCCCCAGATCCATAACAGCCTGCGCATAATCCCCTGGGCGCACTGCGGGCGTGTGTTTGTCCGCTTGGATCATCAGCTGCGGTTTTGCCTCGGGCAAGGGTGTGTGCAGGTTATAGATCCGCGCCATAACCCGCTCCACATTCCCGTCGAGCACGGCATGCGGCAGATCGAATGCGATGGAGGAGACGGCTGCGGCGGTGTAGGGTCCGATGCCGGGAAGCCGCAGCAGCGCCGCGTGATCTGCGGGAAATACGCCCTCATGCTCAGCTACCACTGCTCGGGCGCATTTCAGCAGATTGCGGGCCCGCGCGTAGTATCCCAGCCCCGCCCATTCGCCCATCACGTCTGCATCCTCGGCTGCCGCCAGATCGCGGACCGTGGGCCAGCGCGCGATGAACCTGCGGAAGTAGTCCCGGACCGTGGCAACGGTGGTCTGTTGAAGCATGATTTCGCTCAACCAGATGGCGTAGGGATCCGGGCGCACGCCTGCTTTGCGCGCCTGCGGCGAGACGCGCCAGGGCATCTCGCGCGCGTGGAGGTCGTACCACGCCAGCAGGGTTGCAGCCATGTTATCATTCTCACGCACAGTTTATGAACCAATCCTGAATTGCCATGGTGGCAGGGCTGCCGCCTTGCGCTATGATCTCTGGAGACCCACATAGCGTGGTACGCCTCGAAGGGCTACCACCCGAGCCAGAAAGCACGCACAGCATCATGCCGCCGCCTCGCCGCACCACAACGAAGGGCTTCGCCCGCACTGCCAGTCTGCTCACCGGGAAGATCCGCAAGGTATCCGAGGGCCGCGGGTTCGCGCAATCGCGTCTGCTGACCAACTGGGCTGAGGTCGCGGGAGAGGAAGCGGCTGCGATCTCCCGGCCAGTGGAGGTATCGTACGGTCGGGGCGGGATGGGGGCGACGCTGACGCTGCTGACCACTGGGGCGAATGCGCCAGTACTTGAAATGCAAAAGGAGCAACTGCGCGCACGCGTTAATGCCGTCTACGGCTACAATGCAATCGCGCGTGTGCGGGTCACGCAGACGGCGGCGACAGGCTTCGCCGAGGGCCGCGTAGCGTTCGAGCATGCGCCGAAGAAAGCCGACCCGGCACCCGATCCCGCGATAAGGGCCAAAGCCACTCAGACAGCATCGAGCATTGGCGACGAAAGCCTGCGCGATGCCCTTGCGCGGCTGGGCGAGAACATATTGAACAAGAACAACCGCTGAGCGTTCGACCATCGCGTTCGTAAAACCGACACTGAAAGAAGGAACATACCCATGAACCGCAGAAACATCCTCTTGGGCGGCGTTGCCGCCATCGGCCTTGGCGGCTGGTACATGACCAGCAACCGCAGCAGCACCATGGTCGCCTTCCCAGATGCGCCCCTGCCGGGTGCGGCCAATGCACAGACGACGAGCGGCGAGATCGACACATCGGGTGTGCAGGATATGATTGCGGGCAATCCTGATGCGACCGTGGAGATCATCGAATACGCCTCCTTCACTTGCCCCCATTGCGCAACCTTCCACAAAGGCGCTTACAAGCAGTTGCGTGAAGAATACATCGACACGGGCAAGGTCCGCTTCGTCTACCGCGAGGTGTTCTTTGACCGTTTCGGCCTGTGGGCATCATTGGTGGCGCGCTGTGGCGGACCTGAGAAATACTTTGGCATTGCTGATCTGATCTACGCCGGTCAGGACCAGTGGACCCGTGCTGGCGAACCTGCCGCTATCGTCGAGGAGCTGCGCAAGATCGGTCGTCTGGCCGGGCTGGACAACGACACGCTTGAAGCATGCCTGCAAGACGCCGAGCAGGCGCAGACTCTGGTCGCATGGTATCAGCAAAACGCCGAAGCTGATCAGATCGACAGCACGCCGAGCTTCATCATCAACGGGAAGAAATATTCCAACATGAGCTACCCCGATATGAAGGCGATCATCGACGAAGCGTTGGCCGGCTGATGGCCTCGCCGCTCGCAGGGCTCAAGGTGATCGAGCTGGCGCGTGTTCTGGCGGGCCCCTGGGCCGGCCAGACGCTGGCCGATCTGGGCGCGGAAGTGATCAAGGTAGAGAGCCCCGAAGGCGATGATACCCGCCAGTGGGGCCCGCCCTTTGTGGAGCGGGGGGACGACCGGTCGGCCTCCTATTTCCATTCGGCCAACCGGGGCAAAGCCTCTGTCACCGTCGACCTGCGCACGGACGCGGGGCAGGCAAAACTGCTCGCCCTGCTGGAAGATGCCGATATCCTGATCGAGAACTTCAAAACGGGCGGCCTCGCAAAATACGGCATGGATTATGCCACACTCAGCGGCCGCTTCCCCAAGCTGATCTACTGCTCCATCACCGGTTTTGGCCAGACCGGCCCCTATGCCCACCGTCCGGGCTATGATTTCATCATACAGGGCATGTCGGGTCTGATGTCGATCACCGGAGAGCCGGATGGCCCGCCGCAAAAGCACGGTATGGCGATCACGGATATCTTCACCGGCATCTATTCCACAACCGCAATTCTGGCAGCAGTCCATCAGCGCACGACAACGGGCGTTGGCCAGCATATCGATATGGCGCTTCTGGATTGCGCTGTCTCTATCACCGGCAATCAGGCGATGAATTACCTTACGACCGGCACCCCGCCGACGCGGTTGGGCAACGCCCATCCGAACCTCACACCCTATGAGGTTTTCGAGACATCCGATGGCCACATCATCATCGCTACAGGAAATGACGGACAGTTCCGGCGGCTGTGCTCGCTTTTGGGTATGCCCGAGATGGGCAACGATCCGGCTTACATGAAAAACGCCGACCGCGTCGCCAATCGCCCGGCAATGAACACAGCTCTGTCTGCGGCGACACGGCTACACACGCGCGACGATCTGCTCGCCCTTTGCGAAGCGAACACCGTGCCCGCAGGTCCGATCAACACGATGCAGGATACGTTTGACGATCCTCAGGTCAAAGCGCGGGGAATGCAGATCGAGCTGGACGGCGTGCCGGGGATCAACTCGCCGTTCAAGTTTTCGGGGGCGGAGCTATCCTTGCACCGACCCGCGCCGATGCTGGGCGAGGACAACTGAAGAAGCGGCTTTGATCTAGGGCGTGCCAGAGGCCAGTTTTTTCAAGGCGTCCCAAAGCGGGTTCTGCTCCGGTATTTTCAGCCTCACCGGCAGGGTGATCACTTTCATCCGGAACGCGGGCGGAAGGCGCACTGCGTCTTTTTCCGTTGTGACAAGCTGCGCCCCCCAGGCGCGGGCATCCGCTTCGAGTCTGCCCATCAGCGCGGAGGTGAGTGGCTGGTGGTCCACCAGTGGCTCCGCGTGCACCAGCGTGGCGCCAAGACCGCGCAATGTGGCAAAAAACTTCTCGGGATGCGCGATCCCCGCAAAGGCCAACAGCGGCGTATCGGTCCAGTCCATGCCCGTTTGGAGGGGAACGAGTGCGGCGCGGATATGGGGCAAGCCTTCGGGGAGCAAAGTGGTATCAAAGCTTTCCTGTGCTGCTTCCTCGCCAATCGACAACAGCAGATCGGCGCGTGCCAGTCCGGTCCCGACGGGCTCACGTAGTGGCCCTGCGGGCAGGCACAGGCTATTGCCGAACCCCTTGGCGGCATCCACCACGACAATACTCAGATCAAAGGCCAGCGAGGGGTTCTGGAAGCCGTCGTCGAGGATTATCGCTTTGGCGCCCGCCTCTTGTGCAGCGCTTGCTCCGGCGGCACGGTCCTTAGCGACCCAGACCTCGGCGAAGGCAGCCAGCAGCAATGGCTCATCGCCAACCTGTGCAGCCGTGTGGCGTGCAGGGTCGACGCGCACCGGCCCTTCCAGCGTCCCGCCATAGCCGCGAGAGACAATGTGTGGCTCCATATAAAGATCGCGAAGGCGCTCCGCGATAGCGATCACGGTGGGAGTCTTGCCGGTGCCGCCTGCGTTGATGTTGCCCACACAGATCACCGGCACATCCATCTTCCGGTGCGGTCCATTGGACAGCCTGCGCGCTGTACCGCGGGCATAAAGTGCGCCCAATGGCTGCAGCAGCCGTGCCCTAAGCCCCGGTTTGGGTCGGTGCCAAAAATCAGGTGCCCGCATCAGCTTACACCGCGCTGGGTATCGAGTGTGTCCTGCACCAGATCGGTAATCCGGTCTGTCAGGGCGGCGCCCTCGCTCACGACATCCCAGCCGGCATGGGCCATCAGGGCCGCCTGATCGGGTGCTACCAGCCGCGACACGGCCATTCCCAGCGCAGCGCTGTCATTGATGATTCGTGCCGCCCCCGCTGCGGCGAGACGTGAATAACTTTGCAAATGGCGCCCCACGCGCGGCCCGTAGAGCACCGCAGATCCGAGAGCGGCCGCCTCCAGCGGATCGACGCTGCCGCGTCCGGCGACCAGTGAGCCACCAAGAAACGAGACCGGCGCCACACGGTAGAACAGTCCGATGTCGCGTGGATCCTCCGAGATGAGTATCTGCGTGGTCTCGTCGGGGTAATTGCCGTCATCCCAGTTCAGCACCCTGAAGTCCTGCGTGCGCGCCTCTTGGAAGGCCTCCCCCGGCGTAAGGCTCCCCGCCGGGCGCAGGACCAGCAGGAGTCGGTGTGACAGCCGAAGGGCCTGTCGGTGCGCCGCGAGCACGGTTTGCAGCTCCTCGGAGTGCACACCATTGGCGAACCAGATCGCGCGGCCCACATAGGTCGCGGCAAGGTCGGCAAGATCCGTCTCGTTGCAGGGCAGCGCCTGACCGCCCGCTTGCAGGGCCGTCGTAATCTCCACGTCCTCCTTGCCGAGCCCCAGCTGCATCAGCCGCCGACCTGTCGCGGGGGTGCGGGCCATGACAGCGGCGAAAAGCGGCAACAGACTGCGCGCCACATCGGGGATCCAACGCTCGCGGCGGCCATCGAAACCTGCGGCATCCGCATTAATCAGATAGAGGGCGCATCCCCGTTGCGCAGTCGCGATGATCAGATTTGGGCGCAGTCCGCCCCACGTCCAGACACAGCAATCTGGCGACCAGTGATCGAGAAAAGCCCGCACGCTGTCGGGGTGTTCTTCGCAGATATCGCAGATGATGATACCGATGGGTCGCTCCGCTTCCAGGTCGCGCGGCGGTGCAGTGGTGGAGATCAGAACACCAAGACCGGGGCGGCTGGCAATCTGGCGCTGCGCCAGATCAACGACGGCGAGATAGGCGTCCGCCTCGGCGCAATGGATCCACAAGAGCTCGCCCGTCGGTCGCGGCTCTGAGAAGTGGGGAAGCCGCACCTCTCCGCGCCGCGCAAGTGCCCGGTAGGCGGAGAGGCCCAGCGATACCGCCACAGCGCGGCTAGCCCAATTCTTCGGTGGACGATGCGGGCGTCGCCTCGTCGCGCAGGCGGTGTAAATGAGCGATGAAATAGCGCATATGGGCGTTGTCCACGGTGCGCTGTGCCTCGTTCTTCCACGCGTCATAGGCGGTTGCGTAGTTCGGGAAGATACCCACGATGTGCAGATCATCGACGTTCTTGAACGTATTTTCGCTGGGGTTCACCAGCTCGCCCCCAAAAACGAGGTGCAGGCGTTGGGTCATGGTGTATTTCCTTTGATTTCATTCAGCCTTTGTTTGCACGGCGGGGTACTGTGCCGTCAAGCAGGCACGCTACTCACACCAGCGCGTCTATGAGCGCTGCATGAATCGCCTGCCCACCCGCGACCACACCATCGAGGCGCGGATCGGCCCCGTTGAACCGCAAAGGTGCGCCGCGCTGGTCTGTGATCGTCCCGCCCGCTTCGGCCACGATGAGCGCCCCTGCGGCAATATCCCATTCCCAGCTGGGGCGCAGCGTTAACATGGCATCGAACTTCGCCTGTCCGACAAGGCCAAGGCGGTAGGCCAGTGACGGCCGATACGCTGGCTTGAACGCAGGGCACGCCCCGCTGCGCCATGCGGTGCCTGCCATGACTGGTTTGGCTGCGAGAATACAGGCCTGCCCGAAATCGGCCACGGCAGAGGCACGGATGGGCGCCCCGTTGAGATGCGCCCCGCCGCCTAAGGCGGCAGTATAAAGCAGATCGAGCAAGGGGAGATACACGACAGCCGCTGTGATCCTGCCGCGCTCGGCCACGGCAATGGCATGGGCCCATGTGTTGGCCCCTTCGGTAAAGCTGCGGGTGCCGTCAATCGGATCGACGATGAAAACCCGCTCTTGATCGAGGCGCTCTGCGCCGTCCTCGCTTTCCTCCGAGAGCCATCCATAGCCAGGCCGCGACAGCAGAAGTACCGATTTCAGCATATCGTTCACGGCCAGATCGGCCTCTGTCACCGGTCCCGCGCCTCCGGGCTTGTCCCAGCGCCGGGCGGACGTCCCGACAAAACTTGTTGCGACACGGCCTGCCATGCGCGCGGCATCAATCAGCAGAGGAAGATCAGCTGCCGGCAATGGTCATCCCCGGAACGAGAAGCGAAGGCACGACGCGGCTCAGATGCGCGCGCGCATCGTTGGCAGGGACGATCGCCAGCAGCATATCGCGCAGATTGCCGGCAATCGTGCATTCGTTCACTGCATGGGTGATCTCGCCATTCTCCACCCAGAGCCCGGCGGCACCGCGCGAATAATCGCCCGTGTTCGGGTTGATCGTGGAGCCGATCATCGACGTTACCAGCAGGCCAGTGCCCATATCGCGGATCAGGTCTTCGCGGGTGGCCTCGCCTTGGGTCAGCGCCATGTTCCACGGGCTCGGCGACGGGCCAGAGCTGGTCCCCCGTGAGGCGTTGGCCGTGGAGGGCAGGCCCAGCTGCCGACCTGTTCCGAGGTCGAGCGTCCAGCTTTTGAGCACGCCATCCTCGACGACAGCGCGCTTTGATGTCGGGAGGAACTCCGCATCGAACGGGCGGCTGCCGCTGATGCGCGGACGGTGTGGATCCTCGATTAACGAGAGGCCTTCGGGCAGCACCCGCTCACCTATGGCCCCGCGTAGGAAGGAGGCGCCACGCGTGATCGCGCTGCCGTTGATCGCCGAAAGCAGATGCCCGATCAGAGAGCTGGAGATACGCTCGTCGAAGAGTACGGGATAGGTGCCTGTGGGGGGCTTGCGCGCGCCAAGGCGGAGTAACGTGCGCTCTCCTGCACTGCGGCCGATCTCTGTTGCGCTGCGCAGATCGCTTTGAAATATACGGCTGTCCCCGTCGTAGTCCCGCTCCATCGCGGCGCCCGTTCCTGCAATCGCGACACAACTCAGCGCACGGTCGGTACGACGGTAGCCGCCTGAAAATCCGTTCGATCCCGCAAAGTAAACCTCGCGCGCGCCATAGGCGGCACTGGCAGACTGTACCTGTGCAATGCCCTCGACAGCGAGTGCAGCGGCTTCGGCCTCGGTGGCGTCGTGTTGCAGCGCGGCAGGCGCGGGTTCGTCGGTCGGATCGTTCAGTTCGAGTGCATCCACGTCCCAACTTGAGGCGAGTTGGTCCACGTCGGCGAGACCTGCATAGGGATTCTCCGGCGCTTCGCGGGCCATCGCCACAGCGCGCTCCGCCATTTCAGACAGCGTTCGCGCGGAGATATCGGAGGCGGACACGATCGCGGTGCGCCGACCGATGAACACGCGCATCCCGATATCCGTCGCTTCCTGGCGCTGCGCTTCTTCCAGCGTGCCGGTCCGCACGTCCACGGACACCGATGTGCCGCGCACGGCCATGACGTCGGCGGCATCTGCGCCTGCGGTCTTTGCAGCGTCCAGCATCTGGGCGGCCAGCGCATCAAGGGCTTGTGTCATCATACTCTCCTGATCAAGGCTTAGAGGTAGCGGCGCAGGGCAATCCCCGCAAGGGCGCGCCCCAAAAAGAAAAAGCGGCCCACGATGGGGGCCGCTTTCATCGTGAATTAATGCGGGTGCGCCTATTTAATCCGCTGCCCGTTGGCGAAGATGCCTCCGGCTTCCGTAAATTCGATCCTTGATTTCAAGGTATCGGGCGCATCACCGGGCACGGCAAAGACACCCATCATCATCCGCGCACCCATCACTTGTTCGACCGGGAGCAGACCCATCGCCACGAGCTTATCCAGCAGGGCATTCGCTCCGGCAAGGTCGATTGTGATGGCGCCCACGGGCTTCGGAAAACCGGGCAGAGTCACTTTGTCGGTATTGTCGAACGTCACATCGCCCGCCGCTTCGAGCTTTGCGCCAACGGCATCGACTGTCAGGCGATCAATGCGCAGCGCTTCGACTTCGGCTGGATAGGCGCCTTGCGCTGCGGAGTTTTGCAGCGACTGCGTATCGAGCGGATCAGACAGCAGCTTGGCCTTCCCGCTCAGATCCAGCGCGACGGTGGCGGGATCCCTCGGCAGTTGGCCTGTGGGATCAAACATGGCCCAGATGATATCAGACATGGTGAAATCGGTCATATTGAACGCGAGGTTGAAATCCTGCGGTTCGTCGGATTTCACGACTGGTGTGCGCAGGTGAAAGCCAGACTGCTCCATTTCCGCGAACAGCGGGAAAGGCAGCCCGGCAAGCTGCGCGCCAATCTGGACTTGTTGCGCATCGACGCCGTAGCGCAGGCCGCCGGGGCCCATCGCTACAGCCACGGTCGAGCTTGCAGAGCCGGTCTTGATTTTGGATACCCCGTCGATGGACGTGATCTCGACCTGCGTTTCCGCGCCCTGTGTCCCAAACGTGCCGTCAACGGCAAAACCGGCAGCCAGAAGGGGCGCCATGTCCTGCGTCTGGGGGACGCCAGCAAGAGGCAGACTGCTGGTGCCTGCAAATGTCACGGCCTGAAGTGTGGATTGGACGCTCAGCGCTTCGACGTTTTCTGGCTGGCTGAACATCAGATCATAGGTGACATTGCCCGTCTGAATGGATTGATCATAGGTGCGAGTCTCGCCTACGAGGACACTGGTTTGCGAGGCGATGTTATTCCCGGTGAGCCCGAAACGTGCGGTATCTGCGTCCATCACTGCACCGTCGACCAGTAGGGAGGTCAGCGTGAGCGCGAAGGTATCTGCCGCATAATCATAGGTCATGGCTTTCGGATCGCCTCGGGCGATCATCTTTTGCCCGGTCTGCGCGTATTCGAGCGCGATCTGCGTGGCGGGGGAAATATCGTCCGCCGCAAGATCGACAGTGAGGGGCAGCTGTGCTGGCATCACGATGTCCACGCTTCCGTCGCCGTTCTCGACAAACTCAAGCGCACCGATGCGCAGGACCATGGCGCGCGGGCCATCCATCTCGAGGGTGATGTCGCGCAACGCAAGCGTACCGCCATCGCTGGACTGCGTCGCCTGAACGTCATACCCCAACCCCTCCAGATATGCGCGCCAATCGTCCCAGACCTGCGCCGAAGTCAGATCAGCGTGGGCTGTGGTCGCCATCAGCGACAGGCCCAGGGCGGTCGCGGCCATAAATCGGCGGGCTGGTTTCATGTAGGTGTCCTCGTCATCCAAAGGTTCGCGCAAAAGTCGGTCAATCCGTCAAGCGGGTCAAGGGGCGTGAAAGCTGCGCCCGGCGTTCCGGTGCAGGTGCGGGCTGGCCCCTGTGCCATCCGCACGCTACCCTTGAGCCTGACATAGGGTGAAAGCCTGCAATATCACGGAGAATACAAATGGATATGACCTCGAAAACAGTAATGATCACGGGCGCAAGCCGTGGCATCGGAGCTGAAACTGCGCGGGTTTTTGCCAATGCCGGCGCTAATGTGGTTTTGCTTGCGCGCTCGCAGGACGATATTGCCGCCCTCGCAGGCGAGATCGGGGAGCGTGCGATTGCGATCCCGTGCAATGTGGCGCGGTATTCGGAGATGTCGTCGGCGGTGGCCACGGCAGTGCAGGTGTTCGGCGGGTTGGACGTGTTGGTGAACAATGCCGGTGTGGTAGATCCCATCAGCCATCTGGGCGATGCCGATCCCGATGGTTGGGGCCAGCTGATCGACATCAACGTAAAGGGCGTGTTCAACGGCATTCATGCGGCCCTGCCTGTGCTTAAGGCGGGGGGTGGCGGCTCTGTCCTCACGATCAGTTCGGGTGCTGCGCATAATGCCATCGAGGCCTGGAGCGCCTATTGCGCCTCCAAGGCGGCGGTCAACATGCTCAACAGGTCTCTGCATCTGGAGGAAGCTGCAAACGGCATCCGCGCCATCGGCCTGTCACCCGGTACGGTGGCCACGCAAATGCAGCGGACGATCAAGGCATCGGGCATCAATCCCGTGAGCCAGCTTGACTGGGATACACATATCCCCGCCGATTGGCCTGCCAAGTGTTTGCTGTGGATGTGTAGTGCAGAGGCGGACGAATACTGCGGCGAGGAAATCTCGCTACGCGAAGAAACCATCCGCCGTGCCGTGGGCCTGATATGAGATCCGGTCTGATCGAGCTGGACCGCAGCGACAGCATCTGGACCGTTACCCTTGACCGGCCCGATAAGGCGAATGCCCTAACCGCCGATATGCTGAACGATCTGTGCGAGGTCATGGAAAGCGCGGGCGATGCGCGTGCTCTGGTCTTGACCGGGCGTGGCAAGATATTCAGCGCCGGTGCGGATCTGGATGCGGCGCGGGAAGGGCTCGCCGTGTCTGATTTATGGGAGCGGCTGTCAGGCGCGATCGTAGCGTTGCCAGGGCTTACGATCGCAGCGCTTAACGGGACGTTGGCCGGTGGCGCCATGGGTATGGCGCTGGCCTGCGATCTGCGCATCGCCGTGCCGGGGGCAAAATTCTTTTATCCTGTGATGAAAAACGCGTTTCTGCCCCAGCCCAGCGATCCCGCGCGGATGTCGGCCCTCATCGGTCCTGCCCGCACCAAGATGATCCTGATGGCAGGTCAGAAAATCCCGGCCGACGAAGCGCTGGCGTTTGGATTGATCGACCGGATCGTGCCACAGGATGTGCTGATGCAAACGGCTCAGGAGATGTGTGCCGACACGCTCGCAGCCCCGGCCGATATCGCAAAGCAGATTAAGGCAATGTGCAGCTAGGATGCCCTATATCAGGGGCACAAACGGAACATCGCAGGCGGCCAGAAGCAGGAGAGACATGAAAACGAATGCGGTGCGCATGGTGGATTTCCTGTGGATGGTGTGTCGTCTGATCAAGCGATAGCACAGTCTTATCTCTTCCGCATACCTCCCGGAATTTTCGACAAAAACGCGGGCGGACGCTTGCTGATCCACGCTGCGAATTTGGCGAGCCTGGGATGCGCGCGCAGCGCCTCCACAGTATTATAGCTCTGCGCCAGCTCAGCCTCCGTCAGGCTGGCATGGATCTCGCGGTGGCAGATGTGGTGCAGCAAAACGGTCGGCCCGCCCTTGCCGCCTTTCAATTTAGGCACGAGATGGTGCGCGCTCTGCGGCACGCCAGCGGGAATGGGCCTGTCGCAGAGCGGGAAAACCGGAACGGCCGCGTGAGTGTCGAGAGTGCGCGCCACTTGATCCTCCTGCCCGCCTGCGCCATGAGGGTGGCACGGATGACAGTGGTGGCAAGGGGCTGGTATGATTTTCGATCTCGCAAAGCGTCCTCAAACACTCGTTGTCCATGTAAATCCGGCGGTCTGCGGCCCTTTGCCGGGCTCAGGGGCGGTCGCATGAAACAGACCGTGGTGATCGGTGGCGGACCTGCCGGCCTAATGGCCGCAGAAGTCATGGCGCAAGCGGGTGTATCCGTCACCGTATGCGAGGCAAAGCCCTCGGTCGGGCGCAAGTTTTTGATGGCGGGCAAATCCGGACTAAACCTCACCAAGGTCGAGACCGTGCAAGAGTTTCATGCCGCCTACACGCAGGCTGCGCCCTGGCTCGCTCCGATACTGGAGGCCTTCGATGCCGACGCCGTGCAGGAGTGGGCGCGGGGGCTGAAGCAGGAGTTGTTCACCGGCACCACAGGCCGCGTATTCCCTGTTGCGATGAAGGCGTCGCCCCTGCTGCGTGCGTGGCTGTCGCGGCTCACGTCGCTAGGTGTGACGTTCAACACGCGCTGGCGCTGGACAGGTTGGGACGGCGCGAAGCTGGCGTTCGACACGCCGGACGGCCCTCAGAGTCTTGAAAGTGATGCGACAGTTCTTGCGCTGGGTGGGGCCAGCTGGCAACGGCTGGGCTCGGATGGGGCCTGGTATTCCATTCTATCGGACAAGGGACTGCGGTTGCGCCCCTTTGCGCCCGCCAACGCGGGCTTGTCGGTGGCTTGGTCACCCTACATGAGCAAACATCTGGGATCTGCGGTCAAAAGCATCGCGCTGACGTCGGGCCCCTACGCCACGCGCGGGGAGGCGGTGCTGTCGCGCGGTGGTATGGAAGGTGGCGGGATCTATTCGGTGTCGCGCGGTGTGCGCGAAGGGCATCCGTTGCTCATTGATCTCGCGCCTGATCTAACGGTGAAGGCGCTGGCGCAGAAACTTTCCAAGTCTCGCGGCAAGGCGACGCTGACCAACCATATCCGTAAATCGCTCAAGCTCGACCCAGTGAAAATCGCGCTTTTGCAGGAGATGGCGATGCCGCTGCCGCAGGAGCCGGGCGCGCTGGCGCGGCTGATCAAGGCGCTTCCACTGCGTCATGACGGGCTGCGGCCGATGGACGAGGCGATCTCGACGGCTGGAGGTATCACGCAGGCAGCGCTTGATGATGCGCTGATGATCAAGGCTCTGCCAAACACTTACGCTGTCGGCGAAATGCTCGATTGGGAGGCGCCGACGGGTGGCTATCTGATCACCGGATGCCTTGCGACAGGTGCGTGGGCGGGCCACCGTGCGGCAGCGAGGCTCAAGGCCTAAACCGTTTCGCGCGCGCGCACGGCCTTGAAGGCATCCCGCTTGCGCAGGCCGGACGCCCACTCGGCCAGCTGATCGTCGACGGGCGCAAATCCCGCCCCGATGGACCAATTCAGGCAATGCACAGCCAGCAGATCCGGCACCGTGATGGCATCTCCCATCAAAAAAGGTCCATCCAGCCGCTCGGTCAGAACCTTGGCGCTGCGCGCGAACTCCGCCTTCAGGCTGTCCTTGATCTGGGGCACGCGCTGTTCTTTGGGAAAGACAAAGCTGTGCTTGGCCGCGGCCCACAGCACGGCATCGAACTCGTCGATCAGCCAGAACAGCATCGCATCCTGACGCGCGCGCGCGGCGGTGCCTGCAGGTGCTGTGAGCGCGCCATGCTTGTCCGCGAGATACTGCATAATCGCGACCGAATCTGTTAGCAGCTCGTCACCGTCCAACAGGGCAGGCACCTTGCCTGACGGATTGTGCTTGCGCGCCTCCGCTGACTGCGGGCCGGCGGGGATCAGATCATAAGGCTGGCCCAACTCCTCAAGCATCCACATGACGCGAAAAGCGCGGGTTTTGACACCGCCGATAACTGTATACATCTCATATCTTTCCCTATTGGCTCAGCTGGCGCCGTACATGGCCAGCCGGATAAATGTGCGCTCTATGATCGCCATGGCGGGCGCGGTCTGCCCTGCAGAGCGCAATTGCAGGTCCGTATCGGTGAGGATCCCGAGCGCTGTTTCGAGCTTGAACGCGCCCCAGTCACGCGCCTGGCGCATCACGCGGTCGCGGTCGCGCACGCCCCAGACGGGCGCGCCGGGGTTGCAGGCGGTGCGGTGCAAGGTGCGAAAATGGCGCATCGCCATGATGCTGAGCGTCACCGCATTCACACCCTGACTTTGCAGCCGCCGCATAAGCGGGCCGATCATCGCCGACTTCTTCTCTGCCACAATATTGAGGATGTCGTCCACGACCGCCTCGACGGAGGCAGGCGCACAGGCTGCGATATCCTCAAGGTTCACGGGCGTGTTTGGATCACTCAACTTATAAAGCGAGAGTTTTTCCAGCGTCTGCCGGAAGTCACCGGGATCAAGGCTGCGGGCGAGATCCTCAAGGGCTGCCATCGCACTGCCTTCCGTCCGCAGCTTCGCGTCACCAAGGAGCCGCTCGATCTCTGCGCGGTCGGGGGGGTCATCGAAGATGCCCCATGCGTAGGCATCGCGGTGGCTTTCGAAGGTCTTGAGCAGCTTGGAGGTTTTCTTGAGCTCGCCTGCGGTCACCACGATCTGTGCATCGCCTGCCTGCCAATCCTTTACGGTATCGACGATGATCTGAGCGACCAATTCATTCGCACCTTCGACAAAAGCGGCACGCGGGCCGGGGAAAAAACCGATGGCCTTGATCGCGTCCATCAGCAGCGCAGGCTCGCGCCGAAGATCAGCCGCCGGGATGCGGGTCAGCCGCATTTCCTCTTCGGCTTGCGGGCCCAGCAGCGCCTTGAGATATTCCTGCCGTTTGAGTGCCACACGCATGGCATCGCCACCGTACAGCAGCAGGCCGAGCTTGTCGCGGGGAGGTTTGGCCACGATGCCAGCCCCGTCGCGGCGTGCTAGTTTCATGCAGGCAAATCCGCAGCGTAGAGGCGGGCGGTGATCTGGTCGCCCAGAATCACCATCAGCCGCTCTGTGGCGTCCCGCTCAGCGGCGAGTGAGGCGACGGTTGTGCCGATCGCGGAATAAGCGGTAAAATTTTCGACCTTGCCGGAGGTGACGATCGCACCGTCCGTGCTGTCGCGCAGTACGTAATCCACGCGGCCCACCAGATTGAAGCGGGTGATGTCACCAGCTGCATTCACGGCAAGCCCTTCTTCATCTGAGAATATCACCAGATCAAGCGCATAGCGCGGCGCGCCGCCGCTGCGGCCCAATCGTGTTTCCAGATGGCGCGTCAGCAAATACCCCGCTTGGGTCGCGGCTTCCTTCACCAGCACCTGACCGCGCAGCTGTGCGCCTGCGCCGCCCGGTCCATAGACCGGAGTGAACCCGCAGGCGGCAAGCGCCAGCGGCAGGGCGAGGAGGCTTCTGCGGCTATACAACGACATTCACGATCCGCCCCGGCACGACGATCACCTTCTTGGGTGTTCCACCGTCGAGGATACGGATCACGGAAGGATGGGCAAGGGCCAGTGTCTCGATCTCGTCTTTCGGCATGTCGGCGGGCACGTCGATCTCGCCGCGCCGCTTGCCGTTGACCTGAATGGGCAGCGTGACGGTATCGTCCTTCAGCATTGCTTCATCCGCGATAGGCCAAGGTGCAGTCGCGATCAGATCCTCGCCGCCTTGATTGGCCCAGATATCCTCCGCCAGATGCGGGGTCATGGGCGACATAAGCTGTGCAAGCGTCATCATAGCCTCGCGCTGCGCAGCTTTGGACGCCTTGGATTTTTGGAGTGTGGCGGTGAAGCCGTAAAGCTTCGCGATGGCTGCATTGAAGCCGAAGCTCTCGATGGCCATGGTCACGTCATGAGTGGTCTTGTGCATCTGTTTCAGCAGGTCCGCATCGTCTTCGCCTTCGCCAGCATCCATTGCCGCAATGCGGTCCGAGATGTTCCAGACACGGCCAAGATGCTTATACGCGGCCTCCGCCCCTGAGGCGGTCCATTCCACATCCCGTTCGGGGGGCGAATCGCTCAGAACAAACCAGCGGGCGGTATCCGCACCGAAAGCGGAGATGATATTGAGCGGGTCCACGACGTTGTTCTTGGACTTTGACATCTTTGCGGAAGGGATGATGTCGACTTCGGCACCGCCCTCCTTAAGAAACGCACGATCTCCGCGCATGTCCACTTCCTCGGGATAGTGGAAAATGGGCCGGTCGTCGGCGCCGGTGGTTTTATAGATTGCGTGTGTCACCATGCCTTGGGTGAATAGCGCATCGAATGGCTCAATCGCACTTTCCGGCAGATGCCCGGTGATCTGCATCGCGCGGGCGAAGAAGCGGGCATAGAGCAGATGCAGAATCGCGTGCTCGACGCCGCCGATGTACTGGTCGACGTTCATCCAGTATTCGGCATCTTCCATCACCGTTGGCGTGTCGGCATGGGGCGCTGTGAATCGGGCATAGTACCACGACGAATCGACGAATGTGTCCATGGTGTCCGTCTCGCGCTGGGCGGGCTTTCCACAGGTGGGGCAGGGCGTCGTACGCCATTCGGTGTGTCGGTCGAGCGGGTTGCCCGGAATATCGAAGGTCACGTCTTCGGGTAACTTGACGGGCAGGTTTTCCTTCTTTTCCGGGACCACGCCGCAGGCATCGCAATGCACGACGGGAATCGGACAGCCCCAATAGCGCTGCCGTGACAGGCCCCAGTCGCGCAGGCGGAACTTGGTCACGCCCTGGCCGACGCCTTGCGATTCGCAAAAGGCGATGGCTGCGTCGATCGCCTCAAGGCCGCTTTGCCACTGCTCACCCGCGAATCCACGGTTGTAGAAGACCTTTTCTGTTTTCGGGGGCACGTAGGCCTCGGTAAGATCTTCCGGCGCGTCTTCGGAAGGCAGATAGGTCGAGATGATCGGTAAATCATATTTTGTCGCGAAATCGAAATCACGCTGATCGTGTGCTGGACAGCCGAAAATCGCGCCGGTGCCGTACTCCATCAGAATGAAGTTGGCGATATAAACTGGTAACTCCTGCGCGGTATCGAACGGATGACGCACGCGGATACCAGTATCCATGCCCAGCTTTTCGCCGGTCTCGATCGCCTCTTCGGTAGTCCCGCCCTTGCGGCACTCGGCGACGAACTCTGCGATATCGGCGTTGTCACGCTCCAACAGCTTGGCAATCGGATGATCGGGGGAAATGCCCACAAAGCTTGCGCCCAGCAGAGTGTCGGGGCGGGTGGTGTAGACCTCGATCCGGTCATGGCCGTCCGGCGCGTTGACGGTCGAGAAGGCAAATTGCAGCCCGCGCGATTTACCGATCCAGTTTTCCTGCATCAGGCGCACCTTGGCGGGCCAGTTCTCGAGCGTATCAAGCGCGCTCAAAAGCTCGTCGGAATAATCCGAGATCTTGAAGAACCACTGCGTGAGCTCGCGCCGCTCGACCAGAGCGCCCGAGCGCCAGCCGCGCCCCTGCTCGACCTGCTCGTTGGCCAGCACAGTCATATCGACGGGATCCCAGTTCACCACAGCGTTCTTGCGGTAGATCAGCCCGGCCTCGATCATGTCGATGAACATGGCCTGCTGGTGCTGGTAGTAGTCAGGGTGGCATGTCGCGATTTCGCGTGACCAATCGAGCGAGAAGCCCAGCGGCTTCATCTGGCTCTTCATGTCCTCGATGTTCTTGTAGGTCCATTCGCCGGGGTGGATACCCTTTTGCATTGCCGCGTTCTCAGCAGCGAGGCCGAACGAATCCCATCCCATCGGGTGCAATACGTTAAAGCCCTTCGCCAACTTGTACCGCGCGATCACGTCGCCCAGCGTATAGTTGCGGACATGGCCCATATGGATGCGGCCGGAGGGATATGGGAACATTTCGAGCACGTAGTACTTCGGCTTGTCGGCTGAGCGGACGGCCTTGAAGATTTCGGTCTGCTCCCAGGCGGCTTGCCAGCGGGCTTCGATTTCGGAGGGAGTATAACGGGAGGTGGAGGTCATGGAGGTGCTGGCCTTTTACGCAAGAACGCCGGACATGTGATCCTCACAAAGCCCGGCGCTGTACAATACCTATACCGGAGCGGCAGGTCTCAGAGTTTGTTGTCCGCGATGCGAAGTTCGCGCGCGCGCGACAAGATCGCATCCTCGACCGCAAGGCTCGTTGCCCTGGTTACAGGACCGCCCTGGGACTGAAGTGCTACGTTGAGGGAACGGGCATCGAGAGCGGGATCGTCGATCAGGACCGTCGCGCGATACGCCCTGCCACCGCCGGGAGGCGTTCCAAATCCGGTGACGATAACGCCGGTGAAGGGATCGACAGACTGGATCGGCAGGAAATTGAGGACTTCGAGAGACGCGCTCCACAGGTACTTGTTTACCTGAACGACGCTTTCGTTGCTTCGTCTGTTGAAGGCGGACCAGATCGTGTTGCTTGGATTCGTCTCGATATTGTTGGGATTGGTCGAGTTCGTATACTGGTCGGGCCGCTCTGTTGCGGCTGACCCGAACCCGCTACAGGCTGCCAAACCACCAAGCGCAATCGCCAGTGCCGCTATATTAAGAGCTTTCATCCGCGCCATGTCTGCCACCGTTTTATACTGTTTTGCTATGCAATACCCAAGCGAGGGCATCTGGGCAAGGTCTATGTACCTAACTCTTGGCGCGGCTCCGATTGGACTGGCGGGACTGGGTGACTGTCTGCGCCCGAGCCTCGGATTTCAAACTGTGGCAAAGCTGCACCATCACCGGCCACATTGCTCGGGCGCTTGTTGGTTCGCTTGCCAAAAGGTGAGTGTCGGCGCAAAAGAACGTCATACCTAGATCGGAATTCCCCGGTCAGGTCCTTTTGAATCTTACCTGAGGGAAAACTCATGAAAAAAGTTCTCTTCGCTACAACAGCTCTGGTCGCGACAGCCGGCGTTGCAGCAGCAGACGTTACATTCGGCGGCTACGGTCGTTTTGGTGTGATCTATACAGATCCAGCAGTTGGTGACAGCGCGACAAACGTGACTTCACGCTTCCGCCTGCAGATCGACGCGACAGCCGAGTCCGACTCCGGTATCACATTCGGTGCACGTGCACGTATCCAGCAAGCCGAGCGCGGCGATGAGCTGGCAACGACCGGTGCCCGTGACGCTTTCACAGGCGACAACAACGGCACAGGCATTAACGGCGTACGTTTCTTCGCACGCTCCGGTGGTCTCGAAGTTGCTGTTGGTAACATCTTCGGCGCGCTGGAATTCATGCCAGGTCAGTACCCGATCGACCTCGGTCTGACCGGTCTGGGCTATGCATATACTGCTTATGATGGTCAGGGCGATCTCTACAGCTCCGCCGGTGCAGGCGCAGCAAGCCGTAACGGCATCGAAGTTCTGTACTCCATCGGTGATTTCGCAATGCACGTTTCGGCGTCCGAGATCGATACATCCGGTGACGGCACATTCCTTGGCGATGTAGACGGTACACGTCTGGCGGCATATGCTGCTTACACGTATAGCGGCATCACATTCGCTCTGGGTGGCCAAGACTCCGATTTCGCAGGCGACACCGAGCTGACAGCAACCGTTGGCGGCACACTCGGCCCAGTCGATCTGACATTGGCTTATGCTGACAACGGCACCAACGGTGAGCGCACCGTTCTGGCCGGTACATATGCAGTTGCCGCAGCAACAAACATCGACTTCTACGTTGCAAGCGACAACCGCGTCGGAAACCGGGAAGACACCAGCTACGGTGTCGGTGTTCACCACGATCTCGGCGGTGGCACATCCATCCGCGGTGGTGTTGCGAGCCTCTTCAACGACTCAGTTCGTGCTGACCTGGGTGTTCGCTTCAACTTCTAAGTTGAACGAAATTACCTAAGCGATATGGGGCAGACTTCGGTCTGCCCCTTTTCTTTTGCGCATTGCTGTTATCATAAGGGACCAAACAGGAGGCCCCCATGACACTGCGTGACATCACCGACAGAATTGCAAAGGCTGAAGCAGAGGCTGATCGACCCGTCGGGGCCGTCACTCTTATTGCGGTGAGCAAGGTCCAGCCCAATGCACGCGTGCATGCCGTGCTGGAAGAGGGCCACCGCAGTTTTGGTGAGAATAAGGTGCAGGAAGCGGCGGGGAAATGGCCCGACTTCCGAACCCAATACGATGGTATCGCGCTGCACCTGATCGGCCCGCTGCAAACCAACAAGGCGCGGCAGGCGATGGAGCTTGCCGAGGTGATCCATACGCTCGACCGGCCAAAGCTCGCCACCACGCTCGCGCGGCTGGCGCAGGAGATCGGGCGCTGTCCGGATCTGTTCATCCAGGTCAATACTGGTGAGGAAGAGCAGAAGGCGGGCATCATGCCAGCCGATGCCGATGCGTTTATCGCGCAATGTCAGGCGCTTGATCTGCCCGTGCTGGGCCTGATGTGCATCCCGCCCGTGGAGGAGGAAGCATCACTGCATTTTGCTTTGCTGGCCAAAATCGCGGCGCGGAACGGGCTGTCTGGCTTGTCCATGGGTATGAGCGAAGATTTCGAGAAGGCGATCGCACTCGGGGCTACCCATGTGCGCGTGGGCTCCGCCATTTTCGGCGAGCGTGTGCCCGCCTAAGGAACGATCAGCCGCGTGCGGTAACGGATACGCCGCGCGATCTCGCGCAGGTGTGCGCGCGAGAAACCGATGCACCCCTCTGTCGGATAGCCGGGCCGCCGATACTGATGAATGAAAATCGCTGAGCCGCGCCCCTTTACGGCATAGGGCCAATTCCAGCCCGTTAGAATCACCAGATCATAGAGCGGATCGGCGCGGTGCAAGCGCTCGTGGCGGTGCGGGTAGGGCGCACGGACCATCATGTTGTAATCCTCATGGCCGACATCATCCGACCACAGGTCACGCGGCCCGATGGGCTTTGCCCAATCGGCTGGTCGCGCCATGCGGTCGGGTCGGTAAAGCATTCCCACAATCGCATGAACCCCCCGCGGCGTGGACCCGTCGCCCTCCCGTTTCCGTCCTGAGATGCCGCCTTTGCCGATCGTGCAGGGCCACAGGCGCCCCTGAAACCGGACCCCCAGTGGGGTCAGCACCATATCATCGGGCGTCACAGCAAATGGCCCGATTTTGCCGCCTTGGTCGCCAGATACTCGGTGTTATGGCGATTCTCCCCAACGATGAGCGGCACCCGCTCTGTTACTTGCACGCCGCATTGACCCATCATGGCGACCTTACGGGGATTGTTGGTGAGCAGACGCACGGAGGAGAAACCCATTGATTTCAGGATATCGGCCCCGAGCCTGAAATCACGCTCATCATCTTCGAATCCTAGCCGATGGTTCGCCTCGACCGTGTCGAACCCCTGATCCTGAAGCGAATAGGCGCGCATTTTGTTGGCAAGCCCAATCCCGCGCCCTTCTTGATTGAGATAGAGCAGGATACCGTGGCCCTCTTGGCCCATCCGAGCGAGGGCGGCCCGCAGTTGTGGCCCGCAATCGCACTTGAGACTACCCATCAGATCGCCGGTGAAACAGGCCGAGTGCAGACGGCACAGGACGGGCGCATTGCGGTCGGGGCGGCCGATCTCGATGGCATAGTGCTCCTCCCCGCCGTCCTCGGGACGAAAGATATGCAAGCGCCCGGCCTCCGATACCTCCATAGGCAGTCGGGCGTGGACGATCGAGTGCAGTGCGCTGCGCGTGAGCAGATGGTCCGCCGCCTGTGCCGCGTCGATCCGGGTGAGCGAGTGGGTACGGGCAAACCCATCGGCATCGGCGAGCGACGCAACGACAGCGGCAGGCAAAAGGCGTGCAGATTTCGCAAGGCTGAGTGCGGTGCTGTGCAGGGTTGCAGGTCCATCGCGGAGCGTGGCCAGCGGCCCCTTCATCGGGGCGCGCAGATCATCGGCAGGATCTGCAATGCTGCGGATCCATTTCATCGACGCATCCCCCGGCAGTACGATCCGCGCCAGATCCCCGTCATAGGCGCGGGCCTTAAGGGTCTGCGCGCGCCGGGCGGTGATCGCCAGCACCGCGCTGCCTTCCAGGGCCATCACATCGGCAAGGCGCGCGGCGGTCAGGGTTTCTGCCGCCAGAACCAGCGCATCGCCCAGAACGACAGGCACACCCATGCGCAGATCTGCCCGTGCGCGGGCCAGCGTTTCGGAGATATCAGGAGCGAAGGTCATCGGATATGTTACAACTCTTTAGAATGCTTGGATGATGTCTATGGCATGATCCTGTGAATTGAAACAATTGACCCACATACGACACGGGCCCGTGAGCACCCTTGCTGATCACACCAGGCAGCATACTTTAGACATGACGTAACGGAGGCCAAACATGGTACAGCTAAAGAAAATTCTGCTTGTGGACGACGATGACGATCTGCGCGAAGCGCTGAGCGAGCAGTTGATCCTGACAGAGGATTTCGACGTGTTAGAGGCAGCCAATGGCGCGGAGGCTCTGAGCCGCGCCAACGAGATGATTTACGATCTGCTGATCCTCGACGTGGGCCTGCCTGATACGGACGGGCGCGAGCTGTGCCGCCTGCTGCGCAAGCAGGGGATCAAGAGCCCGATCATGATGCTGACCGGCCATGACGGTGACGCCGATACGATCATGGGACTCGACGCAGGCGCCAATGATTATGTCGCTAAACCGTTCAAATTTCCCGTGCTGCTTGCCCGCATCCGCAGCCAGTTGCGCACGCACCAGCAATCCGAGGATGCGATCTTCCAGCTCGGGCCATACACGTTCAAGCCGTCGATGAAGATGCTCATCACCGAGGACGACAAGAAAGTGCGCCTGACGGAGAAAGAGACCAATATTCTCAAGTTCTTGCACCGCTCTGCAGAAGGCGTGGTGGCACGCGATGTGCTGCTGCATGAGGTCTGGGGGTACAACGCCGGCGTCACGACCCACACGCTTGAGACCCACATCTACCGCCTGCGCCAAAAGATCGAGCCGGACCCCTCGAACGCACGCTTGCTCGTCACCGAATCTGGCGGGTATCGGCTAATGATCTGAAACGCGGGAACCAAGTTCGCGCATCGGTGTTACACCAATATCGGACAGGCATTTTTCATGAGTTTTCTGTCGGTATGCCCAAACGTTGAGTGGCTGGGCTAAGCGCCACTCTTCCTCCCTGTTGGACTTGGCCGGGCCTTTGCGCCCGGCCTTTTTTTGTTCTGATTATGGTGGTTGCGCCGCGCACTGCGGGTTAGGATGCGCCAATATTGCTCAGGAGCGCGCATCATGTCCTTTACCATCGCCACTTGGAATATCAACTCCGTGCGCCTGCGCGAGCCGATCGTGTGCAAGCTGCTGGCCGAAGAAGGCCCCGATGTGCTATGCTTACAAGAGTGCAAAAGCCCCGTGGATAAGATCCCGATGGAGCAGTTCGCGGCTCTCGGCTACACCCACATCGTAGCGGAAGGGCAAAAGGGCTATAACGGCGTGGCGATCCTGTCGAAGCTGCCGTTGGAGCCCGCGGGCGCACATGATTTTGCACAGTTGGGCCACGCACGGCATGTGGCCGCCAAATTGCCCAATGGCGTCACGGTGCATAATTTCTACGTGCCCGCGGGCGGCGACGTACCTGACCGAGCCGTGAACGAAAAATTCGGCCAAAAGCTGGATTACCTCTCACAGATGCGCGATTTCTTTCACGCCGACGCTCCGCAAAAGGCGATCCTCGTGGGGGATCTCAATATCGCGCCGCGCGCGGATGATGTTTGGGACCATAAGAAAATGCTCAAGATCGTGAGCCATACGCCCGTCGAGGTCGAGGCTTTGGTGCAGACGCAGGATTCGGGCGCTTGGGTCGATATTACGCGGCAGGACATTCCTGAGGGCCTCCTTTACAGCTGGTGGAGTTACCGGGCCAAGGATTGGGACGCCGCCGACAAGGGTCGCAGGCTCGATCATGTCTGGGCCACACCCGACATCTCTGGCGCCGCACACGGCAGCCGTGTGATACGGGCTGCGCGCGGATGGGAAAAGCCCTCCGATCATGCTCCGGTTTTTGCAACTTTCGATCTTTGACGATAAGGCTCTTTGAAACCCGTGCCTGAGGCCACATATGCGCCTCTAACCTGACAACTCTGTATTAGGACCGATGATATGATGGATCTCAATCTTACCGCCGCCTCCGCGCCCGCCGATCTGATCAAGGACACCAGCGAGGCCACCTTCATGGCCGATGTGGTCGAAGCGTCGCAGACGACTCCAGTGATCGTGGATTTTTGGGCACCGTGGTGCGGCCCGTGCAAGACGCTTGGCCCCCAGCTCGAGGCGGCGGTCACTGCAGCCAAGGGTGCTGTGAAGATGGTCAAACTCAATGTGGACGAGGCGCAGGGGATCGCAGGGCAGCTGCAAATCCAGTCTTTGCCCACCGTCTATGCGTTCTGGAAGGGCCAGCCCTTGGACGGTTTTCAGGGCGCTATTCCACCTTCCGAGATCACCGAATTCATTAATCGTGTCGTCAAGGCGGCGGGGGGCGAGGCGCCTTCCGATACGCTCAACGACGCCGTCGAGGCAGCCGAGGAAATGTTGACCGAAGGCCATGCGGAGGATGCGGCGCAGACTTTTGCCGCGATACTGGGCGAGGATCCGCTGCACGCGGGCGCATATGGCGGCATGGTGCGCGCGCACATCACCATGGGTGCGCTCGACGAGGCGGAGGGTCTGCTGAACGGCGCGCCCATCGAGATCTCGAAAGCACCCGAACTGGAGGCCGCGCACGCTCAACTGGCGCTGGCGCGTCAGGCCGCCGATGCGGGCCCTGTGACCGAGCTTGCCGCTGCCGTGGAGGCAAACGAGGATGATCATCAGGCCCGCTTCGATCTGGCGCAGGCGCTCTATGCCACGGGCGATGCGGAAGGGGCTGTCGGCCACTTGCTGGAGCTGTTCAAACGGGACCGGGAATGGAACGAAGCAGCCGCTAAAACCCAGCTTTTCACGATCTTTGAGGCCCTAAAAGCCAACGATCCCGTAGTGTTGAATGGCCGTCGCAAATTGAGCTCGATGATATTTGCCTGAGGCCTCCCGCGCGCTAGATGTGACACATGATAAAAAAAGCAGATTTGCCCGATACGATCCCGATTTTTCCACTTGGTGGGGCGCTGCTGTTACCGCGGTCGCGATTGCCGTTTCACATCTTCGAGCCGCGGTATTTGCAGATGATAGATGATGCGTTGAAAACCTCCACCCGCCTCATCGGTATGGTGCAGCCCAATGTCGTGCCCGGCCGCAATGGCCCGGGTCTTCACACCATCGGCTGCGCCGGCCGGATCACCCAGTTTTCCGAAACGGAGGATGGCCGCTACATGGTCACACTGGCGGGTATCTCCCGCTACCGTGTCATCAAGGAGGTCGAGGGTTTTGCCCCCTACCGCCGCTGTGAGGTTTCATGGGAAGGCTTCGGCCTCGATTTGGAAGCGGAGGAGACTGACACCGCCTTCAAGCGCAAACCTTTCCTGGATGCACTGGGCCGCTACTTCGATGTGCGTGGCCTGTCTGCGGACTGGGAAACACTCAAGGACGCGGACGACGAATTGCTGATTAATTCGCTCTCGATGATGCTCGATTTCGATGCAGAGGATAAGCAGGCACTGCTGGAGGCACCCTCGCTAAGCACACGGCGCGAGACACTCGTAACGCTGATCGAATACGCCCTGCGTGGCGGAAGCGACGGCGAGATGATGCAGTGAATGACACGACTGTCGAATTCGACCGCAGGATGCTGGAGGCGCTGATCTGTCCGCGCAGCCAGCAAACCTTGCAGTATGACTCTGAGAAGCAGGAATTGATCTCCAAATCCGCAGGCCTTGCCTATCCCATTCGTAACGGTATTCCTGTTATGCTTGTGGATGAGGCAAGACCGCTTGATTAAAGCGGCAGGCCGCGCATCAGGCGGGGCAGGTCGCCGTTAAGTCCCGCCGCTTCGCGGATAAAGCTGCGGCGCAGACCGGGCAGGGCGGCCACAACACCCATTCCGACGTTTCGCGCGATGCGCACCACTGCATTGTCGTTCGAGAAGAGCCTGTTGAAGCTGTCTGTGGCCATTGCCAGTGCTGTGTTGTCGAATCGCCGCCATTCCTGATAGCGCGCCAAAGCGATGGCTGAGCCAAAGTCCTCACCGCGCCGCTGTGCATCCACGATCACTTCACAAAGTGCTGCGATATCGCGGAACCCTGCGTTCAGGCCCTGGCCCGCGATCGGATGAACGCCGTGGGCGCTGTCTCCAACCAGTGCAATCCTGTTGCGCACCATTTCATGGGAGAGCGACAGGCTGAGCGGGTAGGTGTAGCGCGCGCCAGCCAATGAGATTTCGCCCAGAAAATCGCCAAAACGGGGGCGCAGGACGTCCAGATACTCGGCATCCGGCAGGGCGTGGATGCGGGCGGCGTTGTCGGCAGTCTCCGACCATACGACCCCACTGCGGTTGCCGGTCAGCGGCAGGATGGCCAGTGGGCCGGGCGGCATGAAAAACTGGTGTGCGATGCCGTTGTGGGGCTGCTCGTGCGCCACGGCACACACAAGTGCTGTCTGACCGTAAGCCCAACCCGTCCGCTTGATCCCCGCGCGCATCGCGGTGCCTGAGCCGCGCCCGTCCGCACCCACACACAGCCGCGCGCGCAGTGTAGATCCGGAAGCGAGGGTCAGTGTGATCCCAGCCATATCCACGTCCTGTGCGATCACCTCGGTACCGTTCATCACGTCGATGCCGTCGGCAGCTTCGACCGCGTCCATCAGCACACGGCGCAGATGGCGATCCTCCACCATATGCCCCATCGGGCCTTCCTCGATCTCGGCGTGGTCGAAATGCATGAAGAACGGTGATGGCCCCTCTCCCGCTCGTCCGTCCGTAACCTTGATATCGAGCATTGGCTGCGCGTTCTCGACCAGTGCCTCCCACAGGCCGATCCCCTCCAGCATCCGGACCGACGTAAGCGCGAGAGCGTAGGAGCGGCCATCAAATCCGTCCTGTGTCCGAGGCGCCTTGGGGAGCGCGTCGATCACGGTCACGCGCAAGCCGCTCGCGGCAAGACCGAGTGCAAGGGCGGGGCCGTTCAGGCCGCCGCCAACGATGGCGATATCTGTATCAAAATTCATAGCCTTCAATAAGGCGGTGAGCGGGGGATTGTCCATGCGCCCATGCGCCGCTACCGTTGCGGCAACACAAACACGGAGAGTGATATGCAAGACTGGCTCGGCATGACGGCGGCAGACCTCGGGCGCGGCATTGCGGCGGGGCAAATTGATCCTGTCGCCCTCTGCGAAACATATCTGGATGCCATCGACGCCCATCCGCTGCGCGACCGGATTTATGCCCGCGTGACCCATGACCGGGCGCGCAGCGAGGCCAAGGCCGCCGCCGCGCGGGCAAAGTCGGGGCGGCGCTTGTCGTTGCTCGATGGTGTGCCGATCAGCTGGAAGGATCTGTTTGATACTGCCGGGATAGGAACCGAGGCGGGGACCAAGCTGCTTGCCGGGCGCGTGCCAGACCATGACGCAATCGTGCTGCAAAATGCCACTGCGGCAGGGCTGGTTTGTTTGGGCAAGGTGCACATGAGCGAGCTTGCGTTCTCCGGGTTGGGCCACAATCCTTCCACGGCGACCCCGCCTTGCGTGAACGATGCAGGTGCTGTGCCTGGCGGCTCCTCTTCGGGCTCTGCTGCCTCGGTCGCGTTTCGTTTGGCATCGGCGAGCATCGGTTCGGACACCGGTGGGTCGGTGCGGATCCCTGCGGCATGGAACGACTTGGTGGGCCTCAAGACGACGCACGGACGCCTGACGCTGGAGGGTGTTGTGCCCCTCGCACTCAAATTCGATACCATCGGCCCGCTGTGCCGCTCGGTCGAGGATGCAGCTCTGCTCACGGCAGCGCTGGAGGGGAGCAAGGCGCCGGATTTGCGCGGCGCGTCGCTCGAAGGGCGCCGCTTTGCCGTGCTGGAGACGGTGTTCATGGAAGGGCTGCGCGACGCGCCAATGGCAAGCTTTGCCCATGCAATAGCGCGGCTGGAGCGCGCGGGGGCCACCATCGAAAAGATCAAAGTGCCTGCGGTACAACAGGCGCTTGATGTGTCCGGCCCGCTGATCACCTCCGAAGCCTATGGATTGTGGCATGAGGTCATCGAGGCGGCGCCCGAAAAAATGTATGAGGAAATCCTGCGCCGCTTCCGGCTGGGACGGGATCACTCCGGCCCGGATTATGTGGCCGCCTGGGCAAAGCTCGACGCCGCGCGCGCGGCCTATGATGCGGCAACGGCAGGCTATGACGCCATCCTCGCTCCGACATCCGCGATCCTGCCCCCCGATCTGGAACGGCTGATCAACGAGCCTGATTACTACGTGACCGAAAACCTGATGGCGCTGCGCAACACCCGCATCGGAAACCTGCTGGGACTGTGCGCCCTGACCCTGCCGACAGGCACGCCGAGCTGCGGTTTGATGCTGATGGCGGCACCCGGTTTCGACAATGCCATCCTACGGCTGGGCGCTGCGGTGGAGGCTGCGCTGGCGTAAGGGACCTAAAAGCCACAAGTACCCGAGAAGCGCCGGATTTTTCCTAGACGGCGGGCAGGGGTTTAAGCTACCTTGTTGGAAACGGGGCGTGAACGATCCCGATCCGAGGCAGTTTTGATGAATTTTCCTGAGCGGTTTTCGAACCTTCCTGCTCATGCGTGGCCCCGTCTGCGTGCGCTTCTCGATGCGCACGAGGGGGGCGGTCCGCTGATCCAGATGACCATAGGCGAGCCGAAACATGCGTTTCCGGCTTGGGTCACTGACGTGATCGTGCAAAACGCTGCTGGGTTTAACAGCTATCCGCCAAACGATGGCTCTCCTGAGTTGCGCGGTGCGATCGCGGGATGGATCGACCGTCGCTACGGCGTTCCGGTCGATGCAGATACACAGGTGATGGCGCTCAACGGCACGCGCGAAGGGCTCTATAATGCCGTGATCGCCCTGTGCCCCGAGCGCAAAAATGGCAAAAAGCCTGCGATTCTGATGCCGAACCCGTTTTATCAAGTATATATGATCGCCGCGGTTTCGGGGGCTTGCGATCCGGTGATGGTGAACGCCACCGCCGCCACGGGCCATCTGCCTGATTTTCAGGCGGTTGATGCCGAGACGCTAGACCGAACGGTGGCGGTCTACATCTGCTCGCCCGCAAATCCACAAGGATCTGTCGCGACACGCCCCTATTGGGAAGCGCTGATCCAGCTCGCCGAGCTGCATGATTTTGTGATCTTCGCCGATGAGTGCTATTCGGAGGTGTACCGGGATGCAGCCCCCGTGGGCGCTTTGCAGGTTGCTCATGAGATGGGCGCGGATCTCAATCGCGTTGTTATTTTCCACTCCCTGAGCAAACGCTCCAATCTGCCGGGCCTGCGGTCAGGCTTTTGCGCCTCGGGTGCGCAATCCATGAGCGAGATTAAGCAGCTGCGCAATTATGCCGGCGCCCCCCTGCCGCTCCCGTTGCAAGCGGCGGCAGCGGCGGTGTGGAGCGATGAAGCGCATGTGATCGAGAGCCGCGCGATGTATGCCGAGAAATTCGAGATCGCCGACCGTATTTTCGGTAATGTTGCCGGATACATGAGCCCTGAGGCGGGTTTTTTCCTGTGGCTGCCCGTCGAGGACGATGAGGCTGCGGCTGTGAAGCTGTGGCGTGAGACGGGCGTGAAGGTGCTGCCTGGCGGCTATCTTGCGCAAGACGTTCCCGGGGTCGAGAACCCGGGCAAGAAATATATAAGAGCGGCCCTGGTGGCCCCGAAAGAAGAGACGGAGCGGGGCCTCATGGCCATTCGCGACTGTCTTTATCCGGTATAGAGGGACGAGTTTATGGCATATCAGACACGACAGCGCGAACCGCTGCTGGACAGCACAACGGCAGAGGCGATCGAGAAGCGCGGCAAGGAATTGCTGGGTTTGGTCCTGCTGGCGCTCGGTGTCATGGCGGCCATGATGATCGGCAGCTACACCCCCGACGATCCGAACTGGATGCTGGCAACGGATGCGCCCGCGCAAAATTGGCTGGGTCGTATGGGTGCGTCGCTCGCGGCACCGCTGTTCATGATCGTGGGCTGGGGGGCTTGGGGTCTCGCGATTGTTTTGCTGGCCTGGGGCGTGCGTTTTGCGCTGCACCGGGGGCAGGAGCGGGCGATGGGCCGTTTGATCTTTGCGCCGATCGCCATGGCGCTGGGCGCGATTTACGCATCGACCCTCACGCCGGGATCTGAATGGCTGCAAACACACAGCTTCGGCCTCGGTGGGTTGTTCGGTGATACGGTCATGGGTGTTATCCTTACGGTTTTGCCCATCGGCTCCACCTTTACGGTCAAGATGATGTCGGTGGTGATGGGGCTCGGAATTGTCGCCCTCGGCGCCTTCGTTCTTGGATTTACACGCAGCGAGCTGACGCGCTTCGGCCGCTTCCTGCTGGTCGGCACAATCATGGTTTATGCGGCGCTGATGAATATTCTGGGCCGCAGCGCGACGGGCGCCGTGAGTGCCGCGCAGGGTCTTCAGGCAAAGCAGGCGGATCGGCGCGCGCAGCGGCGCATTGAACGCGACGAAGCAGACGCCTACGCGCGGGCGCAGGCGCAGGTCGCTCCTGCTGCTGCGCGCACCTCAGTGCTCGTTGCAAGCCGGGCGATGCCCTTTGCCAGCCCACAGCCCGAGCCCTCCATGTTTGCCACGCCGGAAGCAAAGACGGGCCTTCTGGCGCGCATGCCGGGCCTGATCAAGCGCCCCGATGCCATGCCGCAGCCCGAACTGGTAGAGACTTATCACGATGCCGTTCTGGAGGAGGGGCCCAGCGAGGATCGTATCAAAACCAAGATTTCCGACATAATCAAAAACCGTGTGCGCCATTCAAACGCCGTGCATGTCCCTGCGACTGCACCGCTGACACGCGGCCGTGGCCGTGGGCCCGAGCCGCTGGTATTAAACACAACCCGCGCTGAGCCGCCGCTGACCGCACCCGCCAGATCCACAGCAGTACTTCCTGCAGAGCCGCCTCTGAGCGCGCGCGTGGTCCCACCTGCGCCTCCTGCTCCCGTCTATGCCGATGCCGCACCGATGGAGCATTACGACGCATTCGATACGCCCTACCCCGAGGACGAGGTGAATATCTTTGTAGAGCCGGATGCGATGGACGAGGCGCAGGCTCGGCCAACCGCCTACACGCCGGCCGCGCCAAAAATTCCGGTGCCGGAAGCCAAGCGTGTGGTCATGCCGATGATGCGCAAGCCCGTGCCGCAGAGCAAGCAGGCCAAAGCCGAAGCGCAGCCGACCCTATCGTTCGATGACAGCCATCCGGGTTTCGAGCTGCCCCCGCTGAGCCTGCTGGAAGCCGCGCCCGATACGCCGCGCCAGCATCTGAGCGATGAAGCGCTGGAAGAAAACGCGCGCATGCTGGAATCCGTGCTCGATGATTATGGCGTGAAGGGCGAGATTGTAGCCGTGCGCCCCGGCCCCGTCGTGACCATGTACGAGCTGGAACCCGCACCGGGCCTCAAGGCGAGCCGTGTGATCGGTCTTGCGGACGATATTGCGCGCTCCATGGCTGCGCTGTCCGCGCGCGTCTCGACCGTGCCGGGCCGCAGCGTGATCGGGATCGAACTGCCCAATGAGCACCGCGAGAAGGTGGTGCTGCGCGAGATCATCAGCTCCCGCGATTTCGGCGACGGCAACCAGAATCTGCCGCTTGCTCTAGGCAAGGACATCGGCGGCGAGCCAGTGGTGGCCAACCTCGCCAAGATGCCACACCTGCTGATTGCCGGTACCACCGGTTCGGGTAAGTCCGTGGCGATCAACACGATGATCCTGTCGCTGCTCTACAAGCTCTCGCCCGAAGAGTGCCGGATGATCATGATCGACCCCAAGATGCTGGAACTCAGCGTCTATGATGGCATCCCGCATTTGCTGTCGCCCGTCGTGACGGACCCGAAAAAGGCGCTCGTCGCGCTCAAGTGGACCGTGGGCGAGATGGAGGACCGCTACCGCAAGATGTCTAAAATGGGTGTGCGCAACATCGAGGGCTACAACGGCCGCGTGAAGGAAGCGCTGGCCAAAGGTGAGATGTTCTCGCGCACAGTGCAGACCGGGTTTGACGACGATACCGGCGAGCCGATTTTCGAGACGGAAGAAAACACACCCGTCAAGCTGCCCTATATCGTCGTGATCGTGGATGAGATGGCCGACCTGATGATGGTTGCGGGCAAGGAGATCGAGGCCTGCATCCAGCGCCTTGCACAGATGGCGCGTGCCTCCGGCATCCACCTCATTATGGCGACACAGCGGCCTTCGGTCGACGTGATCACCGGCACGATCAAGGCGAACTTCCCCACGCGGATTTCGTTTCAGGTAACGTCGAAAATCGACAGCCGCACTATTCTTGGCGAGATGGGCGCAGAGCAGCTGCTGGGCATGGGCGACATGCTCTACATGGCCGGCGGCTCCAAAGTGATCCGCTGTCACGGCCCCTTTGTCAGCGATGAGGAAGTCGAGGAAATCGTCAACCACCTCAAGCAGTTCGGCGAGCCCGAATACGTCTCCGGCGTGGTCGAAGGGCCACCCGAGGATAAGGAATCTGATATCGATACGGTTTTGGGCCTTAACACTGGCGGCAACACTGATAGCGAGGATGCGCTCTACGATACTGCAGTCGCGATCGTGACCAAGGATCGGAAATGCTCCACCTCCTACATCCAGAGAAAACTCGCGATTGGCTACAACAAGGCCGCCCGTCTGGTTGAACAAATGGAGGATGAAGGTCTTGTCTCTCCGGCCAACCACGTCGGTAAACGTGAGATCCTCGTGCCGGAACAAGGTTAACCTCCCCGACCGGCACCCCTCGGTGAAATGGCCCCCCTGCTCAGAGGGGGGCCATTTTTTTGCCTCCAGAGGCTCGCCAACCCTGATGGAGATCACGGACTGCGCTCGCTTTTTCGGAAAAGGTGAAAGCCGCCTGTGTGGCATGCAATCAGCAGAAAATCTTGGGCTGATATCGCATATCAACGCCCGCCCCCCTATGTAGAATGCAGCACTTTGCAAGAACATAGGATTATCCCATGCGACTTCTGAAAACCATCATACTCGGCGCGGCCGTGACCGTCGCAGCGACGGCTGCCATGGCTGACAAGCTGCCGCTGGGCAATATCAGCAGCTACCTTAACGCCATGACCACTGCTCAGGGAGAGTTTACCCAGATCAACGGCGACGGGACTATTTCGACCGGGATGATCTACATCAAGCGGCCGGGCCGCGTGCGCTTCGAATACAACGCTCCTGATACGGGCCTCGTGGTGGCGGGCTCCAATACCGTCGTGATCTATGACACCAAATCAAATCAGGCGCCGGAGACCTATCCACTGGCGCGCACGCCGCTGTCGATCATTCTGGCGGAAAATGTGAACCTGTCACAGGCGCGCATGGTGACCGGTCACACCTATGACGGCACGGCAACGACAGTCACTGCGCAAGATCCTGAAAACCCGCAATACGGCAATATCCAGATGAAATTCACGGGCCCGGATCCGGAGCTGCGCCAGTGGATCATCAACGATGGCAACGGCGGCCAGACCACGGTTGTTCTGGGTGAGTTGCAAAGAGGCGGTAACCTGCCCAACGCGCTGTTTGATGTGGGCGCGCCTGGGGTCGTCAACCGCTAGTAATTTACGACTTGCATCGCAAGCACAGCCTGCGTTTGCCCTGAGACACTCATGGCGCCCGTGATTTCGGGCGCCATTTTCAATGGACGATCGCAAACCTTCGCTGCCAGTTCCCGCACACAGGGCGACGATCCCTGCACGGATCACCGAAGGCGGCAGGCCGCAATCTGTTGCTCGTACATCGCCGCGCGGGTCTCGACCCTGCCGGCAACGCCGATAAGCCATGGTTTTGCGTTGTAGGAGCCGCGGCGATATCCGCTGTGGCCTTCATGGTATGCCAGATACTGATTGCGCGCATCTGTGAGAGCGATGCCATTACGCTCCCTGCTGATGTTCTTGTACCAGCCCATGAAGTCGGTCGCATCATCAATCCGGTCGCGGCGGGCGCCGCGTTTGCGCTCGGCCACCACATATTCATCCCAAGTCCCGTCGAGGGCTTGTCCATAGCCAAAAGCGCTCGATTGGCGGCCCATGGGAATTACGCCAAGCACGTAGCGGAAGGGTGTGCGCGCATTGCCGACGAATTTGCTCTCCTGATGGATCGTGGCCATCTGGACATGAATGGGGATACCCCATTTCCGCTCGGTCTTCTTGAACGCTCTGTAGTAATCGGGGCGCTGTTGGAGAATCGTGCATGCGTTGTCCAGATCCCGCGGAGGGGTCGTGGAGGACGAACCGCCACAACTGGACAAAAGCAACGCGATTATCATAGCGCGAAGGGGTTTTTTCATCTGCCTATCGCCTCAAGATTAGTTTTTTATATTTTGTGAGATTATAGCGCAGAACGCCGTAGTTTTACAGTCCGAATCTAGAGAAGAGCCGCTAAAAGTAGCGGCAAGGCGCCGACCGAGATGAGGGTCGAGACGACGACGAGCCCAGCGACCGCCTGCGCATCGGCGCCGTATTTCTCGGCCAGCAGATAAGACGTGACTGCGACGGGTGTGGCAACCTGAAGCACCAGAACGCCGAAAGCGGTACGATCTAGGCCGAAAGCGATGCCTGCGAGCCCCGCGATGCCGACGCAGGCCACGAGCTTGATTACAGACAAAATGACCGCACGCCCGATGCCGCCGGGAGTCAACCGGGCGACGGCCACGCCCAGCGTGATCAGCATGAGCGGAATCGCCATCTGCCCGATCAGCGAGAGCGTATTGGTCACAAATGTGGGTGTCTCCCAGCCTTGCCAGAGAAAAATCCCGCCCAGAACGGTCGCTCCGACCAGTGGTTCGCGGAGCACTTTACGAAAGCTGCCGGCCCCTGCAACCAGCCAGATCCCGAAGGTGAAAGTCCAGATCGCCATGATGGCAAACACGACCACAGCATAACTCAACCCCTCGGGACCAAAGGCAAAAAGTGCCAGTGGCAGGCCGAGGTTTCCGGTGTTTCCAAAGATCATCGGGGCCATATACGTGCGCCGGTTGAGCCCTCCCGCCCGGACCAGAATCCAAGCTACGACCGTCACTCCCAGATAGGCCGCGACCGATGCCAGCGATAGGGCGGTGAGGGCGGCGGGGTCGATATCCGTCTGCATCAGTGAGGTGAAGATCAGGCAGGGCACGGCCAGCGTCGTGGCAAGTTGCGTCACGAAGTTGATGCGGTATTCAAATCCCAGCTTTACCCAGATAAAACCAATGGCCGCCAGCAGAAATACGGGCGCCACGATCTCCAGCACTGTCAGTGTAAGGTTCACAGACTGTTTCCTTTAACCTTGCTGCAAGTGTTGGACAAAATGCCCTTGTCTCATGTAGGAACCAAGAGTAGGGAGCGCATTGCTATGATTAGAACGCGTGCCAAATATCATCTCGGACAAGTGGTCCGTCACAAAAAACACCCGTTTCGCGGGGTAATTTTTGATGTCGATCCGGAATTTGCGAACACTGAAGAGTGGTACGAGTCGATTCCCGAGGAGAGCCGTCCGATCAAGGGTCAGCCCTTTTATCATTTGCTGGCCGAGAACGATCAGAGTTACTATGTGGCGTATGTGTCGGAACAGAATCTGGTTGCGGATTACAGCGGTGAGCCAGTGGACCATCCCGATATTCCAGATCTTTTCGGCCCGTTCGAGAACGGCACCTACCCACTGCATTTCCAGTTGAACTAGGGGGGTGCCATGCGGGCACCGCCTGCACACCCCCCTAACGCCGATCAATAACCCAGCGCGCAGCCGTCCTTGCGTGGATCTGACGCGCCTTCAAGCACACCGCTGTCATGGATCTTGATCGCTTGTGCGCCACCGATTGCGGTTTTCGGGATCGCGACCGTGTGGCCCATGGCCGACAACTCCTCGCGGACGGCATCGGAATACCCCCGCTCAACATTCAAAGTGCCATTGTCGGTAAAGGCACGGGGCGCGTCGATGGCTGCCTGCGGGTCCATCCCGAAATCGGAGATGTTGGAGGCAAAGCGCGCGTGGCCGCAGCACTGGTAGGCGCCGCCCATCACGCCGAAAGGCATGATCACGCGACCGCCCTGCCTGATCATGCCGGGGATGATCGTGTGCATCGGGCGCTTGCCGCCTTTAAGCTCGTTGGGGTGGCCTTCCTCAAGAGTGAAGCCCGCGCCACGGTTTTGCAGCAGCAGCCCGAACTTGTCGGACGCGATGCCCGAGCCGAAGCCGTGGAAGATCGAATAGATCAGCGAGACGCTCATGCCATCGCCGTCGACCACGGTGATGTAGATCGTATCTTTGTGCACGGCTTCGGTGAGTGCCGCCGCACTTGGCATCGCCTTTTTGGTATCGATCAAGGCTGCGAGCTTTTTGGCGGTGTCCATTTCCAGCATGTAGTCCGACCGTGTGGCGTAATCGGCATCAGCCAGGAAACGGTTGCGCGCATCATAGGCGAGCTTGGTCGCTTCGGCCTCGATGTGCACGCGCTGTGCGCTAAAGGGGTCCATCCCCGCCATGTCGAACTGTGACAGGATGTTGAGCATCAACAGCGCAGTGGCGCCCTGACCGTTCGGCGGGTGCTCGACGACTTCGAGATCCTTGTACATGCCGGAAATCGGATCGGTGCGGGTCGAGGATACGTTCGCGAAATCATCTGCCGTGTGCACGCCGCCCGCTGCGGTCAGGGCAGCCAGCATATCTTCGGCCACCTCGCCTTTGTAGAACGCATCGCGGCCGTCCTTAGCGATACGGCGCAGTACCTCTGCCTGACCGGGCGCGCGGAAGATATCGCCCGCTTTCGGGGGCTTACCGTCCATCAGATAACTCTTGCGCGCGGCTCCTTGCAGAGTATCGGCGTCATTGCCCCAGTCGAAGGCCACGCGGGGCGCGACCGGCACGCCATTCTCTGCATAGCGGATCGCGGAGGACAGGACCGCATCAAGCCCCAGCTTGCCCACCGTCTCAGAGAGGTGGCAGAAGGCGTCGATCGCGCCGGGAATGGTCACGGCATGGGCCGACCGCAGCGGGACCGTCTTCTCGCCGGACTCGCGCAGTTGTGTGGCATCGAGCGCCGCCGGTGCGCGGCCAGAGCCGTTGAGCGCGTGGACCTTGTCACTGCCACCCTCGGACCACAGCACGAAGCAATCGCCGCCGATGCCTGTCATCTGAGGCTCGCAGATCCCCAGCACCACGGCGCCGGCAATGGCCGCATCCATGGCGTTGCCGCCACGTTCTAGCACGTCAATCGCCGCTTTAGCGCCGATGGGATGGGAGGTGGCACACATGCCGCCCGTGGCCAGAACCGGCGACCTGCCGGGAAATTGAAAATCACGCATTGGGAAAAGCCTCGCTCCTACACTCTATTGTCGCGAACCTAGTGGGTTCTGACGCGGGTGCCAATGCGAATACGAAGGAGATGAGGGGAGGGTGAGTGCTCCGGCGTCGCGCACTGGGTGGGGGCAATTAAACGCGACACCGGAGGAAGCTATATGCAGCTACAACACAACATATGACAGGCAAGCGTGGCGGAAATGTGATCGGGCGGCGGCGATGTCTGGGAAATGCCGTGACCTTATCGAGATGCGCCGTGCTTCATACCCCTACCGGCAATTGCAGGCACAGGTGATTGGACTGCCCGACGCGGGCATAGTGCACCTCTGTCGCCAGACTGTGGATCATGAACCAGCCGAATCTGCCCTCCGGCAAATCATCGAAGGCCACATCGATATTGGGCGCTTTGGACACAGGCGCTGTACCCGTGGGCATGGGCGCGCCGCGGTCTATGACCGTCAGGCGCAGGCCGAACGCGGTCTGGTGGCCGCGTATTTCGATGGTGGTGCTCTCTTTGGTCGCAGCGAGCGCGTGCTCCACCACGTTGTTGAGCGCTTCGGCCAGCACCAGCTCCACGGTTCCCGCGTCCTCGACGCTCAGCCCCAGAGGCTTTAGGCAAGCCATCGCCTGTGCCAGTCCCTCGCGGACAGCACCCTCTGCGCCGTCAAGGGAGAGCGCGAAGGGGGGAATGACGGTAGGATCAGGCATCGGTATGATCCCGGCAGGCCACTCTCATGATCCGAAATCTGCAAGTGCGGCCTCGACCGTGGGAAACACACCGAACACCGAATCCATCCGGGTCAGGCGAAACACCTTGTCGACAGTCGGCGTCAGCCCGGCCAGTACCAGCTTGCGCGCGGGACCGAGGCTTTTCATCGCGGCGACAATCGCGCCAAGCCCGCTTGAATCGATGAAATTCACGTGGTTGAGGTCGAGGAGCACGGTTTCTTCCCCGCCCTCTGTCGCGTTACGCATCCGGTCCTTGAAGGCGAGCGCCACGGACGCATCGATGCGCTGTTCCTGAACGGTGATGATATGAAGGCCGGGTTCTTTCGAGCTGGTAAGTTCCATGATACATTCCTGCAAAGATTGCGTGCGACTTCCTTGCTAGGCGCAATTGCCTAAGAAGATGTAAGCACTTCACAAAAAGGAGACCCGAGATGCACAAAGTGGTTATTTGCGGCGCGGCGCGTACGCCGATGGGCGGATTTCAGGGCGCTTTCGCGGATATGACGGCGGCGCAGCTCGGAGGTGCGGCAATCCGTGCGGCGCTGGAGGGCGCCGGGGCTGCGGCGGTGGAGGAAGTGCTGATGGGCTGTGTGCTTCCCGCAGGGCAGGGTCAGGCGCCCGCGCGGCAGGCGGGATTCGCCGCCGGTCTGGGCGAGGATGTGCCTGCCACGACGCTCAACAAGATGTGCGGCTCGGGCATGAAGGCCGCGATGATCGGCTTTGACCAGATCGCCCTTGGCCAGACCGGCGTGTTGGTGGCGGGCGGCATGGAGAGCATGACCAACGCGCCTTACGTGTTGCCCAAGATGCGCGGCGGCGCACGGCTGGGGCACGCCGCGGTGATCGACCATATGTTCCTCGACGGGCTGGAGGATGCTTATGACAAAGGCCGCCTTATGGGCACCTTCGCGGAGGATTGCGCGGAAGAATTCCAATTCACCCGCCAAATGCAGGACGACTACGCGCTGGCCTCGCTGAGCCGTGCACTCGGGGCACAGGAGAGCGGCGCGTTTGCCGATGAGATCGCATCGGTGCAAGTGATATCGCGCAAAGGGACCGTATCGGTGGATGCCGACGAACAGCCCATGACAGCCCGCCCCGACAAGATCCCCCAGCTCAAACCGGCATTCCGGGAAGGCGGCACGGTGACTGCGGCAAACTCCTCTTCAATCTCTGACGGTGCGGCCGCGCTGGTGCTTGCGTCGGAGGAAGCTGCAAAGGCGCAGGGACTTAAGATTCGCGCCCGTATTCTGGGCCATGCCAGCCACGCGCAGGCGCCGGGCCTGTTCACCACCGCGCCCGTGCCTGCCGCACAAAAACTGCTGAAACAAATCGGCTGGCGCAAGGAAGACGTGGACCTTTGGGAAGTGAACGAGGCGTTTGCGGTCGTCCCGCTCGCCTTCATGCATGAAATGGGTCTCGACCACGCACGCGTGAACGTCAATGGCGGTGCTTGCGCGCTGGGCCACCCTATCGGCGCATCGGGCGCGCGGATTATGGTCACCCTGCTCAACGCGCTCGAAAAGCGTGGGCTGAAGCGCGGCGTCGCTGCCATTTGCATCGGCGGTGGCGAGGGCACGGCCATCGCGATCGAACTGGCCTAGATCGGTTCACCCTTCATTTGGCTTTTAAACTCCATCAGCGGAAGACGCGCACACCATGCTTGCCGATTATGAAAACCTCGCCAAAACCATCGCCGCCCTGACCGAAGGGGAAGACGACGCCGTGTCACTCATGGCGACAGTCGCCTGCGAGGTCCATCACAGTGACGACCGCTTCGATTGGACGGGCTTTTACCGTGTGACGGCACCCGGGCTTTTGAAGATCGGGCCTTATCAGGGCGGCCATGGTTGCCTCGTCATTCCCTTCGCGCGCGGCGTCTGCGGAGCGGCGGCGCGAACGGAGCAGGTGCAGCTTGTGCCGGACGTGGAAGCTTTCGAGGGGCATATTGCCTGCGCAAGCTCGACGCGCTCGGAACTGGTTCTGCCGGTCTTTGGCGGGCACGGACAGCTTTTGGGCGTTTTCGACATCGACAGCAACCAGCCTGATGCGTTCTCCCAGACCGATGCGGAAGCGTTGGCGGACATTCTCGCTCGCACATTTTCGGCCGTGAAATAGTACTGGATTTTTTCACGAACCTCTGGCTAGGATTTGGCAGGACCTTGGCGCGCATCTAAATCATGCACGGCACCCCAATATCTTTACCGGAGGCACCATGCGCCACGATCTGCCCCAAACACCCGAAACACTGGGCGCGGACCTGCGCGCCTTGCGTCGGGCCCGGGGGATAACGCTGGTCCAGCTTGCGCAGGCGCTGGGGCGGTCTGTGGGGTGGCTCAGTCAGGTAGAGCGGGATCTGTCAGATCCGTCGATCACTGATCTGCGCCAGATCGCGGCGCAATTCGATGTGCCTGTCTCGATCCTGTTCCGGCAGGCGGCGGCTCCGGCCCATGAGGCGGGACACATCGTGCGCGCGGGCACGCGGCGGCCCATCGGCTCATCCGATGCGGGATTGCTGGAAGAGCTGCTCTCCCCCGATCTGACCGATGACTTCGAGATGGTCCATTCCACATTTCTTCCCCGTAGCCGCATAAAGGAAGCGGTCCAGCGGCCAACGCAAGAGGTCGGCTTTGTGATCTCGGGCACGCTCGAGATCGAGATCGACGGTACCGCCCACTCTCTGAACGCGGGCGACAGTTTTCGCATCCGCGGGGAGCCGTTTCGATGGGCGAACCGAACGCCTGATCCGGTTGTAGCGATCTGGGTCATTGCGCCGCCAGTCTATTGAGAGAGCCATATTTTAGCACGTGCCGCGCGACCGAGGCGGAAACATAAACACTTGATGGGGCGCTGCGGGCGCTGTCAACAAGACAGAAAGGAAGCTGGGATGCTCGAGGGGTCATGCTTGTGTGGTGCGATCAGATTTACGGCGCAGGGCGTGTCGCGGGATCCGGCGGCCTGCCATTGTAATCAATGCCGCAAGCAATCGGGTCATTACTGGGCGGCGGTGCAGGTGTTGGACGAAGCGCTGCACATCACGGGAACGCCGCGCTGGTATGCGGCGAGCCCGGCGGCAAAGCGGGGGTTCTGCCCGACCTGCGGATCGTTCCTGTTCTGGAAGGGTGTGGGCGATCCTGACACCGGCATCAGCCTCGGCGCGCTTGATGGTCCCACGGGCCTGCGCCTCGCCCGCCATATTTTCATCGCCGACAAGGGCGACTACTACGAGATAGGGGATGGCCTCCCGCAAGAGGAGCAGGAGACATGAGCGGTTTCCCTACCACCGCCCGCGTGGTGATCATTGGCGGTGGCGTTGTCGGTACCTCGACGCTCTACCACCTCGCAAAGGCGGGATGGAAAGACTGCGTGCTGTTGGAGAAAAACGAACTGACGGCAGGCTCCACATGGCACGCTGCTGGCAACTGCCCAAATTTCTCGAGTTCTTGGGCGGTGATGAACATGCAGCGCTATGGCCTCGAGATGTACCGCACGCTGGGCGCGGATGTAGATTACCCGATGAACTACCACGTCACCGGCAGCTTGCGGTTGGCGCACTCGCGCGAGAGGATGATGGAGTTTGAGCGGGTCGCGTCGATGGGGGCCTATCAGGGGCTGGAGATGGGAATGCTCACGCCTGCTGAGATCAGAGAGTACAACCCGTTCGTGGAGGTGCATGACCTTGAGGGTGCGCTCTGGGATCCGCTGGACGGGGATATCGACCCCGCGCAGCTGACGCAGGCGCTGGCCAAGGGCGCGCGGGAGGCGGGCGGGCGGATCGAGCGATTTTGCCCGGTGACGGGGCTGGATCGGGACGGCGATGAATGGATCGTCAGGACCGAAAAGGGCTCCATCCGCGCGCAATACGTTGCCAATTGTGCGGGCTACTACGCGCAGCGCGTGGGCGAGATGTTCAGGCCCTTCGGCGGGCGCAGGGTGCCGATGGTGGTGATGTCTCATCAGTATTTCCTGACCGAGCCGATAGCGGAGCTGGAAGCATGGACGAGGGAAAAGGGTCACAAGATGCCGCTCGTGCGCGACGTAGATGTTTCCTACTACCTGAGGCAGGACAAGAACGGTCTCAATCTCGGCCCCTACGAGCGAAACTGCAAGGCGCATTGGGTGACGCCTGATGATCCGATGCCCGAGGATTTCAGCTTCCAGCTTTATCCCGATGATCTGGAGCGGCTTGAGTTTTATATCGAAGATGCGATGGCGCGGGTGCCCTTGCTGGGCAAGGCGGGCGTAGGGCGCAACATAAACGGGCCCATACCATACGCCCGCGACGGTTTGCCGATGATTGGGCCGATGCCGGGGGTGAGGAATGCCTTTGAAGGGCACAGCTTCACCTTCGGGATTGCGCAGGGGGGTGGTGCGGGCAAGGTACTGGCGGAATGGATCATGCACGGGCAGACCGATCTTGACATGTGGGCGGTCGATCCGCGCCGCTATACCGGCTACGCCGATCATGATTATACGCTGGCCAAAGCGCTGGAAACCTATGGCCATGAATACGCGATGCACTTCTCGCGCCATGCCTGGCCTGCGGGGCGCGACAAGAAGCTCTCTGCGGTGGACGCGCGTGTGCGCGAACTGGGTGCGCAGATGGGTGCCTATAACGGGTGGGAACGCGCCAATTGGTTCGCCAAGCCGGGCGACGATACCTCCGAAGCGGCGACCCAGACGTGGGACCGGGCCGGGCCATGGTCAGTGCGCATCCGGGAGGAAGTCGAGGCTGTGCGAGATGGTGTGGGCGTGCTGGATCTGCCCGGTTTCTCGCGGTTCAATCTGTCGGGTGAGGGTGCGGCGGAGTATCTGCTCGGGCTGATCGCCGGAGGACTGCCCAAAGTCGGGCTGATGAACCTTGGGTATTTCCCCGATGATCGTGGCCGCATTCTAACGGAGATGTCGATCATGTGGCATGCAGAGGATTTCTTCACGCTCATCACGGCTGCCCCGGCGCAATGGCATGACTTCGACGTGCTGAACACGGGGCTTCCCGCGGGGCTGAGCCTTTCGGATCATACGGATGAATATTCAACCCTGATCGTCACTGGGCCGAAATCCCGCGCATTGTTCGAGGCAATGGGGACCAAGGCTGATCTGGCCTTGCCTTGGTTATCGACGCAGGCGGCGACGGTGGCGGGGATCAATTGCGCGCTCGCGCGGGTATCCTTTGCCGGAGAGCTGGGCTGGGAAATCCACGCGGCGCCTGCGGACATTTCGAAACTATACGATACCGTATTGAAAGCTGGTGCCGTACCATTTGGAATGTTTGCGCTCAACGCGATGAGGATCGAAAAAGGCTACCGCACGTGGAAGGGGGATCTTTCGACCGATTACACCTTGCTGGAAGCTGGACTGGAACGTTGGGTGAAGCTCGATAAGGTGCAGGATTTCCCCGGTAAAGCGGCGCTTGCGGCGCAGCGGCGGGAGGGCGTGGGCAAACGCTTTGTGACCATGACCGTCGAGGCGGGCGAACAGGACGCGCCTTACATGTCGACCGTCTATCACGACGGCACAGTCGTTGGCGAGACGACCAGCGGCGACTGGGGCTACCGCGTGGGCAGCTCCATTGCGCTGGGTACCATCCGTGCCGATCTGGCGGTGGAAGGAACACAGCTGGACATCAACATTTTCGGACGTATGTGCAGGGCGACTGTTCACGCGGATCGCCCCCTGTGGGATCCCGAAAATGAAAGACTGAAAGCATGACACATATCACCCTCCTTGATGGCTCTATCGGGCAGGAACTGGTCAAGCGGAGCGCTGCGCCCGCGACCAACCTGTGGTCGACCAGCGTAATGATGGACGATCCCGATCTGGTGCGGGCGGTCCACGGAGATTACTTCGCGGTGGGTGCCGGGATCGCGACGACGAACAGCTATGCGCTGCACCAGAGCCGTCTGGAGCGGGCTGGGGTTGAGGCGCAGCAGGCGGCGCTGATCGAGATGGCGGTGGATCAAGCGGTGGCCGCGCGGGACGCGCACGGCAGCGGGCGCATTGCCGGATCGTTAGGTCCTCTGCTGGCTTCCTTCCGCCCGGATCTGCGGCCTGATGTGGGGCTGGCGGCGGAGCAGTTCGCCGCCAAGATTGCCATGCTGGGCGACCGTGTGGATCTGTTGATCGCCGAGACGGTCTCATCGCTTCAGGAGGCTGAGGGTGTTTTTCAGGGCTATGTTGCGTCGGGCTCCGACAAGCCGCTTTGGATGGCCTTCTCAGTCGATGACGAGGACGGAACTAAGCTGCGCTCCGGCGAGCCGCTGTTCATCGTGACGCAGATGCTGCACCACTACAAACCCGCTGCGGTGCTCCTGAATTGCTCGATGCCGGAGGCGATCACGCAGGGGCTGCCGATCCTCACGGATTGCGAACTGCCGTTCGGCGCCTATGCCAACGGGTTCACCATGATCACTGACGCCTTCAAGCTCGATGCGCCCACGGTAAATGCCCTTAGCGCGCGCACGGATCTGACGCCGCAGATGTACACCGATCATGTGATGCGTTGGATCGGAGCAGGGGCCACGATCGTGGGTGGCTGCTGTGAGGTCGGCCCCGCGCACATCGCAGAAATTGCCCGTCGGCTGAAGGACGCCGGCCACACTCTCGTCTAGAAAGGTCGCATTATGGCTGATGTTCCGTCACACGCACGCGTCGTCATTATCGGAGGGGGCGTCATCGGCTGCTCCGTCGCTTACCACCTCACGAAACTGGGGTGGCAGGACGTGGTATTGCTGGAGCGAAAGCAACTCACTTCCGGCACTACATGGCATGCAGCAGGGCTGATTGCACAACTGCGGGCGACCAAGAACATGACCAAACTCGCCAGGTATAGCCAGGAGCTGTATGGTAATCTGGAGGCGGAGACGGGCCTTTCCACGGGGTTCAAGCGCTGTGGTTCCATCACTGTTGCGCTGACGGCGGAGCGGCGCGAGGAGATCTACCGGCAGGCGGCGATGGCGCGGGCCTTTGGCGTGGATGTGGAGGAAATCTCTGCTGCGGACGTGAAGGAGCGCTACGCCCATCTCAACATCGAGGGCGTGACGGGAGCCGTGTATCTCGACAAGGACGGGCAGGGCGATCCGTCAAACATCGCGCTGGCGCTTGCCAAAGGCGCGCGGATGCGCGGCGCCCACGTGATCGAGCGGACGGCGGTGACGCGCATCGCCCGCGACGGGCGGCGCGTGACCGGCGTGGATTGGGTGCCGGGCGACGAAACAGGCCACATTACCGCCGACATGATCGTGAATTGTGCGGGCATGTGGGGCCATGCCGTGGGCAAGATGGCGGGCGTGAACGTACCGCTGCATGCCTGCGAGCATTTCTACATCGTCAGCGAAGCGATCCCCGGTATGACGCAACTGCCGGTTCTGAGGGTGCCGGATGAATGCGCCTACTACAAGGAGGACGCGGGCAAGATTATGCTGGGGGCGTTCGAGCCAAATGCCAAGCCTTGGGCGATGGACGGGATCCCTGCGGATTTTGAATTCGACCAACTGCCGGAGGACTTTGACCATTTCCAGCCGATCCTTGAAGCGGCGGTGCACCGGATGCCGATGCTGGCCGAAGCGGGGATCCAATCGTTTTTCAACGGGCCGGAAAGCTTTACGCCCGATGATGCCTACCATCTGGGCCTCGCGCCCGAGATGGACAATGTCTGGGTGGCGGCGGGCTTCAACTCCATCGGCATCCAATCAGCGGGCGGGGCGGGCATGGCGCTGAGCCATTGGATGGACGCGGGCGAGAAGCCCTTTGATCTGGGTGATGTGGACATCAGCCGGATGCAGTCGTTTCAGGGCAACAAAACCTACCTCTTTGAGCGCAGCAAGGAGACGCTGGGCCTGCTTTATGCGGATCATTTCCCCTTTCGCCAAAAAGCCACCGCGCGCGGGGTGCGGCGCACGCCGTTTCACGCGCATCTCGAGGAGCGGGGGGCTGTGATGGGCGAGCTTGCGGGCTGGGAGCGGGCTAACTGGTTTGCCCGCCCGGGGCAGGAGAGGGAGTACCGCTACTCATGGCAGCGACAGAATTTCTTCGACAACGTGGCGGAGGAGCACCGCGCCGTGCGCACCAACGTCGGCATGTACGACATGTCGTCGTTCGGGAAGATCAGGGTGGAGGGGCGCGATGCGGAGGCGTTTCTCAATTACATCGGCGGTGGGGATTTTTCGGTACCAGTGGGCAAGATCGTCTATACACAGTTTCTCAACCAACGCGGCGGGATCGAGGCGGATGTGACTGTAACGCGACTGAGCGAGACGGCCTATCTGGTGGTGACGCCTGCCGCGACGCGGCTGGCTGATGAGACATGGATGCGCCGCCATCTGGGCGATTTCAACGTGGTGATCACCGATGTGACGGCGGGAGAGGGTGTGCTTGCCGTGATGGGACCGCAATCGCGCGCTCTGTTGCAGTTGGTCTCGCCCAACGATTTCACCAATGCGGTCAATCCCTTCGGCACCGCACAGCAGATCGAGATCGGCATGGGGCTGGCGCGGGTCCACCGCGTAACCTACGTGGGCGAGTTGGGCTGGGAGATCTACGTGAGTGCCGATCAAGCGGCGCATGTGTTCGAGACGCTGGCGCAGGCCGGTCAGGACTTTGACCTCAAGCTGTGCGGTATGCACATGATGGATACCTGCCGGATGGAGAAGGGTTTTCGCCACTTCGGACATGACATCACCACAGAGGATCATGTGCTGGAGGCAGGCCTGGGATTTGCCGTGAAAACCTCCAAGCCTGATTTCATCGGACGCACGGCGGTGTTGGAGAAAAAGGAAGCGGGGCTGGATGTGCGTCTTGTGCAATTTAGGCTCAATGATCCCGGACCGCTGTTGTATCACAACGAGCCTATTCTGCGTAACGGGGAAATCGTGGGCTCGCTCAGTTCGGGGGCGTATGGTCATCACCTGGGCGCCGCCATGGGCCTCGGCTACGTGCCGTGCAAGGGGGAGAGCTCCGCAGATCTGCTGGCCTCTGACTACGAGATCGACATCATGGGCCGCCGTGTGGCCGCCGAGGTCTCGCTAAAGCCCATGTATGATCCGGCGTCCGAGCGGGCGCGGTTGTAACGGGTACAATGTAGCGCTTTCCCTTTCCCCCTTCCTTGCCATAACGATCGCGAGGAGGAGACCGATATGCGAAATCCAGACAGCCCGCTGCCCACTACGGATCAAGACACCCCGCAGGGGCTTTTGTTTGCAGGGGGCGCTTATGTGTTCTGGGGATTTCTGCCACTCTATATGAAGCTGTTGAGCCATATTCCCGTAGCGGAGGTCATCGCACACCGGATCATCTGGTCCGTGCCTGTGGCCGCTGTGGTGCTGATCGTGCTGCGACGCACGGCAAGCCTGCGTGAGGCGTTTCGCAATCCGCGCATGCTGGCGATGGGCTGTGTGACTGCCGCGCTCATCTCGCTGAACTGGGGGCTTTATGTCTATGCGATCATCTCGGATCATGCTTTGGATGCGGCTATTGGCTACTACATCAACCCGCTCTTCAGCGTTTTTCTGGCGGCGGTGCTTCTGGGAGAAAAGCTCAACCCTGCGCAGATGGTGGCGATAGGCATTGCTGTCGTCGCGGTGCTGGTGCTGATTTTCGATGCGGACCGCACGCCTTGGCTCGCATTCGGGATGATGCTCACTTGGGGGTTTTATGCCTTGGCCAAGAAGAGCCTGCCGATCGGGCCCAATCAGGGGTTTTTGATGGAGGTGCTGATCCTGCTGCCGCCTGCGCTGGCCTACGCCGTATATGCGGCCGGTACGGGCAGTGCGCATTTCTGGGTGGGGAATGCCTCCGATACCTGGCTGCTGATGGGTTGCGGTGTGGCGACGGCGGTGCCGCTCCTGTTTTATGCCAACGGGGCAAAGCGTCTGCGGCTCTCGACGATCGCCGTCATGCAATACATCGCTCCCACGATGATCATGCTCAATGCGGTTTTCATCTTCGGGGAGCCGTTTGGGCGCGCGCGCGCCATTGCGCTGCCACTGATCTGGCTGGCGCTTGTGATTTATACCGTCTCGATGGTGCGCCAGATGCGCGCGGCGCAGGCTTAGCTGAGCGCCGATTTATGCTTGAGGAATGAGGGATCATTCGCGACCCGCTCGCTCATCGCGGTCCTGAGGGCGCCGATAGTTTTATAAGGTCGCATGACCACTTCGAGGGTTTGCATCAGGCCCTCCTCGTTGAGCGTGATCAGATCGACGCCCACGCAATCAAGCCCCTCCACCTTGCATTGGAATTCCAGAGCCCAATCCTTGTCTGCGCCCATCACACGGCGATACTCGAAATTGGTAAAGACCTCGTTGACGTGGCCCAGAACGGCGGCGACGGCATCGCTGCCGTGCCATGTGGCCCAGTAAGTCGGGGGCTGGAATGTCACGTCCTTGGCCATCAGCGCGGGCATGCCGGAGTGATCATGGGCGAGGACGAGATCATGGAATTTCTGGATCGTCGGATGCATTGCGGATCTCCCTTCTTGAAAGAGCTTGGCACGGGGAGGGTTGAAAACAAACCCTGCGCGTGGGACTGAACGGCGATGGACGCAACGTATTCCCCCCCGATGGACCCACTGGAGGTTCTGCACCTCGACCACGAGGTCATCTTGGTCGACAAGCCCGCTGGACTGTTGTCGGTGCCGGGCAAGGGCCCAGATTTGAGCGATTGCCTGCTTGCCCGCGTGCAGGCTGCCTTCCCCGACGCGCTGCTGGTACACCGGCTCGACCGGGATACGTCAGGTGTGATGATCTTCGCGATGACACCCTATGCACAGCGCCATCTGGGGCTGCAGTTCGAAAAGCGGATGACGAAGAAGACCTACGTTGCGCGCATCTGGGGCGTGCCTGCCGAAAAGTCCGGCACCATTGACCTGCCGTTGATCGTCGACTGGCCAAACCGCCCGCGCCAGATGGTCTGCCACGAGACGGGGAAACCCGCGCAGACCGATTGGCGCGTGACAAAGGACGAAGGCACAACCTCCCGCGTCCGCCTCACGCCTCACACGGGGCGGAGCCACCAGCTGCGCGTGCATATGCTGAGCCTCGGGCACCCCATATTAGGTGATCCCTTCTACGCGGAAGGGGCTGCGCGGGAGTATCCCAGGATGATGCTCCATTCGCAGGAATTGCGGTTTAAGCATCCGGATGGTGGTCATTCCACGCAGGTGCGAAGCAAGGCTCCGTTTTGACGCGGATGCTGGAACGGGTGGAACGCGCGGGATTGAGTTTAGTTGGAAAAATAAAAATGTGAGTTTGGAATTGATTCCGTCCCGGCATGCGAAGCGGGGACGGAGCTTTTCCATTTTTCACGCGGGATCGCTCTTCAGCTATCCGTGCACCACATCCGAATTAGAGATAGTTCATAGAAGACTAATCGTGAAAAGATCGTCCTTCATTTTTCCAAAGCAACTCAATCTACCTCTGAGATCAGTGACGGTCTTTGAAATGAAAAGGGCCGCCCGAAAGCAGCCCTTGCCAGACATAGAGGAAGTCTTGATTTACTCGGCGGCCCAGCCTGAGACGGCTTTGACTTCCAGAAATTCTTCCAAGCCAAACACGCCGCCTTCGCGACCATTGCCGGATTGCTTGTATCCGCCGAAGGGAGAGCCCTGCGCGAAGCCCTGGCCATTGGTCTCGACCATGCCGGAGCGCAGGCGGCGCGCGACACGGCGGCGCTTTTCCGGATCTTCGGTCTGGACGTAATTGGTCAGGCCGTAAGGCGTGTCATTGGCGATGGCGATCGCTTCCTCTTCGGTTTCGAAGGGGATGATCGACAGAACCGGGCCAAAGACCTCTTCGCGGGCGATGGTCATCGTGTTGTCGACATCTGCGAAGACCGTTGGCTTTACGTAGTAGCCGCGGTTCAGGCCGTCGGGGCGGCCAAGGCCACCGGCGGTTAGGCGGGCTTCTGACATGCCTTTTTCGATAAGCCCCTGGATCTTGTTGAACTGCGCTTCCGAGACGACCGGGCCGATATGCTTGCCCTCTTCGGATGCGGGGCCGACGTGGGTGTTCGTCGCGACGTCTGACGCGCTGGCCACGGCTTCATCGTAGCGGGATTTATGCACCAGCATGCGCGTGGGTGCATTACATGACTGGCCCGAGTTGCGGAAGCATTTGATCGCGCCCTGTTTTGCGGCATTCGGCTCGGCGTCCTCGAAGATGATGTTTGCACCCTTGCCGCCCAGTTCGAGAGATACACGCTTGAGCGTATCTGCGGCGGCTTTGGAGATGGCAATGCCTGCACGGGTGGAGCCGGTGAAACTGACCATGTCGACTTCCGGATGCGCGGAGAGCTGGCTGCCGACGCCGGGGCCATCGCCATTGACGAGGTTGAACACGCCTGCGGGGAAGCCGGCTTCATGCATGAACTCGGCGAACAGCAGGCCCGAAAGCGGTGCAATCTCGGAGGGCTTCAGCACCACAGTATTGCCGGTCGCCAGCGCGGGGATTACTTTGAGGGTAATCTGGTTCATCGGCCAGTTCCAGGGCGTGATGAGAGCGCAGACGCCGATCGGCTCCAGCAGGGTTTTCTCCGATGCGGTGAAATCCCGCTCGAAGCTGAAATCCTTGAACGCATTGAGGAAGCCGCCGATGTGCCAGCTGCCGGCACCGACCTGTTGCTGGCGGCTCAGCAGAATGGGTGCGCCCATTTCCATCGACATGGCCTGTGCCATCTCTTCCTGACGCGCATCATAGATTTCGGCCAGTTTCTGGATCAGCCCGGTGCGTTCTTCCTTGGAGGTCTGCGACCAGCTCTCGAAAGCGGCGCGCGCGGCGTTTACTGCGGCGTCGGTATCTGCCTTGTCGCCCAGAGAGATGACTGCGCATTGCTCTTCGGTGGAGGGATCGATGACGGCGAAATCATTGGCCTTTGTCGGTGGGACCCAAGCGCCGTTGATGTAGAAGTTGCGTTTCTCTAGCATGATCATGCTCCTTATCTGAGATTTGGCCTCACTGTGTCATTGCCCCTTGCTCCGTGCAAGACGGGGGATGAAACTTGGGCGAGGAACGACTATGTCATACAAATCATAAACCTAAATGGAGAGCGGCAAAATGAGTTTGCGCATCAATGACACGATTCCGGATCTTACGGTGGAAACGGATCAGGGCACGATCAGCCTGCATGATTTCGTAGGGGATCACTGGGCTATTCTATTCTCGCATCCCAAGGATTTCACACCTGTCTGCACGACCGAGTTCGGCGCGGTGGCGCAACTGTCGGACGAGTGGGAGAAGCGCGGCACTAAGGTTATTGGTGTCTCCGTCGACGGTGTCGAGGACCATAAGAAGTGGAAGGCGGATATTGAGACCGTTGCGGGGACCAAAGCGGGTTTTCCGATCATTGCTGATGCGGATCTGACGCTGTCCAAAGCGTTTGATATGCTGCCGGCCGAGGCGTATCTGCCGGATGGAAGGACGCCTGCCGACAGTGCGACGGTGCGCGCCGTGTTCATCATCGGTCCTGACAAAAAACTAAAGCTGTCGATGACCTATCCCATGACGGTCGGCCGGAATTTCGCCGAAGTGCTGCGCGCGTTGGATGGCTTGCAGACATCTTCAGGTCAGGGTGTTGCGACGCCTGCGAACTGGAACGTGGGTGATGATGTGATCATCCCTGCCACGGTATCGGATGAGGATGCGACCGCAAAATTCGGATCTTTCAAGAAGGTCTTGCCCTATCTGCGCACCGCGAAACTGCCAGATTGAAGACGGTGGTATAAAGCCAGAAAGCCCCGCATGTGCGGGGCTTTCTGTGTGGCTGGCAGGCCAATGGATCAGTGAAGGACCACGCGGGTGCCGTTTGGCACGCGATCATAGAGATCAATCACGTGTTCGTTTATCATCCGAACGCAACCGTTCGAGACGCGGGCCTCAATGGTTTGTGGCTTGGGTGTGCCGTGGATGCGCAGATAGGTGTCGCGGCCGCCGCTGTAGAGATAGAGCGCGCGGGCGCCAAGCGGATTAATGCCGCCACCTTTCATGCCCGCCGCGTGCTGAGCATAGAGTCCCGGCTCGCGTCGGATCATCGCGGGCGTTGGCGTCCAAGAGGGCCATTCGGCTTTGCGGCGGATCCGGAAAGTGCCTGAGCGGTAACGCTGTTCGAGGCCGATACCTACAGAATAGCGGATTGCCTTTCCCTCGGGCAGAGTCCAATAGAGCGCAAATTGCCCGGGATCGACATGGATTTCGCCAGAGCGGAATTGATCCCTGATGTCGACGACGCGTGGGCGTAAGTGATTTGGGATTTCATACGCCGCCAAAGCGGGGCCAGCGAGAGCGGCAGCGCCTCCCGATAACAGCAGGGTGCGACGATCAATGAGCGACATGGCAGTGTCTCCGGTAAAAACTACGATTCTTACGATTAACGCGATGATAGCCGAAAAGTTGCAATTAAATGAGTCTCCATTGCGTTGCGGCCAACTGTATGCAAGGGAACTAACGCCTGAATGAGACCTGATCGCGGCGTAATCCGGGAAAAAGATGGGTAAATAGCGTTGGGCAATCCAGGACACGCTGGTGCACCGCTTATTGTGGTGATCAGCTCAAGCCTTGGGTTTTTTGCGGCGTTGTTTCCAAGGCACCCTTGAGAAAAGCGATGTTTTTGGCGCGCTTGCGGGCCGAGAGCAGCGTGAGCGGGGAAAGAAGCTGCACGGCTGCACCGAGAATCACACGGGCGCGAGCCAAAGGGCGATCATGCTTGCGCATTGCATAGACCGCGGATTGAGCCATGTGCCAAGCCTTGAAGGATGCCGTCGCGGGAGTGCGTGCGGTGCTGGAACCTTCGGCATGGCGCACCACGGCGCTGTGAACATGGCGCAATGGGCCGAACCGGCGGGCGAGACGCAGGCTCAGATCGTCGTCCTCGTGATAGAGGAAAATCGCTTCGTCAAAGCCGCTGACAGCCTCGAAATGGGCGCGGGGGATGAACATCGCGGCGCCGTTGAGCAGCGGCATCTCGGCATCCGCCTGCGGGGGCGGGCCGGACCAATGGGCTGATTTTGGGAGCAGGCGAGAGCGGCGGCGGAAGGCCGGACGGCCACGCCCATCGAGCACACGCGGAGAGGCCGCTGCCGCCTCGGGGTGGTTTTGCAGAGCGGTCAGCAGATGATCCAGACATCCGTCCGTCAGCTGTGCATCGGGGTTGAGGAAAAACAGATAGGTGCTGTCCGCGTAGGCTGCGCCCGCGTTGCAGGCCGCACCGAAGCCCCGGTTTTCGGGATTGGTGAGGATGCTGGCGCCGTAGCGCGCGGCGAGCACGGCGAGGGCCTCGCTGTCGCTGCTGGCATTGTCCACGATCACGACGCGTGCGCCTTGGGGCAGCGAGGCGAGCATTTCGCCCATCACGCCCGTGCTGTTGTAGGCGACGGTCACGATGAGGATTTCGGATAAAGCGGACATAGGGATCTTTCAGCTGGTGCGGGAAGTGGAACCATAATCGACCCCCGAAAACAAGACGGCCCCGGCGTTTCCACCGGGGCCACTGTTAGTTGTGCTGTGCCGGGGAGGTTTACTCCTCAGCGGCTTTCTCTTCTTTGACTTCTTCGCCGGTGACCTGATCGACCACTTTCATGGACAGGCGCACCTTGCCACGATCGTCAAAGCCCAAGAGCTTCACTTTCACTTCCTGGCCTTCCTTCAGAACGTCCGAAGGGTGGTTCAGGCGGCGGTTTTCGATCTGGCTGACATGCACGAGGCCGTCACGCTTGCCGAAGAAGTTCACGAAGGCCCCGAAATCGACGATCTTCACGACGGTACCGGTGTAAACGGCACCCTCTTCAGGCTCGGCCACGATGGACCAGATCATGTCATAGGCTTTCTTGATCGAATCGGCGTTTGGCGACGCGATCTTGATGATGCCTTCGTCGTTGATGTCGACCTTGGCACCCGACACTTCGACGATCTCGCGGATGACCTTGCCGCCGGACCCGATGACTTCGCGGATTTTATCCGTGGGCACCTGCATCGTCTCGATGCGGGGTGCGTGTACGGAGAATTCCTGCGCGCCGGTGATGGCTTTGCCCATCTCGCCCAGAATGTGCAGACGACCCGCTTTGGCCTGAGCCAGAGCTTTTTCCATGATCTCGGGCGTGATGCCTGCGATCTTGATGTCCATCTGCAACGACGTGATGCCCGCTTCTGTACCGGCAACCTTGAAGTCCATGTCGCCGAGGTGGTCTTCGTCACCCAAGATGTCGGACAGGATCGCGTAAGAGCCGTCCTCTTCGAGGATCAGACCCATCGCAACACCGGCGACCGCCGCCTTGAGCGGGACACCAGCGTCCATCATCGACAGGGAGCCGCCGCACACGGAGGCCATCGAGGAGGAGCCGTTCGATTCGGTGATCTCCGACACGACGCGGATGGTGTAGGGGAAATCGGTGGCGGCGGGCAGAACGGCCTGAAGGGCGCGCCATGCGAGTTTGCCATGACCGATTTCGCGGCGGCCTGGAGGGCCCACGCGACCCACTTCACCCACCGAATAGGGAGGGAAGTTGTAGTGCAGCAGGAAGTTGGATTTGAAGTTGCCGTGCAGTGCGTCGATGAACTGCTCGTCGTCTCCGGTACCCAGCGTGGTCACGACCAGACCCTGCGTTTCGCCGCGTGTAAACAAGGCAGAACCGTGTGTGCGTGGCAAGATACCGGTCTGCGACACGATATCGCGGATCTCGTCGGTCTTGCGACCGTCGATACGTTTGCCCGTCTTCACGACGTCACCGCGCAGGATGGAGGCCTCGAGGCCTTTCATCGCGGAGCCGAGGTTCGCGTCGGCCAACTGCTCTTCGTTCAAAGCTGCTTTGATCGTGTCGCGTGCTGCATCTACAGATGCGGTACGCTCTTGCTTGTCACCTATGGCGAAGGCGGCGCGCATTTCTTTCTCGCCCGCTTTCTTTACGGCAGCCGACAGGTCGGAGTAATCGACGGGTTGGAAGTCGAAAGGCTCTTTCGCGGCGGATTCGGCCAACTCGACGATCAGGTCGATGACGGGCTGGATATGCTCGTGCGCGAATTTCACAGCACCCAGCATCTCTTCTTCCGACAGCTCATACGCTTCGGATTCGACCATCATCACGGCGTCTTTGGTGCCTGCTACAACCAGATCGAGGCGCTGATCGGGATTGTTCTTGAGGTCCTGCATGTCGTCGATTTCAGGGTTCAGGATATATTCACCGTCCGAGAAGCCTACGCGGCAGGCGGCGATTGGGCCCATAAAAGGTGCGCCGGAAATTGTCAGCGCGGCGGAGGCGGCGATCATCGCGACCATATCGGGATCGTTGACCAGATCGTGGGACAGCACGGTACACATCACCAGCACTTCGTTTTTGAAGCCGGGGACGAACAGCGGGCGGATTGGACGGTCGATGAGGCGGCTTGTCAGTGTTTCTTTCTCGGTGGGGCGGGCCTCACGCTTGAAGAAACCGCCGGGGATTTTGCCCGCAGCGTAGTATTTCTCGTTGTAGTGTACGGTCAGCGGGAAAAAGTCCTGACCAGGCTTTTGCTTGCGGGCGAACGTCACGTTCGCCATCACGGATGTCTCGCCGTATGTGGCGATGACGGAACCGTCGGCTTGGCGCGCGACTTTCCCTGTTTCCAGTGTGAGCGTCTCTTCGCCCCACTGCATGGATTTCTTAACTTCGTTAAACATCATCGTTTCCTTGTTGGCCCATTGGCCTTTGCATAGAGGGCGTATTCCCTCTGACCCCTTTTTTCTTGCGCCTGCACCGGGGTCTGGATGCGGGCGGGTCGATGCTTGGGGCTGTACATCAGATTGGGGGGGATGGGAAGGGAAGGGTGTGTGGCGAAGCCGCCACGGGCCAAGCGTTTGCGCGAGGGGTGTGCGGGTGCCGAGGGATGGTGCGGCAATGTACCTTGGATCGCTTGGGGCGGGCTTCGTTAGGCGGCGACCCGGGACTTGAGAAAGTCGAAATGACGATCCGCCATACCGGCATAGTCGCGCCAGCCGTCCGCTGTGTTTTGCGCTACAGCATCGGATAGGACGGCCAGCGGCCCACCGTTGGACCGCGCGAGGATCAGCGTTTGCGCGGCTTTCTCGAAAAAGTAGAGATCCTCAAACGCTGCGGCGACCGTTTCGCCTACGATCGTAACGCCGTGATTTCCCATAACCAGCACGGATTTATCGCCCAAAGCGTCCGCCAGCCGCTCGCCCTCCTCGGCTGCGTCCGCGATGCCGCCGAAGTTCAGATCATAGGCGCACCGCCCATAAAACCGTGCGGTGTTGTTGTCGATTGGCACCATTGTTGGATCGGCGAGGCACGATAGCGCGGTGGCGTAGGGGGTATGGGCGTGCAGGATCACGCGGGCACGGGGGTGTTTGCGGTGGATCGTGCCGTGAATACACCATGCGGAGGCATCGGGCGCGTTTGGCCGGTCGAGAACGCCGGTATCATTGCTGTCGAGCAACAAAAGATCATGGGGCTGGATCGTCGCGAAATGCTGCCAGCGCGGATTAAGCAGGAAAACCGCCCCGTCGTCAGAGGTGGTGGCGCTGAAGTGATTGCCGACAGATTCGCTCCAGCCCAGATGGTGGCAGACGCGGAAGGCCGCTGCGAGATCTGCCCGCAGCGCGCCGTTTGCGCGGTCAAACGGCATGCTTGAACCGCCCCTCGCTGACAAGGGCGCGGTAGGTGGAGCGCATCTCGGCGCGGTCCGTGTAGCAGCCGCGTAGATACCGCTCGCCACTTGATGCGGAATAGGCCGCGCGGCCATGCACGATGCGGTGGTTGTCGAACACCATGCACTCGCCTGCCTTCATCAGGAAGCGCATCATGTATTTGTCTTCCTGAAGCATCCGCCCAAAGCGGCAGAAGGCAGGATAGTAGGCATCCAGAACCTCCTGCGGCAGATCCAGCATATCGAGCATGTGCTGGCTGATCGTCAGGCCGGAAACCTCGCCAAAGCGGTCGAGCTCGATCACTGTCTGGCGCGAGCGCATGTCATATGTGTCATGCTCGCAGTAGAAGGGAACAGCGATCTCCGAGAGCAGCTTGAAGCCCTCCGGATCGCGTTTGCGGAAATCATTCGCGACCGCTACGCCGTCTGTATAAAGGCTCTGGCCGCCCTGAACGGAGTTGGCGCGGCAGTGCAGGAATTGTATGCCCGGCGCGTACTCCTCCGCAGGCGTGTCGGTGTGCAATTCCAGCGCGGCGGACGTGTAAGCTGTATTGGTCGGATTGATGTACGTTTTTACGTCGAAGTAGTCACCGAAAAACGTGGGACGGATGGTGCCGATCAATGCTGCGGTCTCGGTCAGGCCTGCATCGGTGTCGGGCATATCGGTCACGATGCAGAAGCCGCTCACGACCAGCGCCTCGATCCATGCCTTGCGCTGGGCGTAATCGGCGACCAGATCAGGCTGGCTGAAGCGCGGCACGCTGGGATAATGATCACTGTACCATGGCACGCGCGGTAGATCTGCGGGGTCGGGGCGCGGTTTGCCTGTGGCGTATGTCTCGAGCCAGCTCACCGGAAGCCGGCTAACGTGATCTTCGTCTTGCCACACGATGACCAGCGCCTCGTCCTCGATCTGGGCACTGCGCGCGCGCGGGGCTGCCTCGAGATGGAAGATGTCGAAAGACCGCTCTCGGGTCATGGGGCTGAACGAGCTGGGGCAATTGTCGCGCAGCCAGTAATAGTTGAAATAGTGCGGCGCACCATCGCTCAGCTGGACACACAGGCCCTGATCCCTGAGCTCGACTGTGGCGGGGTGTGAGAAGATGACATTCATTAAGGTGCGCGCCTTTCTTGCCGGATCTGGACGGTTTGCATAGCAATCCCACGGCTTTCAGCTTGCGACCAGCACGATAATTCTAATTATAAGATAACCTCGGAGTTACTTTATGAAACGATTGCCACCGCTGCGCCTGTTGACGACCTTCGAGGCGGTTGCCCGGCTTGGCTCGCTGCGTGAGGCCGCTGTGCTGCTCAATGTGACGCAGCCTGCGGTGAGCCAGGCGCTGAAGGCGCTGGAGGCGCATGTGGGGGTGGCGCTCTTTGATCGCAGTACCCGCCCCGCGGCCTTGACGGACGCGGGGCGGATGCTTGCGCGGGCGACGCGCGACGGGCTGGGGCAGATATCCGCCGCGCTCGAGGATGTGCGCGGCCTGCACGGCGATGCCGATGCGCAGGTGACGGTATCGTGCACCGTAGGCATGGCGACCTATTGGTTGATGCCGCGCCTGCCCGATTTCTACGCCCGCTTTCCCGGAACTACCGTCAATGTCCAGGCTCCGCCCACCGATCTGCCGCAGCTTGCGCCGGATATCGATGTGGCCGTGCGCTATGGCATCGGTGATTGGCAGGAGGGTGTCACGCGAAAGCTGTTTGCGGAGCGGATTTGCCCTGTCGGAACGCCTGCGTTCATCGCCCGCTGCCTCGGGGAGAATATCGGGCTGGACCGGGTGCCGCTGATCCATGTGGTGAGCCCGCACAACCAGCATTGGGCGGGGTGGGAAGACTATTTCCGGCATAAGTCCATAGACCGGGCAAAACTGCCCGGACCGCGTTTCAACAATTATGTTCAGGCGGCACAGGCGGTGCTGGACGGGCGCGGCCTGATGCTGGGATGGCGCTCGATCAGCGCGCCCGCACTGCGCGATGGTGCCTTGATGGAGTGGCCCGGGGGAGCGGTGGATCTCGGGACTGCCTATTATGTGACCACGCCCGCCCGCAGATCACAAAGCTGCCAGGACTTTTTTGACTGGATCATCGGGGCAAGCGAAAGCCTGTAAGCTGCACGCCCTAGCGGGGAACTCTTTTTTCGATTTGGCGGAACGCGAGTGTGATCAGACCCGCGATGCTCATGTAGAAGATCGCCAACAGCAAAAGTGGCTCGTAGACGATGAATGTGTCGGAGCGGACGCGTGAGGAGACGGCATAGATTTCGACGACAGTTATCGTAGCGACAAGCGGGGTGGCCTTGAGCTGGAGGATCGTCTCGCCACCGAGCGTTGGCAGGACGTTGCGAATAGCCTGCGGCAGCCAGATCCGGCGGAACCGTGTGAGCCGTGGCATCCCGAAGGCGCTTGCAGCTTCCAGCTGGCCCTTGTTGACGCTGGCGAAGGCGCCGCGCATGACCTCGCCCTCGTAGCCTGCATAGGACAGCGTCAGCGCGAGGACCGCGTATGGCCAAGCCTGTCGCAGATAGGGCCAAAGCTCACTGCTGCGGATCCACGGGATTTGCGGGAAGAGCGAGCCTAATCCGTAATAGAGCAGCCAGATCTGCAGGAGCAACGGCGTGCCACGGATAACCGTGCAGAACGTGCGCGCGGGGATAGAGAGATACCATGGCCCCACCGCCTGCGCGAGGCCGAGAGGGATGGCGAGCATGAACCCCAGTACTGTGGTCACGACGAGAATCCAGACCGTGCGCCACAACCCCTCGAGGGCGAGCGGCGCGTATTGCGGGATCCAGTCCCAGCGCAGCGAGATCGCGCACCAGAGCACGAGTGCCGCGAACAGCAGCATCAGCACGATTCGGTGGGGCTGCATCAGATCGCGCCAGTGGATCATCGTCCGCCCTCGCGCAAGGACGGCTGGCCGCGCCGTGCCCATTTTTCAACGCGTCCGAAAACCACGCCCGACAAAAGCGTGACGATCAGATAGAGCGCACCTGCCGCGAGGAAAAAGGTGAAGTAGGCGCGGGTGCTGGAGGCGGCCTGACGGGTCTCCAGTGTCAGTTCGCTGAAACCCACGATGGCCAGCAGGGCGGTATCTTTCGTCGCGATCAGCCACAGATTGGCCAAACCGGGAACCGCGAAGGACATCATCGCCGGAATGGTCACGCGGCGCATGAGGGTGAGCGGGGGCATCCCGAACGCGCGCGCGGCCTCGATCTGGCCCGCAGGCACGGCCTGGATCGCGCCGCGCAACACCTCCGTGGCATAGGCGCCCTGCACGATCCCAAGCACCCAGATGCCCGCGACGACACCGCTGATCTCGACGCGGCCATATCCCATCGCGAGCGATGCCTTGTTCAGCAAATCAGTGCCGACGTAATAGAGGATGAGGATCAGCACCAGTTCGGGCACCGCCCTTATCACGGTCGTGTAGATGGCGAGGAGATCGCGCACGACCACCCCGCCATAGAGCTTGCCGTACGCACCGAAGAGCCCGATTAGCAGACCCATCCCGAAAGCGCCCGATGCGATCTTCATCGAATTGGCGAGGCCACGCAGCAGATTGCCGCCCCAGCCCGGCGGGCTGAAGGCGAGAAGCTCTGCGCTTTGCGCCAAACCGAGCGTTTCGAGAATTGCGTCCAAGGGCCTGCTTTACTCGGCCATGATGCTGGTGTTGAAATACCGAGCCGTGATCTCGTCGTAGACGCCATTCTCCAGAATTTCCGCGATGCCTGCATTGATCTGATCGCGCAGGGCATCGTCGCCCTTACGCACGCCCGCACCCACACCCTGACCGAGGATGGCCTCATTGTTAGCGACGTTGCCTTTGATCTCGCAGCAGCTACCCGCATCCGATGCGACGAAGTCGGCCATGGCGATGCTGTCGGCCTGCGTGGCGTCGATGCGGCCCGACACGAGATCCTGATTGGCTTCATCCTGTGTCTGATAGACGCGGATTTCGGCGGCATCACCGAAATAGGTATCGGCGTAGGCCTGATGGATTGTTGAGCCCTGGATCCCGATGATCTTGCCTGCCAGCGATTGCGGGGTCGCGTCGATTTCGGCGGATTTGTCGGCGACGATCACGGCAGGCGTGTTATAATAGGGATTGCTGAAATCGATGGTCTTTTGGCGCTCTTCGGTGATCGACATGGAGGCCATGATCGCATCGATCTGCTGGCCCGTCAGCGACGGGATGATCCCGTCCCATGCGACGGGCGTGAGGACGCAATCAAGATTTGCGGCGGTGCAGACCGCGTCGATGATCTCGACTTCCCAGCCGACCCAGTTGCCGGAGGCGTCGGGCGACGCAAAAGGCGGATAGGGCTCGGACGCGATACCGATCCTGACGTCCTGCGCCATCACACTGCCCGAGGCGAATGCGGTGAAAAGAGTGGTGGCGATAAGGTTTCTGGTGAGTGTCATCGTGGTTTTTCCCCTGTTTGATTTTGAGTTCTGTTGACGTTAGCCGACTGTTTGCAAGAATTGCTTGAGCCGGGCCGATTGCGGATTGCCGAAAAGAGTGTCGGGCGGGCCCTGTTCTTCGATGCGCCCTTCGAAAAGATAGATCACATGGGTCGCGACTTCCTTGGCGAATTTCATCTCGTGGGTGACGAGCAGCATGGTCCGGCCTTCGGCGGCAAGAGTGCGGATCACCGTGAGCACCTCGCCTACGAGCTCTGGATCGAGGGCGCTGGTCGGTTCATCAAAGAGCATCACGCTGGGATCGACGGCCAGCGCACGCGCGATTGCGGCGCGCTGCTGCTGGCCTCCGGACAGGAAGGACGGGAACGTGTCCGCTTTGTCCGCAAGGCCAACACGCTCCAGCAGGGTCATGGCCCGCGCGATGGCATCCGCACGCGGAATTTTGAGCACATGCACCGGCACTTCGATCACGTTTTCCAAGAGTGTCCGGTGGGTCCAGAGATTGAAGGCCTGAAAGACCATGCCCAGACGGGTACGGATCCGCTCGATCTGTCGGCGGTTGCGGGGCGTGCCGTCAGGGCGCATCTCGATCTGCTCACTGCCGACGATGATCTGCCCGGAGCTGGGGGTTTCGAGGAAATTGATGCAGCGAAGAAATGTGGATTTTCCCGATCCGCTGCCGCCGATGATCGCGACCACATCGCCTTTCTGCGCCGTCAGGGAGACGCCTTTCAGCACTTCCAGATGCCCGAAGGATTTGTGCAGATCGCGCACCTGAATGGCGGCGTCCTGTGGCTGGCGGGAGTCAACTTCTGATGCGGCCGGGTGCAGCGTTGCCATGGGCGTCCTCGTTTAATGGCTTGAAGTAATGACCGCCTTGCGTATTTATGCAAGTGTATAATTAAGCGGGTAAGGGCTTGTCTTGTCAGACGCAGCGCCAAAGTTCAGACGTGAGCCTGCCGGGGAGCGCAGGGAGGCGTTGATCGAGGCGGCACTCGTGCTTGTGGCGCAGCGCGGTGTGCGCGGTGCGACGGTGCGTGCGATCGCAGAACATGCACAGGTGACCCAAGGACTGATCCGCCACTACTTCTCCTCAAAGGAAGATCTGATGAGTGCGGCATACGCGTGTCATATGGAGCGGATGACCGCACTGACCTGCACCTCGGCGGGCAAGCCGCAGGGCTCGGCGCGCGGCAGGCTCGGCGCCTTCGTGACGCGGAGCCTGATGCCACCGGTTGTTGATCCCAGCTCGGTCAGTCTCTGGGCGGGCTTTCTCAATACGGTGCGGGAGGATGCGGGGATGCGGTCTATCCACGAGCAGACCTACCGCGATTTTCGCGACCGTCTGGAGGCGCTCATCAGCGATGCGCTGCGCGAAGCGAAAGTTGCGGCTACGCCGCGTGCGCTGCGCCGCCTCGCGATTGCCTGCAATGCGGTGATCGACGGGCTGTGGATGGAAGGCGGGGCCTTGCCCGATGCCTTCATGGCGGATGAGTTGCCGGAAATCGGTGTTAAATCCGTGGGAGCGATCATCGGGATCGATCTGACCGTAAAGGAGGAACGATTATGAACTATGCGTCAATTACACGGCGTCTGGCGGGCTTGGGCGGGGCGAAATGGGAGGTGCACCAGCGTGCCCAAGTGTTGGCGGCTCAGGGGCGTGACATTATCGATCTGACCATCGGTGAGCCGGATGTACCGACGCCGGCCGGGCTGATCCAGACCGCGACGGCTGCGATGGAGCACGGGCGCACGGGATACTCCGATGGCCGCGGCGAGGCGGGACTGCGCGCGGCGTTGTCAGACCACTACACCTGCACGGTGGGGCGCAGCATCGTGCCGGACCAGATCATGTGTTTTCCGGGCACACAGACCTCGCTTTTCGCTGTGATAATGGCCGTGGCCGAAGAGGGCTGCGACGTGCTGGTGGGGGACCCGATGTATGCCACGTATGAAGGGGTCATCCGTGCGAGTGGGGCCAGGATGGTGCCCGTACCGCTGCGCGCGGAGAACGGGTTTCGCCTGCAGGCGGATGATATCGCAGCCTGTATAACGCCTGCGACCGTGGCGATCCTGCTGACGACACCGCACAACCCGACTGGCGCGGTCCTGACCGGTGAGGATATCGACGCGATCGGGGCGCTGGCGCTCGAGCACGATCTGTGGATCATCTCTGATGAAGTCTATAAAGAGCTGATATTCGAGGGATCGACGTTCGTCTCGCCGCTGTCGCGCGCTGCCTTGGCAGAAAGGGTCATTGTCGTATCGTCGATCTCGAAATCCCATGCGGCGCCGGGGTTCCGCAGTGGCTGGTGCGTGGGGCCGTTGGCGTTCACCGAGCGCCTGCTGTCCTTCTCCGAGACGATGCTGTTCGGCAACCAGCCGTTCATCGCGGATATGACCGAGCGTGCGATCCGTGAGGGTTCGTCTGTGGCATCGGGCATGTGCGCGCGTTTTGCGGGGCGTGCGGAGCGTCTCAAAGTCTGTCTGACCCAGCGTGGAGGGTTGGGCGTTCATCTCCCGCAGGCTGGCATGTTTGCGATGATTGACGTCTCTGCAACGGGGATGAACGGCACGGACTATGCCTCTCACCTTCTGGAACAGGCCGGGGTCGCCGTGATGCCGGGGGCATCGTTCGGGACCACGCTGGAGAACTGGGTGCGGGTGGCGCTGACAGTCGGGGATGCTGAGTTCGACGGCGCTTGTGCGCGGATAAAGGCGCATGCGGATGCCTGTCAGCCGGTGCGGGCGTGAGCAGCATCGGCGAGGCGCTGGTAGCACAGCTCGCCGGGCGCGGGGTCCGGACCGTGTTCGGCATTCCCGGTGTTCACACGGTCGAGCTATATCGCGGTCTGGCCGCCTCCGGGATCCGGCACGTGACACCGCGCCACGAGCAAGGCGCGGGCTTCATGGCGGACGGCTATGCGCGCGTATCGGGTAAGCCCGGCGTCGCGTTTGTGATCACAGGTCCGGGCGTCACCAACACACTTACGGCGATGGGGCAGGCCCGCGCCGACAGCGTGCCCATACTTGTGGTCTCGGGGGTCAACAGGATGGCGAGCCTCGGCAAGGGCCTTGGGCATTTGCACGAACTGCCCGACCAGCAGGCGCTTGTCCGGACCGTCGCACTGGTGTCGGAGCGGGTGGCGCAGGCGGAGGATCTGGCGCCCATGCTCGAACGGGCGTTTGTTCCGTTCTCGAGCGGTCGCCCCGGTCCGACACATATCGAAATACCTTTGGATGTTGCGGGCATGCCCTGCGCACCGCTCGCCGAGCCAGCAGCGCCGATAGCCGATCCTGCGCTCGACCCGCAAGTTATTGCAGAGGTGGCGGGTCTTTTGACCCGGTCAAAAGCGCCGGTCATTCTGGCGGGGGGTGGTGCCCGGTATGCGGGGGAGACACTGCGCGCACTGGCCGAGACGCTGGATGCTCCGGTTGTGCAGACGGTGAATGGCCGTGGCCTGATGTTCGATCATCCCCTCGGCGTACCGGCAAGTCCCAGCCTGCAGGCGGTGCGCGATCTGATCGAGGCGGCGGATGTCGTGCTGGCAATCGGTACCGAACTGGGCCCGACCGACTACGATATGTACGGGACCGGAAGCCTGCCTGCGTTCGGAGAGATGATCCGGATCGACCGGTGTGCGGAGCAAATCGCGCGGCATCCGGCACGTGTCGGGATCGTCGGGGATGCAGGGGCGGTGCTGGATGCGCTAGGCGCCGCGCTGGGAGTAGCAAGGTACAGCGATAGCGCGCGCCGTGCCGAGGCCTGTAGAAGCGGGGCACTGGAGGAGATCGGGCCAGAGATGCGCAGCCTTTGCCAGATCCTCTCGACCATCCGCGACACGGTCCCCGGTGCGGTCATCGTCGGGGATTCGACCCAGCTGGTCTATGCGGGAAACCTCTATCACGATCACGACCGTCCCGGCGGATGGTTCAACGCGGCAACCGGCTTCGGCGCGCTGGGCTATGCCATTCCAGCGGCCATTGGTGCCGCATTGGCCGATCCGGCGGCTCCGGTGATCTGCATCACGGGCGACGGGGGTGCGCAATTCAGCCTGCCAGAGCTGATGACGGCGGTGGACGAAAAGCTGCCCATCATCTTTATCGTCTGGAACAATCACGGCTATCAGGAAATCGCCACGTCCATGCAGGCGGCAGGCATCACGGTCGTCGGCTGTGATCCGACACCGCCCGATTTTTCCGCGGTTGCCCAGTCTTGCGGGATGCCGTTCTGGAGATGTGGCACCGCGCCTTGCGGTATCGTCGCGGCCCTGACGCAGGCTTCAGGACATGCCGGACCGAGCCTGATCGAAATTAACGCGCCAAACCTGTCTCATCCTGCCGATGACGGCACACAAGAAAGATCGAAGCCATGAATTTTGGATTGTCTGACGAGCAGGAGATGATTGTATCGACTGTGCGCAACTTTGTGGAAAAGGAGATTTATCCGCACGAGGCAGCTGTCGAGAAATCGGGGGAGGTGCAGGCAGAGATCGCACGGAGCATCAAGCAAAAGGTCATTGATCTGGGTTTTTATGCGGCCAATTTCCCTGAGAGCGTGGGCGGTCCGGGTCTGTCGCATCTGGAGTTTGCGCTGCTGGAACGCGAGCTTGGCCGGGGATCCATGGCGCTGACGCATTTCTTTGGACGGCCGCAGAACATTCTGATGGCCTGCAAGGACGAGCAGATCGAACGCTACCTAATGCCCGCCGTGCGCGGAGAGCGGATGGACGCGTTGGCGATGACGGAGCCAGACGCTGGCTCAGACGTGCGCAGCATGAAATGCACTGCGGTGCGGGACGGTGGCGATTGGGTAATCAACGGGTCCAAGCATTTCATCTCCGGCGCGGATCACGCTGACTTCTTCATCGTTTTCGTGGCCACCGGCGTGGACGACACGCCGCACGGCCCCAAAAAACGCATCAGCTGCTTTCTGGTCGACCGGGGCACTCCTGGGTTCGAGGTCGCGAAGGGATACGAGTCCGTTTCGCACCGGGGCTATAAGAATTGCATTCTCTATTTCAACGACTGCCGTCTGCCCGATGCCCAGCTGCTCGGCGCGGTGGATGGCGGCTTCGCGGTGATGAATGAGTGGCTTTATGCGACGCGGATCACGGTCGCTGCGATGGCGGTGGGGCGGGCGCGGCGCGTGTTTGATCATGCAGTGAGTTTCGCCGCCAGCCGCAAGCAGTTCGGCCAGCCGATCGCCAAGTTTCAGGGCGTGGGCTTCCAGATCGCGGATATGATCACCGAGATCGATGCCGCCGATTACCTTACGCTGGCCTCCGCCTGGCGGCTTGATCAGGGCCTGCCAGCCAACCGCGAGATTGCCTCGGCCAAGCTTTATGCCACAGAAATGCTCGCGCGGGTCACGGATCAGACCTTGCAGATCCACGGGGGAATGGGGCTGATGGACGGGCTGCCGATCGAGCGGTTCTGGCGCGATGCGCGGGTGGAGCGGATCTGGGATGGGACCAGCGAAATTCAGCGCCATATCATCAGCCGCGAAGTCTTCAGGCCGCTGGGCGCCTGACGGATGGCGCCTTTTCAACGCCTGTTTGCACCCAAATCAATCGCTGTCATCGGCGGCGGTGCCTGGTGTCACAGCGTCGTGCAGCAATGCCGCGAAATCGGGTTTACAGGACCGGTCTGGCCTGTGCATCCCGCGAAGGAGACAGTCGGCGGTCTGTCGGCTTATAAATCGCTCAATGATCTGCCCGCCACACCGGATGCGGCGTTTGTCGGGGTCAATCGCGCGGCCACCGTGGAAATTGTGCGCGAATTGTCGGCCATGGGATGCGGCGGCGCAGTGTGCTTTGCCGCCGGTTTCAGCGAAGCCAGCGCAGAGTTGAGTGACGGGGGCGCACTACAAGAGGCGCTGGTGCAGGCAGCGGGCGATATGCCCATCCTAGGCCCGAACTGCTATGGCTTCGTCAACGCGCTCGATGCGGTAGCGCTTTGGCCGGATCTGCACGGGCTGGTCGCTGTCGACAGTGGTGTGGCGATCATCGGTCAAAGCTCGAACGTGCTGATCAACCTCACGATGCAGCGGCGCGGTCTGCCACTGGCCGCGGTGGTTGCAGTTGGTAATCAGGCGCAGATGGGCATGGCCGAAACGGGGCTGGCCCTGCTGGAGGATCCGCGCATCACTGCATTGGGGCTGCACATCGAAGGGATCACCGATGTACCCGCGTTCGAGGCGTTGGCCGCGCGTGCCACTGCCTTGAAAAAGCCTGTGGTGGTGCTGAAGGTCGGATCCTCCGATCAGGCGCAGGCGGCGGCCGTGTCTCACACCGCTTCACTGGCTGGCAGCGATGCGGGGGCGCGTGCGCTCTTCGCTCGGCTTGGTTTTGCGCAGGTGGCGACAGCATCGGTGCTGATCGAGACGCTGAAAATCGTGCATCTGACGGGTGGGTTGCCGCACGTACGGATCGCGTCGGCTTCATGCTCCGGCGGTGAGGCGTCGCTGATGGCGGATCTGGGTAAGGAGATTGGCGTGACCTACCCCGCGCTGGAGCCACCCCAGCGCGCGGCGCTCCGGTCTGTGCTCGGAGAGCGGGTCGCGCTCGCCAACCCACTTGATTACAATACATATATTTGGGGCGATACCGCTGCACTGACCGCGTGCTTTACGGCGCTGTGCGGTGGTGACATCGCGCTCGGCTGTGTGGTGATCGACATCCCGAGGGCTGACCGATTTGCATCGCCCGATTGGGATAAGGCGATCGAGGCGGCCTGCGCCACTGTGCAGGCTGCTGGCAAGCCGCTGGCGTTGATCTCGCTTCTGGCTGAGGGGATGCCCGAAAGCCTTGCGCAAACGTTGATCGCGCGCGGGGTCGTTCCGCTGTGCGGGATGGAGGATGCGCTGCGCGCTATTCGGGCGGCGGCCGAGGTGAGTGGCTACTGTGGCATCCCCACGCTGCGCCCTGTGTCTGATGGTGTAGGGCTTGATCCTGCATGCGCCGGTCTGTTGACTGAGGACGATGCCAAGGCCGCGCTGGCAGCAGCAGGCGTGCGGGTCCCGCGCAGCGCGCGTGCCTGTGGCGCGCAGTCTGCGGCGGAGCAAGCCGCCCTGATCGGCTTTCCTGTCGTGCTGAAAGGCACCGGCATCGCCCATAAAACCGAGGCAGGTGTTGTCGCGCTCAATCTCCATACGGCAGCGGATGTAATCGCGGCGGCTCGCGCGATGCCGGTTGATACATTTCTGGTGGAGGAGATGATCAGCGGGGCGGTGGCCGAAGTGCTGATCGGGGTGTTGCGGGATCCGGTACACGGGTTTGTCCTGACGCTGGGTCTGGGTGGGATCCTGACCGAATTGATCGCTGACAGTGTTTCCCTGCTTATTCCCGCTTCTGCTGCGCAGGTTGGGGAGGCGTGGGGAGGCCTTCGGGCCTCAGCACTTCTTACCGGCTACCGTGGTCGACCCGCTGCGGATATGGACGCGATTGTAGGTGCGGTCATGGCTGTGCAATCCTTCGTGCAAACCCATTCAGCGGATTTGCAAGAACTCGAGATAAACCCCCTCATCTGTTTACCGGACGGTGCAGTGGCCGCAGACGCACTCATCCGCATAGGAGACTAATCATGAACTCATCCAGTCTGAAAACCAGCCGCCGAGGGGCCGTACTCGAGGTCACGCTCGACCGTCCGAAGGCCAATGCCATCGACACCGCGACCAGCCGTGAGATGGGCCGTGTGTTTGTGGAGTTCCGCGATGATCCGGCGCTGCGGGTGGCGATCCTCACCGGAGGCGGCGCGAAGTTTTTCTGCGCCGGGTGGGATCTGAAATCGGCGGCGGAGGGGGATGCGCCCGATGCCGATTACGGCGCAGGAGGCTTCGGTGGGCTGCAAGAGCTGCGCGGGCTGAACAAGCCGGTCATCGCTGCTGTCAACGGGATCTGCTGTGGAGGCGGGCTTGAGCTTGCGCTGGGCGCTGACATCATCCTGGCGGCGGACCATGCGCGGTTTGCCCTGCCCGAGATCCATTCGGGTACCGTGGCGGATGCCGCTTCGATCAAGCTGCCCAAGCGGATCCCCTATCATATTGCCATGGAAATGCTGCTGACGGGCCGCTGGCTGGACGCGGAAGAAGCTGCGAAATGGGGCCTCATCAACCGGATTATCCCAGCGGCCGAACTGATGACGCAGGCGCGCGCCCTCGCGGATGAGCTGGCCGCCGGGCCACCGCTCGTGTTTGCCGCGCTCAAGGAAATCGTGCGCGAGGCCGAAGATACGAAGTTTCAGGACATGATGAACCGTATCACCCGGAGCCAGCTTGAGACCGTTGCGCGGCTCTATACGTCGGAGGATCAAAAGGAAGGCGCGCGGGCCTTTGCGGAAAAGCGTGATCCGGTCTGGCAGGGCAAATAGCGCTTACAGGATTAGGGCGGCCCGCTTCTGAGGGACTGCGGAAAAGATAAGCGCGCAAGCCGCGCGAATACGACATGAGGAAGGGATACTACTATGATGGACCATTCGTATGAGTTTACGCGCGCGATCACACGCAAACCCGCGCGCAGCGTCATCGACGGGCTGCGCGCCGAAGATCTGGGCATGCCGGATTTTGACCAGATGATGCGCGACCATGCTCAATATGTTGCCACGCTGAGGGAGACCGGCGCGGAAGTGATCGAGCTCGAGGCGCTGGAGGAGTTCCCGGATTCCGTTTTCGTGGAGGATGATGCGCTGTGCCTGCACGATTGCGCCATTCTGATGCGACCCGGTGCGCCGACGCGATTGGGAGAGGTGGCGATGATGGCGCCGACGATCCGAGCGCACTACAAGGAGGTCTTCGAGATTGCGGGCCCCGGGTTTATCGAGGGCGGGGATATTCTGACCACTTCGCGCGAGATCCTGATCGGCACATCGGCGCGGACCGATGCCGCTGGCGTGGCGGAGCTTCGCGGGATCGTGACGCCGCGCGGCTACACGGTCAGGGAAGTGCAGACGCCCGCCGACGTTCTTCACTTCAAGACTGACTGTTCGCTACTGGATGGCAGCACGATCCTTTCTACAAAGCGTCTTGCGGCGTCGGGCTGTTTCGACGGCTACCGCGTACTGCATACTGCGCACGGCGAAGAAGCTGCTGCGAATGCGATCCGGTTCAACGCGTTTGTGATCATGGCGGCAGGATTTCCGGGTACCGCGGGGATGTTGCGCTCAGAGGGCTTCGAGGTTCGCGAGATCAACAACAGCGAATGCGCCAAGCTTGATGGTGGGATGTCCTGCCTGTCGCTGCGGTTCTAGCGGGGATCTGCTCAGACGGGCTGCGCGGATCATTGTTGCTTTTCACTCAAGGTCTGCGCCTTCAGCCGACTCAACAACCTCGACAAGGTGATGTCTCTGGGTCTCTTCGGTCCCTGCGATCGGACCTAGTCCGGCACGACATAGAAACGTTTGGAAAGTCCAAAAGTATGGTGGCTTGCTGTGACGCGCTTGGTGGCGGGTGCTTGATGGGCACAGCGGTTCTCAGATGACCGGCGAGGCCTGGAATATTGTCGGGATGGAAGTATTCCCCGTGGTGGGCGGGCAAAACCCCGACGCAGTGCTGCGCATAGATGCGCTCCCAGATGGGGAGGGGATCAACATCGCGCAGGAACGGATTGTGCTGTTCACTGGTAGGACCGTACAAAAGTGTGCTGTGCAGCGGCAGGGGGGGGGTGCAGATCGGCCCATTCCATCGTTGTAAATCCGAGGACTTCGGAGCCCGACAACAGCAAAATGCGCGCGAGTTCCGTAGCTATGGTGGCACTTTGGCAGTTGCCGCCGAGGTTGCAGGGGCGCTTCTCCAGATACCCCATGATTTCGTCTGCATAGAGGTGGGCAAGAAGGCGCGTCCCATCTGAGCAGCCGATCTATGTGTACGGTCGCATTCAGCGATCTGAGGGTGATCAGGGGCCGATCGGAACCGAGTGCGGCTGCCAGCGCGGGAAATTCATACGCACTGTTGAATACCCAGATTAGCCGTAGCGCATTGGCGACCGTCGCGAGCCTATGCTGAGCGATCTTCATGCCCGGCGAAGACGTCACGAAATTCGTCAGGACATCGACGACTCTTTTTGAGAAATTAACACCCTTCAGGATCTTTCTCGATCAAGGTGTTCTCAAGCAAAACGGCGTCAAGTCCGGAGGTCGTGAAGACGGCCAGCGCGTCCTCGACCGTGTGAACGATCGGTTTTACATGATGTTGAAGCTTGTGTTGGGGACGATTGGCCCGTCCGTCAATGCTCCGAATTCCTGTGTGAGGCGGTACATCCATGGTGCGGTCAGCGGAGATACCGTCTGGAGCCGTCCGGTGTTGTCTGCGTGGACCACGGCGGGTACCAGATCCCCTCGTCCGCGTGCCACGGCAGTGTGACCGATATATGAGGAGAGGGCTGTGGACGGTCAAACCACTCGCCAGTGTGCTCCGCTGCGATTACCGGAGCGAAAGGGCGGTAGCTTTTGCGCCCTTTGACCTCGCGATTGATCCGGTCTTTCATCTAGGCGCCAGGTGGATCGGCCAGAATGGAGCGGTGGCCGAGCGCTCTGGGCCCGAACTCCGCGCGGCCGCGCATGACGCCGACGATCTGACCGTCCGCGAGGCAGCGGGCCGCCTGTGCGGCACTGTCCAGCGAGACGTGGCGGATGCGCGCGAACCTCCGACCGGACGCGAGCGTTTCGATCGTGCGCGCTGAGGGGCGAGACCCCACATAAGCGGAGCTGTTCCCGGCCAGGATCCGCGCGGTGCCGGTCGTTTCCATCCAGCTCAGGATCGCCGCGCCGCTGGCGTTTCCGTCGTCTGCAGGTCCCGGTGGTACGAACTCGCGGTCAAATCCGGTCCGGCTCGCGATTGTCCCGTAGCAGGATGAGTTCAACGCGCACCCGCCGCTCGGGATCAGATGTCCGGACGCGTCTTTCTCGCAGTCTGCGAGGATCTGGTCGGTCAGGAGGGCGTAGGCGGCCTGCCCGCTGGCCGCGAGATCTGCCCGCCGCCATCACATCCCCGCCGCGCGCGCGGGCAAGAGGGCCGAAACGCTCGAGTATGCGACTGAGCAAAGCCTCATCGGCGAACCGCAAGCGACCCCGGTTGGCGATCTGGACAGCTCCCAATGCGCGCCTGATGGCGGGCTGGACTGTTTCGTAGTCCGCCAGCCCCCTCAATTTCCATTTTTCACCCAGCCGCCAGTCAAAGCCTCACATCTGTATTAGCCGGGCGTGGAACGTGCCGAGACCCCCTGGCCCCCAGGGCTGCCAGAGACGCTTGAGCCAGCGGTCGCGCAGCGTGTAGGAGGGGACGGCGCCAACCTCCCCTTCGCCGTTGATTACGACACAGGCATTATCATCGACACCGGCGAATACGCAGGCTGCAACGGCATGGCAACGATGGTGATCGTACCGGCGCGGGCCTGTGCGGGGCAGGCCAAGCCGCAGAAACGATGTGCCCGCAATTGACTGCAGCGCTACCTGCAACTCGCGCAGCCAAAGCCCGGCTGTTGCCGGGACAAATGTGCCGGAAATCTGAACGGTATCTCGGCTTTTGCCTTTTTCCACGTCGTGGTGACCTCGAGCGTATCTGCTTGCGGATCGATTTCCACCTCGAAGCGGCCCTCGATATCGCCGCACGACAGGGCAGCTCCGATGCACCGATCCAGCCCTTGCCCGCATGAGATATGTCCCGTTCCGGCCGAAGTCTGGTGATTGAGACTCTGCACGACCAACCGTGTGGTGTCACCCGATGTCAGGGCCAGTTCTCCGGTTTGTAAATTATGCCGGGTGATCATGTGGATGTATTTCGGACCGCTGCACAGCGCCAGAAGCTCCTTGAGGTGATGCTCGATCCAGTCAGGTTGTACGATGCCACGGCGCTCCTCGGCCGGGCGGGTGAGCACCCAGTGCAGGCTGTTGACCAGCGCGTGCGACAGGTTGAAGCTCGCGCTGTAAAGCACGAGTGCGACCGCCAGCAAATCTCCAAGCAGCGACGGGGCGCTGTCGACCGTGGAAGGTGCGTCCATGAGCGACAGCGCCTCCGCGAAGATGTCTTGAACGCGCTTGAGTTCGCACAGCGGGAGCCAAGGTTCCAGAATCTGCTGGATGACCGGTGTGATCTGCTCGAAACGCGCCTTATCAGTGGGGACTATCCCAAGAATGGAAGCGATCGCGTGCTGCCGGATGCTATCGGAGAACCCGTTGACCAGATCCGGCTTCAGCATCTGCGCAAGTTCATCCAGAGGGTCCGATACCTCGCGGGACGAGCGGCCGCCGCCTGCATCATGAGCGTCTGCACAAAGCGGCAGCGCTCCTTGTGCAGCATCAAAATCGGCGCGCATGCACTGGGATCGACGCCTCCAACACCATCTCCTCGCTCAGGAACGATCTGGGACACCTATGCTGCCCGCTGCCAAAGCTCATATGCGCTCCGCTAACGCCGCTCGCCTTATGCCGCTGCGACTTGCGCTACGGTGGTCACCCCATGTCGGGCTCTCGCGTGCGGGTGATGCAAGTGGCTATCCTTCCAGAATCGATCGTGCCTGACCGAGTGCCTCAACCAGCCCGGGCAAGAACCCGTCTGCAGTCACATCGATCAGGGCTTTCCCGGCCTCGTCCTGAAGGGTGAATGGCTGATCGGCGCTTTTCTCCAACTCTCGGAGGCTCTTGCCGCCACCGTGCTTAAGCACGTTTGCAGCGAGGTAATAATGGTAGACCGTTTGTGCGAGCGTGGTATGGCCCTCCGCCACCAGCCTGTTGCGCAATTTCACGAAGAACGGACCGCGCGCGAAATGGTGCTGGAGGCGGGCCTCGAACGCCGAAACGGTCTCAACGACTGTCGTCTCGATTTCGGAGGTATCCGCATCGGGGTTTTTGGCGACGGCATCGGCATTGGCAAGCAGTTGAGTGACGTCCGGAGCTTCTGTCATGGCGAGATCCTTGAGAGGGTGTGGGCGGTTTGCGTTCTCCTCTTACGGGCTTGGGCGCGAAATGTAATCCTCCCATTCTGAGGCGCGGCCAGGGGTGGCGCAAATTTACTGGACATTTGCATTTGGGTTGTCCGCGGATGGTGTGGGCAGGATTGCCCAAGCGCAGGCTTCATGCAACGCTGGCGCAAACAGGGAGAGAGACTATGGCGCTTTGGGAATTGGACGGGGTTGCGGTTGCGGCAAGGATCAAGGACGGGAGCCTGAGTGCCCGAGAGGTGGTCGAGGCGGCACTGACGCGCATGGACGCGGTGAACCCGGCGATCAACGCGGTGGTGGCGCGCGATGACGAGGCCGCGTTGGCTGCTGCCGATGCTGTGGATGCGGCGCGGGCGCGGGGCGATGCGCTCGGGCCCATGGCTGGAGTGCCTGTCACCACGAAGGAAAACGTCGACCAGGCGGGCCATGCGACTACCAACGGGCTGCGTATCCAAAAGGGACTGATCGCGGCACATGATAATCCGGTGGTCGCAAACATGCGTCATGCGGGTGCTGTCATCGTCGGACGGACGAACACACCTGCCTTTTCGCTGCGCTGGTTTACCCGCAACTCGCTGCACGGGCACACGAAAAATCCGCATAATTCCCGCATTACCCCCGGTGGATCGTCTGGCGGCGCGGCATCTGCGACGGCGGCAGGGATCGGCGCGATCGGGCACGGCACCGATATAGGCGGCTCGATCCGCTATCCGGCCTACGCTTGCGGGTTGCAGGGGATCCGGCCCACGATGGGCCGCGTTTCGGCATGGAACGGCTCCAGCCCGGACCGGCATATCGGTGCACAGCTAATGGCGGTGTCGGGGCCGCATGCGCGGTCGGTACGCGATGTGCGCCTGTCGTTGGAGGTCATGGCACAGGCGGATATACGCGATCCGTGGTATGTACCAGCACCCCTCGACGGGGGTGCGTATCCTAAGCATGCGGCGCTGTGTGTAGCGCCTGAAGGGATGCAGACGCACCCTTTGGTGGAAAGCGCGCTGCGCGATGCTGCCGCGCGATTGCAGGATGCAGGATGGGAAATTACCGAGGTCGACAGCCCGCCTTTTCGTGCCCCGGCCCGGTGCCAGGCGCAGCTTTGGCTGGCGGAAATGGCGCGGGGTGCGCAGGCGGCGGTGGAGCAGGAGGATGATCCCGATGCCAATCATGTGCTGGCGGAGATGCACAAACTCACTGCCGTGCCAGACCTCAACGAGGTGCTCGATGCCCTACAGGCGCGGTTAGGTTTTTTGCGGGAGTGGCAGATGTTTTTGCAAAAATATCCGGTGTTCATCTGTCCTGTCTCCGCGGAGCCGCCCTTCCCCGACCTGCTGGACCTCGAGGACTTTCCGAGGGTGATGGAGGCGCAGCTGACACAGGTGGGTCTACCGCTGATGGGGCTGCCCGGGATGTCGGTGTTCACCGGGTTTGTACAGAGTGATATGGGCCTTGTGCCGATGGGGGCCCAGCTGATTGGCGGGCGCTACCGGGAGGATATTCTGCTCGATGCCGCCGAAGCGATCGAGGCGCGCGGGGATCCAATTGCGGTGGCGACGCCGCAGATCTAGCTCCACAAGAAAAAACCGCGCCCTTTGAAAGGCGCGGTTTGGTCCGAGATATTTCGCGTGGGCGGCGGTTAGCGGCGCAGGCCCAGACGCTTGATCAGATCCTGATAACGTGCGTCGTCTTTGGACTTTACGTAGTCCAGAAGTTTGCGTCGCGTTGCGACCATTTTGAGCAAGCCACGGCGGCCGTGGTTGTCTTTTTTATGAGTTTTGAAATGCTCTGTCAGCGTCGCGATGCGGGAGCTGAGAACGGCAACCTGAACTTCGGGTGAACCTGTATCGCCTTCTTTGGCGCCAAATTCGCTCATGATGCGTGTTTTTTCTTCTTTCGTGATCGACATCGGGGTCTCCTTGTCAAAGGGTTAATCGGGATGGCGCAGGCCGGGATGTCGTCCAGCTCAGGCCCATGGAGGAATCGCAGCCGAAGGCCAGCGATGGGCACGTATAGGCGGGTTTGGCAGCGAGGGTAAAGGCTAAATCTCTCAGGGACGCCCAGACCGGTGGACCTAGGCCAGAGCAAGACCCACCATCGTGGCTGTGCTCAGCGGGATCAGAGCGATATCGCCGGGCTCCAGATCGCTTCCGTTCACGACCGCCACGATCAAGCCGTTCATCATTACAAATGTCTGGCCTGTGGCCTCGGGATCTGGTGTCAGGGAAATCAGAGGCTCCTGACTGTCGCCCGGACTATCGTCCCAAACGAGCACCAAACTATCTTCGGCACTGCTGTAATCCGTGATCTGTGCTGCTTCGCCGGAGGCCAGCCAGTCTCCCAGAACGATTTGGTCGGCCCCTTCACCGCCGGTCACGATATCACCGGCACCCGTGATGATGATATCATCGCCGCCGCCACCATTGAGGAAATCGGCGCTGTCCGCATCGCCACCGGCAGCCGCGCGCATCACGCCGTTAAGTACATCATTGCCCCAGCCGCCGAACAGAACATCGGCTCCGGCGCCACCGGTTAGGGTATCGTCATCCAGCCCGCCGCTCAGCGTATCGTCACCGGTACCGCCCTCGAGCCGATCATTTCCCGCAGATCCCTGAAGCAGATCGTTGCCCAGATCCCCGAACAGGAAGTCATCCTCGTTATGGCCGAACAGCACGTCGTCCTCGTCACCGCCGTGCATGACATCGCTGCCGTCCTGGCCGTGCAGCGTGTCGTCTCCTGCGTCGCCCTCAAGGATGTCGTCGCCGTAGTCGCCGCGCAGCTCGTCATTGCCCAAGCCGCCACGGAGGGTGTCGGCTCCATCGAGGCCGCGCAGCCTGTCATTGCCATCGTTCCCGTCAAGCGTATCATCGCCGTCGGTGCCATCCGTGAGCGATACACGGTCGGCGTCGGATACGTTTCCGGGTCCCAGAATAGCCGCGTCATCGCCGCCGCGCGGGTCGTAGTCCGGCTCGATATTGTCTTCGGGAATGTCAGTTGTGGCGATCAGACTAGCGTCGGAGGCAGCATCGTCCTGCTGTTGTAAAGGTTCGGCGCTTTCATCGTCGCCTGCGCCCGATTGCGGGTCCACGAAGGCCGCGGCACCGACTGCCATCAATCCCATCAATCCGGCTAACCACAACATACCAACTGATCCATTATTTCACGCAAAAGCGCGGATGCTTGATAAGCGCAGATGTGCTGCACCCCGTCAAAACACTATGGTGAAAAAGGTTAACGTCCGGTGACCAGCGCTGCGGCTCAGTCGGTCGCTGTCCATATCTGCGGCTCGGCGCTGTAGGACAGGTAGAGCGGATGCCGCGGGTGCCCTGCTTTTGTCAGGCCGAGGTGATGGAGCGCGCGGCCCTCAACCCTCAGCTGGGCCGCCGTAGCTGGCCCCGCTCCGCGATGTGCGCCATGCACGCCCCATGCGGCGATCACCATATCGGCCCAGCGCGCTGCCTCGCTGATCGCCTGCGCGTTGTCCGGTCCTGTGGGGTCATCGGCAACTTTCATATCGCGCGGATCGGTCGCGCGCAGGGCAAAGAGATTGACCGCGCAAAATCCGCCAAACCCCAACCTGCGCGCGCGCTGTTCGCAGCGGTGGATGGTTGGATCGTTCTGCTCTTCCGTCGCGGTGGAGGGGTTGAGCATTACGAAAGCGACCCTTCGCGCCTCAATATCCCAGACCCGGATGAGGCTGTAGCGAAAGCGCTCGCAGTCCGAATAGACGGCAGTGGAGGGCGCGTCGCCCTTGATATGGCTTCGGGTGATCATGGAGCGCTTGTGCCAGAGGGCGTCGGAGAAGCAAACCGCCGCATGGGGCAGATTCATGCGGCGGCTCTCAGGGGCTTGCAGGTTTCAGCGGGTGGCTGGCACGTTGCGGCGCGTAAAGCTGAACGACAGGCCCTGCGCCTCGATCACCCAGGCGGCGACAATCGCGTACAGGATATGGCCGTAGAGGGCGACATAGGTGATACCGGTAAAGTTCAGGAAGGGTGGAAGGCCTGCCACCAGATGCGCCATGATATAGAGAGCGAAGACCCAGAGCACGATACCGTAGAGCACTGCCGTAATGCTCCAGTGCAAGCGGGGCAGCACGGAGCGCTGCAGCGGGCGCGCCACAAGGTAGTAACCCAGAACATAGAACACCAAGCCCGTGATCATATGCAGCAGGTATGCAAGGCCCGCCGGGCTGCTGCCAAAAACCGTTTGAAGCGTGCTGGTGGCGAGGCCTACGGGGGCCAACTGCGCCATGCCGATCGCCGGGCTGACGCCCTGACCGTAGGCATCGAAAGCGATGGTTGCGAGGGCACCGGCGCTCAGCAGCGTAAAGACTGTGTGTTTCATGGATCGGATCTCCCGTCGGGGCTGTCTGTTTTTTGTTGATACCAGAATGCAGCCAAAATCAGGGCCTGTGCAGGGGCCTCACGGAAGGATGAAAGGAGGCATCCGTTTTGAAACAATGCATGACACAAATCGCGCGCAACGGTGACAGCGGCGTGAGAATCGCAACCGATTGTAACAATGGTCGTAGTCAGTCGGGGAGATTGAACACGCGAGAGGGATGCAATTCGCCGGAGCGGAACACACCCACCGCGACAGCGCGGCCCTCGTGTGAGGCCCAACATTCCTCGCCGTATTCCACATCCTTGGCAAAAACCATGCCGGGATTTCCATTGCGCAATTTGACTGCGCCCTCTGCGCTGGCCGCGACCTCGGGCAGATCCTGCAGTCCCAGCTCAAGTGGGCCGAGATAGGCATCGAGTGCTGGCGTTTTCGCCATTTCCTCAACCTGCGCCAGCGTCACGGCATGCGCGATCTCGAAAGGGCCGGACCAGGTGCGCCGGAGCTCGCGCACATGGCCCTTGCAGCCCAGAACTTCGCCCAGATCGCGTGCGATTGAGCGGACATAGCCCCCCTTACCGCAGACCATTTCAAGCGTGACATGATCGGCATCGGGGCGATCGAGCATGATCAGGCTTTCGACGAAGAGCGGGCGCGCGGCGATCTCCATCGTCTCGCCGTCGCGGGCGCGTTTATAAGCGCGCTCCCCGTCGATCTTCACCGCGGAAAACTGTGGCGGTACCTGTTCGATATCACCGACAAAGGCGTGAAGCGCTTCCTTGATCGCCGCATCGTCGGGCCGCAGATCGGATGTAGCGATCACCTCGCCCTCAAGATCATCGGTGTTGGTCGCGGCTCCGAGGCGGACTGTAAACTCGTAGGCCTTTAGCGCATCGGTGATGAAAGGAACGGTTTTCGTGGCCTCGCCCAACGCAATCGCAAGGACGCCGGTGGCATCGGGATCGAGTGTGCCGGCGTGACCTGCCTTGCGCGCATCGAAAGCCCAGCGCACCTTGTTCACGACGGTGGTGGATGTTGGCCCCGCAGGCTTGTCGATCACGACCCAGCCAGAAATATCGCGCCCTTTGCGTTTGCGTGCCATGTGGTGTCCTTGGAAGATCTAGGGAGTGTTTTGCGCCCTGTCGCAGATTGCGTGGGCGGGCGCAACTATTCGTCTTTGGGGTCTTCCGACTGTAGCGGCGGCAGGCGCGCGCCCTCTACCACACCGATGATCGGCCCCAATGCGCCAAATCCGATGTCGTTGCGCCCCAGATCCGGGGCACGCAGGCGCGAGATGCTGCCATCAAGATAGAGCGCATCGCGCAGGCCCAGATGGTCGCGGAAGAAGCTTCCGAAAGTGTGGAAATTCACTGGACTATTGGAGATCACGAAGATGGCGGTGGTGCCGTCCTCGCTGCTGCCGACCCCGTTGCGGACGAAGCGCGAGGTAGAATCGCGGAGAAATCGCGGATGAAGCTCACCATCAATGACCAGCATGGGCCCGGATTGTGTGGCGCTGGTACACTCGGGCGCTTCTTCGATAAAGTGCAGCGTCTCGAACACGTCGATGCGGCGATCGCGCAGGCACAAGATCCCATTGGGCAGCAGCCCGAAATTACCCGGACCGGCCGAGCTGATAACTTCCTGAACCGTCACGCCGTCCTCGATATAGAGGCCAACGGGCGCGCGGTCATTGTGGTACATGCCCGCGTTCGCGGCAAAGCCAAGCGCATAGCCCTGTGCTTCGAGCGCCGAATTAAGCGTACTGAAATAGCCGTAGGGCCGGGTGCCTTCGGGCTCGTAGAGAAACAGGCGCAGCACGTCGCGGTTCATATCGACTTCGCAGATCGCGTATTCCGTGCCCATGTAGGTTTCTTCACGGCAGGTCGCGGCTGCTGCGGGCAGGGCCAGCAGGCAGAGTGCTGCGATGCAGGCCGCGCGCAGGCTCACGCGTCTGCCGCGTCGTCGTCTGGCGCATCCGGCGCTTCTGCGTCGCGACGCACCACGTCCTGCGCCAGCATGCGGCGCGTCTCGTCCATCTGGTCGAACGTGCGGTCCAGTTGGAATCGCAGCTCGGGCGAGAATTTGAGCGTGAGCTTCTTGGCCACCAGCTTGCGCAGCTCGAACCGGTTGCGGTTGAGCAGATCAATGACCTCATCCTGACCGATGCCGCCCAAGGGCAGAACATAGGCCGTCGCGACCTTGAGATCGTTTGAGGTCCGCACTTCGCCCACGGTGATGGACATGCGGTTGAGATCGGGATCATGCACATCGCCGCGCGCCAGCACGTCGCTGAGGGCGCGGCGAATGGTTTCTGCCACCCGCAGCTGGCGCTGGTTGGGGCCTGTGCTCTCTTTTGATTTGTTATTTGCCATGATCCCCATCTAAGCGGTCTGAACTTCTTTGCCAAGCGGATGCGCGCGCGCTACACCGCTGATCACCGGATTAGAGAAAGCGCGTGGATGACACAGACGACAGGGATCACGATCACAGGGGTTTCGGGCCGGATGGGCCGGATGCTGGTGCGCGAGGTTATGGCCCATGCGGATCTGCATCTGGCAGGCGCTGTCGAGCGCGCGGGCCATGACTGGATCGGGCAGGATCTGGGTGTGGCTATGGGCGGCGCGGCAAGTGGCATAGCCGTGACAGATGATGCAGCGGCCGGGATGGCCAAGGCGCAAGCGGTGATCGATTTTACCACTCCCGAAGCGACGCTCGGCTTTGCAGGGGCGGCTGCTGAGGCGGGTATCGTGCATGTCATCGGAACTACGGGAATGAGCGCCGAAGAGATTGGCCGCCTGAAGGCGCCCGCGGAGCGCGCGGTCATCGTGCGTGCGGGCAATATGAGCCTCGGCGTGAATCTGCTGACGCTGCTGACACGCAAAGTCGCGGCAGCGCTCGACGCGGATTTCGACATCGAGATCATCGAATCACATCATAACAAGAAGGTCGATGCCCCATCAGGCACGGCACTGATGCTGGGCGAGGCAGCTGCGGCGGGGCGCGGTGTCGCACTGTCTGACGTGAGCGATTCGGGGCGTGACGGGATCACGGGCGCCCGAAAGCGGGGCGATATCGGCTTTTCGGCCATTCGGGGCGGCGACATCGTTGGCGAGCACGATGTGATGTTTGCCGCTGCGGGAGAGCGTATCATTTTGCGCCACATTGCGTCGGACCGCGCTTTGTTCGCGCGCGGCGCGCTGAAGGCGGCGTTGTGGGGGCAGGGTCGGGCCCCAGGCGAATATGATATGCTCGACGTGCTCGGCCTAAACGACTGAGGTCGGTGGGAGAAAATGCCGCATGGACCACATTAAATGAAACCAAACCTTTGGTTGGTACGTAGTTCTCCCATGTAATCTTGAGGAGATACGCAATGCGATCAACGATAGCGATATTCGCTGCCCTCACGATGGCGGTCGCCACTCCCGCTCTGGCGGAGCTGTCAAAGGTAAACAGCGCGGAAGAGTTCAAGAACATTGTAACCGGTAAATCCCTGACGAGGCCGTTGGTGAAGCTTGAGGTCGGGCCTAACGGTTCAATCAGCGGGCGCGGCGCGGCATGGGCCGTCAGCGGCAACTGGACATGGGAAGATGGCTATTTCTGCCGCAGCCTTGAGTGGGGCGGAGATGATATGGGCTATAATTGCCAAGAAGTGAAAGCATCGGCCAATAAAATCAGATTTACATCCGATCAGGGCGCTGGGGATAGTGCGGATTTTTCCCTGCGCTGATCAGGTACGGATGAGGCAGCAAGCCCGGCGTTTTTGTGAAGCGCCTAGGCTTTTTCATACCCGGGTAACACCACCAAAGATTTTCAAAAATCGATTGCGATGCCTTTTTTCTCCCAGTCGCCGTAGCGTACGGGCTCTGGCCCGTCGCGCCCGCCCAATTCGGGCGGAAGCTCTACCAATTTTTCCGCAGCGCGCCGCTCGGCCGCTTCGGCCAGCGCGCGTTGCGCCGCAGGTGGCAGATCTGGTCCGGGCTCCGGCATAGGGGGAATCGGGTTGTCGGGGACAGGCGGTTCTTTGGGGGTTGGTGGCTTGACCATGAGGCGTTCCTTTCTCAACTCTCTCTTGATATACGTCGCCCCTTGCCCCAGACAACCGCCAGACCGCACACAGAAAGCTATTAACATGTCAGACACCGGCGTATCGGCCCGTAAATCCGCAGTTTTCCTGCTCGACCAGATTCTGGGTGAAGGCAAGCTTATGTCGGAATTGTTGGGTGCGGGTGTGTTGGACCGATTGGCTCCCGAGGACCGTGCTCGCGCGCAGCGGCTTGCGCAAGACACGTTGCGCGGGCTTGAGCGGGCGGACCGGATTTTGCAAAAGCACCTGAACAAGTATCCGCCGTTGACCGTCCGCAATGCATTGCGAGTCGGCACGCTGGAGCTCTGCACGGGGAGTGCGGCGCACGGTGTTGTCAATGCGATGGTCTCGGTCGTGGCGGGGGACAAGCATCTGAGCCACCTCAAGGGACTGACCAACGCCGTGCTGCGCAAGGTCGCCGCCGAGGGGCCTGATGCCTGGACCGCACGTCGCGCTCCGCGTCTGCCGAAATGGCTGCGCGGACCCTTGGTCGAGGCGTGGGGTTCAGACGCGATCGCTGCAATCGAGACGGCGCATTTCAAAGGAGCGCCGCTGGATTTGACGGCCAAGGGCGATGCGGTGGAACTCGCCGCGCGTCTGGGCGGGACGCTGCTGCCCACCGGATCGGTGCGCTTGCACGATGGCGGGCAGGTCTCCGCGATGGACGGGTTTGCGGAGGGCGACTGGTGGGTGCAGGATGCTGCGGCCGCATTGCCGGCGCTGATCCTGAACGCCCAAGCGGGCGAGATCGTGCTGGACCTTTGTGCCGCACCCGGCGGTAAAACGATGCAGTTGGCGACCACGGGCGCCGAAGTGCGGGCTGTTGACGACAACCATTCGCGCATGCAGCGGGTCAAGGAGAACCTTGCGCGTACGGGCCTCACTGCGCGGACGTTCATCAAGGATGCGCGCCAGTTTCAGGGGGAGTTCGACGCGATCCTGCTCGACGCACCGTGCTCGGCCACGGGCACCATCCGCCGCCACCCCGACCTGCCCCACGCCAAGGACGGCTCCGATTTCGGAGCGTTGATCCAGCTGCAGGAGGAGTTGCTGGATCACGCGTGGTCGCTGCTCAAGCCCGGCGGGCGGATGGTGTTCTGCACCTGCAGCCTGTTGCCTGACGAGGGCGAGGTCCAGATCGACGAGGCGCTGGAGCGGCACGGCGATATGTCGGTGGACCGTGATGCGGTGGCGATCGAGGGTGTCGATCCGGCGTGGATTTCGTCCGAGGGTGGCCTGCGCCTGCGTCCCGATTTCTGGGCCGAGCAGGGCGGCATGGACGGCTTTTACATCGTGTGTCTGCGCAAGGCAGGCTAGGGCGCTGCCTCTGGCGGCGGACTTGGCACGGTGAGATAGGCGGCTTCGGGTATCCGTACAATCCCTTGCAGATCGAGCAGCGTTGCATCGGCATCATTCAGTATCGAAACCGCTTCTTGCACGGCATCGAAGATCACATGGGGATCGTGCTGCAAGCCGGTGATGAGCGGCAGGCCCGGTGTTGGTGCGGTTTATTCAAGCACCCGCAGGCGCTGTGCCATTGGTTCATAGCGCTCGATCAGTCGCCATGTCTGGGCGTCCACTGCCGCGATGTCGGCCTGCCCCGCGGCGATCATCGCGACGGAGCGCAGGTGGCCCCCGCTTTGCACGCGGTCGGCAAACCAGAACTGTAATGGCTGAACGTGGGCATAAAAAGCTGCCAGCCCGGACTGCGAATGGGGCATGTTGAACGCAAGCCGCGCAGAGGCGTATTCGGGAAGAGTCGTGCGTGCATCTTCGGCGCGCACCACGATGACGGAACGGTAATAGCCCGGTGCGCATCCCTCCAGCCCGTAGTCCGGTGTGCCGACAAGATGCACTTTTCCGCTTAATTGTATTCGCAAAGGCATACCGCAGGTCTGGCTAAGGACAAGCGCAGGATCCTCCCACACGCTGAATTCCTCTGCGCTCTGCGACAACCGAGCCGGCGCATCTACGCCGCGCGCCTTTAGGCCGTGCCGGAGGCTCGTCCAAAACCGCGCGTGTGCGGCGTTCAATTCGGGCCGCGCGTACATCATCAGTGAAGCAATCATGCGCGAAGTCTGCAATGCGCTCCGCATCGGTGCAAGCGTCAAGCCAGAGCGCCCTGCCGTCCCTGTGATCGGTCGCATTGGCGAAAATGTGCCGGAAAAAGCGGTGACTCCCCTGCCGCCGCACGCTAAACTATGTCAAACGCCTGGAGAGCGTATAGGCAGAGCATATGATCCAGTTTTCCCGGTGGCGCGCATATCGTACGCGTCTTTTAAACCAATGGCATGCCCGTGCGGCGACCCGTGCCCGCACGGATGTGCGCGGCTTCGTGTCTTCGCCGGAGCCGCGCACCATCGGATCGTTCGCGCGCGGCAGGCAGCTCGCGGCAGGAAATTTCCTCTTTGCGGGCAGTCTGGTCACAGCGCCTCAAACCAGCCCCTGGCAGGTGGACGCTCCCGATACCGCCTTCGCGCAGGCGCTGCACGGTTTTGCGTGGCTTGATGATCTGGCGGCTGTGGGTGATGCCGCCTCGCGGCGTGCGGCGCAAGCGTGGCTGTGGGAATGGATCGCTTTGTATGGTGATGGGCGCGGCCCTGGCTGGACGCCTGATCTGACGGGGCGGCGGCTGATCCGCTGGATTAACCATGCGATTTTCATGCTGCACGGTACCGGCGATACCGTCCCTGACAGCAATGTTTTCTACCGCTCGCTGATGCAGCAGACGCATTTCCTGTCAAAACGCTGGCACGCGGCGGGGCCGGGGCTTGCGCGCTTCGAGGCGCTCACGGGCCTGATATATGCGGGCCTGTCGATTGAGGGGCTCGAGGCACTGGCCGATCCGGCGATCAAGGCGCTGGCGCGCGAGTGCAGTACGCAAATCGATTTGCAGGGGGGCCTGCCCACGCGCAACCCCGAAGAGCTGCTGGAGGTGTTTACCCTGCTCACATGGGCTGCCGCCGCGCTCTCGGATGCGGGGCGTGGCACGCCGCAACCGCATTTGGCCGCAATCGAGCGGATCGCGCCGACGCTGCGCACCCTGCGCCATTCCGATGGCTCTCTGGCGCGGTTTCACGGGGGCGGACGCGGAGCGGAGGGTTGGCTTGATCATGCGCTGGCATCATCGGGCGTGCGCAGCATGCAGCCCACGGGCCTGTCGATGGGATATGCCCGGCTGTCCGCAGGGCGTACGAGCATCATCATCGACGCCAGCCCCCCGCCCGACGGTGCTGCATCGGGGAATGCACACGCCAGCACGCTGGCCTTCGAGCTGACCTCGGGTCGGCGGCCGCTCATCGTCAATTGTGGCTCAGGTGCTTCGTTCGGTCTCGATTGGCGGCGCGCGGGGCGGGCGACGCCCTCGCACTCCGCCTTGGTGCTCGGGGGATATTCCAGTGCGCGGCTTGATACGGCAGACAAAAGCACGGCAATGGAAGCGATGATCGACGGCCCGACTCATGTGCCGGTCGAGATCAAGGCGATGAACGACGGAGTGATGTTTCAGGGTGGGCACGACGGCTATGTGCTGACTCACGGTTTGACCCATGCGCGCACGATCGAGCTTACGTTCGACGGGCGTGCGGTGGCGGGCGAGGATATGCTGCTGGCGCTGGAGGAGGGCGAAAAGCGCCGCTTCGACCGCGCGCTCGACAGCACCAAGCTGCGCGGGATCGGCTTTGAAATCCGCTTTCATCTGCACCCCGAGGTGGATGCCACGCTTGATTTGGGCGGGGCGGCGGTGTCGATGGCACTCAAATCAGGCGAGATCTGGGTTTTTCGCCATGACGGGATGTCGGAACTCACGCTTGAGCCGGGCGCCTATCTGGAGGCGACACGCCTGAAACCGCGCGCGTCGCAACAGATTGTTCTTACGGGCCGTGCGATAAATCCCGCCACGCGCATACGCTGGTCCTTGTCCAAAGCGCAGGAAACTGCGATTGGCGTGCGTGATTTGGAGCGGGATGACCCGTATCTCGATGACGACCCTGACCACGACCAAGCATAGGAGCCCCTGCCATGGCTGATCTCTTCCCCGTAAAACGCGCCCTTCTTTCCGTTTCCGACAAGACCGGACTTGTCGATTTCGGCAAGGCGCTTGTTGCGCAGGGGGTGGAGCTGCTCTCGACCGGGGGGACGGCGAAGGCGCTGCGTGCGGCGGGGCTCGAGGTGAAAGACGTGGCCGAGGTGACCGGCTTTCCGGAGATGATGGACGGGCGGGTCAAGACGCTCCACCCCGTGGTGCACGGCGGCCTTTTGGCGCTGCGCGACGACGCAGGGCACGTGGCGTCGATGAAAGAGCACGGGATTGACGGGATCGATCTGGTTGTAGTGAACCTCTACCCCTTCGAAGAGACAGTGGCCAAGGGCGCTGAATATGCCCAAGTGATCGAGAATATCGACATCGGCGGCCCGGCGATGATCCGCTCCGCCGCGAAAAACCATGGATTTGTCAGCGTGATCGTCGATGTGGAGGATTATGCGCCATACCTCGCAGAGCTGGATGCCAACGGCGGGCACACGACCTACAAAATGCGCCAGCGGCTGGCCCAGACGGCTTACGCCCGGACGGCTGCTTACGATACGGCGGTGAGCACATGGATGGCCGATGCCGTGGGCGGGACGCCCCGCCGTCGCACGTTCGGAGGTACGCTCACGCAAACGCTGCGCTACGGCGAAAACCCGCACCAGTCGGCGGCGTTTTACGCTGACGGCTCTTCGCGTTCCGGCGTTGCGACCGCCAAGCAGCATCAGGGCAAGGAGCTGTCTTACAACAACATCAACGACACCGATGCGGCGTTCGAGCTTGTGTCCGAGTTTGATCCTGCCGACGGGCCCGCAGTGGCAATCATCAAGCACGCCAATCCCTGCGGTGTGGCGCGGGGGGCGACACTGGCCGAGGCATACGGGCGCGCGTTCGATTGTGACCGGACATCGGCCTTCGGCGGGATCATCGCGCTCAACGAGACACTCGATGCGGAAACGGCAGAGGCGATCACCGGGATCTTCACCGAAGTGGTGATCGCGCCCGACGCCGATGCCGACGCGGTAAAGATTTTTGCGGCCAAGAAGAACCTGCGGCTGCTGACCACCGGCGGTCTGGCCGATCCGGCAGCGGCGCGGCTCGCTCTGCGTCAAGTCTCCGGCGGCTGGCTGGTGCAGGACCGCGATGTGGGTCGCGTGAGCCGCGATGATCTCAAGGTCGTGACCAAGCGGCAGCCTTCCGAGCAGGAAATGAAAGACATGCTGTTTGCCTGGACCGTGGCGAAGCATGTCAAATCCAACGCGATCATTTATGTGAAAGATGGCGCCACCGTGGGCGTGGGCGCTGGCCAGATGAGCCGCGTGGACAGCACCCGCATCGCGGCCCGCAAGGCGGCCGATATGGCTGAAGTGATTGGGCTTGATGCCCCGCTCACGCAGGGTTCCGTGGTGGCCTCCGACGCGTTTTTCCCGTTTGCGGACGGTCTTGTCACGGCGGCGCAGGCGGGCGCGACAGCTCTTATCCAGCCCGGCGGCTCCATGCGCGACGAAGAAGTGATTGCCGCCGCCGATGAGGCCGGTTTGGCAATGGTATTTACCGGAATGCGGCACTTCCGGCATTAATGAGGGCTATGGTTCTATGCGGATGATTTTCTGGGCGAGCCTTGCGGCTTTCTTGATCGACCAGATCAGCAAATATGTGGTGATCCACATGATGGAGCTGGACCGCATCCGCAGCATCGACGTGCTGCCACCGCTGCTCAATTTTCGCTATGGTGAAAACCGCGGTATAAATTTCGGTCTGTTCGGTGGCGGGTCTGATGCGAGCCGGTTCATTTTGATCGGCCTTGCTGTGGTGATTTGCATCGCTGTCGTGATTTGGGCGCGCAAGCACGCGCAGACGCGGCTCGCCCAGCTCAGTGCAGGCCTGCTGGTGGGCGGCGCGCTCGCCAATGTGCTGGACCGACTGATCTATGGCTATGTCCTTGATTTTCTGAATATGTCCTGTTGCGGGATCAGCAATCCATTCGTGTTTAACATCGCGGATATCTTCATCTTCGCGGGGGCCCTTGGCCTAATTTTTTTTACAGACGACAGCACGGGGGGCGAAAAGAAGCCCGGCAACAAAAAGCCGCGTCGGCCGCTTGCGAAAAAAGTCGGGTGACATTGCCGCCCGGCCTGCGATATTAGAAGGCAATGACGGTCTGGAGGCCCTTAATGCGTAATCTTGCTTTGTTGTTTGTCTTGTCCGTGACGGTTGCGGGCTGTGCGAACGTGGGCCTGCGTGATCTGCGCAGTGATTCCAAGGGTCCGGACGAGTTTGGCATCCAGCCGGTGGGTGCGCTGCAAGCCCCGACCAGCTTTACCGAACTGCCGACCCCGACACCGGGCGGGCGCAACCTCACCGACCGCTCGGCACTTGCTGAAGGGGCTGCGGCCTTTGGGGGCAGCATCGGTGATCCGAACGCGCCCATTCCGGCGAGCGAGGGTGCGTTGGTGCAGCATGCTAGTCGCCTGGGTGTGAGCCCGGGGATCCGGCAGACACTCGCGCAGACCGATGCAGATTTCCGGCGCCGCAAGGCTCGGTTCACGCAGTACCGCATTGTACCTGTGGATCGTTACAATCAGGCATACCGTAGCGAAGCGCTCGATGCACAGGCGGAGCGGCGACGCTGGCAGCGTGCGGGCGCACGCACGCCATCCGCTCCTCCGGAAAGCTGATCTTTCATTACAATCCTGTGATTTTTGGCGGAAGCGCTTGAACCTACAGCGGTGCGCCGTACCTATGGGACAATGCCTTCGTGTCTGACCGCGCAGGCACTCCTTATGAGGAACGACCAGATGTTGCGATTTGTCCGAACTGCCCTGATGTCAGCCATGTTGCTGCCCGCTGCCGCGATGGCGCAGACCAGTGGCAAGGTCACTGATTTCATGCTTGAGAACGGGATGCAGGTCGTCGTGATCGAGGACCACCGCGCGCCGGTGGTGCAGCACATGCTGTGGTATCGAGCCGGTTCGGCGGATGAGCCAAAGGGATCATCGGGGGTGGCGCATTTCCTGGAGCATTTGTTATTCAAGGCAACGGAGAAAATGGAAGCGGGCGAATTCTCTGCCGTGGTTGCGGCAAACGGTGGGCGCGACAATGCCTTCACCAGCTACGATTACACCGCTTATTTCCAGCGTGTAGCCGCCGACCGACTTGAGTTGATGATGACGATGGAAGCGGACCGGATGAAAAACATCCGCCTCACGCCCGAAAACATCGCCACAGAGCGCGATGTGATCATCGAGGAGCGTAACCAGCGGACAGAAAACAACGTGCAGGCGCTCTTCGGTGAGCAGACTGCGGCGGCACAATATCTCAACCATCGCTACGGCACGCCGATCATTGGCTGGATGCACGAGATGGAACAACTGGACCGTGAGGACGCGCTGGGCTTCTATGAGTTGTACTACTCGCCCAACAATACCGTGCTGATCGTGTCGGGAGACGTGACGCCCGAAGAAGTCCGCACTCTGGCGGAGCGGCATTACGGACCGATCCCGCGCAACCCGGACCTGCCCGAGCGTTTGCGCACCGAAGAGCCGCGCCAGAACGCGGAGCGGCGGGTTATCTTCCGGGATGCGCGCGTTGCGCAGCCCTACATATCCCGCAGCTATCTGGTGCCCGAGCGGGACAGCGGCGCGCAGGAAACCGCAGCCGCGCTGACTATCCTTTCAGAAATTCTTGGCGGCGGGTCGACTTCTTATCTGGCTGAAAAGCTGCAATTCGACACACAGCTGACCTCATTCACGACTGCTTGGTATTCCGGTGTATCACTGGATGACACGACCTTCCGCGTGATCATCGTGCCCTCTGACGGCGTGAGCCTCGAGGACGGCGAAGCCGCCCTTGATCAGGCGTTGACCGATTTCATGCAGACTGGCGTGGATGCGGAGCAGCTGGAGCGAATCAAGCTGCAAATTCGTGCGTCGGAAATTTATGCGCAGGATAACGTTGACGGGATCGCCAACCGATATGGCCGTGCCCTGACGTCGGGCCTGACCGTGGAGGATGTGGCCGCATGGCCGGGAATTCTCGATGCGGTAACCGCCGATGACATCATGGAGGCGGCAAAGCTGCTGCGACGTGAAGCCTCTGTGACCGGTTGGCTGATGCGCCCTGAAGGAGTGACCCAATGATCCGTTTCGCCACTGCCCTGTTTCTGGGCGCTGCTGTTGCCCTGCCCGCCCGCGCGGAGGTGGACATCCAGACCGTAACCTCGACCAGCGGCATCGACGCCTGGCTGGTGGAAGAGCATTCGCTGCCTTTCATCGCGATAGAGATTGCGTTCAAGGGCGGCACATCGCTTGACGTGCAGGGCAAGCGCGGTGCGGTCAATCTGATGGCCGGGTTGCTCGAGGAAGGCTCCGGCGATCTTGATGCGCGTGGGTTTGCCCGTGCGACCGAGGTACTGGCCACCAGTTTTAGCTTCAGTTCCAGCCCGGAGGAACTTTCGATCTCGGCCCGCTTCCTGACGGAGAATTTTGACGCATCCGTGGCATTGCTGCGCGATGCGATGCAAAAGCCGCGCTTTGACGAGGCTGATATCGAGCGGGTGCGCGCACAGGTGATATCCGGGCTCGCGTTTGACGCAAAAGATCCGAATGAAATCGCCAGCAAGACGTTTGCCGCGATGGCCTACGGCGAGCATCCCTACGGCACCGTCGATGCCGGGACCGTCGAGACCGTCGCCGCGCTGACCCGTGAAGATCTGTTGGAAGCACATGAGAATGTTTTGGTGCGCGACCGTGTGTTGGTGGGGGCCGTGGGCGACATCACGCCTGAACAGCTGGGCGCATTGCTGGATGCCGTGCTGGGCGATCTGCCCCAATCCGGACCTATGATGCCACCTATGGTCGAGCCGCAGATCGAAGGCGGCGTGACTGTCGTTGACTTCGACACGCCGCAGTCCGTAGCCCTGTTCGGGCAGCGCGGCATCGGTGTCGACGACGACGATTATTTCGCTGCTGTGCTGCTCAACCAGATTTTGGGCGGCGGATCGTTCGAAAGCCGCCTGATGCAGGAAGTGCGCGAGAAGCGCGGGCTGACCTACGGTGTTTATTCGTATCTCGCCTCGCGTGATCTGGCCAACGCGATGATGGGGCAGGTCAGCTCCGCAAACGACCGCATTGCCGAAGCGGTGGCCGTGATCAGGGATCAATGGCGGCTGGCCGCAGAACAGGGCGTGACGGAGCAAGAGCTGACGAACGCCAAGACCTATCTGACGGGTGCCTACCCGCTGCGCTTTGACGGAAATGCCACGATTGCGGGCATCTTGGTAGGGATGCAGATGATTGGCCTAGAACCCGATTACGTCAACACCCGCAACGAGCGGGTGGAGCGCGTAACGCTGGAAGACGTGCAGCGCGTTGCTGCAGACTTGCTCGATCCCGATGCCTTACATTTCGTTGTGGTTGGCAAGCCCGAGGGGCTGGTTGCCAACTGAAACAGCTTTGATCTCTGCGCCCTTCGGGGCGCAGATCGACTTTATCTGCCTAAATCAATCTGAGATCACGCTCCGTAGGGGATCCAGATGTTCTTGACCTCGGTTGATTGGGCGAGGAACGGCTTGGCGTCCGGTGCGTACCAGTCCCATGCACTGCCGTTCTGAACCCAGGTCCGTTTGAGATTGCTGGACGAGCAGCGCTCTATCACTTGATCCAAAGCAGGATCGCCGAAGCTCCACATGGCGTCGACGTCCATGTGGCGGGCCATGTGTTCGCAGACGTCCTCGTGTGGACCGGTGAGGATGTTGACGACGCCCGCAGGCACATCCGAGGTTTCGAGAATTTGCATGAAGTCCGTGGCGGCGAGGGGGAATGGTTCGGACGCGCTCAGGATGATACGGTTGCCCATCGCAATTGCGGGCGCCATCGTCGTGATAAGGCCCAGCAACGGGGCGGCTGCGGGGCACAGTGCCGCGATGACGCCAACGGGCTCCTTGACTGCAAGGGCGACGCCACGGATTGGAACGTCATGGATCTGGCCATCGTATTTATCGGCCCAAGCCGCAGCCGTGAACAGGCTTTGTACTGCGGCCTCTACCTCGTTCACCCCTGATGTGCCGCCCTGCATCGTATTGAGGCGCTGCGCGAATTCGCTGCCGCGCGCGGCGAGATTTTCTGCGATGAAATAGAGGATCTGTGCGCGTAGATGGCCTGTGGTCTTGCCCCAGCCTGCGGCGGCCTGTGCGGCTTCCACGGCGTTGCGCAGATCCTTGCGGGACGCGTTCGGAATATGGCCCAGCAAGCTGCCGTTCTTGGCCCAGACGGGCGTGGAATAGCCGCTGTCGGGGCGGCTTTGCTTGCCACCGATATAGAGCTTTGCCGTGCGGTCGATGCCGGAAGCCGGTGCGCCACTGCCCGACATAGGGGCAACTGGCTTGAGGGGTTTTTGTTTCGCTTTGGGTTTGGTGTAGGCGATCAACCCCTCCCACCCGCCTTCACGGCCAAATCCGCTCTCGCGCACCCCGCCGAAGCCTGCTGCGGCGTCCATCATGTTGGTGCCGTTGATCCAGACGATGCCTGCCGCGAGTTTCGGGGCGATATCGAGGGCGAGGCTGATGTTTTCGCTCCAGACGCTGGCGGCCAACCCATAGCGCGTGTTGTTGGCGATGCTCACGGCCTCCGCCGGGGTGCGGAAGGTGGTGGAGACGAGGACGGGACCAAAGATTTCCTCCTGCATCAGCGTATCTGCGGGGTGCAGCCCGGTGATCAGGGTCGGGGGATAAAAACTGCCCGTGCCGGGCATCTCGCAGGCGGCGACATGGGTTGTGCCTGCCGTATTGGCCGCGACCAATGCGGTGATGGCGTCAAGCTGCACAGGATCCACGATGGCGCCGATATCAATACTTTTGTCGAGTGGTGATCCGATCCGCAGCTTATCCATGCGGGCGCGCAATTTCGCGTGGAAAGCGTGGGCGATGGGTTCGTGCACCAGAAGGCGGGACCCCGCGCAGCAGACCTGACCTTGGTTGAACCAGATCGCGTCCACCAGCCCTTCGACTGCGGAATCTATATCGGCATCGTCGAACACGATGTAGGGGGATTTGCCGCCCAGCTCGAGAGACAGGGCCTTGCCGCTGCCCGCTGTTGCCTCGCGGATGCGGCGGCCGACGGCAGTGGAGCCGGTGAAGGCGATCTTGTCTACCGGCGCCGCGACGATCATCTCGCCCACTGCGCCACTACCTGTCACGATGTTCACGACCCCTTTCGGCACTCCGGCCTGCCCGCAGATATCGGCGAACAACATGGCGGTGAGGGAGGTATATTCAGCGGGCTTGAGGACCACGGTATTGCCCATCGCGAGCGCGGGCGCGATTTTCCATGCGAGCATGAGCAGAGGAAAATTCCACGGGATGATCTGGCCGCACACACCCAGCGCGGAGGCATCGGGAAGCGCGCTCTCCATCAATTGGGCCATGCCGGCATGGTAATAGAAATGACGCTGCGCCAGAGGGATGTCGATGTCGCGCGCCTCGCGGATCGGCTTGCCGTTGTCCAGGCTTTCGAGCACGGCAAAAAGGCGGCTGTGCTTCTGCAGCAGCCGCGCAAGCGCGTATAGTACTCGAGCGCGGGCGTGTCCCCCCGCCGCTTCCCATTTCGGCTGGGCGCGGCGGGCAGCCTGCACTGCGTCATTCACATCTTTCTGGCTTGCTTGGCTGATATGCGCCAAAACCTCTCCCGTGGCGGGATTGCGGCTTTCGAATACGTCGCCCACTGGTGTGATCGCACCGTCGATGAAGTGGCCAAAGCGCCCCCCCTGATCGACGATCCACGCTAGTGCTTCGGCTGGTGTTTCTGGGGCGGAGCCATAGTCCATGGTCTCGAATATCTCGGAAACGGTCATTGTTCAGGCCTTTGGCTCAGGATGTCGGGTGGCGGTAGGTTGCGGAGTAATTGCCGGTCACGTGATGCTCCAGCTGCCGCTCGATATCGCCCAGCAGCGAGGACGCGCCAAAGCGGAACAGGTCGGGCCGGAGCCACCGATCTCCGAGCTCTTCCTTGACGAGCGCCAGATAGGTAATCGCGTCCTTTGCCTTGGAGATGCCGCCAGCGGGTTTGTAGCCAACCCGGTATCCTGTGCGGTCGTAAAAATCACGGATCGCGCGGAGCATGACAAGCGTCACCGGCAGGGTCGCATTCACGCTTTCCTTGCCCGTCGAGGTTTTGATGAAGTCGGCGCCGCCCATCATGCAGACAAGCGAGGCGCGCGCCACATTGCGCAGGCTGCCAAGTTCTCCTGTGGCGAGGATCGCTTTGACATGGGCATCGCCGCATGCTGCACGAAAGGAGCGCATCTCGTCATAGAGTGCCTGCCAATTCGCCTCGAGTACGTGGCGGCGCGAAATGACGATGTCGATCTCGGCAGCCCCCGCTGCAACCGACTGCTCGATTTCTGCGATGCGCAGCGGCAGCGGTGACAGGCCCGCTGGAAAGCCGGTCGAGACTGCGGCAACAGGAATATTGCTGCCGCGCAGGGCATCGACAGCGGGCGCGATCATTTCGTGGTAGACACACACGGCCCCGACCGTAACGGGCTCTACGTCGAGCGCTCTGAGAGTTGCGGCACTGACGGGCTGCCGCGCCTTCGCGCACAGACGGCCTACACGGCGCGCGGTATCATCCCCCGACAGCGTTGTGAGGTCGATGCAGGTCACGGCTTTGAGCAGCCATGCGGCCTGATGTGTCTTTTTCAACGATCGACGTGAGGCGATGGTGGCTGCGCGCCGCTCGATCGCGGAAGTGTTGGCCTGCGCGCCGAGCACCCAGTTGAGATCGAGCGGCAAGCCTGCATTGCGTGGTTCTGTGACCTGCGGCAGCTGTGCAGTAGCATTGAGCGTAGCGGTATGGAGGTCGACAGACATGGGACGCGGCACCTTTCAACGAAAACATCCATGCAATTTCGCACGGCTGCCGACCTTTGTGCAAGGCGGCACACAGAAGATGCCGCTGCGGCTTGAGCTCGAGGGAGGTGTCGGCAGACGCGTGGCTGTGGCGAAAATCCCGCTTAAGTGGTGAAAATACACCCTGAAAATGAAATGCATTTGTCCGCGGGAAAGAGAGGAAAATAAGGCTCTGATGACGCAAGGTCATCCATCCGCCTGTTCTTGCCGCATTTTGTTCCTGCCGGAAAGAAATGAACCCTCATTTCCAAATGCCTGATCAGAATTTACTTTGACGAGCGATTCGCAATTCTCCTATATATGGGTTCAAATTCTTTAGAATACCATTTTTGTGGTAGTAAAAACTATCTGTGGTGTCTGAAGTGGGGGGCGCGATGATCAGACGATTTATGAGTGCGGCCGCGTTGGCTTTGGCACTTTCAGGTGCGGCGGTGGCGCAAGGCAGACCTGAAAGCGCGCGTGTATCGTTCGTTTTTGATGGGGCGCGCGTCGAGATTGCTCCTGCTTCACCTGATGCGTCAGTATACGCTGCGCGTTTTGCCGGGCTTCCTTCTGCCTGTGATCCGGCTTGTATTGCGCCGCAGGCCCCTGCGGATGGGATCGCAACCCTGATCGAGCCTGATGTACTGCAGTTTCTGAAAAACAGTGTGGCGCTTAATCAAGGCCTGCTCGTGGATGCAAGGATGCCCGATGGACGTGCGCTCGGGTTTATTCCCGGCTCAGTAAGCCTGCCGCATGAAACGGTGGCGAAAGATAATGCGTTCCGTGACGAGATCCTCAAAGCGCTGGGTGCGCGTGCCTTTGAGGATGTTTTTAACTTCGCTGACGCGCAGAACCTTGTCGTCTTTGACAATGGGCCATCGCAAAATGATGCCGGTATATTGATCGCGCATTTGCTTGAGGCAGGCTACCCGGCGGACAAAATTCGCTATTTCCGGGGCGGCATGCAGATGTGGTCGGTTGTGGGGCTGACAGTTCGGGAATGAATGATTTGAAACGCCAAAAACAAAAAATTTCATTTGATATGGCACCCGGCGATCCCGTTCAGTCGGGGCTTATTCCCCCTCAGGCCAGACGTGTACAAATAGCCCTGCCGACACAGCCGAAGATCCCCGCACAAGACTTCTATGAAGAGCCGCTTTTCGACCGCGCAGCGTGGGAAAGGGATTTGGCATTACCCAAGCCCAGCGAGCCCGCTGCATCTACGCACAGCATAAATGTGACCCCACGTGCGCCCAGCTTCGCAGCTACGGGCCTCATGGCGATGCAGGAGCGCGGATTTTCGCACCGATTTGCGCGCGTGCCTCGCGGTGTCGGCGCTGTTGCCGCGGCGTTCATCCTGGTTGTGGTGACTGGAACCGTGATGTCACAGCGCGACAACCCCTCGCCCCAGCAGGCTGCTGTCTCGTCCGAATATATGCCGGAGACGTTTAGCGAAGTGCCAACGCGCGCGGTGATTGCCGACATGACGGACGTGAGTGAGATCTCGGCGCCTGCAACTCCGACAGCTCAATCCCGTGCCGCGCTCAACACGGCTGTTCCTGCGGGGCTGCAGTTGCCTTCGGCGGTGCCGCCTGCTTCCGCCAAAAGCCAGCCGGAGCGCGTGCGTGACGCGATGCAAACGCTCGGTGGAAACAAGCTGCGCATGCTGCGCGAAAGCGTCATCGCCGGCCTCTTTGATGTCGAGATCTACACCCGTGAGGGCGTCGAGCGGGTCAGATTGCGGACCTACAATGCACCACTGGCCAATGTCGTCTCCTCCAATCTACTGATTGATGTGGTCGGCATGGGAGACGCGGAAATGTCGGCCGCGCTCAGAACGCCGGAGGGCGGGGCGGACGTCGAGACGATGATGTTCGAGTTGGTACAGGCATCGCTTCTCGCCGACGAGGATACCGCCCGCGTCGAGGCCGCGCTCGACATGTCGCGCAAGATCTTTGCAGCCTCGCAAGCCAGAACCGAAGCCATCGACGGCCGTCGGGTCTATACGGTCCAGAGAGGCGACAGCCTTGCCTACATCGCACTGCAATTCTACGGAAGGCCAAGCGCATACCCGCGCATTCTAGCCGCCAACCGTGACATCCTACAATCGTCCGGGGAGATCCAGATAGGCCAGCGGTTAACCATACCCAGCTGACATAATAAGAATAATAGTTGTCTCAGTGGCACCCGGACGAGCGGCAGGCCGGACAGAAATGTCCGGCCTGACTGCATTTGACTGGCAGCGGACTGCTCAGCCGTGTTTGCAAATTGCGGTGCGCCTGCGTTTTGTGCATGGTGGCGGCGGTGCATTTCCAAGGATCATCCATGAACCGCTACCCCAGAGATTTTACAGGCTACGGTGCCAATCCCCCCGATGCGCGTTGGCCCAGCGGTGCGCGGATCGCCGTCCAGTTCGTGCTCAACTACGAGGAGGGCGGCGAGAACAACATCCTGCACGGCGACGCGGCATCCGAGGCTTTCCTGTCGGAAATCGTTGGGGCGGCTCCTTGGCCCGGACAACGCCATTGGAATATGGAAAGTATCTATGACTACGGCGCGCGTTCAGGTTTCTGGCGGCTTCACCGTCTGTTTACCGAGGCCCGCGTGCCGGTGACTGTCTACGGCGTAGCCAGCGCTTTGGCGCGTGGACCAGAGCAGGTCGCGGCGATGCAAGCCGCCGGTTGGGAGATCGCGAGTCACGGGCTGAAGTGGATCGACTACCGCGACCATACCGAGGAGGCCGAGGCCGCCGCTATGTTTGAGGCGATCCGCCTGCATGCCGAGGTCACTGGTGAAGCGCCGCGCGGATGGTACTGCGGCCGTACGAGCGCTAACACCGTGCGACTGGCCGCGCAAACCGGCGTATTCGATTATATCTCGGATACCTACGACGACGATCTGCCCTACTGGACCGATATCGGGGCCACCCAGCAGCTCATCATTCCCTACACACTCGATTGCAACGATATGCGCTTCGCCACCCCGCAGGGCTTCAATTCCGGCGATCAGTTCTACACGTATCTGCGCGATACCTTCGATGCGCTCTACGCCGAAGGCGTGGCCGGCGCGGCAAAGATGATGTCGGTCGGGCTGCACTGTCGCCTGATCGGGCGGCCGGGACGTGTGCAGGCGCTGGCGCGGTTTCTGGAGTATATTCAAGGTTTCGAGGGAGTCTGGACTCCGCGTCGGATCGAGATTGCGGATCACTGGCGCGCTGAGCATCCGCCGCAGCCGCCGCGCCTGCGCCCCAGCCGCCTGGACCGGACGGATTTCATCGCGCGCTTCGGTGGCATCTTCGAGCATTCCCCTTGGATCGCCGAGCGCGCCTTCGATCTCGAGCTTGGTCCCGCGCACGACAGCGCCGCCGGGCTGCACAGCGCGCTTGCGCGAATGTTCCGCTCCGCTACGCAAGCGGAGCGCCTTGCCGTGCTCACGGCCCATCCCGATCTGGCCGGAAAATTGGCGGCGGCCAAAAGCCTGACCGAGGAAAGCACCGCCGAGCAGGCCAGCGTAGGCCTTGATGCGCTCACCGTTGCGGAACGGGCGCAGTTCACCGAGCTGAACAGCGCCTACATTGAGAAACATGGCTTTCCCTTCATCATCGCCGTGAAGGATCATACCAAGGATGGCATCCTGCGCGCGTTTCAAACCCGCATCGCCAACGACACCGCGACCGAATTCACCACCGCCTGCAGCGCGGTCGAGCGCATCGCGCGCATCAGATTGGACCAGATTCTATGAGCTATGCCTTTCCCCCCGGCGGTCTGCCGGATCAAAGCATTTCCCCCGAGGGAACAGCCGTGTTTACTCCTGCATATGCCGTTTTGCCGGCGCTGACCCAGCGGGATATCGTGACCAGCCTGCTGCCGGGCTGGACCGGCATGCGCATGTGGGTCCTGGCGCGGCCCATGTCGGGCTTTGCCGAAACCTTCAGCCAATATGCGGTTGAGCTGGCTCCCGCCGGAGGCTCGGACACACCGGAAGTTGATGAGGACGCGCAATCGGTAATCTTCGTGGCGAGCGGCCAGATCACACTTAACATCGATGGATCGCGACACGTGATGGAGGCGGGCGGCTATGCCTACATCCCGCCAGACACCATGTGGACGGTCTGGAATGATGGCGAGGCGACGGCCCAATTTCACTGGATCCGTAAACGCTATGTCGGGGCAGACGGTGTGGAACTGCCAGAGCCGTTCGTGACCTCCGATCAGGCTATTGACCCCACACCAATGCCCGATTGCAACGACGTCTGGGCCACGACGCGGTTCGTCGAACCCGACGATCTGCGCCACGACATGCACGTCAATATCGTGACATTCCAGCCGGGCGGTGTGATCCCCTTTGCCGAGACCCACGTCATGGAGCACGGGCTCTACGTCTTGCAGGGCAGTGCAGATTACCTGCTCAACAAGGATTGGGTGCCCGTGGTCGCAGGCGATTTCATGTGGCTTCGCGCTTTTTGTCCGCAAGCCTGCGTCGCCACCGGAGAGGAGCCTTTCCGCTATCTGCTCTATAAAGATGTCAACCGTCACATGCCGCTATGAGCAGCCAGATCCAGACAGAGCCCCTGACGGCAGGGGCGTTCGCCCCGTTTGGCGATCTTCTCGACTTGACTGGCCCGCCCGATAAAATGATCAACGCGGGGCTGTGTGGACGATACCACGACCGCGCCATCCTCGATTTCGCCGAAGATGGGAGGGCGGGCATCAGCCTGTTCGATGCACAGCCGCGCAGCCTCCCCTACACATTCGATCTGCTGGAGCGGCACCCCGAGGGCAGTCAGGCTTTCCTCCCGATGACCGCCCACCCCTTTCTGGTGATCGCCGCGCCAGATGAGGGAGGCCGTCCCGGACTGCCCCGCGCGTTTCTGACGGAGCCGCATCAGGGCGTCAATTTTCATCGCGGCACGTGGCATGGTGTGCTGACCCCGCTACACGCGCCGGGTCTTTTTGCAGTGATCGACCGCATCGGCTCAGGCGTAAATCTAGAGGAAGTGAGGCTCCCAACGTCCTACACGGTGCGCTAAGATCAGACTGCGGACCTGCCTTCATTTTTAAAATAAACTCAATCCTACGCTGGTCACACCCGTGCGTGATCTCATTGCAATTCACCGTCGATAGCCATGTAACGCCGCTTTCAGAATCGCGCGCTTCCATGCTAGGTATAGCGGTATGTCAGAGCCCAAGCCCAAGATAAGCGCCCCACAGCCGATCATCCGTCAGCTGGACGAAGCTGCGGTCAACCGCATCGCGGCGGGCGAAGTGGTTGAACGACCCGCCTCCGCTGTAAAAGAGTTGGTGGAGAACGCCCTCGATGCGGGTGCCACGCGCATCACCGTCGACTACGCTGACGGCGGCAAGACCCTCATTCGCGTGACGGACGATGGTTGCGGCATTGCGGGACCCGACCTGGCGCTGGCCCTCTCGCGCCACGCGACATCGAAGATCGACGGCACTGATTTGCTCAACATCCATTCTTTCGGTTTCCGGGGTGAGGCGCTGCCTTCGCTTGGCGCGGTGGGCCGCCTGACGATCACCAGCCGTGCGCAGGGACACGACGGTGCAGAGATCAGCGTGACGGGTGGCAAGCACCAGCCAGTCAAACCTGCGGGGCTGACCGCGGGCACTGTGGTGACCCTGCGCGATCTCTTCTACGCAACGCCCGCGCGGCTCAAATTCCTACGCACTGACCGCGCGGAGGCGCAGGCGATCGGCGATGTGATCAAGCGGCTGGCCATGGCCGAGCCGTTCGTGCGCTTCGTGTTACGCGATGTCTCGGGCGAGGGACAGGGCCGCGAGGTGTTCCGCGCGGAGGCGGAGCAGGGCGATCCGGTCGCGGCACTAAGCGGCCGTTTGGCTCAGGTGCTGGGCCGCGAGTTTGCCGAGAATTCGCTGGCCATAGATGCCGAGCGCGACGGCTTTCATCTGACCGGCTTTGCCGCGTTGCCGACCTATTCCCGCGGCTCCGCCGTGGCGCAATATTTGTTCGTGAATGGCCGTCCGGTGAAGGACAAGATGCTGATCGGGGCGCTGCGCGGCGCTTATTTCGATTTCCTGAGCCGCGATCGACACCCGGCGGCGGCCCTTTTCGTCGACTGCGATCCAAATCTGGTGGACGTGAATGTCCATCCAGCCAAATCCGAAGTCAGGTTTCGCGATCCGGGCGTCGTGCGCGGGCTGATTGTTTCCGGTCTGCGCCACGCCCTCGCCAACGCAGGTCACCGCGCGTCGAGCACCGTAGCAGACGCGACACTGGGCGCCCTGCGGCCGGAGCCTGCAGGAGAGGCCCGCATTTATCAGATGGACCGCCCCTCGGCCGGTGCGCGTGGCACCGCTTGGCAGGCGCAGGCGCCCCAGGGCTTTGCCGAGACGCAAGGAATGTGGGGCAGGGTGGAGAGTCCTGCTGAGCATCCCACCCAAGCAGCTTTGGAGTATCCCCTCGGCACGGCGCGCGGGCAGGTCCATGAAAATTACATCATTGCTCAGACTGCGACAGGGATGGTTATCGTAGATCAACACGCCGCACACGAGCGGCTGGTCTATGAGAAGCTAAAAAAGCAGATGGCCGCTAATGGCGTCCCTTCGCAAGCCCTGCTGATCCCCGAAATTATCCAGCTCTCGGCCTCCGACCGCGCCGCACTTCTGAGTGTGGCGGATCAACTGGCGCAATTCGGTCTCGGGATCGAGCCGTTCGGGGGCGACGCCGTTGCAGTGCGGGAAACGCCTGCGATTTTGGGCGAAGTAAATGCCGAAGCCATGATCCGCGATATTCTCGACGAGATCGAAGGCGAGGGTGAAAGCCTGCTTGTGCAGGCCCGGATAGAGGCGATTCTGAGCCGAGTGGCCTGCCACGGCTCCATCCGCTCGGGCCGCTGGATGCGGGCGGAAGAGATGAACGCACTGCTGCGCGAGATGGAGGCGACGCCGCATTCCGGCCAATGCAACCACGGCCGCCCAACCTACGTCGAGCTTAAGCTGACTGATATCGAGCGGCTGTTCGGGCGCACATGATCCGGATCGGCGGTACAGAGCTTGATCTGAACGATCCCGTCGCGTTGGTGGCGATGATTGCACTGGGTGCGCTCGTTCTCGTTCTCGTCCTTCTCGTCGTGCTTCTTCTGCGTCCTGCACGGATCCCAGCGCCGTTGACCCATCAGCTCTATGCGTTGAGCAACGGTCAGGAGCAGCTGCGCGGTAATCTGCAAACGGTCTCGGATACGCAGGCCAATGCCCAGACCCAGCTGATCCAGAGCCTTGAGAGCCGTCTCGCCACGGTCCAGCTCCAGATGCAACAGCAGCTTGCCCAGATGCAGGAACGCACGAACCAATCCCTGCATGGCTCCGCCCAGCGTACGACCACGAGCCTCACGCAGCTGCAGGAGCGTCTGGCCTCCATCGACCGCGCGCAGGACAACATCACCAAGCTCTCCGGCGATGTCCTCTCCTTGCAGGATATCCTGAGCAACAAGCAGACGCGTGGCGCTTTCGGGGAAATCCAGCTGCATGATATCGTGTCTAAAGCGCTGCCCGCCGACAGCTACACGATGCAAAAGACGCTCTCCAACAACCGCCGTGCCGATTGTCTGATCCATCTGCCTAACCCCCCGGGGCCCATCGTCATTGATGCGAAATTTCCGCTGGAGGCCTATGAGGCGCTGCACCGGGCGCAAAGCGATTGGGAGCTGAAATCAGCGGTGGCCAATATGCGGACAAGCGTGCGCAAACACATCCGCGATATCTCTGAGAAATATATCCTCGACGGGGAGACGGCGGATGGCGCCCTGATGTTTCTGCCGTCTGAGGCGGTTTATGCCGAGCTGCACGCCAATTTCCCCGAGCTGGTGCGCGAAGGATTTGACGCGCGGGTTTGGATCGTGTCGCCAACCACCTGCATGGCAACGCTCAACACCATGCGCGCGATCCTCAAGGATGCGCGTATGCGAGAGCAGGCGGGGGAAATTCGCAAGACCCTGAGGCTGCTGCACCGCGATGTGGAGATGGTCGTGGAGCGTGTGGGCAAGCTCGATACCCATTTTCGCCAGGCGCGCGAGGATCTCGACGGCATCGGCACGGCGGCTGAGCGGGCGGGCAAGCGCGCGGCACGTCTCGATAATTTCGATTTCGAAGAGGTTGATCCACCCCAAGCGCCACTGCCCTTAGCAAAAGGCCAACCGTCCTCTTGATGCGGTAAGGTTCATGCAGATGCGTCGGCTTCTTATCTCTAACGCGGGAAGGCCTGATCCCGCGTCAGATCCCTACAAATCTCTGCCAGATCCGCGGCAGGACACCATCAAATCGCAGCGGTGCATCAGTCACGGCGAGACATATGCAGTCTTCGTGGATATCTGCGACAGGCACGTGCTGTACGTCTTTGCCCGCGATTTCAATATCACCACGTGCAAAATAATCATCGGCATCCTGAAATGCGCCTTTCAGGACAAGCGTCATCTCGGTCCCGTTGTGACCATGATCCGGCATTGCAGAGCCTGCCGGGATGCACAGCAGCCGCGCCGTAGCGCCCTTCGATGTCTGCAGGATTGCCTGTTTCACGCCCATGCCCACAGGACGCCAGCGCACGGCAGACAGATCACTACCAATATAGCTGTGCAGGGGCGCCGGCAGATCGCCGCCGACCTTCTGCGCGGGCGACGATGCGGTACCGTTGTCCAAAGAGGCGAGTACCTTATCAAGGCTGCCGTTCGTCATATCGGACGGGGCATCTTCAAGCAGCGCGCCGCCCACAGCATCGTAGGCATGCGCATCGGCGCGGCACACATCGCACAGCGACAGATGGGTGGCAACGATGAGATTGAATGCTTCCGGCAGGGTACCTGCGGCATAGGCCAGAAGCGTGGCCTCATCTAGATGATGGGTGATGGATCTATGTGTCATGTTTGCTACTTCATGGCATGGCGCAGGCGGTCCAGCGCGAGGCGGATACGGGATTTGATCGTGCCGAGCGGCAGACCGGTGAGTTCGGAAATTTCGGCTTGGGTCATTTCGCCGAAATAGGCTTGTTCAATCAGCTTGCGCTGTGTGTCCGGCAGGGATGCGATCGCTTTCACGAGCCGCGCGCTCTCCTGCTGGATTTCCATAACTTGCGATTGCTCGGGCTCGGGTTCGGGCCCCCATGGCAGGTCTTCGGGTTCTGCGCGGCGATCTTTTCGCAGCATGTCGATACGGCGGTTGCGCGCGATCGTGAATATCCACGTTCCGACGGAGGCGCGGGTCGGGTCAAACTGGTCAGCCTTGCGCCAGAGCGTCGTCATGACGTCCTGCGCACATTCCTCGGCGGTGGTGGCGTCCGCGCCCGATTTCATCAGATAGCCTTTGATGCGTGGCGCAAAATGGGTGAACAGCGCTGCAAACGCCTCCCTGTCGCGACCGTCGCGTACGCGGATCATTTCATCGATCCAGAGAGGCTGTGTGTCTGTGCGGTCGTTCACGCGTCGGCGCCCTGAATAATTCATTGGCCCCGCCAAAGCTGGTTGCGCCTGCGGAGGTATGCCGACGGACATTCTGCGCGATGAGGTCTGGCTGGATGCTAACATAAGGGTATTACGCAGCAAAGCGGTTCTTGGATCAAAAAGAATATTGGAACTCATTTACATCCGCCTACGTATCTGAGCCGTATAGCCACTGAGATTGAACACACAGGACACCACTTGCCCATGCCGATTGATGCGTCGAACGACCCCACAGCCCCCACCCGCAGTACGCCGCGCCGCATCGCGGTCGTAGGAGGGGGGATCACCGGGATGGGTGCCGCGTATCATCTGGCGCCCGACAATCAGGTGACGCTGTTCGAGAGTGGTGCGCGCTTGGGCGGACACGCCCGTACGAAGATTGCCGGAAAGAACGGTGATCAGCCAGTCGATACCGGATTTATCGTTTTCAATTATGCCAACTATCCGCACCTAGCGGCGTTGTTTGCCGAATTGGATGTACCGGTGGTCGAATCCAATATGAGTTTCGGGGCGTCCTTCGATGGGGGGCGGCTGGAATATGCGCTCACCAGTCTTGGTGCGATATTTGCGCAAAAGCGCAACCTTTTGAATCCTGCTTTCATCGGCATGCTGCGAGATGTCGTAAAGTTCAACAAATACGCGTTGACGCTGGCGCAGGATAAATCTCTGACCCTGAGGGATTTTCTGGAAAAGCTCGGCACCGGTGACTATTTCCGCGACCACTATCTGTTGCCGTTTTCAGGCGCGATCTGGTCGACACCTACAGAAAAGATCATGGAATTCCCCGCCCATGCGCTGATCCAGTTTTTCGAGAACCACGCGCTGCTCGGATATTCCGGTCAGCACCAATGGTATACGGTTCAGGGCGGCTCGATCGAGTATGTGAACCGTCTTGAGGCTGCGATGAAGCGCAGAGGTGTGGATATCCGGCTGGGCGCGGCGATCGAGGGTGTGCGGCGGGATGCGCATGGTGTCGAAATCAGGGCGCAAGGCCGAGAATGGGAACGGTTTGACGACGTGGTGATGGCCACGCATTCGGATGACACCCTTGCGCTGCTGACCGATGCAGACGAACAGGAGCGGGCAGCGCTGGGCGCGATCCGCTACCAGCCCAACGATATCGTGCTGCATGCTGATATCTCCGTGATGCCAAAGCGGCGCGCGGCCTGGGCTTCTTGGGTCTATAGCGAGGATGCGAAGGTCAGATCCGATCGCATCGATCTGACTTACTGGATGAATTCGCTCCAGAACATCCCAGAGGATGATCCGCTTTTCGTGACCCTCAACACCAAGCGCACGATCCGCGAAGATCTGATCTACGATCGCGTGATACTGCGCCATCCGGTTTATGATCTTGCCGCCTGGGATGCGCAGGGGAAAATACGCGCGATGAACGGGCAGCGCCACACGTGGTTTTGTGGCGCATGGCTGCGCAACGGCTTCCACGAGGACGGACTTGCTACCGCGGTCGATGTCGTCCACGCACTCAATGGCTCATCTGCGAGAGCGCTGGCCGCCGAATGATCGGAAAGGTCGATCATATCGTCGGACAGACCTATCACGGGCGCAAAGGCAAGATCGAGAATGCCTTTCGCTACTCCGTCGATTATGTGCTTTTGGACGCGGAAGCGCAGGTGGTGACGCCAAGCCTGTTTGCGCGAAACGGCAGAGCCGTCACATCGCTACATGATGTGGATCACGGCGGTGCCCCGGGGCAGGGGCGTGGTGCCGTCTGGGTGCGAGAAGTGCTAGCGAGGTACCAGATCACCGGTGTGGCTCAGCTTGAACTGCTTGCACAGCCGCGCGTACTGGGTCACGTGTTCAACCCGGTAAGTTTCTGGCTGTGCCGCCGCGCGGATTATGCGCTGATCTGCGTGATCGCCGAAGTGACCAATACATACGGGGATCGCCACAGTTACCTGTGCCACCACCCCGATCTGACCGAAATCACGCGCAGTGACCAGCTTCACGCGACCAAGCTCATGCACGTCTCGCCATTCCAGCCCGTCGAAGGCGATTACGCGTTCCGGTTCGATTTTACCGAGGACCGGATCGGCGTCTGGATCGACTACGGCCGTGCCACCGGCGGCCTCATCGCCACACTGACGGGCAAGCGGGTACCGCTGACGAATGCGGGCATTCTGCGCAGTCTGCTTCGCCGCCCGTTCGGCGCGCGGCGGGTGCTGGCGCTGATCCACTGGCAAGCGCTCAAATTATGGATCAAGGGCGCGCTGTTTCGCGGCAGGCCGACACCGCCAAGCGACGAAGTGTCCAAAGGATGACAGCAGGCGCCACCAGACGGCTGCCCGCCTACGCCCTCTTCGCTGCGCTGCTGGCCTGCGCGGGCTTGCCGATCTATATCCACGCGCCCAAATTCTACGTCGATGAATACGGCGTTTCGCTTACAGCGCTCGGAGCGGTTCTGTTCGGCTTGCGCCTTCTGGATGTGATTCAGGATCCGCTTCTGGGGCGGCTTTCGGAGAAATTGCGCGATCAACGCGGGCTGGCGGTTGGCATCGGTTGCGCCGTGATCGCGCTGGCGATGATGGGGCTTTTCGCGGTCCCGCCGCTCACATCGCCTGTGCTCTGGTTCGGCATCATGCTCACACTGGTGTTCTCCGCATTCAGCTTCCTTACGATTTGTTTCTACGCCCAAGGCGTCGCCAAGGCGGATGCGATGGAGGGGCAGGGCCATCTGCGCCTCGCGCGTTGGCGTGAAACCGGTGCGCTGCTCGGGGTCTGTGTGGCCTCCGTCGCGCCGGTGGCGCTTGGCGCAGTGATGGGCGCGCCGTTTGCGGGATTCGCGGTGGGCTTTGCCGTCCTCGCGGTGGCATCCGCGCTGGCGATGCGTGGCGAGTGGTTCTCGGCCGATGTGCCGCCGGGCACAGGATTTGGCACCGTGCTGCGCGACGTGACCGCGCGGCGGCTTTTGCTGATCGCCCTGCTGAACGCTGCACCCGTCGCTGTAAGCTCGACGCTGTTTTTATTCTATGTAGAGAGCGCGCTGGATGCACCGGGGTTCGAAGGGCCGCTTCTTCTGTTGTTTTTCATCGCGGCTGCGGGCGCCGCTCCTGTTTGGGGCGTATTGGCTGAGCGGTTTGGCACAAAGGTCATCCTGCTCTGCGCTATGGTACTGGCGATCATCGCCTTTGGCGGCGCGCTCTTTCTGGGGTCGGGCGATCAGTGGTGGTTTGCGGTGGTATGTCTGGCATCGGGAGCGGCGATGGGGGCTGACCTTACGCTCTTGCCTGCGCTTTTCGCCTCCCGCATGGCTAAAATCTCACCGTCGGCGGCGGAAGGTTTTGGGTTGTGGTCCTTTGTGTCCAAGTTCACCTTGGCTCTGGCCGCTGCCATTCTACTTCCAACCCTAGACGGTGCTGGATATGTGAGCCCTGCCGAGGGGCAATCGCCCGATGAGGCGATTGATTTGTTGCGTTGGCTTTACGCCGGCGTGCCATGTGTGCTCAAACTGGCGGCGATATTTTTGTTGTGGCGGACAAAGCTGGAAAAGGACACGGAATGAGCGACGCTTTATTTTTCCTGTTGCTGGGAGCGGCGCTTGTGGTGTTCGGTCTGCTGTTGCGGCGCAGATTTGCGGATTTCATGGGCCAGTCCGCGAATGACTATGCTGATGACGCGCCCCAGTTCGACATGCGCAAGCACCTTAACGGCGCGATGACTTGCGACGGTGCGATATTTGGCCCGATGGGCCGTGTCACCAGTACTTTTGAGGCAGATTTCGACATTACGTGGAACGGCAATACCTGCACCATGAAGGAGGAATTCCGCTATAATGACGGTTCGATCCAGAACCGCGAATGGCGGATCGAGATGGATGGCGGCGGTGCGTTCGAGGCCTTTGCCGATGATGTTCCGAGCAAAGCGCGCGGCGAAGTGGCGGGGCCTGTCGTCCTGTTTCACTACCCGATAAAACTGCCTGCCGATGCGGGAGGATATACCCTCAGCGCGTTTGATTGCATGTATCTCACAAAAAACGGCACTATCGTGAACCGGAGCCAATTCAGAAAGTTCGGTTTCAGGGTCGCGGAATTGGTGGCCACAATTCGGAAAAAGGAAACGGAATGACGCAATGGCAAGGAAAACGATATTGGCTTGTTGGCGCGAGTGATGGACTCGGAGCGGCACTGGCCGAGCGCCTGAGCCGGGCGGGTGCAGAGGTGATCCTGTCCGCCCGCTCCGAAGACAAGCTACAGGCGCTGGCCGACAGCCTGCCTGGAAAGGTAGATGTCGTGACGGTCGATGTGTCGGATGCGAAAAATGTGGCGAAGGCCGCCGAGGCGGTTGGGGAAGTTGACGGGGTCATCTACCTCGCTGGCGTGTATTGGCCATTCGGGGCGAAGGACTGGAACGCGGAGCAGGCCAACGCCATGGCTGACATCAACTTCACCGGCCTGATGCGGGTGATGGGTGAAGTGGTGCCGGGAATGGTCGCGCGGGACAAGGGCCATATCGTCATCACGTCGAGCCTCACCGGCTTTCGGGGTCTGCCCGGCTCGATCGGCTATACCGCGTCAAAGGCTGCTGTGATGTCGCTGGCGGAATGCATGTATGCCGATCTGCGCAAAACCGGCGTTAAGGTGCAAGTGGTCAACCCCGGTTTCATCAAGACACAGCTCACCGACAAGAATGATTTCAAGATGCCGTTCCTGATGAGCCCCGAGGATGCAGCGCGTGAGGTGTTCGAGCATATGAACACCGACAGTTTCAAAAAAAGCTTTCCCTTCGCCTTTTCGCTGTTGTTCCGTGGCAGCCAGTTTTTGCCGGACTGGCTCTACTTCAGGATTTTCAGTTAATGAATGCCGCCCCTCGGGGCGGCATTCGTTTGTGTAGCCTTCGGGGGATCAGATCATATCCTTGGCACGAACCATCTTGACGCTCTCCCGTGCTTCCATCCGGGACATGAACGTGCTGATCTTGGGGAAATCGGAGACCACTACACTGTCGCCCGCAAGCCAGTTGCACACCACGAACAGATAAGCATCCGCCACGGTGAACTGCGCGCCGCAGACATAGTCACCTTGCAGGCACTCCGCCTCCACGAAACCGGCGCAGGCGGTCATTGTCTGGGGTACTTTTGCTGTCATGTCCGCGTGGCTTTCGGGATTGTCAGCCCAGCGGCTGCCGCGCATCTTGTGGGCGTGAGCCACGTGCATTGTAGACGCGAGATAATACATGACGCTGCGCATATGGGCCGCCTGCAAAGGCGTCTGAGGCACGAGTTTTGCGGCGGGTGCCAAGGCCGCGATATAATCGAGCAGCGCGCCCGTTTCCGTCAGTACCTCTCCGTTGTCCAGCGCCAGTGCGGGCACGCGCCCTTTGGAGTTTATCGCGAGATAGTCGGGCTTGGTCTGTTCAGCTGCCGCGAAGTCCAAGCGGGCGAGGTCGTGCTGGATCCCGGCTTCGAGTAGCGCGATTGCGGGAGCGATCGAGATGGTGCCCTTGGCATAGAAAAGCTTCATGGTGTGACCTTTCAGATATTGGTTTTTGAAATCTGGCGGGAGACCGAATCCAGATGTGGTGTTGCGTTGAAAAGGACGGGCGACAGATGCCCGCCGATGGGGTGAAACTGGTGCAGTGACGTGTGGAATATCGCAATTGCCATCCGCGCGGTCGCGATCACGCTCAGCTCCATCTGCTGCGCGATGACATGCGCGATCAGGCCGCCCGACGTTACAACAAGGGCTGGCCCGCTCTGCGCTGCGATATCTGCCAGCGCGTCGCCAATCCGGGACTGGAACGCCTCGTAGCTTTCGGGCGCGCCCTCCAGCTTTCCATCTTTCCAATGCTGGAACACTTCCGGCAGGTGCGCGATAAACTCCGCCTGCTCCTTCGGGAAAGCGATGCCGTGCTGCTCGGCCAGCAATGCCCCGAGCGTAAAGTATTCAAGTTCGTTCAGCCGTGCGTCGCGGACCGGAGTGAGGCCTGTATTCATGCCGTCCGCCGTCTCGATATGGCGCCGTAGCGTACCTGTATAAAGCCGCGTGTGGTGCGCGCCTGTATCGCGCAGATGGTCGCCGAGCCATCCCGCTTGACTATGCCCCAGATCGCTCAGCCTGTCGTAGCTCACCTCGTCTTTGGCGGTGGAGTTTGCCTGACCGTGGCGGATGAGAGTGATGGTTGACATGGATGCTCCTGCTGATTGGCATCTTGATAAGCGAGCGCGTGGAGCAACGAAAGGGGCCTATCGGAAACAAGAGCGCGGCGCGCATGGCGGAAATGCTTGGCGTCGTGTCGGGAACGACCTTCCCGCATGGAGGCTGTGCCGCTAAATGTTTTCCAACCACTTGAGAGGATTGCGCCATGACCGACAAGATCACATTCACGCTCGACGGAGTAGAGATCGAGGCGGAACGCGGTCTGACAATCTGGGAAGTGGCCAACGGCCGTGGGCTCAAGATCCCGCATCTGTGCCACAAACCCGCGCCCGGCTACCGCCCCGATGGGAACTGCCGCGCCTGCATGGTCGAGATCGAGGGCGAGCGGACGCTGGCCGCCTCTTGCATCCGCGAGCCCTCCGAAGGGATGGTTGTGGTGACGGACAATGCCCGCGCCGTGAGCGCGCGCAAGATGGTCTTGGAACTGCTGATGGCGGATCTGCCCGCGCATCAGGTCAGCCACGATAAATCCAGCCATATGTGGGATATGGCGGCGATGAACGGGGTCGCGGAGAGCCGCTTTCCCAAGCTTGCCGAGGGCCGTATTCCATTGCTCGACGACAGCCATGTCGCGATGCGCGTGAACCTCGACGCTTGCATTTCCTGCGGTTTGTGCGTGCGTGCGTGCCGTGAGGTGCAGGTGAACGATGTGATCGGCATGTCGGGGCGGGGTATGGGCAGCTATCCCACGTTCGATATGGCCGATCCCATGGGTGCCTCAACTTGCGTAGCCTGCGGTGAATGCGTGCAGGCCTGCCCGACAGGCGCGCTCATGCCCGCCACTGTGCTCGACGACCTGCAAGTAGGCGACAGCGCGGATTTCGATCGTGAGGTCGAGAGCATCTGCCCATTCTGCGGAGTCGGCTGTCAGATCTCTCTCAAGATCAAGGACGACAAGATCAAATACGTCGATGGCATCAACGGCCCCGCGAACGAAGGGCGCCTGTGCGTCAAGGGACGCTTTGGGTTCGACTATATCCACCACGATCACCGCCTGACCAAGCCGCTGATCCGCCGTGCCGATGCGCCGCCGAAGGGCCTTAACGTGGATCCGGGCAACTACCTCGAATTCTTCCGCGAGGCGACGTGGGACGAGGCGCTGGACGCTGCCGCGCACGGACTGCGCGATATTGGGGGCAAGGGTGTGGCGGGCTTCGGCTCGGCCAAATGCACCAACGAGGAGGCCTATCTCTTTCAGAAGATCATCCGTCAGGGGTTCGGCCACAACAACGTCGATCACTGCACGCGGCTGTGCCATGCGTCGTCCGTGTCGGCGCTGCTGGAGAACGTCGGCTCCGGCGCTGTTTCCGCCACGTTCAACGAGATCGAAAATGCGGATGTGGCCATCGTGATCGGTGCCAATCCGACCGAGAACCACCCCGTCGCGGCGACCTATTTCAAGCAGTTCGCCAAGCGCGGCGGCAAGCTCATCGTGATGGACCCGCGCGGTCAGGCGCTCAAGCGCCATTCCTCGCATATGCTGCAATTCAGGCCCGGTACCGATGTGTCGATGCTCAACGCGATCATGCATGTCATCGTCGAGGAGAAGCTCTATGACGCGCAATATATTCAGGCCTACACCGAGAACTGGGAGGCGGAGAAGGCGCATCTGAAAGATTTCACACCGGAGAAGATGGCCGAGATCTGTGGCATAGACGCCGAGATGCTGCGCGATGTGGCGCGGACGTTTGCGGGCGCGAATGCGGCGATGATCTTCTGGGGTATGGGGGTGAGCCAGCACATCCACGGCACGGATAACGCCCGCTGCCTGATATCGCTTGCACTGATGACGGGGCAGGTCGGCCGTTCAGGTGCAGGCCTGCATCCACTGCGCGGGCAGAACAACGTGCAGGGGGCCTCCGATGCTGGGATGATCCCGATGTTTTTGCCTGATTATCAATCCGTCACCGATCAGGGCGTGCGCGCAGCGTTCACCGAAGTGTGGGAGAGCGGTGATTTCAGTGCTGAAAAGGGTCTGACCGTGACGGAGATCCTCGATGCCGTGCATGAGGGCCACATCAAGGGCATGTATATTCTGGGGGAAAATCCGGCGATGTCGGACCCCGATGTGGAGCACGCCCGCGATGCGCTGGCAAAGCTTGAGCATCTGGTGGTGCAGGATATCTTTATCACGGAGACGGCGAATTTTGCAGATGTAATCCTGCCGGCGAGCGCCTTTGCGGAGAAGTCGGGGACTGTGACCAACACCAACCGGCAGGTCCAGATGGGGCGGATCGCGGTGCCGCCGCCCGGTGAGGCACGCGAGGACTGGTGGATTGAGGTCGAACTGGCAAAGCGTTTGGGGTTGAATTGGAGCTACGACTCTCCGGCAGATATTTTTGCCGAGATGAAGCTCAACATGCGCTCGCTCGACAACATCACCTGGGACCGCTTGGAACAGCAAAACGCGGTGACCTATCCTTCGCTCAGCCCCGAGGATCCCGGGCAGGCGATCGTGTTCAGCGATGGCTTCCCGCGCGCCGGTGGCCGTGCGCGGTTCACCCCCGCGAGCATTATCGCGCCTGACGATACGCCCGATGCGGAGTATCCGATGATCCTGACCACCGGGCGTCAGTTGGAGCACTGGCACACCGGATCCATGACCCGGCGCGCATCGGTGCTGGACGGGCTGGAGCCGGAGGCCAACTGCTCGTTGCACCCGTCGACACTGCGCAAGCTAGGTGTTGAAGCGGGTGAGCTTGTCCGCCTGACGACCAAGCGTGGCAGCATCGAGATCATGGCCCGCATGGACCGCGCGGTATCGCCTGATATGGTGTTCTTGCCGTTTGCCTACGTAGAAGCGGCGGCGAATATCTTGACGAATCCGGCAGTGGACCCCTATGGAAAAATCCCGGAGTTCAAGTTTTCGGCAGTAAAGGTCGAGGCGGTGAAAGAGCCCGTCGCAGCGGAATGATAAGGAAGAATTTCCATGCAGGTTGATGAAAATCGGTTTCTGGCAGACCTGCATACACTGCGGTCCTTCGGGGCATCGGGCACCGCGAAGGGTGTCGTGCGACCGGCCTATTCCGTAGCGGACACTGACGCGCGTGCGTGGTTGGCCGGGCAAATGAGCGATGCGGGTTTGCGGGTTGAAACCGACGAAATGGGGAACCTCTTTGGCCTGGCCGAAGCGCCCTCGCTGCTGCTCGGCTCGCACAGTGACAGCCAGCCAGAGGGCGGATGGCTGGACGGTGCGCTGGGCGTAGTTGCGGCGCTCGAAGTGGCGCGGGCGAGCCGGGAAGCGGGAGGACCTGCGGTATCCGTCGTGTCGTTCCAGGATGAGGAAGGACGATTCGGCGTGACCACGGGCAGTGCAGTCTGGTCGGGTCATCTGGATCTGGCCAAGGCGGATGTGCTGTGTGACGACAGCGGGATAACGTTAGCACAAGCGCGGGGTGTCGTTGCCGTGACCGGGTCTGTGGATCCCGAGCAATTTACCGGGTTCATCGAAATGCACATCGAGCAGGGACCCGTCCTTGATACTGCCGCAGAGCAGATTGGTGTGGTGTCGGATATCGTCGGCATCCGCGATATGAAGATCACGTTTCAGGGGCAGCAGAACCATGCGGGCACGACCCCCATGCACCTGCGCCGCGATGCATTTCAGGCCGTGTCTGCTTTCAACACGGAGTTGAATGCGCGCCTCCGCAACGTGGTGGTCCCAGCGACTGTCTGGACGATCGGGCATGTGAGCCTGCACCCCAATGCCTCATCTATCGTGCCGGGAAAGGCAGTTTTTTCTATGCAGTGGCGCGATGGCGATACGGCACGGCTGGGCCGGATGGAGGACATCATCCGGGAATTGGCGCAGGAGATCGCGCAGGCGCAGGGCATGGACGTTTCGTTCGGAACGCTGTTGGGGCTGGAGCCAGTGGCGATGAACGCAGACCTGCGAAAGGCGCTGGAGGACAGCGCCCAAATCGTGTCGCCCGGCAAGTGGCGGGTGCTGCCGTCGGGCGCGTTGCATGATGCAACGAATGTCTCGGCGCTGATGCCGGTGGCGATGCTCTTCGTGCCCTCGATCGGGGGGATCAGCCACGCGTTTGAGGAGGATACCGACGAGGCCGATCTGGTCGCGGGGTTGAAGGTTTTGGCAGGCGCCGTCGCCGCGCTGAACGGGTAAAGCAGCGGGGTGCCATGCTTACACTGCACGCTGTACCGTTCGGGGCATTGCCCGTTTGCAGAACAGACCGGCCACCAGAAAATCTGCGAGACGCCCGCTTATTCCGCTTGAAACCCATCCTGTGCGCAGATCAGATCCAGACCACCTCGCCGAGAAAGATATAGCCAGCGCCATAGATGGTCTTAATGAGCTGCGGGTTCTTGGGGTCTTCGCGCAGTTTGGTGCGCAGGCGGGAGATGCGGACGTCCATGGCCCGGTCGAAGCTCTCGGACGCCGCGCCGCCGAGGTGCTCTTGCATCTGGGCGCGGCTGATAAGGCGTTTGGGTGCGTCTAGAAAGAGGCGGAGCACTTCACCTTCGGCGTGACTGAAGGGCGTCTGCGTGCCATCCTCGTCCTCCAGCACATAGCTGTCGAAATGGGCGGTCCAGTTTTTGAACTTGGCGGTGTTTGACGTGCGCGCCACGGTCTTTGCTCCGCGCAGGCGGGCGCGAATGCGCGCGACGACCTCCGCTGGATCGAATGGCTTGCTGATGTAGTCGTCTGCGCCGAGCTCGAGGCCGGTCACGCGGTCTTGCACCTGTGCGCGGCCGGAGATGATGATGACGACCGCGCCCTGTTCGAGCGCGAGGCGGTGCACCAGCGTGAGGCCATCTGTGTCGGGGAGCGACAGATCCACAAGGCAGACATCCGGGGTCCGCTTGGCCAGCGCGGCCTCGAACGCAGCCGCGCGGCCGAAGCTCTGCGTCTCGAAGCCCGCCTCTTGCAGAACTTCTGATAGCAGAGTGCGGATTTCGGGCTCGTCGTCGAGGATGCTCACGAGAGGTTTTGTCATAGGGTGTCCGCCTTTGAGGGGGCGATGAGCGCTGCGAGATCATCTACCGTGAAGGGTTTGCGCAAGACGGGCGCGTGTTTCTGGGCCTCGATGAACAGTGGTGCATCGGGCGGCAGCGAGGTCATCAGCAGGAGGGGAGGGCGGCCCGGCGCAAGACGTTTGGCCAGATCGGTGCCTGTGGCTTCGCCCTCCAGTTGGATATCGCTGAGGATCAGCGCGATCTCGGGCACATCGGCGAGCAGAGCTGTGGCTTCATCGACCGATACCGCTTCGATCACGGAATGGCCCAGCCCCATGAGCATGTCTCGCAGCAGCGCGCGCAGATCGTCACGGTCCTCCACCAGCAGGGCGAGGCCTGTGGTGGGGGGGACGGCGGCGCGGTAGGGCAGGCGCAGTGTGACCAAGGCACCGGTGCCGGTATTGGAGAGGTGCAGATCGCCGCCCGCGAGTTTTGTCATGTCGTATACCATGGACAGGCCGAGGCCGGACCCTTTTGCGCCTTTTGTGGTGAAGAACGGATCGAGCGCGCGCGGGAGCGCCTCTTGCGCAAAGCCGGGGCCAGTATCGCGGACCTGGAATTCGATCCATGTATCATGGACGCGGCGCACGGTAAGGGTGATCTCGCCTGCTGTGCCCATCGCATCGCGGGCATTGAGGATGAGATTGAGGAGTCCATCCTGCAACATGCCACGGTCCAGCAGGACAGGCCCGAGCGCGCTTGTGTTGAGCGTCAGGGTCATCCCCGTCGGCAGGGTTGGCTCCGCAAGTGTGACGAGATCCTGCATGAGGGTCTGCACGTCCGTAGCGGTCGGCCGCAGGCTGCGGGGATCGGATATTTGGGCGATAGAGCTGAGCAGCGCACCCCCCCGATGGGCGGCGTTGAGCGTCCCCTCGATGAGCGGCGCAGCCTCTGCGGGCAACTGGACGAGGCGGGCTAGCCGGGATTGCAGACCAAGGATTATTGTCAGCAGGTTGGAGAAATCATGGGCGAGGCCGGAGGTGATCTGGGTCGCGAGCGCGCGGCGGCGGGTCTGCTGGAGTGCTGCGCGCGTTTGTGTCTCTTCGGTCACGTCCATCGACAGGATGTAGACCCCGCCGGCCCGGTCTGGCGTGAAAGCGGTGCGGATGCGGCGCGCGCTGGCGGCATCGGTAAATTCCTGAACGGCAGGGGCGCCGCCGTAGGCTGTGGCAAGGGCGTGCAGGATTTTGTCATGGATATCATGGCCTAGCACCTCGCGGATCGGCTGGCCCAGAATATCCGAGGGCCGGTGCGGAATGATCGTGCTGAGGCGCTGATTAGAGTAGGTGTAATGGCCCGTGGCGTCCACATGGGCGATATGTGCGGGCATCATCTCCGTAGTGAGCCGCGCGCGGGCCTCGGAGGCTGTCAGCCGACGCTTGGTCTCCTCCAGCGTGGTGATCATGGCGGCGCGTTCGCGATTGGTCTGGCTGAGAGCTTCGGTATGGGCAAGCAGCTGGTCGCTGAGCGCGTCGGAGCGGGCGCGCAGCAGTGCTTCTTGCGCCTTGGTTGCGGAAATGTCGGTGTAGACGGTGACCCAGCCACCATCCGGTAGCGGCGAACCCTCGACCGAGATCGTCCGGCCGTTGGCGCGTGTCCGCTCCATATAGTGGGGCTGGAATGCCTTGGCGGTCTGGATGCGCTCGGCGACGAAGGCGGGGATATCGGCGACATCGCCGTACTCGCCGGACGTGGCGAGATGGGTGATGGTATCGAAGAAGCTTGCGCCGGGTGTCACGAGGGCTTCGGGCAGATTGAACATCGTCTGGAAGGGCGCATTGCAGATCACGAGGCGCAGATCGCGGTCGTAGATCGTCAGGGCCTGCCCGATCAGATTGAGGCCCGCCATTGTCATGGATTTTGTCTGGTCATCGGTGAGCGGCATGGAGCCTAGGTTGCACCGGTATCGCGGAGTGTCAAAGGATCAGTGCTACCTGTTACAATTCGTAAGGATTCTGAAAACATCACGAATAAGTTGACGCACAGAGTAATGCTGCCATGGTCTTGGCACACTGAATCGCGCAAACGCGGTCGGCCTGCTCGAAAAAGCAGGATCTGGGAGGATACAATTTGGCTCTGATCGAATGCCCCGAGGGGCAACCTGCGTCTGTACCGGCGCTGCTGCACCGCAATGCAAAGATGTTTGCGGATGCGCCTGCGTACCGCGAAAAGGAATACGGCATCTGGCAAAGCTGGACTTGGTCGCAAACTCGCGACGAAGTCGAGGCGTTGGCGCTGGGCATGATGGAGATGGGTCTGAACGAGGGCGATTTCGTCTCGATCATCGGGCGCAACCGGCCCCGGCTCTACTGGGCGATGATGGCGGCGGAAATGTGCGGTGCGGTGCCTGTCCCCCTGTATCAGGATGCGAATTCCGAAGAGATGGCTTATGTGATGAACCACTGCGGCGCGCGCTTTGCCGTGGTGGGCGATCAGGAACAGGTCGACAAAATATTGGATGTGAAGGACCAGCTGCCCGAATTCGAGCGGATGATCTATCTCGATCCGCGCGGACTTCGGAAATACGATCATGCAGCGCTCGGCCAGTATATGGAAGTGCAGCAGATGGGCCGCGACACCCGTGACAAGCATATCGCGGCGCTGGAGGCCCGGCAGGCAAAGCTTGATTACGACAGTACGGGCGTGATGCTTTATACTTCCGGCACCACCGGCAAACCCAAGGGCGTAGTGCTGAGCAATCGCAACATTATCGAGACGGCGAAATCCTCGTCAGAGTTCGATCACCTGCGGCAATCGGATGATATTCTAGCCTATCTGCCGATGGCATGGGTGGGCGATTTTATCTTTTCCGTGGGTCAGGCGATGTGGACGGGGTTTTGCACCAATTGTCCGGAGAGCGCGGACACGATGCACGTGGATCTGCGCGAAATCGGCCCCACCTATTACTTCGCGCCGCCGCGTGTCTTCGAGATGCAGCTCACGAATGTGATGATCCGCATGGAGGATGCGAGCCGTTTGAAGAAATGGCTGTTTGGCTATTTCATGGCCCACGCGCGCAAGGTGGGCCCCGCGATCCTCGACGGGAAAGACGTAGGCTCGGGTGACCGGCTGAAGTACCGGCTGGGCGAGATGTTTATCTACGGGCCGCTGAAAAATACGCTGGGGTTCAGCCGCGTGCGCGTGGGCTATACCGCTGGTGAGGCGATCGGACCGGAGATTTTCGATTTCTACCGCTCGCTGGGGATCAACCTCAAGCAGCTGTACGGACAGACGGAGGCGACCGTTTTCATCACCGCTCAGCCTGATGGAGAGGTGCGCAGTGATACTGTCGGCGTTACCTGCCCCGGCGTTGAATTGCGGATCGCGGACAATGGCGAGGTGTTCTATCGCTCCCCCGGCGTGTTTGTGGAATATTACAAGAATGCGCAGAGCACGGCGGACACCAAGGACGCCGAAGGATGGGTCGCGACCGGGGACGCCGGATTTATCGAGCCCGATACGGGGCATCTGCGGATCATCGACCGGGCCAAGGACGTGGGAAAAATGGCCAGCGGCGCGCTTTTCGCGCCCAAGTACGTCGAAAATAAGCTCAAGTTCTTCCCGAACGTGCTCGAAGCGGTCGTGTTCGGGAACGGCAAAAGCGAGTGCACCGCGTTCATCAACATTGATCTGACCGCAGTAGGCAACTGGGCGGAGCGCAACAACATCGGCTATGCGAGTTATCAGGAACTGGCGAGGCATCCGCAGGTGATGCAGCAGGTGCAGGAGCACGTGGAGGCGGTAAATGCCTCAGTGGCGGAGGACGAGATGCTGTCGGGCTGTCAGGTCCACCGTTTTGTCGTGCTGCACAAGGAGCTTGACGCGGATGATGGTGAGTTGACGCGCACACGCAAAGTGCGCCGCCGGATCATCGAGGAGAAATACGCCGACATTATCGCGGCGCTTTATGATGGATCGCCGCAGGTGAGTACCGAGACGGAAGTGACCTACGAGGACGGGCGCAAGGGCAGCATCAAGGCGACGCTGGAAGTCCGCTCTGCGAAGGTATTTGCGGACAACCGCAAAATGGCGGCGGAATGAGGGATGCCGTGCAACGCGCGCGTACCGCGACGCCCCGCCCGCCCTCCCGTGAAGAATTGCGTTTAAGTAGAAAATTGAAGATGGGGGCCGCCGCGTGAAGGACACCGCCGAGAGCTACGTCACGAAGGACGGGCGCACGATTGGCCCCGTGGTTATGGAAATGAAGAACATCACACTGCGGTTTGGCGGTGTGGAGGCGATCAAGGATATCTCGTTCGATATTCGTGAGGGGGAGATCCGCGCGATCATCGGGCCTAACGGCGCGGGAAAGTCCTCGATGCTTAACGTGATTTCTGGATTTTACGTGCCGCAGGAGGGTGAGGTTTGGTATAAGGGATCGCGCCGCCCGGCGATGAAGCCTTTTGAAGTGGCGCAGCAGGGGATTGCGCGCACGTTCCAGAACATCGCCCTGTTCGAAGGCATGAGCGTTCTGGACAACGTGATGACCGGACGGCTGACGCATATGAAAACCGGGATGCTTAGCCAGATGCTCTGGCGCGGGGCGGCGGAGCGCGAGGAAGTCGAGAATCGTGAAGTGGCCGAGAAAATCATCGATTTTCTGGAAATTCAGGCAATACGAAAGACGCCCGTGGCGCGCCTTCCGTATGGATTGAAAAAGCGGGTGGAGCTGGCGCGGGCGCTGGCCGCCGAGCCGTCGATTCTGCTGCTTGACGAGCCGATGGCGGGTATGAACGTAGAGGAGAAAGAGGACATGAGCCGCTTTATCCTCGATGTGAACGATGAATTCGGTACGACCATTGCACTCATCGAGCATGACATGGGTGTGGTGATGGATCTGTCAGACCGCGTGGTCGTGATGGATTACGGCAAAAAGATCGGGGACGGCACGCCGCACGAGGTGCGCAACAATCAAGCGGTGATCGATGCCTATCTGGGCGTGGCGCACGACGAGGAGGACGCGACATGAACGAGCAGCTGGCATTTACCATCGAGGTTTTCGCGAACGGTTTGATGGCGGGGGTGCTCTATGCGCTGGTGGCGCTCGGCTTTGTATTGATCTACAAGGCGAGCGGCATTTTCAACTATGCCCAAGGTGTCATGGCGCTGTTCGCGGCGATGACGCTGGTGGGGATCCAGAACGGGCAGGTGCCGTTTGCGCATCTGATCAACGCGATTTTCGGCACTGATCTGCATTATTTCGGCTGGGACGTGCACTCGTTCGCGGCAATTTTGCTTACGGTCGTGGTGATGATCGCACTTGCCTGGGCGGTGCAGCGGTTCGTGTTCCGGCATCTAGTGGGCCAGGAGCCGATCATCTTGTTCATGGCGACGATTGGTCTGGCATACTTTCTGGAAGGGGTGGCGGATCTGATGTGGGGTTCCGAGCTCAAGGCGCTCAATGTTTGCGCGGCCGAGGGTACTTGCCTGCCGCAGGGAATGAATGAATGGCTCGAGGGCACGACCTATGAGGCGTTGGGCTACGGATTTTTCATCGACAACCTTGATATCGTCGCAAGCATCGTCGCGGCGATCCTCGTCGTGGGTCTGGTGATCTTTGCGCAATATACCAAGCAGGGTCGTGCGATGCGGGCAGTGGCTGATGATCATCAGGCGGCTTTGTCGGTTGGTGTGTCGCTCAATTTCATCTGGATTTTGGTCTGGTCTCTGGCGGGGTTTGTCGCCTTAGTTGCGGGGATCATGTGGGGAGCTAAATCGGGGGTGCAGTTCTCCTTATCCTTGATCGCGCTCAAAGCGTTGCCGGTGCTGATGTTGGGAGGGTTCACGTCCATTCCGGGGGCTATCGTCGGCGGTCTGATCATCGGTGTGGGTGAAAAGCTGTTTGAATTCCTGATCGGGGCGCCCTTCCTTGGCGGGGCAACCGAGAACTGGTTTGCTTATATGCTCGCGCTTGTGTTTCTAGTGTTCCGCCCGCAGGGATTGTTTGGGGAGCGTATCATTGAGCGTGTTTAGCGGAGCGATGCCGAGCTGGGGCGTTGCCCCGCACCCCAGAGTTTTTTGGAAAAATGAAGAAGAGGGACGTATCTGATGTTCTACCGTGAAGCAGGCGATTTCAGCACGACCTACGCGCAGGACCAGCAAACGTTTCCGATCAAGTTCGACCGGATCCGCTATTACTTGGTGCTTTTCGTGGCGATCTTCGTCATTCCGCTGGTGATCAATGATTATTGGGTGAATTCGCTGCTGCTGCCGTTTTTGATCTATGCGATTGCGGCGCTGGGACTGAATATTTTGGTGGGGTATTGTGGTCAGGTCTCGCTCGGAACGGGCGGTTTTATGGCTGTGGGGGCCTACAGCTGTTACAAGTTCATGACTGGTGTGGACATCTGGTGGGGTGGGGAACTGCTGTTCCGGCTGCCTGAGTTCAACATCTTTTTCGCCGTGATCATGGGCGGGGTCATGACGGCCTTTGTCGGGGTGCTTTTTGGTCTTCCGAGCTTGCGGATCAAGGGGTTCTACCTGGCGGTGGCGACACTGGCAGCGCAGTTCTTCCTAGTATGGATGTTCAACCGGGTCTCGTGGTTCTACAACTATTCCGCGTCTGGCCAAATCAGCGCACCGGAGCGAGATCTGTTCGGGATCCTGATCACCGGACCCTCCACGACCCCCTGGGCTGCTTATTTGTTTTGCCTGTTTTTCACGATCCTCAGTGCCTATATCGCGCGCAATCTGACGCGCGGAGCCTCTGGACGCAAATGGATGGCGATCCGGGATATGGACATCGCCGCCGAGATCATCGGAGTGAATCCGCTGCGCGCCAAACTTACGGCTTTCATGGTATCGTCGTTTTTCATCGGGATCTCGGGGGCGCTGTTTTTCTCCGTGTATCTTGGTGCCGTCGAAGTGGGTGAGGCGTTCGGGATACAGAAATCGTTTCTGGTACTGTTCATGATCATCATTGGCGGGCTGGGGAGCATCTTTGGCTCTTTTGCCGGCGCGGCGTTTCTGGTGCTGCTGCCGGTGGCGCTCAAGGTTGCTGGGGTCGATTGGCTGGGCTGGCCAACCGATATCGTGGCGCATTTGCAGTTGGTCATCGTGGGCTTGCTGATAATCGTATTTTTGATCGCAGAGCCGCATGGCATTGCCCAGTTGTGGCGCGTGGCCAAAGAGAAACTGAGATTGTGGCCCTTCCCGCATTGACGGGGCGGCCACGAATAACGAAGGCGGGATAACCCGCCCGGACAACCAATCGGATCAATTCCAAGGGAGGATACTACCGATGAAATTCAAACTTACCTCGATGGCCGTTGCGGCCGTGATGGCGGCAAGCCCGGTGATGGCGGAACTCGTGTTTCCGTCGCTGAGCTATCGCACGGGGCCCTACGCTGCGGGCGGTATTCCGTTTGCGGATGGCTACGCGGATTATTTCACGATGCTGAACGCACGTGATGGCGGGATCGGCGGCGTGATGACCTCCGTTCCCGAGTGCGAGACCGGCTATAATACCGAGAAGGGTGTGGAATGCTACGAATCGCTCAAGGGCGGCGGCGGTCTGGTGTACCAGCCATTGTCGACGGGCATTACCTATCAGCTGATCCCGAAAACCACGGCTGATGACATTCCGATGCACACAATGGGCTATGGCCGGACTTCCGCCAAGAACGGTGAGGTGTTCACGCATACCTTCAACTATCCCGCCAACTACTGGGATGGTGCTTCGGGTGCGGTGAACTATCTTCTCGAAGAGAACGATGGCGATCTGAACGGCAAGACGATTGCGCTGGTCTATCACAACTCCGCCTACGGCAAGGAGCCGATCCGCACGCTGACCGAACTTTCGGCCAAGCACGGCTTTACGTTTACCGAGGTGCCGGTAGATCACCCCGGTCAGGAGCAGAAATCACAGTGGCTGCAAATCCGCCGCGACAAACCTGACTATGTGATCATGTACGGTTGGGGCGTGATGAATCAGGTCGCGATTCAAGAAGCTGCAAACATCCGGTTCCCGATGGAGAATTTCATCGGTGTCTGGTGGTCCGGTTCGGAAAATGACGTGCTGGCTGCGGGTGCGGCTGCCGACGGGTACAAGGCGCTGACGTTCCACGGTGTGGGTAGCGATTTCCCGGTGTTTGACGATATCCAGACCTATGTCGTGGATGCAGGCAAGGCCGCTGGTGCGGGCGATCAAATCGGTACGGTCCTGTACAATCGCGGGCTCTATGCCGCGATGCTTGCGGCGGAAGCTGCGAAGACTGCGCAGGAAATCCACGGTACGGCACAGATCAATGCATCCCAGATGCGTGACGGTATGGCCGCTTTGGAAATGACCGAAGAGAAGATGGCAGCCTTGGGGCTTCCCAATTTCGGTCCTGCCTTCAAGGTAGAGTGCACCAATCACGGCGGTGACGGCATGGTCGGCATGACCCAATGGGACGCGACAGCAAAGACATGGACACTGATCTCCGACTTTGCGCCGACGGATAAGGATCTGATCGACAGTCTTATCGCCGAGGATTCCGCAGCCTATGCAGCGGAAAACAACATCACTCCGGCTTGTAAGTAAGCTAGGTCTGCTCTGGCCGCCGCTCCGGTGGCGGCCAGGGTCTTTACAGAATTCAGGAAGGGACCAAGGGACATGTTGGACGCAAAACCCGCCGAGGTGCAGGTCGAGAATCTACTCGAGGTGAACAACATCGAAGTGATTTACAATCACGTCATCCTTGTTCTCAAGGGCGTGAGCCTGAACGTGCCCAAAGGTGGCATCACGGCGCTGCTGGGCGGCAATGGCGCAGGTAAGACGACGACGCTGAAGGCGATCTCGGGTTTGCTGGCCTCTGAGCGGGGCGAGGTGACTAAGGGATCGATCAAGTACCGCGGCGAATCCATCGCGGCGCAAGACCCGGCGGAGACCGTGAAGAAAGGTGTCGTTCAAGTGATGGAGGGGCGTCACTGCTTCGAGCATCTGACGATCGAAGAGAATTTGCTAACCGGCGCCTACACGCGGCGCGATGGTAGCGGGGCCATCGCTGCGGATCTGGAGATGGTGTATGAGTATTTCCCGCGTTTGCGTGAGCGGCGTAAATCACAGGCAGGGTATACCTCCGGCGGGGAGCAGCAGATGTGTGCCGTTGGCCGCGCGCTGATGAGCCGCCCGGAGACGATCCTGCTCGACGAGCCTTCGATGGGCCTTGCACCGCAGCTGGTGGAGCAGATATTCAACATCGTGAAAACGATCAATGAGAAGGAAGGTGTGACCTTCCTGCTGGCCGAACAGAATACCAACGTGGCACTGCGATTTGCGCATTACGGCTATATCCTCGAGAGTGGGCGCGTGGTGATGGATGGCCCGGCCAAGGATCTGCGCGAGAATCAGGACGTGAAGGAGTTTTATCTCGGCATGTCGGACGAGGGCCGCAAATCATTTCGTGAAGTGCGCAGTTACCGACGCCGCAAGCGTTGGTTGTCTTAGGTGAACGCTTCGGCGCATAGCGACGATCCGCATCTGGTGGATCGTGTGTCCTGGCTGCGCGCGGCGGTGATGGGAGCGAACGACGGGATCGTCTCGGTCGCGTCGATCATCGTCGGCGTGGCTGCGGCGGATCCTGATCCGCGCGCGATCCTGATTGCGGGCACTGCGGGGCTAGCTGCCGGTGCCATGTCGATGGCGGCGGGTGAATATGTGAGCGTCTCGTCGCAGGCTGATCTGGAAGCGGCTGATATTGAGCGGGAGCGGCTAGCGCTGATCCATGATCCGATTGGCGAGGAAGCGGAGCTGGCCGAGATCTACGTCTCGCGGGGCCTTTCGCCGCAAACGGCGGCGATTGTGGCGCGGGAGTTGACGGAGCAGGACGCGCTGGGCGCGCATGTGCGCGAGGAATTGGGGCTTGGTGATGCGCAGGCCGCACAGCCCATGTTGGCGGCAGTGACGTCGGCGATCACGTTCAGCGTGTTTGCTGCGGTTCCACTCATTGCGGCGATATTGGCGCCTGTATCGGTGCTGATCCCCGTCGTTGTCGTTGTAACGCTGGTCGCTCTGACTGCGCTGGGCGGTTTGGGGGCTGTGGCGGGTGGCGCTTCGGTCGGACCAGCGGCCTTGCGCGTGGTCGTCTGGGGCGGTCTGGCCATGGCGGTCACCGCTGCAGTGGGCTGGGTGTTCGGAGTATCCGTCTAGTGGCGGTTGAATGCAGAAAAAAGTGGATGATATGAGCAATTTCGATGATCTGGAAACCCGGAGTGCGCAGGCGCGTGCTGCTGATCTGGCGGCCGCCCTGCCGGAGCAAATCGCGCGCGCCAAGGGGTTGGCAGGCTATAGCGGTGCGCTGGACGGTGTGGACGCCGCTACGATCACAAGCGTGGATGCGCTGGCCGCCCTTCCGGTCCTGCGCAAATCGGAGCTGGGCAAGGCACAGGCGGCCCATGCGCCATTCGGCGGATTCACCACCCGGCCTGCGCACGGATTTTCTCACGTGTTCCAGTCTCCCGGCCCGATTTATGAGCCCTCCTCGACTGATCCTGACTGGTGGCGCATGGGGCGCTTCCTGCATGCGATGGGGGTTGGCGCGGGAGATATCGTACACAACTGCTTTGGCTATCATCTGACCCCGGCAGGCATGATCTTCGAGAGTGGCGCGCGCGCCGTGGGGGCGGCGGTGCTGCCTGCGGGCACGGGCCAGACGGAGCTTCAGGTCATGGCAGCGCGGGACATTGGGACCACGGCATATGCGGGCACGCCCGATTATCTCAAGGTGATTCTGGAGAAGGCCGACGAGATGGGGGTGACCCTCGGGATCACCCGTGCGGCGGTGGGGGGCGGCGCGCTCTTCCCGTCCTTGCGCGAGTGGTACACCGCGCGCGGCATCACTTGCCTGCAATGCTACGCAACCGCCGATCTCGGCAATATTGCCTACGAATCGCCTGCAGCGGAGGGCATGATCGTGGATGAGGGCGTAATCGTGGAGATCGTGACACCCGGCACGGGCGATCCGGTGCCGGAGGGCGAGGTCGGCGAGGTCGTGGTGACGACGCTCAATCCCGATTATCCGCTGATCCGGTTTGCGACGGGGGATTTGAGCGCTGTGATGGCGGGCCAATCGCCCTGCGGACGGACGAATATGCGCATCAAGGGCTGGATGGGCCGCGCCGACCAGACCACCAAGATCAAGGGCATGTTCGTGCGACCCGAGCAGGTGGCGCAGCTGGTGGCCCATCACGCCGAGATCACCCGCGCCCGCGTGGTGGCGACGCGGGAGGCAGAGCAGGATGTGATGACAGTCCGGATCGAGAGCGCGGCGCCGGATGCGGAAGCCTACGCGCGCTCCGTGGCTGAAGTGCTCAAGCTCAAGGGCCGCATCGAAGTGGTCGTTCCCGGCAGTCTGCCGAAGGATGGTCTCGTTATAGAGGACCAGCGTACCTATGATTGAGGGCGCGCTTCCGCCGCACTTTTCTTTCTGACAGAAATAGTCGACATAGAGCCATGGGCAAAGTGACGACGTCTCCGATCAAAATGAAACCCGATGGTGCGCAGGCACTGTCGGGTGTCGCCGTTCTGGTAGCTGTGTTGTGCGCGCTGCCGATGGTGGCGGTGCTGCTGGCGGCGTTGTCGGGCGGGACGGAGACGGTGCAGCATCTGGCACAGACTGTGCTGGGTGGCTATGCGCGAACCACAGCAGCGCTTGTGGTGCTGGTGGCGTGCGGGACATTCGCGATTGGCGTTGGCACCGCGTGGCTCGTGACCATGACGCGGTTTCCGGGCGCAAGGTTTTTCGAGATCGCACTGGTGCTGCCGCTGGCATTTCCGGCGTATGTCCTAGCATATGCCTATACCCATGTGCTGGACCATCCCGGCATCGTTCAGACGGTGCTGCGCGATGTAACGGGATGGGGCCCACGCGACTATTGGTTTCCCGAGATTCGCTCGCTGGGCGGTGCGGCCACGATGTTGGTGCTGGTGCTGTATCCATATGTCTACCTGCTGGCCCGCGCTGCCTTTCTTCAGCAGAGCGGAACTACGTTTCTGGCGGCGCGGGCGCTCGGCTCCTCGCCTTGGGCCGCGTTTTTCAAAGTGAGCCTGCCGCTCGCGCGGCCCGCGATTGCGGGGGGAGTACTGCTGACCGTGATGGAGACCATCGCCGATTTTGGCACGGTTGCCTATTTTGGAGTGCAGACATTTGCCACGGGCATTTACACGAGCTGGTTTTCGTTGTTCGACCGCGCGGGGGCGGCGCAGCTGGCGCTGTGCCTGCTGAGTTTCGCACTGCTGCTGGCAATGCTGGAGCGGCTCCAGCGCGGGGACGCCAAATACCATGATCCCGCGCGGCAGGCGCAGGCGGCGCCTGCGATCGTGCTGCGGGGCTGGCGGGCGCTGCTGGCCACGATCGCTTGTGGCGTGCCGGTGGTGTTTGGCGCGCTTCTACCGATTGTGGTGCTCTTCTACATGGGGGTTGGTTCGGAGCAGAACCTGCTGAGTGCGCGCTATCTGGGCTTCATCCAGAATTCCGCCATCCTCGCGAGCGTTGCAGCGGTGGTTACGGTCATGGCGGCGGTCAGTGTCGGGTTTTTCCAGCGGATGCGTGGCGGGCGCGCGGCGCAGGGGGCGGCTTACGTCGCACGGCTGGGCTATGCCGTGCCGGGCGGTGTGATCGCTGTCGGTCTGCTGGTGCCTTTTGCCGCGTTCGATAACGCGCTCGATGCTTGGATGCGGGCGACGTTCGATGTCTCGACCGGTCTGCTCATAACCGGCTCAATCTGGCTGCTCGTGATCGCCTATATGGTACGGTTTCTGGCGGCGGCGCTGGGGGCCTATGAGGGAGGGCAGGCGATGGTCCATGTGAATATGGATTCGGCGTCGCGGTCACTGGGGCAGGGGCCGATCGGCACGTTGCGGCGGGTGCATCTGCCTATCCTTGCGCCGAGTTTGCTGACCGCGCTGCTGATCGTTTTCGTGGATGTGATGAAGGAGCTGCCTGCAACGCTGATCATGCGGCCGTTCAACTTCGACACACTTGCGGTGCAGGCCTTCCGGCTGGCCAGTGACGAGCGGCTGGAGGGGGCGGCGGTGCCTAGCCTCGTAATCGTGGCGATGGGGCTGTTGCCGGTCATCCTGATCTGCCGACAGGTAGGGCGCAACAGATAGGGTCTGGCCTTTTTGATCGTTCTGCAATTGGGTTTAGACGTCAAATGAAGAGGGAGCGCGCGCCGAGTGGTCGGCGCACGCTTTGGACTATTTGGCGAGCTTATCCTGGGTCTCCGTATCGAAGTCGCTGGCGTCGTGGCGTTCGTGCAATTGCATGGACAGATCGTCGCCGAACGTGCGGTTGACCATGCGGCCCCGAGTGACGCCGGGGCGGGCGTCGACTGTCTTGGCCCAGCGCATGACGTTTTTGTAGCTTTCCACATCGAGGAATTCGGCAGCGGAATAGAGGCGTCCCAAGACCAGCTGGCCGTACCATGACCAGATTGCGATATCGGCGATGGAGTATTCACCAGCAAACCATTCATTGTCCGCAAGATGGCGGTCGAGGACATCGAGCTGCCGTTTGGTCTCCATGGTAAAGCGGTCGATCGGGTATTGGAATTTCTCGGGCGCATACGCGTAGAAATGGCCAAAGCCGCCGCCGAGATAGGGGGCGGATCCCATTTGCCAGAAGAGCCAGCTCATCATTTCGGTGCGCTGCGCGGGATCTTTGGGGATGAAGGCGCCAAATTTCTCTGCCAGATGGAGCAGGATCGCGCCGCTCTCGAACACGCGCTGGGGCGTCTTGCCGGAATGGTCCATCAGGGCGGGGATCTTTGAATTCGGGTTTACCTCGACGAAGCCTGATCCGAATTGGGTGCCTTCGCCGATATTGACGAGCCATGCGTCATATTCCGCCCCGCTGTGGCCTGCGGCCAGCAATTCCTCGAGCATGATCGTCACTTTGACGCCATTGGGTGTGGCCAGCGAATAGAGCTGGAACGGGTGCTTTCCGACCTCCAGTTCCTTGTCGTGGGTCGGCCCTGCGATGGGGCGGTTGATGGAGGCGAATTTGCCCCCGCTCTCGGAGTCCCATGTCCAGACTTTCGGGGGTGTGTATTCGGCCATGATCGTATCCTTTCAAATATTTCGGCACTTTTCGCCATACTGCGCGGCGGCACGGGTAAGTACCAGCGGGTTTCCCACACGCGCCCGTGACTGGCGAGGGGAACTCCGAGCGCTATTTTTAGGCCTGTCCGTGTGAGGACCTAGGAGGGACTGTGGTGCATACAATAGGGGGAACGCTCAGAGCGGTACTGATTTTGCTGATAATGGCCGGATCAGCTCATTCAGCTTCGGAGAACATCAGCAAACCTCCCCATGGGCTCATGTGGAACCGGACAGGCCTGCCAAGTGTGTTTCCGCTCCAGGTAAAAACCGCGCAGGACTCCGACTATGTGATGGTGCTGTCGGACCCTGACACGGAAACTGACGTGCTGGCGGCATTTATCGAGGGGGGTGAGTTTTTCAGGGTTCTGGTGCCGCCGGGCTCTTACAACGTTCGGTTTTCTTCAGGCGGGGATTGGCGCGGAGACGACGCGATGTTTTGGGAAGGCGAGACGAGACTGATCGAGATGCCGGATACGCTGACCTTCGAGGTGCGCGGCCTGCGCACCAAGGGGGGCCATCTGATTGATCTGACGCAGGTGAAGGGATCTGATCTGGCGGACCTGCGCGTTATGCCCGAACTGATTTGCCAGAGGATCGTCTGGGTCACCGACAGGTGCGGGGACCGGCTGCGCCCGGCGAATACCGACAGGATCGGGTGTGATCGTACGGACAACTTGCGAGCGCCTGATCTGGGACGTGAATTCACAGTGCGTAGGGCAGTATGCCCGGAAAACTAAAAGGCTGCCCCCCGAGGGACAGCCTTTCAAATCACCAAATTAGGCGGTCTCAACCCTGACGGGCTTTGAAACGCTTCTGGGTTTTGTTGATCACGTAAACGCGGCCTTTGCGACGCACAACACGGCAGTCACGGTGCCGGTTCTTGAGCGAGCGGAGCGAATTGCGAACTTTCATCAGTTCATTCCTTCCAAGTCTGGGCGCGGGCCAGCGCCGGGTTACGGGCAGTGCGCTCAAATTTGAACACACCAGAGAATAGATGGTGGACGATACTGGGATCGAACCAGTGACCCCTTCGATGTCAACGAAGTGCTCTACCGCTGAGCTAATCATCCACTTTATATGCGCGCTACCCTCGCCCCAAACAAAAATGGGGCGCGAAATTCCTGCGCCGTCCGGCTGCTATAAAAGGAGTCGACCCAGTGATCAAGGGCTTTTGGCTTTGATATAAACTGCGCTATGTCTTTTCTGACGAAGGAGACACATATGCCTGCCGCTGCCTTTGATGTTTTGCTGCCCGCGACCCAGAATTCTTGCGTTGTTTTCGCCTCGCCACACTCGGGGCGGGACTATAGCTGGTCGTTCCTGCGTAAGACTGTGCTGAACGAACATGCGATCCGCTCGTCGGAGGATGCCTTTGTCGACGAGTTCTTTGACTGCGCGCCGCAATTCGGGGCGACCTTCATCAAAGCGGGGGCGCCGCGTGCCTTTGTGGACCTTAACCGTGCCCGTGACGAGCTAGATCCTGCACTGATCGAAGGGGTGCGGCGGATCGGGCATAACCCCAGGATTGCATCGGGCCTTGGGGTGATTCCCCGCGTGGTGGCCAACGGCCGTGCAATTTATCGCGGCAAGATGAGCCTGCATGAAGCCGAGGAGCGGATCAGGGAATATTGGGAGCCCTATCACACCAAGCTTCAAGCCCTGCTGAATGTCGCGCATGATCGCCACGGGCAGACCGTGCTGATTGACTGCCATTCGATGCCACATGAGGCGATGGATGGCGTGGCGCGGTCGGGGGTGCGGCGGCCTGATGTCGTGCTGGGGGACCGGTTTGGTGCTGCGGCCAGTGGCGAGGTGGTCGACCGGATCGAAGCGGCCTTTGCAGCCGCGGGATTCATCGTGACGCGGAATGCGCCCTTTGCCGGAGCCTACATCACCCAAGCCTACGGCAAACCGTCCAAGGGGCAACATGCCGTACAGGTCGAGATTGATCGCTCGCTTTATATGAATGAAAAGCTGATCCGTCCCAACGGTGACTTTGCCGCCGTGCAGGCGGCGCTGCGCGATGTGGTGAAGGACGTCGCACAAATCGGGCAGGGGCGCCTGCCACTGGCGGCGGAGTAGGCGCTTCTAGCGCAGGGTGCGGCCCTTCACGATTGCGCGCGCGCCGAAGCGTTCGCGGATGATATCGGTAGCGCGCTCTGCTTGTGAGCGCCGGGCGGCACCGGGATCGAGCAGATCTCCCAGCTTATCCGCGCCGGATGCATCGCTGAGATCGGAAATGCCGCACCCCAACAATCGGTATGGGCCTTTTTCATTCACCTGATCAAATAGCCCCCGTGCCGTGCGGTAGATGCGGTCCGACAGCTGCGTCGGATCGCTCAGCGCCACACGCCGCGACAGCAGCGTATGATTGGCGCGCTTGAGTTTGAGGGTCACGACCCGGCCCGCAAGATGCTTTGCCTTGGCGCGATCGGCGACTTTTTCGGCCATGCGCCAGATGTGCCCGTCCAGCAGGTCGGGGTCGGAGGTGTCCTCGCTGAAGGTCGTCTCGTTCGAGATGGATTTCATCGGTGCATGGGCAGAGATGCGGCGATAGTCCTGCCCGCGCGCGAGATGATACAGGCGTTCGCCCATGCCGCCAAAGCGGGCGACGAGATCGGTCTGATCCCAGCGCAGCAAATCGGAGAACGTGCGGATGCCCGCATTGTCCAGCGAGGCCTGCGCCGCAGCACCAACCCCCCAGATCATCCGCACGGGCTTGTCTCGCAGGAAGTCCATCGTCTCGGCTTTGCCGATTACGGAAAAGCCGTGGGGTTTATCGAGGTCCGAGGCGACCTTGGCCAGAAATTTGTTATGGCTGAGGCCGATGGAGCCGGTCAGGCCCAGCTCGCGCTTCATTCGGCGCACGAGCCGGGCGAGCATCACCGCAGGCGGCGCGCCGTGCAGGCGGGTGGTGCCCGTCATGTCGAGGAACGCCTCATCGAGCGAGAGCGGCTCGATGGCCGGTGTCAGATCCTCCATCATGGCGCGGATCGCGCGGGAAACTTTGGCGTATTCCTCCATGCGCGGGCGGATCACCACGGCTTCTGGGCACAGCTTGAGCGCCTGGAACATCGGCATGGCGGAACGCACGCCACGGATGCGTGCGACGTAGCAGGCTGTCGAGACGACGCCGCGGCGACCACCGCCGATGATGACAGGTTTGCCCTCGAGAGAGGGATCGTCGCGCTTTTCCACGGAAGCGTAGAAGGCATCGCAGTCCATGTGCGCTATGCCCAGATCCCACAGCTCCGGGTGCCGCGTCACGCGCGGGCTGGCGCAGGCGGGACATCGGCGGGCATCATCGAATTGGGTAAGGCAATCGCGGCAGAGTGCGGGCATGGCGGGGATTGTTATCTGTTGCGGGTTGCCCGATCATAGGCCGACCTGCCGGAGAGAGCCATGCAATTCGACATCGAGCCTTTTGAGGGGGCGCCGTTCGGGGGTGCGAAACTGGCGCTATATCTGGGAGACAGACTCGCGGTAATTTTGCGCGACGCGACACCGGGGCTCATTTTCGCGGATCACTGGGATTTGCCGGGCGGCGGGCGCGAAGGGGACGAGAACCCGCAGGCCTGCGCGCTGCGCGAATGCCGCGAAGAGCTCGGGCTAACGGTGCCGGAGCATGCCCTATGCTGGGGCCGCTCGTTTCACGAAGGCGCTGATATCAAATGGTTCTTTGTGGCTCAACTGCCACAGTCAGCGGTGGCTGATGTGACTTTTGGCGATGAGGGGCAGGGATGGCGTCTCATGGATGAGGCGGAATTTCTAAACCATCCGCAAGCCGTACCTGCATTTCAGGATCGACTGAAAATATGGCTCGATTTGCGAGACGCAAGTCTTTGAAAATAGGTTTTATTTACAAAAACCCCCCCGCTGTTTTAGCGGGGGGAAGGTGACGAACATAAGGAAGAACCAGTTCGTCAGGGAGTATCACCAACCTTACGCTAGCATGGATTGGGTCATCCACCTAGCCGGAGAAATCACTTGGTTTCGTCAAATTTCATCCATGTGTCACAAAGAGCACACGGCTAGGTTGTTGCTGCAACGCTTGCCATTTCGGCGAGGACGGCGCGGGCAGCGTGAGCGGGATCGGTCGCGCGTAGGATTGGGCGGCCTACAACCACGTGATCCGCACCGTTTTCAAGGGCTTGAGCAGGGGTGGCCACCCGCTTTTGATCGCCCAGTGCGGCACCCGCGGGCCGCACGCCGGGTGTCACGATGAGCCTACCTGCTGCTTGGGGCAGGGCTCGGATCAACGCGGCTTCCTGTGGGGACGCGATGACACCGTCAGCGCCTGCCTCAAACGCATGTAGCGCGCGGGCTGCGACCAGCTCCGGCAGATCACCTTCCCGGATCAGGCTGGCATCGAGATCCGCACGGTCGAGGGAGGTCAGGATCGTGACCGCAAGAATTTTGAGATCTGTGCCTGCGGCCCCTTCCTTGGCGGCGCGGACGACGTGGGGATCGCCGTGGATGGTCAGGAAGTCGAGATCGAACTGGGCGAGCCCTCGCACTGCAGCCTCGACTGTGGCGCCTATGTCGAACAGTTTCATATCAAGGAATATCCGCTTGCCGTGCTCTTGCTTGAGCTCATTGGCGAGTGCGAGTCCGCCGCCGGTCAGCATTCCAAGACCGATCTTGTAAAAGCCCACCGCGTCACCGAGGCGCGTCGCAACTTCGAGCCCCACTACGGCATTGGGGACATCTAGGGCGACGATCAGGCGGTCATCGGGCATGGGGCGGCTCCATTCAGGAAGTAGAAACGCTCTGGGCATTAGGCGATGGCGTGCGGCATGTACACAAAAAAAGCCCGACCGCACATGAGTGGGCCGGGCTGAGTCATCACAGACAGTGCAGGCAGGCAAACGTCTGTGGAATGCGCCGCCGCCGTTTTCGTGCGGGACACTGCACGAAAAGGCTGGGGGCAAGCGCAATTCTTAAATTTGCTTCAGGCAGCCCGGTCGATCGAGCCGAAACCGAGATGGGCAAGCCAGTTGCGTGGGTCAAAGCTGGGGCGACCGGCGCGAACCTCCGCCACACGCTTGCGCATCTGAGACTGGAGACCCTTGCGGCCATCCAAACGGCGCAAAGCCTGCTTTTTGAGACCTTGAGTTGCCCGCTCGAAACTCATTGAGATGGGTGCCTCGATGGCGCAGGGAAATTTCTTGGTTGTGCCGCCATCGTGCACGGTAACCAATGCCTCAAAGCATTGGGTTGCGGCGTTGTAAGCAACGGGGCCAATCTGGACGTTCGACTGTTTCATATTTTAACCTCACGTGTGCGTCCGTAGGTGCGGACTTGTAAGCTGTTGATTCGGTCTGGACGTTAGTCTTGTGGAAAGAACGACTAGAATCGGGGAAAAGTTCCAAAAGCACACGAATTTGTGAATAAATCGGCGATGATAGAGATCTTCACCGCTCCGATTGCCTATCGCTTTTCTCGCTAAACTCCAATTCTGCAGTTGGTCTGTGCTTGCTATGTCAAGATTATACCAAACTCATGTGTGTCTTTTATTTCAGAGATAAAGATCTGTGGCTATTTTGACGCTACTGCAGTGGCGCAAAATTGCCCACAGAATTTTAACTACATATTTATCAGATATTTAGAGACTAAATCTGCAGTGATGAAATTGGAGTTTGGCGCGGTAAATATGGTGGAAATGGCTCAGAGAAGCCGGAGCAGCGATTTTTCCAAGATGTTCGGGCGCGGTTGAGCTTGATCAAAGCGGACCGGCTCCCCAAGTTTATCAGGTGAGGTCCAGGCCAGTCGTATGCCGCCTAGCGGGTACGACGCTCATTGGACGCTTTTTATGAAGGAGAATACCATGGACTTGAGTAAGTTCACGGAACGGTCGCGCGGTTTTGTGCAGGCGGCCCAGACGATTGCGACGCGCGACAGCCACCAGCGCCTCGCGCCGGAGCATATCCTCAAAGCATTGATGGACGACGAAGAGGGGCTCGCCAGCAACCTCATCTCCGCATCGGGTGCGGATGCGAAGGCGGTCAAGCAGGCCGTCGACATAGCGCTGAGCAAGATGCCAAAGGTTAGCGGAGAAGCCGCTCAGACCTATCTGGATGGTGCGACGACCCGCGTGCTGACGGAAGCGGAGGCGCTTGCCAAGAAAGCGGGTGACAGTTTTGTGCCTGTCGAGCGGATCCTGATGGCGCTGTGCATGGTGAAATCCGGTGCCAAGACGGCGCTGGAGGCAGGTAAAGTTTCGGCGCAGGGTCTGAACTCCGCGATCAATGATTTGCGAAAGGGGCGCACGGCGGATAGCGCCAGCGCCGAGGACGGCTATGATGCGCTCAAAAAATACGCGCAGGATTTGACCGCTCGCGCCGAAGAGGGCAAGATTGACCCGATCATCGGCCGAGACGAGGAGATCCGCCGCGCGATGCAGGTCTTGAGCCGCCGGACCAAGAACAATCCCGTTCTAATCGGTGAGCCGGGCGTGGGTAAAACCGCGATCGCCGAGGGCCTCGCGTTGCGGATCGTGAACGGTGATGTACCCGAAAGCCTGCGAAACAAGCGGCTGATGGCGCTTGATATGGGTGCGCTGATTGCCGGTGCAAAATATCGCGGCGAGTTCGAAGAGCGGCTGAAGGCCGTGCTGACCGAGGTGACGGAAGCCGCGGGCGAAGTGATCTTGTTTATCGACGAAATGCACACGCTGGTGGGTGCGGGCAAGGCGGATGGCGCGATGGACGCGGCCAATCTGATCAAGCCTGCGCTGGCGCGCGGCGAGTTGCATTGCATCGGCGCGACCACGCTGGAGGAGTACCGCAAATACGTTGAGAAGGATGCGGCACTCGCGCGGCGGTTCCAGCCGGTGATGGTGCAGGAGCCGACGGTGGAAGACACCATCAGCATCCTGCGCGGCATCAAGGAGAAATACGAGCTGCACCACGGCGTGCGGATTTCCGACAGTGCGCTGGTGGCCGCGGCGACGCTCTCGCACCGCTATATCACCGATCGCTTCCTGCCCGACAAGGCGATCGACCTGATGGACGAGGCAGCCAGCCGCCTGCGCATGGAGGTCGACAGCAAGCCCGAGGAACTCGATGCGCTGGACCGGCAGATCCTGCAGCTCCAGATCGAGGAAGAAGCCCTCAAGATGGAGGATGATCAGGCGTCCAAAGACCGGCTCGAGACATTGCAGAAGGATCTGGCGAGCCTCAAGGAGCGCAGTGATGCGATGACGGCAGCCTGGCAGGCGGAGCGCGACAAGCTCGCCGGCGCGCGTGACATCAAGGAAAAACTGGACCGTGCGCGTGCCGATCTGGATATCGCCAAGCGGGATGGCAATCTGGCCAAGGCCGGTGAGCTTTCCTATGGCGTGATCCCCGATTTGGAGCGCCAGCTGGTCGAAGCGGAGAGCCGCGAGGACGGGATGATGGTCGAGGAGGCCGTGCGCCCTGACCAGATCGCCAGCGTGGTGGAGCGGTGGACCGGTATCCCTGCGGGCAAAATGCTGGAAGGGGAGCGCGACAAGCTCTTGCGTATGGAAGAACAGTTGCACGGGCGCGTGATTGGACAGGATGCCGCCGTGAAGGCGGTTGCCAGTGCGGTACGTCGCTCGCGTGCTGGCCTCAACGACGAAGACCGGCCCTTGGGGTCGTTCCTGTTCCTCGGGCCCACGGGCGTGGGTAAAACCGAGCTGACAAAGGCTGTCGCCGAATTTATGTTCGACGACGATTCAGCAATGGTTCGGATCGACATGTCGGAGTTCATGGAGAAGCACGCCGTTTCGCGCCTGATCGGTGCCCCTCCGGGTTATGTCGGGTATGACGAAGGCGGGGTGCTGACCGAGGCTGTGCGCCGCCGCCCCTATCAGGTGGTGCTGTTCGACGAGGTCGAGAAAGCGCACCCGGATGTGTTCAACGTGCTGTTGCAGGTGCTCGATGATGGTGTGCTGACAGACGGCCAGGGCCGGACGGTGGATTTCAAACAGACGCTGATCATCCTCACGTCCAACCTTGGCGCGCAATCGCTGAGCATGGCGCCTGAGGGCAGCGATATGGCGGATGCAAAGCGCGACGTAATGGACGCAGTACGGGCGCATTTCCGCCCCGAGTTCCTCAACCGTCTGGACGAGACGATCATCTTTGACCGGCTCAACCGCGAAAATATGGACGGCATTGTGACGATCCAGATGGCGCGGCTGCTCAAGCGGCTGGCGGCACGCAAGATTGACCTTCAGCTCGACGATGGCGCGCGCAAGTGGCTGGCTGATGAGGGCTATGATCCTGTGTTCGGTGCCCGTCCTCTGAAGCGGGTCATCCAGTCCGCGTTGCAAAACCCGCTGGCCGAGATGCTGCTGGCCGGTGATGTGAACGACGGCGATGTGATCCCGGTGAGCGCGGGGACGGACGGCCTGATTATCGGGGACAGGATCTCCCCGAGCAACAGGCCCAAGCCTGAGGATGCCACCGTGCACTGACCGATAGGGCAGGGATAATGGAAAAGGCCGGGGCAGATGCTCCGGCCTTTTTGATGTTTTGCTTTCAGTACCCTCGGGTAGTTTCAGAAACGGTCGTTTTTTGAAGGCGTGGCGTTGGCACAGCGAAGGTCGGGTTCGAGCCAAGATTACAAGATGTCTGCTGGGCAGAGCTTGCGCTCTCCATCCGATCGCTGAGGCAGCGCAGCACGCCGTGCACGTCCTCACAGTTATCTGATTGGTCCTGCCGTCTTGACGCAATATCTTAGCGCAAAAGCATTTGGATAGGTTTGTCTTACATGAAACGACGCTCTTTTCTCGCGGCGACTGCTGCATTCGCCGCCCAGCCCGGTCTGGCGCAAACACTTGGATGGAACGATGTGGCACAGCAGGCGCGTGCATTGGAGCAATGCCATGCGATTGTGATCACGCAGGATGGCACCCAAGTCCTGGCAGAGCGTTTTCGGGGTCCCGCACTGGATCGGGTTGTACCGATTAAATCCGTGTCGAAGACGATTATTGCCGCCCTAACAGGGGCAGCACTTGATTTGAACGAAATCCCATCTTTGGAGGCCACTCTGGGAGAGGTCGCTCCTGAGATCATTCCGTCTGACGCGGATCCGAAAGTAGCTGCCATCACGATTGGGAACCTTGTCACAATGCAAGCGGGACTTGAACGGACGTCCGGAGCCAACTATGGCGGCTGGGTCAGCAGCAACAATTGGGTGGCAAACGCGTTGTCGCGCCCAATGGTAACTGAGCCGGGAACGCGCATGCTGTATTCTACCGGCACAACCCATGTCCTCGGAGCTGTCTTGTCCGAGGTATCGGGTCAGAGCTTGCTGTCGCTCGCGCGCAGCCGCCTAGGAGACCCTTTGGGCATCAATATCCCAGCCTGGACGCGCGATCCGCAAGGCAGGTACCTTGGTGGTAACGAAATGGCGATGTCCTTGTTTTCAATGATCAGCTTTGGCGAGATGTATCGAAACGGTGGGCGGATAGGTGACACCCAGGTCTTGAGCGAAGAGTGGGTGCGATTGTCTTTTGAACCTGTCACCCGCTCGGTCTTTTCCGGTTTGGGTTATGGGTATGGTTGGTTTATTCGCGAGGGTGGACCCATCGACTACGCTTTGGCCCGTGGATACGGCGGCCAGATCATCTGTGTTGTTCCGGGCCTCGCACTTACAGTCGCGATCACCTCTGATCCGACGCTACCGGCCAGAAGTGGGGGCTATTTCGGAGATCTCATCCGCCTTATCGACGAAGCGATTGTGCCGGCTGCTCAGGTCTAGGGTGGTCTGCGGTCGCAGAGACCGTGACGAGTGAAGTATCCGGAAGAGAGCATGTTTGCCTGGATATTTGGCGGTAACTCTGTTGCGTGCGATCATTATTTTGATGTCACCTGCGCGCAAAAAAGCCCGCCGACACGGAATGTCGACGGGCTCCTTCTATCCTAGATCTCTGAGGGGGGAGAGATTAGGAATTTGGCATAATCACTGCATCAATGACGTGAATGACGCCATTGGATGCTTCGATGTCTGCTGTGGTGACGGTTGCGTTATCGACCATCACACCGTTGTCGAGATCGATCATCACTGTGTCGCCGTTAACTGTCTCGGCTTCCATGTCGTCGGACAGGTCAGTCGACATGATTTTGCCGGGGATGACGTGGTACGTCAGGATCGACGCAAGCATTTCTTGGTTTTCGGGCAAGAGCAGGTCGTCAACTGTGCCCTCTGGAAGAGCGGCGAAGGCTGCATCGGTGGGCGCGAATACGGTGAACGGGCCATCCCCTTTCAGCGTTTCAACCAGACCTGCGGCCTCTGCTGCGGCGAGCAATGTGCTGAAGTCGCCTGCGGCTGCGGCGGTGTCCACGATGTCCTGTTTGTCCGAGGCAAATGCAGACGTTGCAAGGGCTGCGGCGGCTGTCAGGGAAATTACGGTGGTGCGAAGCATGGTGTTCTCCTTTGTTTCTTTTTTAGCGATGCTGACTGTTGCATCGGGAAGAATACGCCTCCGGTGTGCAAATGGTTCACGCTGAAACGCGGTATTGTTGCCCCGATTGCACCATCGGGCAGATTGGGCCGTGATTTCGCGCGGAAAGCTGCCAAGGCGTTGTATAGGAGGCAGAAAACTGCTCAAAACTTGGCCCTGTCTGCGGCATTTTATCCTTTTGCCTTGCCTGTTGTTGCGCGACGATCGTAGCGAAACGCTGCCTGTCTGAAACGGGCGGGCCGACTCTGAAAGTGCACTGCGGGCGCGTACACCAGGCGTCCTGCCGCTGTTCGGTAGGATCTGGCCGCTGCGCAATGACATTCGGGTGTGTCAGGTGAAATGTGGTGTGAAATTGTTTGGTGCTTTGCCATCACGCTCCTAGGTATAGTGGAACGTATAAGGAGAACACGCTATGGCCATGCGCTGGAAGAACACGCTCAAGGATCACCACGTCACCGATGAGGCGGCGTTTCTGAACCGCCGTCAACTTATGGGAGGAGCTGCTGCTGGGCTCGGTCTTGCCACTGCTGGCGCAACTTCTGCCTTTGCGGCTGGCGATGATCTGGTTCCCAACAGCTATGAGGATATCACATCCTATAATAACTATTACGAGTTCGGGACTGGTAAGGATGATCCTGCCCGTTATGCAGGCGCGCTGACAACCCAGCCGTGGTCGGTGAAGATCGACGGCATGGTGGATAAGCCGGGAGACTACGTATTCGAGGATATCATGGCCGCCATGACGATCGAGGAGCGCATCTACCGGTTCCGCTGTGTCGAGGCTTGGTCGATGGTTGTGCCGTGGAACGGCTTCGAGCTGGCCGATCTGCTGGACATGGCAGGGGTTCAATCAAGCGCGAAGTATGTAGCCTTCGAGACGGCGATGCGACCTGCCGAGATGCCCGGATTGAGATATCCTGTACTGGAGTGGCCCTATGTCGAAGGCCTGCGTCTCGATGAGGCGGTTCATCCGCTGACGATAATGGCGACAGGGATCTACGGCAGGGACATTCCCAATCAGAACGGTGCGCCCCTGCGTTTGGTCGTACCTTGGAAATACGGCTACAAATCGATCAAGTCGATCGTACGGATCACGCTGACCGATTCAGAGCCGCCAACGAGCTGGAATAAGGCGAACCCACGCGAATACGGGTTCTATAGTAATGTGAACCCTGAAGTGGACCATCCGCGGTGGAGCCAGGCGTCCGAGAGGGTTATTGGCGGGGGGCTTTTCTCGAAACGCATCCCTACGCTGATGATGAACGGCTACGCCGATGAAGTGGGCGAGCTTTATGCCGGAATGGATCTGACCAACGACATCTGAAGGTCAGATACCGAGAGTGGGCCAGTTATCTAAAAGAATGGCCCACTCCCCTGAGGATCCCGCGGTACTATCTCGTGAGATAGGTACCGATTGATTGCCCTCCGAACATCTTAAAGGAACTCTGAATGTCTGCCGTGTTCGACCGGATCAACAGCTTGCTGCGCCCCGTGCCGACATGGGTTGTATATAGTGTCCTGTTGCTGCCGGTGCCCTACCTTCTCTATCTGGCGCAAACCGGCGCGTTGGGCGCGGAGCCGATCAAGACGCTGGAGCATGAGCTGGGCATCATTGCATTGCAGCTTCTGGTGGCGGGTCTGTGCGTCACACCGCTGCGCGAGTACGTAGGTATCAACCTGATGAAGTTCCGGCGGGCGCTGGGTGTTCTCGCGTTCACCTATGTTGCACTGCATCTTACCGTCTGGGTGGTGCTCGATATGAGCCTGCTGTGGAGCCAGATGTGGGCTGATATCTGGAAGCGGCCCTATATTACGGTAGGCATGGCGGGGTTCATCGCTCTTCTGCCTCTGGCGATCACCTCCAATAATCAATCGGTGCGCAAGATGGGAGCGGGCGCTTGGCGGAAACTGCACAAACTCACCTATCTGGCGGTTCTGCTTGGTGGCGTTCATTTTCTGTGGCTGGTCAAGGGAATCCAGATTGAGCCTCTCCTCTATATGGGAGCGATTCTGGCGCTGTTGGGCCTGCGAGTCGCAAAGGCCATCAGCAAACGGGCGAAGCGAGTCGCCTGAATCGGGTGATCTGCGGCCTGAACGCAGCTGGATTGTGGGTAAGTCTGTGGACAACACCAAATGTGGATCTGAGCTTCTGAAAGTTGACGCTAGGGCTGCGCAACAATACTGCGCCCCAGTGCCTTCCAGCGCAATCATACCACGCTAAGCTGTTGAATTTCCGTAAAAAACAGAAAATATGCAAAAAAGTGGAATTCGGTGAAAAAAGGGGTTGCGGGTCAGGCGCACTCTATCTAGAACCCCCTTTACCGGAGGCGCAGCGATGCACTACGGGGCAGCGGAAGGACGAAGCGGAGACGCTGGTTACTGGAAGCGAAGAGAGAATTCAGAGATATGATTGGCGGGGCGCGCTAGAGTTATACAGCGCACCTTGTTGATTTTTGTCTCGACGTTATTTGAAAATTAGATATCTGAAGAGATATGTGGGCGGTTTGGTCTA